>Ga0208023_1000007_pt1 | contig 202177 bp, 190 predicted proteins | sample Colrivmet1370A02_FD_187625 | JGI IMG/M metagenome (GOLD analysis project Ga0208023, IMG submission 187625) | Estuarine microbial communities from the Columbia River estuary - metaG 1370A-02 (SPAdes) (version 2) | ecosystem: Environmental > Aquatic > Marine > Intertidal zone > Estuary | place... | reverse complement strand
TCACCTCTTCCCATCCCGAACAGAGAAGTTAAGCCTATCAGCGCAGATGGTACTGCCACTAGGTGGGAGAGTATGTCACCGCCTTTCTTTTGAAAACCTTCAACAAAATTGTTGAAGGTTTTTTTTTGTATATACTTTTCTGAGATGATATAATTTTGCTTTAAAATAATGGGGAGTAATTTTTAATTATACGTATAGATATGTATTTTTGTAGCTATAACATAGCTGAAAGTTTCAAGAAGATAGTTAAAGGGTATATTTAACAAATGAGATATCCTTTATTTTACTAAAATATTTAAATAAACAATATTGAAAAAAATAACAATTGCAATTGACGGGTTTTCTTCTACAGGGAAAAGCACTATAGCAAAAGAACTTGCTACAAAATTACATTATGTCTATGTTGATTCAGGAGCAATGTATAGAGCGGTTGCTTTATACGCTATGCAACATGAAATTATTGAAACTGATAAATTTGATAAAGAAGCATTAATTAATTGTTTAAAAGATATTAAATTAGATTTTAAATTTAATTCAACTTTAGGTTTTGCGGAAATATTTTTAAATTCTGTAAATGTTGAGCACGACATTCGTACTTTGGATGTTTCAAATTTTGTGAGTAGAGTTGCTGAAATTTCTGAAGTTAGAAGAAAATTAGTGGAGCAACAGCAAGATATGGGTAAACATAAAGGCGTGGTAATGGACGGTAGAGATATTGGTACTGTTGTTTTTCCTAACGCTGAATTAAAGTTCTTTATTAACGCTTCGGCTGAGAAAAGAGCAAAAAGAAGATTTGATGAATTAATAATACGTGGTGATTTAGTCTCATATGATGAAATATTAAAAAATGTTCAAGATAGAGATTACATTGATTCTACAAGAAAAGATTCCCCCCTTATAAAATCAGAGGATGCAATTGAAATTGATAATTCAGATTTAGGTTTAAAAGAACAATTTGATATAATTTATAAAATAGTTCTTTCTAAAATAAATTCTCTTTAAGGTATATTTAAATATTTATGAGTCTGTAATGAAATTTTCCATTTTGGATTTTTCATTACAAATTCAACAATAAGTGGTGTTATTGATTCTCTTTTACTCCACTCAGGTTGTAAATAGAGTTCGCAATTTTCTGAAACTTTCGAAGCTTGCTCTTCAGCAAATTTAAAATCGTTTTTATTGTATACTATTACCTTTAGTTCGTGTGCTTTCGTGTAAATTTCTTGTAAAGGTAGTTTTGTTTTTTTAGGAGATAAACAAATCCAGTCCCATTTACCACTTAAAGGATAAGCTCCTGAAGTTTCAATATGTGTTTTAATATTATTAGTTTGAAGGGATTCAGTCAAATAGTCTAATTGCCACATAAGAGGTTCACCTCCTGTTACCACTACGGTATTAGCATTGTTTTTTACATTATTAACTATGGTATCTGCTAAAGTTGGTGGATGTAATTTTGCATTCCAACTTTCTTTTACATCACACCAATGGCAACCAACATCACAACCACCAATTCTTATAAAATAAGCTGCTTTACCTGTGTGAAATCCTTCGCCTTGTATTGTATAAAACTCTTCCATTAGAGGAAGCATTTCACCTTTGCTTATTAGTTGTTGTGTTTGGCTTTTTATCATTCTGCAAATATAAGCATAAGTAACAATAATAAATAATTACAACTTAATATCTATTGAAATTTTTAATTTGATTTTTATATGTTATTTTTATCGAAAATATTAAGGATGGATAAGAAAGAAATTTTTTTTAATCATATTACTGAAGGGTATCAAACAAAAGGTGACTATATCGTTTTTGGATCTGCAATGTTGGATGGGAAAACTGTTAAAGATGCATTTGTAAAAGTACCTTTAAAAACACTAAATAGGCATGGTTTAATAGCTGGAGCTACTGGTACTGGTAAAACAAAGTCGTTACAGGTAATGGCTGAAAATTTATCTGAAAAAGGTGTTCCCGTTTTATTAATGGATATAAAAGGAGATTTAAGTGGCTTGGCTCAGGCTAGTGCTGGTCATGTGAAAATTGATGAGCGTCATGCTGCCATTGGATTGCCTTTTGAAGCTAAAAAATTCCCTGTAGAACTTTTAACTATTTCTGAACAAAACGGAGTACGATTAAGAGCAACAGTTTCAGAATTTGGACCAGTATTATTATCTAGAATATTAGATTTATCCGAGGCTCAAAGTGGGATTGTTTCTATTATTTTTAAGTATTGCGATGATAACAAATTGCCATTATTAGATTTAAATGATTTTCGAAAAGTACTTCAATATGCAACAGATGAAGGGAAAGATGAAATTCAAAGTGAGTATGGTTTGATTTCTACAGCAAGTACTGGTGCAATTCTTAGAAAAATTGTTGAAATTGATCAGCAAGGAGGTGATTTGTTTTTTGGTGAACGTTCTTTTGATGTTCAAGATTTAGTTAGAAAAGATGAAAATGGGAAAGGAATAATTTCTATTTTACGGTTAACAGATATACAAGATAAACCAAAATTGTTTTCAACTTTTATGTTACAATTATTGGCTGAAGTTTATGCAACATTTCCAGAACAAGGAGATAGTGGTAAACCAGAATTAGTAATTTTTATAGATGAAGCCCACTTAATTTTTAAAGAAGCATCTAAAGCTTTACTGTCTCAAATTGAAAGCATTGTTAAATTAATTCGTTCTAAAGGAATTGGGTTGTTTTTTGTAACTCAAAATCCAAATGATGTACCTGATGATGTATTGGGTCAATTAGGTTTAAAAGTTCAACATGCCTTACGTGCTTTTACTGCAAAAGATAGAAAAGCAATTAAACTGGCCGCTGAAAATTATCCGGATTCTGAATATTATGAAGTTGACGAAGTGTTAACACAACTAGGAATTGGAGAAGCATTTGTTTCAGTATTGAATGAAAAAGGAATACCAACTCCTTTGGCTTGTACAATGATGCGTGCACCAATGAGTAGAATGGATATATTAACTGATACTGAAATTAAACAACAAATTGAGAGTTCTAGATTATATTATAAGTACAATGAAACGATTGATAGAGAAAGCGCTTATGAAATTTTAAATAAAAAGATTGATTCTATTAATGAAAAAGAAGAAGTAGAAAAAAGAAAAATAGAGGCGGAAAAATCTGAGAAATCTTCATCTAGTAGTCGAAGTTCGAGAAGTACACGAATGAATCCAATTTTAAAAGTTGTGACGAGTGCGACATTTATTAGAGGAGTTCTGGGAATATTAAAAAGAGTAATTTAAGATAATAGTTTATTAGATAAATGAAACTTAATTTCGTTTATAAGTTAATTATTATAAATATTTAGTTGTTATGACGTTTATAAAAAATGCATTTATAGTCTTTATTTCATTGTTATTTCTTCAATGTGCTAAGGAAAATCAATATTTAATTAAAAAAGGAAAAGTTGGTTATTTGACTAGTGAAACTAAAATAATAGAATTGACCTCAATTTTTGAAAATGATTCTGTGGTAGGAATTTTATCTTCTAATAAAGATGATAAAAAAGAAAAATTATTTTCTGTAGCTGATGATGAGTATTTAGTTTTCTCAAAAAAAGGAGAGAAATTGTTGGAGATTTCACCAAACAAACCAAATGACTCTCTTTCTAAAATTAGGAGTATTCAAATTTTTGATACACATTATACAACAGTAGAAGGTATTTCACTTTTATCCACGTTTAAAGATATAAATGAGCATTACTTAGTGAATAAAGTAGAAACAACTTTAACTTCTGCGACTCTTTTTGTAGATGAATTAAATGCAACTATTGCAATAGATAAAAAGGATTTAGGTTTGAATAGCTTTAGCAGAGAAGAAATATCCATTGATCAAATTCCAGATAATGCTAAAGTAAAATATTTTACAATATGGTTTAATTAAATGAAACCAACCAATAAAACAAAAGTAAAAAGGGCCCCGAAAAGAGGTTTTTATGACAAAGAAATTGTCTTTAAAATTTTAGACAATAATTTTATATGTCAAGTTGCCTTTGTATATGATGGTTATCCTGTGATTATTCCAACCATATATGGTAGAGATAAAGAATGGATTTATATTCACGGTGCAACGGTTAGTAGAATGCTTGTTGAGCTTGAAAAAGGATTGCCTATTTCAATAAATATTACTCAAACAGATGGAATTGTTTTAGCTCGTTCAGCATTCCATCACTCTTTAAATTATCATTCAGTAACAATTTTTGGAGATGCAATTTTAGTTTCAAATGAAGACGAGCGGAATAAGGCTCTAAAAATTATTTCAGATCAAATTATTCCAAACCGTTGGGATGAAGTAAGATTACCTAATGAAAAAGAATTAAAAGCTACGAAGATTCTAAAAATACCAATTACTGAAGCTTCTGCAAAAATTAGAACTGGTCCGCCAATTGATGATCAATCTGATTATGATTTGCCAATTTGGGCAGGTGTAATACCTTTAAAAACAGTTTTTGGTAATCCAATTCCGGATTCTGTATTGAAATCGGAAATAGAAGTGCCAAATAGCGTTAAAGCCTTATTTAAAAGGGATCTTTAGTCTTCTAAATTATATTCTTTATTCATTTTAGCAACTGTACAATTCCATTTCAAAGTTGATTTAATTTTTGTTTTAAAAGCTTGACTTTGATGTGGTTCACCGTGGTTTATAATAGTTAATTTTGGAGGTTCTTTAAAATGTTGTAGCCAATCTAATAATTCACTTTGATCTGCATGGCCCGAAAAGGCATTGATTTTAAAGATATCAGCTTTTATACTATGGTATTCTCCAAAGAATTTAATTTCTGTTTCTCCTGCCAATAATGCTTTACCTCTTGTTCCTTCCGCTTGAAATCCAACGATTAATATGCTGTTTTTTTTGTCTGAAATAAGTTTGTCCAAATAATGTAAAACTCTACCACCCGATATCATTCCACTTCCAGCAATCACTATTTTTGGATTGGTATCATTTACTATTGACTTAGATTCATTTATATCACTCACTAAATTAACAGTTGACATCATACTTGTTATATCTTCATCGGTTAATTTGTGATTTTTCTTATGCGTATAATAAACCTCTGTGGCATTTACACCCATAGGGCTATCTAAATAAATCGAAATTTTAGGTAATAGGTTATCACGTTTTAAAAGGCTTAATAAATATATAATTTCTTGAGCTCGTTCGACTGAGAATGATGGGATTACTAAAATTCCTTGTTTTGAATAGGTTAGGTTTATATATTTTAATAATTCTTTCTTAATATCAACTTTTTCGTGCTGGCGATTCCCATAAGTTGATTCAATCACTAAATAATCGGCTTTTTCAATATACTCGTATTGAGGCAATAAGATTGGATTTTTTCTTCCGATATCTCCTGAAAATACGACTGTTTTTTCATTTAATTTCATAATAACAAAAGCACTTCCAAGGATATGACCACTGTTTACAAATTTAAACTGTATGTCTTTATCTAAATTGTGCCAATTATTATAGTCAATAGCTTTAAGATGGGTTAAAGTGTGTTTTGCATCGCTAATATCATAAATAGGAATTGCGGGGTTATGCTTGGTATATTGGTGTTTATTTGCTCTTTTAGCATCTTCTTCGTGAATTTTAGCACTATCCAATAAAATAATTTCAGTTAAATGTTTTGTAGGGTCCGTACAAAAAATATCACCCTCATAGCCATTTTTTATTAAAATTGGTAAATATCCAGAATGGTCTAAATGTGCATGAGTAAGAATTACAGCATCTAATTCCTTTAAATTTATAGGAAGAATTTCTCTGTTTTTTAATCGTAATTCTTTTAATCCTTGAAAAAGACCACAGTCAATTAAAATCTTTTTATAATTAACTTCTATTAAAATTTTTGAGCCAGTAACTGTTCCCGCTCCACCAAAAAATGTAATTTTCATTTTTATGCTGTTTAGATTAGAGAATAAACTGGGGGTGAGATTAATACTAAATTACGATTTAATAATTAGAATTCGGAGTTTGTTTCAGTATATTTAGTTAGATTCATTCATATTTAGTTGAATTTATTAAAATAAGAATTAATAACTTTGTTGTAATAATATTATTATGAAAAAATATTTTATACAAAAATTTCCATTCGTTGTCCCAACTACTGATGGTAAGTTAATAGAAGAACATTTTGGTTTGGCCAGTATTTCATCAGAATTGAGTATTGCTCATATGATTGCGCCTCCAAATTGGAGTGAACCATTTCAAACTCCTAATTTTGATGAATACACTTATATTATTAAAGGAAAAAAACAATTTATTATTGATGGAGAAAAAATAGTTTTGGAAGCTGGCCAATCAATAAAAATATTGAAAGGAACAAGAATACAATATTCTAATCCGTTTGATGTGGAATGTGAATATTTAGCGGTTTGCTTACCCGCTTTTTCTATGAATTTAGTAAATAGGGAAGAGGAAAAATAAAAAACTTCACTTCATTCTTAAAAAAGAGGTGAAGTAAAGTTTTTAAATTTTATAAAAAGGAGTATTACACACCTTTTCTTTCACAAGCTAATAAAGTGTTTTTCATTAACATTGCAATTGTCATTGGACCAACACCTCCTGGAACCGGTGTAATATAGGATGATTTTGGACTTACACTTTCAAAATGAACATCTCCTGCCAAACGATACCCAGCTTTTTTTGTTTCGTCTTTAACTCTGGTAATCCCAACATCAATAATTGATACACCATCTTTCACCATATCACCAGTTAAAAATTCTGGAATACCTAAAGCCGCAACAATAATGTCGGCTTGAAGCGTAAATTCTTTTAAATTTTTTGTTCTACTATGAGCAATAGTAACAGTAGCATCTCCAGCTTTTCTTTTTTGACTCATCAAAATACTCATTGGACGGCCAACTATATGACTTCTACCAATTACTACAACATGTTTCCCTGAAGTTTCAACTTTATAGCGTTCCAAAAGTTCTAAAATTCCATAAGGAGTAGCTGGTAAAAAGCAAGGCATATCCAAAGCCATTCTACCAACATTTGTAGGATGAAATCCATCAACGTCTTTATCGGGATTAACAGTCATTAAAACTTTTTGTTCATCAATATGTTTTGGTAAAGGTAATTGAACAATAAACCCATCAATGTCATCATTATTATTTAGGTTTTCAATTTCCTGCAATAATTTTTCTTCTGAAGTTTCTTCTGGCAAATCAATTAAAGTAGAATTAAAACCAACTAATTCACACGCTTTTACTTTTGCATTAACGTACGTCATACTTGCACCATCAGTTCCTACTAAAATAGCAGCTAAATGTGGAGTTTTTTTGCCTTGAGCTTTTAATTGTTTAACTGATTCTGCAATTTCGAGTTTTAAATCTGCTGATGTTTTTTTTCCGTCTAGTAAAATCATTATGTAAATTTTAATTTTTATATAAAAAAAAGGCGAACAATTTTTGTTCACCTTATTTGAATTATTTTCCCATTCCTTTCATCATTTGCATCATTTGTCTTCCGCCACCGCCTTGCATCATTTTCATCATTTTACTCATTTGAGTAAATTGTTTCAGCAACTGATTTACTTCTTGTATGGTTGTTCCAGATCCTTTTGCAATTCTCTTTTTTCTACTTGCATCAATAGTTCTAGGTTCAGTTCTTTCACCAGGAGTCATAGAATGAATAATGGCTTCAATTCCTTTAAATGCATCATCATCAATATCTACATCTTTCATCATTTTTCCAGCACCAGGAATCATTCCCATCAAATCCTTCATATTTCCCATTTTCTTGATTTGCTGAATTTGCTTCAAGAAATCATCAAAACCAAATTGATCTTTCGCAATTTTCTTTTGAATTTTACGGGCTTCTTCCTCATCGTATTGTTCTTGAGCACGTTCTACTAAGGAAACAACATCTCCCATTCCTAAAATTCTATCAGCCATACGGTCTGGATGGAAAACATCAATTGCTTCCATTTTTTCACCTGTACCAATAAATTTAATAGGCTTGTTTACAACCGATTTAATAGATAAAGCAGCACCACCACGAGTATCACCATCTAATTTTGTAAGGATAACTCCATCAAAATTTAGGATGTCATTAAAGGCTTTTGCAGTATTTACAGCATCTTGCCCTGTCATAGAATCTACAACAAATAACGTTTCTTGTGGATTTACAGCTTTATGAATATTAGAAATTTCGGTCATCATCGCCTCATCAACTGCTAAACGACCTGCAGTATCTATAATTACAACATTTTTACCAGTTGCTTTTGCATGTTTAATTGCGTTTATTGAAATATCAACCGGATTTTTATTTTCAACTTCTGCATAAACTTCAACACCAATTTGTTCACCAACAACTTGTAACTGATTTATTGCAGCAGGACGATATACATCACAACCAACTAATAATATTTCTTTATTCTTTTTTGTTTTTAAATAATTAGCAAGCTTTCCTGAAAAGGTTGTTTTACCAGATCCTTGTAAACCAGACATTAAAATTACAGTTGGAGCACCAGATAAGTTTAATCCAACGGTTTCACCTCCCATTAAAGATGTTAATTCATCTTTAACAATTTTAACCATTAATTGCCCAGGGTTTAATGTAGTTAATACATCTTGTCCTAATGCTTTTTCCTTAACTGTTGTGGTAAAATTTTTGGCTATTTTAAAGTTAACATCGGCATCTAAAAGGGCTCTACGAACTTCTTTTAAAGTTTCTGCAACATTTACTTCTGTTATTTTTCCGTGCCCTTTCAGTACATGAAAGGCTTTATCTAATTTATCACTTAAATTATTAAACATACTCTTGCTTCAATTTTTAGAAATGCAAAGATAATAAAAACTGTGTAATTGTATAGTTGAAAATTGAATTGATATTGCACATTTAAATTAATAGTACGTAACTATAATTACGATATCGTTAATGTGATAAAAATTACCTTCTATTCAAAAAAAACATGTGAAATTTGCAAAAGAATTTTAAAAACGCAGAATGAATAAAATTATCATAATAGGAGGTTTGTCAGCAGGACCTTCAGCAGCAGCTAAAGCAAGAAGAGAAGATGAAAATGCCGAAATAATTCTTTTTGAAAAAGGAGCGAATATTAGTTATGCTACATGTGGAATGCCTTATGCTTTTTCTGGTGTTATTGAAGATCGAAGCAATTTAATTGTTGTGAAACCTGAATTGTTAAAAAACAGGTTTAATATAGATGTTCGATTAAATGAAGAAATTATTAAAATTGATACTGAACATAAAATAGTATTTTCTAAAAAAGGTGATTATAGTTACGATAAATTGATTTTCGCAACAGGCGCAAAGTCAGTTGTACCACCTATTAAAAATATTGAAAAAGCTACCAATTGGTCGACTTGTAGATCTATGGTAGATTTTGATAAAATCACTAAAGAGGGATTAACTGAAGCATCTAAACATATTACAATTATTGGAGCTGGCTTAATAGGTGTTGAAGTTGCGGAAAACCTTCGTGAAGCTGGAAAAGAAATTACTTTAATTGAAGGAGATAATCAAGTCTTAAATATGTGGCAGCAAAAATTTGGAAATTTTGCTGAAACGGTTTTAAAAGACAATGGCATTGAAGTTATTACTTCCGGTTTGGTTTCAGAGTTTGAATTGGATGCTAATTGGAAAATTTCAGGAGTTAAAATAGGAGATAAGAAAGTTGTAAAAACTGATTTTGTAATTTTAAGTGTAGGAATTAAGCCTAATACAAGTTTATTAATTCAAAATGGTGCTGAACACATAAAAAATGGTGCATTAATTGTAAATGAGTTTATGGAAACATCTATTAAAGATGTATTTGCTGCGGGTGATAATGTAGCTATTAAAAATTTACAAACAAATAAGTATGATTATTTTCCTTTAGGAACACATTCAAATAAAGGAGGTAGAGCAGCAGGTGCAAATGCAACTGGTGGACAAATAACTTTTAATGGAGCATACAAAACGGCTATTGTAAAAGTATTTAATTATACCTTAGCAAGAACAGGTTTAAACCCAAAAGTTTTAAAAGAAATGAAAATTCCTTTTAAAACAGTTTTAACTATTGCTGGTTCAACCCCAGGATACTATCCGGGACAAAAGGATTTGATTACAGAGATATATTATAACGCTGAAAATGAAGAGGTTTTAGGTGCTGAATTGTTTGGTGAAGTTGGAGTAGATAAGCGTGTAGATGTTTTAAGTACAGCTATTTATGCAAAACTGAAAATTACAGATTTATCTCAATTAGATTTGGCTTATGCACCACCTTTTTCTCCAGCAAAAGACCCAATTGTTGTTTCTAGTTTTGTAACTGAAAACATATTAAATAAAAAAAGCACACAGGTTACCGTTGAAGAATTAGATGAGTTTTTAATTGAAAATGAACTAAATAATTATACGTTAATTGATGTTAGAACTATTGCAGAGTACGAAAAAGGTACGATTCCTGGAGCTCTTAATTATCCTTTAGACGGTATAAGAAATCACATTGACTTTATAAAAAATTTAAATAGACCAATCATTATTTTTTGTCAAAAAGGATTAAGAGGTTATTTAGCAGAATTAATTTTAAATCATAATAACATAAACAATGTTGTGAACGTTGCCGGAGGTTTTAAATTATGGCAAATGTTTTCAGATAAGATAGTGATTCCTGAACCTGTTTTGGCTGAAGTAAATAAAAAATAAAATTAGTAGTTAGCACTTATATTGTTCGTGAATTTTTATATTTTTTTCTAAATTAAAAATAACTTTTTCTAATCTTTTTAATTTAGTGGTTTCACGTTTAGCTTCTGAAATATATATGGCATATTCTTTTCTGTAAGTATATGCCATATTTTCAAAATTAGATTTTGCTAATTCGTTTTTATTTAGCTCAATTTGAAGTGATTCTGGAATTTTAATTTCATTTGGGGTATCAATTTTTTTAATTCCCATTTCATTTAATAAAAATGCTTCTTTAAAATATTCAAGTAGCTGCGTTTTATTTACCTCTGAAATATGTGTAAATTTTATTGTTCTATTATTTTTAGCACTACAATCATCTGAAAATAACTTGAACTGATCATTCATTTTTGCTCCATTAAAAAAAGTTAATGAAACGTGGTTTTTAAACCCGAAAAAACCACAAACCATGTCATTAATTTTAAATATTGGAGCGTTCCATTTCCAGTCTTCAATAACATTGTACTCCGTTGTTTGAATTAATTCACGGATTAACTTACAGATATCTTTAGAAAATGAAGGTGAATTTTCAATATAGTCATCAATTAATAAGGATGCATTCGGATTTGTTTTTGCCATTTTTATTAGTAGTTTGAAACACTAAAATACAAAATTTACTTTTTCACTTTTACAAACTTTATGGAAGTTGTATTAACGCAATAACGCTGACCTGTAGTTTCTTTAGGGCCATCATTAAAAATATGACCTAAATGTCCGCCACATGATGCACAAATAATTTCAGTTCTAACCATTCCATGAGATTTATCTACAACGAATTCAACTGTTCCTTTTATTGAATCGTCGAAAGAAGGCCAACCGCAATGTGATTCATACTTACTATTCGACTCGAAAAGCTGTAAATCACAAGCAGCGCAATGGTATGTTCCTTTTTCAAAATGAGAAGTTAAACCTCCTTCACTCGGCCTATCAGTTCCTTTTTGTCGAAGTACATAATATTCTTCTGAAGTCAAAGTCTTTTTCCATTCTTTATCAGTTTTAATAACTTTTTTTACCATTGTTTTATGATTAGATTTTTGTGAAAAGCATTGAAAAGAAATACTTGAGATTAAAGATAATACGACAAATAGATTTTTCATTTTAACTGTTTTTAAACCAAAATATACTAATTATTTTTTCGATCGTCAGAAATAAATTCAATAATTTTCTTTATTACCGTAGTATCTTTTAATATACGAGTATGTCCTAAACCATTTGTTATTATTAGTTCTCCAAATTCTAAATTTTCTCTAATATTATATGAACAGGTTACAGGAACCTCTCTATCTTCACTATCATGAATAACTAATGTTGGTATTTTAACACTTTTAGCAGCAACACTTGCCGAAAAATTATCAATATCTTGGTTGAATTTTTTAAAGAAGATTTTTTTCATTTTTTCAACTAGCTTTAAGTTTAATTCTAGTTTATTAATGAAATTAATAATAATATCAGTTATGATATCTCCGGAGCCTATAATTACTGCTTTTTTTACAGTTAGAAATTGTTTTACACTATTAAGAACTGTCATTCCTCCTAAAGAGTGGCCAATTGCTATTTCAAACGGACCGAATTTTTCATTTAAAATTTTTGTAGTCTCTATAAACTCAGTCATCATAGTCGTTTTTCCAGTTGATTTTCCATGCGCAGGAGCATCAAAACTAATTGTCATAAACCCATTTTCTAATAGCTTGTCTGCAATTTTATATAATTGTGTGCCTCTTCCAGACCATCCGTGGATTAAAAGTGCTTTTCTTTTACAATTTCCATATGTATAAACTGCGACTTCTTTGTTTAAGGATGGAATTAAAACCATTTGCATTTTTGCATTATTAGCCATTATTTTTTCTCGCTCAGGAGTTTTAAAACGAATTGGTGTTCTAAAAAGTTTAATTGCAAATTTCGTAACTAACTTAGTAGATATGAATTGTAGAAATTTTCCTGTTAAAATTATCGATTTTGGAATTTGAGATCTATTGTGGGAAATCGTATTTTTTTTTGAATCTGTAGTATTCATTAATTGTTTAATTTTGCTTGTAAAGATAGAATTTGTAATTTTAAACCATTAATTGAGACTAAAAAAATCTAAAAAAAATTGAAAATGAAAAAAATAATTTCCTTCGCTATAGTTTTTGTATTTATAGTAAGTTGCAGTACAGTGCCAATTACTGGTCGAAAAAGAATAAACATTGTTAAAGATGCTCAAATTTTACCTGCAAGTTTTGCACAATATGAAGGTTTTTTAAAAGAGAATAAAATTTCTACGGATGCTAAAAAGTCTAATGAAATACAATCAGTTGGATTAAATATTTCAAAAGCAGTTGATAAATTTATGCGTGCCAATGGAATGGTTAGTGAAGCTGATAATTATCGTTGGGAATTTAATTTAATTGATGACCCAACTGTTAATGCTTGGTGTATGCCTGGAGGTAAAGTTGTTTTTTATACTGGGATTTTACCAATATGTGACAATACTGATGGTGTTGCAGCTGTTATGGGACATGAAGTAGCACATGCTTTTGCAAAACATGGGCAAGAGAGAATGACAAGTGCATATGGACAACAATTAGGAGGAATTGCAGTTGCCATTAGCACTAATAATAAAGATCCAAAAACCCAACAATTATGGAATACTATTTATGGGGTAGGTTCACAGGTTGGTATGTTAGCGTATAGTAGAACCCACGAAACAGAAGCTGATAAATTAGGAATGGTATTTATGATAATGGCAGGATATAAACCCGAAGAAGCTATTAATGTTTGGGTTAGAATGAGCCAAAGAGCTGCAAAAAGTGGTACTCCAGAATTTTTAAGCACACACCCTTCTAATGAAACAAGAATTCAAAATTTAAAATCTTATTTACCAACAGCTGTATCTTTAGCTAAAAAATACAATGCCAACCCAAATAATAAATAGCAAATAAAAATAAAATAAATAATAGTATATTGTAAACCGTTCTTATAAAAAGGACGGTTTTTTTATTTTAAGTGATATGTTAAAAAAGGGAGATAAAAAATTAATAAATGCGTGGGCATTTTATGATTGGGCAAATTCAGTTTATTCATTAGTAATTAGTACAGCTGTTTTTCCCATTTATTATAGTAGTATAACAGCGTCTTTTTCTAATATTGAAGGTAAAATAAAATTTTTGGGAACTGAATGGAACCCTACTACTTTGTATGATTATACATTGGCTTTTTCATTTTTAATAGTTGCCTTTATTTCTCCGGTATTATCAGGAATTGCCGATTATACAGGTAATAAATTGAAGTTTTTAAAAGCATTTTGTTTATTAGGCTCAATATCAGTAATAAGTTTATTCTTTTTCAAAGGAGAAGAAACCTTATGGGTAGGAATTGTTTTTACCATATTAGCAAGTATTGGTTTTTGGGGTAGTATTGTTTTTTACAATGCTTATTTACCAGAAGTTGCTCATCCAGAGCAGCAAGATGATGTTAGTGCAAAAGGATTTATTTATGGTTATGCTGGGTCTATACTTTTATTGCTCTTAAGTTTATTTATGATAAATAAGCCAGAACTATTTGGTTTGCCTAGTGCCGGTTTCGCAACAAGATTAACCTTTTTAATTGTTGGAGTTTGGTGGATTGGATTTGCTCAAATTACATATAGAAGATTACCTAATAATGTGTACGATAGAAAGCCTAAAAAAGATTTTATTTGGAAAGGATTACACGAATTAAAATTAGTTGCGGTTGAATTAAAAAATCATCCTGAGTTAAAATTATTTTTAAGTTCTTTTTTTATGTATAGTATTGGGGTTCAAACTATTATTTTGATGGCTGGTATTTTTGGAAGTAAAGAATTAGGACTCCCAACCTTGTCGCTAATTGCTGTAATATTGTTGGTTCAAATTGTTGCTATCTTTGGAGCTTTTTTATTTTCTCGGTTATCAGATAGAATAGGTAATATTACTTCCTTAAAAATTACGATTTCTATTTGGACCATTGTTTGTTTATCTGCTTTTTCACTTGATAAAAACCAAGAGAATGTTCAATATTATTTTTATGGATTAGGGATTTTAATTGGTTTGGTTATGGGTGCAATACAATCACTGTCACGATCTACTTATTCAAAATTATTACCAGAAACCAAAGATCATGCTACTTTTTTTAGCTTTTTTGATGTAACTGAGAAATTAGCAATTGTATTTGGAATGTTGATTTTTGGTTTGCTTGTTTCTTTAACAGGTTCAATGCAATGGAGTGTATTGTTTTTGGCATTTTTCTTTTTAATTTCCTTTGTTTTACTGACATTTGTTGGAAAAACAAGGTATGTTAAATAAATTTGATTTTATTATTGTTGGAGGCGGTATAGTAGGTCTTGCAACAGCATATAAATTGCAATTAAAATTTCCTGAAAAGTCAATTGCTGTTTTAGAAAAAGAATCAGATGTAGGAATGCACCAGACGGGAAGAAATTCTGGAGTCATGCATTCTGGAATATACTACAAGCCGGGCTCGTATAAAGCTAAAAATTCTAAAAAAGGAAATGAACAACTTGTTTCTTTTGCTAAATCAGCTCAAGTAAATCATGATGTTTGTGGCAAGATAATAGTTGCAACAAAAAAAGAGGAACTTCCAATTTTAGATGAAATTTATAAACGAGGAATTCAAAATAATACTGAAGGAATTCGATTTTTGTCTTCTGAAGAAATTAAAGAAAAAGAACCATTTATAGAAGGAATTAAGGCTATTTGGGTGCCTTCTGCAGGAATAATAGATTATGTTGGAGTATGTAAAGCATTTGTGAAACAAATTCATGAGATAAACTTTGAAAGTAAATTGATAAGTAATTGTGAAGTAAACACAATTGTTTCTTCAAAAGATCATACAATTTTAAAAACTACAAAAGGTAATTTTGAAGCTTCAAAAGTTATATTTTGTGCTGGCTTACAATCTGATCGAGTTGCGGAAAAAGACAAAGTGAAATTAGATATTCATATTGTAGGATTTCGAGGCGATTATTTTGAATTAAAACCTGAAGCTTTACACAAAATTAATAACTTGGTTTACCCTGTTCCAGACCCAAAATTTCCGTTTTTAGGAGTGCATTTTACTCGTATGGTAGATGGAAGTATTGAATGCGGTCCAAATGCTGTATTTACTTTTAAAAGAGAGGGTTATAATAGAACTAGTTTTAGTTTACAGGATACTTTTGAGGCATTAACTTTTAAAGGAACCTGGAAATTATTTGGTAAGCATTGGAGAAAAGGAATTGATGAATATAAGAGAGCATTTTCAAAAAGATTATTTGTAAAAGAACTTAAAAAAATGATGCCTTCTATAACAGTGAATGATGTTCAAACGTCAAGATCAGGTGTAAGAGCTCAAGCAATTGATTTTGATGGGAATATGGTTGATGATTTTAAAATAATTAAACATAATGGAAATATTCATGTATTAAATGCGCCATCACCTGCGGCTACAGCTTGTTTAGCAATTGCAGATGAGATTTTGAACGTAGTAGTTAATTAAAAATTAGCTTATGAAATTTTATCAGAAAGAAATAAAAATATTACCTAAAAAAAGAGGTTTTCATTTAATAACAAATGAAATTAAAATGGCTTTTTCTGAAATTGAAACCATTTCTATAGGTCAATTACAAGTTTTTATAAAGCACACTTCAGCAAGTTTAACAATTAATGAAAATGCCGACCCAAGTGTTAGAACGGATTTTGAAAGTCATATAAATAAAATGATTCCTGAAAATATGTCTTATTATGTACATACCTACGAAGGATCCGATGATATGCCTGCTCATATTAAAGCGTCTATTTTAGGAACTTCTATACAAATTCCAATTACTAATGGATGCTTAAATCTGGGTACGTGGCAAGGTATTTATTTAGGTGAGCACAGAGATTATGGAGGTGCCAGAAAGTTAGTTTTAACAGCTTTTGGAATATAAGTTATTTTCATTTCGAATTTTGAAAAAATAAAACGTTTTAAGTGTTTTCTTTTAAATATTTTTCAGCTTTAGAAGTTGCTATTTTTATATCTGAAACTATATATTTTCTTTCAATAATTTCGTAAATACCATTTTTTCTGAAGGATTTTCTTAAATCAACTCTTATTCCAGAAAGAATTAATAAAATTCCATCTGCTTGAAAGGTTTTAATAATTTCCTTTAAACTTTGAAAACCAGTAGCATCGATCATTGGTGCATATCGCATTCTTAAAATAACAACACTATAATCTTTTTTAAATTTTGATATCGTTTATTGAAATTGTCTTGCTGCTCCAAAAAATAAAGGACCGTTTATTTAATATAACAACACCTTTTCAGGTAAATCAGTTAATTCTTCATCAAAAAGATGTTCATTTTTTCTATTTTTAGTTGTAATGTTTTTATTATGCAATGATTCACTCATTCGTTTCATAAACATAAAACTAGCAAGGACAATACCTATTTCAATTTCAATAATTAAATCGAAAATTACAGTTAAAAAAAGGTAGTTAATAAAATAATTATGCCCATTTTATGCCCTTTTAAAATGGTTTTAAATTGTTTCCATTCACTCATATGATAAGCTACTACAACTAATATACCTGCTAAACAGGCCATTGGAATTAATTTTGCATAAGGAGCAAAAAACAACATAATTGCTAATAAAACAAATCCATGTACAATTCCAGCAATTGGAGTTCTTCCTCCATTTTTTACGTTTGTGGCTGTTCTTGCAATTGCACCAGTAGCAGGAATACCTCCAAATAAAGAAGAAACTATATTTGCAGCACCTTGGGCAACTATTCTATATTTTAACGATATTTTCCACCAATCATAGAATCTGAAACCACCGCACAAAATAAAGATTCTATGCTACTCAACAAAGCAATTGCAAATGAGGTTGAATTAAAGCTTTCACTGTATCAAAGTCCACCTTGGGGATTGAAGGTAAACTAAAACTATTTGGAATTTCACCAAAATTACTTTTAATAGTATCTACTGGAATATCAAAAAATTTAACAATTAAAGTAGATAGAAGAATTGCAATAATTGAGCCCGGATTTTTTTTAATTATTTTTTGAGAATATAGTGTAATTAGTACGGTAGAACCTAAATTATAGCCGTAATAATTCCTTTTTCGGGTGGAACACCTGACGCTATCTCAAATGCAATTGCTAATGGCAATGCAACAATACCTACAATTATTCCGGAAAGTAAATCTTTACCAATGGTTTCCTTTTAAATTCCTTGTTTTACAAGAGAATGTAATTTGGGAATAAACTCTTTGTGCATTATATATTTTAAAACAAGTTCTTATAAAGTGAAAATGCGTAAATTAATGGGTAAAATTTATTGCATATTGTTCTTATGTTAAGTGAAAATTTAATGTTTTATTAATATTAGATAGATTTATCTGAACCCTAATTTATTCTCATTTTAAATAGTTAATTACTTGTTAATAATTGAATTTTAAGCTTCACATGAAACATTGTTATTTGGTGTACTTTTGAACTTTAATTCTATATTCTAAAACCATGAAAAAAATTATTACAATTATTACAATCTTTGCGACATTTGTTATAAATGCTCAAAATTTTCAATTACATAACGATTTTGAAAGAGGTCATTTAACCACAACATTTGAACTTTTTAAAATGGATAAGTATGGTAATACTTTTACGTTTGTAGATTTTGATTACAACTCTGCAGTTGGAACTGGACAAGCATATTATGAAATTGCTCGTGTATTAAAAACAGATAAAATGCCTGTAGGACTTCATGTTGAGTACAATGGAGGTTTGTCAAATGCATTTAGTTTTAATGAAGCTTGGATTTTTGGAGCTAACTATTCAAAAGGAAATGCCAAATGGGGATTTTCAACTTATGCTGGTTATAAAGCGTTTACAGGAGCAAATGAAGGAAACTTTCAGGTTACAGGAACTTGGTATGTTAATTTAATTGAAAATAAATTAACATTTTCTGGTTTTGCAGATTTATGGACCGAAAATGGTTTATCAGAAAAAACAGTATTTTTATCTGAGCCACAATTATGGTATCATTTAAACAAAAGCTTTTCAATTGGAGGAGAGGTTGAATTGTCAAACAATTTTGCTTATGAATTTGAATTTAAAGTAAGACCAACTTTAGGCGTTAAGTGGAACATTTAAAAATAAAATTATGTTAGATAAGTATTTCAAAATAACAGAAAATAAATCAACTTTAAGAACTGAGATTATAGCTGGAATTACCACGTTTATGACAATGGTATATATTTTAGCTGTAAACCCAAGTATTTTAAGTGCTGCAGGAATGGATAAAGATGCTGTATTTACAGCTACAGCTTTATCAGCAATCGTTGCAACTTTAGTTATGGCTTTAGTTGCTAAATTACCATTTGCATTAGCTCCAGGTATGGGTTTAAATGCATTTTTCGCATTTACTGTAGTTTTAGGAATGGGATATTCTTGGGAATTTGCATTAACGGCAGTTTTTTTAGAAGGTATTGTTTTTATATTATTAACAGCATTTAATATTAGAGAGTTAATTGTAAACTCTATTCCACTAAATTTAAAGCATGCAGTATCTGTTGGTATTGGTTTGTTTATTGCTTTTATTGGATTAAAAGGTACAGGTTTAATTGTTGATAATCCTGCAACTTTGGTAAGTTTAGGAAGTATGAAAAATCCAGCTGTTTTAGTTGGTATGGCTGGGGTAATTATAATTGGAGTTCTTTTGACAAAAAAAGTAAAAGGAGCAATTTTAATAGGAATTTTAGCTTCAACATTAATTGGATTGTTTGTAGGGGTAACTGTTGTTCCTGAAAACTTTACTTTTGTGAGTTTACCTCCATCAATTGAACCAATTTTCTTTAAATTTGATTTTTCACAAGTCTTTACTATTGATATGTTAATAGTTCTGTTTACATTCTTATTTGTTGATATGTTCGATACTGTTGGTACCTTGGTAGGTGTTTCTTCAAAATCAGGAATGTTAGATGAAAAAGGAAATGTACCAAGAGTAAAACAAGCTTTATTTGCAGATGCAATTGGAACTTTTGTTGGTGCTATGTTAGGAACTTCTACTGTGACTACATATGTTGAAAGTGCTGCTGGTGTTGCAGAAGGAGGTAAAACTGGTATGACAGCATTAACAGTTGCCGGAATGTTTGTATTGGCATTGTTTTTTGCTCCAGTATTTATGATAATTCCTGCGGCTGCTACAGCCCCAGCTTTAATCATTGTTGGTTTATTTATGATTTCTCCAATTATGAAAATAGATTTAACTGATTATACAGAAGCTATTCCAGCATTTTTTACAATTATAATGATGCCATTAACCTATAGTATTGCTGAAGGAATTGTTTTTGGTATGTTATCTTTTGTTTTATTAAAAGTGCTTACAGGAAGGTTTAAAGAGGTTACACCTATTATGTATATTATTGCAATATTGTTTATTATTAAATTTTATGTTTAATTAGTAAATAAAATTTAAGTCCTATAAAAAAAACCTTCTTGATTAATCAAGAAGGTTTTTTTATAGGATATTTCCACCAATTGAAAGTTGGATTAATAATAAAAGAGGTTTTTATTATTCCTCGTGGCTTCCTTTAATAGGTTTTGATGTATGTGGTAATATTAAATTTAAAATAACACCAACTACCGAAGCTAACCCAATTCCAGCTAAAGAAAAATTTCCAACACCAATTTGAGCTCCTCCAATACCAATAGTTAATATAATAGAAACAATTACTTGATTTCTGGTAATTGCAAAATTTGTTTTAGCATCAATTAAAGTTTTAATACCAATACTAGCAATCATTCCAAAAAGTAATAACATAATTCCTCCTAAAACTGCAGGTGGAATTGTTTTAAGAATAGCACTTATTTTACCAATTAAAGAAAAAACTATTGCTGTTACAGCAGCTATTCTTAAAACTCTAGGATCAACAATTTTAGTTAAAGCAACAGCTCCTGTTACTTCAGAATATGTTGTGTTAGGTGGTCCACCTAAAAATCCAGCAAAAGCAGTAGCAATACCATCTCCTAATAAAGTTCTATGTAACCCCGGATCTTTTACGAATTTTTGATCTGCAACACCACTAATTGCATACATATCACCAATATGTTCAATAATTGGGGCTATTGCAACTGGAATCATATATAAAATTGCTCCCCAATTAAATTCAGGAGTTGTAAATTGTGGCAATGCGAACCAGGCCGCTTCATTAACTGAAGAAAAATCGACCAAACCAGCTATAATGGATATCGTATAACCAACAATAATACCTATAAAAATAGGAATTAATTTAAGCATTCCTTTAGCATATACTACAATTACAATAGCAGTAATTAAAACTGAAAGTGCAATTGGCCAATTAGATTTTGCCATATCAACTCCCACAGAGGCAAGTGATAAACCAATAATCATAATTACTGGACCAACAACAATCGCAGGAAAAATCTTTTCAATAATTTTTAACCCCCACATTTTTATAACTGCAGAAACAATTCCGTAAACCAAACCAACAGCAATTAATCCTGAAAGGGTTCCGGCATATCCATATAGTTTTGTTGCAGCAACTATTGGAGCAATAAAAGCAAAACTACTTCCTAAAAAGACAGGTACTTTTCCTTTTGTAATTAAATGAAAAATAAGCGTTCCTACCCCAGCAGTAAACAACGCTACGGCAGGATCAATGTCTATTAATAATGGAACTAGCACTGTAGCACCGAATGCAACAAATAAAAATTGAATTCCAATAATGATCCTTTTTGGAGTACTGGAAATAAGGTTTGTGCTTTGGTTGGTTGAAGATTTCATAAATAAATTTGGGTTTAATTCAGTCAAAAATAAGTATAAAAATAAAACAACCTAAAATCAAAGCATGAGATTGTCAAATAAATTGAAAATTTAGAATGATTCTATTAAACTAAATATTGAAACTTATTCCCAGAATGATATTTCTTCCAATATTCGGAATGTTATCAGCTTTTAACTTAGATAAATGTGCAATGTATTTTTCGTTTAATAAATTAGTTCCATTTAAATTAATATCATAATACGTTTTGCCAATTTTCAGAGTTCCACCTAAACCAAGGTTTACAAGAGAATAGCCTTTGGAGCCTGTTTCAAATTCACTAGTATTATTTTGATTGAATGTGTTTGAAATATTTAGAGATATAAATCCATCCATTAACCAATTGTTGATGTCAAATTCTGTCCTAACTGTATTGTTCCAATTATTAGCTGGAATTAATGGCAAATAATTTCCTTGTTGTTTCTTTCCTGTAACAGTTTCAAAACTACTTTCAATATGTAACCAATCCATTGGGTGTGGATGGAAGTGAACACCAATTTCTCCTCCATAAAGCTTAGCATTATTTTGAATATAATTATAAATATTATTGTTTTCTCTAATTTCTCCTGTTGGTGATGTATAAATATAATTTTTTATATGATTGTAAAATCCATCCACAAAAAACTCGAAATGCAATGTGTTGAATTCCAAATTCAAATCTGTTTGGATATTTTGCTCAGTTTTTAAATTACTATTTCCAATTTCATATCTGTTTGTTCCTTCATGAACACCGTTAGATGTTAATTCAGCCAAATTAGGAGCTCTAAACCCTGAAGCTAAATTTAAGCGTGTAATTAAATTGTCGTTCAAATTAGTTTTATAACCTAACGAGGCATTAAAACTATTATACGATTTGTCAATGGCTTTAAAGTAGCCTTCTTCACCAGTATTACCATGTTCTTTTGTCGATAGAGTTCTATTGTCAAATCGTAAACCAGCTTGTAAAATATTAGATTTCCATTCAAAATTAGAGGTTCCAAATACACCAATATCATTGGTAGTTGCATTCGGAATCAAATATTCTTCACCATAATTTTTATTGTTCTGGTGCATTCCTTGAATTCCTAAAATAGTTTCTAATTTTCCTGTTTTAGGTATATAATATTTTGCGTCATAATTAACAGTATTCAGTTTCATATGTAAAACAGCAATTGAACTATCCTCAAATTCACTTCTGTCATTAGAAATATAGCTAAAATCTGTAGCTAATTTTGAGTCATTAAAAAAGAAAATTGAGTTTAAACTTAATAAATGATTTGAAACAGCTTGTTTTGGATACGTTGTTTTTTTACTTTGTGTTTGTTCAACCATTCCTTCTTCAGGAATTCCAATATCTAATTTATTGAAATTGTACCTAAAAATATTTGAAATTTTCGAATTGCTATAGCCAATTCCTGTTTTAAAGTCGGTTTCATTATAACGTGTATTTGTGATTCGATCTCCATTTGGAATTTTATAATCGGAATGCGCACTAAAACTTCCTCTTGTTAAAAATTTCCAATTATCTGTTGAGGTTTTTAAGCCTAAAGAGGAATTACTTCCTACGGTATTTGAAAATATTTTTTGACTGAAATTAGTTTTAAAAGTATTGGCTTCTGCAAATTTTTCAGGGTTAAAGTATAAAACGCCTCCCAAAGCATCGGATCCATAAAGTAAAGAAGCAGGTCCTTTAATAACTTCCACACTTTCAATTCCTGAATCGTTAAGCCCTAATCCATGTTCATCACCAAATTGTTGATTTTCAAGCCTTACACCTTGAGAATACACTAAAACACGATTGCCACTTAATCCTCGAATTACTGGTTTTCCAATGGAAGTTCCTGTTGAAATTTGTGAAACTCCTGGAATTGTTGTTAAGCCTTCAATTAATGTCGATGATCCTTTTCGTTGTAAAGTTTTAATATTTTCATGTTCTACTTTCATTACATTTTGAGATTGTAATTTATTAAAAGCAGTTGATACAATTACCTCATCCATTTTAAAAACGGCTTCTTCTAAGATGAAATTTACTTCTGTTTCTTTATTTTTAAAAGTAATAATCTTTGTTTCTGTGTGATAGCCAATATATGCAGCGGTTATTTTAATGGTGTTATTTGGTAAGTTGGTTAATTCATAATAGCCATTTTCATTGGTTGAAGTTCCTTTTTGAAGTTCTTCAATATAAACTTCAACACCTAATAAAACCTCATTTGAGTTGTTCGTAATTTTACCAGATATTTTTTTTTGCGCATTTGCAAAAATAGAGAGACATGTTAAAAGGATTGATAAATATAATTTCATTTAAATATAATTTTTATTGATAACGATTTGTAATACTGTTGTTAAGTCAATAAAAAGGGAGGTGATTTTAAAGAAATGAAATGAGGTGTTTCAGATGGGATTTGATCTTTAATTAAAATTATTTTCTCTTCTTTATCTAAATTCTCTGATCTATTTATTTTTGAAGAAAAATCAATTTTATTGTTTTTTATTTTAAAATGAAAAACAGAACAATCAATTTCATGCGTATCAAAATGGATTTTATTTTGAGCATAGCAAATTGAATGTTCATGTTTTTCAAATGAGTGTACTAACTGTGCTGCAAATGGAAGCAGAATAGTTGTAACAAGTACAATTGAAATGATATGTTTAATTAGTCGGCTAATAGTTTTCTTAATTAAACACAAAATTACAAAATGATTTTAATCTTTTATTCCTAATTTTTCTAAAATTACATCCATTAAACACCATTTTGTAATGGCCGATTGCAATAAATTAGCTCCCACAAAGGCAGTAAACCATAACCAGTTAATATTTACTTTTATAGCAAGGATTAGACTAATTAATATAAATGATCCTGCTATTGCTCTTACAATTCTATTTTTCATTATTATTTTTTATTAGTTAGATTTTTCAACTTTTAATATGACTACATGAACTTTTGATATGGTTTTTTGAGAATTGTTAAATTCATTTACATAATTAAACAATACATCGGTTTTTTCTTTTTCAGCAAATGAATAGAACATAATTGAATCACTTTCATTCATTTCAGAAGCAAACCAATTACTTTCTACCGATTCTTCTGTGGAATCTCTATAGCCGGTGATAGCTGTGTAAGAAAATATTTTTATATCCGATTTTTTTAACATTTCCTTTACTTCCTTTTCAAACTCATTTATTGAGGTAATAATTAGTAATTTCATAATTGTCTAGTATTAAGGTAGTTAATTTAATTTTTTTCCCATTTCTTTTTTTCAGTAATATAATAAAGCAATGGAACAACAATTAAAGTTAACAAGGTTGAAACAATGGCTCCTGCTACTAATGAAATGGCCAATCCTTGGAAAATTGGATCAAATAAAATAATTGATGCTCCAATAACTACAGCTCCAGTTGTAAGTAAAATTGGTGTTGTTCTAACAGCTCCAGCATCAATAATTGCTTGTTTTAGAGGAATTCCATCATTCAATCTTATTTCAATGAAATCAATTAATAATACTGAATTTCGAACCATAACACCCGCTAAGGCAATCATACCAATAAAAGATGTTGCCGTAAAGAATGCACCTAATAACCAGTGTCCTAACACAATTCCTACTAATGATAGCGGAATTGCGGCCATCATCACAATTGGTGTTTTAAAGTTTTGGAACCAACCAACTATTAACATATAAATAATGATAATTACAATTAAAAAAGCTGCACCCAAATCGCGAAAAACTTCTAATGTAATTTGCCATTCACCATCCCACTTAACAGTGAAATCACTTTCATCGGATGGTTGTTCTAAATACAATTCATTTAATTTGTAGCCTTTTGGTAATTCAATTTTTTGTAATTTTTCTTTCATTCCTAAAATTGCATACACTGGACTTTCAAGTCCTCCAGCCATATCTGCTAACACATAAACCACACGTTTTTGATCTTTTCTATAAATGGTTTTTTGTAATGTGTCTTTTCTAACTTTCACTAAATCACTAATTGGAACAATATTTCCTTGACTTCCTTTAATTTTTATATTTTGAATGTCCTGTAAACTGGTTTTGTCTGCATCATTTAATCCTAAAACTATATTTACTTGGTCAAATGATGTTTCATCATATAAATATGAAATCGGATATTCACTTAGCAAGTATGTAAGGTTACCAACAATTTGTTGTGGTACAATACCATTAAGCATTGCTTTTTCTCTGTCAATTTCTAGTTTATATTCAGTTTGTTCATCTTCAACCATCCAATCGGTATCAACAACATCAGTGGTGTTTTCAAGAATATGTTTTACCTGATTAGCAACTTTAATTTGCTCATTATAATCAGGGCCATAAATTTCTGCTACCAATGTAGATAATACTGGAGGTCCTGGCGGAACTTCAACTAATTTTACATTTGCACCATATTTTTTTGCTATTTTTTGAACTTCTGGGCGTACTTTTTTGGCAATATCATGACTTTGTAAATCTCTATCTTCTTTTAATAGTAAATTTACTTGAATGTCGGCCATATTACTTCCACCACGAACATCGTAATGTCTTACCAAACCGTTAAACGTGATAGGAGCAGAGGTACCAATATAATTTTGATAGTTAACTACTTCTGGTGTTGTAGATAAATATTGTGCAATTTCTTTAGTTACTGCTGAGGTTCTCTCTAAAGTTGTGCCCTCAGGCATATCAATAACAACCTGAAACTCATTTTTATTATCAAAAGGCAACATTTTTACAGCAACTGATTTTGTAAAAAACATTAAAACAGAACCAATTAATAAAACGAAGGTAATTCCTAACATTACAAAACGCTTTTTAGAACTATCTAAAAAAGGTTGCTCAATTTTTTTATAGATTTTATAAATCGCTGTAGTATCTAAACCTTTCTCTTCCTTATGTTCTTGAGAGTCTTTTTCCTGTAATAAGTGGTATCCTAAATAAGGAGTAACTGTTAGTGCTACAAACAAAGAAAGTATCATTGCGATAGATGCTCCAATTGGCATTGGACTCATATATGGTCCCATCATTCCTGATACGAAAGCCATTGGTAAAATTGCTGCAATAACGGTAAATGTTGCTAAAATAGTTGGGTTTCCAACTTCATTAATGGCATATATAGCAGCTTGTTTAAATGGTAGCCGTTTCATTTTAAAATGCCTGTGCATATTTTCCGCAATAATAATACTATCATCCACAACAATTCCCACTACAAATACTAATGCAAATAATGTAATTCTGTTTAATGTATAACCTAATAAATAGTAACTGAATAGTGTTAAGGCAAATGTTAATGGCACTGAGAAAAACACGACCAATCCACCTCGCCAACCCATTGCCAGCATCACTAAAATTGTAACAGCTAAAATTGCAACACCTAAATGTAGCAGTAATTCCCCTACTTTATGAGATGCAGTTTCTCCATAGTTTCTTGTAACTGAAACTTGAACATCCGATGGAATTAAGTTTTGTTTTAAATACGCTACTTTTTCCAGTATTTTTTCTGAAATTTTCATAGCATCAGCACCTTTAACTTTTGCAATTGAAAGAGTTACTGCTGCATATTCACTTGGATTTGAATTATACTTTTCATTTCCTTTTCCGTAACCAAAAGAAACATAACTTTTAGGTGTTCCAGGACCATCGTGTATTGTTGCAACTTGTTTTAAATAAACTGGCATATTTTGTTTTACACCAACCACTAAATTTTCAACATCATCTGGTGAGGTTAAAAACTTACCAGTTGTAACCAAAAATTCTTCATCACTTTTTACAAAACTTCCAGATTGTGAGCTACTGTTATTGGCTTGAATCATTTGCATAATGCCAAGAGCATCCACACCATTTTCAGCCATTTTATCTTTATCTAAAATTACTTTTAGTTCACGATTTCTTCCTCCAATTACTTTGGTAATAGAAACGTCTTTTATTTTTTCAACTTCAGAAGTTACTTCTTCAGCTATTTGACGAATTTGAAAATCGTCATAATTCTCACTCCAAAATGTCAATCCTAACATAGGAACATCATCAATAGAACGTGTTTTTACCAATGGCTGAGTTACACCTGGAGGAAACATCCCTTGGTGTCTCATTAACTCATCATATAGCTTAACATATGAACGTTCAGTATCTTCTCCTACATAAAACTGAACAATCATCATTGATTGACCATTCATAGCGATGCTATGTACATGTTGAACTCCTTTTATATTTGAAATTATTTTTTCTAAAGGTTTAACAACTCTACTTTCAACTTCTGACGGACTTGCTCCCGGATAACCAACCAAAACATCGGCCATTGGAACTATAATTTGTGGTTCTTCTTCTCTTGGAATAAGAAAAGAGCTATATATACCAATCGCCATCAAAGCAACCATTAACAAAATTGTTAATTTAGAGTTGATGAAAACATTGGCTATTTTACCTGATATTCCTTCTTGCATAATTTTATATTTTTTGGCGTTACCCTATGGGTCGGGCTATTCGTTTCAATCTTTTTTTTTCAAAAAAAGGATTTCCATTTCTATCCCTAACGCGAATATTAATTTATTGAATACTTACTTTCGCTCCATTAAACAATTTACCTTCTGAAGAAACAATATATTGCTCATCTTTAGACAACCCAGACAATACTTCAACTTGGTTACCATAATGTTTACCTAATCTCAACCATCTTAAAATGGCTGTATTTTCATTTCCAATAGTATAAACACCAGCTAATTGACCTTGTTTTAATAAAACATTCTCAGGTATCAGAATTAAGTTTGTTGAACTCTTATCAGATTTATCAATTGGAAATTGAACAGAAGTAAACATTCCAGAAAGAAGTTTAGCCTCGGTTTTATCTAAAATAACCTTCACTAAATATTGTCCACCTGTATTTTTGGTTGATGTACTAACTTCTGTAACTTTCCCTGTTAATAATTGATTGTTAGATTTTATCATAACTGTTACTTTGCTGTCTGTTTTTATTTTCATAATTTCAGACTCAGGAACCATTGCCATTACTTGAAATTGGCCAGGAGTTTCCATACTTATTAATGGCATTCCAGGATTTGCCATATCACCTTTATTTACAAACTTACCTGTAATTACACCGGTAAAAGGAGCAGTTATATTAGAATAGGATAATTGTGCATTTACTTGATTTTTCATTTGATTAGCTGCTTCCAAACGTGCTTTTGCCATTTCATAATTGGCTGAAATATCATCCATTTCTTTTTGTGAAGCACTGCTTTCTGCAAACAATGCTTTGAAACGATTATAATCTTTTTCAGCATTTTTATAAGCTGCATTTGCCTCTGTAATTGAAGCACTTACTTGTGCTTTTTGTGCAGATATATCGGCACTGTTAATACTAACTAACAATTGACCTTGTGAAACTTTTTGTCCAACTTTCACATGAACATTGTTTACAAATCCCATCATTCTTGTACTTAGGTTGGCATTTTGAACAGCTTCAATTTTACCACTTGCATTAATATAGGTTCCATTTTCTAAAGATGGAGTAGTAACCTTAACAGCTACTGTTTCTCTATTGTCGGTTATTTTGCCTGTATCTCCTCCGCAACTTGCTATTATTAGTAATGTTGCAATTGCTAATGTTTTAAAAATATTTTTCATTGATTGTATATTTTAAATGTGTATTTATGTCTTATTTTGTTAAGAATTCCACATATGCTTTTGTGAAATTGTAGCTAAAAATGGTTTGTAATTGCTCTAATTGCTTTTGAAGATATTGAGTTTCAGAAATTAGTAAATCTGAAGTTTTCTCTAAGCCTTGTTCAAATCTGTTCGTTCTAATTCTTAAAGCTTCTTTAGATTGCTCCAAAGCTAAATTTGTTAGCGTTAATTTGTTTTCAGCATCTTTTAACTGGCGTTTGGCTTTGTTAAATTCAAGTTGACTTTGTTTTTTGTATTGGTCTAAACTAATTTCAGCTTTATCTAACTCAGCTTTACTTTTTTGAGTTTTACCAATTCGTTTATAACCTTCAAAAACATTCCAAGAAAGTTGAGCACCTACTAAATATCCTTTAGCGCTCGTTCCAAATAATTGATCATCATATAATTCGTAAGTTCCAAAAGCATTTAAACGCGGCAAGTAGCTCATTTTATCAGCCTTATGCATATTAGAATATGCTTCTGTACTTTTTTGCATTGCTTCAATGTCTGCCCTGTTTTCCGATAAATTTTGATTGTAAAGGTTTAAATTCAACTCAGCTACTAATGAATTCGAAGGTTTTAGAGTTGATTCATTTGTTTCACCCATTAAAAACAATAAATAGTCTGAAGCATTTTGCACATTACTTTTTGTAGTTAATAACTGATTTTCAACTTCAGTAACATGTACATCAACAGCTAAAATATCTGCTTTTTGCATATACCCTTGATTAAAATTGTTATTGGCTACTTTTTTATTTTCTAAAGCAGCTTCTTTTGCTTTTTCTAATACTTCAACAGCTTTGTAAGCAACTTGTAACTGCATATATGCCTTAGTAACTTCCAATTTTATCGCATCCTTAGTTCTAACCGATTGCAATTCAAAAGCATTCATTTTTGCTTTAGCTGCTTTTCTCATAAAAATTCCGTCTGCATTAAAAATAGGTTGTTGAACTTCAATTTTAGTAGTGAAGTTTTTTATTTCATCCGGATCATTTAAAAGTGCTGGATTAAAATCCGCTTGGGTTAAAATTTCCTGATTCAATTTTGAACCAAATGCCATTAAAGGATTTGTAGTTGAAATTCCTGAATGAGAAATTGAAATATTCGGTAATAAAATTGAATTTGTTTGATTAAAATCTGCTTTAGCAGCATTGAAATCTTGTTCTGAAATTTTAACAGTGTGATTGTTACTTTCAACTTTTTCTAAAACCTCATTTAAAGAAATTAATATTTCTTGCTGAGCATTAATATTTAGAAAGTTAAAAAGTAAAAATAAGCTTATTAAAATGTTTTTACCTCGCATAGTTTTTGCTTTTTTAGTTTGATGCAAATGTAACTGAGGTGATAAGTGTGAACCGCAATAAACATTACAGACTTTTGTAACATTTATAACACAAGGTTAATGTATAACCTCTTAAGAGTAAAGGTAATAAAAGATACTATATAAAGCTAAAAATTAGGTAGTTAATTGAGGTAGTTGAAGTATTCGGTAAAATTTATGATAAAAACAAAAAAATCCCTTTTGAAAGGGATTTTTTGATATCTAGTAAGAATAATTTATTCTTTTTTTCTAATTTTCATATTTAAAGCCTCAACTCCTAATGAAAAAGCAATAGCAAAATATAAATATCCTTTTGGAATTGCACCAACAGGTTTGTTGAAAATTTCTAAATGAGATAAATGTGCACCTTCTGTAATTAGCATAAAACCAATTAATATTAAAAAGGAAAGTGCTAACATTTGTATAGTTGGGTGTTTATTTACAAATTCTCCTACAGGAGTGGCAAAAATCATCATTATAACCATGGAGACAATAACGGCAGTAATCATAATAATTAATGCTCCTGGAATGCCATTTGTCATACCAACAGCTGTTAATACTGAATCAAACGAAAACACAATATCAATCATAACAATTTGTAAAATAACCATACCAAAGCTTGCAGCAACTTTGCTTTTTGTTGAAGATGTATGATTTTCATCCATACCTTCAACTTTATGATGTATTTCTTTAGTGCTTTTGTATAGCAAAAATATTCCTCCTAAAATTAAAATCACACTTTGACCAGTAATTCCAGCTTTAATCCAAGATAAATCGAAGCTTAAAAATGGAGCTTTCATAGATATTAACCAAGAAACTCCCATTAATAATATTATCCTAAATACAAGAGCTAATAATAATCCTAACCTTGTCGCTTTTTTAATTTTATCTTTTGGTAATTTTCCAGCAGTAATAGAAATAAAAATAATATTATCTATACCTAAAATAATTTCTAAAAATGTTAAAGTTAATAATGCTATCCAGGTATCTGGTTGTAAAAATATTTCCATAGTTTAATTAGCTTTTTTTATAATTTCTCCTTTTTGTACAAAATTGGAATGTCCAATAACAGCTTCAAATTCGTAAGAATCCTTTTTTAAATTGGTTATTTTAACATAAATAGGATCTTCATCAAGAGCCGTTTTTGGATGCATCATTTTTAATGTGTAATTAAAATTATTTTTCCAAGTAATAGTTAAGGTATCAATTCTGTCTTCGTATTTTTCAATTTGAAGGGAATCTGTTCTAATTATCAATGTTTTTTCATATCCTTTTCCTTCAGGAATTTCAAAAGTTCCGGTTTTAAATCTATCAAGACTTAATTCATCATTTTTACAAGAAACAATGATCATAAGAAAAACAATAATAATCGAGATATTTTTCATTAGATTCCGGTATAATTGCTTGGAGTTATAGCTTTTAATTCATTTTTAATAGCTGTGGAAACCTTTAAGCTTTCAATAAAATCAGCCATTGATTTTTGAGTGATTTTAGCATTTGTTCTAGTTAATCCTTTTAATGCTTCATATGGGTTTGGATACGCTTCTCTTCGCAAAATAGTTTGAATCGCTTCAGCAACCACTGCCCAGTTATTTTCTAAATCTTCAGCAAATTTAGCTTCATTAATAATTAGCTTGTTTAATCCTTTTAACGTTGAATTAAAAGCAATAATTGTGTGTGCAATTGGAACTCCAACATTTCTTAAAACAGTAGAATCGGTAAGATCACGTTGTAAACGAGAAATAGGTAGTTTTGCTGATAAATGCTCAAATATGGCATTGGCAATTCCTAAGTTTCCTTCTGAATTTTCAAAATCAATTGGGTTTACTTTATGTGGCATTGCAGACGACCCTACTTCTCCAGCTTTTATTTTTTGTTTAAAGTAATCCATGGAAACATAGGTCCAAATATCTCTATCAAAGTCAATTAAAATAGTGTTGATACGTTTTAATGCATCAAAAATACCAGCTAAATGATCATAATGTTCAATTTGTGTAGTTGGAAATGAGTGATATAATCCTAAAACTTTTTCAACAAAATTAGTTCCAAAAGCTTTCCAGTCAATTGAAGGATATGCTACTTTATGAGCATTAAAGTTTCCTGTTGCACCACCAAATTTCGCAGCATAAGGTATGTTTTGTAATTGTAGCACTTGTTGTTCAATACGTTCAATAAACACCAAAATTTCTTTTCCTAAACGAGTTGGTGAAGCTGGTTGTCCGTGTGTACGAGCTAACATAGGAACATCTGCCCAAGCTAAAGCTAATTGCCTTAGTTTTTCTAAAAGGGTTGTTAACTCAGGGTAATAAACAACATCAAAAGCATCGTTTATAGATAATGGTACAGAAGTATTATTAATATCCTGGGAAGTTAAACCAAAATGAATAAATTCTTTATAAGCTTGCAAACCTAAAGCGTCAAATTTTTCTTTTATAAAATATTCAACGGCTTTTACATCGTGGTTTGTAACTTTTTCAATGTCTTTTATTTTTTGTGCATCATTTGAAGTAAAATCAATATAAATTGTTCTTAATTGAGGGAAAAGAGAATTGTCAAAATTCACTAATTGTGGTAAAGGAATTTCACATAAAGCGATAAAATATTCAATTTCTACTTTTACTCTATATTTAATTAGTCCTTCTTCTGAAAAAAACGGAGCTAAATTTTCTACTTTACTTCTGTATCTTCCATCAATTGGAGAGATTGCGTTTAAACTTGTTAATGACATCTTTTAGTTTTGAGTTGAAAAAAGCAAAATTAATGAAATTAAGCCAAAACTTATAGATTTATTTCTTGTTTATCAAGCTTAGTATTTTCTTTCCTCTTGCTTTATATGCAGGGCTTTCTTTTGTAATGTTCTGTTCAATAATTAATTGTAATTCTTCTTTAACCCAAGGTTTGGTTTCTCCAAAAAAATATAAATGTTCCATAGCATATACTTTTATGGCTACCTTATGTTCATTTATGAGCCAGTCAAATCCAGCTTCAATTATTTTTTCGATATGTTTAGAAGTTACTTCTTTTTTTATGATTGATGAGGTTTTAGAAGAGTAGGACTTTGCTAAAAATCCACATATTTTAGATATTGCTCTAACTGCGCTGTCATTCTTTAAATTGCTTATGTTTGAAGTGAAATAATTTAGATAAGGAGCTAATAAATCTAACTGTTGTTCACATACAAGTTCAAGCACCCAAGCAGCTTTTATAGTGGTTTTGTTATTGTTTTCAAAAACAATTTCTAATAAAAAAGGAAATAAACATTCATTTTTTAAAACTAACTGAGCAACTCTTAATCGATTTTCGCGTTTAGCATTTTTAATATTCTCAAGTTGTGCAATTAAATAAATCCTATCCATCTTCATTCTTTTCTTTTTTCTTTGGAGATAGTTTGTAAAGTAAATATATGAAGGCAATTAAAACGTGTAGAATCGCTACAACCATTATTGTATAAACCCAAAAATTTGAAATTTCCATAATCAAAATTGAGTTTAAAAGTGTGAAAAGAAAATGATATCTTTAATTTTTAAAAGTTACAAAATTATGAGGTTAAGTATTGCAATATTAATTACTTTAATGTGTTGTTTTCAAATGAATTCACAACAGGTTTATTCAAAAAAAGAACCATTTGCTCATACATATTCTATTGTTGCACGAGATTCCATTACAGGAGAAATGGGTGTTGCAGTACAATCTCATTGGTTTTCCGTAGGGAATTCTGTAATTTGGGGAAAGGCAGGTGTTGGAGTAGTAGCTACTCAATCTTTTGTTAATCCTTCATTTGGGCCAAGAGGTTTAAGTTTATTAGAAAATGGTTTAACGCCAAAATTGGCAGTAAAAACATTGTTGGAATTAGATGAAGGAAGAGAAGTAAGGCAATTGGCAATTTTAGATGTAAAAGGAAATGTAAAGGCCTTTACAGGTGAAAATTGTATTGATGCCGCTGGTCATATAACAGGAAATAATTTTTCTGTTCAGGCAAATCTAATGGATAAAAATACGGTTTGGCCAGCAATGGCTGAAGCTTTTAAAAAAACAAAAGGAAGTTTGGCCGAACGTATGTTAGCTGCAATGGAAGCTGCTCAAAGTGAAGGTGGTGATATTCGTGGAAAACAATCAGCTGCCATGTTAATTGTAAAAGCACATAGTACTGGAAATAGTTGGGAAGATAAAGTTTTGGATTTACGTATTGAAGACAATGAAAATCCTCTTAAAGAGATGAGAAGGTTGTTAACAATACACACAGCATATGAATTTATGAATAAAGGAGATTTAGCCGTTGAAATTGGCGATAATGTGCTAGCAAAAGAGCATTATATGAATGCTCAAAAATTAAATCCAGATAATTTAGAAATGAAATACTGGTATGCCATAACTTTGGCAAATAATGGCGAGTTTACCGAAGCTAAAGAAATATTAAAGAAAATATTTAAACAAAACAATCAATGGAAAGTGTTAATACCAAGGTTAGTAAAACCTAATTTATTAACCATTCCAGAAGATCAATTACAAGAAATTTTAAAACTTTAATTTAATGAAAAAAATAATCATAGGAATTATAGCTGTTTTGGCTTTAATTCAACTAATTAGACCGGAAAAAAACAATTCAAACGATTACAAAAATGATATTTCCACAGTTATGGAAATTCCAAAAGAGGTTAAAGAAATTATTAAAAATTCCTGTGCAGATTGTCACTCAAATTCTACAGTGTATCCTTGGTATAGTGAGATTGCACCAGTTTCATGGTATTTGGCTTCACACGTAAATGATGGAAAGGAGCATTTAAATTTTTCTGAATGGACAGCTTATAATAAAGATCAAAAAAGACATATTTTAAAAGATTTGGAAGAAGAGTTAGAAGAGCATAAAATGCCATTAAGTAGTTATTTGTACATACATAAAAATGCCGAAATGTCGAAAGAGCAATATGAAACTTTATTAAGTTGGGCAAAAACCATAAAAGCTGAATAAAGAAATGAAATTTTTTAAATCACTTATATATTTAGTCGTTTTTGTTATTTCGGCACAAACAACTTTCAGTCAAGAAACAATAAATCAATTAAATAATAAAGGTCAACGAACTGGTGTTTGGAAAAAATATTTTAGTAATAAACGAATCCGTTATGAAGGTAAGTTTGAGGACGGAAAAGAAGTAGGTGTTTTTAAGTATTACAGTGCATTGAGTTCTAATCATCCAACTATAATTAAAACATTTAATAAAATCAGCTCAATTGCAGATGTTAATTACTATTCCGAAAATGGAATTTTAATGAGTGAAGGTCAAATGAACGAAAAAAACCGAATTGGAAAATGGTTATATTATTATCCCGAAGGAAAATCATTGATGGTTGAAGAAAATTACATTAATGGATTATTGGATGGAGTGTTTAAAAGTTATTATAAAAATGGAAAAATCACAGAAATATTAAATTATAAAAGTGGTTTGTTGCACGGAAACTCTAAAAGGTATGCGGATAATGGTACCCTTTTAGATGATCTAAATTATAAGGAAGGAAAAAGGCAAGGATTGGCAGCGTTTTATAATCTAGAGGGAGAGCTTATTTTAAAGGGAACTTATGAAAATGATCATAAAACAGACGATTGGATATATTATCAAAATGGGAAGCAGGTAAAAAATAATGTTCATCGGCAGTAAGAAAACAATTTAATTAATTTTTATTTTTCAAAAAATATTCCCTTATTTGATTGAAATTAAAAAAAAGGCTTAGAAAGAGATGTTTAAATTTAAAAGTTTTAGTTATAATAAAATTATTGTGTTGGCAATTATTTTTATTTCAACTACAATAATTTTAGATTGGATTTTTAATAATAATAGCTTTTTTATTTCTCAATCTCAAGAGAGAGTGGTGAAGTTTAATACTGCTCTTTTATTTTTATTATTAAGTTTTGGGTTGTTAATTCCAGTTAAAAGAAATTTATTTTTTAAAAGTATAAAACTAGTTCAAATTGCAACTATTTTATTGGTTGCATCATTAACTTTATTAGAGTACTTTTTTAATCAAGATTTTGGTATTGATAATTTTTTTGTCGTTGATACGGATACTTCTAGCTTTCCTGGGAGAATGTCGCAGGCATCTGCTCTTTGCTTTCTGTTAATAGGAGTTGCAGATACTTGGATTCAATCGGAGAATAAATTCTTTTACGCAGTTTCTCGTTATTCATTACTTATTATTGTTTTAATTTCATTTCTGGCAATTGCCGGACATATTGTAAGTGCTAATACAGAATCTACATTTTCCCTTGATTCAATGGCTGTTTTAGCTTCTGTGTTTTTTTTATTTCTTTCTTTTGCAATTTTCTTAAATAATCCTTCAGTTGGTTATAAAGCAATTTTTAAAAACAATTTAGCAGGAAGCCAAGTATTGAGAGTCCTTTTGCCTTTTATTGTATTTTCTCCAATGGTGTTAAGTTTTGTTGTTCAATATTTTCTTCAGAAAAACATTATTGACTATAATTTTGGAATTGCTATTTACACTGTAACTTTTATTTTTTTAGGTATTATTTACATTTCAAATATTACAGCAAAATTAAATAAAACTGATAAAAAAAGAATGAAACTTGAAGAATCACTGCGTTTTTCAAATCAGGAATTAATGTATTTTAAAGAGGCAATTGATAATAGTTCTATTGTTTCTATAACAGATTTAAATGGGGTTATTAATTTTGTAAATGAGAATTTCTCCAAGGTTTCAAAATATAAAAAAGAGGAATTAATTGGTCAGCCTCATTCAATTATAAATTCAGGATTTCATTCAAATGAATTTTTTGATGAATTATGGGATACTATTAATAATGGAAAAGTATGGGTGGGCGAATTAAAAAATAAAGCTAAAGATGGTAGCTATTATTGGGTTCATACATCAATAGTCCCATTTAAAAATGCGTTTGGAGAAATTTATCAATTTCTATCAGTTAGACAAGAAATTACGCGAAGAAAGGAAGCAGAGGAGTTATTATCGTCTCAATATGTTCAAACCCTAGAACTTAAAAATAAGGAGCTTGAGCAATTTGCATATATTGCAGCGCACGATTTACAAGAACCATTACATACAGTTAAGGTTTTGTAGAACTATTAAGCAGTGAATATTATGGAAAACTAGATGCAAGTGCCGATAAATACATGAAGTATATTTCAGATGCCGCTACTCGTATGCGTTTTTTAATTAAAGGATTATTGGATTACTCGCGAATTGGAAGGGAAGGAGAAGTAACCGCTATTGATTTAAACGAATTATTAGTTGAAATTCAAGATAATGTTGCTTTCCATATTTCCAAAACGAACACAATTATTAATGTTGATGATTTGCCTGTTATAAATGGATATAGGTCGGAATTAGCCTTGTTATTTCAAAATTTAATAAGCAATGCTATAAAATTTAGGAAGAAAAATATTCCTCCTCAAATTAAAATAACGGTACAAAAAGAACTCGGTCAATGGAGGTTTTCAGTAGAAGATAATGGAATTAGTATTCCAAATGAACATAAAGAAAAAATATTTAAAATTTATCAGAGATTACATAATAGATCAGAATATGAAGGTTCAGGTATTGGTCTTGCTCATTGCCAAAAAATTGTAGAATTGCATGGCGGTAAGATTTGGGTGGATTCTAAGCCAAAAGTTGGGAGTACTTTCTATTTTACTATTGTAAATTAATGGCTATGACAAAAAAAATAATAAAAAGTGTATTGTTAATTGATGACGATGAACCAATTACTTTTCTAAACGAATTTATAATTAAACGATCTGGATTGGTTGAAAACGTTTATGTAAAGCAAAGTGGATATGATGCTTTAGAGTTTTTAAAAACAAAAAAGCATCAAATTGAAGGAGGCCTTGTATTCCTTGATATTAATATGCCAGGAATGAATGGTTGGGAATTTTTAGAGGAATATAAAAAACTAGGAAAAAATTATTTAGAAAATGTAGTAATAATAATGTTAAGTACTTCATTGGATCCAGATGATATTCAAAAGGCAAAGAGTATTAAAGAAATTAATGAATTTAGAAGTAAACCATTAACAAGAGATATATTTTTTGAAATACACGAAAATTATTTTGAAGGTTTGTCAAATGTTTGATAAAATCTACTAAGTTTGACTCAGAATAATTAGCTATTTAAGTCTATATTTTTATTGAATTTATCAACTAAAAAATAATAAAATTGAACATAGAATATATTTTTGAAAATAATGAAAAGTGGATTGCCGAGAAATTAAAAATAGACCCGAACTATTTTAAGGAACTTACAAAAGGGCAAAATCCAGAAATTTTGTACATAGGTTGTTCAGATAGTCGTGTTTCTGCAGAAGATTTGATGGGAGTGCAGCCGGGCGATGTTTTTGTACATAGAAATATAGCTAATATGGTTCCTAATACAGATTTAAATGTGATGTCTGTAATTAATTATGCTGTGAGCCATTTAAAAGTTAAACACGTTGTTGTTTGTGGTCACTATAATTGTGGAGGTGTAAAAGAAGCAATGCTTTCGGCAGATTTAGGAATATTGAATCCTTGGCTTAGAAATATAAGAGACGTTTATCGATTACATCATTCGGAGCTAGATTTAATTAAGGATCAGACTAAAAAATATAATAGGCTTGTTGAGTTGAATGTGCAAGAACAATGTGTTAATGTAATTAAAACTGCTGATGTTCAAAGAGCATTAATAGAGAAGCAAATAACAATTCATGGTTGGGTTTGGGATATTCATTCTGGAAAATTAATTGATTTAAAAATTAATTTTGATGAGATTTTGAAGCATATAATGGAAATTTATCGATTATCTTAATAGTACTATGAAGTTAAACTCTATTGTTTCTGTAAAATGGTTGTCTGAAAATTTTGACAACCCAGATTTAATAATTTTGGATGCAAGCCCAAAAGAAAATAAATCAAATTTGGAGACCGAATTTAAGAATCTACAAATTAAAGGAGCGAGATGTTTTGATATGGAATCTACTTTTTTAGATAAGGACAGTCAATTCCCTAATATGATTCCTTCACCTATACAATTTACTATAGATTGTCAAGAGTTAGGGATTTCTAAAAATAGTATGATTATTGTTTATGATAATTTGGGTATTTATACGAGTCCTCGCGCATGGTGGATGTTTAAGTTAATGGGGCATAAAAATATTGCCGTTTTAGATGGAGGCCTTTCCGCCTGGAAAAAAGAAAATTTTCTTTGTGAAACAAAAAAAAATAAAATTTATAAAAAAGGTGATTTTGTAGCAGTCATTAATCAAAATCTTGTAAAAAGTGCTCAAGATATTTTAAAGAATATTGATAGCGAAGAAATGCTGGTTTTAGATGCTCGTTCAAAGGATAGGTTTGATGGTTTGGTACCTGAACCTAGAGAAAATATGTCAAGTGGACATATTCCAAATTCTATAAATATTCCATTTCAAGATGTACTAAATGATGGAATAATGAAATCTAAAAGTGAATTAACTGAAATTTTTAAATTTATTGAACTTACAAATCAACCATTAATTTTTTCTTGTGGCTCTGGAATAACTGCTTGTATCATTTTACTAGCGACTGATTTGATTTTAGATAATCAAAAGTTTTTATATGATGGTTCTTGGTCTGAATGGGGTTATTTAGGAAAATATCCTGTAGAGAAATTAAATATTTAATTGATAGTGGCTTTAGGTTATATTAATGTGTGATTTAATAAAAAAAAATTGAAGATAAAATAGACTTAATTATTTATAAAACACTATATTTGAATATAATATAAATTTTAATTAATAAAGCAATGAGTAAAGGTACAGTAAAATTCTTCAATGAAACTAAAGGGTTTGGATTCATAAAAGAAGATGGATCAGAGAAAGAACATTTTGTGCATATTTCTGGATTAATCGATGAGATTCGTGAAGGTGATGAGGTAGAATTCGATTTACAAGAAGGTAAAAAAGGAATGAACGCAGTTAACGTAAAAGTTATTTAAGATAAGAAATTACCTTTTTAAAAATTTAGCCTATCAATTTTTTGATAGGCTTTTTTTATGGAAAAATCTTAACAAATCAATTTGTAATAAAATGACGTTATTTTCAAATTATTTTTATTCAAATTGATAAATATCATATAGACAGCATTTTAAGATGCATAAATTTGATAGTGTTTTTAACTTAATTAATAAGTATTAAAGCTTTTGTAGCTCATTATTACCTTTTTAGTAAGATTGTAAATACAGTATTAAAATTGAAATGAAAACTATCATATTATGGGAAAGAGTAAAATTAAAAATTTGTCTGAAGCACTATTAGCCCTTACAAACAAAGGATTTGTCGAAGATTTTAAGGCTTATGAGAATTGTATTACAGCACTTTACTCTCATAAAGAATATCAACCTGAAGATCTTCTTATTTTAGAGTCGTTTCGGTTTGCACAAAACTCTAAGGAAGAAGATGATGTTCAATTATTAGGTATTGTGTCTAAAGATGGTAAAAAAGGAACCCTAGTTATATCATATGGGAATGAGCATTCTCAGAATGTGGAATTGGTAAAATCAATTGAAGAACTTAAAAATTATTAAATGTCTTTTATAGATTATTATAAAATTTTAGGTATTGATAAAAAAGCATCTGATAGTGATATAAAAAAAGCATATCGAAAATTAGCAAGAAAATATCATCCGGATTTAAATCCGAATAATAAAGAAGCTGAAAAAAAATTCAAAGAAATAAATGAAGCAAATGAAGTGTTGAGTAATCTTGAAAACCGTAAAAAATATGATAGTTACGGGAAAAATTGGCAACACGCCAATGAATTTGAGAAAGCAAAACAACAACAAACTCATCGAAAATCAGCTCATCGAGGTACTTCTTCAGATTTTTCAGACGATGATTTTTCTGATTTTTTTGAGTCTATGTTTGGTCGATCCTCATCAAGATCTGGACGAAGTGGTGCTAAATTTAAAGGGCAAGATTTAAATGCTGAATTACAATTAGATATTAAAGATGTTTTTGAAACTCATAAACGTACATTAACTATTCAAGGTAAAAGTATAAGACTAACGATTCCAGCAGGTATAAAGGATGGTCAGATAATAAAAATTAAGAGCTATGGAGGGCAAGGAGTAAATGGAGGACCTAATGGAGATTTAAACATAAAATTTTCAATATTAAATAACACCAAGTTTAAAAGAGATAATGATAATTTATTTATTACTCATAATTTAGATTTGTATATAGCATTATTAGGAGGTGAAATTACTATTGATACTTTTAGAGGGAAAGTAAAGGTGGCTGTTAAACCCGAAACCAAAAATGGGTTTACAATTAAACTTAAAGGAAAAGGGTTTCCTGTTTATAAAAAGGAAGGTCAATTTGGAGATTTGTTTGTAAATTATCAAATTCAATTACCTGTTAACCTTTCAGAAAAAGAGAAAGATTTATTAAAGGAATTGGCTAAATTAAGATGAACATGGAATTAAATAATCTAATATTAATTGAGCAGTTTTGTGGTTATTATAATATTCCTTCAAATTTTATAAAATCTTTAGAAGAAATTGAATTAATAGATATCGTAACATCTGAAGAACTAGAATATGTGAAAATCTCAAATATTGATGAAATTGAAAAGATGTTTCGATTGCACTGCGAATTAAATATAAATATTGAAGGGCTTGCGGCAATTCAAAATTTACTAAATCAAATTGCTTTTTTAAACGAAGAAAATTCTAAATTAAAAAATAAGTTGGACGTTTTTAGGATAGTTTAAAAAAAGAATAAAAATTATATAATTAAAAAGTAAAAAAATAGTGCATATGAATAATTTTGGTATTACCTTTGCGCATTAAAATACAAATAATTAAAATTTATTACAATGAGTAAAGGAACAGTAAAATTCTTCAATGAAACTAAAGGTTTCGGATTTATTTCTGAAGAAGGTTCAAACAAAGAACATTTTGTACACATTTCTGGTTTAATCGATGAAATTCGTGAAGGCGATGAAGTTGAATTTGAACTTAAGGAAGGTAAAAAAGGATTAAACGCAGTAAACGTTAGAGTTATTTAATATATACTACTTAATTTTTTAATGAAAGAGCCTATCAATATTGATAGGCTTTTTTATGCTGTATAATCAATATTATTCAATTAAAAAATCGAATTGTACCCCCTTAAAAGGTTCGTTAACAAGAGTGAAATGCCACCATTCTTTAGGGTAATTAGAAAACCCATGATTTTTCATAATCAGTTGCAATAAACCTCTGTTTTCTTTTTGTTTTTGAGTTAAACCAGCATAGTTTACCCAAGAGGATTCTCCAAAAAAATCAAATGGACTACCCATATCTAACTCTTTGTTGGTTAAAATATCAACCAAAGTAACATCTATGGTACTTCCACTACTGTGCCTGGATTTACTTGCAATATATTGTTCTTTGAATAGATTTTTCTTTTGAACATTAGGGTAATACTGTGCTTTCATTAACGTATCATGAACGTTTTTTGCCCAGTTCCAAAAATAATTAACCGCTTGCTGTGGCCTATACCCATCGTATATTTTTAAAGATAAATGTTTCTTTTCTAATTTATTCTGAATTATTTTTAATGCATCTGTTGCTTGTTTTGTTAAAATTATTTGGTTTGAGTTATAGCCATCTATTTTCTTTCCAACGAAATTATTTGAAGAGTAATAACGTAACTCAACTTTTATAGACGGAATTTCATTTAACATATTTACAAATCCTTCTGGTAGTTGTGCACGAGCTACCAAGCAAGAAATAATTATTAAAAAGGAACTAAAAGTAAATTTCATAAATTGGTTTAAATAGCTAATTTATGAAATATACTTTAAGAGATTTAATTTCAATTACAAAGCAAATGGAAATTATTTAATTGAAATGTGGTTTAATAATCTATTGGAATTCACAATCTAAAAAGGAAGTTGTATTTTTGCCAACTAAACATAGAAACAAAGTTCATTCTTTTTTTCATTTTCCAATGTAGAAGAAAATTGAATTAAAAATTTTAAAAAGTATTAAAAAAAGTAAATATGTCATTGATTTTAGAAATGGAAGAAAAACTTGGGAATGTAGCCTCTAATTGCCCTGAAAAATATACAATGCAAGATTTATTTACTAAATTTATTGAGTTGTACCCAGAGGATTGGAAAAATATTAAAGCAGCTTATTCGAGAGATCGTAGAATGTCAAAACCAAGAAAATCCATTCCATTACCTAAACCTGAAATTTATATGCGAAACATTATAAATACCTGGTTAAAAAAAACAACTAAATAATGGTGAAAAGAACAATTAGAAATTACCTTTCTAGTATTGAACAAATTCCGTTATTTTATTTTTTAGCTAAATGGATTTTATTATCAATTGTAATTGGTGTTTTGGCTGGCTCTGCATCAGCAATTTTATTAATTTCTTTGGAATGGGCAACTAATTGGCGTGAAAATAATTTATGGATTATTGCATTATTACCAATAGGTGGATTAATAAGCGGATTAATGTATTATTATTTAGGAGGCTCAACAGAAAAAGGAAATAATTTATTATTGGAAGAGTTTCATAGCCCTTCACAGGTAATACCATTAAGAATGGCTCCTTTGGTTCTTATAGGAACAGTTATTACTCACTTTTTTGGTGGTTCTGCTGGTAGAGAAGGGTCAGCAGTACAAATGGGAGGTTCAATCGCAGATCAATTTTCTCGAATTTTTAAATTAAAAAAGGATGATCGTAAAATTTTAATTGTAATTGGAGTTAGTGCTGGGTTTGCTTCTGTTTTTGGGACACCTTTGGCTGGAGCTGTTTTTGCACTTGAAGTTTTAATTCTTGGAAGAATGCGTTATGAAGCTATTTTACCTAGTTTTTTAACTGCAGTTATTGCAAATTATGCTTGTAATCTTTGGCCTGTGCATCATACACATTATACTATTAATAGCGTTCCTGAAATGACTCCCCAAAATTTACTTTGGGTTGTTTTAACAGGTGTTATTTTTGGTTTAACAGCTTTGTTATTTTCAAAATCTACTCATTTTTGGCAACATTTATTTAGGTCTAAAATTAAATTTGCCCCATTACGTCCTTTTGTTGGAGGTGCAATTGTAGCAATAGCTGTATATTTAATTGGAACCACAAAATATATTGGATTGGGAATACCAACAATTGTTGATGCTTTTAACGTTGATTTGAACCGGTATGACTTTTTACTTAAAATTTTGTTTACTTCTTTTACCTTAGGTGCAAGTTTTAAAGGAGGCGAAGTAACTCCTCTATTTTTTATTGGAGCTACCTTAGGAAATGCACTTGTTTGGTTTGTTCCATTGCCAATCGCATTATTGGCAGGTATGGGATTTGTAGCCGTATTTTCCGGAGCAACAAATACACCTATAGCTTGTACATTAATGGGAATAGAATTATTTGGGGCAGAAAGCGCTGTTTATATTGCAATTGCTTGTGTGGTAGCTTATTTATTTTCGGGGCATAGCGGTATTTACTCTTCTCAAATTGTTGGAAGTCCAAAATTATTTCATTTTAATAAAATGAAAGGCCAAAGCCTTGGTACTCTAAAAAATGAAGAATAAAACAGGGAATATTAAAATTAGCAGGAAAGATTTCAAATTTATTTTACCATTATTTATCGTGCTCTTTAGCTCGCATATTGTTTTTTCTCAAGAGTTTAAGAACATTAGAATTTACCATAAAATTACAGGTAATACTGTTTTAGAAAAAGGTGTTTGGTTAAAAAAAGATAGAAAAAAACATACACTAGTATGGTCTCTTGCGAATGAATATAATTTTACTGTTGAAAATGGGAATAAAAAGTATATAACAATTTCACAAATTCATGATTTTTATAATTGGTGTGATGATGAGGTAAAAAGGCAAGGTCACGAAATAAAATGGAGTGGAATTGCTGCAAAAGCAGCTGCTCAGCTTTCAAAAGTCGATAATTTTTTCATTAAAATATTCATTATAAGAAATAAAGAACTTGTTGAATTTGTGCATAAAGGCTCTGAAAATGTATTTTCTTTCGCATTTCCAAAGTTAAAAGATGTATATTTTTCAACAAAAATTTTAAAGAATCGCAATGCTATTGACTGGGATGAAAATTATGGTTTGATTGAGCAATGTGAAGTTCTTCAGCCTTTATATGATGATTTATCTGAAAAAAGCTTGAACCAGTTAAATAGGATGGCAAAAGGTAAAGGTGTTTATTTTTTGGGAGTTCCAAAAGGACTCAAATTTAGAGGAGAGTTAACAGATTGCGAAGCTAGGTATAACCATGGAATTGAAACAATTTTCACGTATTATAATAAAACTAAAAATTAAATTTTTGTTTTATTATGTTATTCCAGTTCCTTCATTTCAATAAAAAAATCTTAATTAAAAATTAACTTTTCGTTCCTAAAAGGAATCCTTAACTTTGTTGGCTAAATTTTTTTTAAATGAAACGCGTAATTGTAGGTCTTTCTGGAGGTGTAGATAGTAGTGTAGCAGCGTACTTGTTAAAAGAGCAAGGATATGACGTAATTGGCTTGTTTATGAAAAACTGGCACGACGATTCTGTAACAATTTCAAACGAGTGTCCTTGGTTAGAAGATAGCAATGATGCAATGATAGTTGCAGATAAATTGGGAATTCCTTTTCAAGTGGTAGATTTAAGTGAGCAATATAAAGAACGTATTGTAGATTATATGTTTAATGAATACGAAAAGGGAAGAACACCAAACCCGGATGTATTATGTAACAGAGAAATTAAATTCGACGTATTTCTTAAAATTGCGGTTGATTTGGGTGCTGATTATGTTGCAACTGGTCATTATTGTCGTAAGGGAGAAGAAGATATAAACGGAAAGTCAGTTTTTAAATTATTAGCTGGAAAAGACATTAATAAAGATCAGTCGTATTTTTTATGTCAATTATCACAAGATCAATTATCAAAAGCCTTATTTCCAATTGGTGAACTCACTAAGCCAGAAGTTAGAAAAATAGCAGCGGAGCAAGATTTAATTACAGCGGATAAAAAAGACTCTCAAGGTTTATGTTTTATTGGTAAAGTTAGATTGCCTGAATTTTTACAGCAAAAATTACAGCCAAAGGAAGGTGTCATTGTTCAAATTCCAAGTAATTCCGAAATTTATAAAAGGGAAGTTCCAACATTTCAAACAAAAGAAGAAGAGTTAGAGTTTTTTGCTTCAAAAAATAACTATGCTATTTCTGATGGTAAGATTGTAGGTAAACATCAGGGAGCTCATTATTTTACAAAAGGCCAACGGAAAGGATTGGCAGTTGGAGGAACAAAAGAACCTCTATTTGTAATTGATACCGATGTTATTGAAAATGTAATTTACACAGGAGAAGGAAAAGATCACAAAGGATTATATAGAAACGTTTTGTTTGTGTCTAATGAAGAAATTCATTGGATTAGAACCGATTTAACCTTGAAAATTGGAGAATCTTTGAAAGTATTGGCTCGTATTCGGTATAGACAAAAATTAGAAGATGCGGTTTTATATAAAGTGGAAAGAGGATTGTATGTTGAATTTTCAACTATGCAATCGGCAATTACAGAAGGACAATTTGTAGCTTGGTATTTAAATGAAGAGCTTTTAGGTTCGGGTGTAATTGCTTAATTATTAGTAGTTTTTATTAAAACCATACATTAAAATTGCTATATTAGAATGTTAAAACAATAAATATTTTATTTTGTTTAGAAAATTAATTTTAGGTGTTTTATTTTTTTCATTTGTAAATGTATTTGCACAAACTGAAGATGCTTGGGTATATTTTAATGATAAACCAAGTGAATCATCATTTATAGACGCTCCTTTAAATATGCTAACTCAAAGATCTCTTGATCGGAGAACTAGATATAGCATTTCATTAGATATTAAAGATGTTCCTGTTGAGGCTTCCTATATTACAGAAGTTGAAAATACAGTGGGAATAAGTGTAATGGCTAAATCTAAATGGTTAAATGCATTGCACGTTAGAGGTTTAGAAAACGATATTAGAAGTTTATTGAACCTATCTTTTGTATCTTCAATTCAATTTGCTGATAAAAGCATTGGAACAGCACAAAAAAATGAGTTAATACATAAAGCAAACATTAAAAAGGACAAATTAAAATTAGCTACCGATTTTAATTATGGTCAGGCAGCAAATCAGATTGAGATGTTAAAAAGCGATGTGTTGCATAAGAATAATTTTACAGGAAAAGGTATGCAAATTGCAGTAATTGACGCTGGTTTTCCGAATGTAAATAATTTTGCTGCATTTCAACGAATTAGAGATAATAATCAAATATTAGGTGGATACGATTATGTAAATAGAAATGAGAATTTTTATACTGGATCTAATCACGGAATGGCAGTATTATCTACAATAGCCGGTTATGTTGAAAATGAGTTTGTAGGTACTGCTCCTGACGCGGAATTTTATTTGTTTATAACTGAAGATAGTGTAAACGAAATTCCATTGGAAGAAAGTTTATGGGTAGAAGCTGCAGAAGAGGCAGATAGGCTAGGAGTTGATGTTATAAATACATCGCTTGGATATTCATCTTTTTTTGATGAAGCTAGGTATAATTATTCATATGATGATATGGATGGAAAAACAACGTTTATTACTCGAGGTGCTGAGATTGCTTTTTCCAGAGGAATGATAGTAGTGAATGCAGCTGGAAATGAAGGAAATGATCCATGGTATTACATGAATTCACCTGCAGATGGGCCTTCAGTATTAAGTATTGGTGCTGTTGATGCAACTGGTACTATCGCATCTTTTAGTTCATATGGTCCAACATCAGACGGTAGAGTAAAACCAGATGTGTGTGCAAAAGGAGCAGGCGTATACATAATTGATGCTTCCGGAAACATTGCACCTTCAAACGGAACTTCCTTTGCATCTCCTATTTTAACGGGTGCTGTAACTTGTTTATGGCAAGCCTTTCCTGAGAAAAACAATATAGAAATTACGCAATTGGTTAAAGAGTCTGCACATTTATTTAATAATCCAACTGTGCAGGAAGGTTATGGAATTCCAAATTTCAAATCGATTTTTGAATCTCTTTTTGAAGATTTAGATGGTGATGGAATTTCAGATATAGCAGATCTTTGTCCTAATACACCTGAGGGAGCTGAAGTTGATACAAACGGTTGTTTGGTTTTACCTTCAGATAATTTTAACGTGGAAGTAATTGGTGAAACTTGTCAGGGTAAAAATAATGGACAAATTAGTATTAGCTCTGATACTTCTTATGAGTATTCAATTATAGTCGGAGGTTTAAATTACTCACTTACAAATAGTAATTTAACCCTTTTAGATTTATCACCAGGAGCTTATGAAGTATGTATAACATTAGAAAATCAAAAGTATGAGCAATGTTATAATTTTAATATTTTAGAAGGAGTTCAGCTATCTGGAAAAGCTAGTGTTTCCTCTAAATCTGTAATTGTTGAATTAGAAAATGGAACAATACCTTATACAGTTTATTTAAATGGAATAGAAAAATTGACAACTTCAAGCCCTACTTTTAGCTTAGCAATTAAGCCTGGAGATATTGTTGACGTAAAAACCAGTGTTGCTTGTGAAGGTGTTTTTTCTAAAGAAATTGCAGCAGAAGTAGCAATTAGTATTTATCCAAACCCAATCAACAATATAGTTAGCTTTAAATTCCCAAATGACTTAGATAAAATTGATATATTAATTTATAATTTATTAGGAAATACTATTTATCAAGGGCAAATACTAAAAAATAATCCAACTACAGATATTTCGTTTTTATCTAAAGGATTTTATTTAATGCAAGTTAAATCTAACAATAAAATAGAGACTTTTAAAGTTTTAAAAAATTAAATGAAAAATAACATAACAGAACTCTTCAATATACAATATCCATTAATTCAGGCAGGTATGATTTGGAATAGTGGCTGGCGATTAGCATCAGCTGTAAGTAATGCAGGTGGTTTGGGATTAATAGGTGCAGGTTCAATGTATCCGGGTGTATTAAGAGAACATATTCAAAAATGTAAAAAAGCAACAACAAAACCATTTGGTGTAAATGTTCCTATGTTATATCCTAATATTGAGGAGATTATGCAAATAATTGTTGAGGAAGGAGTGAAAATTGTATTTACTTCAGCAGGTAACCCAAAAACGTGGACTCCTTTTTTAAAAGAGAAAGACATTACTGTTGTTCATGTGGTAAGTAGTGTAAAGTTCGCAGTAAAATCTGAGCAAGCAGGTGTTGATGCCGTTGTAGCAGAAGGTTTTGAGGCTGGCGGACATAACGGAAGGGAAGAAACAACAACTTTTACTTTAATTCCGATGGTAAAAGAAAAATTAACAATACCAGTTATTGCAGCAGGAGGTATTGCAACCGGAAGAGGAATGTTAGCAGCAATGGTGTTAGGTGCAAACGGTGTTCAAATAGGAAGTCGATTTGTTACAAGTTCAGAATCTTCAGCCCATATTAACTTTAAAGAAGAAGTTATAAAAGCTCAAGATGGAGATACTCATTTAACATTAAAAGAATTAGCGCCTGTTCGATTAATTAAAAATAGATTTTATAACGAATTACAAGATTTATATAGAGAAAATGCTTCTGTAGATCAACTAAAAGAAAAATTGGGTAGAGGAAGATCTAAAAAAGGGATGTTTGAAGGCGATTTAGAGGATGGAGAATTAGAAATTGGACAAATAGCTGGATTGATACATGAAATTAAGCCAGCCGCAGAAATTGTTTCTGAAATCGTAAATGAATTTAATGAAGTAAGTGCTCAACTCCAATTTTGGAAGTTGAAATAACTACATAAAGTCTTATAGCAAAGTTTAAACCTAAAAATTAGTTTTTCAACTCTTTCTGCATTTGTTTTACAGTAATAGTACTGCCATCATGGCTCCATCCAGGAGGACCAAAAACATACATAAATTTGTGATACCAATTTTTTGATTTTTTTGTATCAGCCCAAATGTCTTTATATTCATGAGTTAAAATCACCCATGGATTATATGAGTCCGGTGCGTGAGTTACTCCATATTTCACCTCAATATTTTCATCTAATTCTTTCCATGTTCCAAATAATTTATCGAAAATATTCAGAAAACCACCATGATTTTTATCCATATATTCCACATTTTTTGCGTGGTGTACCTGATGCATAGTATGTGTGTTAAATATTTTTTCTAAAATCCCCATTTTTGGAATGTAAACTGAATGTAACTGAAATTGCCATAAGGCTTCTATTCCTAAACAAACAACTACCATTTCTGGACGAAAACCAATGGCAGGAATCCACATATAAAAGAATGGTTTATATATAATTGTAAACCAACCATTTCGAACAGCAGTTCCTAAATTAAAATTATTTGAGGAATGGTGAACTATATGTGCCGCCCAGAAAAATCGAACCATATGGTTCTGACGGTGAAACCAATAATAGCTAAAATCATCAAGAACCTGGCAAATTAACCAAACATACCAAGCATATCCAAAAGATTCCCATCCCATTATATTTGTTCTAATTCCATTAACTTCAGGATTAAAAATTTCAAAAACAAAATAGAAAATTACGATAGAGGAAATTGTTTTAAAAAGAGGGGCAATAAAAGCTGAACCAACGCCCATAAAAAGGCTGGCTTTTAAATCTTTCCAATTATAAAGTTCCTTATGATCATGTGTTTTGCTATAGGTAAGTTCTAGTAATATTAGTCCCAAAAAACAAGGAACTCCATATACCAAAGGGTTGGTGAAATCCATTCTATTTATTTATATTTTTGGTAATATAGGAGAATTTATTATAAAATTGACTAATCAAGCCTAATTATAAAAAATAGGATTAAAAAGTATCAATTAAAAATAGATACTTTATTTGTTGAAAATTAATTTTATAGCAACAATAAGCATAAAAACACCAAATATTCTTTTAAGTAATTTTTGATCAATTTGTAGAGCTATTTTTGATCCGATAAAACCACCAACAACAAATAATAGTGACACTGCCAGGGCAATTCTCCAATCGATATTTCCACCTGTTCCTGCAGTGTGATAATTATAAACAGCTAAAAAAGTTACTGGAGGCAGCATTACAGCTAAACTCAAGCCTTGAGCATTGTGTTGAGTTAAACCTAGAAAAATAACAAATAGTGGAACCATAATGATTCCTCCACCAACACCAACCAATCCACTTAATATTCCGGCCATTAACCCGATTATAATTAATGTAAGTATTGTAGTTAGTGTCATTTTCACAAGTTAATTTTTTAAATTTATTTTGGAATTTTTATTTCATATAGTTTCCCCGACTTGTTGTTTAAATTATTTTCTCGGAGCCAAGGATTGTGTAATTTTAGCACTTTGTAATTTATACCAAAAGATTTAGAAAAACTAGCAATATTTGTAATTGCTGTATCAACTTTAATTGTTTTAGTAGGCGTTAATGTGTATAAATCTTCTTTTTCAAAAAGGAACCCGTATTTTTCTGAGTTTAATAATATTTCTTTTAAAGCTACCATTCTTGGGATGTACCGCGATGTTTCATCAGCCACCAATAAATCGTAATAATCTGTCACTTTTTGAGTTTCTAATTTATTAGAAATACCACGGATCCCTGCATTATAAGATGCAGCTGCTAATGTCCAGCTTCCAAATCGTTCTTTTGCTACATTTAAATAATTACAAGCGGCCTGTGTAGATTTTTCTAGGTGATAACGTTCATCAACATTTGAATTTACCTCTAAATTATTTTCAATTGCTGTAGCTTTCATAATTTGCCAGAATCCAGTTGCTCCAGCTGGCGACGTAACATTTTGTAACCCACTTTCTATTAGTGCTAAATATTTAAAATCATCTGGAATCCCGTTTTCTTTTAGTATTGGTTCAATAATTGGAAAATATTTATGAGCTCGCTTTATTAAAAGTAAACCGTTAGATTGCCAATATGTGTTTACTAATAATTCTTTATCTATACGTTCTTTAATATCGGGTTTTTCAAGAGGTACTCTTTCTCCTGCAAATTCCAAATTGTTTGGGATTTTTAAAGCTTTAATTTGATAAGTTTCGCTCGTGTTTTTATCATTGAAATTTTGGGTTTCAATAGTTTCAGATTTTGTACTGAAAATAAATAGAGAACTTACCAGAATAATAGCAATTAAGCCTAATATTTTAACGTTTTTATTCATATAACAATTGTTTATTTTTTTGTGGAAAATACAAATTAATTTAAATTAACACTAAATGGAGTGATAATTTAACAATTAATTAAGTGAATCAGTTATTATTTTACTGATTGACTTAGCCTTGTTTAAAATCATTATGTGCGTTCCTTTTTTAATAGGAATGCACTTTTTTATATATTTTATTGGGAAAATATGATCATTTTCACCGTGAATGTGTATAATAGACTTCAGTGGTTTTTTTTGTTCCCAATGCAAAACATTATAGATAGCCCAAGTTAAATATTTTTCATCTCTTACAGAAAGATATTCTTTATATATTTTCACACGTTTTTTAGCAAAATCACCAAAAGCATATTTAAAGAACCCTTCAATATTTTGAATAGCGTGCGCTGGGAAAAGTTTATAAATTTTTGTTTTTTGTATAATTCTTAATCGTTTTGGTAACTCTTTATGCGATTTGATACTTGAGATAATGATTACTTTTTTTACAGCTATATGTTTACTCATTTCTTGAACAATAATCCCTCCAAAAGAAACCCCTATTAAAACTGGATTCGGCTCAGTAACTAATTCAGCCATTCTTTTGGTATAATCTTGTAAAGATTCATTTTTTGTTAATGGTACTAACCATTCTAAAAAGTGAAGTTCAAAATTATTTTTTGGAAGCTGTAAAAATTCAAAAATTTTAGAGCTTGCTGCTAAACCTGGTACAAAATAAATATGAGTTTTAGTGTTGTTCATTAGTTATTTATCATTCCTATAATAATTGGTTTTAAACCGCTAAAGAAAAATTCTACAGCAATAACCATTACAATTAATCCCATTAATCGCATCATAACTTTATTACCAGTTGTCCCTAGTTTTTCTGTAATTTTACTAGCTCCAACCAATACCAAGTATGTTAATAATAAAATTAAAGCTATAATTGAAATTAGCACAATTTTTTGAGTAATATTAGTTGCATCTTCCATTAAAATAATAGCATTTGTGATTGCTCCTGGGCCACATATCATTGGTATAGCTAAAGGTGTTATAGAAATATCCTCAACATAGGCATCAATTTTTTCTTCATCATCGGTATGTTTAAAATGGCCTAATCTTGCTTGTAGCATATCCCATCCCATCATAAAGAAAATTAATCCACCCACAACTCTAAAACTATTTACAGAAATACCGAAGAAATTAAATAGAATTTGTCCAGAAAAAGCAAAAGCTACAACAGTGAAAAAAGCCACAATAGTTGCTTTTTTCGCTGTTTTTTTTCGATGTTGTTTACTTAATGAGCTAGTCATTGTCATAAAAATAGGCATAGTACCTAGTGGATTTATGATAGTAAAAAACGATGTAAATGCTAATAAAGCAAAGGTGTATAAATCGGTCACAATATTATTTTTTTATTAATTTTAATTTAAAGTTGGTATTTCTATCCAATCAAATCGAACGATACCATCTTCATCAATTGTAGTTAATTTTATTTGATGAAGCGTGTTTACTAATTCAGGATTCCAAGGAGTTTTAACTTTTACATAATTTTCAGTAAATCCGTGGATAAATCCTTCTTTATTTTCACTTTCAAACAGCACTGCTAAATCATTTCCTAACTGACTTTCATAAAATGCTCTTCTTTTTTTAACAGATAATCCTCTCAGCATTTTACTTCTTTTACTTCTTACTTTTTGTGAAACTACACCGTCCATATCAACAGCTTCTGTATTTGGTCTTTCAGAATAAGTAAAAACGTGTAAATATGAAATGTTTAATTCGTTTAAATAGTTGTACGTTTCTAAAAATAATTCATCTGTTTCACCAGGAAAACCAACAATAACATCAACACCAATACATGCATTTGGCATATGATTTTTAATAGCTTCAACTCTGTTGTCATAAACTTCACGTAAATACCTACGCTTCATTAATTTTAGCAAAGTATCGCTTCCACTTTGTAATGGTATGTGAAAATGTGGAACGAAACTTGTAGAATTTGATACAAATTTAATGGTTTCATTAGTTAATAAATTAGGTTCTATTGATGAAATTCGTAATCGATGAATTCCTTCAACCTTATCTAATGCCTGAACTAAATCTAAAAAGGTATGTTCGTGCTTTTTATTGCCAAATTCTCCTTTACCATAATCTCCAATGTTAACACCAGTAAGTACAATTTCTTTAATTCCTTTGTCAGAAATTTCCTTGGCATTAAACAACACATTCTCTAAAGTATCACTACGTGAAATCCCTCTAGCTAATGGAATTGTACAATAAGTACATTTATAATCGCAACCATCTTGCACTTTTAAAAAAGCTCGTGTTCTATCTCCAATTGAATAAGAACCCACATAAAAATCAGCTTCTTCAATTTCACAAGAGTGTACTTCACCCATTTCATTTTTAGAAAGGTCGTTTATATAATCGGTAACTTTAAATTTTTCGGTAGCACCTAAAACCAAATCCACTCCATTAACATTTGCTAATTCTTCAGGTTTTAATTGTGCATAACAGCCAATAGCTATTAAAAATGCTTCGTCATTAAGTTTTAAAGCAGATTTAACAATACTTTTAAAACGTTTGTCGGCATTATCGGTTACAGAGCAAGTGTTAATTACATATATATCAGCTACTTCGTTAAATTCCACTCGTTCAAAACCTTCGTTTTGAAAGTTTCTGGCAATGGTTGAAGTTTCTGAAAAATTAAGTTTACATCCTAATGTGTAAAATGCGACTTTTTTTTGTGCGCTCATTCTTGTACATTTATCGGGTGCAAAAGTACAGAATTTTATTTTTATAATATGATTGCAAATACACCAAAACCACCTTATTATGCAGTAATTTTTTCAACCTTACTAACAAATGTTGATGAAGGTTATGATGAAACGGCCCAAAGGATGGAAGAATTAGCTATAAAACAAAAAGGATATTTAGGAATTGAGTCTGCTAGAAATCAATTAAGTATAGCCGTATCATACTGGGAAAGTTTAGAAGCTATTTTAAACTGGAAAAACAATGCCGAGCACACATTAGCACGAAAATTAGGAAAAGAATTATGGTATAAAAAATACCAGTTAAGAATTTGTAAAGTAGAACATGAATATGGGTTTGAAAAGTAGTTTGTGGATATTTCTTGCTGTTTTATGTTTTATTTCGTGTGAAACTCATATTTCTAAATTTGATGATTCTCAAGTTTTTCGTTACAATGAACATGCTAATATCACTACTCTAGATCCTGCATTTGCAAAAGATTTAAGAACTATCTGGGTTACAAATCAATTATTTAATGGCTTGGTTCAATTAGACGATAGTTTACATGTACAACCAGATATTGCAAGTTCCTGGACTATTTCAGAGGACGGGGAAAAGTATTCTTTCAATTTAAAAAAGGGAATAAATTTTCATAAACATATTTTATTTGGGAAAGATTCAACAAGATCAGTGGAGGCAAGTGATTTTGAATATAGCTTTAAACGTTTGTTAGACCCAAACGTAGCTTCTCCTGGTAAATGGGTTTTAGAATTTGTTGAAAAATTTGAAGCAACAAATGACAGTACTTTTGTAATTCAATTAAAGCAATCTTTTCCGCCGTTCTTAAGTTTATTAAGTATGAAATATTGTTCTGTAGTTCCTTTTGAAGCTGTTGATTATTTTGGAGATACATTTAGAGCAAATCCAGTTGGAACAGGTCCTTTTCAATTTAAATTATGGGTTGAAAACACCAAGTTGGTTTTCCGTAAAAATAAAGAGTATCACGAAAAAAATGAGAACGGAGAACGTTTACCTTATTTAGAAGCTGTTGCCATCACTTTTTTACCAGATAAACAAAGTGAATTTTTACAATTTATTCAAGGGAATATAGATTTTATGAGTAGTATTGACGCTTCTTATAAAGATGATTTATTAACCACAGAAGGTCAACTTAAGGAACATTATAAAAATCAAATAGATATGGTTTCAGGGCCATATTTAAATACCGAATATTTAGGCGTTTATTTGGATGCAGCTGAGAAAGAGGTAAATTCTATAAAAATTAGGAAAGCCATTAATTATGGTTTTGATCGAAAAAAAATGATTAAATATTTGCGAAACGGAATTGGAACTCCTGCGGTAAATGGTTTTATACCTAAAGGATTACCATCATTTAATTCAATGGAAGGCTATACCTATCAACCAGAAAAAGCAAAAGAATTAGTGCAATCATATATTGAAGAAACAGGAAATTTAAATCCATCAATTACGATAAGCACTAACAGCCAATATTTAGATTTATGTGAATATATTCAGCGAGAAGTTGAGAAAACAGGGTTGCTTGTAAATATTGATGTTATGCCACCTTCTACTTTAAGGCAAACAAAAGTAAGTGGGCAGTTAAGTATTTTTAGAGGAAGTTGGGTAGCAGATTACCCTGATGCAGAAAATTATCTTTTTATTTTTCACAGTAAAAATTTCTCTCCAAACGGACCTAATTACACACATTATAATTCGAAAGAATTTGATGCTTTATATGAAAAAGCGATTCAAACAACAGATAATTTAAAACGATATGCTTTATATCAAAAAATGGACAGTTTAGTTATGGCATCTGGAGCTATAATTCCATTGTATTATGATGAAGTTGTAAGGTTTACTCAAAAAAATGTAAAAGGTTTAGGAATAAATCCAGTTAATTTATTGAGTATTAAAAAGGTTAAGAAGGAGTAAAGAAGATTGTAATATGTTAAAAATGTGCTACTAAACATTAATTAGTAGCACATTTTTATTTGAAAATAGCTATTTTATTTTATTGGTGTAACGATAACTTCAAAATTATCAGTACCTACTGAAGTAGAAAATAAATTACTTGTAAGCATTTCACCACCAGTATATGGATATGCCGTAATTGGCTCAATACAAAGCATTGTTGGTACTTCAGTCCAAAGCATAAAATTGTTAAATCCTTTAGTTTTAAGTGATATATCGAAACCAGTTTTTTTAACTAAAATAATTTCACTTGAATTTAATATTGGATAGGCAGTTGAGCCACCTGCCATAATTTCGGGTATAGTAACTTCTTTAGTTTTAGTTTTTACAATTTCATCTAAAGTACCGTTTAACATAAAAGCAGGATGATAGCCTAACATAAATGGCATTCCTTTTTCTGCTTTAATTTCAAAAGTAATTATTAAAGATTCATTTGTTAGTTCAAAACTTTTTTTGAATGAAAAACTATAAGGCCAGAACAGGTTTTCTTCAGTTGATTTCGATGGGTATTTAGAATTGGTAACTTCAGTATTTGCTGAATAATCTTTTTGAAATACAACAAAATTAGCTGAATTCTCAATAACGGTATAATTCAATTCTCTTAATAAACCATGCTGATCTTGAATTGCATTTCCTTTTGGCGTTACAACCGCAAAATTGTTTGCTTCTGTTGGGCCAATTATTGGAAACATTTCTGTATCAGAATTCCGCCAGCCTGGATTTCCCTTTTGGTGAATTAATTCTTCATTGTTTTTTATATAACTTACTAATTCTCCTTTGTCAATTTTTACGGTAGATTTTTTATCCTCGGTAATTAATATCATTTATAGTTTTTTATTTGAAAGTTGAAAAAATCGTCATTCTAAACTTATTTACTCATTCCTTATCTATTTTAGAGTGACGTCATGCTGAACTTGATTACTCAATTCGTTTCTATTTTAGAGTAAGGAAATCGTGAATCTTCGATTTCAGCATCTCATCATATAACAACCAATGTTTATGAGACCCTAAATCAAGTTCAGGGTGACGAGAAGAAAACCAAAATTTCCCTACTTATTATTTTCAACAATATAGTTCATCATTTTAGTAACTAAATGAGCTCTATCAATTCCACGTACATTGTGTTCGTGCATTGGGTATGTAAAAAAGTCTATTTGAACTTTTTGTTTTACAGCCTCCTGTAATAAAGTCATACTATGTTGTGGAACCACAGTTGGATCGATACTTCCGTGAATTATAAGCATTTTTCCATCTAAATTTTTAATATAATTGTGAACTTTAGCTTTTTCATACCCTTCTGGGTTTTCTTGTGGAGTATCCATATAACGTTCACCGTACATTACTTCGTAATATTTCCAGTCAATGACTGGTCCGCCAGCAACTGCAGTCGTAAACATTCCTGGGTTACGTAACATTAAACTAGTTGTCATAAAGCCACCATAACTCCATCCATTTACTGCAATTCTATTACTATCAACATAATTTAAAGATTTTAAATAATCTACACCAGTTAACTGATCTTCAATTTCAGCATTACCTAAATTTCGATGAATAATGCTTTCAAAAGCAAAACCTCTATTTGCAGAACCTCTGTTATCTAAAGTAAAAACAATATAGTTTTCTAGTGTAGCAAAAGCAGGCATCCATAAACTTGCTCCTCCTAACCAAGAATTAGTAACCATTTGAGCGTGTGGCCCACCATACACATAAATTAAAACCGGATATTTTTTTGATTGATCAAAATTTGCAGGTTTAATAACTCTGGTATATAAATCCGTTCCACCAACTCCTTTTAAAGTTATAAATTCAGTAGTTCCTAAATTGTACTCTTTTAATGGGTTTTCTGCAGTGTAAATTGAAGTTGATTTCTCTTTTTTAGTATCAATTAAGTCAGTTTTTCTTGGAGTAGTTAAGTTACTATAATTATCAAGTAAATAAGTTCCGCTGGTGCTTATTTGAGTGTAATGAGTTCCATTTTCTTTAGTTAATTTTGTGTGTTTTCCTGTTTTTAAATTAACATTAAAAGTATGTGATTCTCTTGCGTCAGAACCAGTTCCTGTAATAAATACATTTTTAGCATCCTTGTCAAATCCTAAAACTCCTGTAACAACCCAATTAAACTTTGTTAGTTGTTTTACTAATTTTCCTTCAGTAGTATATTCATATAAATTCATAAAACCATCACGTTCACTAAACCATAAAAAGTTCGTGGTGCTTTTTGGTAAAAAAACAGCATCAAATTCTGGTTCAGTCCACTTATCGTTGGTTTCTTCAAACAAAGTGTTTACTAATTTGCCTGTTTCAACACTATATCTGTTATACCAAACGTGATTTTGACCTCTGTTAATTTCAGCAACCAACACATATTTTTCATCAATTGTCCAAGTTAAATTAGTTAAATAATGTTCGTCAGAAGTATCAATATCAAGGTAAGTTGTTGATTGTGTAGTTAAATTAAAAATTCCAATTTTTGCAATTTCACTTCCTTGTCCGGCCATTGGATATTTAATATTTTTTAAAGAAGCAGGGTAGGTGTTCATATTAACTAAAGGATAATTAGTAACATTACTCTCGTCTTTTTGGTAGAAGGCTAAAAAATTGCCTTCAGGACTCCAAAAGGTTCCTTTATAAATACCAAATTCGCTTCTATGAATTGCTTGTCCGGAAACTATGTTTTTATCTTCAATTTCTGTTACTGCAATTTTTGAATTTGAAGTTGTAGCAACAAATAAGTTGTTATCTAAGGTATAAGCAATGGCTTTGGCTTTTGAATTATACTCTGTATTTTGAGCGTTTTCATCATAAGAAACCGAATTGCTTTTTGTATTGAATATATAGTTAAATTTTTCTATTCCATTTTCAATTCCAAAAGTGAATTCTGTTGAAGAAATTTCTTGTAATCTTGGAAAACTTTTTAAATCGGGATATTGTTTTTGAAGTGATTCAAAAGAAATAGTTCTAACTATTTTTTTAGTTTTTGCATCAGTAAAAATCAAATCATTTTCTTTTTGTGATACATAGGTATCCGAATTTTCAACCCAATGCAAATTGTCTATTGAAGTAGGGTATAAGCCTTTGTAATAACCTAAAACGGCATCTTCAAGAGTTAATTCTTTTTGTTGTGAGAAACCAAAAAAGAATGTGCATAAAAATAGTAGAGAAATTATTTTTTTCATTTTAAAAAGAGGTATTTAATTTAACTTTTAAAGGTAATTATTTACAGGTTTTATTACCTGATGATTATCAGTTTGTATTAAAATTAATTCTTGCCATTATTGGAAAATGATCTGAGTATTTTACATCAAATGTTTTGAAATTATTGACTGTAATATCTTTATCGGTTAATATAAAGTCGATTCTTAACGGAAATTCAAAATCATAAGTTTTTCCAAAACCTTGTCCAGCAATTTCAAAAGCATCATTTTTGTTTCTTTTCAATTGTTTGTACACATAAGAGAATGCAGTATTGTTAAAATCTCCGCAAATAATTGATTTGTGTGTTATCTTCTTTTGATGTTCTATAATTAATTCAACTTGATTCGCTTGTTTTTTAAATGAATTTTCAAGTCTAATTCGAAGTTTTTCAGAAATTTCTTTATTGAAATTTTCGTGGTTCGGATTAATTTTAAGAGATTCTAAATGAATATTGTAAATCCGAACCGTATCCTTATTTTTTAAAATATCAATAAAAATGGCATTATTACCACTATTGGAAAAATTTAATGCTCCAGAATTAATAATTTTATATTTCGAAAAAATAGCGTGTCCAAAATGATTGTTTTTGCCACTTAATTTTACAAATTCATACGGGTATTTAAATCCTAATTTTTTAGCAGTATGAAATTCTTGAATGCTTAATATATCTGGTTCATTATCATTTATAAAATTATATATATTATCATCAATGTTTTCTTTATCAATCCAATTATAAAGGTTAAACATGCGTACATTATAACTCATTATTTTTACATCATCGGTAAGTAAAACTTTTTTTTCATTAAAACTGTAAAGTTTTGTAACGTATTGAAATCCAATAAATAATACGATTGTTGAAAGTAAAAATTGACGCTTAAATTGAACGAGCCAAAAAAGTGCAAATAACAAGTTAATGATAATTAAAAAAGGGATAGTTAAACCAATGAAAGACACTAATGATATAGTGTTAGGAGAAACGAAATAGCTCAAAAAAGATACAAGTAAAAGTGCTGCGACAATTGAATTCACAACATATAGTAATTTATCTATTAAGGATAGTTTTTTCATAAATTACTTTTTCCCAGCTCTAAATAAAAAATCTTTTTCTTCTTGTGTTAAGCTTTCATAACCAGATTTACTTATTTTATCTAAAATATCATCTATTCTGCGTTGTTTGGTTATAGAAACTTCGTTGGTTGAAGTTTTACTTTTTGATTTATGAACGGTTCTTAAATTAGATTTTTTTGTTGATTTAAACAAATTTGCAAAATAATTGACAAGCGATTCAAACCATTTTCCAATATCATTTCCTTTTTCTAATTGTTTGGAGTAAACATAACCAAATGCAGCTCCTGCAATATGTGCAATTGCACCTCCATTATCTGGATTTGCTAATTGTAAGATACTTAATACAACCCAAATAGCTGCTAATACCCATAACTCTATACTACCAATAAACCTTAATCGAAGGGCGTATCTTGGTATTTTTGTAGCTATAGCAACAAATATTGTAGTAACCGCTGCTGATGCACCTCCTAAGGGTTCTCCAATTTTTGAAGTTAAATAATAGTTTGTTAAAAAAGCTATGGCTCCAACAATTACACCTAAAAAGTAAAAGTTTAAAAATTGTTTTTTTGTGTAGAAGTCTAAAAATAAGTTTCCGATATAATATAAAACCATTAAGTTAGACAATACATGAAAAAACCTAATATGTATAAAAGAATAGGTAATTATAGTCCAAGGTTTTGATAAGTAGCTGCTTAAGCTTGTAGGTAATGCAAACCATTGAATAAAAAATTGGGTAAATAAAGTGGTTAGTAGAAAAAGTAATACATTAACATATATTATTTTTTCAACGACGTTTGCTTTATTATAAGCTTGTTTTATTTCAGTTAAAAAATCCACTTAGTCCCAACGTTTAAATTGATTTTGTTTCCAATACCAGGCAATTATAAACCCTATTATTGCGCCTCCAATGTGTGCAAAATGAGCAACATTTCCAATTGAATAGCTTGTCATTCCAAAAAATAAATCCCCTAAAATAATAACGGGAATAAAATACTTAGCAGCAACAGGAACTGGGAAAAATATCAGTGCCAGTTTTGCATTAGGGAATGCCATTCCAAAAGCTACTAAAACCCCATAAATTGCTCCAGATGCTCCTACAGCAGGTGTATGGTATGTAGCGTAAAATTCAGACAAGTCAGCTTCAGAAATCGTCTCTAAAATTCTATTATTATAACTTCCAGTATTTAAAATATCATTTATATCCGAAGGTGATATTCCAATTTGAACTAATTGATCATATACACCGTTAAACTGATAATAGTTTACCAATGTATAAATTAAACCGGCACCTAAACCAGCGGAAAAATAGAAGAATAAAAACTTATTTCTTCCCCACATTTGTTCTAAAGGTGTCCCAAAAGCCCATAAACCATACATGTTAAATAAAATGTGACTAAAACCACCATGCATAAACATATGAGTTAGAAATTGCCAGAAACCAAACTTTTCATTTTCAGGGAAATACAAAGCAAATAAATTTTCCAATCCTAAATTAGGCATCACTTGTGGAGCAATAAAAAATATAATATTTATTATTACTAAATGTTTAACTGCCTCTGTAATTCTACCCATAATTATAATCTGATTAGCACTGGTTAGTTGCTAAATTTTTTATCAATTTCATCTATATTAATTGTAACAAACGTTTTTTTACCAAAAGGAGATAAATCTGGTTGTTTGCACAAAAATAGTTTATTTACAATATCTTCTTGCTCTTTTAGATCCAATTTTGTTCCAGTTTTTATAGCCAAACTTTTAGCTAAACTTTTAGACATAATATCAAGCTGACTAAAACTGGTGTCTGGAATATCATTATTAATATCTTCAAGTAATTGTTCTATAATAATGGTTATTTGACTTTCAACAATATTAACTGGAATACCGGTTATAATAATTGTATCATCTAAAATTTTATCAAATAGAAAACCAATACTTACCAAATCATCTTTAATTTCTTTTATTAAAGAAATATCTGATTTAGCAAACGATAATTCTAAAGGAAACAATAATTGTTGACTCATTGCTTCTTTTACAGTAATATTTTCTAAAAATTCTTCATATAAAATACGTTGATGTGCCAATTGCTGGTTGATATACACAATTCCAGATTTTATGCTACTTACAATATATTTATTATGAACCTGATAGGTTTTACTGTTTGATCTTTCTTCTGAAAATAATTTTGAATTTACCGTTTCAGACTGAACTTCAATACTTTTAATATCAATATTGGTATATAAACTTTCCCATTCAACAGCTTTTTCTCTTTTATATGGAAATTGAATTGTATTTTGTTTTTCAGTTTTAAAAGGATTAAAATCTGGATTTACTGTTACCTTGGGTGTTGAAATATTTTTTCCTTTAAAATTATAAGGAGTATCCATAGAAGCATCCCTATTAAAATCTAGAACAGGAGCAACGTTGTACTGCCCCAAGCTATGTTTAATTGTAGAGCGTAAAATTGCATATAATGTTCTTTCATCATCAAACTTTATTTCGGTTTTTGTTGGATGAATGTTAATATCTATGCTATTAGTTGGAACGGTTAAATATAAAAAGTAAGTTGGGTAAAATCCATTAGGTAATAAGCTTTCAAACGCATTAGAAACGGCATGGTTAAGATATGCGTTTTTTATAAAACGATCATTTACAAAAAAGAATTGTTCATCTCTTTTTTTCTTTGAAAACTCTGGTTTTGTAACAAATCCTTTAATTTCTACAACATCAGTGTTTTCATTAATTGGTACCAATTTTTCGTTTGTCTTTTTTCCGAAAATAGATACAATACGTTGTCTTAAATTACCTGTTATTAAATTATAAACTTCATTATCATTATGATAAAAAGAAAATGAAATACTTGCATGTGCCAATGCAACACGCTGAAATTCGTTTACAATATGACGAGTTTCGATTGTGTTTGATTTTAAAAAATTTCTTCGGGCTGGAATGTTATAAAATAAATTTTTAACTGCAATCGATGTACCTTTAGAAGTAGAAATAGTTTCCTGTGAAATAATAGTACTTCCTTCAATTTTAATGCAAGAGCCAACTTCTTGATTTTCTTGTTTGGTTTTTAATTCAACATGAGCAATAGCTGCGATTGAAGCTAAAGCTTCTCCTCTAAAACCTTTGGTATGTAAATTAAATAAATCTTCAGCTTTTTTTATTTTAGATGTCGCGTGTCGTTCAAAGCTTAAACGGGCGTCAGTTTGACTCATACCCTTACCATTATCAATTATCTGGATAAGTGTTTTTCCAGCTTCTTTAATAATAAGTTTAATATTAGTGGCTTCAGCATCAATTGCATTTTCCAACAATTCTTTTACTACAGATGCTGGTCGCTGAACAACTTCACCTGCAGCGATTTGGTTTGCAACGTGATCGGGTAGTAGCTGAATAATATCTGCCATTAAAATAATGTGTGTAATTCAAAAATATATGCAACAATTCCAACTAAAATAGCAATGATTATTGCCAATCTTAAGTTCGTTGATTTGTCGGTGGCACTTCTTTTGTTTTTAACCCAATCGTTTTTTAAATTATTTTTAGATAAACTAAAAGATGGAGACTCATCATCTGAATCTTTATTTTTGCGGTACTTTTCTTCTACGTAATGTAATCGTTCCTTACGCTCGTTATAATAACGAGGCTTGTAATCGAAAACATAATGAGCCCTAGGCTTAAATAATTTACCAAACATAAAATTAGATTATACAGTATTCTTCAAAAATACTGAATTATAAATTTGTGGTCAAGTTTTTTGAGAAAGGAGGGTGTTAAAACTCTCTTAAAGCAGCCATTTTAATTGCTGCAATAGCGCATTCAACACCTTTGTTACCGTGAATACCTCCCGATCTGTCTAGTGATTGTTGTTTTGTGTTATCAGTTAAAACACAAAAAATCACAGGAATATCATACTTAATATTAAGGTCTTTAATTCCTTGGGTAACACCTTCACAAACAAAGTCGAAATGCTTCGTTTCACCTTGGATAACATTTCCAATAGCAATTACAGCATCTACTTGTTGGGTTGTAACCATTTTTTTACAACCATAAATAAGTTCAAAGCTTCCTGGTACATTCCAACGAATGATGTTTTCTGAAATTGCACCATTATCTAAAAGTGCTTTTTCAGCACCTAAATATAAGTTGTCAGTAATTTCTGGATTCCATTCAGAAACAACAATCCCAAACCGAAATTGCTTTGCGTTTGGGATTGTTGCTTTATCGTAATTTGATAAATTAGTTGTTGCCATTACATCTTAGTTTTCTGATGCAAAAGTAGCTTTATTAATATATACTTTTATATTTTTAGCTTCATTAGAGTTAGGATAGTCATTTTTAATTCTGTTAAAAATGTCTAATGCTTTTGAATTTTCCCCTAATTCCATTGCTGTGTTTCCCGCTTTGAAAAGAAATAAAGGAGTAGAGAAATTGTTATCCTTTAAATCTGCTGCTTTTAAATAATAATCTAAGGCATCTTCAGGTTGGTTAATATCTGCAAAAGCATCTCCAATAGCACCTTTAGCAGTTGGACCTAATAATTCATCTTCAGAAGAGAATTTTTCTAAATATTCAATTGCGTCTTTATAATTTTTCATTCTTAAGTAAGAAATTCCAGCATAATAATTTGCTAAGTTTCCTGCTTTTGTACCGCTATATTCATTTGAGATATCAACAAAACCATATTTTCCATCAGCACCGTTTAAGGCTAATGTAAATAAAGAATCAGTTGCTACAGGGTTTGATAAAGCATCTTCGAAATAAGCTTTAGGAAAAGCTAACTCATTTGCTGCTTCCTTTTCCTTAGGAGTCGCAACATATTTATGATATGCTAAATATCCTAAAATTATAGCTACAACAAGCCCTAAAATAATAAATATAGTTTTTTGGTTTTTAATTACCCATTGTTCAGATTTTGAAGCAGTTTCATCTAATGTATTAAATACATCAGCTGTTGTAGAATGTTCCTCAATTGTATTTTGAGATTTCTTTGCTTTACTTCCTGTCTTTTTATATGTTGCCATTTATTGTAAATTTGTACGCGCAAAAATAGAATTTTTAATTGGAAAGTAAAAATGCATTTGTGTCAAAATTCCCATTTATTTTCAATAATTTTAAACTTTCAAAAAAAATAGATGTATTTAAAGAAAATCACTTTAGTGAATTTTAAAAATTTTGAATCTCAATCGTTTGATTTTGAGGCTAAAATAAATTGTTTTGTAGGAGATAATGGAGTAGGTAAAACGAATGTTTTGGATTCAATTTATTACTTGTCTTTTGCTAAAAGTTACTTTAATCCTGTTGCTACGCAAAATATTAGACATTCAGAAGACTTTTTTATGATAGAAGGGTCCTATGAAATTAATAATAGGGAAGATATTATTGTATGTAGCTTAAAAAAAGGGAATAAAAAAGTAGTTAAAAGAAATGGTAAGGCCTATGAAAAATTTTCTGAGCATATTGGTAATTTCCCATTGGTAATTATTTCTCCTGCGGATAGAGATTTAATAATTGAAGGAAGTGATACAAGAAGAAAATTTATAGATAATGTTATTTCGCAATCGGATAAATTGTATTTGCAAACTATTATTAAATATAATAAGGTATTAGCACAAAGAAATTCCTTGTTGAAGTATTTTGCGGCAAATAGAATTTTTGATGCTATTAATTTGAAAGTATACGACGAACAATTGATGGCCTATGGAAGTATTATTTTAGAAAAAAGGCAAGCTTTTTTAGATGTCTTCATTCCTATTTTTAAGAAAAGGTATGAAGTAATATCAAGCAGTAAAGAATCGGTTAACTTAGTTTATAAATCACAATTGAATGATCAAAACTTATTGGAATTATTATCTCAGAATTTAGAAAGAGACAGAATACTTCAATATACAAGCGCTGGGATTCATAAAGATGATTTGGCTTTTGAAATTGATGGATATCCAATTAAGAAATTTGGTTCTCAGGGACAGCAAAAATCATATTTAATTGCTTTAAAATTGGCTCAGTTCGATTTTATTAAAGCCCAGTCTAAAGTAAAACCTATATTATTGTTAGATGATATATTTGATAAGTTAGATGATACGAGGGTTGCACAGTTAATTACTTTGGTAAACAATGATGAATTTGGTCAAATATTTATTAGTGATACCCATAAAGAAAGAACGGAGAACGTAGTAAAAAAAACAAATCAGAATTATAAAATATTTCAATTGTAATGGCAAAACGGCAAAATGAATTTCATTCGTTGCAAGATTTAATGAAGGATGTAATTAAGGAGAATAATCTTACTAAGGGAATGCATCAAATATCGGTAAAAGATGCTTGGGCTAAATTAATGGGAAATGGTGTTGCATCCTATACTCAGGATGTTGTATTACAGAATAAAACATTAATTGTTAAATTAAAATCTTCTGTTTTAAGAGAGGAATTAAGTTATGGAAAGGAAAAGATTGTAAAAATGATGAATGAAGAAATTGGAGAGAATTTAATTTCAAAAATTTTATTGACATAAAAAAAACCGTTTTTCAACGGTTTTTTAAATCATATTTTGAAGTTTGTTTTAGAATATTTCTCTTCCAGAAAAATGATAACTACTTTCAATAAGTGCATTTTCATTACTATCAGAACCGTGAACAGCATTTTCACCCATTGAAGAAGCAAATAGTTTTCTAATAGTTCCTTCAGCAGCTTCAGCAGGGTTTGTTGCACCAATTAAGGCTCTAAAGTCTTCAACAGCATTTTCCTTCTCTAAAATTGCAACAATTATAGGTCCACGAACCATAAATTCAACTAATTCATCAAAAAAGGGACGATCTTTATGAACGCTATAAAAATCTCTAGCGTCTGCTCTTGAAATTCTTGTCATTTTCATTGCTACAATTTTAAAACCTGCAGCAGTTATTTTTTCAATAATAGGTCCAACGAAACCGTTTTCAACTGAATCTGGTTTAAGCATTGTAAATGTTCTGTTTGAAGCCATTTTAATTTTTTGTTTTTTTAGTTTTTAATGGGTGCAAATATATTATTTTTTAAATAAAGTTAAGTAAACAAAGTATTCTTTTACATAAGCTTTGGTAAAGTTCGTTATGAATTCCTCATATAAATGAAAAAGTTTTTCAATTTATTACACAATAAATATAACAATACTTTTGCTTTGAAATATATTATTTATGCTTTTTTTAAGGCTTTAATTAAAAATAAACGCTGAAATTTGAAAATTAATGATTTTAGTTCCTTTATTGTTAAAGAATTAAAAAATTGCATTCTTAAAATTAAAAAAAAATGCTATTAAATCGTATATTCGTACTCTCATGAAAACAAGCGATATTACAGAACTTAAAGAGTTACTTTCTACATCTAAAAATGTAGTTATAGTTCCTCATAGAAATCCAGATGGAGATGCTATTGGGGCAAGCTTAGCTATTTATCATTATTTAGCAAATAAAGGCCATAATGCAACAGTGGTTGCGCCAAATGATTATCCTGACTTTTTAAAATGGTTACCCGATTCTAAAAATACTTATAAATTTGATATGCAAAACAGGCAGTCAAAAAGAGCCATTGATGAAGCTTCACTAATTTTTTTATTAGATTTTAACGCTTTGCACAGAGTGGGTGATGACATGCAGCAAACATTGGAGAAATTTGAAGGTGATTTTGTAATGATAGATCATCATCAACAACCAGATAATATAGCGAAGTATTTATTTTCTGATACTTCTATTTGTTCTACCTGTCAAATGGTTTATCATTTTATTGAATTTTTGGATGATGTTAATTCAATAAATGCAGATATAGCAACGTGCTTATATACTGGTATTATGACAGATACGGGTTCATTTAGGTTCCCATCTACAACTAGTATAACTCATAGAATTATTGCAGATTTAATAGATAAAGGAGCTAATAATGCGAAAATTCATAACAATGTTTATGATACAAACTCATACGGTAGATTGCAATTATTGGGAAGGGCCTTGAGTAATTTAAAGGTTGTTGAAGACCTTAAAACTGCTTATATTAAACTAACTCAAAATGACTTAAATGAGTTTAATTTTCAGAAAGGAGATACAGAAGGAGTTGTTAATTATGCCTTGTCTCTTGAAGGAGTTATTTTTGCAGCTATTTTTATTGAAGATACAGATCAAAAAATTATAAAAATTTCATTCCGATCAAAAGGAAGTTTTTCGGTTAATAAATTCTCTCGTGAGCATTTTTATGGAGGAGGACATGACAATGCTGCTGGAGGTAGGGAGACGATTTCATTAGATGAAACAATTTCGAAGTTTTTAAATGTTCTGCCAAAATATAAAAGCGATTTATTAAATTCGTATGATGAATAGAATACTTATTTTCTTTTTTATATCGCTATTCTTTTCATGTGGAAACTCGGTTCCCAGAAAACCGATTCTTAGAAAATCTTCAACAGAAATGAAAGAGTCAGTTTCTTTTAATAAAGCATTAAATGAGACTGAAGAAAATGCATTTAAAATATATATGAAAGCAGATTCTATTCATAATTATATAGCTTCTCCTAAAGGTTTTTGGTATTTCTATAATAATAAAAGTGATAGGATGGATGTTCCAAAATTTGGGGATGAAGTTATCTATACGTATGAAGTTTATGATCTAAACAATCATATTATTTATAGTGAAGAAGAAGTTGGGCAGCAAGTTTATGTTATTGATAAGCAAGAAATAGTGGAAGGTCTTAGAAACGGATTAAAACTTATGAAAGAAGGGGAGAATATAACTTTTTTATTTCCTTCTCATAAAATGTTTGGTTTCTCTGGTGATGAAAATAAAATAGGAATAAATCAACAATTAATATATAAAGTTCAATTAAATAAATTAAATAAAAAAAATGAAAACAATTAAATTCTTAGTAGTGTGTGGTGTTATGATTTCACTAATTTCCTGTAATAATCAAGGAGTAACAAAAAAATCATTGAATTCAGAATTAGATTCTGTTAGTTATGCTTTAGGATTAGACATGGGGATAAAAGTAAAATCAAATTTTTCAGATATTGAAAAAGAATTATTTATTCAAGGTTTTCATAATGCAATAGATTCATCTAACATGTTAATCGAAGGCCAAAATGTAAACGCTATTTTAAATAAATTCTTCCAAAAAAGACAACAGGAAGCTATGGCAAAAAAACGTGAAGAAGCTGCTAATAAGGCTGAAGTAGATTTTGCTGAAGTAAAAAAAGAAGGAGAAAAATTTATGGAAGAAAATAAATCTGTTTCAGGAGTTAAAATTACTGAAAGTGGTTTACAGTATATTGTTATGAAAGAAGGTTCTGGAGAAAAACCAACGGCTACTTCAAAAGTTAGTGTACATTATCATGGAACTTTAACTGATGGAACTGTTTTTGATAGTTCAGTAGATAGAGGAACTCCAGCGGAATTTGGTGTAAGCCAAGTTATTAAAGGATGGACTGAAGGTTTACAATTAATGAATGTTGGTTCAAAATATAAATTTTTTATTCCTCAAGAATTAGCATATGGAGCTACTCCACGTCAAGGTGGTGCAATAAAGCCATTTATGCCTTTAGTTTTTGAAGTAGAATTACTAGGGATAGTAAAATAAAAAAGTATTAGTAAATCTGATTAGAAAGTAATAAATTAAACAAATGAAAAATAAATTTTATATAATTATACTTCTTTCAGTAATTGTTTTTTCTTGTAAACCAACTAAATATGCTGATTTGGATGATGGTCTATATGCAAATATGGAAACCAATAAAGGAGCGATTTTGTTAAAACTTGAATATGAAAAAACTCCAATTACTGTGGCTAATTTTGTTTCATTAGCTGAAGGAACTAATGAATATGTAACTAAATCTTTAGGTGGGAAACCTTATTATGATGGAATTATTTTTCATAGAGTTATTAAAGACTTTATGATTCAGGGAGGTGACCCTTTAGGAACAGGAGAGGGAGATCCAGGTTATAAATTTATAGATGAATTACCTAAAGATAGTCTTCATAATCTTTTATTGAAACATGACAAAGCAGGAACGTTATCAATGGCAAATTCTGGACCAAATACAAATGGAAGTCAGTTTTTTATTACCCATAAAGAAACTTCTTGGTTAGATGGTAAACATACCGTTTTTGGGAAGGTTGTTACTGGTCAGGCTGTAGTTGATTCAATTGTTCAAAACGATACAATTAAAAAAGTAGAAATTATTAAAATTGGAAAAGATGCCAAAAAATTTAAGGCAGCTAAAGAATTTTCTAATTTTTATGATGGCTATAGTAAAGAACAACGATTGAAGGAGGAGAAAATTCAAAGTGCAATAGACAATACAATATCAAAAATAAATGATAACATGTCCAATGCAAAAGAACTTCCTTCAGGTTTAAAGATTGCAATTACCGATACAAAAAATGGTGAGTTTCCTTTAAAAGGGCAGAAGGTAAAAGTTAATTATGCTGGTTATTTTACAAATGGTAAATTGTTTGATACAAGTTTCAAAGAAATTGCCCAATCTTATGATGTGTATGATGAACAAAGAGATAACCAAAATGGATATGGACCGTTTACAACTATTTATGGTCCAGATGCTCGCTTAATTGCAGGTTTTAAAGAAGGATTGCAAGAAATGAGAATTGGAGATAAAGCTATGTTATTTATTCCATCTCATTTAGGCTATGGAGCTCAAGGAGCTGGAGCAACAATTCCTCCAAATACTGATTTAGTTTTTGAATTAGAATTGGTTGGCTTGGATAACCCAAATAATTAAATATTATAAAAGTAATTTCAATGATAGATTCTTTAATTAATAAAGATATTGAATTGCTTATTTACCTAAATAATTTAGGTTCAATACAATGGGATGGTTTTTGGCTTATTTTAACAAATAAGTTTAGTGCCGTCCCATTATATTTAGTACTACTCTATTTTACATTTAAACAATTCGGATTTAAAAAAACAATGATATCCCTAATTTTTATTGCGCTATTAATTACCGTTTCCGATCAAACCAGTAATTTGTTTAAATATGGTTTTAAGAGGTTAAGACCTTGTCATGATGAATCGGTAGTTCATTTACTACGCTCAGTGCAAGAAAGATGTGGTGGGTTGTATGGTTATTTTTCTGCACATGCAGCCAATTCAATGGCAATTGCAGTATTTTTTAGTTTTATCCTAAAAATGAAATATAAAATATTTACTGTTATATTAATTGTTTGGGCACTTTTAGTAGCGTACAGTCGTGTTTATATTGGAGTACATTACCCTTTGGATATAACAACAGGAATATTGTTTGGTCTGTTATACGGAACGCTGTTTTCTATGCTTTTAAAAGTGTTTTCAAAAAAGTTTATTCATTAGAAGTATAAATTTCCTTATTCAGTGGTTTTAAAAACACCAATAAGAATATAATACTAAAAGCCATTTCATAAATTTCCCATTTTCTATTTGATGAAATAAAGAGCAGTAAGGCTGTTCCTACTAAAAAAGCAATTGTATGATGCCATTTTACAATTGGTACAGCAAATTTATTAGCTAAGGTTTTAACCCATTCATATTTTCTAAACAAAAATGGTGTTATTAATAAGTAAACTATTAAAATAGCAGTTAAAAGCTGACTGAAAATTAACTTATTAATTTTTGTTCCATCAACAACCATATTATGTAAATTAGTTTCTCCTTGAGCATTGTTTTCTAAAAAATATTCAGAAGATTCTACATTAAAAATACGCTGTCCCCAAGAAATTTCCTCACCAGCACCAAAAAAGAAAAGTAGTGACATTGCTAAAATTCCAATTTTCCAAAGAGATTTCTTTTCTTTAAAAAGTTTAAAAAATCGAAACAACAAAAGCATACTGGAAATAAATAAAAATATAGCTGAGCCAGATTCGACGAAGCCGTCTTCTACGGTAAAAACTTCATCAAAATATTGAAGATTTGTATTTGCGTAATAAATTCCTAATCCAAAAATTACGATTAAAAAAATATAAGCTGTTTTATCAATGTTAGTTAGTGTTTTCATAAATCAAAAGTACTATTTTTTTGAAACTAAATATAATTGTCTAATTAATCTTTCTTTCTTTTTAGAACCTACATTTAAATTATAAATTTCAATTAAATTATAAGTGTAATGTTCACTTAAAAGTGATGTTATTTTTTCAACATCATCATTCATAATTAATAAGCCAAAATTGTTTTCAGAAGGCAATTTTAGGCTTTCATTTTTGTAAATATCTTTTAAAATACCGTTATAATCCCACAACAATTCCGGGCTTATCTCCCCAATAGAATAGGTTGTAATATTGTTTTTCTTTTCAATGGAATGTATTGAGCTCAACGACTTAAAATCATCATTTTCATTAAGGTTCTTTGAAATTGGCAATCCAATGGCTAACACTGAAACCATAAATAAAATGGTTAAATAAAAAACATTTTGAATGTTTTTTTGATACAGATTTTTTATGATGAATCCTGCAATACCAATGCTAACAATAGATAATGCAATGAAGTTTAACAAAAATGGTTGAATTCCACCTTTTAAAACTATAAATAATACAATTGGTAAAGCAAGAGCAATTATTGCAATCAATCCGAAATTGAAATATACAGGTAATGTTTCCTTTTTAGAGGTTAGTTTTGAGAAATTATCAATTAAATATTGAATGTAGAATCCTGTATTTATAGCTAATGGAATTAATACAGGCATTAAATAACGAGGTTTTTTTTCTGGAATAATGGATAGTAATAGCACAGCAATTAGTGTCCATAAGAATGTAAATATATATGCTTTTTTGTTTGCAACTCGTTTGTGTAAGTAAGGGTATAATAAGCTAATAAAAGCAGGAATCGTCCATAACCCAGATTGGATAAAAAAGTTCCAGTAAAAATAAAATGGTTTAACGTTGTAACTACTCCAGTTGCCAGTTTCTTTAGTAGCTATTTCTAAAAATGCTTTAGGATCTGCCAAACGAACAAATATAAACCACCAGCCTCCAATTAGTACAAAAATAAGAGCGAAGATAGTTAACGGAAGAATTTTCTTTTTGAAGTTTTTAAATTTAAATACAATTCCATAGGAAATTAAAAAGGGTAAAAACAATGCAAATAAAGAAACTGGACCTTTACTCATGATAGATAAACCTATAAAAAATGCAGCAACTATTGCATTTTTCCATAATTTAGTTTCTTCTTCAAAAAATTGAAATAGAAAATACAAACCAACTAACATAAAACCGTGAGCATAAATATCCCAAGGTGCTTCATTGATAATAGCAAAAACGTAAAATGAAGTCATTAATATTAAGCCATTATATAAACTATGTTTTTTTGAAAGGGTTAATTTAACTGATAAAAAATAAATGAAAATTCCTGATAATAAGACCATTAAGGCAGCTGGTAAACGCAATGCAAATAAACTATTAACTCCAAATAAGATTCCTGAAACAGTTGATAGCCATGTTGGTAAAGGTGGTTTTTGATATCTGGCTTCACCATTCATAGTTGTTAATAGCCAATGATTATCATTTATTATTTCACGTGAAGTAATAAAATTACGTGCTTCCATAATTGTAACATTAGGAACATCTAAATGAATTAAAAGCATTAAAATAATTACAAAGGAAAGCGTACTTAAAGGATATTTTTCTATTGTTTTAACCATTTAATTTATTGTAAATCAATTACTAATAATATACTTCGAATTTGTCAAATTCCTTCTTATTCTTCAATTTTTGTTGTAAAACTTTTAATGTATCAGGGAATTGATCTTTTTTTCGTTTAATTAAAAAGATCTTCTTTTCTGTTGAAGTATTTAAGATTCTTAATCTTCCCTCTTCTGAAAAGTAATTTACTAAGTTTTTTTCCCAATGATTATTTGTTTCAAATTGAGTTTCTCTTTCTGTTGTATATCTTCCGTGGTTAATGGTGGTAATATCCTTATTTAAATAAAAGGATAATGATGGTAGTAAATAGTTATAAACTAAAACCTCACCATTTTCAGAATTATTTCTTTTTATAAATTCAGCAATTGGTTTAATTGAATTTACTTTTAATTCATTTTGTTTAAAAATATGATTAGCTGAAAGTGTAAGCGATAAAATAAATACAACGCCAAAATAAGCAGGTTTCAGGTAATTTGTAGTAGATACTTTTTTATTTAAAAAAAATGCTATAGCTGTAAAAACAATAAAAATAATAATAGCTGGAATACGGCTTATTTCAATGTCTAAATTTAAAAATGATACAATTACAACTCCAAATGTTAATACCAAGATAAAACCAATGAAAATAGCAGTTGTTCGTTTTATGAACGTCTCGTTTGATTCGCTTAAATGAATAGCTGAAAAAATGGCTAAAATTCCAAATAATGGCAAAATATATAAGGGTAATTTTGAAGTTGAAATAGATAATATTAAAAATAATATTGCAAAAGTAATTAGCAATATAAATGTTGTTTTTTTCTCTTTTAAAATGGATTTTAATTGTTTTTTGAAATAAAAAGGTAAATAAAACAACCAAGGCAGTCCAATTAATGGCATAATAGCAATATAATACCAAAATGGTTTTCCTCTTTTAAATTTATTTTGAGAAACTCTTTCAACTAATTGATTATTAAAGAAATAATCGAATAAACCTTCGTTTTTGTTAATTACAGCAAGATACCATGCAGATGAAACAAAAAGGAATAGGAAGAATCCTAAAAACTGATGAATGTTCCATTCAATTTTTTCTTTATAAACGATTTTATGAGTGATGATAAAAGTTAACGGTACTATAAAACCAACGGGTCCTTTAGTTTCAAATATGAGCCCTAAGAATAGATAAAAAAGATATAATAAATAGGGCTTAGCTAGCTCTTTATATTGAAGCCAAAAATAGATAGACCCTAAAATAAATGTAGTTAAATAAGCATCGGTTGTTAATGTTCGAACAGCTATAATAGCTATTGGAAAACTTGTATAAATTAATGCAGCTGCTAAAGCTAATTTTTCGTTTTTATAAAGTAATACTGTTATTTTAAAAACGAGAAAAATTTGTATGATTAACGCTATTTGCATAAAAAAGCGAGTACCAAACTCATTAATTCCAAATATTTCATATCCTAAAGCGGTTATATAATAAGTAGCTGGCGGTTTATGTAAGTGTTTGATTCCTAGCAATGTTGGATTGATGAAATCATTATTCACTAACATTTCCTTTGCTATTGTAGCATACCTGCCTTCACTACTTTCTGTTAAGCCCCAACTTCCAAGTAAAAAAGTTAACCCAATAAATGTTATACCTAATAAAATGTATAATTTATTCTTCATTATAAAAGTTTAAAAACTATTTAATTATGAGTATCGTTTCGATAGAATAATATTCCTAAAATAAATGATAGAACCCATTAAATGTCCAACTAACAAAACAGGGTCTTTTCTTATTAGGGCATAAAACAAAATCATTATAGATCCTATTAAACTCAATAACCAAAAGCCAAATGGTAAAATAGATTCTTTGTTTTTTTCAGAATATAGCCACTGGTAAACAAATCTTAACGTAAATATTACCTGAGCAATTATTCCCCAAATAAGTAACCAAACCGGAATAGCTTCGTTTCTAAATAGTTTATCAATATCGTATGTGTTATTATTGTAAGAATAGATAACTAAAAGTATAGGAAATGCTAATAAAAACCAACGACCTATAGCTGGTGTTTTTTGCCATTCACCTTGTAATTGTAAATTCCTAATGTAAATAAAATATGTGAGTGCCTGTCCTAACATAATAGAAAAATCTTCACGTAAATAGCCGTATACAAATAATAAAAAAGAAGCTAATAAACTTAACCACCAAAATAAAGTAGGCGTTAAAACCTTTTTACTTTTTTCTGATAAAATCCATTGTAAAACAAGCCTTCCAGAAAATAATAGTTGGGCAAAAAAACCTATGGTATAAATGATCCAATTACTCATTAACCTTTCTTTCCAATTGAATAATTAATGTATTTCTTTTTCATCCATAAATAAGCGAAACAATCTAATAACGGACCTAGCAATCTGTTCCATAAACCATATTTTGCTTCTCCAGCAATTCGTGGGAAATGTTGTACAGGAATTTGCTTTATTTTTCCGTTTTGCAATAAAATCATTGCAGGTAAAAAGCGGTGTAATCCTTTAAACATTGGAATGTTTTTTGCGTACGATGTTTTAATAACTTTTAAAGGACAGCCAGTATCATCCATACCATCATGAGTAAAAGCACGTCGAATACCGTTAGCAATAGTTGATGACATATTTTTAACAAATGAATCTTTTCTATTAGCTCTTACACCTGTTACTAAATCATACTCACCAATTTCTTTTAACAATAAATTAAAATCTTCTGGTGCAGTTTGTAAATCCGAATCAATATAGCCAACTAATTCAGTATCAGTATTTTTGAATCCTGCGGTAACAGCAGCGCTTAAACCACAATTTTTTTCAAATTGTATAAAACTAAAATCGCTATTGTTTAAACAAATTTCTTCAATTAATTGCTGGCTATTGTCTTTACTACCATCATTAACAAAAAGTATTTTGGTTTTTTTTGAAGCTATTTTAATGTATTTAGAAAGTTCTTGTTCAACACGTTTTAAGTTGTCTTCTTCGTTGTAAACAGGAACAACAATAGTAAATTCGTAATTCATTTAGTTATTGGATAATTTTAATAATTCATTTGTAGCTTTTTGCGATGGTCATTTTTTTAAAATGATATCAAAGCTATATTTTGTAATGCCAATCTTAATGACTTCAATTTATTCATTTTTAATACATGAATTTGGGTGCAAATTTAAAATATTTATTCTGATTAAAACCGTTCACTTAATAGAATGTTTAAATAGTTGAATTTTCACTGGTTTTTTATAATGGAATGATGAGATTTATCAGTTATTTTTAAAGCTTTAAAATCCATTTAATGATTAATTTTTCTATTAGCCATTTGTTAGTATCTTTACCACTTTAAATTCAAGAAAATTTTAATGGAATTATACAAAACAAATCAGTTGAAATTATACAATTCTTTAAGTAAATCTAAAGAATTATTTGTACCTATTGTTGAAGGAAATGTTGGGATGTATGTGTGTGGACCAACAGTGTACAGTAATGTGCATTTAGGAAACGTTAGAACTTTTATGTCTTTCGATTTGATTTTCCGTTATTTGAAGCATTTAGGCTATAAAGTACGTTACGTAAGAAATATAACAGATGCTGGTCATTTAGAAAATGATGCGGATGCCGGTGAAGATAGGATTGCTAAAAAAGCTCGCTTAGAGCAAATCGAGCCTATGGAAGTTGTGCAACGTTATACGGTTGATTTTCATACTACTTTACAAAAAATAAATAATTTACCACCAAGTATAGAGCCAACAGCAACAGGTCATATTGTTGAGCAAATTGAAATTATAAAAGATATTTTAGAGAAAGGTTTAGCGTACGAAGTGAATGGTTCTATATATTTTGATGTATTAAAATACAATGAAAAGGAACACTATGGAATCCTTTCTGGTCGAAAAATTGAAGATTCTATTCATAATACTAGAGAACTTGATGGCCAAAGTGATAAAAAGAATCCTCAGGATTTTGCACTTTGGAAAAAAGCTGAACCACAACATATTATGCGTTGGCCTTCACCTTGGAGCGATGGTTTTCCAGGTTGGCATTTGGAATGTACTGCAATGAGTACAAAATACTTAGGAGAAACGTTTGATATTCATGGAGGAGGAATGGATTTAAAATTTCCACATCACGAATGTGAAATTGCTCAGTCTCAAGTGAAAAATAATGTAAAACCAGTGAATTATTGGTTGCATGCAAATATGCTGATTTTAAATGGTCAGAAAATGGCTAAATCAACTGGTAATTTTATTTTACCAAATGAAATATTTTCAGGCGATAATACTATTTTAAGTAAAGCTTTTACACCAAGTGCTACTCGTTTTTTTATGTTGCAAGCGCATTACCGAAGCATTTTAGATTTTACCAGTGATGGTTTAGAGGCTTCAGAAAAGGGATACGTAAAATTAATGGAGGCTGTTAATAAATTAGATAAGGTTGAGACAAGTAAAACGTCATCTATAAATATTAGTGCCTGGAAACAAAAATGTTACGATGCATTAAACGATGATTTTAATAGTCCGGTTTTAATAGCTAATTTATTTGAAGCAGTTAAATATGTAAACTTATTACTGGATAAAAAGGAAACGATTAACAGCGAAGATTTAAAACAATTTATCGAGGCGGTTTATGCTTTTGTTTATGATGTTTTAGGGTTGCAAAATGAAATTGAACAAGATAGTTCAGATAAATTAACAGGTGTTGTAGAGATGCTTATTAAAATGAGAAAAGAAGCTCGTGATAATAAAGATTGGGCGTTATCAGATAAAATTCGAGATGAACTTGCAAACCTTGGGATCCAATTAAAAGATGGAAAAGATGGAACTACCTTTTCTGTAAACTAAATTGAAAGGCATTACAAAAATATTAGCAATTCCATTTATTTGGCTTGTACGTTTTTATCAGGCGGCTATATCACCTTATACACCATCAAGTTGTAGATATTCACCTACTTGTTCTAACTATACTTTAGAAGCTTTGCAAAAGCATGGAGTTTTTAAAGGGGGTTGGTTAGCAATTAAGAGGATTGGAAGTTGTCATCCTTGGGGAGGAAGTGGATATGACCCAGTACCTGAAAAAGATGAAGATAAAAATAAAAAATAGTACAAATTAAAATTTTGTTTTCTGATTTTTTTTACAATTTCAGCATTACAAATTAAAAGTTTCAATATTAAGTAAAATATATAAAAAACCAATAAATAATGACAATACTTCAAATAGATTGGAATCCGGCACCAGAAATTTTTAAAATAGGTTCATTTGCCATTCGTTATTATAGCTTAATGTTTGTAATCGCATTTATGCTTGGATTACATTTAATGAAGAAAATTTTTATAGAAGATAAAATTGAATTAGAAAAATTGGATTCAATGTTTATTTACGTAGTTATATCTACACTAATAGGAGCGAGGATAGGTCATTTTTTATTTTACGACCCACAATTTTTAATTGAAAAACCATTAGAAGTTATTTTGCCTTTTCGTTTTTCACCTAAATTTCAATTTACAGGTTTTGCGGGTTTAGCGAGTCATGGAGCTGCAATTGGAATTATTTTTGCTATGTATCTATTTAGTAAAAAAGTCCTTAAAAAGCCAGTGTTATTTATATTGGACAGAATTGCAATACCAGTTTCAGCAGGAGCTATTTTTGTAAGAATTGGAAACTTAATGAATTCTGAAATTATAGGGAAACCAACAAATTCAGATTATGGGTTTATCTTTAGAAGATTAGGAGAAGATTTTCCTCGTCACCCAGCCCAATTATATGAATCAATAGGATATTTAATAACCTTCTGTATTTTAATGTTTGTTTATTGGAAAACTGATAAAAAACAAAAAACTGGATATATTTTCGGATTGTTTTTTGCGATTTTATGGTCGGTTAGATTTTTAGTTGAGTTCTTTAAAGAAAAACAAGTTGAAGGTGGAGAAAATTGGATTTTAGGTCTAAATACTGGTCAGGTTTTAAGTATTCCGCTAATTTTAGTTGGACTGTTCTTTATGTTTAGAAAAAATAAATAAATAAAAAAAGCCACTCGTTTGAGTGGCTTTTTTTTTACCCTTTTAATTCATTTTTTTTAAACTTGTCAAATTTTGTATCCTCATCCTTTGGCCAACTATTATTACTAGTATCTACATCCGCTGTTTCTTCATCTGGATCAATTGTTATTTTTATAATTGCTTTACTTGATGGAAAGACTTTTACAACCTCATTGTCGTTTAATCTCCATATTTGAGCTGGATATTGTTTACGCTCTTTAGTACCATCCTCATATTCAAATTCTACAACAATTGGCATTACAAGTCCACCAGGTTTTTCAAAAGTTAATTCATAAAAGTATTTAGGTGATTTTAATTCGGCTTTTTCTTTTACAGAGAAGTTTTGTTCGATGTATTCATTTAAAACCCTATAATCTTCAGCCTTTTTAGTTTTTAAATCTTCTGTAAATTCATCACTACTTTCAGAAATTAAGTATAAAGAAGGCGGTAATTGATCAACTGTCATCCCATATCTTTTTGCTAAATTTTCAGTTTGTTTTGTAGGTTTGTCAGTAACATAATATTTTTTAACATCTTTTATTCCAATGTCATTATTATCTGTTGTGTAAAACCAACCTCTCCAAAACCAGTCTAAATCCATTGCAGAAGCATCTTCCATTGTTCTAAAGAAATCTGCAGGTGTAGGATGTTTAAACTTCCATCGTTTTGCGTACGTTTTAAAAGCAAAATCAAATAATTCTGGACCCATAATGGTATTTCTTAATATCCATAAACCTGCAGCAGGTTTTGCATAAGCATTACTTCCAAATTGATAAAGGTCATCTCCTTTTGCCATAATTGGAGATAGTTTAGATTGATCTCCACGCATATAATTTGTAATATTTTTTGGTAAACCTCTGTTCAAAGGATATCCATCTTCATATTCTATTTGGGCTAACATTTGAACGAAAGAATTTAATCCTTCATCCATCCAAGTCCATTGTCGCTCATCTGAGTTTATAATCATTGGAAAATAATTATGCCCAACTTCGTGAATAGTTACACCAATCATTCGATATTTTGTGCGGTCACTATAGGTTCCATCCGCATTAGGCCTACCAGGATTGAAACAAATTTGAGGATATTCCATTCCCATTTGTCCATCAACTGAAATTGCTTTGTGATATGGATAGTCAAAAGTATGCTTCGAATAGGTTATTAAGGTTTGTGCAACTGCTCGGGTAGAATGATCACCATATAACGGATTAGCTTCTTTTGAATAATAAGAATAGGCCATTACAGTTCTTCCATTGATATCAACGGCCATTGCATCCCAAATAAATTTTCTTGAAGATGCGAAAGCGTAATCACGAACATTCTCGGCATAAAATTTCCAAGTCTTCGTTTTTTTTGATTTTTCTTGTTCTGCTTTTATTGCATCATCTTGAGTTACTATTAAAACGGGGTTTTTAAACGATTTTCTTGCTTCTGCTAATCTTTTTTGCTGAATTTTAGTTAGCACCTCACTTTCGTTTTTTAATACACCTGTCGCTCCTAAAATATGATCAGCAGGAGTTGTAATTGATACGTCATAATTTCCAAACTCTAATGCAAATTCACTTCTTCCCCAAAATTGATCGTTTTGCCACCCTTCTACATTATCATAAACACATAATCTCGGAAAAAACTGAGCAATTACATAACTATTATTGTTGTCTATAGGAAAGTGCTCAAAGCCAGAGCGACCACCTTGCTCAACGTGGTTGTTAATGTTGTACCACCATTTGATTTTAAATGAAAAAGTTCCCCCAGAAATTAAAGATTCTTTTAAATTCAATCGCATCATAGTTTGATTGATAAGATAGGAAGCATCACTTCCATCAATATTTTTTACTGATTCTATTTTAAAACCACCATCAAAAGGTTTTTCGATGAATTTTTTTGAAAATTGTGAAGGTGAGAATAATATGGTAACATCTTCCGATTGAATATCTGGAGATTTCGAATTCGCAGCTCTTTTATTTTGATCTAATTGAATCCATAAATATTCTAATTCATCTTTTGAATTATTATGGTAAGTAATAGTTTCTTCTCCGTAAATCCTTTGATTTTCATCATCCAAAATAATATTTATTTTATAATCAACTTGTTGTTGAGTATACTCATGACCTGGAGCTCCTGAAGCAGTATGTTCGCTATTTGGAGTTGGTAGTTCTTCATTAAGTTGTTTGAATTTACTTGTATTATAATGGCTGTTTTTAGGACTTATCCCTTGTGCTTTAGAAACGGTAAATACAAATAGAAGTAAAAATGATAAGAGAAGTGATTTTTTCATGTGTTATTAGAAATTTTAATTCTTTAAGTAAAAAAAAAGGAAAAGCCACTCTGCTTGAGTAGCTAATTTTTTATCCTTTTATTTGATTTTTTTTGAAATTTTCAAATTTATTTTCAGTGGTTTTTGGCCAGCTGTTATTGCTTAAATTAACATCAGCAGTTTCTTCATCAGGGTCAACTGTAATTTTGGTGATAGATTTACTTGATGGAAATACTTTAGATACTTCATCATCATTCAATCGCCAAATTTCTGCCGGATATTGTTTGCGCTCTTTTGTACCGTCTTCGTATTCAAATTCAACAATAATAGGCATTACTAAATCTCCAGGCTTTTCAAATACTAATTCGTAAAAATATTTTGGAGATTTAATATGAGGTTTTTCTTCAGCTGAAAAATTTTGTTCAATATAACTATTTAAAATACTATAATCTTCAGGTTTTTTACCTCTTATATCTTCTGTGAAATCTTTGCTGTCTTCAGAAACTAAATATAATGAAGGTGGTAATTGATCAATTGAAATTCCATAACGTTTCGCCAAGTTTTCTGCTTGTTCAGTAGGTTTATCAGTTACGTGGTATTTTTTAACTTCTTTTATACCAATATCATTATTTCCAGTAGTATAAAACCAGCCTCTCCAAAACCAATCTAAGTCCATTGCTGAAGCATCTTCCATTGATCTAAAAAAATCTGCCGGAGTTGGGTGTTTAAATTTCCATCTTTTCGCATAGGTTTTAAACGCATGGTCAAATAATTCGGGTCCCATAATAGTTTGACGTAAAATGAATAAACCAGCAGCAGGTTTTGAGTATGCATTTGCACCAAAATTAAAAATATTATCGCCTTGTGACATAATTGGAGAAATTCTATCTTGATCTCCAGACATATAACCGGTAATATTTTTAGGATATTTTGTTAATGGAAATAATTCTGAATCATATTTGTATTCCGCAAGAATTTCAACAAAGGAGTTAATACCTTCATCCATCCATGTCCACTGACGTTCATCTGAATTTACGATCATAGGGAAAAAATTATGCCCTACTTCATGGGTAATAACACCAATCATTCCTTTTTTTGTTCTTTCATTATATTTCCCATCAATACCTGGTCGCCCACCATTCCAACAAATCATAGGATATTCCATACCTTGACGTGCGGCGTTTATTGAAGTTGCGTGAGGGTAAGGATAATCAAAAGTGCTCTCAGAATACACTTTTAAGGTATTTGCAACAACTCTTGTAGAATGTTCTTCCCAAAGTGGGTTTCCTTCTTTTGGATATAAAGAATAAGCCATTACGGTTCTTCCATTAAAATTAACTGCCATGGCATCCCAAATAAATTTTCTAGACGATGAAAAACCAAAATCTCGTACGTTTTCCGCATAAAATCTCCAGGTTTTTGTTTCACTAGATTTTCCTTTTTCGGCTTCAAGAGCTTCTTCAGGGGTTACAATAAATACTGGTTTGTCAAATGAATTTTTGGCAGCTTCATATCTTTTATATTGAGTTTTCGTAAATACTTCTTTAGGGTTTTTAATTACTCCAGTTCCATTTAAAATATGATCTTTAGGTGTTGTAATTGAAACATCATAATTCCCAAATTCTAAAGCAAATTCACTGCTTCCCCAAAATTGCATATTCTGCCATCCTTCAACATTGTTATACACTGCTAACCTTGGGAAGAATTGGGCTATTACATATAAATTATTGCCATCTGGAAAAGGCTCATATCCAGATCTTCCTCGTTCAGCCATGTAATCATTAATATTATACCACCATTTTATATTAAATTGTAATTTTTCTCCAGAAGCCAATGGCTTCGATAAATCTAAACGCATCATTGTGCTATTAATCATATAACTCATATCAAGTCCATTGATATCTTTTACATGTTCAATATTAAAACCTCCTTGAAATGGTTTACCCATAAAGGTTTTTGTGAATTTAGCAGGTGTATATAACGCACTTGGCCCACCTCCATTAATATCTGGAGACTTCGAATTAGGACTACGAACATTTTGATCTAATTGAATCCATAAATAATCTAAATCATCTTTAGAATTATTATGGTAAGTAATAGTTTCTTTTCCAAATATTTTTTGATGTTCATCATCAAGAATAATGTCCATTTTATAATCTACCTGCTGTTGACTATACTCATATCCAGGAGCTCCAGATGCTGTATGCTCTTTATTTGGAGTTGGCAACTCTTCATTTAACTGTTTAAATTTACTTATATTATAATGCCCTTTTTGTACTGATGTTTTCTGTTCAGTTTCTTGGGCAAGTGATGTGGTTAAAATAAATATGAGTGATAGAATAGTTAAAATTGACTTTTTCATTTTTGAAAGTAACAGGTTTATTACTCGAAAATAATTTATTTTAACATAAAAAGTGATTTATTTTTGAAAATTTAACACTCCTTTAGTATTATTATTGTCTAAATAGAAAGTTTTGTGGTAATTTTTTACTTTTAATTTAATAATGTTTTGTTGATCTTCAAAATATTTCAATAAACAAGTATTGGTAATTTCAATTGATTCTAACTTTTTAACGTTTGTTACTTCTAAATAAAAACGAACCAAATTATCGTCATATTCTCTTCCAATATAGTTAAATTCAACTTTTTTGCTGTTGATTGTTAATTTTAAATTATTGCTTAAATACTCTTTAAAATATTCGTCAATATTTGAAGGTTCTTTATTTGTAGCAATATTTATTTTGGTATTATTTAATTTGCTCAATGCAAGCTCTAAATCATCAATAAATAAACCTGTAATAATTTGAATGGATTGTTTTTCTTCAATATATTCAACTTCACATAAACTTATGTAATATTTGTGCATTGTAAATGCTAGTAATGGTATTAGCATTAAGACAGCAAAATATTTTGAAATTTTCATAGATTTATTTTAATCAGCTAATTAACAAAAAGCATTCCGGAAAATCAATATAAAATCAAAAGTGGATAACATTTCCGATGGCTATACTTCATTAAATCCTCAAATTAATAGTAAAACTTATAAATAAAAAATATGATTTAATAATTAATCAATAATTATGTGATAGCCCACACTTTCTTCTTTAAAAATTCGAATTACTTCTAATAGTTTATGAGCATAGTATTTATTAATAATATCTTTAAATTCACAATAAGCTATAAAATGATCAATTCTATCTTCAGGAATTTTTAACTCTTCAGTGAAAAACTTTATTCCTAATTCTCTTTTTATTTTATTAGGGAATTTTATTTTTTTTGATAATTCTCTTTTTAATCGTTGTTCTTTTAGATAAGCAAAATTTGGTATTCCAACACTTCCTGCAGCGGGAGGAAATAAACCTGTATATGGTGCTTTTTGAGGCCCACGCATATCTTCGGATAAGTTTTTGGTTAAATCACTCTCATTAAAACTGAGATTATGTTCTGGGATGTTGCTTTTAGCCATATTTTTAGTATCAAACATTAAATTCCCAGTTAATCCTTTAATAAAAACCTCATTTAAGTTGGTTACTTCAGAATTTAAAGAAATAACAATTTTACCAGTTGTCATATCGTCCTTCGTAATTCTAATTTTTTTATGTTCGAATTCAATAGATGAAAAAAATAACGTATCATTTAAACTTACCGTTATTTCAAATTCACCATTTTCGTTACTGATGGTTCCATGGAAATTTTTTAAATTAATTACATGAACATCATTCACGGCAGTTTGATTACTTATAATTCTTCCTTGAAGCACTATTGGAGCTTGTTGTCCAAGGCACTTACAAGAAATAAAAATGAAAATTAAGAGATTTGGTAGTTTTAATTTCATACAAACAAAGTACGATGATGATATCTTAAATTTGTATTAATGTTTTTGTAAACTTTCGTTAAATTGTTAATTTCACTACATTTGATAAAAATAGTATTTCATGAAAAAATTATTAATAGCAAGTACCTCAACTGTTCACGGAAAAGCATATTTAGAATATATTTTACCTGAATTATCTGATTTTTATAAAGGCGTTAAGGAAGTGTTGTTTATTCCATATGCACGACCTAGTGGATTATCGCATGATGAATATACCAACAGAGTAAAAGATGCCTTCCAAAAAATTAATATGAATGTTAAGGGAATTCATGAATTTGATAGTCCTATTGACGCTGTTAATAATGCCAAAGGAATTTTTACCGGTGGAGGAAATACTTTTTTACTAGTGAGTCAGCTTTATAGTCATAAGCTAATTTCAGTTATTAAAAATGTTGTTGAGAATGGTATTCCTTATTTTGGAACTAGTGCAGGAAGTGTAATTACTGGAGTTACGATGCAAAACACCAATGACATGCCAATTATTTATCCTCCGAGCTTTAACACACTCGGGTTGTTAAATTTTAATTTGAATTGCCATTTTTTAGATCCTGACCCAAACTCTACACATATGGGAGAAACAAGAGAAACACGTATCAATGAATATCATACAATAAATGCAACTCCGGTTTTAGGTTTAAGAGAAGGAAGTTGGTTACGTTTAAATGGGCAAAAAGTAATTTTAAAAGGAAAATTAAATGCCAGATTGTTTCAGCAAAATAAACAAGCAGTTGAATTAGCACCTGAAACAGATTTTGGATTTTTAATGTAAATTTAAAGTTGTTGCAATAAGCATTGCATCTGGAGATTTTTTCACTTCATTTGAAAGAGATTGGTAACTTTGTTTTATTCTTAAAGTATCAATAATAGAAGTTTTTAATTGATCGCTTAAAATTATTGGAGCAATAAATGAATTTGTATTATTTTCAATAAAGTCATAACTGAAATTAGTGAATTCATTTTCTATTTTTTTTAGTTCAGTGCCTATTTCTTCTAATTTTTTTACATCATTTTGAAGTCGAGCTTTTTGAAACTTAGGATATAAGTAATCAATTTTTCTAAAAATTTCTTTAGAAGTATTTTTATATGAATTCAATGTAATATTAAGAGGTGAGCCTTTGATAATAGGTTCATTCATTGAATTTGCATCAATAAGAATATTGATGGGTTTATTTTCAAGAATTATAACAATTGTAGCCGAATGAGAATCAAAACTTAAAACAAAGCGCTCAGGGTATTTTAGAATACCCTGAAACATAAATTTGTTATTTTCTATTACGGCAGAATCTACTTGGTAAATAGTATTTTTATTGATTTTATTTAAGTAAATTTTAGTTGGACTAAAATTCTCAATCGTGCCATTTAGGATAAAACCATTTGTTGACTTATTTGTTGTTTTTGGTTGTATGCCGCTTTTATTTTCACAGCTAAAGAGTAATACACAGCAACAATAAATAAGCGTAAAAGGTTTCATTTAAATGAGTTTAATAATTTACATAATCAACAATTTCAAGTCCATAACCAGTCATTCCAATTCGTTTTTTTACAGAAGGAGAGTTAGATAATACTCGTAATTTTGATATTTCTAAATCGTGTAATATTTGCGCTCCAATACCAAAATCTTTATCATCTGGCTGAATTTTAGGAACATTATGTTCTGTATTTTTTTGAGCTTCTTTTAAGAGAGATAAACGATTAATAAGGTTAAAAGATTGATTTTCTTGACTTATAAAAACAGTAACACCTTTTCCTTCGTCATTTATTTTTTTGAATATTCGAGAAAAAGAATCGTCAGGAGCCGTTGTTAAAAGTCTAATAATATCGTTATTAATTAATGATGAATTTACTCTTACTAAAACAGGTTCATCTTTTTCCCAAGTTCCTTTTGTTAAAGCGATATGTACTTGGTTATTAGTTGTTTGCTTGTATGCTTTTAATTTAAATTCACCGAAACGGGTTTGAATATTAAAATTTTCAACCTTATAAATTAATGAATCATATTTCATTCTATAAGCAACTAAAGCTTCAATAGAAATAATTTTTAAATCGAATTTTTTAGCAACTTCTAATAATTGTGGAAGTCTAGCCATAGTTCCATCTTCATTCAAAATTTCAACTAAAATTCCAGTAGGTTGAAATCCAGCTAGTCTAGCCAAGTCAATAGAAGCCTCAGTATGTCCGGTTCTACGCAATACACCACCTTGTTTTGCTCTTAATGGAAAAATATGACCAGGTCTACCTAAATCTTCTGGTTTTGTTTCTTTTTGAGTTAAAGCTTTAATAGTTTTTGCCCTATCATGAACAGAAATTCCTGTTGTACAACCATTACCAATTAAATCAATTGACACCGTAAATTGAGTATTGTGTAGCACTGTATTTTTATTCACCATTAAAGGTAAATCCAATTCTTCACATCGTTCTTCTGTTAGTGGAGCACAAATTAAACCTCTTCCATGCTGCGCCATAAAATTGATCATTTCAGGCGTCACACATTCAGCTGCAGCAATAAAGTCACCTTCATTTTCTCTATCTTCATCATCAACAACAATAATAATTTTGCCATTTTTAATGTCTTCTATTGCTTCTTGAATTGTATTTAGTTTTATCTTATTATCTGAAGATTCCATCTATTAATTGTTTGTTTTTTTATTAAATTTTGAAAATAGTTTTTTAATATTGTCAAATAGGTTGTTAATATTAAAAACTCCCATTCCTTTTGTAGCTCTTCTTGTTAGAAGGATTCCAAATGGTAAGAGTATTAAAGTGGATAGCCAACTTCCAAATAATGAAGAAATTGCACTTTCTTCAGCTAAATTTTTTCCAAATTGTGAAATGAAAAAATAAATCACAAAAATTGTAATTGCCATTATCATCGGTAATCCAAATCCACCTTTTCTTATTATTGAACCTAAAGGCGCCCCAATAAAAAATAAAACCAAACAAGCCAAAGAAAAGGAAATTCGATAACTAAATTCGAAATCGTAGAGATTTAATAATTTTCGCTTGTCTTTAAATGATTTTTTATAATTTGAATTTCTGTCAATAGCTCGTCTAACATTGTTAGATGCATCATCTAAAATAATACTTTGGTTTTGAAGATTGAAATTATTTAGAATTATTGTGTCTAATAATTGATCTACCAATGAATCATGATATTTATATAACTTGTTTGCATGCACTGTATTGAAAAAAGTTGTAGCATTGTCTTGCATATACTTATCATATTCTATTTTTTGTTCCTTTGAAATAGAATCTAATTGATATATGCTTAACATCCCGTGATGTTCTTTTACTAGTGTGTCATTTAATTTTTTAGAATCGTTAAAAGCTGAAATATCAATGTTGATAATGTATTTTTTAAAAGATGCATTTGATGCTGGCATTTTTTCACGATCACGCCTTATGTTTGTCCTTTTAACATGGTCCTCATAGTAATATCCATCTTCAAGTGTTAAGGTCATATATTTACTACCTTCTTCAGTAGAGATAATTCCTTTTTTAGCAGTAATTGTTTTTATTTTTCCTTTTCCAGCACTTAAATCATCAATATGAACATTTTTTAAAAAGTTCGATTCTTCCCCATATTTTTCATCAAATTTTATGCTAAAACCTGGTATTTCTGTATTAAATGCTCCTGGAACCAATGCTAATGCTGGTTTTTTCTTTTTCATATTTAAATACAAATTCTTTTGCTTTAAAGTAGCCCAAGGGTAAATGTTGTTTAAGAAAATGAAATTTAATGCACTTAATAGAATTGTTAAGATTATTAACGGACGAATAACCCTGTTTAATGAAATACCAGCAGATTTAATAGCGGCAAATTCATAGTTTTCAGATAAATTTCCCAGCGCCATAATTGATGATAACAAAATACCAATTGGTAGGGCAGTTGGAGTAAGAATTAAAGCTAAATATCCTAAGAATTTAAAGATAAAAATTAAGTCTATTCCCTTGCCTGCAATTTCATCAAATGCCAGCCATAACGATTGCATTACCAAAACAAAAAGAACCACAAAAAATGTGGCCAAAAAAGGTTCTAAAAAACTTTTTAAAATGTATTTGTCAAATATTTTCAACGCTATTATTTTGGTTCAGAGATAGTATATTTTTTTTGATCTCTGAATTTTGCTCGGTCAAAGATAAAAAGCTTTTCTGAAATAGGTTGATTTGTTTTAAAAGTTCTTACTTCAAGTGTTGTAACTGTGTTATTTTTTCCTGTTTCTATAATATTGTAAATGTGGTTCGATTTAACATCAATACCAACTAATACAGCACTTACTTCAGAGTGTGTATCAATTGGAGTTAATTTAACATATTGAATTTTTACACCATTAATTGTTTTTAAAGCATCCATTGCAAAGGTAAACCCAGTTTTATAAAAGGAAAACATTTTTGAAGGTGTAATTGTTTCTTCATTATTTTTTGAAGGTTTTTGTATAATTACTTCCTCATCCTCATGTATGATTAAATAGGTCTTTTTTCCATCATAAATTTGCTCGGTTCCCATATAATTCAAATGGTATAAATCACCTTTTAAGGTTACATTTCCTATGGTTTCCTGATGAACATCAGCTTCATTATTATCTAATCTATGATTGAACTCAATATATATGTTTTTATAACCTTCAACTTTTTTTGAAGTGTCATCTAATAGTTTTTTTGCATCTTGTGAATTTTGGCTAAAAGAGGTTAAACTTATTAGCATAATTGTAAATACGATTCCTATTTTTTTCATTTATTTTGTTGTTAATTTTATAAAGTTAGTTTCCTTCATTATCTAATAATTGATTCAAAGCCATTTCATCTGGAATTAGAACCATTCTTGCTTTACTCCCTTCAAATGGACCAACGATACCTGCAGCTTCTAATTGATCTATTAGTCTACCAGCTCGGTTGTACCCAAGTTTAAGCTTTCTTTGTAATAAGGATGCTGATCCTTGTTGGGCATGCACAATTACCAAAGCTGCATCTCTAAACAATACATCGCGTTCGCTGATATCAATATCAAGACTTGTGCCAATTTCTTCACCAGAATATTCAGGTAATAAATACGCATCTGGGTATGCACGTTGTGAACCAATAAAATCGGTGATTTTTTCAATTTCAGGTGTGTCTACAAAAGCACATTGCAATCGAATTATATCATTTCCTGCAGAAAAAAGCATATCACCTTTTCCAATAAGTTGGTCTGCACCGGAACTGTCAAGAATTGTTCTTGAATCTATTTTTGATGTTACTCTAAAAGCAGCTCTTGCAGGGAAGTTAGCTTTTATGATACCTGTTATAACGTTTACAGATGGACGTTGAGTAGCCACAATTAAATGAATTCCAATTGCACGGGCTAACTGAGCTAAACGGGCAATAGGTGTTTCTACTTCTTTTCCAGCAGTCATGATTAAATCTGCAAATTCATCGATAACCAAAACAATATAAGGTAAGAATTTATGACCGTTTTCAGGATTTAATTTTCTTGCTTTAAACTTAGTATTATATTCTTTGATGTTACGTACCATTGCATTTTTAAGCAAATCATAACGAGCATCCATCTCAATACATAAGGAATTAAGCGTGTTAATTACTTTATTTGTATCTGTAATAATTGCTTCATCAGTATCTGGTAATTTAGCCAAATAGTGACGTTCAATTTTGTTAAATAGTGTAAGTTCAACTTTTTTAGGGTCTACTAAAACAAATTTTACTTCCGCAGGATGTTTTTTATAAAGTAATGATGCTAAAACAGCATTTAACCCAACAGATTTACCTTGTCCGGTAGCACCAGCCATAAGTAAATGAGGCATTTTTGCTAAATCAATTACAAAGGTTTCATTTGAAATAGTTTTACCCAATGCTATAGGAAGCTCCATTTCTGAATTTTGAAATTTTGCAGATGAAATCACAGATTTCATAGAAACCATTGTGGCTTTTTTGTTTGGAACTTCGATACCAATTGTACCTTTTCCAGGAATAGGAGCAATAATTCTAATTCCCATTGCAGAAAGTGATAATGCTATATCGTCTTCAAGGTTTTTTATTTTTGAAATACGAATCCCAGCTTCGGGTACAATTTCATATAAAGTAACAGTAGGTCCAACAGTCGCCTTTATTTTAGCAATTCCAATGTTATAATTGTTTAAAGTTTCAACAATCCTATTTTTATTTGCTTCTAATTCTTCTTGATCTACAGATATAGATTCATTATAATCTCGCAGTAAATTTAGGGTTGGAAACTTGTAATTTCCTAGTTCAAGCGTAGGGTCAAATTCGCCAAAATCTTTTACCAATTGATCCGATAAGTTTTCCTCAACGTGATTTTCCTCAACGATTTGTTCTACAGCAATTTCTAAATTGTCACCTGATTCTGATTTTTTAAAAATTTTAAAATCCAGTTCATCATCTTTGTCCTCGTCAAATTTGCTGTTCTTTATATTATTTGAAGTAGGATTAGATTTATTTTTTTCAACAGAAAGTTCAATAGTTGGTTTTTCTTCTGTTTGAGTTGAAGTAATAGGAGATTTTAATTCATCAGAAATCAAAGAAGCATCTTTAGCTATTTCCTGAGCTTCTGCTTTTAATTCATCTTTTTTAGTGATAATTGTACTATGAACTTTTTCTGGTGTTAATTTAAATCGAATTACAAGATAGGAGAGTAGTAAAAAAAACAAAGATAAAATTAAACCCGTTTTACCAAGAAACTTTTGAAAATATAAGTTCATTTCAAATCCTACTACACCTGCCAATAATGAATTGGTATTAGAGAAAAAACCTAGGGTAATTGAAAGCCATATCATTCCTAAAATTCCCCAACCCCAAAATTTCCGAATCCGATTTAAATTTGTATTTAAAAATATGGATATTCCTAAAAAGAATAAAAGTATTGGTACATAAATAGAGGCAAGTCCAAATCCTTTATAAATGATTAATTCGCTTAAATAAGCACCAATTTTACCTAATAAATTTTTGACATTTATGTTTTTATCCGTAAAATTTAAAAGCTGACTTTGATCTTGTTCCCAATTAAATAAATAGGAAATAAAAGAAGCTAATAAAAATATAGCAAAAAATGCTACAAACGATCCCAAAATAGTTTGTGTTTGCCTGTTCCCAAAAAACAATTTAGTTTTTTGAAAAGGAGGTTTTTTTGGGTTTTTTGTATTTGTTGAGGTCTTTTTTGCCATTTATTTAATTATCTCACAAAAATATGAAATTAAAGTGGTTGCTGTTAATTTACTAAATAAATTTAGGTATGTATATAATTAACCCAATAATTACAGCAAATATTGCTGCGAAAAAAGCAGCTCCTGCAGAAATATCTTTAATAAAACCAATTTGTTTGTGATATTCCGGATGAATAAAGTCTGCTATTTTTTCAATAGCAGTATTTAATGATTCTGCTACCAGGACGAGTGCAATTGCAAAAATTTGAAACATCCATTCGGTAGCAGAAATATTCATTATAAACCCAAAGATTGTCATAATTATACCAATCATTACTTGGGCAATAATACTATTTTCAGTAGTAATTAAAATCCAAAAACCCTTTGCGGCATATTCAACTGCTTTTATTCTATTTAGAAAAAAATTACTTTCTGAATTCATTTATTATAATGCTTTTAAAGCCGCTTCATAATTAGGTTCATCAACAATTTCTGGAACTTGCTCAGTATATGTTACAATTCCTTCCTCATTAATAATAACAATGGCTCTTGAATGTAAATTAGATAATGGACCGTCTTTAATAGTTAACCCATACGATTTCCCGAATTTACCTTTGGCAAAATCTGATAACGTAATAACATTTTCTAACCCTTCGGCACCACAAAAACGTGCTTGTGCAAATGGTAAATCTCTAGATATACAAAGTACTTTTGTGTTTTCAAGATTTGCAGCTTCTTTATTAAAATTTCTAACAGATGAAGCACAAGTACCAGTATCGATACTAGGGAAAATATTTAAAATTAATTTAGAACCCTTGAAATCTTTTAATTTAGCTTTAGATAAGTCAGATTTTATTAAAGTAAATTTAGGTGCTTTTTTACCAATTTTTGGTAATGATCCAATAGTTTTTACTGGGTTTCCTTTTAAAGTTATTTTAGCCATAGTTTGTATTTTTTTTATTTAAGTACCAAAGTTAGTTAAAAACTAAAAACTCTCGAATAAAATCAAGTGTTTTTAACTTAAAAAATATTTATAAATTTAGTTTTTTGATAAATAGTCAGCAATACCGTCATGAGTTGCTTTTAATCCGTCTTTTTTCGAATTCCAGTTTGCAGGACAAGCTTCTCCGTGCTCTTCAGTAAATTGTAAGGCATCAACCATTCTTATAGCTTCATCTACATTTCTTCCAAGTGGTAAATCATTCACTAGTTGATGACGTACTATACCTGTTTTATCAATTAAAAATAAGCCACGATATGCAATTAATTCACCACTTGCTTGTAGTTGATCGTTTTCATCATAAAAATAATCACCTGCTAAAACATCATAATTTTTTGATATCGTTTTATTAGTATCTGCTACTAATGGGTATTTAACTCCTTGAATTCCACCTTGAGTTTTTGGCATTTGTAGCCACCCCCAGTGAGATTGTTCAGTATCCGTAGAAACTGCCACAACTTGTACATTTCTTTTCTCAAATTCACTTAATTTTTCTTGAAAAGCAAATAATTCAGTAGGACAAACAAAAGTGAAATCTTTTGGGTAAAAGAATAAAAGAACATATTTTTTCCCTTCAAATTGTTGTAAGGAATAATTTTCTACAAATTCACAGCCATTTATCACTGCCTGAGCATTGAAATGGGGAGCTTTTTTACCAACTAATACAGCCATTGTTTTTTATTTTATGAGTTATTAATTTTATTGAAATGCAAATGTACATTTTTAAATTTTTATTTAAAATGGAGTTAATTTAATATTTTAAATCCGCTTTTTTTTAGCTTGGGAATTTAGTTTTGCTGAATTATGCAAATTAAATTCATGTATCTTCGCAATCTTAAATTTAATAGAATTGAAATTAAAAGATTACACATCTGAGTTTAAAAATAATTTGAAATTGGCAACACCAATTATGATGGGCTCTTTAGGTCATTTATTGGTAGGGTTAATTGATGATATTATGGTTGGAAGACTTGGGCCGGTGGAATTAGCTGCTACATCTTTAGGGAATAGTTTGGTTTTTATTGCGCTTTCAATAGGTTTAGGATTTTCATTTGCAATTACACCATTAATTGCTGAATCTGATGGAGAAAAAGATAAGGAGAAAGGTCGTAGTATTTTTCAGCATGGATTGATAATTACAACAATTTTAGGTGTTGTAATGTTTGTATTGTTACTTTTTATCAAACCTATTTTATACCATTTAAATCAACCAGAAGAAGTTGTAATATTGGCAATTCCTTATTATGAAATTATTGCGCTTTCAATGATTCCATTAATGATATTTCAAGGGTTTAAGCAATTTACAGATGGTTTGTCTGAAACAAAATATGCAATGTGGGCTACAATTTTAACGAATGTAGTTAATGTATTATTGAACTTTGCATTAATTTATGGTTTTTGGATTTTTCCAAGACTAGAGCTTGTTGGAGCCGCTTTAGGGACATTGATTTCTAGGATTATTATGGTGTTTTTCATTTATTATGTTTTAAAGAAAAGAGAAAAATTCCAAATTTATATGCGGAAATTAAAATTAGCAGAAGTGAAGAATGTTATTTTTAAAAAAATAATGGTATTGGGATTTCCTACAGCACTTCAAATGCTTTTTGAAGTTGGATTATTTGCAGCCTCAGTCTTACTAGCTGGTACCTATGGTGCATTATCACAAGCAGCCAATCAAATAGCTTTGAAATTGGCTTCAACAACATTTATGATTGCTGTTGGTTTAGGAGTTGCAGCAACCATTAGAGTCGGAAATCAAAAAGGATTGAAAAATTACATTAATTTAAGACGGATTGCTATTTCAAATTTCTTTTTAATTTTTATAATTATGTTTTGTTTTTCTATCGGATTTATGGTGTTTAAAGATATGTTACCTTATTTGTTTACAGAAAACATAGAGGTTATTCATATAGCTTCTAGTTTATTAATTATTGCTGGTTTATTTCAAATATCTGATGGATTACAGGTTGTTATTTTAGGTGGTTTAAGAGGTCTTCAGGATGTTAATATTCCATCACTTTTGACTTTTATTGCTTATTGGATAATTGGATTTCCAATTTGCTATTACCTTGGAACGACAGAAAAAATGGGGTCGTTTGGAATTTGGATTGGGTTGTTATCAGCTTTAACAAGTTCTGCAATAATGTTGTATTTTAGATTTAATTATTTATCGAACAAATTAATAAAAGAAAAGAATGAACTTACCTAAATTTTTAATGGGAGATAACACAGATTGTCCTAACGATTTATTTGTTATTCATACTGAATTCCCAAGATTTGTAATCAATTTAGTAGATGATGAAATTGAGTGGCTTGAAGATTTTCAAGGCGAAGATGAAGAAGAACTATCAGGACAGGTAGCTGTACTAATTGAACAAGCAAGTGAATTTTATGATAGAGAAATGGAGCTTTATCAAAAGGAATAATTGAAATATTTTTTAGGTTAAAGGTTTAAATTTAAATTTAAACCTTTAATTTTTGGTTGTTAAAGCAGTTGCTTGTTCAATCCATTTATCTCGTTCAATTCTACCAGAAGGAAACTCGATTAAATCAGTTATTTTGGCAATGTCTTTATCTGTAAGATGGGTGATTTGTTTGAAGGTGAATATTCCTATTCCGTTTAGCTTTTCTTCAATTGCAGGACCTATTCCTTTTATTTTTCCTAAATCATCTTTTGTTTCAAGGGAAGCTCTTCCAATGCGATCAAAATTTAGTTCACTATTTTCATCGCTAATTATAACTGTTTTTACAGTTTCCAGTCCGCCTCTTTCGAATGTTTTTTTAGCTCTAATTTTAGAAATGTCATGGGTAAGATCCAAAGATTCACCTTCAATGTTATTTTGAAACACGGCAGATGTATTGTTTGTTTTTTTAGATCCAATTAAACGACCGAAAAACAATCCAATTAAAAAAGCTCCTAATAACCAAAAGAATAGTTCTAATAAATGATAAACGTTTTGATTTGAAAACAGTGTTGATAGCATAGGGTTTGATTATTTTATTGTTATTTCAATTCGTTTATTTTTAACCTTTCCTTCTTCTGTATATTTATTTGCAATAGGTTGTGATTCTCCTTTAGAATCTGTGGCCATTTTTGAGCTCTCTAAACCAACAGCAATAAAATATTCTTTCAATGAATTAGCTCTATTCAAACCAATTATTAAGTTGTTTTGAAAATATCCATTATTATCAGTGTGCCCAGTTATCAAAATTTGCTTGTCAGGGTATTTGTTTAAAAATAATTTAAGAGCTCTTGTATATTCCCTTAAGTTTTCTGAGGCTTCAAATTGGTTAGCTTCATTAAACTCAATATATAATAATTTATTTGAAATATTATATTCAATACTGTCAATTTGGGTTTTATTTAAAGAGTTAAATTGTATTTGAATTCGCTCATAAGAAATTTCTTCAGTATTATTAGAACTAAATAATTCTTTTCCAAATGTTTTTATTTTTGAAGAATGAATTCCTGAACTTGTTAATGTTTTTTTTATTGAATTTGCTCGTTGTAGTCCTAAATTTTCTGGATGGGAGTCGGATTGCTCATTTGTCACGAAATATCCAATGATAAATAATTCAGTTTCATAACTATTTTTTAAATAGTTTTTAATACTATCTGTAACTAATTGAAAGTTCTTGAGATTAGGAACTCCTGAATTTTTTGCGGATATAATGAAACTATTTGAAAAGGAGAAAACAGTGTCGTTTTTTTGATTTATAATGTAAAGTAATGGGGTCGAAGATTCGTTGATTTCTTTAGAATCAATTGACTTGCTAATAGTTGTAATTTCACAATTATTAAAAACTAAGTTGCTAATAAAAAAATGTGATGTTAAAGCAATTGTTGCCCAGATTAAAAAAAAGGAAACCGCCTTTAAATAATTTAGCATGAAAATTTTTTTGATATGCTAAATTTAACATTTTTTTTTGGAATTCAAATTTATGAGTCTAAAAATGATTAATTTATCTTTTTTATTTATTCTTTGCCGACTGAACAAGCTCAAGTTTACTTAAAGAGGTTTTTGTTGTGAATACTCCATAATTGATAAAAGCATTCTTTTTTTCTATTTTTTCAATAGTACCAACGGAATTACTATCAATAATTCTAATCCGGTCGTTTACTTTAAAAACATAATTTGCTTTTTGTTTAGCAATTGTTTTCTCTTCTTTTATTTTAATTTCTCTAACTTTTTCAACTTGCACTAAAACCTCTTTTTCTATAATTTTTAATTTTTCTTCTTCTTTTTTCTTTTCAACTTTAACAAGTTTCTTTTGAACTTTTGTTTTAGGTTTTGGTGGATTCTTTTTAATGTGCTTCGTTTTCTCAACAATTAACCAATTATTAAAATCGGTCATTAATTGCTTTTTATTATTTGTTTGGAAATATTTATTTATGAGTTCATTCATTTTTCTTCCATAAGACAGCATTTTTTGATTACTGTCATATAATTCTTGAAAACTTTCTAATTTTTCCTGAATTTTTTGTTGTTTCTCAGTTAAATTACCAGTTTGTTCAATGGCTTTAAATTTTTCTTTTTCTAACGTTTCAGAAGTTTTTTGAAGTTTACTTCGTTCTTGTTGTAATTTTGAAATTGTTTTATCTAATCTAACTTTTTCCTTCTCAACACGTTTTTTTGCTTTATTAATTAAGCTAAAAGGAATACCATTTTTTTGAGCAACTTCAAAAGTAAAGGAACTACCGGCTTGGCCAATAAATAATTTAAAAAGCGGCTCTAAGGTTTTTTCATCAAACTGCATACTGGCATTAGAAACGTTTTCTAATTCATTTGCCAATACTTTTAAATTAGCATAATGCGTGGTGATAATTCCAAAAGCCTTTTTTTCATAAAACTCTTCTAAAAATATTTCAGCCAAAGCTCCACCTAATTCAGGATCACTACCAGTACCAAATTCATCAATTAAAAATAAAGTGCTATCATTACATCTTCGTAAGAAATTACGCATATTCTTTAAACGGTAACTATATGTACTTAATTGATTTTCAATAGATTGATTGTCTCCAATGTCAGTTAGTATTTTATCGAAAATATACGTTTCTGAACGCTCATGTACAGGTATCAAGATTCCACTTTGTAGCATTACCTGCAACAATCCAATTGTTTTTAAAGTAATACTTTTTCCACCTGCATTTGGTCCAGATATAACAATTATTTGTTGCTTTTCGTTTAATTCTAATGTTTGGGCAATTGTTGTTAGATTTTTATGATTGTTTTTTACTAACAGAATTGGGTGATAGGCATCTCTTAAAAAAACTCTTTTTTCTGAAGTTAATTTTGGTAAGCAGGCATTTATTTGTTTTGCATATTTTGCTTTTGCTCCAATTACATCTAGTTTGGTTAAATATTTTTGATATTCATATAGGTTTGGTGCAAATTCACGTAAGGAATTGGTTAATTCTTTTAAAATTCTTACAATTTCCTCATGTTCATCAAATAGTAAGTTTTGTAATTCTCTGCTATATTGCAAAGTAGCTTCAGGAGCTATAAAAACAATACCACCACTTTTAGAACTACCCAATAAACTTCCTCTTACTTTTCTTCTATGCATTGCTTGAACAGCCAGCACTCGCTGATTGTCAATAACAGATTCTCTAATTTCATCTAAATACCCTGAGCTGTTATAATAACTTAAAGATTTGTTGAAACTAGAGCCAATTTTACCACGAACTACATTAATTTCACTTCTAATTTGCCTTAAAGTTGGTGAAGCATTATCATTTACTTCGGCAAAAGGAGTGATGTATTTTTGAATGTTTTCTGTAATGATTTTTTCATATTCAATTTCCTCAGACTTTTTGAATAATGTAGGGTAATAGTCATGGAATTTTTTGAAGAATTTTAATAATTCAAAAACTGTATTGGTATTATTTAATATTCTTAAAAATGCCGCAGGTTCTAAATAACTGTTTTCAATTTTTAATAAATGAATTTCCTTCTGAATGTCATCAAAATAATGATTAGGGATTTTGTTATCATTAATATAAGAGCCTAAATATTCATTTACTTGTAATAACTCTAATAATAGTTTTTCTTCAGATTTAATAGGTTTTAGGAGCAAAGTAGCTTCTTTCCCTAAATCAGATATACACAATTCACGTACCGTTTGTAAAATGGTAAAAAATTCAAGGTCATTTAATGTTTTTTCTGAAATGTTACTCATATAAAAGTGCTACTTTTGAATCAATAGACAAAAGTATAAATTTAAGATGAATAGGAATAATGAAAGTTAATATTGCGGAAAGTTGGCATAAAGTTTTACAGTTGGAGTTTGAAAAGCCTTATTTTAAGGAACTTACCAAATTTGTTAGTGGAGAATATAAAGCAAATACTTGCTTTCCTGAGCAATCAAAAATCTTTCAAGCCTTTAATTTATGTAATTTTAATGATATTAAAGTGGTTATTATTGGTCAGGATCCGTATCACGGAGAAGGTCAGGCAAATGGTTTGTGTTTTTCTGTAAATGACGGAGTTTCAAATCCCCCTTCATTAGTTAATATTTTTAAAGAAATTGAAACCGACTTAAATGTATCGTTTCCAAAAAGTGGAAATTTAGAGCGTTGGGCTAAGCAAGGAGTTTTGTTGTTAAATGCTACTTTATCGGTTAAAGCGAATCACGCAGGGTCACATCAAAAGAAGGGCTGGGAGCAATTTACAGATACCGTTATTAAAATCATTTCTGAAAAAAATGAAGGAATAGTATTTTTATTGTGGGGAGGTTATGCAAAAAAGAAAGGGGTAAAAATTGATATTCAAAAGCATTGTGTTTTAACAAGTGGTCATCCTTCTCCATTAAGCGCTAATAGAGGTTATTGGTTTGGTAATAAGCATTTTAGCAAAACCAATAAGTATTTGAAGGACAGGGGATTACAGGAAATAAAATGGTGATTTATGTCATATCTTATTCTAAATAATATCTTTAATTTTATCATCAAATAATTAAATATAAAAAATGAAAAATCAAATAAAACTTTTTGCAGTTCTCTTAGGTATTTTAACGTTAGTATCTTGTAAAGATAAAAATGAATATTCTAAAATTAGTGATTCAAATCAAGCACCTAAAAGCGATGTTCATAAAATAAAAATTATAGAATCGATTGATGCTGGTACATATACATATTTAAATGTAGATGAAGAAGGAAATAGCTATTGGATGGCGGTACCTAATACTCGTACCAATGTTGGAGATACTTATTATTATGAAGGAGGAATGGTAATGAAAGATTTTGAAAGTGAGCAATTAAGTAGAACTTTTGATAAGATTACATTTGCAGAAGCGATAAGGTCAACTGAAAAAGCTGTTGAATCTAACAAAAACAATCCTCATACAAAAACAGAAGCAAAAGTTGAAGAAGAAGTTGTTAAAATTGAAACTCCAGAAAACGGTACTGCTTTGGTTGATCTTTTTACCAATAGAGAGTCTTTTTCTAAAAAAAGTATTATTGTTAAAGGGAAGGTTGTAAAAGTTAACAATGGAATTTTAGATAAAAATTGGGTGCATATCGTAGATGGTACAAATTTTGAAAATAAAAAGAGTTTAACAGTAACAACTACTGAAAAAGTTGCTGTTGGAGATATTGTTACTTTTAAAGGAATAATAATTTTGGATAAAGACTTTGGACAAGGATATGTGTATGATATTTTATTGGAAGAAGGAGAGTTATTAAAATAAATTATAACATCATATAAAATAAAAAAAAAGCGCAACAGCGCTTTTTTTTTATTAACTAACTCAAATTTATATTAATGAAAACAAAGTTTTACCAATTCTTTGATTCATAAAAGTATATCCAATAGCTATGCCAAAAGTAAGCTTGTATTGTTAATTTAAAGTTAATTTAAGTTAAGGAATTATTAATTAAACTAAATGTCTTTGAGCTTTGTAAGAAGACCTAACCAACGCTCCACTTTCAACATATTTAAAACCCATTGTCATTCCAATCTCTTTATATTTTTCAAACTGCTCAGGAGTTATAAATTCTTTAACAGGAAGATGGTTTTTACTTGGTTGTAAATATTGACCAATAGTTAAAATATCAACCTTTGCATTTGCTAAATCTTGCATTGTTTCAATAACCTCTTCTTCAGTTTCTCCTAAACCAAGCATTATTCCAGATTTTGTTCTGCGTTGTCCTTGGTCCTTCATATATTTTAAAACCTCTAAACTTCTGTCATATTTAGCTTGTATGCGAACTTCACGTGTTAAGCGACGTACGGTTTCTAAGTTATGAGAAATAACTTCAGGAGCAACTGCTAATATTCTATCAATATTAGTTGTGTTTCCCTGGAAATCTGGAATAAGTGTTTCTAAAGTAGTTGAAGGATTTGCTCTTCTAATAGCATTAATTGTTTCTGCCCAAATTATAGAACCACCATCTTTTATATCGTCTCTGTCTACAGAAGTTATAACAGCATGCTTAATATTCATCAATTTAATAGAGCGTGCTACTTTTTCTGGCTCTTCCCAATCTATAGTTTCTGGTCTCCCTGTTTTTACACCACAAAATCCACAAGAACGAGTACAAATATTTCCTAATATCATAAAGGTAGCAGTACCTTCTGTCCAACATTCACCCATATTTGGGCAACTACCACTTGTGCAAATAGTATTAAGTTTATACTTATCAACTACGGCTCTTAATTCTGTGTATTTTTTACCAACTGGAAGTTTAACTCGCAACCATTTTGGTTTTTGTATTTTATTTGGAGATTCTGTTTTTTCTTCTATCATTTTTAATAAAATTGATTGCAAAAGTACAAAGAATTTATAAACTAAAAATAAACCAACAACTAAAACCGATTAAAAATAATATACCTATCCAACTCAAAATTTTAAGTTGAAAAGAAGGTCTCCATTCTTTCGGTGTATGTTTCCCCGAAATTAATATAAAATTGATAATAGCAAAAAAAGGAGCAGTTAAAAAGGAAAGAATTGTTGCGATTTTAATTAAAACACCCATTTCGGACATAAAGAAAAGTAAAATAGCAATAGTTCCTATGGCTAAAAAACTAATCCAGAACCAATATAAGTTTTTATGGGTTGTATTGGTAATTAATTCATACGTTTTAGTCATTGCACGTGGTGATGCATCTAATGTGGTTAAAGTAGTGCTAAACATAGTTGTAAAAGCTGCTACACCTATAAAAATATACATTTTGTTCCCAAGGCTAGAGGTGTACAAGTTTATTAGTTGCTGCGAAAATCCTACTGCACTATTACTAAAGGATTCATTTGAATGATACATTACAAGTGTACCTAATGCCACAAAACAAATTCCTAAAATTAATGTACCTAAAAACCCTATGTTAAAATCGAAAATAGCTTGTTTTGTGTTATAAGATGAACTTTTATCTTTTTGTTTTTCTATTGCCCATAATGATTGCCAAATTGAAACATCTAAAGGAGCAGGCATCCAACCTAAAAAAGCTATTAAAAATCCGACTTCAATACTTCCTTTTGGTAATATTTGAGTAAAATTATATGGTTGGGTTGTGTTCACGCTGGCAACTGCTAAAGCGATTATGGTACTTAAAGTTAAGGTTACAATAATCAACTTCATTAAGTTATCGAGCAATTTATATTTACCAACTATTAAAAGTACTAATGAAATTAGGGTAATTATAATACTCCAAATTACCGGATTCGTGGTAATGCCAAATAAATTAGCGGCTAATCCTGCAGTGACAATGGTTACTGCTGCCTGAATGGTAAACATTGTAGCTAGGTTTAATACAAAATAGGCTGTGAGTACTCCTTTTCCCAGTTTTTTATAACCATCTAAAAGGCTTTCACCAGTTACAGTTGCATATCTAGGTCCAAATTGAAAAAAAGGGTATTTTACAATATGAATTAAAACTAACGCCCAAATTAAACCAAAACCAAAATCTGCTCCAGCTCTCGTTGATTGTACTAAATGTGATACGCCAATGGCAGCGCCAGCAAATAAAAGACCAGGGCCTAATTTTTGTAACCAGTTTGATTTTTTAGCATTCAATTTTTTGAGGCGTTTTGAATTATTTCAGCTAATAATTTTTTAGCTCTTAATAATTTCACTTTTATATTACTCATTGGTTCATTTAAAAAATTAGCCATTTCTTTATAACTCATTTCTCTGAAGTACCGGAGATTGATTATTTCCTGATAATGTGGTTTTAGCTGTTTTAAATAATGTAAAAGTTGTGCTAAATTTTGGTCAATAATAAGTTGATCTTCAGCAGTAGGAGTTTCATCAAAAATTTTATAAGCTTCCGATTCCTTTTTATTAATTGAAATAGTATCAGTTCGTTCTTTGCGTAAGTGATCTAAAAATATATTTTTTGAAATTGAGATTAGCCAAGTTTTAAAATTGTAGCTATCATTATATAAATGAATTTTTTCAAAAGCTTTTGAAAAGCTTTTAATAGTAATATCTTCAGCTTCATCTTCATTTTCAGTTTTTGAAAATTGAAAACGATAAACGTCGCTCCAATAGGTGTTTAGTAATGTGTTAAAAGCCTTCTGATCTTTTTTTCTTGCTTTTTCAATTAAATCGGCAATATCAATATTTTTATTTACCAATGTGTGGGTTTTGAAATAAGATTTTTTATAAAGATAAACAATTGAATTAATATTAAAAAGAATTCAAAAAATGGAGCAAAAAGCACTAAATCTTTTTCATTTAATTTTTTTGCAGCAAACCCAATCATTAGGTATTGAAGTAATAACCTTATAATAATCAAACCAACAACATACATCCAATTAAAAAGAAAGGCTAAAAGAATACAAGCTAAAACCCAAAATAATAATTGAGATGCATAAAATAACCCTAATAAAAATTTATGTATAGGTCTATAATGTGTAGCTGTTGAAACGTGTCTTCTTTTTTGTTGAAACCAATTGTTAAAAGTTGTTTTTGGAGTAGAAACTGTAAAGCTTTCTTCTGAAATACAGTAGTTTACATTTTTATTTGTTGCAACTTGATTGATAAATAAATCATCATCTCCAGATTTTATTTTAATATGTTCTGCAAATCCGTTGACACTAAAAAAAAGTGATTTTGTATATGCTAAATTACGGCCAACTCCCATATAGGGTTTTCCAATTTTTGCATATGAAAAGTATTGTATAGCTGTAAGTAAAGTCTCAAATCTAATTAATTTGTTTAAAAACGATTTTTTTACTTTTTCATAGGCTCCATACCCTAAAACAATTTGATGATTAGAAGAAAAATTTCTTGTCATCTCAGTAATCCAATTTTCAGTAGCTGGTTTACAGTCTGCATCCGAAAAAAGTAAATTTTCAAAGCTAGCAGCTTTTATACCAAGTGTTAAAGCGTATTTTTTACTACCCCAAAATTGTTCGTTATCTTTAACATCAACAATTTTAATTGTAATAGAGGTTTCATCTTTAAATTGTTCCATGACTTTTAATGTTGTATCTCTGGAGCAATCATTTATTAGAACTAATTCAAAGTTTGAATAGTTTTGATTGATGAAGAAAGGTAGGTTTTTCTTTAAATTTTTAGCTTCGTTTTTGGCACAAATTATTATCGAAACAGGTTGGTTAAAATCTTTTTCGTGTGTTTTGTTTTTGGAAAATGAAAAAGAACCAAAAATAAAAACATAATAAATAAATTGAATACAAAAAATTACTACAAAAGCAATAAAAAGGTATTCAAACATGTTTATCTATTTTCACATTGATCTGGAAGCTTACCGCAATAACCACAAGCTTCACCTTCTTTATTTAAATGTGGGTTTTGACTAGCACAGGTACCAGCAAATTTTCCGTCTTTTTTAGCCCAAAGTTTAATTGCTATTCCAGCAACTCCTAATCCCAGTAATATAATTGTAATTAAAAAAATTTTCATGTAAATTAATTTAGATTGCAAATATACTTATTTCTTAATGATGTATAAATACATTTATTTTTAAAAAATCAATTATGAAAAACGCATTAAAAAGTATTAAATACTGATGTAAAAACAGTTAAAATGTTAAAAATTAACAAGTTTGTGTTGTTAATGTGAAAAAATTTATTAAATTGTGAAACGATTAATGTTTGAATTTTTAAAATTTCTTGTACACTTTGTTTCAACTAAAACATAAAGAATTATTAAAATTGATTGAATTAATTAAATGTTAATCGAATTATTCAAAAAAAAAGACTCGACCTTTAATTAAGTCGAGTCTTTTAAATTAACAGCATTTGTAGTTATACTAATTCAGAACTAATGCTTCTTGAACATTGTTTGGGACTAATTCAAAATTTGAGAATTTTGTACTAAAACTACCTCGTCCTTGAGTAATTGAACGAAGTGTTGTTGAGTACTTATACATTTCTGCTAAGGGTGTTTTAGCCTTTATTGTTTGGTATTTTCCGTCACTATCCATTCCTAGTATTATTGATCTTCGTGATTGAAGGTCTGTCATAACATTACCCATAAGTTCTTCAGGAACTTTTACAGATAAGTCATTAATAGGTTCTAATAGCTTTGGTTTTGCATTTAAAAAAGCTTCTTTAAATGCGTGCGCACCTGCTATTTTAAAAGAAATATCGTTAGAGTCAACTGCGTGCATTTTTCCATCAAAAAGCATAACTCTAATATCTCTGGCGTATGAACCTGTAAGCGGCCCTTCTTCCATAACTTCTAAAATTCCTTTTAAAACAGATGGTAAATAGCGAGTGTCAATTGCTCCACCGACAATGCAATTGTAAAAAATTAATTTTCCTCCCCACTCTAAATCAACTTCCTCTTTTCCTCTTATATTAAAGCCTTCAGGTTCTGGCATCCCTTCAAACCAAGGCTCAATTTTAATATGTACTTCTCCAAATTGACCAGATCCTCCTGATTGTTTTTTATGCTTGTAACTTGTTGTTGATGATCGTTGTATAGTTTCTCTATACGCTATCTTTGGTTGTTCGAAAGAGGCTTTAATTCCATAAATATTTTTTAAAGTCCAATCGATTGTTGCTAAATGTAATTCTCCTTGACAAGAAAGAATAAGTTGTTTTAGCTCTTTCATATATCTCATGGATACTGTTGGATCCTGACTATGAATTCTTTTAAGTGCATCACTTAATTTTTCCTCATCATTTTTATCTACTGCATTTACAGCTTTAGTAATTCTTGGTTCTGGGAATAATATTGGTTTTATTGTGATATTAGAACCTTTGGTTCTTAAAGTATCATTACTTTCTGTATATTTTAATTTTAAGGTTGCACCAATGTCTCCAGCACTTAATTTTTCTACTGGTTCACGGTTTTTTCCATCCATAATAAATAATTGATTTAATATTTCAATTTCATCATTTCTGGAATTTTCTAATTTGTCATTTTGTTTTATTTCACCCGATTTAACTTTAAAGAAACTAATTTGCCCTAGGTTTGGCTCATATAAAGTTTTGAAAATAAATAAAGATGTAGGAGCGTCATTTTTACATTCAATTGTTTTGCCTTCAACACTTTGTTCAGGCTTTAAATCTGCTGCAGAAGGAGCAACATTATCTATGAATCCCATTAAACGTCCACTTCCCATATCTTTTAATGCGGAAACGCAAAACACAGGGAATAACTCATGATTTAGCATTCCTTTTTTAATTCCTTTACGCATTTCATCTTCATTAAGGGAGCCTTTATCAAAATAAAGTTCCATTAAATCTTCATCATTTTCAGCTGCCTTTTCAACCAATTCATTATGTAATTCATTGGCAATATCAATTTGATCTGCTGGAATTTCCCATTTTTCAGGTTTTCCTCCTTCAGGACCAAATTTGTATAATTTCATTTTTAATACATCAATAATACATTGAGCGCCATCAATAACTAATGGGTATTGTATTTTAACTGCATTATTACCAACTAAGTCTTTTATGCTTTTAAAACATTCGTCAAAATCGGTATTCGGGTTATCAATTTGATTCACAACAAATAATGTTGGTCGTGAAAAACGATCTATATAATTCCAAATAATTTCTGTCCCAATTTCAACTCCTTGAGTTCCGTTTATAACTGTTACAATAGAATCTGCAACACGCATTGTAGAAGCGATTTCACCAATAAAATCGTCTAAGCCTGGAGTGTCTATAATGTTTATTTTGTAATTGCGCCATTCAGTATGAAGTGGAGTGGCAAAAATGGAAGTTTCTCTTTCTTGTTCAATTTCGTGGTAATCTGAAACGGTATTTTTGTTTTCTACACTACCACGGCGGTTGACTAATCCAGCTTCAAAGAGCATTGTTTCTGCCAGTGTAGTTTTTCCGCTTTTATTGGCTCCTACAAAGGCCACATTTTTAATGTGTTTATCATCATATATTTTCATAATGTAATAATTTTAAATAAAAGGTTTTATAAAGTTACAAACTTTTTTAATTAAAAATATGACTTATGTTAGGCTTTTGAATTATTAATTCTATTTTGTAAAAGCTTATTATTAATGCTTAAAAGCATTTTATTAAAATTTTGGTGTTTATGTGTGATGTTGAATTGAATTTTTACAATTCAGTCTTAAAATTATACAGTTCAGTATGTTTTAATTTTAATTTCAAATGATTCGTTACAATTTTGAATCATCAATGATTAATAAAACTAAAAACAATCTGATTATGCAACAATTAATTTTAACTCTTGTCTTGTTTTTTTCATCTATCCTGTTATCGCATTCTCAAAATGAGCAAAAAACGTTAGTAGGAGAGGTTATTTCTATTTCGGATATTAATTTGTTAAAGGAAGATGGAAGAGGATGCTTTGCTTTTTATAATAGGGAAATCCTTATAAAAGGTCCGTTATTTATAAAATCGGCAATTTTGGAAAATCCCCATGAAGAGTTCAATTCAAATATTTGTTTTCAAGATGAAGTTGGAAATAATAGTTTGGATTTATTAAAAACCTGCTTGCCTTGAAAGGTTAGATAAGATTATGATAAAATACTTTCTTTTAGTATGTCTTAACTTAGTAGGTTTAATATTTGAAGTAGGAAAATGTGATTTAAATTTGAAATTTAAGTTTTAAATTGCAATGTTAATCAAAGGGTTTAATATGAAAACAGAAATAAAATACCTTTTTAAACTATCAATAATTTTAGGGGTTGGTATATTTATTATTGAGCGATTTTTATCGGGTAGTGGATTTAATTTACCGTTTAATGAATTTATTAGAGTTTTGAGTATTCATTTTATGTATGCCTTTGTTCTTACCGTTTTAAATGCATATTTTTTCAAATATTTAAATGGAAAGTTAACTTGGAAGGAACATTCTAAATTACGTTTAATTATTGGTGCATTAGGGTCGGTTATTATTACATTAGTTGGTTTGGTAATTTTAAGATTTGTAACAATTGTATTAATTTTTGGTAAACTGTTAGAAGATTTTGTAAATGATCCATATGCTGTAAATTACTATGTATTTGGAGTGGTGATTACCTTAATTGTAAGTTTAGTTTTTCATTCAATTTACTTTTATAAAGTATTAACAGAGAGTAAAGTAAAAGAACAACAAATTGTTGCTAAAACTGAAACTGCAAAGTTTGAGTCTTTAAAAAATCAGATAGATCCGCATTTTTTGTTTAATAGTTTAAACGTATTAACTTCATTAATTGGAGAGAATCCAAAACAAGCTGAAAAATTCACAACTAAACTATCCAAAGTATATAGATATGGTTTAGAGCAAAAAAGCAAGGATTTAATTGAGTTGGATGAAGAACTATTATTTGCTAAAACCTATATGGAATTGTTGAAAATGCGTTTTGAAAATGCAGTAACTTTTGAAATTCCAGAAAAGGCGAGTAATCCTGAATTGAAGATAATTCCTTTATCTCTTCAATTATTACTTGAAAATTCAATTAAGCATAATGTGGTTTCTGAGGAAAACCCTTTAAAAGTATCAATAATAGAAGAAAATGGATACTTAGTTGTTTCAAATAATTACAATCCAAAAGCGGTTTTTGAAAAAGGAACGAAAGTTGGGCTAAATAATATTGTAGAGCGGTATCAATTATTAACACTGAAAAAAGTATCGGTTGAAAAATCATCAGAAAAATTTGTGGTGAAATTACCTTTGTTAACACAAAAAACAGTTAAAATGAAAACATCAGAAAATATAGAAAGTAGTAAATACATTCGCGCGGTTGAGCGTGTTGAGGAAATAAAAGGGTTTTATTCAAGCTTAATTGCGTACTGCATTGTGATTCCGTTTTTAATTTTTATCAATCTAAAATATGTACCACAATTTCATTGGTTTTGGTTTCCAATAATGGGTTGGGGAATTGGTTTGATATTTCAGGCGTTTAAAGCTTTTTCATATAACCCGTTTTTAGGCAAAGATTGGGAAGAAAGAAAAATTCAAGAGTATATGAATGAAGATAGCAAGCAATTTTGGGAATAACAATTTTAAATTATTGAAAAATGAAAAAATATTATACAGAAGAAGATAAGTATCTTAGAGCTAAGAAAAAAGTAGAAAATATTAAAGGGTTTTACGCTAATTTGCTATCGTATTGTTTGGTAATTCCGTTTTTGTTTTTTGTTAACTATATGACATCTCCAGAATATTGGTGGTTTTGGTATCCAATGTTAGGTTGGGGTATAGGTATAATTTTTCACGCATTTGGGGTTTTTGGACATAACCTAATATTAGGAAAAAACTGGGAGGAAAGAAAAATTAAAGAGATTATGGATAAAGATAATGAGTAAAAATTTTAAAATCATGGGAAATTCAAATTTAGAAGAACAAAAATATATTAGAGCTAAAAAGAGGGTGAAATCTATAAAAGGATTTTATGTTCACTTAACAGTTTATGTACTTGTAAATTTATTTTTAATAGTTACAAGAGTATTTTCTGGAGAAGGATTTGATATTTTTTGGCAATGGCAAACATATAACACTGCTATTTTTTGGGGAATTGGAATTGTGTTCCATGCTTTTAAGGTTTTTGGAATGGGCTTTTTATTGGGTTCAAACTGGGAAGAAAGAAAAATTAAAGAAATTATGGATAAAGATAAACGTGAGTTTTGGGAATAATATTTTTTTTTGAATAAATAGTATTACTGGAGAAGTAGTAAAACGAATACATAAATGAAAGTAGTAATCATAGAAGATGAAAAGCCAGCTGCTAGAAGATTGAGCAGGATGTTAAACGAGTTTGGAATTGAGCCAATTGCGATGCTTCACTCTGTTAAAGAGTCTATAAATTGGTTTTGTAATAATGAACATCCCGATTTATTATTTTTGGATATTCAACTTTCAGATGGTTTGTCTTTTGAGATTTTTGAAGAAGTTGAGGTGAAAAGTGCAATTATTTTTACAACAGCATATGATGAGTATGCATTAAAGGCTTTTAAATTAAATAGTGTAGATTATTTGTTAAAACCCATTGATACGGATGAGCTTAAAAATGCAATCGATCAATTTAAAAAAAACACAATCTTCAGATCTAAAATTAGGGTTCGATATTTCACAGCTTAAAGATTTGATTTTGCCTAATCAAAAAAACTATAAAAATAGATTTACAGTAAAAATTGGCCAACATTTAAAAATGATTCCTTGTGAGGAAATAGAGTGTTTGTATAGTGAAAATAAGGCGACTAATCTTCATACAGTAGATAATAGAAATTATTTAATAGAAGAGTCATTAGAACAGCTTGAAGCGTTGTTGTCTCCTGAAGTTTTTTTTAGAGTTAGTCGTAAGTATTTTATAAATATAAATGCAATTAAAGATATTATATCCTATTCAAATAGCCGTTTGAAAATCGTATTAAATAGTTATAATGAAGCTGAAATTATAGTGAGTCGCGAACGAGTTAAAGATTTCAAAAACTGGCTAGATTAAAATTTATAGATAAAAGCTTCATTTTCTTTTTGTTATAATTAAATAAATTCATTAAATTTGCACGCCTTTTTACGATAACAGATTTAAAAAGGAAATAAAGAGAAAACTATATAAATAATCTCTTTGCGTTATTATCGTTTAAAAATCTGAATAACAATAAGATACAAATAATTATCATCAGCAAATATGTCTGAAGAAACAAAAAAAACTGAAGAGCAAGTAGAAGCTACTGAAGTAAAACAAACAGAGGCAAAAGCCGAAAAAGTGAATCCAGAACAATTTTTAGCTAGTTTCGATTGGCATAAATACGAAGAAGGAATCGAAGCTGTAGACGAAGAGAACTTAAAAGCATTCGAAGCAGCATTAGACGGAACTTTAGGTTTGGTTAATGAAAGAGAAGTAATTGAAGGAACAGTTGTTAGAAAAACTGATCGTGAAGCAATTATTGATATCAACTCTAAATCAGAAGGAGTTATTTCGTTAAATGAATTTCGTTACAACCCTAGCTTAGCTGTAGGTGATGTAGTTGAGGTTTTAGTTGACAAAAGAGAAGATAGTACAGGTCAATTAGTATTATCTCACAAGAAAGCAAGAGTAATTAAAGCTTGGGATCGTGTAAACGCTGCTCACGAAAGTGGAGTAGTTGTTAACGGTTTCGTGAAATGTAGAACTCGTGGTGGTATGATTGTAGATGTTTTTGGAATTGAAGCATTCTTACCAGGATCTCAAATTGATGTTAAACCAATTAGAGATTACGATCAATATGTTGAAAAAACAATGGAATTTAAAGTTGTGAAAGTAAATCACGAATTTAAAAACGTTGTTGTATCTCATAAAGCTCTTATTGAAGCTGATATTGAAGTTCAAAAGAAAGAAATTATTGGTAAATTAGAAAAAGGACAAGTATTAGAAGGTGTTGTTAAAAACATCACTTCTTATGGTGTATTTGTTGATTTAGGTGGTGTTGACGGTTTAGTTCACATTACAGATTTATCATGGTCTAGAATTAATCACCCAAGTGAAGTGGTTGAATTAGATCAAACATTAAATGTTGTAATCCTTGATTTTGATGATGAGAAAACAAGAATTCAATTAGGATTAAAACAATTAAATGCTCACCCTTGGGAAGCATTAGATGAGAATATTAAAGTAGGTGATACTGTAAAAGGAAAAGTAGTTGTTATTGCTGATTACGGTGCATTTATTGAAGTAGCTCAAGGAGTTGAAGGATTAATTCACGTTTCTGAAATGTCTTGGTCTACACACTTACGTTCTGCTCAAGACTTTGTAAAAGTTGGAGATGAAGTTGAAGCTCAAGTTTTAACTTTAGATAGAGAAGACAGAAAAATGTCATTAGGTATTAAACAATTACACCCAGATCCATGGATGAACATTGCTGAGAAATACCCAGTAGGTTCAACTCATACAGGTACTGTTCGTAACTACACTAACTTTGGTGTTTTTGTTGAATTAGAAGAAGGTATTGATGGTTTAGTATATATTTCTGACTTATCTTGGACTAAGAAAATTAAGCACCCATCAGATTTCGTATCTGTAGGTGATAAATTAGAAGTTCAAGTATTAGAATTAGATGTTGAAGGACGTAAATTGAATTTAGGTCACAAACATACTACTGAAAATCCTTGGGATGAATATGAAGGTACATATTCTATCGATTCAATTCATGAAGGAACTGTGAAAGATAAAAGTGATAAAGGTTTAATTGTAACTCTTGAAGATGGAGTTGAAGCTTTTGTACCAAGTCGTTTTACAACTAAAGAAGATGGTTCTAAACTTTCAAAAGGTGATGTAGCTAAATTTAAAGTTCTTGAATTCAATAAAGAATTTAGAAGAGTTGTTGCTTCACATACATCAATTTTTAAAGCTCAAGAAGAGAAAAACGTTAAAGCTGCACAAAAAAGTGCTGATTCTGCAGAAAAAACTACTTTTGGAGATTTAAATGATGATCTTGCTGAGTTAAAAAGAAAAATGGAAGGGAAATAATAAATAGTAATTTATTATAAATATATAAAAAGCTGTATCATCTGATGCAGCTTTTTTTCGTTATTAAATTGATAAGGGTTATCTTTGTTTTAATAAAATTTAATTATGTCGTTAATAAAATCAATTTCAGGAATAAGAGGAACTATAGGAGGAAAAGTTACAGATAATTTAACTCCAATTGATACTGTAAAATTTGCCGCAGCCTATGGAATGTGGCTAAAAAATCACTCTAAAAAAGAAAACCTAACCATTATTGTTGGTAGAGATGCCCGAATTTCGGGTAAAATGGTTAGTAGTTTAGTATGTAATACATTGGTTGGTTTGGGTATTAATGTAACAGATATAGGACTGTCTACAACACCAACTGTGGAAGTGGCGGTGACTTTAGATAATGCTGATGGTGGAATTATTATTACGGCAAGTCATAATCCAAAGCAATGGAATGCTTTAAAATTATTAAACCATAAAGGAGAATTCTTAAATGGAGATGATGGAGCAGAAGTTTTAGCAATTGCTGAAAATGACGCTTATATATTTTCAGAGGTTGATGATTTAGGTGCTTATGACAGAAAGAAAAACTATATAAATAAGCATATTCAAGAAGTTTTAAAATTGAATTTAGTTGATGTTGAAGCAATTAAAAAAGCTAATTTTAAAGTGGTTGTGGATGCTGTAAATTCTACAGGAGGAATTGCTATTCCAGCTTTATTAAAAGAATTAAATGTAGAATGTGTTGAATTGTATTGTGATCCAAACGGACATTTCCCACACAATCCTGAACCTTTAAAAGAACATTTAACTGATATTTCTGAATTAGTTGTAAAAGAAAAGGCAGATTTAGGAATTGTTGTAGATCCAGATGTGGATAGATTAGCATTGGTTTGTGAAGATGGTTCTATGTTTGGTGAGGAATATACATTAGTAGCTTGTGCAGATTATGTATTGGGGAAAACAAATGGAAATACGGTATCTAACTTATCATCCTCTAGAGCTTTAAGAGATATCACTGAAAAGCATGGCGCAACGTATCAGGCTAGTGCTGTTGGAGAGGTTAATGTAGTTGAATTGATGAAATCAACAAATGCAATTATTGGAGGTGAAGGAAATGGTGGGATCATTTATCCAGAATCACATTATGGAAGAGATTCTTTAGTTGGTGTTGCATTATTTTTGTCTCACTTAGCGCATTTGAAAATTTCGTGTAAGCAATTAAGAGATAGTTACCCAAATTATTTTATGAGCAAAAATAAAATTGAATTAACGCCTGAAATTGATGTGGATTTAATTTTAGAAACTATAAGTGCTAATTATGTAAATGAAGATGTAATCACTATTGATGGAGTGAAAATCAACTTTAAATCTGAGTGGGTTCATTTAAGAAAATCAAATACTGAACCGATTATTAGAATTTATACTGAAAGCACATCTCAAAAAGATGCAGATAATTTAGCAGTTCGTTTTATAAATGAGATTAAGGCTATTTGTTAATTTTAAAATGAAAAAAATATTATTAGCAATTTTATTGCTAGGCAGTACAATTGCATTTGGACAAACTTCAAATTTTTATGACGCTGGAAATAATAAAGGAAAGATTTTTACTTATTGGGGGTGGAATAGAGGGCATTATTCCAATTCGAATATAACTTTTAAAGGAAACGATTATAATTTCACATTATCTGATGTTGAGGCAAAGGATAAGCCAAAACCTTTTGGGGTGTATTATTTTAAAATAGATGAGATCACAATTCCTCAAACTAATTTTAGAATAGGCTATTTTTTTAAAGAAAATTATACAATTTCATTGGGAGTGGATCACATGAAATATGTGATGAAAAATGATCAAACTGTTAAGATTAATGGAGCTATTAATACAGGTAGTGAGTTTGATGGTAGTTACAATAACAATGATATCGTTTTAACAAGCGATTTTTTATTATTTGAACATACAGATGGTTTAAATTATGTGAATGCTGAAATAAGCCGATTTGATAATATTGATAGCTGGTTAAAATTTTCAGTAAAAAATATCGATATTAATGTAACTGAAGGAATTGGTGTTGGTTTGTTATATCCTAAAACAAATACCACTTTGTTGGGGAAAGAGCGTTATGATGAGTTTCATGTTTCCGGCTTTGGTATTTCGGCACATGCCGGGTTAAATATTACCTTTTTTAAGCACTTTTTTATTCAATCGAATATGAAAGTGGGGTATATAAATATGAATGATATTAGAACTACAGGGAATAAATCGGATTCTGCTTTACAGCATTTTACATTTTTTGAAAATATGTATGTGTTTGGAGCTCGTTTTAACTTGAAAAAATAGATCTTTATATTGGAGCTTTGTCTTTATGTTTAAATCGTTTGTGAGTCCAGAAATAATATTCTGGTTGTTTACGAATTTGTTTTTCAACTTTCTCTAAAAAGATATCTGTAAGTTTATAATCAGGAACTTTTTGGGCGTTATCGGTTATTAAACTAAAAGTAGTTTCGTAATAGCCGCGTTTTAATTTTTTAGTTTCCATATAAACCATATTCATATCAAATTTTTTGGCTAGCATTTCTCCACCTGTGTGGATAGGAACTTTAACACCTAAAAATTTATTCCAATAAAAAGTCTTACTAAGTTGAGGTGATTGATCACTTAATAGGCCGTACATGGCTTGAACATTATTTTTTGTATTCTTTTGTATTTCAGAAACTACTTTAGATGTTTGAATTAGGTTCGTTCCAAATTTAGTTCTTGATTGTAATACTTTATTGTTAAAATAGGGGTTGTTTATTTTGGTAAATGCAGCATAACCTTTATAATCTACAAAAGAGTCCAAACTCATTATCCATTCCCAATTTGCATAATGAGGACCAACTAAAATAACGCTTTTACCATCTTTATATAATTCAGTAAAAAAGTCAATATTTGGGTATTTATAGCGTTTGTACACTTCTTCTTTAGAAACGGTGAATGATTTTATCATTTCAATAAAAACATCAACAAAATGGCTGTAAAATTTCTTACTTATTGCTATTAATTCCTTTTCACTTTTTTCTGGAAAAGTTAACTTCAAATTGTTTAAAACAACTTTTTTGCGATAACTAAAAATATAATAAATTAAGAAATAAAAAATATCTGAAAAAAAATATAATACCCGAAAAGGCGACATTGAAATTAGCCAGATAATTGGGTATACCAGTATATAAATAATAAAATTCATCATAAGAAATGCAAATATCGTATTTATATTTTAATACTATTAAAGTAATTAATCAATATCATATGTTTTTTATACTTTCGTTGCAATGTAATTTTAGAAATATGAATATAGATAAAGTATTATTGATATTAATAATAGCGAATGTTTTGTTTTCAATTAAAGGATTTAGTGATCGGTCTTTTTTTGATAAATACAAATTTCAAATTGGAGCTATAAACAGAGGGGAGAAAATTAGAATGTTTACTTCGGCATTTTTACATGTAGATTATATGCATTTAATTTTGAATATGTATGTATTGTACATATTTGCACCAGATATGATTGAAACATTAGGAATTATTAAATTTTTAATCCTTTATATTGGAAGTTTATTTGCGGGAAGTATTTTAACTCATACATATCATAAAAATGAGTTGTATTATAGTGCTGTAGGAGCGTCTGGAGCAGTTGCTGGTATAATTTATGCTGCGATTTTGTTAAAGCCTTCAATGAGTTTATATATGTTTCCTTTGCCAATTCCAATACCTGGATATGTTTTTGGAATAGGGTATTTACTGTATTCTATTTATGGAATGAAAAAGCAGATAGGAAATGTTGGTCATTCAGCACATTTAGGAGGTTCAATAGGTGGGTATGCTTTAATGCTTTTAGTGTATCCAACAGTTTTTTTACAAAGTACAACTACGGTGGTTTTATTGGGAATTCCAATTGCTTTATTATTGCTTTTTGGAAATAAATTAAAATGAAAAAAGCCAAACATAAGTTTGGCTTTTTTTGAGCGAGAGACCGGGCTCGAACCGGCGACAGTCAGCTTGGAAGGCTGAAGCTCTACCAACTGAGCTACTCTCGCATTAACGGTTGCAAATATACAATCAATTTGCATTCCTGCAAGTGTTTTTTAAAGAATTTTAAAATTTTTTTAAATAATGATATCCAAGCTTTTTATAACCTTCATTTTCGTAGAACTTATGTGACTTAACGTTGTGTATATATGTGTTTAATTCAGTAGCTTCATAACCAATACTTTGAGCATAATTAAAGATCCATTCAAACAGCATTTTGCCCAATCCTTTACTCCTAAATTTGCTATTTATTATTACATGGTCTGGTTCAATTGTTTTTCCACAATAATGCCTTGTTAAAAACCATAATCCGGAAATCCCCACTAATTCATTCTTCCAATAGATTCCAACACACTTATAATGTTGTGTAGTCATTTCATTTACTCTTTCAATTAAAACTGCTTTATCGGTTACTTTATTTAATTCACTTAATAATGGGATAATTGAGAGAATATCTTTTGTTGAGATTAATTTAATTTCAATATTTTCCATATAATTTGGAATTTAATAAGTTGATTAATGTTGAAACGAAAATAATCTTTTTAAGGATTATATGTTTTTTTAATTATGAATTTCATATCAATTTTAATTTATTTTTATTTTTTAGGGCTATAATTTTTAAAATATCTATGGATTATTGTTAAATTAGAGTTATTTGTTGTTAATTGATAAATTATATTTATTTAATTGTAGATAAATTAACTTTTTTTAATTAATTTCACGTATTCAAAAAAAAAATTGGTTGTAAAGATTAGTTTAAATGATTGAAATTAAGCAAATAAAGGCTGTAGATACTTATGGTATCCGATTAGAAATATTACGTAATAATATTCAATTACCATATAAATTTAATGGAGACTTTGATGAAGATACTTTTCATTTAGGTGCATTTAAAAATAAAAAACTAATTGCGGTTTCTAGCTTTATGAAAACTTCTAATAATAGTTTTAAAAGGAAGCAATATCAATTGCGTGGAATGGCTACTTTAAATGAATATCAAGGAGAAGGAGCAGGAAAATTAATGTTACAGCACGCTTTTTCAATTTTAAAAGGGATGAAAATTAATGTCTTGTGGTGCAATGCAAGAGTAAAAGCTGTTAATTTTTATGAAAACCTTGGATTAAAAACTATAGGTGAAAAATTTGTTATTGAAAGAGTAGGTGATCATTTTGTAATGTATATTGAATTTTTAAAAAAATGAAAAAGATATTAATAATACTGCTAGGGTTGTTTTTTTATATAAGCTGCGGAAATGAACAAACTCAATTTAATGAACAAGATGCTAAAGCTATTAAAAAGGCTTTAAATAAAAGTGCAGAGGAATGGAGTAAAGGTAACCTTGAAGGGTATATGGATGTATATTGGAAATCTGATAAATTGCAGTTTATTTCAGTAAATGGGATTGCTTATGGTTGGCAAGAAACATTTGATAAATATAAAGCGAAATATCCAACTCAAAATGAAACAGGTAAGTTGGCGTTAAACATTTTAAGTATTGAATTTTTAGCAGAGAATTTATACTCCGTATCAGGTGAATATCATTTAGAAAGAGTTGTTGGAAATGTAAATGGGATATTTACTCTTATTTTTAAAAAGATTAATAATAAATGGGTTATTGTATCGGATCATTCCGAATGAAATTTGTCTTATTATTTCTATTGAGTATAATTACTTCAAGAGCGCAATCAACTTATTCAATTGATGCCTTAACTGGGAGAGGCGATTTAATTTTAATTGGTAATGAGTTTAAATTACAGAAAGAAGCTCACGATGCTTTTAATAAAATGCAAGCAGAAGCGTCAAAAGAAGGGATTCGGATTAAAATAATATCTTCATATCGCAGCTATAACCAGCAAAAAAGTATTTGGAATAGGAAATATTCATATCTAATCTCAACAGGATTAAATTCACATCAAGCGATTCTAAAAGTAATTGAATACAGCACGCTTCCTGGTACATCTCGACATCATTGGGGTACTGATATTGATATTGTTGATGAGGCAGTTACAATTCCTAGATATAGTTTGGTTTCTAGAAATTATGAATCAAAAGGTGTGTTTGAAAACCTAAAAAAGTGGATGGATTCTAATGCTGAAAAATTTGGCTTTTACTTAGTATATACTAATAATTCGGAAAGAAAAGGTTTTAAATATGAGCCTTGGCACTATAGTTATAGAAGCTTATCAAAAAAAATGCTTGAGGAATTTTTAAATGTTAATCAAGATATCCTGTTAAAAGACACTAGTTTAAAGGGAATAAACTCAATAAATCAAGAGTTTATTTCAAAGTATTTTTTGGATCAAGTTCTTGATATAAATTCTTCTCTAAAATAGAATCATTCTATTTGATTATATTTAAATAAATGGTATATTTGTTTATTCAAATGGTATTTTAAACTCAATAAAATACAATTTTGAAGGAGCCTAAATGAAAAATTAAAGTGAAAAAAATACTAATTATATTTATTTTCGGACTTTCTATTTTGTCCTATGGTCAAGAAAATTCTATCATCGAAAAAGATTCTATTGATGGAAAGTTATTAAGTTTTGGTGCTACTTCTAAAATATCTTTAAATCTAAAAATAGGAAAATTATTTAAGGAAAGAGAAAATGATTCTGCATTTTATTATTTCAATTTAGCATTAAATATTGCTAAAGAAATAAACTCTAAGCAAAAAGTTGCCGATATTTTACATGAAATTTCCAGAGCATATGAGTCTAAAATGGACTATGAAAATGCTTTAGAAAAATATTTAGAATGTGTAGATATTTATTGTGAGCTAAATAATAAAGAGAAATTAGCTTCTATTTTTAATTCAATTGGATGGAATTATTTTAATCTAATGAATGAAACTAAAGCAATTGAATATTATTTCAAATCAATAAAAATTTATAAAAATGATTTAAAAGATAATGAAGGTGTTGCAAATAGTTATATTTCTATTGGTAATTTGTATTATACACAGGAAAATTATTCCTATGCAACAACTTATTATAATGATGCACTTGCTATATATAAGGAGTTAAATGATAAGGAGTCAATAGCTATTTGTTATACTAATTTGGGGAATACAATTGCAGATAGTGGTAATACAATTGAAGGACTAAAATATTTTTTTAAATCTGTTGAGATAGGGAAAGAGTTGGTCATGAAATACGGCTTAGCAAATAATTATAATAATATTGCTGATTGTTATATTACCTTAAAACAATATAAAGAAGCTCAAAGTTACTTAGATAAAGCATTAAAAATATCTTTAGAAATTAATGATAAAGAGTTGTTGGCATTGATTTATTTAAATATTGCTGATATATCCATTTCACTGAAGCATTATAATGAGACAATTAAAAATGCGGTAATGAGTATTAAATACTCAAAGCAAATAGGAAATTTAAATTATCAAGCAAGTGACTTAAAGTACTTATCCGAAGCATATGAAGGAAAAGGAGAAATAAAAAAGGCTTTATTTTATTTAAAACAATATACGAAAGTAAGAGATAGTATTATAAATTTTGACAAGCTGAAAAAGAATCAACTATTTAAAACGTTGAATGATTTAGAAAATACAAGATATACCATTGATGAATTATCTAATAAGAATGAGTTAACTAAATTAAAATATGAAAATGAAAAACGAATTTCTTACGTGTTAATTCTGGCTATTTTACTTTTTGCAACTTTAGTAATTATTTTATATGTTTTGCATACATCAAAAAATAAAGCTAATAACTTATTGAAATTTAAAAATTATCAAATTCACAATATGAATGTTGAAATGCAAGTACAACGTGATAATTTAAAACAGTTAAATAAAACCAAAGACAAACTATTTTCTATAATTGCACACGATTTAAAAAACCCATTTAATTCCATACAAGGGTTTACGCAGTTATTAATTGAGAATTATGAAAATTATGATACTCGTAAGCGTTTAAAATTTTTAAAAATAATAAAAGAATCATCGGTAAAAGCTTCTAGTTTGTTAAATAACTTGTTGTTGTGGGCAAATAATCAATCTGGTAGTTTAAAATTTAATTCAGAAAAAGTGGAGTTGATTCAGCAAGTTTCTGAAACAATGTTATTGTTAGAGATACAAGCGTTTAATAAGGAAATTAAAATTTTAAATAAGATTGAAAATTCTGTTTATTTAAATGCAGATAAAAACATGTTAAATACAATTTTAAGGAACTTAATATCGAACGCAATAAAATTCACAAATATAAAAGGGGAGATTCAAGTTTTGTCAGCTATTAGAAAAGGTTTTGTTGAAGTAACAATAAAAGATAATGGTGTTGGAATGTCGGTTGAAGATCAAGAAAACCTATTTACAATTGATGTGAAAACATCAAATATGGGAACTGCTAATGAGCAAGGTTCTGGTTTTGGGTTGGTACTTTGTAAAGATTTTGTTGAAAAACATGGTGGCAAAATTTGGGTAGTTAGTAAATTGAATGAAGGCAGTGAGTTTAAATTTACATTACCAATATAAAAATAAAAATGGAGTAAGAAAAATCAAGTGAAAACTTGGTTTTTTTTGTCGATAATTTAAATGAATTCCAAATTTAATTGTATAAAAAACTTAAAGTTATTGATAGTATGGTATTTGTACGATTAGTATAAATAAATATCTTAATTTTACTTCTAATAAAGATATATTTTTTTTATAACTTAATTTTTATCAAGATTTGTAATGTAAGTAGTAGTTTGTTGTTGAAAATGAGTATTTTCTAAATAATAGAATAATATCATTTTTTATTCAATTCTTTATTGTTTAAGAAAAGTTTAGTCGATATGGATAAAAAATTTCACCGAGAAATTACTCCCTTAGCTCCTGAAGATAGTTTTCAGGTTTTTGACCGTGTAAAAGACGATTTTGATTTTCCAATTCATTTTCATCCAGAATATGAATTGAATTTTATATCTAACGGAAAAGGAGTTAGAAGAATTGTAGGTGATAGTTTGGAGGAAATTGACGATATTGAACTTGTTTTAGTTGGGCCAAATATTGAGCATTGTTGGGAATTATATAAATGCACAAGTAAAAGTATCAATGAGATTACGATTCAATTTCATAATGATTTGTTTGACGAAAAAATGTTATCCAGGAGAATTTTCAAGCCTATAAAGGATATGTTTGACAGGTCTAATTATGGAATCGTTTTTTCAAAAAAAATAGCTTTCGAATTACAAGGAAAGATAAAGGCTCTTTCGAAAATTGATAGTATTGATTATTTAATGGAGCTTATTTCTATTTTACAAGATTTAGCTAATTCTCGAAATCAAAGATTATTATCAACGTATTCATCTCAAAATAAAGTATTTGAAAACAGTGATAAAATAAAAAAAGTCTACGAATTTATTCAAGAAAATTTTTATCGTAAAATATCACTTTCTGAAATTTCAGAATTGGTAAATATGAGTCCGGTTTCTTTTAATAGGTTTATAAAAAAACGAACTGGAAAAACGTTTGTAGATTATACAAATGATACTCGAATAAGTTATTCGACACGTTGGCTTATTGAAACGGATTTAAGTATTAGCGAAATTAGCTTTAAATGTGGATTCAATAATATTGCTAATTTTAATCGTGTTTTTAAAAAATCTAAGAATTCTACACCAACTGAATTTAGAGAGAAATTTGAAGGTATTAAAAGGGTTTTATAACGCATATTATTTAATTCTTAATTAAATTTTATTTTACGAATTTCAATTGCTTTTATTTGTTAATCCTTTTAAATAATACCATTTTTTGATGAATTTGGTCTATTTAAATAACTATTAATTTTTTAATTTTAGATTGAAAAAATTATAAAAAATGAAAAAATTAATTTTACCTCTAATTGTTTTATTACTAATAAGTTGTGATGAAATTAAACCAATATTATTAACACACAATACTCCTAAAAATGAATTGTTTAATTATCATGGTAGAATTGAGATTCTTTCAGATAGCAGTGTTGTTTTAATTAATTCAGCAGCTTCTGTTGAATTTAAAGTGAAAGGAGATTCTACAACTATTCATTTACAATCAGTAAATGGAAAGCATAATTATGTTGTAATTGAGATAAATGGTGAAGATAATAGAAGATATCGAGTAGAAGGAAATTCAATAACAAAAATTTCGCTAAAACTCCCTAATAAATTAGAAAATAAAGTAAGTGTTTATAAAGCAACTGAAGCATCAAATGGAGGTGTAATTTTTTATGGTGTTGATGCTGAAGAACTACTTCTGTTAAAAAATGAAAAAGAATTAAAAATTGAATTTATTGGTAATTCAATTACGTGTGGTATGGGCGCAGATACTGCTGAAATTCCTTGCGGAACAGGTGAGTGGTACGATCAACATAATGCATATTTGGCTTATGGGCCAAGAATTGCAAGAGCTTTAAATGCTAATTTCATTTTAAATTCGGTATCTGGTATTGGAATGTATAGAAATTGGAATGATGAAAATATAGATGAGCCAATTATGCCTCAGGTTTATGAAAACTTATATTTAGATTTGGATAGTTCAAAAAAATATTCTTTTGTGTATAATCCTGATATTGTTAGTATTTGTTTAGGAACGAACGACTTATCGGATGGTGATGGAGTAAAAGAAAGGCTACCATTTGATGAAAATAAATTTGTAACGAACTATATTAGTTTTATTGATAAAATTTATAATCATTATCCAACTACTAAAATTGCTTTATTAAATAGTCCAATGATAACTGGAGAAAAGAGTGAAGTTTTATTGGAATGTTTAAAAAAAGTGAAAAATCACTTTAATGAAACTCATGCTATTTCTATATTTGAATTTAATACAATAACACCAAACGGATGTGGATCGCATCCAGATTTAAATGATCATAAAAAAATGACAGAACAATTAATACCATTTTTTAAAAACCTTTAATAAAATCAAATTAAAAAAATAAATTAGAAATGAACGAATATAAAGCATCAGAATCAAGATATGAAAATATGGCTTTCCGTAGAAGTGGGAAAAGCGGACTCTTACTTCCTGAACTGTCATTAGGGTTATGGCATAATTTTGGAGGAGTCGATGTTTTTGAAAATTCTAAAGAAATTTTACATACCGCTTTTGATAATGGAATAACCCATTTTGATCTTGCAAATAATTATGGACCACCTCCCGGTACTGCTGAAGAAAATTTTGGAAAAATTTTAAAACAAAGTTTTTCTTCTTATAGAGATGAATTAATTATTTCAACAAAAGCAGGTTGGGGAATGTGGCCTGGACCATATGGAGATTTAGGGTCTAAAAAATATTTAGTTGCTAGTTTAGATCAAAGTTTAAAAAGAATGGGACTTGATTATGTTGATATATTTTATCATCACAGACCAGATCCCGATACGCCTTTGGAAGAAACAATGGGAGCATTAGATTTAATTGTAAGGCAAGGAAAAGCGTTGTATGTTGGGATTTCGTCTTACAATGCAGAAGATACTTTAAAAGCTTCAAAAATATTAAAAGAATTAGGTACTCCTTGTTTAATTCACCAGCCTCGATATAATATGTTAGACCGTTGGGTTGAGGATGGTTTGTTAGATGTTGTTGAAAATGAGGGGATTGGTTTAATTCCATTTTCACCTTTAGAACAAGGGATATTAACGTCTCGATATTTAAAAGGAATTCCACAAAATTCGAGGGCAGCAAAAAGCACTGGATTCTTACAAGAAAACCAAGTTACCGAAGCTGTTATAAATAAGATTAAAAAGCTAAATGAAATTGCACTTAATAGAAATCAAACGTTAGCTCAAATGGCAATAGCCTGGCTTTTAAAGGATGCTCGAGTAACTTCGGTATTGGTTGGAGCGAGTAGTAAAACTCAACTTTTAGATAATTTAGGGTCTTTAAAGAATTTAGATTTTAGTACTTCTGAATTACAAAAACTAGAAACCATTTTAAAATAAATTTGAATGCTAAAATACATTGCTCCTTTATTTTTATTTATGGTGAATATTTCAATTGCGAATGTAGTAATGCCTTCAATATTTGGAGATCATATGGTTTTACAGCAAAACGATGATGTAAAAATATGGGGTTGGGCAAATCCAAATGAGGAAGTTGTTATTCAACCAAGTTGGAGTAATGATGAATACAAAGTAAAAACTAGCAATCAAGCATATTGGGAAGTTAAACTAAATACACCAAAAGCAGGAGGACCGTATTCCATCAAAATTATAGGAAGTAATGAAATTATTTTAAAGGATATTTTAATTGGAGAAGTTTGGTTATGTTCTGGGCAATCTAATATGGAGATGTCGGCAAGCTGGGGTATTAATGATAGTGAACTTGAAATTGAAAAAGCAAACAATTTAAACATTCGATTTTTTAATGTTTCAAAGGCTTCATCACAAACTCCTCAAAATAATTTGAATGGGAATTGGGAAGTATGCTCTTCAGAAACTATGAAAAATTCTAGTGCACTTTCTTATTTTTTTGCTGAAAGAATTCAGGAAGAAATAGTTGATGTTCCAATTGGTCTAATTAATTCAGCTTGGGGTGGAACTCCTGCTGAAATTTGGATGCCTGAAGATGTCATTAAAAGAGATTCGATATTATCACAAGCTGCAAATAAATTAACTCCGGTAGCGTGGGGACCAACTGAACCTGCAAGAGCCTTTAATGCTATGATTCATCCATTAATTGGATTTGATATTGCTGGTGTTTTATGGTATCAGGGGGAGTCAAATGTAGGTTCAAATGTATATGATAAAACATTAGCTACTTTAATTCAGTCTTGGAGAAATTTGTGGAAAAAAGAGTTACCATTTTATTATGTTCAAATTTCACCTTATTCCTATGGTGAAAATCATTTTGGAGGTGTTGAAATTAGAAACGCACAACGAAGTGTTCTTAATGAAATTTCTAAATTAGGAATGGTTGTTACAAGTGATATTTCAACAACTGATGATATTCATCCAAAAGATAAAAAGTCAGTTGGAATAAGATTGGCAAATTTAGCATTGGTTAATCATTATAAAAAATATGAAGCAATTGTAAATGGCCCACTTTATAAAAATTATACAATTAATAAAGGTGAAGTAACCATAGAATTTGATTATGCTGACGGCTTATATTTTAAAGATAAGGCTAAATACTTATTTGAGATTTCTGGAGAGGATGGAGTTTTTTATCCAGCAAAAGCAACCATTAAAGGACAAAAATTATTGGTTAAATCTAATCAAATTAAAAAACCTATAAATGTTAGGTTTGCTTGGAGTAACACTGCTCAATCAAATTTATTTAATAAAGCTAATTTACCAGCTTCAAGTTTTAAAACTAACTAAATCGGATATATTTAAATATGAAATTATTAATTAAGGCTATCATTTTTTAAACAATGATAGTTTTACTTGTTGGATGTGATAAGAAAATTCAGCCTCAGCATAAAAATGATAAAAACACAGCTATTGAGCAAAAGGTAGATTCATTATTAAAGTTAATGATGATTGAAGATAAGGTAGGTTAAATGAATCAGTACAATGGTTTTTGGGATGTTACAAGGCCGATTCCTGAAGGTGGAAATGCAGAAAAAAAATATGAACATTTAAAAAATGGTTGGGTAGGTTCAATGCTTAATGTAAGAGATGTTGAACAAGTAAGAGAAGTTTAAAAAATTACTACAGAAGAAACCAAACTAAGGATACCGCTTATTATTGGTTTTGATGTTATACACGGGTATAAAAATTAAAGTCCAATTCCGTTATCCGAAGCTGCAAGCTGGGATTTAGAAGCCATTAAAAAATCGGCTGGTATTGCAGTCAATGAAGCATCGGCTACAGGTATCAACGTGACTTTTGGCCCTATGATTGATACCTCAAGAGATGATGCTCGTTGGGGAAGATCCGTTTTTGGGAAGTAGAATTGCAGAGGCAAGAGTTTTAGTATTTCAAGGAGATGATTTATCTGATATTAATACAATTGCAGCTTGCGCAAAACATTTTGCAGCATATGGTTTTTCGGAATCTGGAAAGGAATATAATTCTGTTAATGAGGGTACTTCAACCTTATACAATATAGTATTACCACCATTTAAAGCAGCTGTAGATGCCGGCGTAAAAACCTTGATGAATTCATTTAATGAGTTAAATGGATTTCCAGCAACGTGAAATTCATTTTTACAAAGAGATATTTTAAAAGGTAAATGGAATTTTGATGGGTTTGTTGTTTCAGATTGGGCATCAATGAATGAAATGATTATTTGGGGACATGTAAAAGATAAAAGAGAAGCCGCTATAAAAGCTTTTACCGCTGGTTTTGATATGGATATGGAAAGTATTGTTTATGTGCAGGAGCCTTTCTCAATTGGAAAAAGAAGGTGTTGTTAAAGAAGCTCTTTTAGATGATGCCGTAAGACGAATTTTACGAGTAAAATTTGAATTGCGACTTTTTTGAAGATCCTTATAAATATTGTGACGAAAATAGAGAAAGAGAAGTTATTCAGTTGTATATTAGAGAATTGGTTGGGAATATAACAAGACCAGTTAAAGAATTAAAAGGTTTTGAAATGGTTGAATTAAAGGAAGGGGAAGCGAAGACCATAAACTTTATTCTTAACAAATAAAAATAGGTTATTTTGATAATGATGGTTTATTTGTAGTTGAACCAGGAGATTTTAAAGTGTTTGTAGGAGGAAGTTCAATAACAACGTAAGAAGATGATTTTGAATTGAAATAAAAGTATTACGTTTAGTATATTAAAAGCGGAGTTATCATTATAGGTACTCCGCTTTTTTTTAATCTTCTATGAATTAATTTACTTTAAACTTTTTAAAATTCCCTTTGCTTAAAATAGATAAAAGGTATTTGAGATTATGGAAACACTAATTTGTACAATCCTATAATTATTTAATCCCGGTCTTTTTTGAAGCGTTTTTCTGTAAAGTTAATTAAAATGAAGATAAGTAAATTGTAATCAATAAAAAAAGAGGAGTAGCTTAAATTGGCTAGTCCTCTTTTGATAAAAAAAATCTAATTAATATTAACAAGTAATTTTTATTTAAGTAATTCCAAATTAGCGTTTTTGATTAGTTCAAAAGTCGAAATATCTGAAGCGAAAACTGAATTTAAACCTTGTGGTTCTTGTGGTGGATCGGCACTAAAATCATCGCCATGTAACCATTTTCCGTTTTCCTCATTTGTTTTGGCATATCCAGCGAACCCCCAAAAGTTTAAGCCAGCTAGTACATTTTGGTTACTTTTACTTTCAGTTATTCTTTCAAAAATAGCTTTATAAAATGTATTTCTGTTTTCTATAGAAGCATCAAGAGATAAACTTTCTTTTTCTCGTGGAAATCCAAATTCTGACATTACAATTGGTTTATTTAAACTTTTTGCAACTACGATGTGCTCGTTCATATAGTCATTTGCTTTTTTAATGGATTCAATGGTGGTTTCTTTTTCATTGTTGATATCATACCATCCCCAGTTTTTTGGCCACATATGCATTGTTAAATAGTCTATATTTTTGTTTGAATGTAATCGTTCATACATTGCAATATCTTGCAAGTAACTTGCCTTTCCTTCGGCTCCTGTAGAAATTAAATGTTTAGAATCTAAGGATTCAATTAACTCAACTGTTTCATTTAACCAAGTTGCAAATGCTGCTTCGTGATCATTTGTTACAAGTACTCTTGGTTCATTTGCAACTTGCCAAGACATTATAGTATTATCTTCAGTATATTTTAAACCTGTATATGAATTTGTCCTGCCAATCATAAATTTCAAATGAGTATAAAAAGCTTCTTTACAAGGTTCACATGAATGGAACTGTTTTGTGTAATTCATATATTCATCCCAAGAATATTCTTCTAAAAATGGGTTTGGAACTTTACCATATCCGTTCCATTCAAGGTATTGAGACATTCCGCCAGACCAGATCCAATTATTGTTTAAATACAATACTGCATACATGTTTCTTTTACGCATTTCAAATAATAAAAAATCTAAACCATCTAATAAATCTTCATTATAAATACCTTGTTCGGGTTGTAAGGCTGGATGCACTCTGGAATCTCCACCATCACCTTCAGCTCCTGCCAAAATACGTAGGTTGTCAATTCCATTTTCTTTCATTAAATCTAATTCTTTAATAAGTCTTTCCCTATCGCCTATATTTTTTGCTGCAATTAAAGGACCATACCAATAATTGGTTCCAACAAAATAATAGGGTTTGTCACCCTTATAAAATTGAGAACCTTTTATAGTAATTAGTTGAATAGAGTCTTTTACGTTTTCTAAAACTACTGTTTCTTGAACTTTGCTCTTGTTTTTACAAGAAAAGAGTAAAAGAACACTTAGAATACATAGAATTGATTTGTTAATTTTCATCTTTTTTAATTTATTAAATGTATTGATAGAGTAAATTATATTACGAATTATTTAAAATAATACAAGCCCTGGATGTATGGTAAGGAGCTTTCCACATCCCAATCTTGTATTCGTTAGTACTTAATTTTCTGTTTTTATCAACTTTCCAAAACCACTCTCCATTTGTTGTATCTAAAATATTTGTTTTAATGAAGTTCCAAATAGCAGTAGATGAGGTAAGGTATTTTTCATCTCCTGTGATATTGTATGCGTAACGAAGTCCAACAAGAGCTTCAGCTTGTGGCCACCAATGTTTGTCGTAGTCGAATTTTCCTGTTTCTGGATCGTATTCATTAATAACTCCCCCGTCTTTGTCAATTCCGGTTTGTAAAAAAGTATCAGAAATTAAAACAGCAACTCTTTCAGTCTCTTTTAATAATTTTTCATCTTCTATTACTTTTGCTGCCTCAATTAAAAGCCATGCAGTTTCAATATCGTGACCAAATGAAATAATATTCCCTTTTAAATTCCAATGTTCATCAAAAAATAAATTTAAGTGATTTTCACTATTCAAAAATTTGTCTAAAAACAACTGAATTAATTCTGTTAAATTATTTTTTAAACCTTCGTTTTTATAAACTTTATAAAGATTTGTATAAGCTTCCAACACATGTAAATGTGTATTCATTGTTTTAGCTTCATTTGCGTCTTTATCACTTAAACGCATATCATCTATTGGCGACCAGTCTTCGTTGAAAGCTTCAATATATCCTTTGAAAAGTTCATCTTTAGCATATTTTTCTATAAGGTTATATAGTTCAATTGCCCAAGTGAGTACTTCTTCATTTTTTGAAAATAAATAATATTCGGACAATGCATAAATCATAAAAGCTTGAGCATAAACCTGCTTTCTTTTATTTATTGGTGTTCCTTTTTTATCTAGTTCCCAAAAAACTCCGCCAAATTTTTTATCGTTGAAATACGTTTTTAAATACTCATATGAACGCTCGCAGTATTTTATGTATTTATTAGATTTATAATGATTTGAAGCAGCGGAAAATGACCATAATATTCGGGAATTTAAAATAATTCCTTTCGATGCATTTGGTACGAGTTTGTTATAATGATCCCTTTCACCAACAAAACCTCCGTTGAGGTCATCAACGGTGTTTGTTGTCCAATAATTTAAAATATTTTCAAGTTCCTTCGCTAATGATTCTGAAACTTTTTCTGCTGCTTTATGCATTAATATAACCCTTTATTTTTTTCAATTAATTCTAAAATAGTTTGAACAGAACCGGCAGAAGTAAAAGTATCTTCAGGGCTATTCATTACATAATCTACCAAAATATCTACTGATGAAACCGCCACATGCATTCTTGTATCCGATGAAGCATAATAAATAAACACCGTGTCATCTTCATCCTTTATCCAACCATTTGAAAAAAGTACATTTGATACGTCTCCTAACGTTTCTTTATAGTTTGGAGCCATAAAATAACCTGCAGGTTGATGTATTACCTTTGTAAGGTCCTTTAAATCTGTCATAAACATATATAAAACATAACGCAATCCGGCAGCAGTATTACGAACTCCATGAGCTAAATGTAACCAGCCTTTTGAGGTTTTAATTGGAGCAGGACCTTGACCGTTTTTCAATTCATAAACAGTATGATAAATTTTATTATTGATGATTTTTTCATCTTTTACAACTGGATTTTCCATAGTATCAATATACCCAAATCCAATTCCTCCACCATTTCCAATATCAATAAAACCATCTTGTGGTCTTGTGTAAATTCCGTATTTTCCATTTACAAATTCTGGGTGCAAGACTACATTTCGTTGTTGACCAGAATTAGAAACTAAATCAGGTAATCGTTCCCATTTTAGTAAGTCTTTTGTTCTTACTATTCCTGCATTTGCAATAGCCGAACTTGTATCTCCATCTGGCGCATTAGGATCTTTACGTTCTGTGCAAAAAATACCATAAACCCAACCATCTTCATGTTTTATTAAACGCATATCATAAACGTTTGTGTCAGGGTTTCCTTCAATTTGAGGAATTACACATGGTTTATCCCAAAACTTAAAGTTATCCACTCCATTTGGACTCTCAGCAATTGCAAAAAAAGATTTTCTGTCATTACCTTCAACACGTGCACATAAAATATAATGATCGTTCCATTTTAATGCTCCGGCATTAAAAGCAGCATTTATTCCTATTCGTTCTAATTGATATGGGTTCGTTTCAGTATTTAAATCATATCTCCAATGTATTGGAGCATGGTCATTTGTTAATACTGGGTTTTTATATCTTTTATAAATTCCGTTTGTTTTTGAAACAGGTTTATTTTTTTTAGCAATAAGCTTTTTAGTTTGTTTTTTAAGCTTATCTAAGTGATTTATTTTAGATTTCAATTCCATGTCTTTTCAATTAATCTATTTGTTCTTTTAAATTATTCCACCAGTATTTTTTTAGTAAGAATAAACATACTATTAAAATACCTATTGAAATATATACGGGTGTGCTTTGTCTAAAAATGATATACATTGGTAAAATAACTAAGGTAGTTTGTGCTATAATTCCAATGGTAACATTGAACATGTCTATCCCAAAATCTGAATTCTTTTTAAAGTTAGGATCTTCAGCTACTAGTTTTTCATTAATTGGTCCCCAAAAACCCCAAGGCCTAACATTCTTATAAAAAGTCATTAATACTTTTTCGTCAGTTGGTGGTGCTGAAAAAGTTCCAACAATTGATCCAACAATTGATATTACTAATATTATTGGGAATAAATATAATCCTAATACGTCTGGAAATAATTCAGGAATAATACCTGCAGATATCAATCCTGCTGCCATTCCCCAGAAAAAACCTTCTCCATTGAATCTCCACCAATGCCATTTTAAAATGTTTGCTCCTACATAACTTCCGTATAATACAGAAACAATCCATTGTAATACAGAATTTACATCTTTAGCAAATAATCCAAGAATAATACTGACAATAACTACTACTATTCCAGTAAGGTAATTCATGTTTTTTATTTGATTTGCAGAAGCAGTTGGGTTTTTATATTTTAAATAAATATCATTTACTAAATAAGCTTGTGCAGCATTAAGTGTTCCTGCAAAAGTTGACATAAATGCAGCAATTAAACCAGCTAATAAAAGGCCTAATAATCCAACAGGAACAAATTCTTTAATTGCCGTTGGTAATATTAATTCGAAATCTATATTTCCAGTAGAATTTAATAAATTCAATTTTTCATAATAAATTAATGCTAAGGCAGCAAAACCAGCAATCATTAAATAACGAATTGGCATTAATACAACAGAAACAAAACCGCTCATTTTTGAAGCTTCAGCCGATGATTTGGTTGAAAGAATTTTTTGCATATCGTAAGTAGGAGCAGGTCCTGCAACACTTACTAATACACCTTTAAATACCATCATCATAAAAAAGATTGTAAAGAGTCCAAAGCCATCTTCTCTAATTTTTTCATTTACTTCTGGAATTATTGTACCCCAATCCATGTCTAATTTCCAACCAAAAGTTGGACTCATCCAATCTTTAGGAACATTTAAAACATTTTCTCCAACAGCTTGAAAACCTAAATAGCCAATAACTAATGCAGCCACAGTCATAATAGCAAATTGAACAACATCTGCCCATACAATACCCGACATTCCGCCAAGTAAAGAATAAAACACAGCAAATAGTGTAAAAATAATACCATAAAAATGAGGAACAAATTCTGGAGTAACATTAAAAGGAACGTAATTACCAACAACTTCCCAAGGAATGAATATTTCAATAAATTTACCTAATCCTATAAATCCATAAGCTAAGTATCCTAAACACATTATTAATGCAAAAACAACCACAATTATATGTGATAATTTAGCTCCTTTTGCAAAACCAAATCTGGTTCCTATCCATTCAGCTCCAGTTGTTGCATTGGACCTTCTTAACCATTTAGAAAGGTAAACCATTAAGAATATTTGATTGAAAACGGGCCAAAGCCAAGGAATCCAAGCACTTTTAATTCCATAAACAAACATTAAAGTAACTAACCAAATTGTTCCAGAAATATCGAACATTCCAGATGCGTTTGATAGGCCAAGCATATACCAAGGAATTGATTTTCCTCCTAATAAATAATCATCTTTACTACGCTGTGCTCTTTTTCGTAATACAAGTCCTATTACTACTATTGTTACAAGGTACAATAGGATTATTAGGATGTCAATGGAGTGTAATAATTTCATAAGCTGTTTAGTTATTTAAGTTTTTAAGATCTTTTAGAAATAATGTTTTTGGTAATTTTTCAAATTTTATAAAATCTTCCTCACTTTGGTGACCTTTAAAAGGCATATAATGATGTGTTGTTTTATAATTTCTCCATAATAAGACCCACGAAATTCCTGAGTTTTCTAAATTTGGATATAGCACTTCTGTAAACCATTTTTCGGTAGGGATTTTTTCTAATCCAGTTTCTGTAAAAGCAAATAATTTATTTTTTTCGGAAGCAATATTTTTAACTATTGATAAATCGTGAATTATTGATTTAATATATGCTTCAGAATCGTTAAAATCATAAATGTCTATTCCTAATATATCTACAAAATTATCACCTGGATAGTATTTCATATAATCATCATTAGGATTTAATTTGTTTGGTGAATATGCATAAAGTACGTTATGCAATTGGTGTTTATCTCTTAATAAAACAACGGTTTCTTGCCATAATTTTATATAATCGGAAGATTTACAATTTCCTTCTCCCCACCAAAACCAAGCACCATTCATTTCGTGGAAAGGTCTGAATATTATTGGAATATTTTCATGAGTATATTTTAGTGATTGTAAAAACGAAGCAACTCTACTAATCCATAATTCATATTTCTCTCTTTCATTTCCTCCTTTTAGGATTTCTTTTACTGATGATGTAGGATCCCAGGAATCGCCACCAGAAACTGGATTGTCTAAGTGCCAGCTAATTGTAATAATACCTCCTTTTTTATATGCATCTATAATTAGGTTTTTCATATCCTTAAACGGTACACCATCAAGGTTTTTTTCATAATCGTGTTCAATACGACCAATATCAAAACCGTAAACAGCAGGAAAATCTCCTGTAACTTCATTAACATCACTTTTTATGTTGGAATAATCATCTTCATTTCGCCATCCAATTCCATAAGATGTTGCATCTTGGTGACCAATTGCGAAACCTTTTTTAGAAATTAGATATAATTTTTCGTGTAATTTTTTTACTGAATTAGAAGCGGTTTTATCTACAAGCAACGGTTTTTTATAATCAGATTTGGATTGTGAAGAAGAACATGATATAAAGAGGGAAATGGTTAAAAGGCCAATGATATAAATTAAATTATTTTTCATTCCAAAAATTCATTATTAATTAGTTGTATAAAAAAGCTAAAAAAGTAGAAGTCAATTTCTATTTTTCAAATTTAGTTATAAGCCTCACGTAAGGGTGGTATTATTTTATCAAAACGCTAAAATATTATTACATTTTTATAAGCTTATTTTTCTATCCTTCATTTATTCTTTAAAATAACAAAGTCTTAATTACTGTAGATTGTGAGTAATTGCCTTCATAAGATGTATTATTATTTTTTCTATTGTTTTACTTAAAGTGATTTCATTTGTAATTATTTTATTGATATATGACAATATAATATTAATAAGAGATACCCTATTAAATTAATTTTGAATAGTTAATGAGGGGTAAACTTTTCTGAAAAAGATGTATATGTTTTTAGTTGCTCCAATAATTGAGACTAATATTATAAATTTTAAAAAAGATAATAATATGACTCACGTTCAATTTATAATTGTGAGTTATAATTTAAATTAGAAAACATGAAAAAAATAGTAATTGCCTTCATCATTTTTACGTCGTTTAATTCATTTGCCCAAAAATTTGAGGGCCTTGCTCAAACTCCTCCGCTTGGATGGAATAGCTGGAATACATTTGTTACAGATATCAATGAACAATTGGTAAAGGATATTGCCGATAAGTTTGTAGAATTAGGTTTAAAAGATGCTGGATATGAATATATTGTATTAGATGATGGATGGATGTCGAAAGAACGTGATGCTCAAGGAAATTTAATTGCTGATCCGGAAAAATTTCCAAATGGGATGAAAGCCCTAGCAGACTATGTTCATTCTAAAGGTTTAAAAATTGGAATATATAACTGTGCAGGTTCTAAAACATGTGGCGGATATCCTGGAAGTAGAGGGTATGAATATCAGGATGCGAGATTATACGCTTCTTGGGATATAGATTATTTAAAGTATGACTGGTGTAATACTGAAAAACTTAATGCTGAAGGTGCATATATTACTATGAGAGATGCTTTAAAAACTGCAGGCAGACCGATAGTATTTAGTATATGTGAATGGGGAGATAACGAACCTTGGAAATGGGCTAAGGAAATTGGGCATGCATGGAGAGTTTCAGGAGATATTATTAATTGTTGGGATTGTGAAGTTGGTCATGGTTCGTGGTCTTCTTGGGGTGTTTGGAAAATTATAAATATGCGAAAAGATATACGTAAAGTTGCGGGACCAGGGCATTGGAATGATTTTGATATGATGGAAGTTGGGAATGGTATGACAGATGCTGAAGATAGAAGTCATTTTGCAATGTGGACAATGCTAACTTCTCCTTTAATTATGGGAAATGATTTAAGAACAGCTTCCAAAGAAACTATTAAAACACTTTCAAATAAAGAGGTGATTGCAGTAAATCAAGATAAATTAGGTATTCAAGGTTTTCGTTTTTCGAATGAAAATAATGTTGAAATTTGGTTAAAACCCTTAGAAAATGATGCTTGGGCTATGACTTTCGTGAATATGAGTGATAAAATTATGAATATTGATTTTGATTGGAATAAGCATGAAATTGGAGATGATGTAAACGGTAAAAGAATGGATACAAAAAATAAAAAGTATAAAATCAGAGATCTTTTTAACCATAAGAACTTTGGTGATACTTCAAAAAATTTAAAGAGTGTAATTGGAGTTCATGATGTGTTAATGATAAAACTTCAATTGTAATTATTTATTCAATAAAATTTTAAAAGTATTGATTATGAAAAAAATAATATTTGTTCATTTTTTACTTGTATTTTTTTTGGTTTTAACTTCTTGTAATTCAAAAAATACAGAAAAGAAAGATGTTTTAGAAATTGTAAAATTGCCAAAAATTAGTGTTCAAGGAAATTCATTTGTTAATTCTGAAGGAGATGCTATTGTTTTTAGGGGATTGGATACGAGTGATCCCGATAAATTGGAAAAAGAAGGACATTGGGATATTCACTATTTTCAAGAAATGAAAGATTGGGGAGCAACCATAACTCGTTTTCCAGTGCATCCAAAAGCTTGGAGAGAACGAGGAAAGGAGAATTATTTAAAGTTATTGGATGATGGTGTGAAGTGGGCTAGTGAAGTTGGTCTTTATGTAATTATTGACTGGCATAGTATTGGTAATTTGCGTGAAAATAAATTTTTTATGCCTATGTATGAGACATCGTTAGAAGAAACTCAGGAGTTTTGGAGATTGATGGCTTCAAAATATAAAGACAATACGACTGTTGCCTTTTTTGAATTGTTTAATGAACCAACATTGTATAATGGAACTTTGGGAACATGTACTTGGGATGAGTGGAAGGTTATTAATGAAAATTTAATTAAAATAATTAGAGAAAATGGGTGTGAAACGGTTCCACTAGTAGCTGGTTTTAATTGGGGATATGATTTAACACCTTTAAAAGAAAAGCCGATTAATGCGGAAGGAATTGGTTATGTAAGCCATCCATATCCTCAAAAAAGAGAAAAACCTTGGGAGCCTCAATGGACAGAGGATTGGGGTTTTGCAGCAGAAAAATACCCATTAATTTTATCGGAAATGGGATTTTGTGGAGCTGACGATAAAGGAGCGCATATTCCTGTAATTAGTGATGAATCATACGGAGATGCCATTACCAAATATGCAGATGAGAAAGGAATATCCTATACAATTTGGGTTTTTGATCCAGATTGGGCTCCAATGCTATTTACCGATTGGAATTATACTCCATCTCGTCAAGGAAAATACTTTAAACAAGCCTTACAAAGGTATCACAAAAACGAATAATTTCAAATAAAATAGAATGAAAAAATTATTAATATTAATCATTTATTTAACTGCTTTTAATCAAATTTCATATGCTCAAAAAAGTGGATTTGAAAACTTTATTACTACCAAAGGATATCAACTAATGGATGGTGAAAAGGAATATCGCTTTATTTCAATGAATATTCCAAATCTAAATTACATAGAAGATGAATTCAGTTTTACAACTTCAAATCCTTACAGGTATCCTACTGAATTTGAAATTAGAGATGCTTTTGAAACGGTTAAGCAAATGGGAGGGAAGGTTATTAGAATTTACACATTGCCAGTAAAAAGAGCTGATGAGCCTGATAATCCAACATTTATTACCGGACCGGGAGAATTTGTTGAAGAAGCCTTTGTTGTAAATGATTTAATGCTTCAAATAGCGAATGAAACAGGAATTAGAATTATTTTTTCCTTGTTGAATAATTGGAAATGGATGGGTGGCGCACCACAGTATGCAGAGTTTAGAGGTAAAACATTTGACGATTTTTGGGTAGATAAACAATTAATAGCAGATTTTAAAAAAACAATTGAGTTCACTCTTAAAAGAACAAACACTTTAACTGGAGTAAAATATAAAGATGATAAATCTATTTTATGCTGGGAAACTGGAAATGAATTAAATTCTCCTTATTCTTGGGTAAAAGAGATTGCTTCTTACATAAAATCATTAGATGAAAATCATTTATTAATGGATGGTTATTATGCCATAGATGGATATAGAAAAGTACATAAAGAATCAATTGATGATTCAAATATAGATATTTTATCATCACATCATTATGAGCAAGATCCTTACACTCAAATAAATCATATTAAAGGAAATCTAGAAATAATACAAGGTAAAAAGCCTTATGTTTTAGGGGAACTAGGTTTTGAAAGTACGAGTGCACATGCAAAAACGTATGATTATATTATTTCAAACAAAGAAATTACAGGAACTTTAAACTGGAGTATTAGATCTCACAGAAGAGAAGGTGGCTTTTATTGGCATTCTGAGCCTGTTGGTCATAATTTATTTAAATCATATCACTGGCCTGGGTTTAGTTCTGGTTATACTTATGATGAAATAGGATTGTTAAATTTAATGAGGAATAAAGCCTATGAAATAGATGGCTTAAAACCACCAAAATTGGCCAAACCGAAAACTCCTAATTTATTGCCAATTGAAAAGGTTTTTGCAATTTCTTGGCAGGGTTCTGTTGGAGCTTCAGGTTATAATATTGAAAGAACAGAAAGTTTAGATGGACCTTGGGAACAAATAGGATTTAATGTGTCAGATGCGAATGTACAATATGTACCACTTTTTAATGATACAACCGCCGAAATAGATGCTTCCTATTTTTATCGTATTGAAGCAATAAATGCTTCGGGTGTTTCACCAAAATCAAATATTGTTGGCCCAGTTTTAGTAACTGAAAAAGCATTGATAGATGAAATGGGAAATTTTATGGAATTGTATAGTTTTCATAAAGTAAAAATAGATAAAGGTTTCGATCGAAAATTTAAAGAGGATACAGAACGAATTATTGGGGAAAACGGAAGTGAAATATCTTATTATGTTTCAGGAAAAATAACTTCGATAAAAATATTTTCTTTTGAAAAAGATGGTTTAAACGGATTGGAATTATTGACATCTAAAAGTGGTGAAGAATTCAATTTTGTAGAAGTTCAAGTTACTGGAGATGAACTAGATGAAGGAGATTATGGGTATTGGAATCCGGTACTTTATGAAGTAACTAATATTAAAAGTGAGAATTCCTTTTTAAAAATCAAATTTAAAAATACGGCACAAGTCGGACGCGTTTTAATTGGTTATAATTGATATTAAAAAGTTATAATTATTAACCCAAGCAAATTGCTTGGGTTTTTTGTTTAAATTATTGATAAATAAAGAAATTGTATAGACACCTTCATACCTTTCTAAGGTATAGATTTATTGCAATTAATTTGAAATACTGTTGTAAAAATATTTTGGACAAGTCTATTAAAAGAGCATTTTATAATTATTAAGGAAGTGAAATTCATTGTTTCAAATTAGCTTTTGCTATTTCTATGTTTACCAGAATTTCATTTTTTAAGTTTGAAATACTTATTTTTTTATCATTTTTCATGAATATATAAAAATGGACAATTCTTTTAAATCTTTTTAATTCTGTCCAATAATACATCGCTATATATCCTGAAATTACAAAAGCTATTAAAAATACCCAAGAACCCCATAAATCAATGTTCAAATAGTATTCAATAAATTTCATTTCTAACCAGTAAAATAAAGGAAATGTAAAAAGACCAACTGTCATTTGTGTTGGTGTTTTATATTCAATATCTAGTTTTAAAGTTTTGAAAATGAAAGATGGAAAAATGTATGGAATGTAATTAGAAACTATACCAAATAGGTAAATTGGGGCTAATAAAATAAATTTCACTAAGTAACCAATAAAAACTAAAGAGCTATTTTTCCGAAGAAATTTATCCGTAAAAAAACCTGGGGTTATTTTTTCTTCATTTAGCTTTTCAAAAAATTGATTAAGTTTCATTTCTGTATCAATGTAGAGATTATGATTATTTTTATTTAATAATATCAAAGACTTTGAAATCTGTACACGAGATGCTAATGATTGTTTTGGGTTTAAATGTAGATTTGTTTTAGGGTCATTAAAAGTTGTATAAAACTTATGGCTTTTTAGTAAAAATTGTTCCTGTTTTTTATTTGCTGTATTAGGGATGTTTTTTTCTAATTCATTACGAATTGTTTCTGTGAGTGCTAAAACTCCTGTACTTTCATCTTTTAAAAAGAGTTGCTTATATTTTTTTATAGAAAAAGGTTTGCCAATTGTTACTGAAACCATACTTCTAAATTGAATAGAATCTGAATAATCTAATGAGATTGGTAGTATTTTTAAATTCTCATCATATCCTTTTAATGATTCATAACTTAACGCAATCCTAGCAGTTCCTGTTTTAATTTCTCGAAGTTTAAGTTCATAATAGCTGTTGCCTTCAGGGAAAATGAGAATAATTCCTTTTTTATCTAAATATTCATGGCATTTCAAAAAGGATTTTTTATTATTTGGTTTTTCACCTGGTGCAATATCTTTTTTTCTGAAAACAGGAATAACATTAAAATAACTGAATATTCTTGTGATAATTGAATTTAAAAAAATTCCAGCATTTGCTAAAAATCCAATTTGTTGTTTCATTATTGAAACAATGATTAAAGGGTCCATAAAAGTATTTGGATGGTTTGTAACGATTATTAACGGCCCATTATTAAGTAGATTCTTTTTTCCTGAAACAACAATTTTCTTAAAAAAAAAGAAGAGAGATATTTTTATAATTTGCAGAAAGAAACGGTAAATCATTTCATATTTTTTTTAAGATTTGCAATTTGAAGTAAAATAAAACCTCCGATAAAAAAGATTGACATAAAAAGCATGCTGTTTCGCATACTACCTGTTATTTGGTCAATCAATCCGTAAGATAATGTTCCAAGTACAATAGCGAGTTTTTCTGTAATATCGTAAAAGCTAAAAAATGAAGCGGTATCCTTAGTTTCTGAAGGAATTAGCTTTGAATAGGTAGATCTAGAAATGGATTGAATTCCACCCATAACAAATCCTAAAAATGCAGCAAGAGAATAAAAGGAAATTTTGTCTTTTAGAAAATATCCAGTAACACAAATAAAAATCCAAATAATTAAAGTGGTACTAATTGCAAAACCATTGCCTTTTAAATTTGATAAAAACGCAAAAAAGTATGCTCCTGCTATTGCAATTACTTGGATAATAAGAACTACAATAATCATTTCATCAGCAACCAATCCAATCTCTTTATCTGCAAATAATGGAGCTAATAACATTACTGTTTGTACTCCCATACTAAATAGGAAAAATGAAGTTAAAAAACGGTTCATTACTAATTTAGATTTGATAACTTTTAATACTTTTTTCAATTCTTTTATTCCATTGCCTAATATTTTTCGAGTGATTTTTTTTCGTTCACCTCTATCTTTTAAATAATAAAAAGAAATTTGAGAAAATCCAATCCACCAAATTCCAACTAAAACAAATCCAAATCGAGTTGCTGCGCTACCATTTTCAAATCCAAATTTTTCATATTTTTGATATAATAGCAAGTTTACTATCAATAATATAACACTTCCAATATAACCCATTGAAAACCCTTTTGCACTTACTTTATCCATCAACTCATTAGAAGCTATTTCAGGTAAGAAACCATTGTAAAAAACCAATGATCCAGCATAGCCAATACTTGCTAAAACAGAACATGCAATACCATATTCAACATTTTCTCCAGTGAAGAAATAAAGACCAATACAGGATAAGGAACCTAAATAGGTGAAAAACTGCATAAACAGTTTTTTTAATCCTCCAAAATCTGCAATTCCAGATAAAATAGGTGAAATAAAAACAATGACTAAAAAGGAAAATGATATTGCGAAAGAATAAAGTACCGAGTTTTTAATTGATATATTAAAAAAATCAACCATTTCACCTTTGTACACATCTTTTGTTGTTGTTAAATAGTAAATTGGGAATATTGCCGTAGTTACTATAAGGTTATAAACTGAATTAGCCCAATCAAAAGAAGCCCAGGCATTTATAAGTTTTTTGTTGTTTTTTTCTAACATTGGTTTAAGTTTGATAATGATGTTGAAGATAATTAAAATTTGGCAAGTTTAACATTTCAAACCTTTTATATGAGATTCCAAAATATTGAGGTTAGTTGGGATATTAATAATTAAGAGATATTTAAGATCTTTTATCTAGTATGTTCTTATATTCCCTATAGTTTGAATAAAAATTTTAGTGAAATATAAAAGCCCAAGTTATTTACCTGGGCTTTTATCATTTTAAGTTTCTAAAATTTAATTTATTCATGTAATATTTCACAACTACATCCAGGTAAAGTATAGCTATTTATAGATTCGTGCCAAGGAAAAGCTGTATTATACCTGTTATTTTCCCAATAAAATTTCGTCCTTGGTTTCGGACTATTTCCAATTTCATTCATTGTTTCCGTATCATACAATCTTCCATTAACCATTGTAAATCGCACACTTTTTGAATTTTCAATAGCATCTAACGGGTTTTCATCCAATACAATTAAATCTGCTAATTTCCCAGCTTTTAAAGATCCAATATCGGCTCCCATTCCTAAATATTCAGCACCATTAATAGTTGCTGCATGAAGCGCTTCCATAGTACTCATCCCACCCTGATTTAACATTGCTAATTCCCAATGAGCACCCAAACCTTGAAGTTGTCCATGAGCTCCTAAATTCACTTTTACACCTTTGTCAGCTAATTGTTTACATGTTTTAGATGTAAGAATATGCCCGTTATCATATTCTTCCAAAGGAGCCATCGTTCTATGTCTAGATCGTGCGTCTACAATATTCCTTGGAGTATATTTTATAAGCTTTTCATTTTCCCAAATATTATTTTTTTGGTACCAGTAATATTCACCATTCAAGCCTCCATAATTTACAATTAATGTGGGAGTATAACCTGTTTTACTATGGCTCCAAAGCTCTAAAACATCTTTGTAAACAGGTGCAACTGGTATATTATGCTCAATACCTGTATGGCCATCCATAATCATGGTCATATTATGATAAAAAGTTGAGCCTCCTTCTGGTACCACAAAAATGCCTTCTTCGCGAGCTGCTTGCAGTATTTGCTGGCGTTGTTCTCTACGAGGTTGATTATAACTTTTTACCGAAAGAGCTCCAAAAGCTTTTGTTCTTCTAATTGCAGATCGAGCATCTTCTAAATTATTTACTTTAGCTTTAAAATCACCTTCCGCTCCATATAAAATAAAACCGGTAGAGTAAAGTCTAGGGCCTACCATTTCACCTGATTTAATTAATTCTGCCAATGTAAAAATGGTTTCAGTATTTGCAGATGGATCGTGTGAAGTAGTTACCCCAAATGCTAAATTTGCATAAAATTGCCAATGTTTTTGAGCAGATAAACCATCTCTAAATCCACCAACATGAGCGTGAACATCAACAATTCCAGGCATAATAGTTTTTCCTGTAACATCAATTACTTTAGCATTCGATGGAATTTTAATTACATCACTTTTACCAACTGATTCTATTTTGTTTTCATTGATGATAATAGTTCCGTTTTCAATAACTTCATCACCTTCCATTGTAATGATTCGCGCACCTGTGAAAGCAATTTTACCAGAAGGTTTATCAGATTTTTGAACAAGATTAACTTTAATACCTTTTGTAGTAATTGGAGGAATACTATCTGGTGATTTTTTTAAAAACGTAAAACGTTCTGAAACGTTATTTGTAAAATACTCATCACCTAAAGTCCAATGAATTTTTTTACTGTCGGCAGACCAGTGAATATTTACACCAGCATCCTTTGCAATTTGTGAAACTGGAACCGATTTAGTTGCGTCATCTAAATCAAAGGTTTTACCAATTTTAGGCATTGGTGCAATATAAACTTTGTGCAAATGGCTAAAAGTTATCCAATTATTATCAGGACTAGTTACTAAGCGGTTCGCATATTTAGATTTAATTAAAGTTCTTTCATCTTGTCCGTTTAAGTCTACACTTTTTAATTCTTTTACTAGATTTCCGAAAAATGTTCCACCTGTTTGAAATATAATTCGTGTACCTTCTTTATTAAATTCAGGAAATTGTCCGTTTTTAGTAATCCATTTATGATTAGTTCCATCGGAATTCATTGTGTAAATACCTGATTTTTTTGTGAAGGTTCTACCTTGATCACTATTTCCACCTTCTTTGAAATAAATGATTTTAGAACCATCGGAGTTATATGAAGGAGTTCTATACAATCCTTTTTCTGAAGTTAATTTTGTGCTTCTACCATCTTTAAGAGATAGCTGATAAATGGCACCTAAATTTTCATCGTTCCAAGTAACATATAAGATTTTTGTACCATCTGGAGAATACTTTGGTTCAGACTCTAGGTCATAACTCTTTGTTACTCTTTTAGGAGTGCTATTGGGTAGTTTCTTAGTCCAAATGTGTCCTAAGGCATTAAACAATATGGTTTTTCCGTCAGGAGAAGTTACCACGTTTCTAATTACTTTTGAAGTAAAATCATTTGTAAACACAGGTGTATCAAATTGAACTGTTTCAGCAATTTTAATAGTTGCTTCTGCCTTAAAAGGAATTGTTATTGTTTTTAAAGAATAGATATCAATTTTATTGATTTTTCCTCCAGACCAAAATACAATTTCGTTATTATCTGGCATCCAATTAAATCCAGGATATACACCGAAAATAGCCCAAGCTTCTTGTTGATCTTTGTTTAATTGATCATAAATAGGCCATTCTTCTCCGGTTTCTAAATCATGAATAAACAAAACTGATTTTGCTCTAACACGTCTTACAAAAGCCATTTTTTTACCATCTCTCGATATTTGTGGTCTTGCTGAACCACCTGGACCACCAGTAATAGTTTCGGTTTTTCCAGTTTCAAGATCATAACGTTTTATAACATAAATTTGGTTATTAGGGTCTTTGTTATATTGAAAAGCACCTCCAGGATATACATCTTCACTATAATACAAGTGCATTCCATCGGGAGATGTAACCGGTTCATTTACATCTTGTTGGTCGTTTTTTCGTTTTGTAAGTTGCGTTCCTATTCCTCCAGTAATGTGGTACATCCAAATTTCCCCGGCACCTAATGAGCGTTCAGAAGTAAAATGCTTTCGAGCAAAAATATAATTTCCATCCGCCGACCAAGCACCATTATTTAATAATCTAAACTCTTCTTTAGTAATTTGTTTTGCGTTGGTTCCATCACTATTCATTACCCAAATATTATCACCTCCACCAGCATCACTTGTAAATAAAATTTTTGTTCCATCTGGACTAAATCGAGGTTGAACTTCAAAAGGTAAACCTTCTCTTAACAATGTAGCGTTTCCACCAATAATTGGCATTTTATAAATATCACCAAGTAAATCGAAAACAATTTCTTTACCATTCGGACTTACATCCAAATTCATCCAGGTTCCTTCACTGGTTGTTAATTTTAGCTCTTTAAAATTCCAGTTGCCTTTAGGATTTGAAACATCCCATTTTAAAGAATCTTTTACCTGAGCATTAAGGTTAATGGATAAAGCAATTATAAAAATAAAAAGTGTATTAAATTTTGACATAAAAGGTATATTAATATTGTTGTGCTAATATACTTATTTAATTAAAAAAGTTGATGCATAAATTTTCCATAAAGAAGCTTTGCTGAAAGTGAACAATTTATAAATTTGAGTGAAAATAGATTTTGGGATCAAAAATTTAGCTAAATAATCCAAGTTGGTTAGGATTATGAGTGTTAATTTGTTTCGCTACTAAATTGCAACTATAAGGGAATTTGAAATGCTCATAATTTTCACCTGCTAACCAAAGTTTCTCATCTTCCTTTTTTAAGATAACTGGCATACGTTGTTTGGTGTTATGAATTTCACGCATTAATTCATTTGCTTGAGTTGTAATAATGGAGTAGGAGTTTATTTTTTCATTGTTAAAGTCCGTCCATTCTGTAAAAATTCCTGCGAAAGAAAATAAGTCGTTATTTGGAAGTGTTATTGCATATTTTTGCTTTTTGGAGCCATTTTTTGTAACCCATTGCCATTCATAAAAGCCATCGGCAATAATTAAACACCTGTTTTGAACAACGTCTTTAAATGATTTTTTTTCATTTAGAGTTTCAATTCGTGCATTTAAAGTATAGTTTCTAATCGAATTATCTTGAGACCAACTTGGAATTAATCCCCAATGAAAAAGTTGTGCTTTAGCTGGTTCAGTATTAGTAATTACCGGTGTTTTAGGATAGTCAAAAGCGCTATAAAACTTATTTGGCTCAAATGGATCTATATCTTTAATGTCCACCTTGAAGTGTTTTTTAATTTCTTCTTTTTGTTTCGTTATTTTGGTTTGGTAGCACATAAAGTAAATTGTTGATTAATTGAATTTTATGTTGGTTAAAAGTAAATATTTTAATAAATTTAAGTGGTGTTTAAGAGCATAAATTTAAAAAAAGAATAATGAAATTATTTAAATTTTTAAAAGATCTTGTTTACCCGGTAACACCGCTAACTGTTCTTACTTTAGCAAGTTTATTAATTACTTTTTATACTTTAATTATTGTTTTAAGGAGCCCGCCAGAAGCGGTGATATATATATCAGTGGTTGGAGCATTAACGTTAATTTTAGTTTTATTTTATATTATTGAAAGAAAGCTGGTAAAGGTTTTTGCTTATTACAAAGTAGTAATTGGCGAAATAATTATAATTCTATTAACACTTCTTTTTTCTTCATTTCAAGATCGATCTTATTTTATAAATTTTAAAACCGAGAAAGATTTTATTCTTGTAATATTTGATTCTAAAGGAGTTTCAATTTCTGATTTTAAAAGAAATGGTATTTTTAATAAAGAATTAAATGTTAATGATAAAAATATAGTACACGTAGATAGTTTGTTGTTATTCGAAAATAATCTGCAAATCAATAAGCCTGACGATTGGGATAATTTTTCTGGTTATAAGAGTAAGCATATTGTAAACAATCATTCAATAAATTATATTTTATTTTTAAAAAATAATCCTAAAAAAATTTCAAAGAATCATCCGCAAACTATCATAGATAGTTTATTAAATAAGGTAATAAAGGAATAATGATTTACCAATTTTCTTCATTCAACAATTCATATTGATTTTTAATTGGAAACTTTATTGTAATTTTATTTTTACGTCTGTTTTATTTTTTAGCTGACTATTTTATTCTAATAAATTCAATAACTAATGCAGGATATTATTAAAAAATTAAGGTTTAGACCATTGAACTAGGTATAAATAAGAATTAACAACTATCCAATGATAATAAGAGTATTTAAATGAAAGAAATCCATTTTAGAACAGCAATTAAAGAAGATCTTCCGGTTTTATATCAATTTGAACAAGGAATAATTACAGCCGAACGACCATATGATGAAACCCTAAAATTAGATCCAATAACTTATTATGACCTTAACGCCATGATTTGTTCGAATGATGCAGTGATAATTGTTGCTTTAGATGGAGAAAAGATTATTGGGTCTGCATATGGTATGATTAAAGAGGCAAAACCATATTTAAAGCATTCTCATTATGCCTATTTAGGTTTTATGTATGTTAATAATGATTATCGAGGCAAGGGAATTAACAAACAAATTATCGAGGAACTAAAAACTTGGGCGCTTTCAAAAAACATTTATGAACTTCGATTGGATGTGTACAATGATAATATCTCTGCAATAAAAGCTTATGAAAAGGCAGGCTTTCAAAAACACTTGGTTAATATGAGAATGGATATACTTACATCTCCAAGCAATGAATAAAAATCAAATATTTTATTATTTCAACATATCAAAAATACTTTTCCAATTGTAATGGGCTGTTTTTAAATTTTCATCGAGCAACTGTATTTCTGATTTATGAAAACAGTTAACTTCTCTTTTAAATAATCTACTTGTTTGTTTTTCAGAACAATCTCTATTTACCTCTTTTTCTATTTGAATTTGACAACTAAGAATATCATTTTCACCTACAATCTTAGTTATTGAATTTATAACATTTTGAAGGTTTACACTTTTTATATTGTCTTTTTCCGCTAATAATAGTAGTAGTATTTGTTTTAATAAATCCAATTCATTGATGGGTGAATTGAAAATAGAATAATTCTCATTGCTATAAGTATAAACACCATCATTTACAACAATAGGAGCATTAAACCCTAATGCATTACTTCTCATTATTCGAATATCGTCTCTTATCGTTCTTTCAGAAACATGTTTGTAAATTCCTCTAAACTCACCTAATTGCTCCGAACATTTTTCTTGCAATAGTTCAATCGTTGCTTTGATAAATTGATTTCTAAGACAAGCATCGATCTGTTTATAACGGATGATAGCATTTAAATTAGTAGGCATAATTTTTTATTTTTTCAATTGCAGAAAGACTGCAGTTCACCATAATATATTAGCATTAAAATTAATTAAAAACATTTATAAAAAATGAAAAAACGAACTGATATTACAATTATTCTAGATCGATCTGGTTCAATGGATAGTATTAAGGAAGCTACTATTGAAGGGTTCAATTCTTTTTTAAAAAAACAAAAATCTGGAGACTTCGAAACAAACGTTACCCTTGTTCAATTTGATGATGAATACCAAATGGTTTATGAAGGCCAAAATAGTACAAATGTTAAATATTTAAATAATAAATCTTATGTTCCTAGAGGGATGACTGCTTTGTTAGATGCCATAGGAACAACCATAACTTTAGCTAAAAAAAGGATAAAAGCAATTGAAAAATTAGACCGACCAGAAAATGTAATTACTGCAATTATTACTGATGGTGAGGAAAATGCTAGTACAAAATACACAAGAGAAAGTATTTTAAAAATGATAAGAAAAAGAGAAGGTAAAAATAATTGGAACTTTGTTTTTTTAGCTGCAAACCAAGATGCTATAGCTGAAGGTTCTAAATTTGGGATAAGAAAAGAAAGAGCGTTAACATTTAAGGCTACTGGAAATGGCATGAAAAATGCATTTCATTCACTTTCAAATTTATCATATGATTTAAATGCTGATTCAATTTGCAATTTTAAATTTTCAAAAGAAGATAGGGAAAAGCAACAGGAGGATTTAATTGGTAATTAAATGAACTACTTCAAAGATTGATGTTGGGTTATAAAAATCATCTCTATTTAGCCCTACTTCCTTTTTTTTAAGTAATGCTAAGAACAATTAGCCTAAAAATATTTTTTTAGATTAATAATGATGTTTTGTATCTTGTAGCAAAAAATTAAACATGATTCAATCGTACAAACAGCAGCCAAACCTTCAGGAAAAATATGACACCATAATTATTGGGTCTGGAATGGGAGGATTGTCAACTGGTGCAGTTTTAGCAAAACAAGGGCAAAAAGTTTTAATTATTGAGCGTCATTATACAGCTGGAGGTTTTACACATGTGTTTAAGCGAAAAGGATATGAGTGGGATGTTGGAATTCATTACATAGGTGAAATGCAGCGAGAACAAAGCGCTATGAAAAGGCTATTTGATTATGTAACGGATAGCAACTTGAAATGGGCTGATTTAGGCAACGTTTATGATAAAATAATTATTGGTGATAAACATTATGACTTTGTAAAAGGAGTTACAAATTTTAAAAAGCAATTAACAGCTTATTTTCCAAATGAAGGAAAGGCAATAGACGGCTATGTAGATGCTGTTTTTTTAGCGATTAGAAATAGTAGAAACTATTACATAAGTAAAATGTTGCCTCGATTTTTAGCTAAAATAATTGGCCCGTTTTTAAATAAGTCTTTTTTTAAATTGGCTGATAAAACTACTTATGAAGTATTAAGTTCACTTACCAAGAATGAAGAATTAAGAAAGGTACTTTCAGGACAGTATGGTGATTATGGAATGCCTCCAAAGAAAAGTAGTTTTTATATGCATGCTTCTGTAGCCAGACATTATTTTGATGGAGGAAGTTTTCCAATAGGTGGTTCTTCGCAAATTGTAAAAACAGTGGCACCAGTAATAAATGCTTCTGGTGGTACTATTTTAATTAATGCAGAGGTATCTGAGGTTATTATAGAAAATAATAAAGCAATTGGAGTTCTTATGAAAGATGGGAAATCTCTTTTTGCAAAAAATATTGTTAGCAATGCTGGTGTAATGACAACTTATAACAAGTTGTTACCAAATACAACCGTTGAAAAGCATAATTTGAAGGCAAATTTAAAAAAGGTACATCGATCAGTAGCTCATGCAAGTTTATATATTGGACTGGAAGGCTCCCCAGAAACCTTAAAACTGCCAAAAACAAATTATTGGATATATCCTAAAAAAGGAGATCACGATGCTTGTGTGGATGCATATTTGGAAAATATGGATGCGCCATTTCCTGTTGTATATATTTCGTTTCCTTCAGCCAAAGATCCAGATTGGTCGAATCGATATCCTGGAAAAAGTTCGATTGATATTATAACGCTACTTCCTTATGAACCTTTTGAAACTTGGGCAGATTCACGCTGGAAAAAGAGAGGTGAAGCGTATGAAGAAATTAAAGAGAAAATTGCGCAGCGATTACTTAACGAGTTGTATAAACATGTTCCACAAGCAAAAGGCGCTGTAAAATATTACGAACTTTCTACTCCACTAACTACCAAACATTTTATGAATTATGAAAAAGGTGAAATTTATGGTTTGGATCATAGCCCAGCCAGATTTAGACAATCATTTTTAACTGCTCGTACTCCTATTAAAAACTTTTATTTAACGGGGCAAGATATTGTAACAGCAGGAGTAGGAGGTGCATTGTTTTCTGGATTGCTAACAGCTAGTGCAATTACTGGGAAAAATTTAATGAAGCGTATTTTAGGATAAATTTTAAAGCATAAAATATTGTAAGGATGTTTAACTTTTTAAACGATACTTTAAATTAAAATTAATGATGCAAATATTAAGTGCAAAGGGTTAAAATGTAATTTATCAACTACTATTTTTATCTCTAATTATGAGCGTTTTTTTTGATTTAATAGTTATAACTCAGTTAAAATGATACTTATCATAAGTATGTTTGTTGTAACTACTTAATTTTATGTTTGTTATGAGCGGAAGGTTGCTCATAAAGGGTTTCACTATATATTAAAAATAAATGCTTTGAAAAAAATAATTTTGATTTTTTTAGTGATTTTGATGTCTTGTGAAAATAGCAATGATAAATTATCAGTATTAACAACCTTAAAAGGTGAAAGTGGACTTACATATAACGAGAGTTTAACGCAATGGTCCGAGCTCAAAAACTTAAATGGTGATTCATATATATACCAAACAACATTCATTTCATGGGCTGGATTTGGTAATATAACTGAATTAAAAATTGAATCAGGCATTGTAACTTCTAGAACGTACCAAGGTTTTATTACGAATGAGGCGAACGGACAAAAAGAAATAATTGAGACCTATACAGAAACATTGACTAATTTGGGTAGTCATGAAAAAGGAGCGAGTCCATTAACTATTGATGACCTATATAATTCTTGTGCAAGTGAATATTTAACTGTCGATTTGGAGAATAACACATTGTATTTTGAGACTGAATTGGATGGATTAATGACTTTATGTGGATTTGTGCCAAATGGCTGTATGGATGATTGTTTTCGAGGTGTAGAGATTAATTCTCTCGAATGGATAGACTAAAACAATAGTGGTTTTTTTATAAAAACAATTTTTAAAATATTCAAAATGAAAAAGATACTAGGTTTTATAATCTTAATGTTATTGCTCAATTCTTGCGATAAGAAAGCAGTAATATGTTGTACTAATATTGATATTGGAATATCCATAAAATACATAAATGAAGAAGGTGAAAATCTATTTGAATTGGAAATGGACGGACTTAATGAATCTAATATTAATATTTATCATAAAATCAATTATGAATGGGTAAAATATTTTGAAGGGAATTTAGATTACCCAAAAGGGATTAGAATTATTGAAAGAGAAGATGGAAAATATTTAGTAATTTTTCCAAGTATTGTAATGGTTGAAAATAATTATTCCGAAACAAAAATTGAATTTTCTCAAACTGATTATGATATAATCAAAACTGAGATTGACCAAAATGGTTCAAACACTATGGTTACTAAAGTTTGGTATAATGACCAATTAAAATGGGAAGCATATCAAACTGAAAGAATGTTTGAAATCGTAAAATAAAAACTGTTTAAAATGCTGTTTAAAATTTATGCTTAAATAGGATTTAGTATAAACCGTTAAGTCTTATTATAAAAGAATTTTAAACTTTAACTATCAATAAGTAAAATAGCATAACATGAAAAATCTTATAAAAATAACAGGAATATTACTCTTAATTAACATAAAAAATAAATAAACTATGGATACAACACCTGAAAACTTTTCGCTTGGATTATTTTTTTGGCAAACATTATTGATTTTAGGTTTTATCTTACCGGTTATTGCTTTGATCGATATTCTTAGAAATGATTTTAAAGATAACAACAAACTCATTTGGATTTTGGTAATTCTTTTTACGAATCTTGTTGGAGTGTTACTCTATTTAATATTTGGAACTAAACAGAAAATTATTAAAAAATTAGTTTAAATAAAAATATAGAAAATGATGATTAATTCAGGAATTATTGGACCATTTCAAATAATATTAATAGTAGGAATAGTTTTTCTTATTGGATTTATACCAACTATTATTGCTTTAATAGACATTTTAAAGAACAAATTTGACGGAAATAATAAAATTGTTTGGGTAATAGTTGTGCTATTCTTAAATCTAATTGGTGCTGTTTTATATTTTACTATTTGTAAAAAACAAATAATAAAAGTTAACCAAATTAAGGAATGCTAAATTTCAACTAAAAATATAAAATTCGAGTAGACTTATATTCTATAATTAAAAATTAGATTGAGCAGCAAAATCATTTAAAAAATACTCAAAGCAAACAATTCATAAAATTTATGTTTACTTTTAAACTAGTTCAAACTGTAACCATCAAAAAAACGATTTGCTAGGTCCAAAAAATCTTCGGTTTATCAGAAGTACAAATCTTATGAAAAACTGTTATATCCAATAAAAATAAAAAACTATGAAAAATTTAAAATCAAACATTTATTTTAAAGTTGGGATTATCTTTTTTCTGATACTAATATTGATGATACCAACATCTATGGTTGAAAACCTAATTCACGAAAGAGAAGGTGTGCAAACCAAAGCAATTAATGAAGTAAGTTCTAAATGGGGAAATGGTCAAACAATTTCAGGTCCATTTATTTCAATCCCGTTTGATAAATATGTTAAACGTTTTAACAAAAAAGATTCTATTAATGAAATAATAAAATTAAAAGAATGGGCTCATTTTTTACCTGAAGAATTGAAAATTTCGGGAAATATTATGCCTGAAAAAAGATATAGAGGAATTTATGAAGTAGTTGTTTATGAATCTAAATTAAAAATCCAAGGAAATTTTGACAATATTGATTTCAAAAAGTTAGACATTGATAAAAATGATGTTCACTTCGATAAAGCAACTATTAATATTGGTATAAACGATTTAAAAGGAATTGAAAAACAAGTAACTTTAAATTGGAACAATAAAGATATTTCTTTCAACTCAGGAACATCTACGAAACATATTATTTCAAGTGGTATAAATGCCGTTGTTCCTATTAGAAAAGATAGTATTACCAATTACATATTTACAACTGAAATTGATCTTAAAGGTAGCCAATATCTATATTTTACTCCTGTTGGAAAAACAACTGATATAAATATAGATTCAAATTGGAGCACTCCAAGTTTTACAGGAATGTATTTACCAGATGAAAGAGCTGTTTCAAATACAGGTTTTAATTCTAAATGGAATATACTTCATTTAAACAGAAACTATCCTCAAGAATGGATTGGTAATAAATATAACATTGATTCAAGCTCATTTGGAACAGATTTATTATTACCAGTAGACAATTACAAAAAAGCATATCGCGTAGCGAGATATGCTATTTTATTTTTAGTGCTAACTTTTATAACCTTTTTCTTTGTAGAAATTATGAGAAAAGTTTTTATTCATCCTATTCAATATTTATTGGTTGGAATTGCAATAATCGTTTTTTACACACTTCTACTTTCTATAAGTGAGCATATAAAATTTAATTTAGCCTATATAATTGCTACTATTTTAACAATATCTTTAGTTTCTCTTTATACATTTGCCATTCTTAAATCAAAACAAATAGGATTCTTAATATTTGGAATTTTATTAATAATGTATTCATTCATTTTTACTATAATTCAACTTGAAGATTATGCTCTTTTAATTGGAAGTTTAGGAATGTTTACAATACTTTGTTTAGTAATGTATTATTCAAGAAAAATTGATTGGTATAATATTAAACTTGGAACAGAATAATAATTGGTAGTTATCACTGGTTATAGCATCGACTAAAAAAATGCTAAATTCTATAAAATTAAAAATTAATAAAACATAAATAAAATTAATCAATTATAAAACAGTAATTTAACTATTATGAAAAAGACAATTTTATTTTTATATATTATCGGAATTTTGACCTCTTGTTCAAATAATAATAATGATAACCCAGAGAGTTCTAAATTAATTGGAAAATGGAAACTCGTTGAACAACTCGCTGACCCTGGAGATGGAAGCGGAGTTTTTGTAAGTGTTGTGAGTAATAAAACAATAGAATTTTTTGATGATGGAACAGTAGTTTCTAACGGAACTTTGTGTGATATGAATTTGAATACTGGAGAAGAAACAATGGGAGAATATTTCGCAACCGAGAATTATATAAAGCCTAATAATGACTGTATTATACCAGATTTTAAAATTTCATTTGAATTAGAAAATACTAACTTATTGTTGTGGTTTCCGTGTATTGAAGGATGTGGACAGAAATTTGTTCGAATGGATTAATAGCTTATAAAAAGGCAAGTAATTAATGAAGTTTAATTTTTTAATAAATTTATAAAACCTAATAAATTTAAAAGATGAAGAAAGCACTAATAATTATTGGGCTTACAATTTTCGTTTTTTCAACCGTTAAAGCTCAAAAAGAAATTAATTTTGGAATAAAAGGCGGAATTAATTTTAGTAATATGACTTCAGATTATTTTGCAGAGAATAATAGTAAAACAGGCTTTAATATCGGAGTTATAGCAGAAATCCCAATGGGCGATAAATTTTCTATTCAACCTGAAATTTTGTATTCAACGCAAGGAGCTGATGTGAAAATAAAGATGAATGGTGGAGGACCATTATTAACAAAATATAGTTTAAACTATATTTTAATACCTGTTTTGGCTAAGGTATATTTCTCTAATAATTGGTCAATAGATTTTGGACCATCTTTTAACTTTTTAATTAATGATAAAGCATTTCGCCCAACTCTTCCAGATATAATTGATGGAAGTGATATTATTTCACAAAAAAATGCCGATGCTAATGGTAAGAATTTTGAGCTTAGTGGAGTAATTGGCTTATCATACAAATTTAATGGAAGGTTTTTTGGTAGTGCAAGATATATTCAAGGTTTAACCGATTCAGTTGAGAGTGATACGAAGAATAGTGGCTTTCAATTAGGAGTGGGTTATATCTTTTAAAGACTCTTAAAAAAACTGGCTAATATACAATAGGCAACAAAACACAAAGAAAATGCTTAAAATAGAAATATAGAATGTTTCTAATTGTTAAAATCAGTAAATTTAACGAATATAAAAAACAAGGTTTATTATTTGGATTTTGTAAGGTTTTAACTGATCAAAACTTAATATTACTATTAAATTATATGTTGGTTTGGAAAGTATTTAGAAATGAAAACAATTATAAAATTAGTTCTGTTTATTGTTCTTATTGTAATTTTTGAGAGTTGTAATAAAGATGAAAATACAAGTTTAGCGGAAATTATAAATGTGACTATAGCAAATACTGAAAACTATAAATACGATTTATTTATTTCTGGTGATGAGGAAAGTGCAATAATTAAAACTCAGGCAAAAAATTTCGAAAAAAGTGAACTGATTAGAGATTCAATTACAAATTGGAGTATCGTTTATGAATATAAAGCACTTTCTAATTTTAAGGGAACGGATTTTGTTGAAATTGAGACCTGTACTGGAGGGCAAGGAATTGCTTGTTCAAATATTGAAATAGTAAGAATTAATTTTACAATAAATAATTAAAAACAATATTCATGATATCGCATTAGTATAAAGTGCATTGTGAAAAATAAATTTGAATTAAATAAGAAAAAGAATAAAATGGAAGAAAAAAATAAATCTAATAATATAAAGCGTCGAAAGTTTATTCAAATGGGGTCAATTTTCGCTGCAGGTACTATTTTTTCACCATTAAGTGGTTATAATGTAGGTAGTCTTTTTCAAGTAAAAAAATCAATTCCTAATGTTAATCTTAATAACGGTTTATCAATGCCAGTACTAGGGTTTGGAACAAATACCTTAAATGGTGAAACGTGTGTGAAATGTGTGTCTGATGCAATTTCAGTAGGTTATAGGCTTATAGATACAGCTAATATATATGGAAACGAAAAATTTGTGGGAGAAGGAATTAAGCAAAGCAGTATTGATAGAGAAAAACTTTTTATTACCTCAAAACTTTGGGTTGATGATTTTGGTTATGAAAGCACTAAAAAGGCTTTTGCAACATCTATAAACAAATTGGGTGTAGAATATTTAGATCTCTATCTAATTCACAGACCTCGAGGAGATGTAAAAGGTTCTTGGATGGCTATGGAAGAACTTTATAAAGAAGGTAAAATAAAAGCCATTGGAGTGAGTAATTTTGAACCTGAACAAATTGATGATTTAATGACAGAAGCCAAAATAAAACCTGCAATAAATCAAATAGAAACTCATGTTTTCTATCAGCAGCATAATTCATATGAAGCTTTAAAGAGGTATAATATACAAATGGAAGCTTGGTCTCCTTTTGCAGCTGGTAGAAATGAAATTTTTAAGAACCCGATATTAGCTGAAATAGGCTCAAAATATCATAAAAACATAGCTCAGGTGTGCCTAAGGTGGCATTACCAAAGAGGTGTTGTAACTATTCCTAGAAGCTCTCAAAAAGTGCATATGATTGAGAATTTAGATATTTTTGACTTTGAGCTTTCCGAAACTGATATGGAGACCATAGCAAAACTAAATTTAAATATTACTCAATTTCCTGAATGGGGATAAAAACGAGAGAATTGTGAAATGAAACTTATTGACTTTATTAAATGTTTTTAAATATTGAAAATGAAAGAATAATTTTGCCCAAAACATTAGCCGACGAGTTTCAATAAAATAAAATGGTTAATCGAGTGTTTTGGGATTAGCAAACAAGCTTTTTATAAACGCTTAAAATCTCATCAAAATAAAGTAAATCAAGAACAAGTTTTAATAGAATTAGTTCGAGAGTGTCGAAAGCAAGTAGGTCAAAGAACAGGCGGCATTAAATTATATAAGTTACTTAAAAATCAAATGAAAGAGCGTCAAATTCAGATAGGAAGAGATAAGTTTTATCGCTTTCTTAGATATTATAACTTATTGGTTCCTAAGACCAAAAGACACTTTATAACAACAAATTCTAAACGCCAATTTTATAAATATAAAAACTTAGTAAAGGACAAAGCTCCTACCAAACCTGAACAACTTTTGGTTAGTGATATAACTTACATTAAAATAGAAAAAGGACATAATTACTTGGCTTTAGTCACAGACGCATATTCTATGTAAATTATGAGCTAAAAATTAGCTTCACATATGAAAGTATCATTATGCACTGATGCGCTTAAAATGGCTGCTAAAAATTTTAAATACCCGAATCAAAAGTTAATTCATCACTCCGGCAGAGGGATACAATATTGCAATCCAGGATACACTGAGTTTGCAGAACAGAACGATTTAACCCTTAGTATGATCGTACAATATGATCCTTACGAAAATGCCGTAGCTGAAAGAATAAACAGATATTTAAAATATGAATATGGTTTGAAATAAAAAAAAATACTTACTAAGCTAAAAAGATTGTTAAACGCGCTGTGAATATTTATAACAATCTTAGACCGCATTTAAGTTTAGATTTATTAACACCAAAACATGTGCAATTAAATCAAAATGTAAATTATAAATGTTATTGAAAAAGGAAACAAAATTTACAGTATTTGACTAATTAAAAAACGAATATTAATAAAATAATGGTCTACTTATATTAGTATAATACAATCATCCTTTTTTTATTTAAGTAAACGGTAAATAATCTCTAAAAGGTTGTCAATATTAAAAGGTTTGGTTATATATTCAACAGAACCTAATAATTTAACTGCTTTTATATCTTTTTTTACCGCTTGTGCTGTTAAAAATATAAATGGAGTATTTCTAATTTTATTGTCAAGTAATAATTCTTGATATAATTCAATCCCATTTTTTTTTGGCATTGTAATATCACAAATAATTAGATCTGGCCTTTCCTTTTTAACTAAGTTGATTCCTTCTTCTCCATCTGAGGCACTAATTGCTTGCAAGCCTTCAAAATCAAAAATTTCTTGAAGTGCTTCTCTTATTTCTATACAATCGTCTACAATTAATATTTTTTTAGATCTTGCATTGTTTTCCATTTAATTAATATTATTTTTTTTCTTTGGTAAAGAAATTGTAAACGTTGAGCCGTGATTGATTTTGCTAGTTACATTAATTTTACCGTTATGTAATTCAACTGCCCTTTTTACAATTGCTAAACCCAACCCTGTACCATCAAAACCAAAAGAATTTTCTCCTCTATGAAAAGGTTCAAATAGCTTTGGGATTTCATGCTTCCCAAATCCAATTCCATTATCTTTTATACTAAAGTTTACACTTAATTCTGTTTCCCAAACTGTTATAGTTATTAATGTAGGTTTTTCTGAATATTTATATGCGTTTTGTAAAAGATTAATAACAACATGTTTTAACCATTTTTTATCTCCAAAAGTATAAATTTCCGATTTATTTTTTTCTATAATTGATTCTCTGTTAGAAAAAGATGAAGATATTTCAGTATTAATTTTTTTAATAAAATCAACCAAATCAAAATATTCTTCTTTAAAATCTGTATTTTCAGAATCATATTTTCCTAGTGTTAAAACATCTTCCAGCATAATAGTCATGTTATTTATTTGATCATCGATATCTTTCATCTTACCAAGAATTTTTTCTTCAGAAAATTTAGGAAGGTACTTTGAAACAGAATTTGCGCTAGCTTTAATAATTGTTAGAGGAGTTCTAAATTCATGTGAAGCCATAGAAATAAAACTTGATTTTAAATTACCTAATTCTTTTTCCCTTTTTAAAGAATCTTCAAGTTCGATAGTTCTTTCGATAACTTTTTGTTCTAAATTTACTTTGTATTCATTAATATCGGTATAATCTTGGCCAACACCGAGCACACCAATTATTTTTCCTTTTTCATTTCTTCTAGATGTAGAATTAAATAGGATTAATAATTTACGACCATCTTTTGAAATTATAGGCAATTTAATATTAGAAGTTTCTTTACCTTTTAGGGCATCAGAAAATACTTTTTGAATACTTTGAATAAATTCGGGTTCAATAAATTTAAGTAATAGATTATTATCAAAAATTTCTTCTTTTTTAAATCCAGTAATTTTCTCCGCACTTTTATTCCATTCATTTACTAAACCATTAGAGTCTATTCCAAATATTGGTGCATTTGCTGTATCAATAATTTGTTTTAATTCATTTGCATTACTAATAATTATATTTTTAAGTACATTTTCTCTTTCCTTATTATTAATATCACTGATTAGCTGGGTAAAAGTTAAAATAAACAGCTCTAATTTTTTTTCTATAATAATCTTCTTAAAATCAGTTGGTTGATTAATTAAACCTAAAATTCCAATAACATTATTATTTTGAATCAACGGCACACAACACAAAGAACCTATTGAAATATTCGCCTCAATTAATTTGTTGCCAAAAGATTCTACAATATCATTTGAAATAAATAGCTTTTTTGAATTTATTGCATTATTTACAGCTGGATGAATAATTTTAAGAATTGTTTTTGTTTTTTGTTTAACCTTTTTAAATGTTTTTTTAGAATTTTTATTTTCTGAAGTTTCTATACTAACAATAGGATCTATTATTATTTTATTGTTTAAATTATTTATTTTACCAATAAAACCAAATTCACAACCCGTTAAATGAAGTATTTCTTCAAGCATATCGCCAAAAACTGTTTCACTTTCTACTGCTTCTAAATAATTAGTAACTGAGGTTGTAATACATTTAAGTGTGTTGTAATTAATATTTAATTCTTTGGTTACTAATTCTGTTATTTGTTTAGATTTAATTAATTCTAATTCAGTTCGTTTTTGTTCAGAAATATCAGTAAGCGATGAAAAAATACAATTTTCACCCATAAAAGGTATAACTATACTTGTTTGAATTAACCAAATAGGTTCTCCATCATTTTTTATTATCTGAATTTCTTCATTTTTTATTTCTTTATTTTGTTTTAAATTACTTAGAAAAGTGTTTAGAGTTTTTTGGTTAGAATAGTATCGAATAGCACTAGTACCTATAATATTATTAGCTGGTTCATTTACTAATTGTGAAAATGCGTTATTACAAAAAATAATTTCATTATTAGATAAATAACTAATATAAGTTGGTGAAGGTGTGTTTTCTACTATTTTCTTAAACCTATCTTGACTTATTTTAAGGTCCAATACCGAAAGAACCTTTTTTATACCTGCTGCGATTTGATAAGAAATTCTTTCTATACTATTTATAAAATCAAAACTTCTTTCTTCTGTGGTTGAAACTCCTAATACACCAATAAGTTCATTTGAATAAATTAAAGGAACTCTAATCACATTTGTAAATCCAGTTAATTCAATAATTTCCGGAACTATTTTTTCTAAATTTTTATTATTTGTTAGATCTTTTACAGCTATGATTGCATCCTTAATAATAACTGTTTTCTTTGAATTAATAACCTGTCCAAATGAATTATGTTCAGTTGGTACCTCATAGCCAGGTAAGAAACATGTTGAAAATTCACCCATTTCTTTTATTATTTTTTTTGATAAAGAAGTAGCTTCAAAAATTAATGTCTCATCTTTGTTATTGTACAAGTAAATACCACATATACAAGCTTTAAAATAGCCACCTAAAGCATCTGCAGTTTGTTTTAAAAAACCATTGAGAGTATTTGAATTTTGACTAAATTGTGTAATTGAACTTAACAATTCTATTTCATCTTTACTTTTCTTTAGAGATGTAATATCAACAAAAGTAATTATGATTCCTTCTATTACTTTATCAACAGTAATAAATGGACTTATTCGCATTAAATAAATAACGTCATGTTGTTCATCATTAACTTCTTTTTCAATAGGAGTTAATTCAGCTAGTACTTTTTGAATATCTTTGAGAAGGAGTTTACGAGTAGATTCGTTTAGTTTAGAAGCAAATGAAGTAATTGTACGACCTAAATCATCCTCCTCTAATGAAAATTGTCGTTCCAAAGATGGTGTGAACTTTCTAATTTTTAAATTCATATCTAAAAATAGTGTTCCAATATCCGTTGAGTTGAATAAATTATCCATGTCATTATTCATCACAGATAATTCATTGTTTTTTTCCGTTAGCTCAGTGTTTACTGTATAAAGCTCTTCATTAACCGATTGCAATTCTTCATTAGTACTTTGTAATTCTTCATTTGAAGCCATTAATTCTTCATTTGACGATTGTAATTCTTCATTACTAGTTTCTAATTCCTCAACCACATTTTGTAATTCTGCTTTCATTAAAGTTAATTCAGAATCAAGGTCTTGAATTTGCTTTTTTGCATAGGAACTTACTGGAGTATTCTCAATTAATACAATATTTGCATCTACTTCTTTTTCATTTTGAAAAGAAATAAAGAAATATTCAACATTATCTTTGTAGGATAATAATGAAAATGATAAATCTATTGTTGTTGGATTATTGTCGTTATTTAAAACAATTCCTTTAATAAGAATTTCTTCATTTTTTTCTTTTACTCTTTTAATATTCCTTCTTATTATTGTAGCAATATCCGAATTAACTAACACTAATAGGTTACTGTTAAAAACTCCAGAATTCACTATTAGTCTTTTACCAGCATCACCTACAATGAAAATAATGTTAAAATTAGTATCTATAATAATTCCTTCTGGGCTGTATTTATCACTCAGTAATTTGTTGAAAAATTGTTCAGGGCCTTTTTTAACTGTTCCAAATGGAAGGTTGGATTCAATAGAATTAGTACTTGAAAAATAAGTCTTTTCATCAATTTGAAATTCACTTGTAGTATGATGGGATGGTATTAATTTTATTTCTGAAATGTTTTGAAAAGATTTCCATTTAAAATCAATAGGTTTGAAGTATTTAGCCATTTCCCCTAAAGACTCACTAGGCCCCAAAAATAAATAACCAAAATGATTCAAAGCAAATTGGAATGTGGTAAATATTTTTTTCTGACTATAATTATCTAGATAAATTAATAAATTTCTACACGTTATTATATCAAGCCTTATAAATGGAGGATCTGAGAGGATATTATGTTTTGAAAAAACGATTTTTTCTCTAATTCTTTTAGTAATTTGTAATTTGTCACCAGTTCTTAAAAAATATTTATCAAGGTATTTTTGAGGGATTGAATCCACACAATTTGAAATAGGATACGAACCATTACTTGCAATTTCTAAAGCTCTTTGATCAATATCTGTAGCAAAAATTTTAAAATCATTTTTTCTTTTATTCTCAATAATATAATTATCAAGTAAAAATGCGAGAGAATAAACTTCTTCACCAGATGAACACCCAGCAACCCAAACTCTTATAGTATCATTTGATTGTTTATTTTTAAAAATATCAGGTATAATATTCTTATTTAAGGATTCAAAAGCATCAGAATCTCTAAAAAAACGTGTAACACCTATTAAAAAGTCCTGCCTTAGTATTTCAACTTCCTTTTTGTTTTTCCTTAAAAAGGTTAAATAATCTTTTAATTTAAAAAAATTATTGATATTCATCCTTTTTTCAAGCCTTCGGATTAGAGTGTTTTTCTTGTATTTAGTAAAATCAATACCATAGGTTTTATGTATTTCAATTAATATTTCTTTAAATATTTCAGGGCTATTTGCAGCCTCTTTACCATCATGAGTAATTAAAATAGGTTTTTGCTTAAATCTACTTAATACTTCAGCGATATTTTTAGGAGATAGAATATAATCTGCAAAATTTGTTGCTATTGCAGAATTAGGCATGCCATCAAATTGTGCAGTCTTTGGATCTTGAATTAATAGAGTTCCACCATTTTCTTTAATTGAATGAATTCCTCGTGAGCCGTCAGATCCAGTTCCAGAAAAAATTACACCTACAGAATTTTCTTTATATTCTTCTCCAAGGGTATGGAAAAAAATATCAATAGGAAGATTTAAATTTGCTTTAGGTCCTTTATCTAATAAATAAAGCTTATTGCCTTTAATATGTAAGTTTTTATTTCTTTGGTTTAAATAAATGCAATTGGGTTTTAATTCCTGTTTGTCTGAAGCAGTGAAAATTTCCATTTGCGTATGTTTTGATAATAACTCAGGCATTAAACTCTTAAAATCTGGAGATAAGTGTTGAACAATAATAAACGCCATTCCTGTATCATTTGGTAAATTATCGAAGAATGAGTTAATTGCAACTAGTCCTCCAGCCGATGCACCTATACCAACTACTGTTAATTTTTCTTTTATTTTTGACCCCATGAAATTATTTTTTTTTAACTGAAAGGCCAAATTATTTATTTTTTTTTTTTAAACCAAACATTAATCGAAATATTTATAGGTCTGTTGAAATTTAAAGAATTAATTGAAAGTGATTTTGAAGTTTGTAAAATAAAAAAGATGAAAACAGTAATATAAATTTAATTAATTTGGAGGCAAATAGAGATGAATAAAATTTAAGATATTTAACAATTTAGGTCTGAAAATAAAAGCAATTGTGGATTATAGTCTAAATTTGTTCTTCATTTCAAAATCTTTAAATAAATGAATGATATTAACCCAAAAGTTGATGAATATTTAAGTAATGCCAAAAAATGGGAGAATGAATTGGAAAAATTGAGGAAGATTCTTCTAGAATGTGGGTTAACCGAAGAATTGAAGTGGAAACAACCATGTTACTCTTTTCAAAAAAGTAACGTAATTATAATAGGCGAATTTAAAGAATTTTGTGTTCTTAGTTTTTTTAAAGGGGTTTTGCTGAAAGATTGTCATAAACTTCTTGTTAAACAAGGTAAGAATACTCAGTCGGCTCGTATCATTAAGTTTACCAATGTAAATGAAATAGTTAAACTGGAAGCTATTTTAAAAGCATACATTTTTGAAGCCATTGAAATTGAAAAAGTCGGTTTAGAAGTAACTTTTAAAAAGAAGCCAGAAACTATTCCTGAAGAACTTCAGCATAAATTTAATGAAATTCCTTCCTTTAAAACAGCGTTTAATAAATTAACTCCGGGTAGGCAACGAGGCTATATTTTATTTTTTTCGCAACCTAAGCAGTATAAAACGCGAATGGTGAGGATTGAAAAAAATATGAAAAAAATTATTGATGGAAAAGGACTGAATGATTGTTGCTGTGGATTATCTCGAAAGATGCCAAACTGTGACGGCTCTCATAAAAATATAAACTAAAAAAGGGTGATAATTCATTGGAGATAACAATGTAATATACTGAAAATGTATTAGCTTTGTTAAGCTTTATGTCATATTCATAATAATAACTTTGAAAAATAAGACTTGTTTATTGATATGTTGATTTAGCTAAAAAAAAATAAATAGTAAACGATACATTTTTATAATGATTTTGCCTAAAAATAGGATGAAAAATTAGGTAATTCGGGTAAATTATTTATAATGTAGTAAACAATAAATTTAAGATGTTACAAACAAAAATATTTGATTCAGAAAATAAGCCAAGTGAAAAAGAAAAACAAGAGATAATAACGTTTTTATTTGACAATCTTGAGCAGTATGGTGACCCAAAAAAAGACATTGAAAAATGTATGGATTATTCATTAAAAAACTTTACTTCTTTTGGTGGTTTTACGATAGTATTAAAAAGTGAAAATACTATTAAAGGAGCTTCTATTATTAACCAAACTGGTATGGGAGGTTATATCCCTGAAAATATTTTAGTTTATATAGCCATAAACAAAAATAGTAGAGGAGAAGGACTTGGTAAAAAATTAATGAAAGAAATAATAGCGCATACAAAAGGAGACATTGCTTTACATGTAGAAGCGAATAATCCGGCAAAGTTCCTTTATGAAAAACTTGGATTTACAAACCCGTATTTAGAAATGAGGTTAAAAAAATAAAAATGGCTGAACTTATTATACAAATTGAGAAAATAAAGGATAATATTAGATACCTATCTGAATATTTCGAAAAGCATAATATTCATTGGAGTTTAATTACGAAAGTATTTTCAGGAGATAAAGAATTTTTAGAAAATATTTTAACAGAAGATGTTATTTCTAAAATTGGTTCGGTTGGTGATTCACGTTTAACTAGTTTGAAGAATCTAAAAGCTGTTAATTCACAATTAAAAACTATTTATATTAAGCCTCCCGCTAAAATGTATGCAGATGAGATTATTAAATATGCAGATATTTCTTTAAATAGCTCGTTTAGTACAATTATGGCATTAAATGTAGCAGCAAAAAAAGCGAACAAAACACACCAAATTATTATTATGATAGAATTGGGTGAGTTGCGTGAAGGTGTGAAACGCGATGATATCATGGGTTTTTACGGGAAAGTATTTCAACTATCTAATATTGAGGTTATTGGAATTGGTTCAAATTTAGGTTGCATGTATGGTATAGAGCCTAGTTATGATAAACTATTGCAACTTTCACTTTATAAACAATTGATTTCAGCTAAATTCAACAAAAACTTAAAATATATTTCTGGTGGTACTTCAATAACTCTTCCTTTAATTGAACAGGAAATGATTCCAGAAGATATTAACCATTTTAGAATTGGGGAAGCAGTATTTTTTGGAATGAGTCCTTTAGATAACAAACAGTTTAAGGAACTTTACACAGATACTTTTGAATTTACTGCAAATATCATTGAGCTTGAGGAAAAAAAGATTGTTCCTGAAGGAATTATTAGTGATGCAAACATTGGACACACAGTAGATTTTAATGAAGAGGATAGTAAAGAAACATCAGTTAAAGCAATTTTAGATTTTGGTATGCTTGATGTTGATAAGGAAGATATTGAATTTATGGATCAAGAAATATCTTTTGTTGGAATTACTTCAGATATGTTGGTTGTAGATCTTGGTTTAAATAAAACGAAAGAAGGAAAGACGAAGTACAAAACTGGTGATAAAATCAAATTCAAGCCAAATTATATGGCTGTAGCCCGACTTCTAAACTCTAAATTTATTGAGAAACGATTTGAATAAAGAGGTTATTCTTTAATTTAAAATAGGCTGTTTTTTATTGAATTCATACATTTGCAAGCATTTTGAATAAATTTTTCTTCTTGTAAGTGTATGTATTTTTTTTAATAGAATAATTACTATTTTCAATTATATTTTTTCTGCAATTTGATTAAATCAATTCTAACAATTATTAATGAACTTATAGTATTATTAAAAATGATAAAAAATTTTTTTCCTTTGTTGGCAATCATCTTTTCAACATTTACATTTGGACAAAACACATTAAAAGTAATAATAAAAGATAGCGAGCATAAAGAATCACTTTTTGGAGCAACAGCAATTGTAAACGGTACTTTAATTGGTGCCAGTGCCGATGAAAATGGTTTTATTGAAATCAAAAATATTCCAAATGGTTTACAAACAATTATCTTTAGTTATATTGGATATCAAGAAAAAATAAGTGTATTTAACTTTCCTATAAACCAAACTGTACCAAAAGAAATTTTTCTTACTGCTCAAGATGGAGAAGAGCTTGAAGAAGTAATAATTTCAGCTACACGTTCGAGCAGAACTATTAGTAATATTCCAACAAGAATAGAAGCGATTTCGGGAGAAGAATTAGAAGAAAAAGGCAATATGAAACCAGGTGACATTAGAATGATGTTAAATGAAAGTACTGGTATTCAAACACAACAAACTTCAGCTACAAGTTATAATTCAAGTATTAGAATACAAGGTCTTGATGGAAAATATACTCAAATATTAAAAGATGGTTACCCACTTTATTCTGGCTTTTCAGGAGGATTGAGTTTATTACAAATTGTACCTCTTGATTTGAAGCAAGTAGAGGTGGTAAAAGGAGCTTCGTCAACACTTTATGGAGGTGGTGCTATTGCAGGATTAGTAAATTTAGTTTCAAAAACACCTACAGAAGAAAAAGAATTAAGTTTTATGCTTAACGGAACATCAGCATTAGGTTTAGATGCAAGTATGTTTTATTCTAATAAAAATGATAAGGTTGGTACAACTATTTTCGCCTCTTATAATTTAGGAACACCTTATGATCCTGCCGATATTGGTTTAACAGCAATACCTAAATTTTCAAGGTTCACAATTAACCCAAAATTATTTGTGTACTTAAGCGATAAAACAACAATGAACATTGGGTTTAATAGTACAATAGAAGATCGAATAGGAGGAGATATTAAGTATATTCAACATCATGAAAACCCAACAAACAGTTATTTTGAAAAAAATAAAACAAATCGATTTAGTACTCAATTAGGTCTGGATCATATTATAAATGATAATTCAAATTTGTCATTTAAAAATAGTGTGAGTTATTATGAACGCTCCATTCAAATTCCAAATTTTAAATTTTCAGGAGCTCAAATTTCTTCATTCAGTGAGGCAACATATAATTATAAGAGTGAAAATTCAGAGTGGATAACTGGTTTGAATCTTTGGACAGATAAATTTACTCAAGATCAATTAGATACATCAGTAGTAGATTACAATTTCACAACATTTGGAGCATTTATTCAAAACACATCTAATATTACCGAGAAATTCGCTCTTGAAACGGGTTTAAGAGGAGATTATCAAAAACAGTATGGATTTTTTGCTTTGCCAAGAGTTTCTGCCCTTTTAAAAGTGAACCCAAAATTATCGTTGAGGTTAGGAGGAGGTTTAGGGTATAAAACTCCTACTGTTTTTACTGAAGATGCAGAACGAATTCAATTTAGAAATGTTTTGCCAATTGATGTTTCAAAAACAGAAGCAGAGCAGTCTATCGGGGGGAATTTTGATATCAATTATAAAACAGCATTATCAGATAATATTTCTTTCAGCATAAATACATTGTTATTTTATACTCAAATAAAAGACCCATTAATTCTTACATTAAACACTTCTAATTTATATGAATTTCAACAACCAAATGGATATATTGATACTCGTGGAATTGAAACAAATGTGAAATTATCTTATGGAGATTTAAAACTTTTTATTGGGTACACACTGGCTGATGTAAATGAACATTATAACGGTAACGCCACAACTTTTCCTTTAGTTGCAAAACACCGATTAAATAATGTTTTGATGTATGAGGTTGAAGAAAAATTAAAGATGGGCTTAGAAGCTTATTATTTTTCGCCTCAAAAACTAAATAATGGAGAAATTGGTCGTGAATACTGGTTATTTGGATTTATGGTAGAGAAAATTTGGGATCATTTTTCAGTGTTTATAAACTTTGAAAATTTTGGAAATACAAGACAAACAAAGTTTGACACTATTTATACTGGTTCCATTTCTAATCCTACTTTTAGTGATATTTATGCTCCCGTTGATGGATTTGTTATAAATGGTGGTGTAAAAATTAAATTATAAAATAAAAGAAGGTAAATTGTTTGTCAAAACTTTTCGTTTTATATACAAAGATGTTAGTTTTTATATTATATTTTATTTCTTTGTTAAGAAATAAAATCACCAATTTAAATTTTAGAACTTGTTAGAGCCCTATAGATAGGGCTCCTAAACAATTTAATTTGAAAGGTTATTCAGCTGAATTAATTGCATATATAGAGGATATAACGGTTTTAATGAAATAGTTAAAATATTAATTTATATGTTGGTTTATTCCTTTGTTTATGAATTCATTTCATAGGCATCTACATTTGTAAATACAAACTCTTTCCAAATTGTTTTTGTTCTGTTAAAATCTACTTCCGGCTTTTGAATCATACGCATGCAATAATCCATTTGCATGGCAGTACTACTCGGTCTGCTATACATTTCTAACGCAAATTTGCTGAAATCACGGACTAAACAATCAAAAATCTGATTGATTAAAATAGTGTCGATTTTCATGATTTTTGCATTTTCCAAAATTAATTGAGCATAAGGTACCAGTGTAAACATTTCACCAATGGTTAACATTACATCAACATCTTTCATCTGATGTTCTGTTGCAGGTGCTTTCATCAATGATTCTTTAAATAAATTGACTTGCTTTTTGAAGATTTTAATATTTGGTAAATCGAATAAATCAAGTGCTTTGTTAAAATCGTGAAATTGAATTTTTCCTAATCCACCAGTTGGTCCTTGCATAAAAAGAAATTCATCATCAGCGGCATCACTTCGTTGAGCAATTACAGGGTATTCCTTTGGCACAAATAAAAAGTTTTTCATAAACTTACTTATCAGCGCAATATTCACATGAACGGTTCCCTCTAGTTTTGGTAAGGCTCTAATATCGCGTGCAGCCATTTCGAAAAAAGTATCTTTTTCAAAACCTTTTGCAGCAATAACGTCCCACATTAAATTAACTACTTCTTCACCTTGAGTGGTAACTTTCATTTTCATAATTGGATCATAGAGTAAATACCTTCTATCTTCCAGAGAACCAGAACGCATGTAATCGGCTGTCCTACTCGCATACAGTTTCATAGCTATTAATCGTGTATAAGCATCCGTAAACAAACGTTTCACATGTGAAAAGTCAGTTACAAACATGCCATATAAACTTCTTTTAGAAGCGTGATTAAGCGCTTCATAAAAAGCGTGCGTACAAATACCAATAGAAGCCCAACCTAAGTTGTATTTTCCAACATTTACGGTATTTAAGGCATTGTTCCAAGCTTGCTTACCTACCGCTAATATGTCATCTTCCGTAACCGGATAATTTTTTAGTTCATATTCTCCAACATAATTTTGGCTATTCACGGTGTTTTTTACTAAATGATAATTTGGGTGTTGCGAATTAGCTACAAAAAATACATATTCTCCATTTTCCATTTTACCAAAGGTTGAAACCATATCAGCTTTATTTGCATTACCAATATAATACTTTGAACCATTTGCTAAATAGGTGCCGTCTTTTTGCTTTGTAAGGATCATATCTGAAGAATAAACATCTGCCCCGTGTGTTTTCTCCGAAAGACCGAATGCGAAAATTGCTCCATTGCGCAATAAATTTGCCGCTTTTTGTTTTGCTTTTTCATTATCCGACATCCAAATTGGCCCTAAACCTAAAATTGTAACTTGCCAAGTATACCAATAAGGCAGTCCATAAAACCCAAGAATTTCATTAAACTCCTGAATACGCCACATGTCCCATCTTGCATTTTCAGTTCCATATTTTTCAGGGGTCAACAAATCGGCGAAAATTCCCTCTTTTCCAATAAAATCAAGAAACTCCTGATACCATAACCGTTCTTGGTCATCTTTTTTAATACTGGACTTCCCCTTTTTTTCAAAAAAAGCAATCGTTTTTTGCATTATTTCATTTGACCGGTTATCTGGATAAAATCGGTTCCTGTTTTTAGGGTTTAATAGAAGCATAATTGTAAGTGGTTAATATTTAGTATTTCAAATATACTTAAAAAAGGATGAATTAATTATGCGCGCATAGTATTTTAAATGAAAAGTTAAATTAATTTCACAAAAACATAGAGTGAACTTAATCTTTATAAATGTAAAAGACCAAGCAGTCTGCTTGGTTTTTTTGTAGCATAATTCACAATTGTAGACTTAGCGTCAATAAAAACAAGGGTGTTTGGATAAATTTTCTTACGCAATTTGGCACGTGAAATAAAAAAGGACTTAAGATAAATACCTAAGCTCTTGATTTATTTGTAGCGAGATCCAGAATTGAACTGGAGACCTCAGGTGCATTAAAAGTCTTTAAACCATTTTATTGGGCTCCTGCGCTATATTTTTGCAAAATCGTGTTCCGAAACGTGTTCCGATTTTAGATTGATTTGTTATACAAATAATGGTATCCAATTTAGGAAAAAAATGCACTTTAAAAATAAAGTTTCTCTTTTTACTTTGTAAAAAACGTCGATTGCTTAATAAAAATAAATTTATCTTTTATTCCTAAAATTTTAAAATTCCCCAAGTAGCTGGATTTGAAATGGTAGCCAATTCGGGCCAATAATGTTGTTTTTCCGTAGGATCACTCAATTTAAAAGCAATTCTAATGTTCAAATCTGGGTTTGGAGCTATATTAAGCTTGGCCCAACTAATCTTAAATTCAATGTTATTGTTTCCATTTTGGAAAGGAATAATATTAGCTTGCCAATCAGGGGGATTAGTTGCACAATATTCCCAGTTATAATATTCACCTTTGCCCTCACAATTACTATAGGATGAGTGAAACCAATAAGTATCGTTATTCCAACTTTTAATTGCTGATAAATTTGTAGCGATAAGAATTTCAGGAGTAACTCTTAAACCATCCGTAGAAACTAAATTTTCAAGTGCAATATATAAATACTCAACATCGTATTTATAACTAACAGTAGCTGACCAATTTGGTGTTAGTTGTATACTTACGGCCTTAGCATCTTTCCATTCTTCACCCAATACCCCATCAATTAATGGCGCTACTGTAGTTTTAGGTAAAAGTATTGAATTTTGGGCAACTCCTTGAAGCGAAACAAAAAACAAAATTAGTAGTAAAATAAATAGAGAACACTTTTTCATAAGATTACGGGTTTCAAAAAACTGAATATTACTTTTAATACGTTTATAAAATTACTATTTTTTTTGAAATACATAAAAAAAAAGCCCACACCATGACTGATGTGAGCATACCTTATAAAAACAGTAGTTCAAAATTGTTGTGAAAAACTTGTTTTCATTAGACGAAGGTAAGTAAAAAAAATTAAGGTATTACTTAGTTGGATTTTTTGAAGGGTTAAAAAATTGTTAAAAGCTAGCGAATTGCGAATACATTAATAAACGACCTAATTAACAAGTCTAAAATACGAAGTATTCAATAAAAATAGCCTTGTATTTTCTAATGATAAATATCATTAGAAATATATGTAATACAAGTTACCTTTGTTATGCGTTTTAATCTTGGAAAAGGCACCTTTTTAATATGAATAAGCTTAAAAAACATCCCTTAATAACAAAAATAGTACTACTATTTTTTATAGTGGTATGGTTCATTCCGGCTTATGGACAGGATAGTACGTATGTAGACATCCTAGATACGCTAGATGAGAATCGTGTGGTTTGGGTCAATCAAATTCCAGCACTGAAAGAGGATGTTAAAAAGAAACGCAAGGGGTGGTTGCTCAAACTTATTTTGGGAGAAAAAGACATCCCTACACTGCAAAAACCTGTAATGGCATTGCCTATGGAGGTTGCTCAATATGTAGTACTTGATCAGGGCAATGCGACGTTGTTTAGCTACGAAAATCAAAAACTCACCATTCCAAAAAAGCTACGTAAACAACCCTATTTATTCAATTCTTTAGTTACTGCTTGTCTATTTGATAAGGAGTATGTTTTAGTAACAGATTCTGGTAATAATGCTATATATAAGGTGTCAAAAGATTTTAAGGAAATTCAAAATTTAAATGATAGTTTAGTACTGCAAAGACCAACGGGTATTGCTTATAATAACCGTACCAAACAAATTTGGGTGGTTGAAACAGCTACACATAGAATAAGTGTGCTCGATGCACAAGGGCATAGAAAAAGAGTCATTGGAAAAAGGGGTACAGGTGAAGGAGAATTCAATTATCCTACTTCTATATGGATTGATGCCAAGGGGAAGGTATATGTGGTAGATGCCTTAAATTATAGAATTCAACGATTTGATACCGAAGGTAATTTTGAATTTATGTTTGGAGAAAATGGCAATGGAACCGGTTATTTTGCAAGCCCTAAAGGCATAGCTACTGATAGTTTTGGTAATATTTACGTGGTAGATGCCTTATTTCATGGAGTACAAATATTCAATAAAAACGGAAACTATGTATATAGTTTTGGAACACAAGGACGCCAAACAGGTGAATTTTGGATGCCTTCTGGAATCTATATTGACGCACAAAACAATATCTATGTAGCCGATAGTTATAACAGTAGAATACAAATTTTTAATTTAGAGTTAAAAGAATGAAACCCCTTACCTTATATATAACCCTCATTTTTTGTTTTGTAAGCGTCGTTGTTTTTTCACAAGGCGTTTCGCAATCACGACATAATTTATCGGCATCTAGCAAAGGGAAAGTTAAATCTATGGACGATGACCGCGTTTGTCAATTTTGCCATACTTCACACTCTGCAAGCCCCAAAGCACCAATGTGGAACAGAAAAAAATCTGGTGCTATTTATACCTTATATGATAGCTCAACATTAAATGCCAACCCAGGACAGCCTGATGGTACTTCTATATTGTGTTTATCCTGCCACGATGGTACCGTAGCCTTAGGAAACACCTTAAAAAACCCTAAATCAATGTCTTTTGCGCATTCCATGACCAAAAGAGGAAATTTGGGAACTGATTTGTCTGATGATCATCCAATTTCTTTTACTTACGATGCTGGTTTGGCTGCTGAAGACGGCGAACTAAAAGATCCTAATACCTTAGAGGCACATGTCCTAGATACAAATGGGAAATTACAATGTACCTCTTGTCATGATTCGCATAGAGATTTGGAAGGTGATTTTTTAAAGCGGAGTAATGAGTTTTCCGACCTATGTTTTACCTGCCATGATAAAAAATACTGGGGCAATAGCAGTCATAACACCTCTGCAAAAACATGGAATGGTACAACACCAAACCCTTGGTCTCATTTAGACACTCCTTATAACAGTGTTGCGCAAAATGGCTGTGCTAATTGTCATGACACCCACAACGCCTCTGGAAAAGAGCGTTTGTTAAAACGCGAGGCTGAGGAGGACAACTGTATGGACTGCCATAACGGGAATACTGCTAAAAATAACATACAAGCTGAATTTTCTAAACCGTATCGTCATGATGTTTATGCCTATACAGGAATTCATGACCCAACGGAGTCTGATATAAACAAAACAAAACATGTAGAATGTGTGGATTGCCATAACGCACATGCTTCTAATAGTTATGATGCTGAAGCTCCCTTTGTAAAAGGGGCAAATTTGGGTGTAAAGGGGAACAATCAATTCGGTACTGAATTGACCATTGCAGTAAATGAATACGAAATTTGTTTCCGTTGCCATGCGGATAATCCTATGACACCCGAACATACTACCAGGTATTTGGGAACCTCCAATACGCGCATTGATTTTAACCCAAGTAATATATCGTATCATCCGGTGATGGAAGAAGGGAAAAATAGCAATCCAAGAGGGCTTATAGCTCCATTAAGTGCCGGTTCACAGGTGTATTGTTCTTCTTGTCATGCAAGTGATGGCGAAAATGCCCCAGCAGGGCCACATGGGTCGATCTACCCAAGAATATTGAAGGCTAATTACAATATGGACAAAACCCCGCAATTGGGTAAAAGCTGGCCTTCTTTAATTCAAAGTAATTTTGCCTTGTGTTTTGAGTGTCATGAGGTGAATACCGTAACTACAATACATACGGAGATTAGCAATGGCCATTTTATGGAAACCATTGGTTGTAATGCCTGTCATGATCCACATGGCTATGAAGGTGGGAATTTATCAGAAAACGGCTACCTTGTTAATTTTGACCAAACCGTGATACAACCCAACCCAATAAATGGACGTATGATAAACTTAGATGAAAAAAAATGTTTTATGACCTGCCATGATCCAAACGGTGTTGTAAATTACACACACAAACAAGAAGGATCGGACTATTAAGACCGTTAATTATTATTGCGAATTAAACGAAGCAATCTTTCCCGTCATTGCGAACGCAGTGAAGCAATCTGTTAATTTTTATCGTCATTACAATTGAAACGAAGCAATCTTTCCCTTCATTGCGAACGCAGTGAAGCAATCTGTTACTTTATTTCGTCATTACAATTGAAGCGAAGCAATCTTTCCCGTCATTGCGAACGCAGTGAAGCAATCTGTTACTTTATTTCGTCATTACAATTGAAGCGAAGCATCAAGGAAACAATCTGTTGATTTATACAATAATTGTAATGCTTTGTAACAAAGTTAACATAATAAGCCAAAAACGAACAAGATATTTTTATTTAGAATTGGTGTAAATAAGTTAAGAAATTGAAAATGAAAACAATACAAAACACGCATTATTTCAAAAAAAAAACAAACGTAAAAATTAAATACCAAATATTCATCAAAACGTGTATTTTATTCATTAAAACATACCATTTACGCATAAATAAGGTTTTGTGTAACAAATATGACTTAGATCAGGTTTTTCCTTTAAATGACACTGTAATTTTATACTAAGATATTTGAATAAATAAATCAATCAATTAACAATTAACAATTAACAATTATTTTTACCTTATGAAAACAAAAAACATATTTTTAACAGTAGCATTAGCATTATGTACAACATTTGCTTTTGCACAAAACATTACTGGATCTAAACATGATTTTAGAGTCCAATCATTTAATCCAACGTCAGGAGGTAGTGCAGAAATCTGTATTACCTGTCACACACCTCACAACGCTATAAGTAGCGCTAATGGAGCGCCATTATGGAATCACGCTGAGTCAGTTGAAACTTTTACCCCTTATGCAGATAATGGGACTTTAGATGCAAGTGTTGTTGCTCCAACAGGTACATCAAAATTATGTTTGTCTTGTCATGATGGGACAACAAATTTAGACGCTATAGGTACAGGGGTAGCTGGTACTGCTGCTTTAGGATCAGCAACGTTTTATCCAACAACGACAGCAGATTTAGGAACAAACTTAACAACTCACCATCCTGTTTCATTTACTTATGATGATGCATTAGCTAATGCTGATGGAGGATTGCATCTACCAACTTCAACCGCTAGTGGAATTACAGGTAACATTGACGCTGATATGCTATTTGGAGCTGGAAACGATCGATTAGAATGTTCATCTTGTCACGATGTACATAATGGTGCAAATTTAGCGGGATTGTTAGTTAAAACTAATAATGGTAGTGCTTTATGTTTGACTTGTCATAACAAATAAGAAAATCTCATTACCATAAAAAAAGGCGATTAATTTCGCCTTTTTTTATGGTAAAAATTCAACAAGATTAAATTAAAAAAATAGCTTCTACTCCTATTATTCATTGACTTTTATCATAATTATTTAGAGTAGTAATTTATACCTTTGACGTAAATGTAATCTCCTTATTTATAGCATAAATGATTAAATAATAATATTATGAAAAAATTAGTAACTAAAAGTAAATATAGTGTCATACTTATTGCATTAATCGCTAGTGTATTGTCTTGTTCTCCTAAAATACAAAGCAATATGATGGTGCAAAAGAAATCAGTATTTTTTCCAAAAGAAACGGATACCGCACGATTTCAATTTTTAACATCTTACAGTAAATCTTCGGACATTATGGCGAAGCAATCAGGTTTTAAAGCATCTATTGTTGGAGAACAGGAAGTAATCCATATTGGTAAACCATTTGGTATAGCAATATCTAATGGTAAAATATACATCTGTGATTCAGATAACAGAGAAATAAAAGTTTTAGATCTTGAAAACAAAGATTTTAAATCATATAAACCAAAAGTAAAAAGAGGCTTTGCGCAGGCTATGAATATTTTTATCGATGAAGAAGGGCTTATTTATTTAGTAAGTCCATTAAAACGTTTAATTTCAATTTACGATGATAATATGAATCACATTACCGAGTTTGGACCCGATGTTAATTACAGACCTATAGATATAGCTGTTAAAAACGATAAAATATATATCGTTGATATAGGGAATAATCGTGTTAATATTTTTGATAAAACAACTAAAGAATTGATAGGTTTTTTCCCCGATAGCGTTGTGGGTAATGATGATTGGTTGTATTCTCCTACCTCAATTAGCGTTTCAGATAACCAAATATATATCACAGATACTGGTGATTTTTCTCTAAAAGTGTATTCTTTAGAAGGTGAATTTCTTAAAAAAATTGGATCTGTCGGTGATGGTTTAGGGCAGTTTACAAGACCTAAAGGGAATGCCGTAGATAAAGAAGGAAATATATATGTGTTGGATGCTGCATTTGAAAACGCACAAATCTTTAATAAAGAAGGCCAGTTATTAATGTTCTTTGGTGGTCCTTATAATGGCCCTGGCGATATGTATATGCCTGCTGAAATAATAGTTGACTACAAAAACAAAGATTATTTTAAGCATTTAGTAGATAACAAGTATGATTTATTGAATTTAATAATAGTTACCAACCAATATGGTCCAGAAAAAGTTTCTGTATATGGTAGAGTAGAATTAAAAAAATAGTGACTGTATTTGTTCCTATATTAAAAAATATACCAAAGAATTAGTACATTTTTGAATTATGTCAAAAAACACATATTATAGTTATATAGTATTAATTTTGTGTGCTATACTTGTTAGTTCTTGTAGCACAAAAAGCTCTTATGGTATAAAAAAAATATTTTTTGACGGTGTGCCAGATCCTTTTAAAGATAATGAAATAGTTTATGGTATTAGTAGTGTTGATTCTACCAGTAGAAAAATGCGAGATAGTATTTTAGCCAAAGCAAAATCAAAAGAAATTTTACATCAACCTTTTCAGGAACAAAAATGCAAGACTTGTCATCAAAAATATCGCAAAAGCCAATCAAGAACTACTTCAAAGGATTTGTGTTATACCTGCCATGACAATTTGGAGACAGCATACCAAAATTTACATGCACCTGTTGTAGCTGGTTATTGTACACAATGCCACAACCCTCATAAATCAAAAAACAAAAAATTATTAATAAGTGGTGACAATACACTTTGTTATAACTGCCATGATGAGGAGTATGTAAGTTCAACAACCCTGCATAAAACCATGGGTGAAAAAAACTGTACAACGTGTCATAATGCACATGGCGGTGACACTAATTTTTATCTAAACAAAAACACCTGTTTTGAATGCCATGATAATTATAATAACACCTACGCCAATGTGCATGGCCCTGTTGCTTCAGGTTTATGTTTTTCTTGTCATGAAAATCATACCTCAAAAAAACAGTATTTATTAAAAATAGCCAATAATGAGCTTTGTTTTAATTGCCATTTACAAGAAGATATTTACCTAAATAAAGCACATATAACTGCTGATAAACAGAGGTGCACAACATGTCATAATCCACATGGTGCTCAGGGCACGTTTCTTTTAACTAAAAATAGCGCCCAGTGAAAAAGTTAAAAGTGATACTACTTGTTTTATTTGCTACCTGGTCAGGGTTTGCGCAAGATAACAACTACGAACCATCTTTTTGGAAACTACTTTCAATAAACGGTGATGTAGGCCTTTTGGGAACGTATAGAGCTTCTAATGCTAAGACAATCAGAATTAAAAATTCTACTGAAAATACATTTTTATCTGGGCTACTAAATTTAGATGCACAGTCTTATTTATGGCATCCTAATTTTCTGGTGTTGGATGTTGGAGCCACCTATAATCCAGGAGTTGGTAATAACAATTTCATATTACAACCTGATTATGCTATTAATAACGTTTCGAAACAAGTAAGGATAAAAACCACCCTGTTTAGAAAAAAGAATTTGAATTATCATACTTTTTTGAATTATACCAATTCATACTCAAGTATAGAAAAGATAAGTGAAAACTTTAATAATTCTTTTGTGTATGGAGGTACAGTCAATTACAGAAATAACATAGCGCCTATTCAACTAAAATATACTAACTTTAATAGAGAGCAAGATCAAAAAACCTATAATCGATTCTTTAAAAATAAAGGCAGTGAATTAAATATACAAACAACAACATCTTTCGGTTCATTGGACTCGCATGAGGCAATTTTTTCTCAGCGGAATTATAAGAATACGCTACTTGGTGTCTATGAAAACAGTATAAATACAACTACATTTAATTTAAGAGACCGCGTTTATTTTGATAAAAATAAAGATAAATATATAACTTCATATCTCAATAATATGAACATTACAGGTACTAAACAACATAAAATATTTAATTTAACAGAAAACCTATATTATACATTGCCTTTAAATTTTATAGTGCTAGGGAAATATGACTATAATGATATATATAGAAACAATCAAAATAAAAACACACAAATTGCAGGTGGTAGCATAAAGCACAAATTGTATGAAAGCTTAAACTCCAATGTATCATATGAATATTTTAAAGCTAAACAATCTGCCTACATTGAAAAATCAAATAACTTTAGGTATGGAGTAGCCTATACTAAAAAAATCCCTTTAAAAGGGAGGTTTAATTTGTCGTATAATTTTTCACAAATCAAAATTGAAAGAGAGGGGAATACAATTGAAATTCCATTTTTTAATGAAGCCTACATATTAAGTGATACTGATATTACCTTGATACAGTATCCAGACATTATTGAAGAGTCAATTGTTGTAAAGGATATTACCGGGGGGCTGATTTATCAGGAAAATATTGATTATATATTAATTCAGCAAGGCATTTATTTCGAAATACAACGCTTACCAGGTGGGCTAATCTCCAATAATGAGCAAGTTTATATCGATTTTATTGGTAAAAACTCGGGAAGTTATAATTATACGCTACTTTCTAATAGATTTCAATCCAATATAAGTTTATTTAATGATTTGGTAAACTTTTATTATAAATATATGAACAGAGACTATGAAAATGTGAGTGTAACAAATACGGATATTTTGGGCAATATAAATCAAAATGTGATAGGGATTACGTTCCGTTATAAAGCCTTTGAATTTGGAGCTGAAAAAGACAATTATAAAAGCAACATTGTACCCTATAAATTGAACTCTTATTTTGCAAATGTAACTGGCCGATTGAATACTAAAATGAGCTATACATTTAATGCTATAATTAAAGATTACGATATGATAGCCGAAGAGGGTAGAAGTCAGCTATTTGTGAGTGCTTCAGGAAACCTTTCCTATAATTTTAATTATAAAACTAGATTAAATGTGACCGCTGGTTATAGAAAGCAGGAAGGTGAAGGTATTGATTTGGATTTATTTACAACAAGAGCAGAGCTAACTACTTCTTTTAATCAGCTTATACTAAAATTGTCAGCAGATATTTATAAACGAAATTATTTATTAACAGAAGATTATAATTACAATGCCATAAATTTAAGAATAACAAGAAGATTTTAAACCCTTTTAAAAGAACCTTATAAAAACAACTATATATGAAAACAATCACTCCCCCAAAAAAAAGAATAGGAACCCTCTTTATCTTGGCAGCTTTATTTGTAAGCACAGGGCTTTTTGCCCAGAGTACAAATACCTGTTTAGAATGCCATAGCAGTATGGTAAGTAAAGAATTTGTTCATGGCCCAACAGGTACAGATTGTACCAGCTGTCATGAGCCCACAGGCGTAAAACATTCTAACGAACAAACAGCAGGAGGTTTTAAGCTTTTTGCCACAGGTTCAGAGATGTGTTATGCCTGTCATACCGAATTGCCGGCAGAACACAAGGCGCGCTATGTGCACAAACCGCTTAAAACAGGTAATTGCACAGGATGTCATGATATTCATTCAGCTGATCACGCCAAGCAGTTAATTAGTACATCACCCGATTTATGTTTGTCTTGTCATGATAAATTTGTGGCCAAAAAAAAATTGGCAACAACTATTCATACACCGTCATTTGAAGGAGAAGCTTGTACGCAATGCCATACACCCCATGGTTCTAAAGAGAAGCGTTTATTATTAAAAAAGAGCAAGGAACTTTGTTTAGACTGCCATAACAAAATTATTAGAAGAGAAGATCAAACTTTAATTGCCAATATTGGAAAACATATTGAAGAAAGCTCTAATATTCACAAAGCGCTAAACAAACGTTGTACTTCATGCCACAATGCGCATTACTCAACAAAACCCTTAATGTTGGAAGAGAATTTCCCAATTGGGTCTTATGCCAAAGGAGTAGAAGCAACATTCCAATTATGTTTCGATTGTCATAATACCGATTTGCTAAATATAGAAAAAACAACCACAGGAACTATGTTTAGAGAAGCTGATATAAATTTACATTACCTACATGTAAACAAAGAAAAAGGTAGAAATTGTACTACTTGCCACGATTTACATGCTGCTAATAACACACAATTAATTGCCACTACAGTTAAATTTGGGCGTTGGGATATGCCGTTAAATTATATTCCAACTGATAATGGAGGTACTTGTGCAACAGGGTGTCATAAAGAGCAAAGTTATTCAAGAGGTGTAATAATAGAGTAAACTAAATATTTTAAAAAAAAAATAAAGATTTTGAAAAAAAACCGCTTAGTAGCGGTTTTTTTTTATGATTATTTAAATACCAATTATTGGAAAATAGCTGCTCTTGAATTATCATAGAGATTCGAAAAAACGACATTAATTGACCTAATTTGTTAGTATATCAATTTGAATAACTCTTTTTTTGATTATTTATTTCAGGTTTTTGAGCTATAATCTAATAAAAAAAGGAGGCAAACAAGCTTTTTTGGTATTTTTAGATATTAACTCTGATTTTTTTATAAATTGCATTCCTACTGAGTAATTTTGTTAAAAAAGTTTAAAATGCTTGGTATTAGGATGGTTTTTGGCCATTTTTTATCTAACAATAAATCAAATAATAGAATTGATAACAATCAAAAAACAAAACAAAAGGGTATAAAAACACAACAAACGGTACGAAAACATCAACAAATGGTAATTTAATTTTTTTTATTCAATTTATTTAAATACATTTGCCCGGAAGATAAATAACAATAGTATTGTAAAAATATTTTCTAAAAACCACTATTATTAACCTTCTTTAAGGATTTAGCACCAAATACTGTTTAAAGAATTAAAGTTTAATTTAATTATTATGAAAAATTTATTATTTATTTACTTGTTTCTTATTGCTTTTACCTCATTTTCCCAAGAATCAACTTTTATTCATAAAACAGAAATAGCTAATAACGAGGCGTACTCTTTTATTCCCCCAATAAAACTTCTTAATAAAGAAATTTGGAGTCGAGTAGCTGACACACGTTTTGAATGTAATTTTTTAAGACTTGCTGTTGAATATAAAAACAATGAATATGTTCTTTATCAGATGGATGGTAATAAACTAGAGTTGAGTAGAGCTTCAGAATATAAAATTATTGGTGATGAAATAGCGATGAATACTTTTAGCGTTTCACCTGGTTTTTCTGGTAGAGCTAACTAGTGTAGTAACAAGTGCTTTTTAACGTCCTCTTAAATTAACCACTGCAATATATTAAAAAAAAATACCGTTGGCTATATAATGCTCACGGTATTTTTAGGTTATTAGAGATGTTAATTATTTCAATAGTACAGCATCTTCCATAATCACTTTATAAAAATACCCAGCACCAAAATCTTTGTCTAATGCTAATGTACCTTCAAATACAACTACGTCACCTACTAGAGCATCCTCTTGTGATGTAATCATTAAATCATAAGACCCTTCAAACTCAGTTCCATCCTGAAAATGTATCCAGTTTTTCCCCATAATAGCTGAGGTAAACTTAGTTATTTCGCCCTTAATTTTTATTTTTTTCCCTGCATAGTTTTTACTATTTTCAAACAATTCAGCAATACGAATACTTCCTTCTACACTTTCAATAGTTAATTCTAATTTATTTAAGGTTGGTTGTTTACCAGTTTTAACAGGTTCCTTTGGTTTGTTAGGATCAACCAGCCCCTTTTCAGGGTCAATTGCGTTGGAATTCGTAATAAAACTTAAAAATATTACTTCATCAAAGGTACGGTCGAGTTCTGTACTTTTAAAATTCGGCATTGCCATTCCACCTTTATAATAATAAAATTCCCCCAATTTGGCTTCCATTTTAGGAGCTGCCAACCATTTTTTGGTGCCTTCTTCCAGTACATATAAATAGGTATAAGCCTCTACTTGTAATACCTCCTGAACAATTACTTTTTTTAACCCGCTTTCGGCATGTGGGTTTTGCGCAATTCCTATACTACTACATAGGAAAATACTTGCTAGTACTATTGTTTTTATAAATTTCATAAGTTTATAATTATTATTTAATAAGTTCTGTATCTTCAACTATAATAGCATATAAATAACCTGCGCCAAAATCTTTATTTAAAGCCACTTTTCCTTTAACAGTAATAACATCACCTATTTTCACTTCTGCTTTGGTAGTTAAAGTAAGGTCAAATTCTCCATTAAAATCGGTACCATCCTGCAAGTGAATCCAATTGAGGTTCATAATAGATGGGTTGTATTTGGTTACTTCTCCTTTTAAAGTAACAATTGTATTGTTATATTTTTCTTTGTTTTTAAACAGTTCAGCAATACTAATTCCATCTGCTGCAGCTTCTACAATAACCTCCTTTTTTTCAATAGTTGGTTTGGTAGCTTCTTTAGTTGTAGTTTGAGTATGTGGGATTTCTGTTAAAGGAATCGTAGCTTCTTCTGAATTTTCACTAATTCTTTCCACAAAATACACGGTTTCAAAAGTTTTTCCAAGATCTTTACTTTCAAAATTTTTCATTTCCATGCTTTTCCCATAATAATATGTTTTTCCTATTTCCACAGGTGTTGTTGGAGCTGCAATCCAGCTTTCCTGGCCTGCTTCCAAAACTCGGATGTATGAATACTCATTTACATGCAATACTTCTTGTGCAACCACTTTATGCACATCAAGTGCTTTTGTATCCTCCGCTTTTTTAGAAGAATCACATGAAGATAATACGATAAGAAAGGTTAAAAAGCTAAAAAATAATCTCATTTTAAAAGGGTTTAAATATTAGTAATGTAATGCGCAAATTTATGCCATTACAACTCCATTAATTATGACATTTGTCAGTAGTGAAAATACATTATAGTGTTACTTTTGTGACATAAATATTCAAAATTTAAAGAACAGATTATGAGAAAAATACTTAATATACTTTTTTCCCCTAGAACCACGTTAGGATTGTTGGTGATTTTTGCGATAGCTATGGGAGCAGCAACGTTTATTGAAAACTCCTACGATACTATTACAGCCAAAATATTGATTTACAATGCAACTTGGTTTGAAGCTTTGATGGTATTAATGGTTGTAAATTTTATTGGAAGTATTCAGCGATATCATTTGTTGACATGGAAGAAAATTCCAGGGTTTATATTTCATTTCTCCTTTATAATCATGATTATTGGTGCGGGAGTTACTAGATATATTGGCTTTGAAGGAAGGATGCATATTAGAGAAGGGCAACAATCAAATTATATTTTTAGCGATCAAACCTATTTAAATATAAGAGCCAATGACGGCGTGCAGGATTATGAGATGGATCAATTACTAAGTTTTGGAATGCTAACTGATAATTCTTTTCAAGCAAATCTTGAAACTTCTGCGAAAGGAACTGTTGAAATTAACTTTAAAAATTATTTAAAGAAAGCACAGGAAACATATGTAGAAGGTGAAGAAGGTGGTTTTACCATACTGAACCTAACGATTAGTGATGATGGAGGGCATAAGCATGATATTCAGTTAAAAGATGGGGAGCTTAAAATGATGCACAATACTCCTGTATCATTTAACAACAATCAACGTCCTGATGGTGTAAAAATAACTGGAAATGCCGATGGTTTATTTATAAGTTATCCAGCCAATATTGAAACAGCTTCCATGCCGGCAATGGCTGAAGGTCTTATAGAAAAAGATAGTTTGGGTGCACTTACACAAATGATGTTGTATAAACCTCAAGGATCGGGCTTAGCTATTGTAATGACCAAAATCTCTAAAAATACAACTATAAAATATGTTGAAAGTACTTCTCAGGAAAATGCCCCTGGAGCTTTAATTTTAGACATTAAATATAATGGACAATCAAAAGAGGTTGCCATACTTGGAGGTTCTGGTTATATAGAAAATTTTCAGGAAGTTCAATTGGACGGGTTTACACTAAAATTAGCCTATGGTAATAAAAAAATAAATCTTCCATTTGCGTTACAATTGGATAAATTTGAGTTGGATAGATATGCTGGATCAATGAGTCCATCATCATATGCCAGTGAAGTAACACTAATTGATCCAAGAAAGGGTGTACGAAAAAACCATCGCATTTTTATGAACAACGTATTAGATTATGAGGGTTTTCGATTTTTTCAGTCCTCTTATGATCAGGATGAAAAAGGAACGGTGTTATCTGTAAATCATGATTTTTGGGGAACCTGGATCACTTATTTTGGATATGCTTTAATGATTTTAGGATTTATATGGACCTTGTTTAATAAGCACTCTAGATACTGGGAATTAATGGGGAAAATTAAGACTTTAAGAGAAAAAAGAAGTCAACTAACTATAGTAATGATCTCCTTTCTTGTAACAGGAAGTGTATTTTCACAGCAACATCAACATCAACAACACCAGCATGAGCATCAAGTAGCGTCAAACAATTATTCTGTAAGCGATGAACACGCTGAAAAATTTGGCGAATTAATTACGCAAACCTATGATGGTCGTTTTGCTCCTGTGCATACGATTGCCGTTGATGTAATTCATAAAATTTCACGTAAAGACAAACTTGACATTCCTGGAAGAGGAAAAATGTCTGCAATGCAGGTGTTTTTAGACCTTCCTTTAAATGCTGATTTTTGGAAAAAACAAAACCTGATTTATGTGAGCGATAAGTCGATTACCGATTTAATTAACACGAGCGGTAAACGCGTTGCATTTAACGACTTTTTTAATGAAAAAGGGCAATATAAATTACAATCATTTGCCGAAGTATCGTTTAGAAAACCTGATGGAGAACGCAATAAATTTGATAAAGAAATTATTAAAATAAATGAACGCTTAGAAGTGTTTATGATGGCTTTTCAAGGTCATATGTTAGATATCTTTCCAGTTCAAAACTCTGAAAATAACAAATGGGTGAGTTGGGATGATCAACTGGCAATCAGACCATTAACGGGAAGTATTCGTATGATTAATGACGATTTACAGCTTCCAGTTTTTAATTACAGCAATATAATGCGTGCTTATTTTAGCACCTTAATTGATGCTACCAAAACAGCTGATTATAGCGAAGCAACTAAAATATTAGGGTATATAAACAGTATTCAAAGACAAAGCTCAACAGTTGACTTAATTCCTTCGGAAACTAAAGTTAAAAAAGAGATTTCTTATAACAAATCAAATATTTTTATCAATCTTAAAAACATGTATGCTTTATTAAGTTTGTTATTATTAGTTTTAGTATTTATTGATAATTTACGCACTAAAACAAGTAAAATCGTAAGCTGGACACTGAATATTTGTATTGCTATTTTAGGAGTTTCATTTATATACCATACCTATGGTATGGGTATGAGATGGTATTTATCTGGACATGCTCCTTGGAGTAATGGTTATGAAGCGTTAATTTTAATATCTTGGTCTAGTTTATTGGCAGGATTTAGTTTTATGCGTTATTCTAAAATTACCCTTGCTGCAACAGCACTACTCGCATTTTTTACATTGATGACAGCAAGTCATAGTAGTTACGACCCACAATTGACAAATTTGGTCCCTGTATTAAAATCGTATTGGTTAATTATTCACGTAGCAACTTTAACTATTAGTTATGGTTTCTTAGGACTTGGATTTATTTTAGGTCTTTTTAATATGAGTATTTACTTAATTAAAACACCTAAAAATTCGAAACGACTTTCTTTAATTACCAAAGAATTGACCTATATCAACGAAATGAATTTAACGATAGGATTGTTTTTAGCAACCGTTGGAACATTCCTTGGTGGTGTTTGGGCAAATGAATCTTGGGGCCGTTACTGGGGTTGGGATTCTAAAGAAACTTGGGCCTTGGTAATTACAGTTGTATATACTATAATTTTACACTTTAGACTGGCACCTAAATTGAAAGGAGAATTTATATTTAATGTGGCTTCTATTTTTGGATTTGGATCTGTTTTAATGACCTTTATTGGGGTAAATTATTACTTTACAAAAGGAATGCATAGTTATGGAGGTGGAGAAACACCTATGTTTCCAATGTGGGCTTGGATTACAATTTTAGCAGTTGTAGCTTTAATAGTAGCTGCAGGAATAAAGAAACATAGCACAGATAAGCATGGATATCAGGAGGAAGATAAATAGCTTAACGTATATGTAAACAATACAAAAACAAGTATAGTTTAAGGTCCTCTCGGTATAGACAATTACTCTTTGTGTGAGAGTTGGATGGATAAAAATCATACGTATTTTATACACATATATATGTGTATAAAATGCGTATGACAAATAAAGGGTTTAGTGAAAAAGGAAAAAATGCATTTTGCTGAACCATATTAAATTTTATAGTGATGATAAGAATTTGTTTCTGTATTGTATTCTTTTCCTTTTTCCAGTTGGTTACTGCACAAAACAGTGCAAATAGGATGAAAGAGGAGATGAGCAACAATATAATATTTCCTAATTCTGACAAAATTAATTTGGATTCAGGTTTATCATCAAATCAGATTTCCAATGATTCCATATTCCATGCAGGAGCTTTACTTCTTACGAAATTAAATGGGAATGCATTATATTTGAGATCGAGTTTCTGCCTTTCATGTCATGATGGCGTATCGGCCATTGAGGGGCATACTAGTACAAATGTTGGAAATTCAGAAAATGTTGAAACATCAACCTTGTTTAGTTTTAATCACCCAGTTGCATTTGAATTTACAAGGAGTTTGGCATTATCTAAAAGCTATTTGCATGATCCTTATAATACTCCTTCAGGTTTGGGAGGAACCGTTGCAGAAGATTTACTTGTAGAAGGAAGGATTGAATGTGTTACTTGTCACAATATCCTTTTTAATCGCAAGAATAGGGAAAAATTTGAAATATTATATAAAAGTAATGCAGGTAGTGCATTATGTTTAACTTGCCATAATAGATAAATTTAGAATATCTCATCCAATCAGAAGAAATTAAGGGATTTGATAGAGATTAAGCACCTTTAAATAACCTATCCTCGTCAGTTCGAGCGGAGTCGAGAACTCATTATGTGTCCTTCAACGAGTCTGTCCTCGTCAGTTCGAGCGAAGTCGAGAACTCGTTATGTGTCCTTCAACGAGTCTATCCTCGTCAGTTCGAGCGAAGTCGAGAACCTATTATTAGTAATTTGGCACTTTTAAGTAGTTCTCGACTAGCCAGTCCTGACTTCTCTACTAGCCTGTCTTGAGCGCAGTCGAAAGGCTCGAAGTGACGGTTGGAATTCTCGAAGTGACGTTTTATTGAGGTGTTCGTCAGTTCGAGCGAAGTCGAGAACTCGTTATGTGTCCTTCAACGAGTCTATCCTCGTCAGTTCGAGCGAAGTCGAGAACCTATTATTAGTAATTTAACACTTTTAAGTAGTTCTCGACTGGCCTGTCCTGACTTCTCGACTCCGCTCGAAGTGACGTTTTATTGAGGTCCTCGTCAGTTCGAGCGAAGTCGAGAACCTATTATTAGTAATTTGACACTTTTAAGTAGTTCTCGACTGGCCTGTCTTGACTTCTCGACTAGCCTGTCTTGAGCGCAGTCGAAAGGCTCGAACTGGCGTTCATGGTAATAAGTAGTATTTTAGGATTTGGCTTAAAGTGGCTAAAAAGATTGATAAAAAATACTTATTTTTAAACAAAAAAGTTATGAAATCTTCCTTTGTTTATATTTTATCATGTGCTGATGGAACCTATTATACCGGAGTAACATCGAATCTTGAAAAACGACTCCTCGAACATAAAAGTAGTAAAAATATTGGTTCTTATGTATCCAAAAGACTACCTATTAAGTTGGTTTATTATGAGCATTTCATGGACATTAATCAGGCTATTGAATGGGAGAAGAGAATCAAAAAATGGTCAAAAGCGAAAAAGGAAGCATTGATTCAGGATCGATGGGATGACCTTAAAAAATCAGCAAAATGTAGCAATGAAACGTCGCACAAAAATTATCGTTCTTAGCACTTGTTTTAATGAGGGGGCTTTGATTAATCCTGTCCTGACTTCTCGACTCCGCTCGAACTGATGTTTTATTGAGGTGTTCGTCAGTTCGAGCGAAGTCGAGAACTCGTTATGTGTCCTTCAACGAGTCTGTCCTCGTCAGTTCGAGCGAAGTCGAGAACCTTTTAATAGTAATTTAACACTTTTAAGTAGTTCTCGACTGGCCTGTCTTGACTTCTCGACTAGCCTGTCTTGAGCGCAGTCGAAAGGCTAGAAGTGACGGTTGGAATGCTCGAAGTGACGTTTTATTGAGGTGTTCGTCAGTTCGAGCGAAGTCGAGAACTCGTTATAAGTAATTTAATACCTTCAAATAGTTCTCTAACAGCCGCTTTTACCACTGCCATAATGTGCATCCGTGACACTGTTCCTACAAATTCAAATCTTCAATTTTTATTACATCTAATAGGTCAAAGTTACTAACATTGTTGTTGCTAAAGTCAGATTCTTAGAAACAGCAGACGCACCAATCAATAAATTAAATGGTCTGATAGTTTTCTTTTTTTTCGTAGTTTTGAGTTTTAAAAATCGAAATGAAATATATAAATAATTCATCATTATTTAAGGGGATGAAAAAATTTCTAAATCTGTTTTTCTCACTAAAGACATCATTAGCGTTGCTGCTTATTCTTTTAATATCTTTGGCCGCTGCTACACTGATAGAAGAGAACTACGATACTGTTACAGCAAAATCACTTATTTACCATGCTAAATGGTTTGAATTGCTAATGCTGCTGCTGGTTTTGAATTTCATTGGAAACATCCAAAAATATCAACTTTATACGAAAGAGAAATTACCGGGTTTTCTCTTTCATAGCGCATTTATTGTATTGATTATTGGCGGAACCATTACCAGATATTCAGGTTTTGAGGGAAATATGCATATTCGGCAGGGTGAATCTTCGAATGTATGCTATATTCCAGAACCTCATTTATATATTCAGGTAACAGATAATAAGCAAAATTATGCTGCTGACAGTCCTATATCGATGAACACAATTACCGATAATTCTTTTCACATTCGTATAGAAACTAAAGGGAAGGGTCCAATTGAGTTTAACTTTAATAACTATATTAAAAATGCAGTTGAAACAATTGCTGAAAACGGTAAGATAAAATATGTTCCCGGAAAGGAAGATGATAAGGGTGTGCATGTACTATTAATGGATGTTACTTTTAACGGCGAAAAACAGAAGGTTAGTGTTTTAAGGAGCCCAGAATATATCTATAATTATCATAAAGTTAAATTTGATAACATAGAGCTCCAGATTGCATTTGGAATGAGAAAAGTAGCCTTGCCTTTTTCAATTCATTTAAATAAATTTATTCTGGATAAATATCCTGGCTCTAATATCCCTTCATCAGTTTCAAGTGAGATAACTTTAACTGATAAGAGGAATAGCTTAAGTAAAGACCATAGAATTTTCATGAATAATGTTTTGGATTATGATGGCTACAGATTATTTCAACAATCTTACGATAAAGATGCAAAAGGAACAATACTGTCTGTAAGCTATGATTTTTATGGTACCTGGGTTACTTATTTGGGCTATTTAATTATGTTTATAGGATTTACGCTAACCTTATTTAATAAAAATTCAAGATTCTGGTACTTATTAAGAAAAATCGGACTAATGCAATCCGAAAGAAAAGCTGCCAACCAACTCCAGGTAAAATGGAAAAGGATAAGTATACTAGTTATTTCATTATTACTAGGTTATATTGGTTATATATATTTACAGAACAATCATCAAAAGAATGACGATATTGAACATACCCAAAAATTTGGACGTTCAATTGTACAAACCTATAATGGACGTTTTGCACCTATAAATACACTTGCGTATGACGTCATGCATAAAATTTCTAAAAAAGATAAATTCAATATTGCAGGAAAAGGACAAATGGATGCCATGCAGGTGTTTTTTGATATACTTGTGAATGAAGAATTCTGGATACAGCAAAAAATAATTTATGTTCGCGAAAAATCAGTAGCTGATATTATCGGAATAGAGGGTAACTACGGTTCATTTAAAGATTTCTTTCTTCAGAACAATACTTATAAACTTCAGGAACTGAACGGAAATGCTTTGAGAAAAAGCCCAGAGGAGCGAAACACCTTTGACAAGGAAATTCTTAAAGTAACTGAGCGTGTAGAAGTGTTTATGATGACACTTCAGGGTAGAATGCTCAAGTTGTTTCCCGAAAAGGGCTCATTGAATAATAAATGGATCACTTGGACTGATTCTCTTGCCTACACCCCTTTGACAGGTTCCATAAATATTATTAATAAGGATTTACAATTAAGGAATCTGAATTATAATAGTATCCTAACTTTGTATTTAAAGGAAGTATCAAACGCATCAAAATCAGGCGATTACTCAAGGGCTGATAGAATATTGGGTTATATAGAAAGAATCCAGCAACAAAGCTCTGCCGCAAAATTAATGCCTTCTGAAACATTGGTTAATGCTGAGATTTTTTACAATGAAGCCAGAATATTCATCAACCTGAAAAACATCTTAGGCATATTAAGTATCGTACTGCTTGTATTAGCTTTTATTGATAATTTAAAATCTCGAAAAAGTAAGCTCGTAAGTGCTGCTCTGAACTTTTTTATCATATTATTAGGTGTTGCTTTTGCATATCATACTTTTGGAATGATACTAAGGTGGTATGTATCTGGTCATACTCCATGGAGCGATGGTTACGAAGTCTTGCTCCTTGCTGCATGGAGTGTTATTCTTGTAGGATTTTTGTTCCTGCGTTATTCAAAAATTGCGCTGGCAGGAACGGCATTTTTAGCATTTCTTGCATTAACAACAGCTGCTCATACTAGTTTCGACCCTCAATTAACAAATCTAACCCCAATATTAAAGTCCGGATGGCTAATTATTCATGTCGCAACACTTACTATTGGTTACGGATTTCTTGGATTAGGTTTTATTTTGGGTCTGATTTATTTTGTTTTTAATTTATTTAAAAACCGAAAAAACCATAAAGAACTTGATGTGATTATTGAAGAACTAACATGTATCAATGAACTGACTTTAACTATCGGGCTTTTTTTAGTAACAATTGGTGTTTTTTTCGGAGCTGTATGGGCAAATGAAACCTGGGGTGGTTACTGGAAATGGGATGCCAAGGAAACATGGTCGCTTGCCACTATAATAGCATATTCCATAATTTTGCATTTCCGGCTAGTTCCTTTTATGAAAGGAAAATATATTTTCAATATTGGAGCAGTAATTAGTTTTGCTACCGTTTTTATAACATTTTTAGGAGTAAATTATTATTTCACAAAAAGTATTCATAGTTATGCAACGGGAGATGCACCAACATTTCCACTCTGGGGATGGATTGTTAGCTTTTTAATTTTAGCGCTTTTTGTTTTTTCAGGAATCAAAAAGAAAAAATTGTCTTAGCTACTCTAAAATCATTTTCAATAGTTGTTAATCAAACCTGAGTTCACTCCGAAAAGTCAAGATTTAATTAGGATTGAAAATAGTAGCTTTAGGTATGCTCAAAAAGACTTTAAATCCATAACTAAATTTGTTCGAAGATGCCTCTCATCTTATAGCAATACGTAAATCAGATATTCTAGATAATGAAAAAGAGTGGCATAATTTATTTTAGAAAGAAACGACAGCGCGAATTGTTACCATTGACGGGTTTTTATCCCACATCGTCACTTCGAGTGATTACGACCGTAGGAGTAATTATATCGAGAAGTTTATGTTTCTTTTAAAACTCCCATCTACGTATTTCACTAAATCCGCTATTCTCGATACAAATTTTTGAAAGAAAAATTTACTCGAATTGACGCTTAGATTCCGTCATTATTCCCACTTGTTTTTATTAAAAAACTACAATCTCCAATTGACGGATTTTTATCCCACATCGTCACTTCGAGTGATTACGACGGTAGGAGTAATTATATCGAGAAGTTTATGTTTTTTATACTTACTAGGAATTCTCGATACAATTTCTTCATAAATTCTAAACAGAATACATGAAGAAATCACTCGAATTGACGCTAGAACGTCATCACTGCCACTCGTTTTCAGGCTTCTTTTAAAACTCCCAGCTACCATTGACGGGTTTTTATCCCACATCATCACTTCCTTTGGATTTTAATTTTTAAAAACGCTCAGTTCAATGTGACGAGAACTAAACGTCAATGTTGCACTTATTTTTAGAAAAACTCGACTATCTCGACTTTACGCATGAAACAAACAATTTAAGGCTCGAAAGAAATCAATTACGGCTTGATTAAAATTATTTTAACCAAGCCGTAAATTAATTATAGTTCAAGGAAAGATATATGTATGGCATTATTCGGAGTGGACTCCCAATCATTAATTCCAATTCCCTTTACTTATACAATGGTCCATATACGTACCCCAAGGTGCCCATGTTCCGCCATTGGTTTGCAATGCGTGTTTGAAATAGGTTTGCCCATCCACATGTAACTTTTCTGGAGCCCCATAAGTACCCTGATAATTCGTTCCATCATTGGCAGCACCATTAGTGTTATGACACAAGTAACATTGCACGGTAGCATTCCTACCATCACCAGTAGGCCCAGGTGCCCCAGAATCACTATCATTAAACATACCAGTATTCGTATGCAAACCACTAAGAGGTGCGTCAGTGCCGTAATCCAAAATAAGGTGCGCATCCGGACTTAAAGGGGTGGTAGTGATGGTATATGGAGCAGTCATATTTCCTTTCCCTCCATGACAAGCATCACAAGTGGTGATCGTTTCTGTCCAAACTGGTGAAGCGTACGTAGGGGTTTGTGGTCCCAAAATAGCTCCCCAAGGGGTAGTGCCATCAGTTCCACGATCCGCACTTTGTCCAGTACTGTGACAATAAATATTGCTACAGGTTTTGGTAGCTGGATCCCATGTAGGTGTCCCATAACCCAAGGTTATATCCTCTCCACCCCTGGATGCCAGGCCAGTAGGGTCAAAATTAACATCCACAGAACTGTTAGAGTGGGTACCTTCCAGTGCCCCTCCATCTCCATATTCGAAATGGCATTCACTACATTTATACCCATATAATTCTCCTGAATGTTTATCATGTGCTCCTGTCATTGGATAAACGTTAGGATCACCTGGTCCTGTAGATTCGTGACAACTATGACAACTACCCTGTGGAAATGAGGTTATTATTTGGGGGTCTCCCGGTGGTGGTAAACCATTATGAGAATGACAACCAGTACAATTTGTTCCATCGTTATGGTTATCTCCGTCATCCGTATTTTTATGATAAAGGGTTGTAGTATGACAAACCTCACAAACACCATCATATACACCATCTCCATCTCCAAATGATTTGAGACCTGTTTGTGTATCCATCACAACATTCTTCCCATTAATCACATCTTTTATCAACATGATATTAGTTCCATCATGAGCCTGGTGACAGTCCAGACAATCAAAGCCTTGATGAGGCACGTAGTTGTGACAATCCTTACATAAATTATTGTCATTGGTCATTTTTAATAAATTCCCATCATTTGTAGCTGTGTTATGTACACCGTGACAAGAAGAACATTCTACATTTCCTCCTACTAGTGGTAATGTGTGTCCAGCTTTGTAATTGGCTGTTCCAGGATAGGCGATACCTACTGGATGGCTTCCTATATTATTAATAGGGTCTGCTGCATAAGTTCCCTTATCTCTCGGTAAATGACAATCTTTACACATTTCATCTCCTGAATTATTACTAACCAGTAATTTTCCAAATGTATTGGCATGTGGATCGTGACATGTGGAGCATATTATATTTCCAGATGCATCCAATCGTGCAGCCATTGCCGCATCGGAAGGCGTATTGGTTTCATACAGACCTGAATTCGCAGGGACATTGAAAGCATGTCCGGTTCCACTTGTACCTGGAATTGCAATATCAGCTGCACTTATGGTTGTACCTGCAACAACTCCATTATGACACGCAAAGCAATTTTCATAATTTGTTGCTTGCATTGTCAGTGCTGCATTTTGTGATCCGTGTGTCTCATGACAAGCTAAACAGGAATTATCGCCTGTATCATGAGGAGTAGCAATATAAGATGCTTTATTATAGAGAGCATTGCTGATATATGAAAAATCAACAGGAGTTATTGGCGCATCCCCATCGTGACATTGAACACAGTAAACATCGGTATCGCTACCGATAAATACAGCGGCAGCATCCGGATTTCTTAGCATCATTATGGAGGTTGGATGGGAAGTTCCATTATCAAAATGACAGGCTTCACATTCTTCATTAAGAGGATCGAAACCAATGCCGGAAGCTGTATGTCTAGATGACAATGTGTTGTTCATTTCACCAATGGTGGCACCAACAATTTGAACGACGCCTCCTCTACCACCAGGTTGTGCTGATGAATGACAACCTACACAGGTAAGTGGTCCTGAAGGTGTTTCAAAACCAACATTATGGAAATGACATCCAACACAACTTTGTTCTCTTTTATCAGTACCATCAATATGTAGTGTTTCTCCTCCAGTACTTGTGTGTTTAATAGTGCCTGTATGACACACCTCACAAACACCATCATAATTAGTAAGATCTTTATCTACAAATGAATTTGCTCCAGATTCAGCTGTAAATACAACAGGTTTTAAATTAATAGCTGCAGTAACATCTATATCAATTTTATCTTTAATCATGAAAATATTGTTTCCTATAGTACCATCCACGGTATTGTGCACTTCATGGCAGTCCAAACAATCAAAACCATGATGCGTAGGATAATTATGGCAATCCATACAAAGACTATTGCCATTAGGCATTCGTAATAAATTACCATCAGTAGTAAGTGTGCTATTGGTAACGTCATGAACACCATGACAACTGGAACATTCTACATTGCCACCAACCAATTGAGTAGAAGTAGGACCTTCCTTTAATTTAGAAACTGCGTTATAGGGAATTCCTACGGGGTGACTACCTTTGTTGGTAGGTCCATTCTGAAATAGTTGCACATCTCGAACCGAATGACAGTCTTTACACATAGCATCTCCAGTGTTATCGACTCTTAAATATGGATCTCCTGCATTTCCATTATTATGTTGATTGTGACAGGTAGAACATATAATATTATCACCTGCAAGGCGCATTCCCATCTCCGTTCCAGCAGCGGGTGCGAGTGTTTGATAGTTACTATTTGCAGCAGGAACATCCCATGCATGAGAATTTCCACTTATACCTGGTGTTGCCTTGTTTACATTTAATAGTGGCTTAGCACTTGCTACACCCGTAGAAATATGACAACTTTGACATAAAAGCGCATTACCTGCAACACTGGTAAGCGTAGTGCCCGGTGAACTGTGTGTAATATGGCAAGCTGAGCAATTCGTTAAGCTGTGACCTTGTATTTCTTTTATGGTAATTGTAAATAAATAGTTTGGGCTCACCTGTCCATTACTTACAGTTAATGTTGCGTTGTAAACGGCAAAAGGAGCAGCAGCTGGAACCGTTAATAAAATAGGGCTAGCAGAAAGCGGAGCATTAGTAATAGTAGCAAAACCTGCACTTATGGCCGTAGCATCATAAGTTATGCTATAGGTAGTAGGATTTCCAGTAGCGCTGTAGCTTAAATTTGCCGAGGTAGTTCCTTGTAAAACGGAAGGAAAGGACCCCAATGTTAGGGTAGGAGGAGGAGGAGCTGTTACGGTAATTGTAATTGCATATCCTGAACTTTCCTGTCCATTGTTAACGGTTAAAGTTCCGTTGTAAATAGCTATAGGGGCACCTGAAGGAACAACAGCAATAATAGGACTTCCGAGTGCAATGCCAGTAACATCTAAAAACCCTGCAGATTCAGCAGCAGCATTATAGTTTATGCTATAGGTAGTTGGTGTTCCGGTTGTGGCACTGTAGGTTATATTTGCAGAAGTAGTTCCTTGTACAACAGAAGGATTCGCAACTGTAAGTGTTATGGTAGGAACTGGAGCCGTTACAGTAATTGTAAAAGAATATCCTGTACTTACCTGCCCATTGCTTACGGTTAAAGTTCCATTGTAAGTTGTAATAGGAGCGCTAGACGGAACAATCAATACAATAGGACTGGCAAATAGGTCAGCATCGGTGACATTAGAAAAACCTGCACCTAGGGCTGCAGCATCATAAGTAACGCTATAGGTAGTAGGGCTTCCAGAAGTAGCGGTATAAGGTAAATTTACAGAAGTAATTCCTTGTGCCACTGAAGGGCTTGTTCCCAAGGTTATGGTGGGAACTACTGGAGCTGTTACTTCAATTGTAATAGGGTATCCAATACTTTCTACCCCATTGTTAACGGTTAAAGTTCCGTTGTAAACGTTTATAGCAGCCCCTGATGGTACATCAGCAATGATAGGATCTGTGAGATCAATACCAGAAACATCTAAAAACCCTTGACCTAGAGCTGTAGCATCGTAAGTTATGCTATAAGTAGTGGGTGTCCCGGTTGTAGCACTGTAGGTTATGTTTGCAGAAGTTGTTCCTTGTACAACAGAAGGATTCGGGTTTGTAAGTGTTATGGTAGGAGCAACTGCACCAGTTGTATAGGTAATTACAATTCGTCCATCTGCACCAGCACCACCAATTTGGCCATTACCACTACCACCACCACCACCACCACCGGGGATAGATCCATCTGTACCAGCACCTTGGCTACTTCCGGCACCACCAGCACCTCCATTGGCACCAGCTCCACCATCACCACCAGTGGTACCCGCAACAGGACTTCCATTTGTCCCTGCTACATTCGCGTCATTTCCTGCACCACCGGTACCTCCGGCACCGCCAGCACCGCCATAAATACCGCCACCACCACCATTTGCTAATACAGTTCCGCCATCAAACGATGAAGACAATCCTTGTGAACCATCTGCTTTCGTTAATCCAGCAGGGGCACCAGCTCCAACCTGAAAGCTATAATTTCCGGGGCTTATGTTAATCGATCGGCTATATTCACCACCACCACCACCACCACCACCGACATTACTTGGCCCAGACTTACCACCTCCAGCACCGCTACCACCGGCTCCCCATACTTCCACGATTACATTTGTGGCATTGGCAGGAATGGTCACGGTATTACCGTTGTCAACTGTAGTAAGAGTTACCGTAGTCTGACTAAAGACCGTTTGTGATGAGCCTAAAAGGAATAAGGCAAAGGCGATTAAAGTAAAGAATCTGGAATTGTATATATGTGCTTGTTGTGATTTCATAAGGCAATTACTTTAAAATTAATTTTTCCTGAGTGATAAATTTACCCGAACGTGTACTGATTACATAAATTCCCCTTGAAAAATTAGAAAGATTTATTTTTTTATAATAGCTTCCATTGTATTGGGTGAGTTGATTGGGGTCGAAATAGTTATTATAAATGATTTGACCTGATAAACTCTTAATAATGATATGAATAGCTGAGTTCAATGGAGTTGATGGGCTCATTTTTAAAGTGAACTCTCCACCAGACGGGTTTGGATATATATTAATAATATTTTCTTTTGAGCTATGGCGAACCTCAATGTCTTGTGTGATTTTATTATCATCACAATATTCATTTATGGCTGTATAGGATACCTGATACGTATCTTTATTGTTATAAATATGTATTGGATGTTCTTCTGTTGAGCTGGTACCATCTCCAAAATCCCAATAATGAGCGTCCGCATTTTTCGCATTGCTAACAAACTGTACCATGGCTTTGTTTACATCAAAACTAAAGGCAGCAATTGTTGGTTCGTGAACAATCACCTCAACGCTGGCTTCATAAGAACAGTCGTTTCCGTTTGTGACAATTACACTATAAATTCCTGAACTGTCCACTTCCAAAATTCTGTCTGAACTTCCTGTACTCCATAAATAAGATTGATATACACCAGGATCCAATGTAACTGATGTATCCGATTCACATAAATGAATGACATCCCCTAGGTCTACTATTGGCAATGGGATTACGATTACCTGCACAGTAGCTTCAGCGCTACATCCGTTAGCATCGGTCACGGTTACTGAATAATTTCCAGCATTGGTAACATCAATGGTTTGTGTAGATGCACCAGTATTCCATAAATAGGTGTCGAATATTCCTGCATCGAGTGTAGTTGTAGCCCCTTCACAGATTTCAACCACAGCATCCATTACAATAACAGGCAGAGGATTCACAATAACGAGCACAGTAGCTTCAGCGCTACATCCGTTAGCATCGGTCACGGTTACTGAATAACTTCCAGCATTA
>Ga0208023_1000003_pt1 | contig 278996 bp, 230 predicted proteins | sample Colrivmet1370A02_FD_187625 | JGI IMG/M metagenome (GOLD analysis project Ga0208023, IMG submission 187625) | Estuarine microbial communities from the Columbia River estuary - metaG 1370A-02 (SPAdes) (version 2) | ecosystem: Environmental > Aquatic > Marine > Intertidal zone > Estuary | place... | reverse complement strand
ACAAGGATCTTTAGGCATTCTTATGCTTCCATCTTTACAAAACCATCGAATATCTTTATAAGGACCACGGGCATCTTTTTTAAAAGAAACGATTTGATCTTCAATATATTGACTACTCATTTTTTGAGAAATCCCAACATTGGAAAAAAGAATTGCAGCAAAAATATAAAGTAATTGTTTTTTCATTATTGTTTTTTTAGTTAACAGTTTGAATTTCAAATATAATGCCATAATTTTATTATTTTCAACCTAAAATATTAATTTTTTAAATTTCTTTTTTGAAACTAAAAACAAATCAAGATTTATTTGATTTTTTTTATTTCTTTGCGAATCAAATTTTTATATAAAAAAATAAATTCAATGAATAAAACACTTGTTTCAGCCAAAGCAAACTTTGGCACTTTACCTGTTTTTTTAACTGCTATTTCAACAATTCTTGGAGCTGTAATGTTTTTACGTTTTGGTTTTGCTGTAGGTTCTGTTGGATTTATGGGAACATTAGCAATCATAATTATTGGACATTTAGTCACCATTCCAACGGCAATGGCTTTGGCCGAAATTGCTACGAATCAAAAAGTAGAAGGTGGTGGAGAATATTTTATTATTTCAAGATCTTTTGGTGTAAATATAGGTGCTGCTATTGGTATTACTTTGTATTTATCACAAGCTATTAGTGTTGCTTTTTATATTATTGCTTTTGCGGAATCTTTTGAAGCAATAAAACCTTGGGTCGCTTCAGAATTTGGATATGAATTATATGACAATAGGTTATTTAGTATTCCAGCATTAATTTTATTAATTTGGTTAATGGTAACAAAAGGTGCCGATTTAGGAATGAAAGCATTATATGTGGTAGTAGCAATCCTAGCTGTTTCATTAATTCTATTCTTTTTTGGAACAACTCCATATGCTGATGTTTTTGACAGCTCACAACTATTTAAAGGTGCCACAACCGATAAAAGTTTCTTTTATGTTTTTGCTATTATTTTTCCGGCATTTACTGGGATGACTGCTGGTGTTGGTCTTTCAGGAGATTTGCGCGATCCTAAAAAATCAATACCATTTGGTACCTTATCTGCAACCATCATAGGAATGGTTTTATATATTTTTATTGCGTTAAAACTTACATCCTCTGCTAGCCCATTTGATTTAGTAAATGATCAATTAATTATGGGGAAAATTGCCTTATGGGGTCCAATTATCCCAATAGGATTGGCTGCCGCAACCATTTCTTCGGCTCTTGGCTCTTTTATGGTAGCACCACGAACATTACAAGCTATTGGCGGTGATCAAGTATTCCCTAATAAATTTGTAAATAGCTGGATTGCAAAAGGAACTTCTAAAAATAACGAACCACGAAATGCCACTATTTTAACAAGTGTTATTGCATTGATATTTGTATTCATGGGGGATGTAAACGCCGTGGCAGAAGTAATATCCATGTTTTTTATGGTTACTTACGGTTCTTTATGTTTAATTTCATTTATGCAACATTTTGCTGCAGATCCATCTTACAGACCTTCATTTAAATCTAAATGGTATTTATCCCTTTTAGGTGCAGTTATGTGTATTTTCTTAATGTTTAAAATTAATACAACGTATGCTTTTGCTGCTATTGCATTAATGGTTGTTCTTTATTTTTATATTACTTTGAAAAGTGATAATAAAAAAGGAATGGCATCCATATTTCAGGGAGTTATTCACCAGTTTAGTAGAACAATGCAGGTATTTCTTCAAAAAACAGAAAAAGAAAAAACCGTAGAAGCTTGGAGACCCGCTGTATTATGTCTTTCAAAAGATAGTTTTGAAAGATATAGTTCTTTGGATATTATGAAATGGATTTCATACCGATATGGTTTTGGAACATATATTCACTTTGAAAAAGCTTATTTTTCGAAAGAATCAAAAGAAAATGCGGAATTAAAACTCGAAAAACTTATTAAAATAGCATCATCAAGTAATAATAATGTGTTTTTACAAACACTTATTTCTCCTTCAAATACAGCTGCTATAATTCAGGCTATTCAACAACCAGGTATTTCAGGACAACCAAATAATATGATGCTGTTTGAATATAAAAAAGGTGAGCGAGAATGGCTTTCTGCTGTTTTAGATAATTTTAGTGTCTTAAAAACTGCCCAATATGATTTATGTATCCTTGCTACTTCAGATAAAGGATTTGGTTATAAAAAGGATATTCACGTTTGGATAAGGAAAGAAGACTATGAAAATGCAAACCTAATGATTTTGTTATCATATATTATTTTAGGTCATCCTGACTGGAATAAAGGTGAAATTAAAATTTTCGCTACTTTCCCTAAAGAAAATATAGCGCAAGAAGAACAAAATTTAATTGATTTAACGTCAAGTGGTCGTTTACCTATTTCAGCAAATAATATTAGAGTACTTCCATTTGATGAAAACAAAAGTAGAAACGACTTAATTAATGAAAATTCTTCTGATGCAGATTTAACATTGATAGGTTTTCAAGAACAAATGTTTAAAACAGAAAATGTAACTGAGTTTTTTGAAGGTTATGATAAAATAGGGAACATTTTATTTGTAAATACATTAACCTCAAAATTCATAAAATAACCAAACAAAAAAAGGCTGTTTGAAAGATGAACTTTAATCAGCCTTTTTTCAATTATTGAAATTACTTTACAGAATCCTTCTTCTTTTTACCTCCTAATAAATTTTTTAATTTATCCTTTACCAAATTATCAACAGCCTCTTTTTGCTTTGTAATATCTACTTTCGGTATTGTGGTAGGTGTGGCACTCGTTGAATCAGGTTTATTAATTGTTGGCACTTTTATTAATCCTTTTAAAATTTCAGTTCCCTTTCCTTTTAATTTATTAACATCAACTAATTGAGTTGCTAAATTACTCACTGCACTTTTATAGTCCGTAGAAACTATAGGCTGATCAAAACTACCTCCAATATTTGCCGTAATTGGCACTTTTACTTTTGACATATCTTCAGTACTAAATTTAGCCATTAAGCCAGTAATTTCATTCCCAAGATATTTACCAGGAACTATAAAAGTAACTTTATAATTCATCGTTTTATCAAACCCATGGCTTCCGCTAATATTAATATCAATGTCCTTATATTTTACAGAAAAAGGTTTTACATTAACTTTTCCATTTTCAAAAGTTAACAAAGTTTTAATATCGCTTAAGTCTAGTTGCTCTAAATCAATAAACTTTAATTGACTGGCTAAAGAATTTAATAAAGGTGAAGTTTTAGTGTTTATTTTTCGAGTTAATAGTTCGGCAAATGCATTCCCTGAAACACTATTTAAATTTGGAGTAAATTCATTATTTAAATTCCCGGTAAATTTCAATGTTGAATTTAATTTCCCTTGAATTAATGTAGCGATAGGCGCCAATGAATTTAACATCTCTATTTTACCAAAAGAATCACCAATATCAAATGCATTCATACCAATATCCATTGTAAAAGTTGGTGCTGCTTCTTTGGTAGAAACATTTCCACTTAATGAAATATTACCTCCTAAAAGTGATGATGTCACATTCTCAAGAGTTACTTTTTCATCCTTAATTATCATTTTACCTTTTAAATTTTTAAGCTCTAAATTATCATATAAAACTGTTTTTGCTTCTGCAGCAATTACACAATCTAAAAACGAAGGGATTTTTATTGCACTTTTTTTATCTTTAGTTGAAGAATCATCAGAAGGAGCATCACTCATAAAATCATTTACTGAAAATGTACTTGAAACCAAATCAAAATTCCCTCTTAGTTGTTTGTTTGAAATTACAAAGCCTATAACATCTCTCATCGTTCCAGTGGCATTGATATCAGTTTTCCCAGTAGTTGCATTAAACTGTTTTAATGTAATTACCTCAGGAGTAAAATTAACTGCAGCCGTTTGAATATTAAGCGGATTTAAAAATTCCGAACCATTATATTCAAAATTATTTAAAGTAAGATTTCCATTACTTTTAATTCGTTCATATTTACTTTTTTTAACGGCATCCATATCAAAAAATGTGGTAAAGTCCATCTTTAAAATTCCAGATAATTTCTCCTTCATTTTAAAAGGATATGCTCTTGAAATATTGGCTAAATTAATTGTACCATTTACTTTTGCGCTTACTAACGGATTGGTAGTGATATTTTTAATTGTTGCATTTGATTTAAAAACATCTTGGTCAATTTTAAAATTCAACGCATCAAGAATCACATACGTATCTGCTGTAATACCAGTTTCATTTTTAACAAGTGCCTTTATTGTAATATTTTCAACACTTTTAGGTAAATCCGGATATTTAAATGACGCATTCTTTGACTCAATTTCTATATTAAAACCAGGAATTCTATCATCATTATTCATCCCGTTAATTGTTCCACTCACATTAAAATCACCTTCCGTTTTTACATTATCTAAGTTTTTAGAATACTCCTTTGGCATTACGGCCAAAAAGTTTTTGAATGATGATGAAGGAGTTTTAAAATTGATATCTATTTGCTGACCATCATCAAGCATTATTACATATCCTTCAAACGTTAATGGCAATCCACTAACATTCGCTTCATTTTTCAAAAAAGAAAACGTAGAAGTTTTTAAATCAATTCCAATTAAAGCTTCAAGGGTAAGTTCGTTATTTTCAAAATATTTAACTTTATCATATTCGAATGACAATTTTGTTGAAGAGTTAGTTGCTAATTTAGATTGTTCAGCTGATAAATCTCCCGACCCAGAATGATTAAAATCATTCAATTCTAAAAAAATCAGGGACGCTTCATTTTTATATTTAATGGTGCTGTTATTAATTTCATATTTTTTTACTGCAAAATTAAAAACACCCTCATCTTCATTAGATTTTTTTTCTGATGGTTTTGCTATGTCATAATTTGAAATTCCATCTTCATTTGAAATAAAATTAAAATAAGCCTCATTAACTGAAATTGCCGTAATATTAATTGCTTCGTCTTTGCGTTTAAAAAGTTCTTTAATTGGCATATCTAATCCCAATTCTTTTACATACGCCAAAGTATCATTTTCAAATGGTGCATTATTAATTACAGAAACATTTTTAAGCTTTAAGGATGCTTGAGGAAAACTACTAAATAAACTCAAATCCGCTTCGTCAAAAGCAACTTTAGCATTTAAATTTTTATTAATGGCAGTTAAAACAGCTGCTTTAATTTTTCCCTTTAATAACAAAGGAGCTGCAACAAGTGTTGCAATAAAAAGTATAACAATTACAGCTAATACTTTTAATATTTTTTTATAGTTCATTTTTTAGTTATGTATAAAATAGCAATAAAATATTTTAATTATAAAGGTATTAATTAAGGGGTCACTATTAAAAATAATAACGTTATAAATAAATTAAAATTATTTATAACGTTATTCAAATGTATACTTTACAAGCCTAATCTCTATTTAAAAATTCTATTTATTAAAAATAGGTAATCTTCGTGTTTAATAGTTGAATTTTATTTTTTGATAACCTGTGCTTTATCATTTAAACCATCAATTTTAATTTCAGGATGACCATATACATTAATTTTACTTTTATCTTTTGCATAAATGGTAAGTGATTTACTTGCATAAACCTGAATACTAGATTTATTTGAAAAATTCAATTTTGAAATTGAAGTTTTCAAACTTTCCCCTTTTATATTTGCAGCATGTGTTGCGGTAATTTGAAAACTTTCAACATCTCCAGACAAATTTAAATCAGACCTATTCTGGGCAATTATTTCCAGTTCATCCAAAGAAATTAATCCTTTCAAGTAACCGTTTTCGTTAACCCTCATTAAAGATGTTTCTCCTCTCAAATGAATTTTACCGGATGCATTTTTTCCCACATTAAAATTTGAATTTTTTGCATTTAAATCTAATTCAAACGAAGTATTATCAAATGCACTTAAAGCAAAGTCATCAAATATTAGTTTACTTTTTGAAAGTAATTTAACATTGTCTGTTATCGTTATTTTATCAATCTTTTTAAATGTTAAAATAACTTCTAACTTTTTACTTGACGTTATTTTAGAAGTTGTGTAAATTTTTAAAACACTATCAATCACTTCAAAATTAATATCCCCAATTAAATTCTCATCAGCAGTCAAATGATAACCATTACCTCCTGTTTGCGAAATACTAACTTTTAAATTATCTCCAATTTCAATTGCTCTAAATGCTTCTAAGGTTTTAAAAACATCGATCACATTTTTATTTCCTTTCAATTTTTCTTTCTTTTGAGCTGTTATAGAAACAGAAAAAGCAATAAGAATCATTATTAATACAAATTTTTTCATTCTTTTAGTAAGATTATTGTTCAATTATTAGACACAACATTTAAATAAAGTCACTTTTATTTAAAAAAAAGTGAATCAATTCTAAATCCAATTACCTCTAATCAAATAAACTAAATGTTTGATAAAAAAAATATTAAAAAAAAGTGAAAAAATATTTGGTAATTATTCAGAAAGTAATTTAATTTGCATCCGCTAAAAGGCCGATGTAGCTCAGCTGGCTAGAGCAGCTGATTTGTAATCAGCAGGTCGTGGGTTCGAGTCCCTCTATCGGCTCAAAAAAGCCTCTTCTTTTTGAAGAGGCTTTTTTATTTTCTACAATTTTCTAATCATTCCTAAAAAAGCTTCCTTATTTTTTCAATAATTAATTTTATACTATTTTATTTCCTTAAATTTGCACATCAATCAAAATAGAAATTTATTATGCTAATTATAGGAATTGCTGGAGGTACAGGAAGCGGGAAAACAACCGTTGTAAATCAAATATTAAATGAACTCCCAGCTGATGAAGTTTGTGTAATTTCTCAAGACTCATACTATAATGAAACTCACGAGTTAACTTATCAAGAGCGCACAAAAATAAATTTTGATCACCCAAACGCAATCGACTTTAAATTATTGGTTGAACACTTAAAAGAGCTTAAAAAAGGAAAAACTGTTGAACAACCTGTTTATTCTTTTGTGACGCACAATCGCACAATAGATACATTAATAACACATCCTAGAAAGGTTGTTATTGTTGAAGGAATTTTAATATTTAACAGCAAAGAGTTACGCGATATTTTTGACATTAAAATATTTGTTCATGCAGATACAGATGAACGTTTAATAAGACGTGTAAGGCGCGATATTGAAGAACGTGGACGTGACATTAATGAAGTCCTAACAAGATACCAGAACACCTTAAAACCAATGCACCAGCAATTTATTGAACCTACAAAAAACTACGCTGATATTATTATTCCGAATGACAGATATAATACTGTAGCTATTGACATTGTTAGAACCGTAATTAGCAACAAACTTTAACAAATGACATTTAAACAGTTCAAAAATAAACCGGTAATAAAAGTTATTACTAACAAATACTTATTAATACTTTCTGTATTTATAGTATGGATGGTTTTTTTTGATGAAAACTCTATTCTAATGCATAGAGAGTTTGATAAAGAAATAGACAAGCTAAACAGCGAAAAAGAGTATTACAACTCTCAAATTGATCAAGATAAAGAAATAATAAAGAAGCTAAAAAACAAAGAAGAATTAGAGAAATTTGCAAGGGAAGAATACAATATGAAAAAAGATAATGAAGATATTTACATTATTGAATATGACACCCTGAATAAAAAATAACTATTACAATTTAGCTAAAAAATACAGTTACTTGTTTTAATTCTAAATATATTTTCTGAGTTTTGCTTAATATATTTATAAACTATGAGTGATTTTATTTTCAAAGAATTCGAAACTAGTTCTGCCTCTTTTTGGAAGCAAAAAATTCAATTCGACTTAAAAGGAGCAGATTATAATGAGACGCTTCTTACTAAAACCAATGAAGGAATCACCATTAAACCTTTTTATCATTCTGATGGTTTTGAAAAATTAATAATTCCACTTCCTACAAAAGATTTTAAAATTTGCCAGAAGATACTAATTTCTTCAGAGGCTAAAGCCAATACAATAGCGACCAACGTTATAAAAAGAGGAGCAAATTCATTAAAATTTATTGCAAAACAACCATTTAACATAAAAGCAGTTTTTGAAAACTTATTGGGTAAACAAATAGATTTTCATCTTCAATTAGACTTTTTATCGGAAGAATTTATAACAGAACTTTCAGGGTTTTTAAAAAAAGAAACTGTTTTTTACAATATAGATATTATCGGAAACTTAGCAAAAACCGGGAATTGGTACTCTTCTTTAAACGAAGATTTTAAAATCTTAGAACAACTTCTTTTAAAAAATAAATCCCAATTTATAATCGCTGTAAATGTAGATTTATATCAAAATTCAGGAGCAAATGCAGTTCAACAAGTTACATACGCACTAGCACATGTCAATGAATATTTAACAAAATTTGGTGGAGAAATTGCTGAGAAAATTCAATTTAACTTTTCAATTGGATACAATTATTTCTTTGAAATTTCTAAAATTAGAGCATTTCGTTATTTATACAACCTAATTTTAAAAGAATACAATACATCCTGCACCGCTCAAATTTATGCAGAACCAAGCAATCGCAACAAAACCTTATATGATTACAATGTAAATATGTTGCGAACAACAACAGAAAGTATGAGTGCTATTTTAGGTGGAGCAAATACAATTTCCAATCTCTCTTATGATGTATTATTCAACGAGGCTAATGAATTTGGAGAAAGAATTTCCAGAAATCAATTATTGATTTTGAAAGAAGAGAGTTATTTTAAAAATGCACAACATATTGCTACAGACACCTATTATATTGAGGCTATTACAAAGCAAATTGCTGAAAAAGCATTAGAACTTTTTAAAGAAATTGAAAAAGGAGGCGGCTTTTTACAACAGTTAAAAGAAGGAACCATTCAACGGAAAATTAAAGAAAATGCCGAGAAAGAACAATCCCAATTTAACAATGGAGAATTGATATTATTAGGCACAAATAAATACCCAAACGAAGCAGATAAAATGAAGCAAAAGCTTCAAGGAAATCTAGGTACAAAGAGAAACCCAAAAAAGACTTTAATAATTCCAATAATACCAAAAAGATTGTCAGAAAAATTGGAACAAATAAGATTGACAAATGAAGCGTAAAGATTTTTCAAAATTAAAAGTAGAAAGTCAATCTGAGAAAAACACTTATTTTGACCACGAAAATTACATTGCTGGTACTGCACCAAACTTAAGAGGACCATACTCAACAATGTATGTAAGAAAACCTTGGACTATAAGACAATATGCAGGTTTCTCAACTGCAGAAGAAAGCAATGCTTTTTACAGAAGAAATTTAGCTGCCGGACAAAAAGGGTTATCCGTTGCTTTTGATTTAGCTACACACAGAGGTTACGATTCCGATCACGAACGTGTTCAAGGAGATGTTGGTAAGGCCGGTGTTGCTATTGATTCAGTAGAAGATATGAAAGTTCTCTTCGATCAAATTCCTTTGGATAAAATGTCTGTTTCAATGACAATGAACGGTGCTGTTTTACCAATTTTAGCTTTTTACATTGTTGCAGCAATGGAACAAGGCGTTGATAAAAAATTATTAGAAGGAACCATTCAAAATGATATTCTCAAGGAGTTTATGGTTCGTAATACATACATTTACCCGCCTACTCCATCTATGAAAATTATTGCTGATATATTCGAATATACAAGTAATAATATGCCAAAATTCAACTCTATATCAATATCGGGTTATCATATGCAAGAAGCTGGAGCAACTCCAGAAATTGAACTTGCATATACATTAGCAGATGGTTTAGAATATTTAAAAACTGGAATTTCAGCAGGAATGGATATCGATTCATTTGCTCCTCGTTTGTCTTTTTTCTGGGCAATTGGAATGGATCATTTTAGTGAAATTGCAAAATTAAGAGCTGCCCGAATGCTCTGGGCTAAAATCGTAAAACAGTTCAATCCAAAGAACCCAAAGTCTTTAGCTTTACGAACTCATTGCCAAACTAGCGGATGGAGTTTAACTGAACAAGACCCATTTAATAACGTAGCACGAACAACCATTGAAGCAATGGCTGCTGCTTTGGGAGGAACCCAAAGTTTACACACAAACGCCTTAGATGAAGCTATTGCTTTGCCAACTGATTTCTCTGCACGTATCGCTCGTAATACCCAAATTTATATTCAGGAAGAAACCAACATTACTAAAACAGTTGACCCTTGGGCAGGCTCTACTTTTATTGAAAATAGGACTGTAGAAATTATGAATACAGCCTGGGAGTTTTTGAAAGAAGTAGAAGAATTAGGAGGAATGACAAAAGCCATTGAGCAAGGAATTCCAAAAATGAGAATTGAAGAAGCCGCAGCAAAAAAGCAAGCAAGAATTGATAGTAATCAAGAAATTATAGTTGGAGTAAATAAATATAATTTAGAACAAGAGGATGAATTACAAATTTTGGAGGTAGACAATGAAGCTGTTAGATTATCACAGATTGAAAGATTAAAGGATTTAAAGCTAATAAGAAATAGCGCAGACGTAAAAATCGCCTTAACTTCTTTAACTGAATGTGCTAAAACTGGTGATGGTAATTTATTAGAACTTGCCATAATAGCAGCTGAAAAAAGAGCTACATTAGGTGAAATCTCAGATGCTTTAGAATCTATCTTTGGAAGATACAAAGCGACTATAAAATCTATTTCTGGAATCTACAGCAAAGAAATTAAAAATAATTCAGAGTTTAAAAAGGCTCAAGATTTAGCTGATAAATTTACAGAGTTAGAAGGAAGACGACCAAGAATTATGATTGTAAAACTTGGACAAGATGGTCACGATCGTGGCGCAAAGGTAATAGCGTCTGGATATGCCGATTTAGGTTTTGATGTTGATATTGGCCCACTATTTCAAACACCTAAAGAAGCTGTAAAACAAGCAATAGAAAACGATGTTCACATACTTGGAATTTCATCGTTAGCTGCTGGACATAAAACATTAGTACCACAAGTTATTGAAGAACTAAAAGCGTACGGCCGTAATGATATTATGGTTATTGCAGGTGGAGTAATTCCATCTCAAGATTATCAATTTTTATTTGATGCTGGAGTCACTGGAGTTTATGGTCCTGGAACAAAACTTTCAAAGGCTGCAATTGAAATTCTAAATAAATTAATCAATTCAATTTACAGCTAAAACAGCTTGCTATAAAAATAATAAACCCACACTTAGAGTTTAATCTAAAGTGTGGATTTATTTATTTAAATAACTAAGTATAATATTCTTTTCTAAAATAAATTAACAGCTAATTGAACTGAAGCTTCTTTTAAAATAGTGTTATAACCTAATGTAGCACTTACTGGAAATTCTTTTTCTGCAAATTTTAAAGTTTTCCCAACAGATAACCCCATATTAGCAATACCAAAACTATCATCCCCATATAACATTGTTTCAGCCTCAGAATTCAAAGCAAAAGCTGGAGCAATAAAAGGTGTAACTGTAACATCTTTTACTTTTATTGGAAATTCAACTTGTACATAAGTAGAATATCTTTGATCTCCATTAGCTAATAAATCATTTCCATATATAACAGTAGCCCAAGATACATTCATAAAAGAAAAAGAGTATCCAACAGAAAGGTCAAGAAAATGAACAGTTTCATCTTTATTATAATTAAAATATTCAACATCTTGAACTCCAGAGAAATTAAAGATATCAAGTAATGTAACTCTAAAATTGTTTTTACTATATGAAAAACAATTTGTAACCTCTTTATAACTACCATCAACACTTAATCCTCCCCAGGCATATGCAGAGAAATTCTCTCCAAAATACCCAACTGAAGTGCCAGTCATTACTCCTTCAGTAACTCTTAAACCTCTCCAGTAATGCATTGACTTAGCTTGCGCATTAACATCAAATTTATTTTGAGAATAGCCAGCAGTTGCAAACAATAACAATCCAACAATTGTTAAAACTATTTTATTTTTAATTTTCATTATTTTTATACTTTATAAATTATACTAATGCAACATATAATAATGCAGCTATAACCGCTCCAATAATTGGACCTACAACAGGAATCCAAGAGTATCCCCAATCACTACTACCTTTAACTGGTAAAATAGCGTGCATAATTCTTGGTCCTAAATCACGTGCAGGATTAATCGCATAACCTGTTGTACCACCTAATGATAACCCAATAACCCAAACTAGAAAAGCAACAGGTACAGCTCCAATTGAACCTAAACCAATTATTGCTCTTGCATCTACCTCTCCTAGAATATCAAGACTTGGACCTGCTAAATAAAATATTACAAATACCAAAACAAAAGTTCCTATAATTTCACTTGTTAAATTTGAAAAAGTGTTTTTAATGGCTGGACCTGTACTAAAACAAGCTAATTTACCACCTTCATCTTCAGTTGCTTTAAAGTGATCTTTATAAAAAACCCACACTATTAAAGCTCCTAACATTGCTCCAATCATTTCTCCTGCAACATATTCAGGAACTAATTCCCAAGAAAGCATTCCTGCAGTCGCTAAACCTACAGTTACAGCAGGATTTAAATGAGCACCACTAAATGGACCCGCAACCACTACACCTACAAATACGGCTAAGGCCCAACCTGTAGTTATCACAATCCATCCTGAATTATTTCCCTTTGTTCCGTTCAACACAACATTGGCAACTACACCATTACCTAATATAATAAGCAACATGGTACCTATTATTTCTGCTACTAAAATTGACATAATATTTATTTGTTTGTTTGTTTATTTGTTTTTTATTCTTCGATCCAGTTTTGCGCACATTTTACAGCTTTATGCCAGTAATGCAACATGTTTTCAACTTTATCTTTATCTATAACTGGATGGAATTCTTTATCAACAATCCATTGAGATTGAATTTCATCAACATTATCCCAGTAACCAACAGCTAACCCCGCTAAATAAGCAGCTCCTAAAGCAGTAGTTTCTAATGTTTTTGGGCGTATAATTTTAAAGCCGAATAAATCTGATTGAATTTGCATTAATAAATCACTTGCTGCAGCTCCACCATCAACTCTTAACTCAATACTTTTTTCTCCTGCATCAGCTTCCATAGCTTTCACAATATCATATACCTGAAAAGCAATACCTTCTAATGTTGCGCGAGAAATATGAGCATCTGTTGTACCACGAGTAATCCCCATAATAACACCACGTGCATATTGATCCCAATAAGGAGCACCTAAACCTGTCATTGCAGGAACAAAATAAACACCTCCATTATCTTCAACAGTTTCGGCTAAATGATTTATACCTGGAGCTGTTTTAACCATTTTAGCACCATCACGCAACCATTGAATAGCAGCACCACCTACAAATACACTTCCTTCTAAAGCGTATGTCGTTTTACCATTAATTTTCCAACCGATTGTAGTTAATAAATTATTTTCAGAGTAAACTGCTTTTTCACCTGTATTCATTAATAAGAAACATCCTGTTCCATATGTATTTTTAACCATTCCTGGCTTTGTACACATTTGCCCGAATAAAGCTGCTTGCTGATCACCTGCAATACCTGCGATTGGGATTTTTGTAGAGAATAATGTAGTTGCAGTAGTTCCATAAATTTCACTGCTTTCTTTTACCGTTGGTAAAATAGCTTTTGGAATGTTGAATAATTCTAATAATTCTGTATCCCACTCTAAAGTGTGAATATTAAGAAGCATAGTTCTGCTGGCATTAGAAACATCAGTAATAAACATTTTTCCGCGAGTAAGCTTCCAAACTAACCAAGTATCAACAGTTCCAAAACAAAGTTTTCCAGCTTCTGCTTTTTCTCTTGCTCCTTCAACATTATCTAAAATCCATTTTAATTTAGTAGCAGAAAAATATGCATCTAAAACCAATCCTGTTTTCTTTTTGATCATGTCAATATGACCTGCTGCTTTCAATTCATCACAGTACTTTGCAGTTCTACGATCTTGCCAAACGATTGCATTGTAAATAGGCTCACTAGTTTCGCGATCCCAAACAACAGTAGTTTCTCTTTGATTTGTAATACCGATAGCTGCAATTCCCTCTCCAGAAATTCCTTCTTGTGCTACAACTTCTGCCGCAACAGATATTTGTGATGACCAAATTTCATTTGGATCGTGTTCAACCCATCCTGGCTTAGGAAAAATTTGTTCAAATGGCTTTTGTGATACTCTTACAATTTCACCATTATGATTGAATAAAATCGCTCTTGATGATGTAGTCCCTTGGTCTAGGGCTAAAATTAATTTATCTTTCATTATATATTTGGTTATTTTGGTTATTCAATTTAATAAGTACTTATAAAATATAATTCATAGTAACTTGTTTATAATCTTCTACTTGTTTGGCTTGCCAAGCTTCATCTTCCCCTAGCTCAGTCGCCATTACTTTTGCAACTTGCGGCGCCATTTTTATACTTTCTCGTGCATCTAACAGTTGGCAACGAGTTCTACGTGCTAAGAAATCTTCAACAGTTCGTGCCATTTCATATTTAACAGCCCAAACTACTTGCGCATTAATAACTTTTAATGAAACACTTACCGATTTACCCATATCACCCTCTGAAGCCATATTTAAAATATCAGATTCATCAGAACCATAAAAGTACAATGGGTTGTTATGGTCTACATTTTCTTTATATCCGTGAATTTTTAAATGCTTTGTTTTGGTCTCAATATGGCCCCAACCATTTTTCGATTCGGTTTTATCAACTAAATCTTCACCCATTTTTCTATAAGTTGTCCACTTTCCACCAACCATTGTCAGTAATCCTGATTCAGATTCGAATATTTTATGGCTTCTAGAAATTTCTTTCGTTTTCTTTCCTTTTCCTTTTGAAGCAGCTAAAGGTCTTAACCCTGCAAAAACACTTAGAACGTCTGAGCGTTTAGGAGCTTTTGTTAAATACCTAGCAGCAGTATTCAAAATAAAATTAATTTCTTCTTCCAATGCAATAGGCTCCAAAGATTCCTTTTCAATTGGTGTATCAGTCGTTCCAACAACAACTCTATTGTGCCACGGAACAAGAAATAATACCCTTCCATCATCAGTTTTAGGAATCATAATTGCATCATTATCAGGTAAAAATGATTTATCTAATACTAAATGAACACCTTGACTTGGAGCAATAGTTTTTTCTGCATCTGGAGAATCCATCAATAAAACATCATCAGCAAAAACACCTGTGGCATTCACAACTTGCTTTCCTTTTATTTCGAATTCATTTCTTCCTTCTTCATCGAAAAATTTCACTCCAGATACTTTCCCCTCATTATCTTTTAACAAACCAGTAACAGAACAATAATTAATTACAATAGCGCCTAATTTAACTGCACTTTGTAAAGTATTTATAGCTAATCGTGTATCATCAAATTGACCATCGTGATACTCAACACCTGCGGATATTTTTGAAGGATTGATGGTTGAAATCCTTTTTAATGTTTTTGATTTTGAAATACGCTTAGATCTCCCAAGACTTAATTTACCGGCCAACAAATCGTACATTGTTAGTCCAACAGTATATTGAATTTCATCAAACAATCCGTGAGTTGGAATTATAAATGACTGGTTTTTAACTAAATGAGGTGCATTTTGATTTAACAATCCCCTTTCAACAACGGCTTCTCTCACTAAACCAACATCACCTTGCGCTAAATAACGAACACCTCCATGAACCAGTTTTGTACTTTTACTTGAAGTTGATTTTGTAAAATCTGATTTTTCAAGTAAAACTACTGAATATCCTCTGGCCGAAGCCTCTAACGCTATGCCAATTCCTGTAGCACCTCCACCTATTATTATGAAATCATATTCTTCAGTATTCTTACCAATTTTATCAATCATTTCATTTCTCTTCATGACTCCTACTATTTAAATTCTTTTGTTTATTATGTAACTTTGATTACGTAAACTTATAACAAATAGAAACACTTCGAAAGTTTTTTTTTATTTTTTTCTTCAAACATTGACTTATATCATAAAAAAGACCTTTTTATCGACTTAATACTCAAAAACACTTCTAAATTTAACCACTATAAAAAGATAATTCTATCAATAATAAAACAATTCAAAAAATTTATCATCCTTAAAGAACTAACTCAACTCGCTATATTTTAACAAACTGAACCCAAAAAGCAATCAAATTAATTTCAATTTAACCACTTAATAATGTACCTTTGTTTAATAGACAAAATAGCCATGGTTTTAAATATTATTGATAGACACAAGCTTATTCTAAATAAATTAGAACAAAATGGATATGTTAACGTAAATGAACTAAGTCAAGAATTCAATGTTTCGGTAGTAACAATTCGAAAGGACTTAAAATTACTTGAAGATAGAAAGCTATTATTCCGCTCACATGGTCGAGCAATACCATCAAACCCTTATATTACTGAAAACCACGTAAATGTTAAGGAAAAAATAAATACAAAAGAAAAAAATAGAATTGCTATTGCTGCAGGATTAACTTTAGAACCTCATGATAGTATAATAATAGCATCCGGAACCTCTGTAATTGAATTCGCAAGGCATATTAAACCTGTCGAAGGACTCACTGTACTAACAGCATCTTTAAACACATCATTAATATTATCTGAAAACCCGAATATAGATGTAATGCAACTTGGTGGTATCGTGAGACCAAGCTCTTCATCAGTTATTGGACCAATTGGTGAAAAAATGCTTGCTGAATTTACCTTTACCAAACTTTTTTTAGGGGTTGATGGAATAGATCTTGAATATGGGCTTACCACAACAAACTCTATGGAGGCTTCATTAAATAAAGCAATGATAAAAGCTGCTCAAAAAATTATTGTTCTTGCAGATTCATCAAAATTTGGAAGAAAAGGATTTGGAAGAATTTGTGGACTTGAAGACGTCGATCAAATTATTACTGATAATGGTATTGACAATAAAACAAAAGACGCTTTAATTGAATTAGGAATTCACGTTACAGTTGTTTAAAATTATCAACTAGAACACCTAATAATTAGAATACAGGTAAAGTGATCCCGCAACCTTTTTATATTTGATTTTTTTATACTTCAATTGAAACTAACTTATTTTCCAAGTAATTAGTTAACAAGAACATCACATACCCTTTAGAATCTCCATTGTATATTTCATGTTCAAAGCCCTTCATCCCTTCTTGTGTAGTAGCAAAATGCCTTACCATCACTTCACCTTTTCCTCTTTTAATTATTTCTCGAACAATAAACTTAGTATTCCTGGATTTAGAAAACAAAGTTAAAACCCTTCTTAAATCACTCTTTTCAAAAAGGCCCATAACTATTCTTAACTCTTTTTCTATTTTTATATTGGTTTTATCAACCATTTTGGAAAGCATAACAAGATCATACACCCAAAAACCTATACCTCCAACAATTGTACAAAAAGCTAATAATCTTATAAAAAACAATTTAAAATTTTCAAGATACAATTGATGAAACCCAAGTAAACCAAATAATGGAAATAACGCTAAGGCATAAGCAAAACCCTTTTTTTTCATTTAAATAAAATATATATTAGAATATTAAAATCTATTAAGACAAGTTCAAAGCAAATTGCTTTAATAAAAAGTTTACAAATAGAAATTCAAAATAATAAGACCCCAAAAACTACAGATTTTACTAAAAAGAACACAGTAATATACTGTAAACATTCAAAATATGTCGTTAATGGGGACGAACTAATTATTTCATAGATATGCAATTTTCCTTTTCGTTCATAAAGATAGCATCCTTTTTTTGCTTATAAATAAGGAATTAGTTAACGTAACGGTATTAATGTTTATCGTTAAAGCTGAAATTTTATAACAACGGAAGTTCCATTAAAATTTGATGATTTCATATTAAATACAGTTTCAATGTTATAACCAAGTAGTTTAAGTCTTTCTTTAACCAATAAAACACCCTTCGACTTATGTAATTTATTATTAGAATCTTTAGAAAAGCCAACTCCATTATCTTTTACAACACACATAAACCCATTGTTTTCAATTTCTTTAAAACTAACTAGCAATGTTGGATTTTCAACAGATGGAGGAAAAGCATGAACAAAGACATTTTCAATAAATGGTTGCAATATCATCGATGGAATTTCAACTTCATAAATATCTAACGCCTCATCAACTTCAAAACTAACATTTATTCGATTACTAAATCTCGTATTTTCAACACGAATATACGACTGCAAATATTCTAACTCCTCAACCAAACAAACAAAAGGCCTTGTACAATGATCTAGATTTAATCGTATTAATTTTGAAAAATCCCCTAAAAATAGAGTTGCATTATCAATATCACTATCCATAATATAATTTTGAATAGAATTCATAGCGTTAAAAATAAAATGAGGGTTCATTTGAGCTAATAACGCTTCCATTTTTGTTTCCTCAAACCGTTTTTGCAATTCTCTATTTTGCTTTTCAAATTCCCTATTCCTTTCAATCTCAAACCTATAAATTACATAGATAATAATTAAAGAACTAAAAATAGACAAAACAATAAACCACCAAGATTTCCAAAAGACAGGATGAATCTTTAACCTTAATAAATCTTGTGAATAATATAATCCTGTACTCTCATCAAAAACCCTTACTTGAACATCATAGGTATTATCAAGTAAATAAGGTGAAAATATTTCAGTATTACTAGAAGAAACACTCCAATCTTCTTTAGAATTTAACCGATATTGGAATACTAATTTATTTGGAAAAGGATGCGAATTAGTAATAAACTTTATCAAAATTGTATTTTCATTAAATGCCAAATCAATTCCTTTCTCAAATTCCTTTTCCGTTATGGGCACTAATTTATTATTTATTAATAACTCCTTAATTCTTATTCGATTGATTAACTTTTTAGGCTTAATTACCTCCTCTAAATCCACTGAATAAATTCCATTTAATCCACCAATTAAAAGTTTATTCTCAAAAATATCAGCACTTAAAAACGGTTGTTGTAAACCCTGTTCATTATTTAAAAAGATAAATCGATGATCTTTATATATTGTACAACCTTTTTCTGTTCCAATTAATAAAGCTCCATTATACTCCTTTAAAAAAGAAATCGTATTCCCTTTAATTTTAGCCCTGGGAATTTTTTCTAATAATTGAAATTTTTCATCATCGTTTACAATAAACACATCTCCAAATTCATTAGATATTGCCAGATTCCCACCAAGAGATGTCATATGATTTAACTTTTTTTCTATCCATATACTATCTTTTAAGAAGGAAGAAAATTTATTATTTTCCCACACATAAAGACCAGAAAAAACCGATAAAAAATAAGTTTTATTACGTTTTCTAAAACTATTCACAACCATTGTTGGTGTAATAGATGATTCCGGACTAAAATATTTATATTTAAAATTATCTAAATCATTATAAACCCTAACTCCACCATAAGGATTTGTCTCAATTAAATTTCCATTTGAAGTGAAATTTAATTCTTCAGTATGAACGGGTAAATACCTATCCAAATCACCTGATTCTTTAATTGAGAAAATTCCAATATTGGTATTCACCCAATAAGAATTTGAATTCACTTTTATATCATAAAATTTAATTTCACTAAAAGGAGTTTCAAAATTTAACTCATAAAAATTATTGGTATGCTTTGGTAGATAATTTTTAGCGTTTTTAAGATAGTCAAGCTCCCATTTTTTTAACATTTTTAATGAAATTATCTTACGATCATCTCCAAAACTTATTTCAATGGAATTTTTAAGTAATTTTGCTGTAGAATTCTTTGTTTTTGAAAATCCTATTACTGGCCCTCCTTCCAAAGGACTATATTTTATGTTTGATTTTAAATCTACTTCAAATAAACCAGCATCTTCAGATCCAATATATAATCTGTTAAATTTTGAATCAAAAGCTAAAACGAGCAATTGTTTACTTTTAATATTGAAGTCTAATGATTTTGATAAAAGTTGCTTATTTACTATTTCATAAATACCCCCGTTATTTGAATAAAGCCCCCAGGAAGCAGCAAATAAATTTTTATTTGAAGTTTTAACATAATCCCAAATTATTGAAAACCCATTTTTATCAAGAGATACAGAATCCCCCTTTTTTAAATATGAATTAACCGAACTTTTTGTAAAAAAATCTTTATTGCTACTATATACAGAGTCTTTATCAATAAAAACATTATAAATAAATTTATGACTATTTATTTTATCGAGTTTAAAATTTTCTCCCTCTTTAATTATTTCATAAACTCCAGAGTTATAAGTAACACAGTAAATTTGATTTTGATAATTAAAAAACTTTTGAACTCGAAATAGATTATTATCGCTCGGTTTAAGTGAAGTTATTTTAAGGGAATCTTCGTCAACAATTGAAATACCATCACTGGTTCCAACATACATGAACTTATTATTTGAAAACAACTTGGTAATTTCATCATGAATTAATCCATCTTTTTTAGAAATTATATTAAAATTATTTCCATCATATACACTAATCCCTCCACCATAGCTGCCAAACCACATTTTATCACTTTCATCTTTTGCAATAGCCCAACAATTATTTAAAGCCAGTCCATCTTCTTCAAAAAAACTTGTAAAAACATCGTTTTCTTTTCTAACAACACCATTATCGGTTCCAATCCATAAAATACTTTCGCCATCAACAAATAATGACCTAACAGTATTGTTTGGCAAAGCTGTAGCCGATGTATAATTTTTAGTGTTATAATTTTGAGCAAAAGTTAAATTAACACAAAAAAATATAACACAAAAAAATCTAATGATTTTGCTGTATGGCATCAATAAACTCCTCTTCTTTTCGAAAAGAAACTGGCAGTTTCTCCCCATTCGTTAATTCCACCTCCTTATTTACCTTATGGTACCTAACAATATAGTTTAAATTTACAACATACGTTTTATGAATTCTTTTAAAAGAACTCATTGGTAGTAATTCTTCAACAAATTTTAAGGTTTTAGTAACGGTTTTATCTACATCGTCAATTTTTTTTATATAGCAGTAATTACTTTCTGCTTTACAATACAAAATTTGATTTGAATGAATAAGCTCAAACCCTTCAACAGTAGGAAAAGCTATTTTTCGAGAATTTTGATTATCTACGTTCAAATTTTCTAATAATAGTGTTAATTTTTTTTGAGCAAAACTACCTTGACCCCTTGCCTCAAACCTTTTAATTGCTTCCCCCAAATCAATATGGTTTATAGGTTTTAAAATATAATCTAATGCGCTTTGCCTTATCGCTTTTACAGCAAATTGACTATAAGCAGTTGTAAAAATGACTTCAAAATTCACTGTTTCAAAATACTTAAACAATTCAAATCCATTTTTTTCAGGCATTTGAATATCTAAGAAAATTAATTCTGGCTCATGCTTTTTTATTGCTAAAACACCTGAATCTACAGAATTACACTTTTCAACAATATTCAGTTTATTAGGGAAATATCTATCTATTATTTTCTCTAATAAATTCTGAGCATTTATTTCGTCGTCAATTATTATAACTTTAATCATGATATAAAAATACAATTAAAATGAATGCTTTAAAAGCCATTGAGTAAATGTATTGAAATAAAAAGTAAACGTTAATTTAATTCAATTACAATCATTTTGTATTATTGTATTAAAACTACCAAAATGAAGCATATAATTAAAATAACTATGATTTTATTTATAACAACGATAAGTATAGCTCAAAATAATAATGAATTAGGAATTGGCGATAAAGTTTCAACATTTACGGCACTTGATGAAAACGGAAATGTATGGAACTCTGAAAAAGTAACATCCAACTTCTTAGTAATTTATTTTTATCCAGCTGCAATGACAGGAGGCTGCACAAAACAAGCTTGTTCATACAGAGATGATAAATTAACATTTGACAAATTAAGTGCTACAATAATTGGCGTTAGCGGAGATGAAGTTAAAAATCTACAACACTTTAAAGCTTCTTATGAATTAAATTTCCCTTTATTATCAGACAACGATGGTACAATTTCCAAAACGTTTGGAGTGCCAACATCAAAAGGAGGTTCTATTACACGCGAAATTGAAGGAGAAAACTATTTATTAACAAGAGGAATTACCACTCCGAGGTGGACTTTCATTCTTGATAAAAACAGAAAAATAATTTACAAAAACACAAGTGTAAACGCATCAGAAGACAGTAAAATTATAAAAGAAGTAATTCAAAGTCATAATATTAAAAAGTAATTTTTTTTGGAAAAAGAAGTACCTTATTTCGCTTCTTTTTCTATAATTAATTCCTTTCTTAACCAATACATTAATAAAACAGAAACAACACCAATTAACCCCATTAAATACCAGTTAAAATTAAATCCGAATTTATCTATTACTTCCATTCCTGTTTTTGCACTAAAAATATGAGCTAGAGAAAACGCCATAGAATACAAAGCCAAATATCTTCCTTCTTTACCTTTTGGAGCTCGCCCCATTGCAAAATTATTTGTGAAAGGAAAAGCTAACATTTCTCCAACAGTAATAAATAACATCCCTATTATTAATATACCACTCCAAGAAGTTAAATTTAAAACAACAAAACTTATGGAAATTAGCACTAAACTCCAACTAATAATTTTCATTCTATCGAGTAATGTACCTTCTATATAATGAATAAGCGGCATTTCGAGTAAAAAAATTAAAAATCCGTTGAGTGACATGATTAGACCAATTTGAACCTCTGATAACCCATGAATATCTTTATAAAACAATGGCATTGTTGTAAATAACTGAAGAAACATAAAACCCATTAAAAAGACAACAGTTAAAAATATCCAAAACGGTTTGTCTTTATATATAGATTTCAAAACTATCAAATTTTCAACATCCTCAATTTCCTTCACTATTTTAACTTCTTTATTTTTAAGCGCAACAAACATTAAAATTACAGCTGCAATGCAAGTAATTCCATCAATCCAAAAAAGCCCAGAATAACTTAAAACGGCAATTATAATCCCACCTATAAAAGGACCAAACGAAAAGCCCAAGTTTATAGCCAATCGTATTAATGTAAGCGACCTTGTTCTGTTTTCCGGTTTGCTATATGCTTTTAACGAAACAAACATTGCTGGCCTAAACATATCAGCAACCGTCATTGTTAAAAATATTCCTATTAAAAAACCTTCAAAACTCTTTACAAATTGTAAAGCAATAAACAAAAACCCTGTTGTTAAAAGACTCCTAGACATTACCTTATAAAAGCCAATTTTATCAGTTAATTTACCTCCCAGCCAAGAACCCAGCAACGAACCTACCCCAAAACAGCTCATTATCCAACCAACCTGAGTTAATGTCAAATTTAGATCTGACGTCAAGTACAGCGACAAAAATGGTAATACCATAGTACCGGCTCTATTAATAAATGTAATTAGCGCCAACCACCAAACCTCTTTTGAAAGCCCTTTAAATGAATTGTGATAACTATTAAAAATCTTCTTTATCATATTTTAAACTAAAAAACCCAGCTAAGAGCCAGGTTTGTTATAGATTGTTTTTATTATTTACTGAATAATTTCCACACTCAAATACCTGGGTAGCTTATTGATAACCACTTTTTGACAGTATATTTTTTCTGGAATATTTTCATTTGTTTAATTTCTAATAAGTTCAAAACTACAAAATTTCTTCAATTAAAATCTCTTCTCTTTTTAATAATATTATTTATTAAATTTGAACCAACAAATCCTCAATAATGAAAAACGCTTTAATTACCATAATTATCACTTTCCTATTTTACAACTGCACTTCTAACAAATCTTCATATAATGAAGAGATAAAACTATTTCAATATGAACTAAATTTAGAATTTGCTGATGCCTCAAAATCTCCATTAACTCCAGAAGATTTAAAAACTTTCAAAAATTTGGATTTTTTCGAAATCGATGAGGACTATAAAATTGAAGCCGATTTTGAACGAACACCTTATTCTCCAATATTTGAAATGCAAACTACAACAGAACGCTTGCCGCTTTACAAAAAATATGGTATTGCCAATTTTACATTAAATGGCGAAAAAATCGCATTAAGTGTATACCAAAACCAACAACTAATGACCTCTCTTGAATATGAGAATTATTTGTTTTTACCTTTTAATGACCCTACAAATGGAAACAGTAGTTATGGAGGAGGACGCTTTATAGATTTAGAAATACCCAATGAAGGAAGCACAACCATTAGCATAGACTTTAACAAGGCCTACAATCCTTATTGCGCATACAATCATAATTTCTCTTGTCCAATACCTCCTTCAGAAAACAATATAAAAATTCCAATTCCGGTTGGAGTAAAAGCATTTAAAAATCACGAATAAAAAAACCTACTCAAAAAGTTGAGTAGGTGAATAATTTCAACGGTATTAAAAAATATTTTAATGCTGATTTAAACGAAAATCAGGATAAGCATCCATACCATGTTCATGGATATCCAGTCCTTCCTGCTCCTCTTCAGAGGAAACTCTTATACCAATGGTTACTTTTAATGTTTTAATAATTGCATATGAAGTAATTAAACAAAAAGCCCCGATTGAGACAACACCAATTAATTGGTTGCCAAACTGTCCCCAACCTGCTAAATCTCCAAAAATTCCAACTGCTAAAGTTCCCCAAACTCCATTAACTAAATGAACTGCAATTGCACCAACAGGATCATCTAACTTCATTTTATCAACAAAACCAACAGCCAAAACAATAAGTGCTCCAGCAACAAATCCAATAACTATTGAATCAGAAACACTCATTACGTCTGCTCCTGCAGTAATACCAACTAAACCTCCCAGCACTCCATTTAAAAACATAGATAAATCATATTGTTTATACTTAAATAAAGAAACTAAAAAAGAAGATAAGCCTCCAGCTGCTGCTGCCATACAAGTTGTAACTAACACTATTGATGTTTTACTAGGATCTGCTGAAAGCACAGAACCTCCATTAAACCCAAACCAACCAAGCCAAAGGATAAAAACCCCGGCAGTTGCAAAAGGCATATTATGTCCTGGAATTGCACCCGAAGACCCATCCTTTTTAAATTTTCCAATCCGTGCACCTAATAACCAAACAGCAACCAATGCAGCCCACCCTCCAACAGAGTGCACTAAAGTTGAACCTGCAAAATCGTAAAACCCTAACTGATCTAACCAACCTGTTCCCCACTTCCAGGATCCAACAATTGGATAAACAAATCCTACGTAAATTATTGTAAAAATCATAAATGAACCCAACTTTACTCTTTCTGCTACAGCCCCAGAAACTATTGTTGCCGCTGTGGCCGCAAACATTCCCTGGAATAAAAAGTCGGTCCAATATGTATAACCTCCATTTGCATATTCCGCAGTTAATCCATTTTCAGGAGCGGCTATCCCAAATAAATCAATAAAATAATCTGGTATTACTCCAGCTATAAAAGTACCTGGGTACATTAAATTAAAACCAACTAACGCATACAAAATCAATCCCATTGAAATAATAAAAACGTTTTTAAAAAGTATGTTAATCGTATTTTTTTGTCGTGTTAAACCAATTTCAAGAAGTGAAAACCCTAAATGCATTAAAAAAACCAATGCAGTACAAATCATCATCCATACATTGTTAACTGTAAATATTACTTGTTCCATAATTTAAAATCGAATGTTATTTTAACGAATCAGTTCCGCTTTCTTTTGTTCTTATCCTATATGTTTCCTCTATATTTGAAACAAATATTTTTCCATCACCAACCATCCCTGTATAAGCAGCTTTTAAAATCGCATCAACAGTTTTATCTAAAAACGGGTCAGACACTACTATAGAAAGTAATCTTCGTTGAATATCTGCAGTACTATAACTAATGCCTCTATAAACGTGACCCTCTTTTTCGTTTCCAACACCTGTCACATCCCAGTAGCTAAAAAAAGTAACTTCAATTTCGTGTAAAGCTTCCTTAACTTCATCAAATTTTGATTTTCTTATTATTGCTTCAATTTTCTTCATATTAAAGAGTTTTTTTATAATTGATCTCGTCAAAAATAGAAAAAATATTTAACACCCCTAATTTAAAGAGGGTTGAAAAATATATTTTTATCATATCTGCAATTTCACCCCCTAATTTTAATGTGTTTAAATTTTTAATATAATTTATAAAACAAAATCACCCAATAACTTAAAGTTATTGGGTGATTTTCAACTAAACCTCAATTATCTATTTTTATTTAGTAAAATTTTTAAAATAGAGCTCACCTAATAAAAGCTCACTTTAAAACGAATATATTGCAGCTACTAAGAAAGAAGATAGATTATCAGCTAAAACTCCGTCCGCATCAACATAATGTTTTGCATCACCCCAAGTATCCAATCTAAATTCTGGCTTAATTGTTAAGTTTTCAACCGTATAACTTCCCGTTACCGTTGCAGAAAACACACTTGACTCATCAATTATATCAGACTTTGTAGAGAAATATTCCCCTCTCAATCCTAAAGTAAAGTCTTCTGAAAGACCAAATTGAGGATACAATGCAGCTCCGTAAAATCCTTCACCGTCATTATCAGCTAGCGCAGCATTAATTCCTAAAAAGAAAGAATCTGAAATATCAAAACCACCAGTATAGTCAATTTCTAAACCTAAAGCCTCTCCATTATCATAATATAAATTTAAGAACTGACCAGCAACACCTAACTGAGCACCAAGTGAATATGCACCAGTTAAATTATTATTAACATCAGTCACATTCATTACCGCCAACATTAAGCTAGCTTTTTCAGATAAAGCAAAATCAGCTTTTAATCCAACATGTGAGAACAGCCCACTTGAGAACAAATAAGAAGTACTATAGTTGAAGTTCCCTACCGGAGAAATAACTTCATACCCCAAGAAAGTATTAAATCTACCCATTGTAAGAGTTGTACTTTCCGAAACATTTAAATAAGCATATAACTGATTTAAATTATACCCTCCCGTAGCATCATCACCACGAGGCCCAAAAGTAATATCTGCGACAACTCCTGATTTCTTACCCTCATAAGCAGCAACAATATTAGCCATACCTAAAGCAAACCCTAATTCATTAGCAAATGAAGACCCAAAAGACTGAGCTACATTATCTGATGCTGATAAATTTGTTTGATAATAAGCATCTATAGACCCACTTAAGCTTAATTTATTACCTTCCTTTTCCTGAGCATTCATCGTAGACATTGTTAAAACCCCTACAAATACTAATATAATTCCTTTAATTGTTTTCATCTTTTTAATTTTTTTAATTTTAGTCTAAAAATGTAATTTTTCATTCAATTTGATTAGTTGTATACATTTGCCTTATGCTCATGAATATCTAACCCATCTACTTCCTCTTCTTTCGAAACCCTTAAACCGAATGTTTTCTTCAGAATAAACAACACCACAAATGAAGTGGCAATTGCCCAAGCCCCAATTGACAACACACCAATCGCCTGAACTCCTAACTGATGAAAACCACCTCCATATAAAAGACCACCGTCTTTTGCGAAAACACCCACCAACAAAGTTCCCAACGCACCAGTAACACCATGTACTGAAATTGCACCAACCGGATCGTCTATTTTCAATTTTTTATCTATAAATTCAATTGAAAACACCACAACAACTCCGGCGATAACACCAATAATAAAAGCACCCATTGGACTAACAGCAGTACAACCAGCAGTAATAGCAACTAATCCAGCCAAAGCACCATTCAAAGTCATTGATATATCAGGTTTACCATAAGCAATCCAAGTAACAATCATTGCCGTAAGAGCTGCAGCCGCAGCAGCAAGATTTGTTGTAATTATTATACCAGCAACAGCTCCAGCGTTATCACCAGAAATTGCCAATTGAGAACCCGCATTAAAACCAAACCACCCCAACCACAGTATAAACACACCAAGAGAACCAATTAATAAGTTATGACCTTGTATTGCATTTGATTTTCCGTTTGTATATTTTCCTAACCTTGGACCAACCAAAAATGCCGCAACTAAAGCCGCCCATCCACCAACAGAGTGCACAACAGCTGAACCTGCAAAATCAACAAAACCTAAACCCGTTAACCATCCATCACCTTGCCACACCCAATGACCCGAAATTGGGTAAATAACAACAGTCATAATAAACGAAAACACTAAATAGGTTGAAAACTTTGTTCTTTCCGCGATTGCTCCCGAAACAATTGTAGCAGCCGTGGCAGCAAAAACAGTTTGAAAGAATAAATTATGCATATTCTCTGCATCATCAAAAAACAATGTTGGACTTCCAATAAATGCTCCTATTGACTCTCCATACATAACGGTATAACCTATAGCCCAGAAACCAAGACTTCCAATACATAAATCCATTATATTTTTCATTATAATATTACCAGCGTTTTTTGCTCTAGTAAAACCAGTTTCTACAAGAGTAAAACCAGCCTGCATGAAAAACACTAAAATTCCGCAGACAACAATCCACATTAAGTCCAAAACAGCGTTTGTATCCATAATATTTATATTTTTATTAGTTTAAATTTAATTTTGATTATTTTAAGGCGTCAGAACCTTTTTCTTTTGTACGAATTCTATAAGTCTCTTCAATATCTGAAACAAATATTTTCCCATCTCCCACAATCCCAGTACAAGCAGCCTTCAACAAGACATCTACAGTTCTTTGCAAAAAAGTATCGGAAACCACAATTGATAAAAATCTTCGCTGAATATCTGAAGTACTATAACTAACACCCCGATAAACATGACCTTGCTTTTCATTTCCAACTCCAGTTACATCCCAGTAGCTGAAAAAATTCACCTCAATTTGATGCAGCGCTTCTTTAACCTCATCAAATTTTGATTTTCTAATAATTGCTTCAATTTTCTTCATAATAAAGTGATTTTTATAATTGATTTCGAAACAAAAATATCTTTTTATTTTTATACCCCCTATTTTTTTAGGGTAACATCAATCATTTTTATCATTTTATTATTTTATACCCTTTAATTTTAGGGGCATATAAATATTTAGATTGTATTTTAATGAAATTATTGATATGAATAGCACTAAAAATTCAGGTTTTTTGAAATTTAGTTGAAAAATTGATAAATTTTAGATGAAAGTATTGTGAGATATACAATGATAAAATAAGAATTACCTATTACTTATTGGAAGTATTCTAAATAAGTATTTAGAGCAATAATAGAATAGGCAGCGGCAAAGCCAAATAATTTGACCTCTGATTTAACATCAAAACAAACTCGTAAATATTTTAGACTTTTTAAAAACCAGATTGTAGTTAAAGAAAATTAATTAGGAAGAACAGCTATAAAAATAAAAAGAACCAACAATCTATTATTTATTGTTGGTTCTTTATTTATAAAATTGAAGAAATTTAAAACGCTACTTCATCATAATCTATCCAATTCCACTTTCCAACTACAACACCTTCTTTAAGTGTAACAATTCCTGGATTTGCTCTAATGATAGTTTTTAAAGTAGTTTCATCACAAAACAACATTTCAAAATTTAAATCGAATTCATCTTGAATATCGATAAAATCTTCATTTAATGATGCTGATAAGGCATACACCTTAAAACCTTCAGATATTGCTTTATCAGTAACTATTTTAATTTTTGAAAAGGATTCTTTGTCCGTTTTACTTAAATTGTAAGCAACAATAAGCATTACTTTATTTTCAAGGAGCACTTGAGAAGTTAAATCATCTCCATTAACTGATTCTAAATAGAAGTCATGAATAGGCGGCATTTCTGCTCCTTTAAATTTCATACCCTCTGGAATACTTTTCCCAATTGCATAAGGCCTAAAATCAATAATTGGTAAATGAACTAAAACATGATAAGTAATAAACATAAAAACAAAAAAGGAAAGGAAAGAAGCCCATTTTACAATGTTTTTACTAAATAAAGGTTTTATTAAACGAACATTTATCACCAAAATAAGAATAAAAACAACCAAAACAATGTTTTTATAAAACGTACCCCACGCTGATAATTTAACTGCATCACCAAAACATCCACAATCAGTTACTTTATCAAAATAAGCCGAATACCAAGTTAAAAACAAGAACACAAGTATTATCCCAAGCAAGCTCCAAACAGTGATTTTTTTAGAATAACCCAGAAGTAATAAAACCCCTAACATTATTTCAGCAAGTATTAAAAGTATTGAAAACGGTAAAGCATAAGGAATTAGAAATTCTAAATTCAACACATCTGCACCAAAGTACTCTTGAAATTTATAAGCCGAACCCAGTGGATCAACTAATTTTACAAATCCTGAGAAAATAAACGTAATGGCAACAAAAAATCTTGAAATTAAAACTATAACTTTCATCTTATTCGGTTTCTTTAATATGTATTAAGGCAAAAACTGCATAATTTATCATGTCTTGATAATTAGCATCAATTCCTTCTGATACCAATGTTTTACCTTTATTATCCTCTATTTGTTTTACTCTTAACAACTTTTGTAAAATTAAATCTGTCAATGAGCTCACTCGCATATCTCTCCAAGCCTCCCCATAATCGTGATTTTTATCTTCCATTAATTGCTTTGTAACAGCTACATGTTTATCATAATATTTAACAGCATCCTCAACAGATAAATCTGGCTGCTCTACAACACCCATTTCCAACTGAATTAATGCCATTATAGAATAATTTATAATCCCAATAAATTCTGAAACCTCTCCTTCATCAACTTTTCGAGTGGTATTTTCTTGTAATTGACGAATACGCTGAGCTTTTATAAAAATTTGATCTGTTAAAGAAGGTAATCTTAAAATACGCCAAGCACTTCCATAATCTTTTAACTTATTAATATATAATGATCGGCATTTTTCAATAACCTCGTCGTATTGTTTTGAAGTTTGTTGCATGTAACTTTAATTATTTCCGTAAATTTCCAACAAATTTAATGAATTTAAAAATCAATTATCCAATTATGAAGAAAGTTGCTGTATTTTGTGGGTCAAGCCTAGGTTTTAATGAAATTTACAAGAATGATGCTATTAAATTAGGTATTCATTTTGCTGAAAACAATATTGGATTGGTTTATGGTGGCGGAAAAATAGGGATGATGGGAGTTATAGCAGATGCTATTATTGAAAAAAAAGGAGAAGTAATTGGAGTAATACCGGGTTTATTAAGACACGAGGAAGTTATGCATACCTCAATTACAGAAATGATTGTTACCAAAACGATGAGTAAACGAAAAGTAAAAATTAGCAAATTGGTTGATGGATATATTGCCTTACCTGGAGGTTTTGGCACGTTGGATGAAATTTTTGAAGCGCTAACTTTAGGACAACTTGGTATTGAACAAAAACCTGTAGGTATTTTAAATACTAATGGGTTTTTCAACCATTTGATAAAACAACTTGATGTTATGGTAACTGAAGGTTATTTAAAACAATCGAACAAAGAAATGTTAATTATTAGTGAATCTGTGGATGATTTAGTTTCAAAAATGTTTAACTATAAAGCCCCCGAAATGACCAAAGTAATTAATAAAGTTGTTCGATAATGAAAAGCATAAATTGCAAAGGAAAATTAATTGATTTAGCCTTACCAAAGGTAATGGGAATCTTGAATATAACTCCTGATTCTTTTTTTGATGGCGGAAAACACAATAACCCATCATCCATAATTGAGCATGTTGAAAAAATGCTATACGATGGAGCATCTTTTATTGATGTGGGAGCATACTCTTCAAGACCAGGAGCTAAACACATTTCAGAAGAAGAAGAATTAGCACGAATTTTACCAATTATTCAATTACTAATTAATGAATTTCCTGATATTTTAATTTCAATAGATACTTTTAGAAGTAATATAGCTTCACAATGCATCAACAATGGAGCTTGTATTATAAATGATATTTCAGCTGGAGACATGGATTCAAATATGTTCTCTACAATAGCAAAACTACAAGTTCCATATATTATTATGCATATGCAGGGCACACCTCAAAATATGCAAACAAACCCAGTTTATGATGATATTGTGAAAGATGTCCTTTTTTACTTTTCTCAAAAAATAACAAAACTTCGCGCTCTTGGAGTAAATGATCTTATAACTGATGTTGGCTTCGGTTTTGGAAAAACAATGGACCACAATTACAAACTATTAAAACATTTGGAATTATTTAAAAACTTAGAAGTTCCAACTCTCGCAGGTTTATCGAGAAAATCAATGCTTTTTAAACCTCTTGGAATTACACCTAATGAAGCTTTAAATGCTACAACTTCAGCAAACACAATCGCATTGTTAAATGGAGCTAACATTCTAAGAGTTCATGATGTAAAAGAAGCTGTTGAAAGCATTAAAATTGTTAATTTATTAAGTGAAAATTAATGAAAAAAACACTCATAATTTTATTCGCATTTTTCATTTTAGGATGTGATAAAAAAGAAATTAAACTTCCAACTATTGGAGAAAAAGGACTTCAAGAATTACACAACCATTCTCAAGTTTGGATGTTTTTTGAAATTAAAGGCACTGATACTATTTTAAATCTTAATAAAAAAAATACAATTAGTACAACTCATTGGGTATTTAATGTTGATAAAAGATTATCCTTAAAAAGGATTATTCCATCAATAATAACCTTACAAGATAAACATGCAAATTCAATTCATGCAAAAGAAGGAATGCATAATTATTTCAGTTATTCTGATACAATTTCACAGCAATTATCCTTTTTAGAATTTGATAATATTCTTTTTAAAACAGATAGTTTAGAATCCAAACAATATATTAAATCTAATAGTGGTTCTTATTTAAATTATTATAATATAAATCTCCGTTTTTCACCTTCAAAAATTTGGATAAACGAAACTATTATTGATAAAAACGAATTTAAATCTACACTTTTAGAATTTATTCAATTTACTTCTGAAGGCAAACAAACAATGCTACATTTAAATTTTAACCAAAATTTAATCTATCAGGATTATTTGTTTTATAAAACAATGATTTCCAATTTAAAAAGCCCAACTATACTTGTAAATAATCTCGAATTTATATTTGATCAAAATAAAGTTCCCAATTGCGGTTGTGATTAGGTTTTTAGTTTATGATCTTTTTTCTACTTTTACAAAAAACAAAATGAATGCTTGACTTTTTAGATTTTACTTTTCTAGACATTTTAGATATCTTATTAGTTGCAACTTTATTGTATTACATATACAAATTACTTAAAGGTACTGTTGCTATTAATATATTTATTGGAATTGCTCTAGTTGTATTAATTTGGAAAATTACAGAAGCATTACAAATGAAAATGCTTAGTAGCCTACTAGGCGCTTTAATTAGTTTAGGTGCCATTGCAATATTAATTGTTTTTCAACCAGAGGTTCGTAAATTTCTTTTAATGCTAGGATCTACAAACTTTACAAACAAAAGAAGCTTTTTAAAGCAATTAAAATTTTTAAAAACTGAAATTCACACCAATATGGATGTTGAAACAATTGTTTCTGCTTGTGAAGTTATGGCTTCAACAAAAACAGGAGCGCTTATTGTTTTAGAACGTAATCATAATTTGGATTTCGTAAAATCAACTGGAGATAAATTAAATGCAGAAATTAGCTTACCTATATTAGAAAGTATTTTTTACAAAAACAGCCCACTTCATGATGGTGCTATCATTATAAAAGAAAATTTTATTGTAGCTACACGAATCATTTTACCTTTATCAACTAAAACTATACCATCTCGTTTTGGCTTAAGACACAGAGCTGCAATTGGAATCACAGAGAAAACGGATGCTCTTTGCTTAGTTGTTTCTGAAGAAACTGGAAAAATATCTTATATAAAAAACGGAGAATTCCTTTTATATAAAAACTACAATGAGCTTATTGAAACTATTCGATATGATTTAAATTAATAGCATTAGTGTATTAATTTATTTCACCTGCAAACTGCATATCATATAAATTTTTATAATAACCTCCTTTAGACAATAATTCTAAATGAGAACCTTGCTCAACAATTAATCCATTATCCATTACAACTATTCTATCTGCTTTTTTAACCGTTGTTAATCTATGTGCAATAATTATTGATGTTTGATATTGAGTTATTTTATCAGTTGCTTCTTGAATTAATTTTTCTGAATAAGAATCAATGGAAGACGTCGCTTCATCTAAAATTAAAACACTCGGTTTACTAACATAAGCTCTTAAAAAAGCAATTAATTGTCTTTGTCCGGCTGACAACATAACTCCACGTTCCTTCACATTATAATTGTAACCTCCTGGCAGACTCATTATAAACTCATGAATTCCAATTTCTTCAGCAGCCTTCTTTACTTCTTCCAAAGTAATATTTTCATTACTTAATATGATATTATTAAAAATTGAATCTGAAAAAAGAAATACATCCTGCAACACAACTGCTATCTGCTTTCTTAATGAAGTAATTGTATAATCATCAATATTTTTATTATCAATACAAATTTCACCTTTATCAATTTCATAAAAACGATTCACCAAATTAATAATAGTAGATTTTCCAGCTCCAGTTGCCCCAACTATTGCAACAGTCTCACCTGCTTTAACATTTAGAGAAATACCTTTTAAAACTTCTTCACCTTTTATATAACTAAAATGAACCTTTTTAAACGAAATATCACCTTTAAAATGGGTCGCCTCTACATTTCCAGTTTTTGCTATCTGACTATCTGTGTCTAACACTTCAAATACTCTATCACCAGCAACCATACCCATTTGAAGCGTATTAAATTTATCTGCAATTTGTCGTAATGGTCTAAAAAGCATTTGAGACATCATAATAAATGCAATTATTTCACCTGCATTGGTAGTTCCCGAATTAACAATATCAAGGCCACCATACCAAACTAATAAACCAACAGCTATTGATGATAAAATTTCAGCAATTGGGAAGAAAATGGAATAATACCAAACAGTTTTAATGTGTGCTTTTTTATGCTTATCATTTATTCTTAAAAAATTCTCATATTCAATTTTTTCACGATTGAATAGTTGAACAATATTCATTCCAGTAACTCTTTCTTGTACAAAACCATTTAAGTTTGCTACTTGCAATCTAACCTCCTGGAAAGACGCTTTAATTGCAATTTGAAATAATTTAGTGGCATAAATTAAAATAGGCAAAACAATAAATGCGATAAGAGCCATTTTCCAATTCATCCATAACATAACAATTGCTACTACAATCATTTTTAACAAATCACTTATTATCATAAATAATCCTTGTCCAAAAAACTGAGCGATTGTTTCAGTATCAGAAACCAAACGAGTTACCAATTTACCAACTGAAGAATTATCAAAATATGTCATTTTAAACTGCAACATATGTTTTTGCAATTTTACTCGTATATCCTTAATAATATGTTGTCCTAACCAATTCACTTTATAAATAAAAATAAACTGTAAAAAAACTTCACTAAATAAAAACACACACATTAAAATGGAATAAAAAAGAAGGCCTTCTTTATCCTTGTTTTCAAAATAATTATTTACAACTTCCTGCAGTAATATTGGTTTTGCTACTGATACCAGGGACAATAATATTGCTGATAAAGTGCCTATAAAAAATTCCAATCGATAATTTTTAGCAAAACTCATTAAGCGCTTAAAAATATCTACATCAAATGCTTTTCCTGTAACTTTTTTACTCATTTAAAATATAGTTTTAGCGTACGATACTTGTGTTAAGAATAACCCTTGTGATGGTGCAGAAGGTCCTGCTTCGCACCTATCTTTACTTTCAATAATTTTTTTAAACTCTTCTATTGTTATTTTCCCTTCTCCTACTTCTAATAGAGTCCCAACTACAGCACGAACCATATTTCTTAAAAATCGATCAGCGGTTATATAGAATATCAATAATTTATCAGTTTCAATCCATTCAGCCCTCATGACATCACAATCAAAGGTCCTCACATCAGATTTTGACCTAGAAAAGCATTTAAAATCGGTGTAAGTTAGCAAAATACTAGCTGCCTCATTCATTTTTGAAACATTTAACTTTTTATTGATAAGCTGCCATGTTGTTTCAGTACAAAAGGGATTTCTTCCAGAATAAATACGATATTCATAACTTCTACTAGTAGCATCAAACCGAGCATGTGCATCGCTTTTAACTTTAAATATATCATTTACTACAATATCTTCAGGTAAAATAGAATTAAGCTTATATAACACTTCATTAACTTTAAATTCAGCCTCCAAATCTATATGCGCAAATAATTGTTCTGCATGAACACCACTATCTGTCCTTCCAGCTCCAACAACATTAATTGGGATTCTAAAAATTGTTGTTAAGGCTTTATTTAAAAGTTCTTGAACAGAAATTGCATTGGGTTGTAGTTGCCAACCGTGGTAATTTGTTCCTTTATATGATAATTCGATAAAATATCTCAATTGAAATGTTATTTTTGCACGAATGCAAATATACAGCATATTTACGATTTACTTATTTTACAATTGAATGAAAAAAATATTATTGCTTTCTGACACCCATAGTTATGTAGATAATCAAATTTTAAAATTTGTAAAACAGGCAGACGAAGTATGGCATGCGGGAGATATTGGCTCTTTAGATATCATTGATACTTTAAAAAAATTAAAACCTGTTAGAGCGGTTTTTGGAAATATTGATGACCATTTAGTTAGAACAGAGTTCCCATTAGATAATAAATTTACAATAGAAAATATTACTGTTTGGATTACGCACATTGGAGGTTACCCTAATAAATACGATGTAAGAGTGAAAGAAGAACTTTCTAAAAACCCTCCTAAATTATTTATTTGTGGCCATTCACATATTTTAAAAGTTATTTACGACAAAAAACTTAACTTACTACATATGAATCCAGGTGCAGCTGGAAAACATGGCTTTCATAAAGTTAGAACTATGCTTCGATTTGAAGTTAGTGAAGGAAATATTTCAAACTTAGAAATTATTGAATTAGAAAAACGTTAATATACAATTGGAATCGACATAAATATCCTTGTCCCTTGGCTAGATGGATTAATGTTTATCAATCCATTTAACACTTTTATTCGTGCTTCGATCTGACTGATTCCAACACCATTTTTTTCCTGAAGAGTATCTATATCAAAACCTTGACCATCATCAAAAACAATAATTTGCAAATTACCGTTTAACTGCTCAAGCTTAATCATTCCGTTTTTCGCTTTACTATGCTTCAAAATATTATTTACCAATTCACTAATGATATTAAATATTTTAATTTCAAAATTTTGGTTAAATCTTTCAATATTTTTAGACTCACTTAATAAAGAGATGGTTGAGTTTGATGTTTTTTCACAAAGATCCTGAACTGCATCACTTAATCCAAATTTCAATAAAACTGAGGAAATTAATTTATGTGATAAATTTCTTATTTGCTCTGAAGCTTCTTGTAATATTTCTTGAGATTTATTAATTTCAATAGGTGTTTTATCCTTTAAAAACTTTTTACTTGCGTACAAATGCAAATTCGCAGCTGAAAGTAAAGCGCTTACATTATCATGCAAAACTGAAGCAATACTTTTTCGTTCTTCCAAACGACCATCTAATGTAGCTGCTAAAATTTTAGCTTGAGAATCGCTTTTTATTTTTTCAATTTTATTTTGATGTATTAACTGCTCCTGATTCATTTGTAATGAATAGTTTCTTTTACTTAATTTATACATTTTATACAAAATATAAATTCCAAATAACAACACTAGTATTGCAGCTCCTAAACCATAAGTTAAAAATTCCGCTTCCTTACGCTTTACTCTTTCAATTTCAGCTTCTTTTGCCTTAGCTTCTACTTTATATTTGGATTCAATTTCAGCGATTTCTTTATATTTCAATTCTTGATTTAAAGAATCACTCAATGAAAAATATCTATCTTGAAATTCAAATGCCTTTTCAAAATTATTCAATCCAGCATAGGCATATGCAATATTTATATACGAACTGCTTCTTGTTCTTTTTTGCAATTCTTCTTGCCCATAACCAACAATCGACAATGCATTTTCAAAACTAGAAAGTGCTTCATTATAATCTCCAGTCATATAATAAATTCCTCCTAAATTATTTAAAATACCAGCTTCAATTTCTTTATTTCCTAAAATTTCTTGATAATTAGCTGCAATTTTGGAATGTTCTATAGCCTTCTTATAGTCTTCTTTCAGGTAATAAATACCCGATAAATTTGCGTGAACTTTAGCTTTTAAATCAAATTTATCAGCTATTTTTTCACTAACTAAAATTGATTTTTCATAATTTACCTGGGCACTATCAATTTGACCTTCGTTTTGAAAGTTACCTCCTTTTTTAAAGTAAATCAATTGTAAATTTTCTTTGCTTAAATTAACTAATGGCAATATTTTATTAAAATGAATATTTGATTTTATATTATCCCCATTATCCCTAAAAATATCAGCGATAAGCAAATTCCCTTCAATAAACAGTTTGGTATCTCCAGACTTTTCTACTTCATCAATAAATTGATATAATTGTTCAAGCGCTTGTTCTGTATCACCATCGCTTAATAATTTTTTAATTAGAATTAAACGTTCATCTTGAGAGTCAAGAATTACATTTTCAATTATTTCTTGACTAACTGGATAATTATTTATTGCATTAGCAGTATTCGTAAAAACAACAAATACTAACAACAGCTTAAAAGTTAATGTAATTAATTTCATATTATTAATTAAAGGAAATAAATACTAAAGTACTTAAACTAAATTGTTTTTTAGAGCATATATAGCCAAACCAACTACGTTCTTTACATTTAGTTTATTAATTAAATTTTTCCTGTGGGTTTCTACAGTGTTTACAGAAATATGAAGAGATTCACTAATTTCTCTAGAATTATATTGCTGAGCTATTAAACGAAGTATTTCAATCTCTCTTGGTGTTAATGAGCTAAAAAATGAGCCATCCGGTGAATGAGTATCATTTTTCGACAAATGCTTTGTGAAAGAAAACAATAATTTTTCCTGAATACTTTTCGTAAAATATTGCTTCCCGCTATAAACTGTATTTATAGCTTCAACAATATTTTCTCCAGCACATTTTTTAGCCAAAAAACCACTTGCACCAATTTTCAACACTTCTTTAATTAGTTTCGTATCATCATAGCTTGATAAAACAATTACATTCTGTTGAAATCCATGCTTACTGAAATTTTGCAGAACACCAATTCCATCTAATTTTGGCATATTAATATCTAAAATTAAGATATCAGCTTCATTAGAAGCAAACCAAGTTAAAACATCTTCGCCGTTCAGAGAATAACCCACGACTTCAATGTTTTCTTCAGAAGATAAAACAGCAATAATACCATCAATTAAAATTTGATGGTCATCTGCAATATGCACTTTAATCTTTTTCATACAATTCCCCTATTTCAAAGGTATTTATTTTTTAATGTTTTTTTACACCCAAAAATAGTGATATTTTAAACTAACGGAAAACAGTTAGAAATAAAAAACCATTTCAATTTACATTGAAATGGTTTTATTTGCACTAAATATACTAAGATGTTAGGTTTATCGCAATCTATCCACGGATTTTACAAGTTCTTCATCCCTTCTAATTGCTTTATTAGCCAAAACGACTAAAACAATTGTTAACACTGGAATTAATAACCCAATACCCTTCTCTGAAACGTTAATTTCTCCAGATAAATTTTGTGAAAAATATACAATTATACCTAATAAAATAAAGTTGATCAAAATTGCAATTCGCCCCAATACAAATTGTAACTGTCTTTTTTTAAATTGAAAAATAGACAAAAGCGTTACAAAAGATGAAACGAAAAATAACACAGCCATAACAATCAATAAAGTATTACTTGATGAAAAGCTATCCATAACAAAAAATTTATTTCCCTTTTCCGAAACCCATAAATTCAAAAAGAAAATTAATCCTCCTGACAATAAAGTTGCAATAAGTAAATAAATTGATTGTATTCGTTGAATCATGGTTGTAATTATAATATGCAAAAATACATATTATTTTTAAAGAATTAAATATTAATTTATAAATTAATTTGTTATATTTGCATAATTGAAGACATAAATAGTATTCAATAACTACAACTGAAACAAGTATTCGCCACATTAATTTATTTACATAAAATTTCTTATAACTAACTAAGAACACAAATTAATACATTAACAATTATTACATATTAACATAATGTTTGAAATTTCCCAACTTAAGGAGAAATCCCTTATAGAATTGCAAGAAATTGCAAAAACTGTTGGTGCCAAAAAGTACAGTCAATTAAAAAAATTAGATTTAGTTTATTTAATCTTAGACATTCAAGCTTCTGCTCCAGCAGTAGTTCAGGCAATTAAACCAACTTCAATTGATAATAAGTCTAAACGCAAGCGTATCATTAAAAAACCTAAAGCGGTAAAAGATATTTCAACACCAATAGCTGCTGACGAAAAAAAAGATATTATTACAGAGAGCAAACCAATTGCTGAAAAAATTGAAATTCTAACTCCTGAAATTCAAATTGAGGCAAAGGAAAATAAAGAATCTGTTGTAAAACAAAAACCAACAAAAAGGCAAGACGTTAAAAAAGTTAACAAACCAACTTTAAACCCACGAAAAGAAAAAACGTCTGAAGCTATAAAGGTTGATGAAAACAAAGAGCCGGTTAAAAGAGATAAAACAAATCAAAATCAGCCAAATCAACAAAACAAACCTAAACACCCTAATCCAAATCAAAATAAACAGCAGGCTAACCAACAACGTGAAAATAAAGGACCACGTAAGCAAGGTAACCGCTACAGAGATCCTGATTATGAATTTGACGGAATTATTGAAAGTGAAGGAGTTTTAGAAATGATGCCTGATGGATATGGTTTTTTGCGCTCATCAGATTATAATTATTTATCATCTCCTGACGATATTTACTTATCTCAATCACAGGTTAAATTATTTGGTTTAAAAACTGGAGATACCGTAAAAGGTGTTGTTAGACCACCAAAAGAAGGTGAAAAATATTTTCCTTTAATTAGAGTTTCAAAAATTAATGGATTAAATCCCAATGTTGTTAGAGATCGCGTTTCTTTCGAACATTTAACACCTTTATTTCCTCAAGAAAAATTCAATCTAGCTGGTAAACAAAGTACATTATCAACACGTATAATGGATTTGTTTTCTCCAATTGGAAAAGGACAAAGAGGAATGATTGTTTCTCAACCAAAAACGGGGAAAACAATGTTATTAAAAGACATTGCTAACTCAATCGCTAATAATCATCCGGAAGTTTATCAAATAATACTATTAATTGATGAAAGACCTGAAGAAGTTACAGACATGCAAAGAAGTGTTAAAGGTGAAGTTGTTGCTTCTACTTTTGATGAGCCAGCTGAAAAACACGTTCGTGTTGCAAATATCGTTTTGGAAAAAGCAAAACGTTTAGTTGAGTGTGGACATGATGTTGTAATATTATTAGACTCTATTACTCGTTTAGCAAGAGCGTACAACACAGTAGCTCCTGCATCAGGAAAGATATTATCAGGTGGAATTGATGCAAATGCATTACACAAGCCTAAAAGATTTTTTGGGGCTGCACGTAACATAGAAAATGGAGGTTCATTAACCATTATTGCAACTGCATTAACCGAAACAGGCTCTAAAATGGATGAAGTTATCTTTGAAGAATTTAAGGGTACTGGTAATATGGAACTACAGTTAGAAAGAAATATTGCGAATAGAAGAATTTATCCAGCAATTGATTTGGTTAAATCAAGTACACGTAGAGATGATCTTTTACTTGATGCAAAAACTGTTCAACGTATGTGGGTTTTAAGAAAGTATTTAGCTGATATGAATCCTGTTGAAGCTATGGAATTTATTAAAAATAAAATTCAATATACGACTTCAAACGATGAGTTTTTAATTTCAATGAATGGTTAACCATTCAATCAATGATATTTTAAAAAAGCGAGCTATATGCTCGCTTTTTTTTGCTCCAAAACTTTTATCCTATCTTATTCCATAAATACTAGTTGAAACACCTTAAAAGACTTTAGAATTGAAAAAATCATTATGATAGTCCACTCCGGTTTTTTTTAAAAGAATCTAAATAAATTAACCTTCCTAATTAATAAACCCAATAATATGTTCATAAAAAAAGACGATCAAAATGATCGTCTTTTTTTATAAGTATGAAATTATTCTTTATTAAAAGAATTTTGCTCTATTGTCATTAATATCAGCAGTTTCTTCTAAAACCTGATATAATAGGTATCCTCTTGAACTTAATTCTCCCACTAGTTTTTTACGGAAAGTATCATAGTTATCTAACTCGACTGGAGTATCTCTTTTTCTAACCATTACAACAAATACACCCTTCTCTCCTTCAATTTCTTTAGAAATTTCATCTATTTTCAAAGTTGACATTGCACCAACAACTGTAGGCTCATTACCAACTCCAGATAATAACGGACTTGCTAAACTTACTAATGATACAGAACTAACTGATACACTATTATTAGTAGCAATTTCTTCTAAAGTAGCTCCTTTCATTTTTTCAATAATTAGAGCTGCTTTTTTCTTGTTCATTAATTCTGGCCTTACTTTAGCAATTACGTCTGAACTTAATGAAACACCATCTTTTTCAGTTTTATCATTCAAAACAACAACGGCATAACCTCTTTTTCCAGCAACATCAACGTCAAAACGCTTAGAATCTCCAACAACTCTTTCTTTGTTAAAAGCCCAAGTTACAATAGATCTTTGACTATTTAATCCAGATACATTTTCATCTAAATCTTTTAAGTTAACGGCAGATTGAACATTTAAACCACCTTCACTAGCCAAATCTTCGATTTTTTTACCATCAGATAAATTTGCCGATAATGTTTCAGCTTGTTCAAAAATAATATTTTCAGTTTCTTCAGAAGCTTCAATTGCTCGAGCAAATGTAACTATTTTACGAGCCTCAATAGATTTTGTTTGTTCAACAACGCTAATTATATGATATCCAAAAGCTGTTTCAACAACACCTACACTACCAGCTTTATTTTTATATATATAATTTGCAAAATCTTTATCAAATGAAGGTGAGAAAGCTTGATCTTTTCTAATCCATCCAATATCTCCTCCTTTACCTTTTGTACCATCTGTATTAATTTCATCTGCAATTTCAATAAATTTAGTTTTATTATTCTTTACCAATGTAAAAATACTATCTGCAGCTATTTTAGCATCTTCTTTTGATTTTAATGAAGTTGATCTAACAGCTCCAATAAATGGCACCAAAATATGACTCGATTTTACCGAATCTGGTAATTCGGTAACTTCAACAATCTTAGATATCTTATAAAAACCATTATTCTTATATGGCCCAACTACATCTCCTTCTAATCCGCTAAAGATAGCTTCTGAAATTTCTGCTGCTACTTGATTTTTAAATTTAAATCCGTGATCATAAGATAAATCAGATTTGTTATCATTTAAAAAAGATTCATATTTTGTAGCATTCTTCAAACCTAAAACATTAACTTTTGCTTTAGCAGCATTGCTATACTCTTCTCTATCATTAATAAAACCTTCAACAATATTTTTAACAGCGGTATCATCTGAAACTGATGGCTCTATATTGAATTTTACATATTGAATAGATCTAGTAGCTTCTGGCTTATATTTTTTAGGTTGACTGTTAACATACTTTTGAATTTCTTCTTTTGTAACTGTTGCTAAATCATCCGAAATACTAGCATATGGTATATAAACAAAATCAGCATCCATTTTAGTATTATTGTATAAATAATCTATCTCCCCTTCTTTCAAAGAAGCTCCCAAACCAGCAGAAACTAATGAAGTGTATGCTTGGCGTTCTAAATTTTGTTTAATGCTTTTTTCAGTATCCAACCAGTTATACCACGCTTGAGTATTTCCAGCTTCAGCATCTGCTTTTAAATTAGCGATATATTCTTTTAGTTTTTCTTCATCAAAAAGATTCGCTTCATTTCTAAACATTGGTGAATTTTGAATTTCCGGTAAAGAAATCATTGTATCCCAAATATCTTTTTCTCCTACAATGATACCAGCTTTTTCCAATTGATTTGCAAATATTTTTTCGCTAACCATATTACTCCAAACAGCATTTACTGCCTGCATTTGAGTTGCTCTGCCTCCATTTTGAGTTCTATAAGCTTCTACTTGTTTCGCAAACTCCTCTCTATCTACTTCATCTCCATTCACTTCTCCAATAGCATTAATTTTGCTAGAACTAAAAAAATTCTGAATTGAGGTTGGATCAAGTACAAATGCAAAAAGGGCTAATCCAACAATAAGGATTAAGAACATTGAACGATCTCTAATTTTTGATAAAATTGCCATTATATATTTCTTTTAATTACAGTGTGCGAAAATACAATTTAGTATTTAATTATGAAAGTGAATTGAGTAATATTAACAGTTAAAAAAGTGGAATATTCAAGTATTATTAACTATTTATTATTCTTTATCCAAAACCTTTAAATAAACCTCCATAATTTTTGAAGAATCCACCTTCAACATTTTAAAATGTAGGTTATTAATTTCAATTATTTCATCTTGTTTTGGAATGTCTTCATGGTGATAAACAATAAAACCTGCCAAAGTTTCATAGGCCTCATCTTCAACCAAATTTAAATCATATGTTTCATTTAAATAATCTACTTCCAACCTTGCAGAAAATTCATATTCCTTGTTATTTATAACATGTTCCAAAAGTTCAATTGTATCATGCTCATCAATAATTTCTCCAAAAAGCTCTTCAACAATATCTTCTACAGTAACAACACCGGAAGTACCTCCAAACTCATCCAAAACAACAGAAATACTTTTCTTCTTCTTAATTAATACCTTTAAAACGTTATTAATCATCATGCTCTCCGGAACATATTGAACTGGCAACAAAATAGACTGTATGTTTTTAGGCTTTTTAAACAATTCAAAAGCATGTACATAACCAACTACATGATCTAAAGATTCTTTATAAACCAAAATTTTTGAATACCCAGTTTCAATAAATATTTTTTTTAAATTGGTAATAGTTTCATTAACGTTTACAGCGACAATTTCGGTACGAGGAATCATAATTTCACGTGCCTTAACATTATCAAATTCAAGGGCATTTTGAAAAATTTGAATTTCAGAATCTACATCTTCGCTATCTTTCGCATTTTCTAATTGTTCAATAATATAATTACCAAGTTCTTCTTTACTAAACTCTGTTTGTTGATCAACTTTTGAAGAATTAAAAAAGACTTTCAAAACATAGTCCGAAATGGCTGTTATAAAATTCGAAATATAATGGAAAATCACATAAAAGAAATATGCTGCTGGCGCAAAAAGCCAAAGGGCTTCATTTGCATAAATCCTAAAAATAGCTTTGGGAACAAACTCAGCAGTTACTAAAATTACAATAGTAGAAATTAATGTTTGAATTAACAGTACAGAAAACTCATTTAAAGCATCAATAGGTAATAAACCAATAATAAGTTCTCCCATAAAAAAACTGTAAACTACCAAGGAAATATTATTCCCAACTAGCATAGTAGTAATAAATTTGGAAGATTTAGAAGTTAATCTTTTAAGAATTTTAGAAGTAAACCCTTCTTTCTTTTTTTGAAGTTCAACTTGAAATTTATTGGCCGCCACATAAGCAATTTCCATTCCTGAAAAAAAAGCCGAAAGTAATATTGAAATTAATATTATAACAATTTGAAACTCCATTTATTTACTTTTTCTATTTTCAATCCTATTTCTGAACCTTTTTTTAAAAAAATACATGAAAATAGCAACAACAGAAAATAAAAGCATCATATAGGCTTTATCTCTGCTTTCATTCCAATTTAAAATAGTTTCAATCATAAACACAAAAGCTATAATTAAATAACCATATTCAAATATTTTCCAAATTTTTTGCATCACTTATTCTTTAATATTAATTACTCCGCTTTGATTTTTCACCCACCAGTGTTTTAAATCTTCAGATGCCTCAAAACCAAATCCATTAATTGTATCTGTTAAGGTATAAAAGGTAAACTTTTTTTCTGTAAAAAAATAATGTGTTTTTTGATCCCAGAAAATTTGTTGTGTCACCAATTTTTTCTTTTGGCCATAATTATAAATAACAACATTGCCTTTTATTTCAGAAACTTCAGTTTTGGTATAACTTTTAGCATACCCTCCTTCAATAGTTGTAGAATCTCCATTTTGTTCAATAGAGATTATTTTAATCCCTTCAGGAAATTCCGAATACGGATGATTTTCTCTATTGGCAAAATCTAACATAATCGGGGCTTTCATTTTTACATCAATTCTACCAGAATCTGTATGTTTATGATCTATATCATAAGCTTCTCCTATTGGCAAATTTTTATCAGCCAAAAAATCTCGTACCTCCTTAGCACTATTTGTACATGAAAAAAACATTGCTATTGATAAAACAACAGCAATGTTTACTATTTTATTTACAACTGATTTTGTCATTGAACAAATATATCAATTATAATATTTTAATTCTAATTTAAGGAACTCTAACTGTCTCATTAATCCAACATCCAATTTTCACTGGTGTTCCTGATTTTACACCAGCTACAAATAAATCTTTTTTACTTGGAACATTCTCAGAGTAATTAGCAATGTATTTATTTGCTTTACTGGAAATACTAGGGTCAACAGATTTTGCTTTATAAGCCATATTTAAAGCTGCAACATAAACCATTCTTTTAGATACTACATCAGTCCCACAAGAGTTTGCACTTGAAGCATATAAACTAGCGATAAGCAAATATGCATTACCCATTGAAGGAGCATTCTCTAAAGACTTATAAGCATAGCTTCTTGCCTCACTTTTTCTTCCTTGTTTACCTAAAATTTGAGCAACCGTTAATAAATACTTAGCTTTTTTATAAGTATCGGTTTCTTGATCAACCGCTCTTTTAAAATAATCCATTGCTTTATTATTATCTCCTTTTTTCAATAAAATTCCAGCATAAAAAACTGATGCTTGAGGAGATGGATCTGCATGAACATAAGCCTCAACTAAAGTATCATAAAAAGGATCATCTGTACACTCTTTATTATACATCCTTGATACAGCATTTTTCAACCAAGCAGCATCATTTTTCTTTTCTTCAAAATATTTTTTATTTAAAGGAATTAAATTCTCACAAGTTGAAATTGCAGATAATTTAGAATCCAATCCAGACTCAACAAGAGTTAAATTTGTTAAAATTTGTTGATATCCTTTTCTTAATTTTTGATCTCTTGCACCTAAAGTAGTTGAATCCTTAGCATTGATAATTTCAATTTTCTTAGAGTATTCCTCCCTCTTTAATTCAATACCAGCACCAACTTCATCATACGTATCAAATACTTTTTGAGCATCAGAATCTTTATACTTATTTAAGATAATATCAAAATACTGATAAATATTTCTTGGTGAAACCTCAGTAACATCTTCTTTAAAGGCCTTATCAATCCAGTAAAAAACTTCTTCTTCTGAAGCTCCGTGCTCAGCTTTAAACGTTGCTATCTTATCATAAACGTATCCAAAGTCTTTAGGGTAATATTTAAGTCTTTGCTCATAAACCCTCATAACCATATCACGAGCTGCAGGCTTATCAGCTTCTGATGCGTTATCTAACTTAGATTCAGCAATTTTAACTCCTAACTTATAGATATTAATTGATAAAGTAGGACAGTTATCCATACACCATAACCAATTTTCATAAGCGGCATCATATTTTTTTGCTTTATAATCTCCTTTAAATAGATTGTATTTTATATTACAATCTGCATTTACCTGTGCAAAAAGAACAGGTACAGAAACCATAAAAAATAAAATAGTTAAAATTTGTTTCATTTTTTTCATCTTCTTATCCTTTAAATTAAAATATCTCTAGTTTGTTAAACCATTTGTCGTTTAATGAAAGACCTAGCCTAAAATTAAAATAATTTTCTTGAACCAACCCTTTACTTGTATTTCCTCTTTTCCCAAAATCAAATCCAACATTTAAATTTGATAGTTGTTTCCCAACTGGTAAACCTACACCAAAAGATATGCCAAAATCATTTAATGGAGTAAAATCATTTCCATTTCCTGAAGCATCTAGTGCTAAACCTGTCTTTTCAATTTTTACCCCAGCTCTATAAGTTGCCCTTTCCCAGTAACTAGCAATAGAATTAAATTTAGGAGTATAAAACCCTCCAATTGAAACTCTACTATAATTAGCATAAGAAATTTTAGAATATTTACTAAATGTGTTTCCTTGCAAATTTAAAGCATTTTGAAAACTATAATCAATTCCCGCATACCATTTATTCTCTTTACCTAAACCAACTCCTAATGTGGTTTTAATTGGTGATGACAAAGTTCCTTTGCTTTCGACATTTAATATTGTGTCTCTTGATATTTGAGTACTACCTAAAGAAAGGCTATACAAATACTCTTTACCGTTTGCATTTAAATCATTTTCTAAATCAAAATTCCCACCTAAATGTAAGTCCATTTTCTTACTAATTGCAGTTTTATAAAGAAAACCTGCATTTAATGCAAAACTATTTACATTTGATATTGTTTCATATTTTGATGCAAGTGAAACATTTTTCACTTGATTAACCGTACTGTTTTCAATTTTTCCAAAAATATAATTCCCTTGAAAACCAAGACTTAGCCCTTTTAATACTTCATAACCGAGCCCTAAGAACACTTTATTTGTCCCACCGTTCCCTTCGTACATTGAACCTTCTACTACATTACCCTCAGTATCATATGTATTAGCAACTAAAGAATATCCAACAGAAGTATTTGGCAATAGACCAAATGTAAAACCTCCTTTTTCTCCTAATGGTATTCCAAAAGCTAAATAAGAAAGATATGTTGTTGCAGCACTTTGTTTATTCTCTGTGTCTTTCGCCCACGTATTTTTATTTTCAATTGCTAACGAATAGGTTGTAAAACGTAACGCTGAATTTGCCGCTGGATTCGATAAATTTAAATGATAAACATCATTCAAAGATACACCAGCTCCTCCCATTCCAAGTTGTTCAACTGTGTTTCCGTTATTTTTATCTCCTATTCCAAAAAAAGAATATGCCGAAGTGTTATTTTTTTGTGCAAAACTCGCAATTGATATAAATAGAGTTAATACTACTATTATTCTTTTTACCATTTATTATAAATTATAGGTCAAAATTGTATTTAATCCTTCTAATAAAAAATTAGGATTGGCAAATATGCCATTTTTTAATCTATTTGACAAGAAATTAACGTCCCCTCCTGTTAAAACAAGTGTTAAATGTTCATTTTTTTTTCTATACTGCTTAATTACACCCTTTATTTCATTTAAAACCCCATTAACAACACCTGAATGGATACTAGATTCTGTTGAATTACCAATTAATTGAAAATCATCATTTACCTGTAACAAAGGTAATTTTTTAGTAAATTCATTAAGAGCTTTATACCTCATATTTATTCCAGGAGAAATTGCACCACCAAAATAACAACCATTTTCATTTATAAAATCATATGTAATGCAAGTTCCTGCATCAATTACAAGAACATTTTTACTTGGATAACTTGAAATTGCAGATGAAACAAGAGCAATTCGATCAACACCTAGCGTTTTAGGAGTTGAATATTTATTTTCGAAAGGAACTTTTGTGGAAGAATTAAGCTCAAAAAGATGAATATTTCTATTTATTTCAAAAATTTGAGATTTTTTTATTGATCCAACTGAAGAAATAATTCCATTTTTACAATCGAATTTTTTTATCAGTTTTAAGACTCCTTCAACAAGGTTTTCATTCGTAAAGATTTCATTATGAATTAATTCCTTACCATTAAAAACAGCAATTTTAACCCTTGTATTTCCTGCATCTATAATTAAGTTCATTCTTATTTTTTATCAAGTATCAAAAATACAACAGATTTTTTAAAAAATGTTTGGATTTATATTAAAAATACATTTATATTTGCAACCGCTAAAGCGATGGTGCCTTAGCTCAGTTGGTAGAGCAAAGGACTGAAAATCCTTGTGTCCCTGGTTCGATTCCTGGAGGCACCACCATAAAAACCCGAACTTTGTTCGGGTTTTTTTATTTAAAATAATAACAAAAAAAAGCTATTGAATAACTCAATAGCTTTTTATAAATATTAATATATTTTAATCGTCATCTAAATCAACACTTAAATCAGCATCATCAACGTCAATATCTAAATCATCATTCACAATTACATCCTCTTCCTCTTCTTCCTCATATTTATCCATGCTATCCACTAACTCATCGCTAATTTTAACCAAATAAATCGTATCATCGGTTCTTACTTCTACCGCCTCAACATATTGTCCTTTTGGATTCGTAAATTTAACAACATCTCTAATACCATAACCATCCGGAAATTTTTCAACTAAAAGGTTTAAAATTTCTGGAGTTAGTTTTTTATAATCTACAATTACTCTCTTCAAAATAAATTAGTTATAGTTACACACAAAAAAAACTTGCTCTTTAAATAAATATTCATAGTAAATTCAAATATAAAAAAATATTTCAATCAACGCATAAAATTAACACTAACTAACAAATTTTTAGTAAAAAAATTACATCATCATTAATGTATTAATTTCCATCTCAGTTAAGTGACGATAATGACCCCTAGGTAGATTCTTTTTAGTTAAACCTGCAAAAATAACCCTATCAAGCTTCACAACACTATATCCAAAATGCTCAAATATTCTTCTTACAATTCGATTTCTTCCAGAATGAATTTTAACACCTACTTCGGTTTTCGACTCATTTAAAATATAAGAAATTTCGTCCACAAGAACTCTCTTATCGTCAAGCATAAATCCATCAGCAATTTTTTGCAAATCACTCATAGATAGTTTCTTATCCAAGGATGCATGATATAATTTTTGAATATTATGCTTTGGATGCGTTAGCTTTTTAGCCATTTCTCCATCATTTGTAAACAACAGTAAACCTGTGGTGTTCCTATCTAATCTTCCAACTGGATAAATTCGCTCTTTTGAAGCATTTGCAACTAATTCCATCACCGTTTTACGCCCTCTGTCGTCATCCATTGTTGTAATAAAATTCTTTGGTTTATTAAGTAAAACATACCGTTTTTTCTCCAAATTTATTACTGACCCATCAAACTTTACCTCATCAGTTGGCTTCACTTTATACCCCATCTCAGTAACCATTTTACCATTTACTGAAGCGCTTCCAGCTTTTATAAATACATCAGCTTCTCTACGTGAACAAATACCTGCATTTGCAATGTATTTATTTAAACGAACACCATCCGAATCAGAAGTTTCATTTTGCTTTTTTGGTTTGGAAGAAGTTTTTGAGTTATCAGAGAATTTTTTATTACCGTCAAAATTTTTATTTGAAAATTTTTGAGATGCTCTTTTACCCTCAGAGTCCGATGCCTTTTTATAAGGTCTGCTTGAACTTTCCTTTGAATTATCTGAAAACTTTCTTTTGCTTTCAAATTTTTTGTTTGTAGATTTTTGAGGAGTTCTTTTACCTTGTTGTCGTCCTCCCGACGAGTTTTTACTTGAATTCATTTTTATACTTTTTTGCAAAAGTAATTTATATTCTCCTAACTATTGAAAATAAGATGTTTATTTTAACAAAATTCTATTTAAGATAACTGAATAATCAATTAAAGCTAAGCTAAACACCCCTGCTAAAATTAAAAACTTTAAAATTAAATGTAATATCCTATAATTCCGTTTACTTGTGCTTAACCATAACATGGATAAGAAAACAAAAAGAACCGGGAGAGTTAGGTAAAAATAATACTTCATTCCTCCAACCTCTGGGTATCTCAATAAAAAATAAATAGGGTTTAAAGTTAAAACCACTACAATAGAAATAAGAATTTTTGTAAAGTACTCACCATATTTAACAGCGATAGTTTGGTAATTTTGTGTAAAATCACCAGATAAACTTTCAAGATCCTTAATCAATTCTCGAATCAATAAAATAAAGAATAGAAACGCAGCATGTGTGAAAATAATTTCTGAAAAATTTCTATAATGGACAAATACAGCAAAAAAAGGTAAAATTGCCAATGTAGTTGCAGAAAACAACCCTGCTAATGGATATCTTTTTAATTTATGAGAATAAAACCATATTAAAAAAATATATACCGAAAAAAAGAATGAAGCCCTTAATGAAACTAAAAAACCAAAACAAACTCCAATAAAATTCAATAAAAAGTAGATGCGCAATTTTATTTTTTGACTTACAATTCCATCTATTTTAGATTTTAAAGGCTTGTTGATCCTATCTGTTTCCGAATCATAAAAGTTATTAATAATATACCCCGCAGCAATAACACAAATTGTAGCCAAGACTATAAAATATAAATCAACATCTAACAATACATTATTCAGCGATTTTTCTGGAGAAAAAATAAAGATGGAAGCTAGGTATTGCGCAATAACAATTAATAAAATATTATACCCTCGAACAACGGAAAACAAGCTTAACACTTTAATATAAAGCGGTTTTTTCATTTTTCTGTTTTTTTTGGATATTTCGAGTAAATCCATAATCTTTAAATAAAATTTAATGCCAGTTTTTAATATTAAACTTTATTCAATTGAAATTAGTATCATTTAGAACCTATAAACGAGCTCTAGTTTATAATCTTTCAAGATAAGTTTGGTCTTTTTAAAATCTTTTGTAAACCCTAAAATATAACCTCCTCCACCAGAGCCACATAATTTTAAATAATAATCATTTGAATCTATACCATTTTGCCAAATAGTATGAAAAGGTTGTGGAATCATTGGCTTAAAATTATCAAAAGCGACTTTAGAAAGATGTTTCACATTGCCTAACAATGACTTTACATTCCCACGCAAAAAATCATCAATACAAGCATCTGTATATTTAGCGAAATCTTCATTTAACATTTTTCTAAAACCATCATTCTTCATTTTATTCATAAAAATGTTAATCATTGGTTCCGTTTCACCAATAATTTCTGAATCCAATAAAAATACGGCTCCTCTTCCTTTTTTCTGAGATGGAATACCGGTTGCTTCTAAATTATCTTTTGAATTGATTAATATTGGCAAACTCAAATATGAATTAAGAGGATCTAAACCTGAACTTTTTCCGTGAAAGAAAGATTCCATTAATGAAAATATCCCTTTTAATTTTAATAGTTTATCACGGGTTAAATTTTCTAGAACAGTAATTTTATCGTTTGCGTATTTATCATAAATAGAAGCCACCAAAGCACCAGAACTACCTACTCCGTATCCTTGGGGAATACTAGAATCGAAATACATCCGTTCATCAATATCAGTTTTAAATTCATTTAATCTAAAACTAACCAACTCCTGATCTTGAATACTTAACAAATAAGCATAAAATCGCTGTAAGTTTAAATTTGATTTCTCTGCTATTTCGGATAAATCTTCCGATTTTTTTAATGCACCTTGATATGTATTATAAGGTATTGCCAATCCTTTAGAATCTTTAATGATTCCATACTCTCCAAAAAGCAAAATTTTAGCGTAAAAAAGTGGTCCTTTCATAAATTTACATATTGGATATTAGTTTTGCCCCAATTCCAATTCGATCACAAATATAATGATTTTCTTGACAAAACTGAATTAACTCTTTAATTATAAAATTGTTAACAATCTCCTTTTCTTTCTCAGGAAACAACACATGTACATTAGCACCTGCATCTAAAGTAAAGCAAATATTACTTTTTGTACTTGCTCTAAACTCCCATATTTTATTGATAATTTTCAATGTATTTGGTTTCATTAAAATGAAATACGGATTGCTAGTCATCATCATAGCATGTAAGCTTAACGCTTCACTTTCAACAATTGAAATAAATTGTTTTAAATCGCCATTTTTAAGAACTTCATTAATCTTTTCTATATGATCATTCGCCTGCTGAAAACGTTGCTTTGCAAACGGATGATTATACATTAACTGATGCCCAACTGTACTTGATACTTGTTTTTCTCCTTCATCAACCAATAAAATAGTATCGTGGTAATTTTTAAAATTCTCATGAACTTTAGCTGGAAATTTAACCCCATATAAATTTGAACTTCCTTCAATTGCAGGATGATTTCCCCAAACTATTAATTCACCTTCAATACTTCTACAAGCGCTTCCAGATCCTAAACGTGCTAAAAATGATGCTTTCTTATTAAAATACTCTTCAGAAATTGTAGGGTTTAATTCTTTTTCTAAACTCATTACACACAATGCTAAAGCACTCATACCGCTTGCTGACGAAGCAATACCACTACTATGCGGAAAAGAATTTCGCGACTTTATAACAAATTTATACTCGTTTAAAAAAGGAACATATTGTTCAATTCTTTCAAAGAATTTTTGAATTTTAGGTTTGAAATCATCCTTCTTTTCGCCTTCAAAATAAATTTCGAAATCAAAATTAGATGAAGTATTTTCTTTTTTAGAAAATTCTAAAGTAGTTAATGTAAAACAAGCATCTAACGTAAAACTAATTGAAGTATTTTCAGGAATTTGAGGTTCTTGTTTTCCCCAATATTTCACAAGTGCTATATTACTCGGCGTTTTCCAAGTGAAACTTCCTGTGGAAGCATTTAACAAATCGAAACTAGGTGAAATAAAATCGGATTCAGTCAAAACAAATATTTTTTGCAAAGATAATTGTTTTGTTTAAACATTTTGGAGTCCCATTTTAGTTATTTTTGCATAATGAATACTAAAAAGGCATTTATTTTATTAAACGGAGCTGAACCTTCCATATTTCCAGAGCTATCAACGTATGATATTGTTTGCGCTATTGATGGCGCTTATAATCATTTTGAAAGAAAAAATATTGTCCCCGACTTAGTTACAGGAGATTTCGATTCTATTCACTCTATTCCAAAAACCGTTGAAGTAATAAATACACCTGATCAAAACTTTACAGATTTCGACAAAGCTTTAATGATTCTAAAAGAACGTGGTTATCATTATATTGATATTTATGGTGGAAGCGGTAAAGAACACGATCACTTTTTAGGAAATATTAGTACTGCTCTACAATGGAAATCGAAATTAAATATTTCCTTTTTTGATGATTTTGGAAAATATTTTTTTATTGAAGAGCATATTACCATAAAGAATGTTCTTGGTAGAAATATTTCACTAATTCCTTTTCCAATTGCTTCAGAAATTTACACACAAGGATTATTGTATCCTCTTAAAAATGGGATTTTAAAATTTGGAGAAAGAATTGGCACTAGAAATAAAGCAGAGGAAGATGAAATTAAAATTTCGTTTAAAGGTGGTGATTTATTAATTTATATTAGCAATCCATAAAACTTCAATTTTGAATAGAAAACTAAAACTTATTTGGGATTTTAAAGGTCCAGATTCTCAAAAAATAGCAGAACATCATTGTATCCATTTAAAAGAATTCGCTTCAATTGAAAAGTTACACTTTTACGAGGTTAACCACACTATTTTATCTGAAATGCATACCATTGCATTTATTACAGTTGATGAAGTTGATATGAAAACGTATCGCGATGCATTGAAACCTCATCGAGGTCAATTAGCCGAGTAATTTTATACTATTGAAACTGTAAGCTGGTAGTTTTTATAAAAGTTAACATCTAATTCCCAACAGAATTTGCAACGATCCAACCACTGGACCAAGCATTTTGAAAATTAAATCCGCCTGTTATAGCATCTATATTTAATACTTCCCCAGCAAAAAATAAATTTGGATGAATTTTACTTTCAAAACGTTTAAAGTTAATTTCTTTTAAATCGATTCCTCCAGCAGTTACAAACTCATCTTTAAACGTGCTTTTCCCATTTACTTTAAAAGTACATTGCGTTAATTGTTTCGCTAATTCTTCTAATTGTTTGTTATTTAACTGAGCCCATTGAGAATCCATAGAAATGTGAGCGGCAATTACAAATTTTTCCCACAAACGCTTAGAGATCTCTTCAAAAACCGAACGTAAAATAATTTGTTTTTTTGAATTCTTTTGTTTTTCAGATTTTAAAAACTCTAAAACCGCTTCATATTTTTTAGACAACCAATTCACTTCAATTTCAAATTGATAGTCCTTTTGATGTAATTCTAATGCTCCCCAAGCCGATAATTTTAAAATTCCAGGACCGCTTAAACCCCAATGTGTAATTAACAAAGGTCCTTGCTCGGATAATTTTGAGTTCAATACTTTTACTGAAGCCTTTGGAACCGAAGTTCCAGGAATATCTTTTAACCTGTCATCAGAAATATTAAATGTAAATAATGATGGAACTGGTTGTACAAGAGTGTGACCAAATCCTTCCATCATATTCCATACTTTAGAATTACTTCCCGATGCAACTAACAAATAATCTGCAACAAATTCTTCTGAAGATGTTTTAACTATAAACGTATCGTCTCTTTTTTCAATGGATTCTACTCTAGTACTCGTTTTTAAAATAACACCTGCATTTTTTGCGCTTTCCTCAAAACAATCGATAATAGTTTGCGATGAATTTGATTGAGGAAAAATTCTGTTATCGTCTTCAATTTTTAAAGGTACACCTCTATTCTCAAACCATTCCATTGTATCTCCAGTCATAAACTGATGAAATGGCCCACGCAATTCCTTTTTTCCTCTTGGATAATATTCAACCAATTCATTTGGTGTAAAACATGCGTGTGTAACATTACAGCGTCCGCCTCCACTCACTTTTACTTTTTGCAGTACTTTATTACTTCCTTCTAAAATAATAACTTCCAAATTTGAGTTCAATTCAGCTGCATTAATTGCCGCAAAAAATCCTGCTGCACCACCTCCTATTATTATAAATTTTTTTTTCATTTTCTTCTTCTTTTCCTAAACCTGAATTTATTTTAGGCTATCATAATATTGATACATTAACATAATGTGATTCTAAAACAAGTTCAGAATGACGCACATTTGTAAAACACTTTTACAAAATTAAATCTTGATAAGGAATTACTGTTTGAAGGCCTTTTTGATTGAAATAAGCTCGTGTATTTTCATTTCCTGTAGCTAAAATAAAATCGCCTCCCCAAGCACCTAAACTTTTTGTTTGTCCAAAATAATCGTTAAACAATAACTCTTGCACAGGTTTTAACTGAATTGTTTTTGAAACAATTTGTTCATGTTCAAATAGTAACTTTTCAAAATCAACAATATTTGTACAAGATAAAAATGCATCTGTTAAAGATGAAATTTGACTTACTTCTGAAGTTAAATTCCCTTTTAATTCTTTAAACCGTTGAATACCTTCTCTGCTGTTTTGCTTTTTATTTAAATACACAAAATATAATTGCTCTTTAAATGAAGGGGCAAAATTCACCTTTTCTATAAAAGGTTCAATTCCATTATTAGTATATAAAATCGGATTATCATTTTGTGCGCAGGCAATATCGTACCCACTTCCTCCAAAAGTGTTTAACAATAATTCATATGGATTAACACTTGCCCAATTTGCTAAATTATTAATTAATGTTGAAGAAGTTCCCAATCCCCAGTTTTTTGGAAATGTTAAGTTCGTTTTAACTTCAAATCCATTTTCTGAATTTAAAAAAGAAGGATTCAATTTTCGAACCTCTAATAATATTTCAAATAAATCTTCAGCTAAACTTCCTTTACCTCCATCTTCAACTGCATCATAAGTAGCGCTAACCAAACGTAATTTTGGCAAATCAAAAATTGCTTCAAGCCAACATTCTCCTTCATTTGTAAAACTATTCCAAATTAGTTGTGGTTGTTTTATTGGTTTCACCATTAAATCCTGACCGCAAGTTGTTGGAACAGCTAATGATTTTGCTCCATCTAACACAAAATATTCACCGGTTAATAATAATTTTCCGTTACTGTAAAATTCTTTCATTATTTATCTCCCACCAATTTATTGTAAGCTTCAACAACTGCATTGTGCGTAATTGTTGTGTTTTCAAAATAATTAATTAAATATTCCTTCTCTTCTTCACTTGCTCCTAACTGTTTTATAATATTTGTTAAGTGCATTTTCATATGTCCTTTTTGAATTCCTGTAGTAGTTAAAGCTCTTAAAGCTGCAAAATTTTGAGCCAAACCGGCAACTGCAATAATTTCCATTAATTCTTTTGCGGTTGGATTTCCTAATAACTTTAAAGATAATTTTGATAAAGGATGTAACGAAGTTAATCCGCCAACTGTACCAACAGCCAACGGAATTTCAATCCAGAATTTAAAAATTCCGTTTTCAATAGAAGCATTCGTTAAACTTTTATAACGGCCGCTTTTTGCAGCATATGCATGAACACCCGCTTCTATTGCTCTAAAATCATTTCCGGTAGCAATAACAACAGCATCAATTCCATTCATTACTCCTTTATTATGGGTAACTGCTCTATGAGGTTCTGCATTTGCAATTTGAACTGCCTGAACAAATTTTTGAGCAAATAGTTCGGAGTTTTCTGCATATAAATCTTCAACCTTACAAATTACCTCTGCACGCACTAAACAATCCGGCACATAATTAGATAAAATACTCATTACAATTTGAATACCCTCTTTTTCAAATGCTATGGCTATTGCTTCTAAACAAGAGTTTATAAAATTTGCGCCCATACTATCAACTGTTTCAAAAGTAACATGTAACTGATAGTAATTATCTAATTCAAAAGTTTTATCATGTAACTCGATATCTAAAATTCCACCACCTCGTTGGCGCATGTTTTTAGTAATATCCGCAGTAGCTTCAAGTAGACTAGCTTTTTTTGAAACAAAATAATTTTCCAAATCGGCTTTTGCACCTTCATACATAAAATGAATCTGGCCAATTTTACTGGTTGAAATTACCTCTGCTTTAAATCCGCCTCGAGTACTCCAAAATTTCGCAACTAATGATGCCGCCGCTACAACGGAACTTTCTTCAATTGCCATTGGAATAGTATAATGCTTTCCATTAATTATAAAATTAGGGGCTATTCCAAATGGTAAATAAAAATTTGAAATCGTATTTTCAATAAAATCATCGTGTAAATCTTGCAGTACAGGATTAGAATTCCAATATTGCATTAATATTTGTTTTACCTTATTATCATTGTTAAAATAAGTTGAAACCAACCAATCAATTTTTTCTAACTTATTAAGTTTTGAAAATCCACTAACGGTTTTAGACATTTTGTTGTAAAATTTTATATTTCGACAAAGATAAATTTTTAAACATTAATAACAGCAATTCTTACCAATGTGAATTTTTATGATTTAATTCAGTTCTTTTTTGCGGAATTTTTCTTAAACTTGGCCTAATTTTAAGAAATCGAAACCTCATGAAAAAACTACTCATACTTTTTATTGTTGTAACATCCTTAGCTACAGCTCAAAAAAAAGATATTTCACTTGAAGAGATTTGGAATGGCACTTTTAGAACAGAGCGGATGAATTCACTAAATTCTATGAATGGGGGTTTTTATTCATTACAAAATTTTAATGAAGATTCTCAAAGTACATCTGTTGACAAATATAGTTATGCAACTTTAGAAAAAGTTGAAACCATTGTAGATAGCAAGAACTTAACTGATATAAAGTATTTTGAAAGTTATTCTTTCAACAATAATGAAACTAAATTAATTTTAGGAGTAGATTCTGAACCAATTTACAGACATTCTAGTTTAGGTGTTTTTTATGTTTATGATATTGCTACAAAATCACTTCAACTTATTGATTCTGAAAAAATTCAGGAACCTAATTTCTCTCCAGATAGTAAAAAAGTTGCTTATGCGAAAAACAACAACCTTTTTATTAAAAATCTAGAAAGCGATGAAGTAACTCAAATTACTTTTGATGGGTTGAAAAATAATATAATTAATGGAATTTGTGATTGGGTGTATGAAGAAGAATTTGCTTTTGTAAAAGCTTTTGAATGGAGTAAAAACAGCGAAAATATTGCTTTTTTACGTTTTAATGAGTCAGAAGTACCTACTTACTCAATGGATATTACCGGATCCAATCTTTACCCAACTCAACAAGTTTTTAAATACCCAAAAGCTGGTGAAAAAAATTCAGTTGTCTCACTTCATCTATATAATGTAGCTTCAAAAAATTCTTCAAAAATAACTTTGGGCGATTATGAATACATTCCAAGAATAAAATGGACAAACGATGCTAGTATTTTAAGTGTACAAACTTTAAACCGTCATCAAAACAATTTGAATTTATATTTTGTAAACGCTTCTGATAATTCTTCTAAAGTTGTTTTGAATGAAACCGACAAAGCTTATATTGATATTCACGATAATTTAACTTTTTTAAAGGATAACAGTTTTATTTGGACTAGTGAAAAAGATGGATTTAACCATGTTTATTACTATTCAAAAGACGGTAAACTTATAAATCAAGTTACCAAAGGCAACTGGGAAGTAACCAATTTTTATGGAATTAATGAAGTAGCAAAAACAATTTTTTACCAATCGGTTGAAGATGGCTCTATAAATAGAACTATTTATTCTACAAAACTAAATGGTACATCAAAAAAACGTTTATCAAAATCAATTGGGACAAATTATGCTGCTTTTAGTAAAAACTTAAAATATTTCATCAATACTTTTTCAGATATAAATACTCCTCCCGTTTATTCGCTTCAAAATGATAAAGGAGAAGTACTAAAAGAAATTTTAAATAACTCTAAATTATCAAATGAGCTGGCTACTTACAACCTAGGAAAAAAGGAGTTTTTTACTGTAAAAACAGCAAATGGAGAATTTAATGCTTGGATTCTAAAACCTTTTAATTTTACTACTGCTAAAAAGTACCCTTTATTTATGACTCAATATTCAGGCCCAGGTTCTCAATCTGTAAGTAATTCCTGGAATAGTTCTAACGATTACTGGTTTCAACATTTAGCTGGACAAGGATACATTATTGTTTGTGTTGATGGTAGAGGAACAGGATTTAAAGGAGCTGACTTCAAAAAAGTAACTTATAAGGAATTAGGGAAATATGAGGTACAAGACCAAATTGAATCGGCTAAAGAATTAGGAAAACTACCTTTTATTGACGAAAATGAAATTGGAATTTGGGGATGGAGTTATGGTGGTTTTATGTCGAGTAACTGTTTACTAAAAGGAAATGATGTTTTTAAAATGGCAATTGCTGTTGCCCCGGTTACTAGCTGGAGATTTTATGATTCAGTTTATACCGAACGTTATATGCAAACACCACAAGAAAACCCTAGCGGATATGATGAAAATTCACCTCTCAATTTTGCAAGCTTATTAACCGGAAAGTTTTTACTTGTACACGGAAGTGGTGATGACAACGTACATTTTCAGAATTCTATGAGAATGACAAACGCCTTAATTGAAGCAAACAAACCGTTCGATCAAGCTATTTATCCTGATAGAACCCATGGGATTTATAGAGGAAAAAATACACGGTTACATTTATTCAATAAAATGACTAAATTTATCCAGGAAAATTTAGGTGAAAAGGAAACGAAATTCAAATTATTAAAAAACTAACAAATTACTTTAATAAAAGTAAAATCTTATTTAAACATAAATTTTAAAAATCAATTATGACTGACAAAACTTCAATGCAAGGACATCCAAATGGGTTAATGACTCTATTTTTCTCAGAAATGTGGGAAAGAGTTTGTTACTATGGAATGAGAGTGTTATTAACACTTTATTTAGTAAAATCTCTTATGAAAGGAGATGCTGATGCTGCCCTTATATATGGTGCGTACACAGGTTTAGTTTATGCAGCCCCAATACTTGGAGGTAAAATGGCAGATAAATTTCTAGGATATAGAAATGCTGTTATGTTAGGAGCTATTTTAATGGCTATTGGTGAGTTCATAATTTTAGGTGGATCAGAACAATTCTTAATGATTGGGATGGGCGCTTTAATTGTTGGTAACGGTTATTTTAAAGCAAATATTTCAACTATAGTTGGTAAATTGTATAAAGATGACGATCCTAGAAGAGACTCAGGATTTACTATTTTTTATATAGGAATAAATATTGGTGCCTTACTGGCAACAACAGTAATTGCATATGTTGGTGAAACTTATGGTTTTAAATATGGATTTGGATTAGCCGGTATTGGTATGCTAATGGGTCTATTTATTTTTTGGGCAGGAAGAAAAAACTATTCAGCTGCTGAAGGACTTGGCTTTACCGAAGAAGGAAATCAAAAAGTTTTTGGCCCTCTAAAAAAAGCACATATGGTTGGTGTTTTATCTTTATTGTTAATTCCTATAGCCTATTACTTAATCATTCAAAATGGTTATTTAGATTATATATTATTAGCTTTATTTGTCTTTATCTCTTTTGTTTTGATAAAAGCAGGTATAGATGCAGATTCAAAAGAAAAAGTAAAAATTTGGAGAGATAGAATGATAGCCTTGTTGATATTTATGGTTATAAATATTACATTCTGGGCTTGCTTCGAACAAGCTGGTACATCATTAACTTTATTTGCTGATAGAAATGTTGACAGAAGTATTTTTGGTTGGGAAATGCCTGCGTCTATGACTCAGTTTTTCAATCCTTTCTTTATAATTGTATTTGGTTCTATATTCTCGGTTATGTGGGTGAAATTAGCGAACATAGGGAAAAACCCAAGTATTCCAATGAAATTTGCTTTTGGTATCTTACAATTAGCTTTAGGGTTTTTAGTAACTAATATTGGTTTACAATTTGTAAATGAAGCATTTCAAGTGCCGTTAATTACTTTAGTGGTTCTGTATTTATTACATACAACTGGTGAATTATTTTTATCTCCAATTGGCTTATCAATGGTTACAAAATTATCTCCTAAAAATATTGCAGGAACTGCAATGGGAGCTTGGTTTTTAAGCTTTGCAATAGCCAATTATGTTGGTGGTAAAATTGCCGCAATAACAGGTGGACATAGTGAAAGCGGACAAGCACTAACAGCCAGTGAAGGTTTAGATAACTACATTTCTATATTTTCTACAATTGGTTTTGTTCTAATTGGTATTTCAATTCTAATAATGCTTTTTAATAAACCTCTTAAAAAGTTAATGCACGGAGTTGTATAACCTGATTTAAAAATTTAAATGACAAAATATTAAATATATAATTTAAAAAAGCTCAAGTATTTTCATACTTGAGCTTTTTAATTAAAATTTTAAAAAAATGAGTACAGAAAAACAAGATTTAGGTTTTATTGGATTATTAAAATCATTCACTCAACCTTTTTGGTTAGCGAGCGTAATGGAATTATTTGAACGTTGGGCTTGGTATGGATTATTTGCTGTTTTAGCACTATACTTAACAGGCTCAACTGATGAAGGTGCTTTAGGTTTTACCCATATCGAAAGGGGTGAAATAATGTCTTATGTTACTTTTATTTTATATTTATTACCAATTATAACTGGAGCAATTTCTGATAAGATTGGATATAAACTATCACTAATTATAGCTTATTTATTATTGGGTATAGGATATTATTTTATGGGGGAAGTTACTTCTTATTCTTCTGTTTTTCTTATGTTCTTAATTGTAGCAGTTGGTGCAGCCATGTTTAAACCAGTTGCATCTGCAATTGTCACTAAATCTACTGATAAACGAAATTCATCTTTCGGATTCGGTGTATTTTATATGATGGTAAATATTGGAGGTTTTTTTGGGCCTCTTTTTTCTGCAAAATTAAGAGATCAATATGGTTGGAAAATTGTATTTATAATGGCGGCTATGGCAATAGCTGTAAACTTAATTATAGTAATCTTCTTTTTCAAAGAACCAAACAGAGAAAAAAATGAAGATTCATTAGGTGACACAATCATTAAATCCTTGAAAAACATTCTTGAAGCTCTTTCTGATATGAAATTGACTTTACTTCTTGTAATAATGGTTGGTTTTTGGTTAATGTTCAATCAATTATTTTACACTTTACCTGTATTCATTGAAGAGTGGGTAAATACAAAACCACTTTATGACGCCTTATCTAACTACACTCCTTGGGTTGCTGAATTTTTCAAAAATAAACACGGAGGAATTAATCCTGAAATGGTTGTAAATCTTGATGCATTTTTTATAGTTGTTTTACAAATGATTGTTTCAACCATTATATTAAAATGGAAACCAATTAATGCTATGATGACAGGGATTTTCATTGCAGTTATTGGTATTGCTTTATCCTTTTACACTTCAAATGTATTCTTTACAATATTTGGTATTTTAATTTTCGCTATAGGTGAAATGACTTCAAATCCAAAATTTTCCGATTATATAGCAAAAATATCTCCTAAAGGAAAAGAAGCTCTTTATATGGGAACATATTTTTTACCTATTGCGTTTGCAAACTTATTAACGAAATGGATTACAGGAGATTTATATCAAAACCTTTCTGATAAAGTCAGTCTAATTAGAAAAGAATTGACTTCAAAAAATATTGAATTACCTGAAATTAGTGATGCTTATACAAAGAATCAGTTTTATGAAGAAGCTGCTACTAAATTACAAATGACACAGGATCAAATGACAAACCACATTTGGGATATATATCACCCAGGAAACATTTGGTATGTAATTGCCGCCATTGGTTTATCAACAATTATTGGGCTAGTTATCTATGATTATGTTATAAAAAAACAACTTAAAAAAGCTGCTACAAACTAATATTTTAAACAATGAGCAAAACTAAAAACGAATTTTTTGAAACACAAGTATTAGGACATCCTTCAGGCCTTTTTGTACTGTTTTTTACCGAAATGTGGGAACGCTTTTCCTTTTATGGAATGAGAGCATTATTAGTGTTATTTTTAGTTAGCGCACTAGGGATTGGCGGATGGGATTGGCCAAGAGAAAATGCATTGGCATTATACGGAACCTACTTAGCATTACTTTATTTAACGCCAATTATAGGTGGTACTTTAGCCGATAAATATTTAGGAAATAGACGTGCCATTATTATTGGTGCGCTTATAATGACTTTGGGTCATGCAAGTATGGCTATTGAGTCTAACCCGTTTTTTCTTTATTTAGGTTTAGGATTATTGGTTTTAGGTACTGGTTTTTTTAAACCAAATATGACTTCATTTATATCAATTTTATATAAAGATTTTCCAGAAAAAAAAGATGGAGCTTATACCATTTTTTATATGGGAGTTAATGCTGGTGCCTTTTTAGGAATTATGCTTTGTGGTTATTTAGGTGAGTTTTTAGGTTGGAGTTGGGGATTTAGTTTAGCTGGAATTTTTATGCTATTAGGACTCTTACAATTTACACTGGCTCAAGGTATTTTTGGGGACATTGGAAAAAAACCAAATAAAGAGGACAAAACTATTGAAGCCGATGACCATACTGAAATTGAAGACAAATTAAATCCTTTTACTTTAATCGATAAAATTTTAATTGTTTTTGTAGCCGTATTCGGAATTACATGGATTATTAATGATCCCCTATCGAAAATTGGAAAAGTGAACTTTTTAGAATTTGGAGGAACAGATTATTCTGGTCATACAATCTTAATTACACTTATTTTATTTATTTATTTATTAGCATCACGAATTGTACGTTATAGTAAAATAACGAGAGATAAAATGATTGCCGTTGTAATTTTTGCATTCTTTATTATTTTCTTTTGGGCTTCTTTTGAACAAGCTGGAGGATCTATGAGTATTTTTGCAAAAGATTATACAAGTCGTATTTTATCAGGTAATGCAGCATTCATATTTAACATTGTAGATGTTATTATCACAATAGTTCCAATTGCAATTATAACTTGGGTATTGTATTTATTATTTAAGCAAACCTTTAAAAAATATTTCCTTTCTAACCTGGTTTTAGGTTTCAGTTTTATTTTAATTTGGGGGATTATCATTTGGAAAATCTATACAAATTTTAATACGTACTCTTATGAAATTACGTACAACACGTTCCAATTGGCTTCAACCAATGAAAACGGAGAAGAAACAATTAAAAATATTGCCATAACTGCTGAAACTATTGTTCCAGAAAATGTAGAAATATTTGAAAACACAACGGTTATCATTTCAGCAAATGATTTTGTTCAAAATGATAAAATTTCTATTATTGACTTAGATAAAAAAGGAACAAATTTTAAATATTTAACAACTGAACAAGCTGATTTAATTACCACAAATATCCCTGCCAAAATAGTAAGGAAAAAGGATAATGAAATTCAAATACCTGCAACTTGGTTCTTAATTTTAAACTCATTATTCATCATTGCCTTCGCTCCTTTATTTTCTAAATGGTGGGAAAGTAAATACAACCCAAAACCAGCCGCAAAATATGCAATTGGACTATTTTTCTTAGCTATTGGATTTGGCTTTTTAGCTTATGGAGCTTCAGGAATACCACAAGGTGCTAAAACAGCATCAGTAAGTATTATATGGTTAATATTTGCTTATTTATTTCATACTTTGGGTGAACTTTGCGTTTCACCTGTAGGGCTTTCTTATGTAAGTAAATTAGTTCCAGCACGTATGATTGCATTTATGTTTGGTGTTTGGTATTTAGCATTAGCAATAGGTAACAAAACTTCAGGAAAAATGGGTTCTATGATTGATGAAATAACAGCTAAATATGATATTTCAACCTTCTTTTTAATATTCACAATTGTGCCAATTGTTATAGGTATTATTGCACTTTTATTAGGTCCTGTTTTAAAGAAGTTAATGCACGGTGTAAAATAAATTTGAAAAATGGCTGTAAATTTGGCAACATTTTTGCAGCCAACTACATATAATTCTACTAAAACTAAATAAATGAAAAAAATATTTATAACTGCTTTAACCATATTTAGCTTATCTGTTTCAGCCCAGGAAATAAAATGGATGAGTTTGGAAAAAGCTGTTGAAGCACAAAAAACAACACCTAAAAAAATATTTATTGATGCCTATACAATTTGGTGTGGGCCTTGTAAAATGTTAGATAAAAATACATTTCGTAATAAAGATGTTGCTACTTATGTAAACGAAAATTATTATGCTGTAAAATTTAATGCTGAAGGAAATGAGACTATTAAATTTCAAGATAAAACCTTTAGCAATCCAGATTTTAATCCAAATACATCTGGTAGAAATAGTGCGCATCAATTATCGAGTTATTTTGGTATAAGAGCATATCCAACAATGTTGTTTTTAGATGAGCAAGCTAACTTCATCGGACCGTTACAAGGTTATAAAACACCTCAACAATTGGAATTATTTTTAAAATTATTTAAAACTGATGATTATAAAAAAATAAAAAATCAGGAAGATTTTACAGAATACACTTCTAATTTTCAATATAAATTTATCAAGTAATTAATTACTCTTTTATAACATAAGCTCCTTTTTGCATGGTATTGTAAAAAGGAGTTTTATTTTTTAAACAAGTTTCCTCCCAATTTTTAATAACACTTTTATAATTAGAACCATCGGCAATAATCAAAGATGGTTTATGCAATTTTAATAACCTCTCTAAATTAATTTTTGGGGATTGTTGTAAAATGAAAATTGTAGGTCGAATAGTTTTAAAATTATAAATCCCCAAACTATCTATAATTACAATTTTTTCATTATTAAAATTATATAGTTTTTTAATCCCTTGCAAACTGCTAACATCTTTTAATCCAGCTCCAGTCAAATAGGAATTTGAAATTCTTTCATTTAGAACATTTTCAGAATTAAAAAAAGTAATTTTTGATCCAATCCTTTCCCCAAACATACTCGAATTCCCTTTGTTAAAAACAATAAACTCATTGGTGGATTGACGCTTCATTTTTTCAAAAATAAAAACGGATTGAATTATAATGATGGAAATAAACACTAAAATTAAACGAAAAAAAGTGGTTTTCTCTAGCCATTTTAAAACCAAGATAATACTTAAATAAGATACCAACATGACTACTATTGAAACTGAAATATTTTGAATGATAAAATATTCTATACTAGAAACCCAACTTACAACAGCATTCATTTGCTGAATAATAAAAATATAGAAATCAGCTACAATAGCTGGTAATATGTTTAACAAAGACATTGAAATTACTACAATCCCAGCAATTAATATGAATCCCAAAAACGGGATAATCACCAAATTAGCAATAAAAAAAAGCCCTGGAAACTGATGAAAATAAAAAAGACTTAAAGGTAAAATACCTATTTGTGCTGCAATAGAAACTGAAAATAATTGCCAGCCTTTATCCAAAATCCACCATTTTATTGAAATAAGTTGGTATAATTTCGGTTGAATCCAAACTATTGAAAAAACTGCGGCATAACTCAACTGAAAACCAACTTCAAATAAGTAATAAGGATTAAATAGTAATAGAAAGAACATTGAGATGACTAATGTGTTATACACATTTGATGGTTTATTTAAATGCATCCCAATAGATAATGCCGTAAACATTGCAACCGCTCTAACAACAGAGGCAGATAAACCTGCAATAACAGCATAAAACCATAATAGCAAAATTATTAAAACGGTGGCAATAAGTTTACCATTTTTTAACGAATGAATTGGCTTGAATAGAAACACAAGCAACATTAATATAACACCAATATGCAATCCAGAAACCGCTAAAATGTGAATAGCTCCTGCATCGATATAGTCTTCCATTAAATCATTGGAAATACTTTGTCTTTGTCCGAGTAATAATGCATTTATAACTGCTAATTCATCATTTTTAAATCCATTGTTTTTTAAAGAACTATTTATTTCACTTCTAATAATTGCAGCAAGGCCATAAATTGTTTTATCCTTTTTTAACCTTTTAAAAAATTGTGGTTTTGTCAAAAAAACCTGATGATGGATCTGTTGATTTTTTAAATATTTTTTATAATCAAATGAATAGGGATTTAAAGGTTTTTGAACTCCCTTAAATTCAGCTCTAACAATAATTTCATCATCTATAATTAAAGTTTCAATCAAAGAATCCTTTTTAATATTTAAAAGAATTTTACCGATTGATTGGTGATTTTGAAATTGAATAACAGTTGCCTCAAATCTATTATAATAGGAGTTCGACTTTAACTCTTTAACAATTTTAAATATAGCTTTAGATGCATAATTTGGGTGAAAATTTAGAGAATTAGAATAATGCTTTTTATTATTCAACTGATTTTTAAATGTAATAGCCCCTACCCCAATAAAAAATGAGATCGTAAATACCAATACAGTAAATAAATTAACAAACCCATTAAAATATTTGTTGCTTAAAAAATAGACAATAACAAGGAATAACAATAAAACAGCAAAAACTCCAACGAAATGAATTGGATGAAAAAACATGACATTTCCTGTAAGAATACCAAGTATTAAAAAGAAAGTAAGTTGTACGGGAACAAACTTCAAAAACTTTATCATAGCTCGCTAAAGCTACTAAAAATAATTCATTTAAACTTTTTCAACATTCTTTCAGATGTTAAATGCTTCACTACATCAACTGCTTCACAGGAATTTTCACCATAATCAACTATAATCTTACCAACAGAATTACATACTTCCAAACATTTCATATTTAATTCTTTTGAACGCTGCCCAATTGTTAACAAGGAATTATTCATTGCATCTTTCACGAAATTTTCTTCCCCTTGAATTTCTTTTTTAATATGATTCATAATAGGAATAAAGTAATCATCTAAAACCTTTTTATCTCTTGCCAAGTAATACAAATATGTGTAGCCAATTCTTCTTTTAACATCATCATTTGAATTTCTCCAACTTTCAGACAATTCTTTTGCAAATGAAACTTTACTAAAAAGATTTTGCACCCAAATATGGCTCATTATCCACATACTCGTGCCGTTTACCATATTTTCAATTTGAATTTTATTTACCTTTTTAGGATCTTCAATCAAAATTGAAATAACTTTTATATCGTAATTTGGCTCTTTCCAAAGTTCTAAAGCAAGTTCATGGTTTTTACCAACTTGCTTTGCTAATTTTTTTAATTGAGTTAGACCAATTCCATAACTTGACCAGTTTTGATAATTGAGTTTTTTCCAATTCTCAATACCTCTTGGGTTTTTATTTTCTTCTAACAAGTTAAAAACTTTTAATTTTATCATTTTCTTGTAATTTATTTTCAGTAACAATAGTTACAAAATAGTCTGACTAATATCATTCTCGACACTTTCAATATAGCCTAATTTTGTTTCATTAAAAATATAAAAATATGAAAAAACTAATTTTCAGTAGTATCGCAATTTTAATTTTGAGCTTTTCTTCAATTGCTCAGGATATAGCTCCGTATATTAAGATAGGTGAGTTAAATGAAACAATTGAACAGGTTTCTGAAAAAGTAATAAATGCTTTAAATGATAATTCGTTTACAGTTTTAGGGAATTATAATCCTTCTAACAAAAAAGGATTAAAAGTAATTGCATTTACAAGAACAGATTTAAAAAATACGGTTGTAAAGGTAACAGATAGAGGTGCACTTGCTGCAGCTTTTAAAGTTGGATTAGTTGAGAATAATGGAAAAGTAACTATTTCATATACAAATCCAGATTATATTTTAAGAGCATATTTAGGTAATAATTATAATACTTTTAAAAGTACTTTTCAAAAATTTAGTGGAGATTTAAAAATAGCTTTTTCTAAACTTGGGAAAGATTTTACACCATTTGGAGGGACTGTTAAGGCAGATAATTTAAAAAAATATCATTACAAAATAATGATGCCTTATTTTACTGACCCTGTAACTTTAAATGAATTTTCTTCATTTGATGAAGGGTTAAAAATTATTGAAGGGAATTTAAAAGCAAAAAAAGGTGCTACAGTTCAAGTTTATAAAATAGTTTACCCTAATGAGAAAGTAGCTGTGTTTGGTGTTGGTTTACAAAGTAAGGAAGATGGTGAAGCTGTTTTTTTACCAAAAATTGGAGAAGCACATGTAGCTGCTTTACCATATGAAATAATTTTACAGGGAAACAAAGCCACAATGCTTCACGGAAAATACAGAATTGCACTTCATTGGCCTGAATTATCAATGGGAACTTTTATGACAATAATGAGCACTCCTGGTGATATTGAAGATACTCTTGAAGGAGTTTGTGAATAAATATAAATTAGTATTTAATTAATATTCTATAAACTCTGAAGCAATTATTGCTTCAGAGTTTTATTTTGTAATTAATTCTGCAACTTTTTTTGAAGCTCCTTTTCCTCCTAGTTTTTTTTCCAATTCAAAATAATTTAAAAACATCGAAGTTCTATCCTCTTCATTTAAGATTTTAAGAAGTTCCATTTCTAAATTTTTTTCATTAAAATCGTCTTGAATTAATTCTTTAACAACCTCTTTATTCATAATTAAATTCACAAGAGAAATAAACTTCAAATCCACTAGTCGTTTACCTATTTGGTATGAAATCCAACTTGTTTTATAACACACTATTTCAGGAATTTTAAACAAGGCTGTTTCTAAAGTTGCTGTTCCAGATGTTACAATTGCAGCATAAGAAATTGACAATAAATCATAAGTTCTATTGCTTATAAACTTCACATTTTCCTTATTCATAAATTGCTCATAAAACTCAAAATCTTGACTAGGAGCACCTGCAATTACAAACTGGTAACTTTTAAATTTATCTGCCATTTTAAGCATTACTGAAAGCATTTCTTTTATTTCTTGCTTTCTACTACCAGGTAATAATGCAATAATAGGCTTTTGAGACAGTTCAAATTCCGCTCTTAAATCCTTTTCTAATACTTGTGGTCTATTGGCTATTGCATCAATTAATGGGTGCCCAACAAAATGAACAGGGAAATGATGTTTTTCCTCATAAAAATCTTTTTCAAAAGGTAAAATCACATACATTTCATCAATATCACGCTTAATTTTTTTAATGCGATTTTCTTTCCAAGCCCAAATTTGTGGTGAAATATAATAATGAACTTTAATCCCCTTAATTTTTGCAAATTCAGCAATTCGCATATTAAAACCTGGGTAATCAATTAAAATCAACACATCAGGTTGAAATTCAATGATGTCTTTTTTACAGAATTTAATATTTTTTAATATAGTGCCTAAATTCGTAACAACTTCAGCAAAACCCATAAATGCTAAATCACGGTAGTGTTTTACCAAGGTTCCTCCTACTTGCTGCATTAAATCTCCACCCCAAAATCTTATTTCAGCATTCGCATCCTTTTCAAAGAGTGCCTTCATTAAATTTGATCCGTGTAAATCTCCGGATGCTTCGCCACAAATAATGTAGTATTTCATATTAATTATTACTTAGAAAACAGAGTTAACAATAATACTAAAAAAGCAATAAAAAAGGTTTCGATTAAAACACCTCTTGCTCTATAAATCTGCTTCTTTTTTAGAAAAACAAAAAAAACAAAAAAATTAGCTAATGCTCCTAAAACCATTATTTTACCTTCTAAATTCCCTTCTCTTATTAATTCTAAACTTTTAAAGAATCCAAATTTTGAAAAAAATTCAATAAAAATAAAACATCCAAAAAACGTTGCTATCAAGGCTACTAAAAAGCCAATGATTATCTCTTTTCTCATGCGGCTAAATTATAAATTCCAATTATTTAAATTTTGAATAAAATGATGGGCAGTTAAATCGAACTGAACAGGAACCATTGAAATATAATTATTTGCCAAAGCCCATTCATCTGTATCTTCACCTTTATCCATATTCACGAATTTACCGGTTAACCAATAATACACACGTCCTTGTGGATTGGTACGTTTATCAAACTCCTCAACCCAATTTGCTCTAGCTTGTCGACATACTTTAATTCCTTTAAAGGTTTCACTTTTTGGAAAGTTTACATTTAAAACAACTCCATCTGGCAAACCATTTTCCAAAACATTTAAAGCTATTTTTTTTATATATTTTTTTAATGGTTCAAAATTTGCATTCCAAGAATAATCTAGCAAGGAAAAACCAATAGCTGGAATTCCTTCAACACCTGCCTCAACAGCAGCACTCATAGTCCCAGAATAAATAACATTGATAGAGGAATTTGAACCATGATTAATTCCAGAAACACACAAATCAGGTTTTCTGGTTAAAATTTCACTAACTGCCAATTTAACACAATCTGCCGGAGTTCCAGATGATTTATATTCAAGTTGTGGACCATCATCCACTTTAATCTCATTACAATATAAAGTTTCATTTATAGTTACAGCATGTCCCATTCCACTTTGTGGGCTATCTGGAGCAACTACAACTACATCTCCAATTTCTCTCATAACTGATATTAAAGTTCTAATTCCTGGAGCTGTTATTCCATCATCATTGGTAACTAAAATCAACGGTTTCTTACTCATATATAAACTATTTAAGGAACAAAGCTACTATATTTTTATTCGGTTTCATAAATTAAACTTTAACATTTTGTAAAGTCTAATTAAAGTAATATTTCATTAATATTGTGCCACTAAATAAGGCTATTTGATTAAAATAATCAGGAAATCATCCATACTTTTAATGGAAAGCTTAAAAAAAAGTTAATTTAGACTCCTATCTAAAATAATGGCACTATTTTAGTAGTTACTAAAACCTATTAATAATTGATTAGACAGATGATGATAAGAAAATTCAAATTTATTTTACCTTTATTTTTTATTATAAGCTTATTTACTAGCTTTCAAACAAACGCAAATACAGACCCAAAAGACAAGGTTTTATTAACTATTCTTAAATATGTATTAACTCAGGGACATTATCAACCTCAACATATTGATGATGCTTTTTCTGAAAAAGTATATACCGATTTTTTAGAAAGTCTGGATCCGTCTAAACATTACTTTTTACAATCGGATATTGATGAATTTTCAAAATATAAAACACTTATAGACGATCAAATTAACAATGAAGATTTAACTTTTTTCTTTTTAGTTTTTGAACGTTTAAAACTTCGAACTGAAGAATCTAAAACTTATTACAAAGAAATTTTATCTAATAAATTTGATTTTAATGTAAATGAAACCTTCAATGTAGATTACACCAAAACTCCTTACGCAAAAAATAAAAACGACCTAACCAAAATATGGTTTAAACAATTAAAATATAGCACACTATCTCGATTTTACGACAAAATAAATGATGAAGATGGTAAGAAAAAAGAAGATTTAAATTATACAGTTAAGTCAAAAGAAACAATTGAACAAGAAGCACGATTAGCTACTTTGGAAAATATGAATGATTTTTACGAACGTATTGATGAGCTCACTTATTCTGATTGGTTTTCAACTTTTATCAATTGTATTTCAGAAGAGTTTGACCCTCATACAACTTATTTTGACCCAAGTGTAAAAAAACGATTCGACATTTCAATGGCTGGTAAATTGGAAGGTATTGGAGCTAGACTTCAAAAGAAAAACGATTATACCAGTGTAAGTGAATTAATTTCAGGTGGTCCGGCTTGGAAACAAGGGGAATTAGAAGTTGGAGATTTAATTATTAAAGTTGCTCAAGGTAAAGAGGAACCAATTGATATTGTTGGTATGCGTTTAGATGATGCTATTGAATATATTAAAGGTAAAAAAGGCACTGAAGTTCGCTTAACTGTTAAAAAAATTGATGGTTTAACAAAAATAATTACCATCATTCGAGATGTTGTTGAACTTGAAGAAACATTTGTTAAATCCTCTGTCGTAAAAAAAGACGGAAGAACATTCGGAATTATAGACCTACCTAAGTTTTACATAGATTTTGATGAAACGAACTTTCGAAATTCTGCAACAGATATGGAGCAAGAAATTGAACGTTTAAAAAAGGAAAATGTTGAAGGATTGATACTTGACTTAAGAAATAATGGTGGTGGCTCACTACAAACTGCTATCGAAATTTCTGGTTTATTTATTAACAAAGGACCTATAGTTCAAGTAAAATATAGAGATGCTGCACCGGATGTAAAAAAAGATACCGACTCTAAAATTCAATGGGACGGACCTCTAGTTGTTTTGGTAAATGAATTATCTGCTTCAGCATCTGAAATATTTGCTGCTGCAATGCAAGATTATAAACGAGCAATTATTATAGGTGGAAAACAAACATATGGTAAAGGGACAGTACAAAGCGTTTTAGATTTAAATAAATATCATAATTTAAAAGAAGATATTGGTGCCTTAAAAATGACTATCCAAAAGTTTTATAGAATTAATGGAGGATCAACACAATTAGAAGGTGTGCACTCTGATATAATGTTGCCTAGTAGATATAGTTATATGGAAATTGGTGAAAGGGATTCAAAAAATGCTTTAAAATTTGATAAGGTTCCACAGGCTTCTTATACACTTTGGGATAATTACGAGAATTTCAACTATGTAATTAACAATAGTAAAAAAAGGATTGCTACTAATAAATATTTTAAACTTATTGACAGTAATGCTAAATGGCTGAAAAACACACAAGATGACACATTGGTTTTTCTAAATTATAACGCATACAAACAGGATTTAGAAAACCATAAAACAGAATCTCAGAAGTATAAAGACATTGGTGAGTACTCAACAAATTTAACGTACAACTCGCCTCTTTATGAGCAAAACATAATAGCTACAGATAAAGATTTAGCTGACAAACGAGCAGCTTGGCATAAAAATTTAAAAAAGGATATGTACGTTGAAGAAGCGATAAATGTTTTAAGTGAATTAAAAATAAAACCTGATTATCACCTAGTAAAAAATTAATTTTTAAAAATTGTAACTTTACAATTGTAAAGTAGAGCTATTGAAAACAACAAATAATTCATTAACCTCATTAGCACTCCAGAAGTTTAAGAAAAATACTACTGGAGTGCTTAGTTTTTGGTTTGTTATTGGCTGTGGTATTATAGCTATTTTCGCTTATGGTTTTGCACCTGACAACTCTCCCAATTCAAATCAAATGCATTTGGAAATTCATTCAAAAAAACCAGGATTTGAGGTGTTAATGCTCACGATTCCTTCTAGTAATACAGAAAGTCAATCCTATTTCAATAAACTCTTTTTTGGCGATAAAAACCAACAAACTGAAATTCCAATTTCCACATATTTAGTTAATGATAACTCATTAACAATTCAAACCTATACAGAAATTAATATTGAGAGTTTGTCAAAAACCTTTCCCCTATCTAAATTCAATAGGGAAGATATTTCTGAATTCATTCTAACAAAAAAATTCTATTTAGGCACTGATAAATATGGTCGAGATTTATTAAGCAGAATGTTAGTTGGCACAAGAATATCCTTTTTCATAGGCTTTATTGCAGTATTTATTTCATTATTAATTGGTATTTTCATTGGAGCAATAGCTGGTTATTTTGGTGGTAAAATAGATGCTTTTATTATGTGGTTAATAAATATTACATGGTCTATTCCAACATTACTACTTGTTATCGCTATTACACTGGCATTAGGAAAAGGTTATTGGCAGGTATTTATTGCTGTTGGTTTAACCATGTGGGTTGAAGTTGCTAGAGTTGTCCGAGGCCAAGTTATGAGTTCTAAAGAAATGCAATATGTAGAAGCTGCAAAAGCTTTAGGTTTTTCAAACTTCAGAATTATTTTCAATCATATTTTACCGAATATAATGGCACCTGTTATTGTAATTTCGGCTGCAAACTTTGCCGGAGCAATTTTAATTGAAAGCGGATTAAGCTTTTTAGGAATTGGAGCACAGCCACCAACACCCTCTTGGGGTGCAATGATTAAAGATCATTATAGCTACATAATTTTGGGGAAAGCATATCTTGCTGTAATTCCAGGTTTAGCAATCATGGGTTTAGTTATGGCTTTTATGCTTATAGGAAATGCATTACGCGATGCATTAGATGTAAAAAGTTAAAACCTAAACTGCGAATGGAAAAAAGTTAAAAACTTTTACCTTAAATTAGCGTTTTTAAAAAAATAATATGAATTTCGAAGTTAATTTTAAAACAAAATGGTCAGATTTTGACCCGAACAGGCATATGCGTCATACAGCATATAACGATTATGCTGCAGAAGTAAGAGTCCGATTTTTTCAGGAACATGGACTTTCAATAAATGAATTTGCTAAATTAAATATTGGACCTATTTTATTTAAAGAAGAAACTTCATTTTTCAAAGAAATACATATTGGGGAGAATATTACAGTGAAAATGGAATTAGAAGGTGTTTCCAAAGGAATTGAGCGTTGGCGTTTTAACCATCAAATATTTAATCAGGATGGGAAACTTGCTGCCGAAATTAAAGTATATGGTGCCTGGATAGATTTAATTAAACGAAAACTAACATCACCTCCTGATAAATTTATTTCAATTTTTGAAGATCTTCCAAAAACTAGTGATTTTATAGAAATACCATTAAAAAGTGACAAATAGAAAAACAATATACACAGTTATAACTTTACTATTTGCCGTTGGTTTTTATATTTATGATAATTATTCGTTAGAAACAATTACTTCAAATAACAACCATGATGTATCTGGATTTGATTTTTTACCAAGTTCAACAACTAAACAATTAGTACACCATAATTTTTATTCTCTTTCCTATAATGAAAAGTTTGAACAAGCTGAATGGGTTGCTTATGAATTAACAAATGAACAACTTTCAAATACAAACATTAAAAGACCTTATTTTGAAAAGGATCCTAAAGTAAAAACACAAAGTGCTAATTATTGGAATTATAAAAACTCTGGATACAACAAAGGTCATTTATGCCCTGCTGGAGATAGAAAATTTTCAGAAGAAGCTTTTAATGAAACATTTTTAACTTCAAATATATCACCTCAATTGTATGAATTTAATAGTGGTATATGGAATAGATTGGAACAAAAAGTAAGGTATTGGGTACAAAAATATCAAAAGTTATATATCATTACCGGAGGAGTATTAACTCCAAACTTAAAAACGATTGGGAGCGAACATGTTGCTGTGCCTAATTATTTTTATAAAATTATTTTAGATTACCAAGAACCTGAAATTAAAGTAATTGCTTTTTTAATACCACATGAGGAGTCTCAAAAAGGGTTGTACCAATTTGTTACAAGTGTTGATGAAATTGAAAAATTAACAGGAATTGATTTCTTTCCAAAATTACCTGATGACATAGAAAATGAATTAGAAAAATCTAGCAGTTATAGTAATTGGAGTTTAAGGTAATAGTTTTTTTAATTTTCAAGGTTAACCACCAACTGATGCTGTAATTCCATAACTTTTAAAAGTTGAAATTATTTCTTTAATTTCAACTTTTGAAGGTGATTCAAAAGCACTTAATTTAGGTAATACTCCTAATTTTTTATGTTTGTTTTCCGCAATATTATGATATGGTAATAAATTTATAATTGATTTATTACCTTCTAAGGAATTCATAAACTGAGCTATTTCTATGCAGTTTTCAGTACTCGTATTTACACCTTTTATTAAAGGAATTCTAAAAATAAGTTCGCAGTTGGTTTTAGCTAATTCAACTATGTTTGAAAGTATTTTCTCATTTCCAACGCCTGTATATTTTTTATGCATTTCAGAATTCATAACCTTCAAATCAATTAAAAAAAGATCGGTATGTTTGGCTATCTCCAATACTGTTTCCTGCTTTGCAAAAAGAGTGGTATCAACCACCCTGTGATAATATCTTTTTCCACATTCTATTAATATTTTCAATAAATACTCTGAATGCAATAAAGGTTCTCCTCCAGAAAAGGTAACACCTCCGCCAGACTGGTCAAAAAATATGGCTTCATTATCAATCTTTTTCATTAAGTCATTAATTAAAATCTCTTTACCCAACATTTCAAATGCTTTTGTTGGGCAAACTTCAGCACATTTACCGCATAAATTACATATGTTATAATTGGTTTCAATCCCTTCTTTTGTCATTTCTAAGGCATTATTAGGACAATTCTCTATACATTTTATTGAACCTATACATTTTTTTGAATTGTACATTTTTTGAACCTTTGGAGACATACTTTCTGGGTTATGGCACCATTCACAATGTAAATTGCAACCTTTAAAAAAAACAGTCATTCGAATTCCTGGACCATCATTTATAGCAAACTTCTTAATATCAAAAATTAAACCTGTATTCATTTAAAACGATTGGTTTTCAGTTCTATCAATTACTTCTTGTTGTAAATCTGTATTCATGTCATTAAAATAATCACTGTATCCTGCCATTCTTACCAATAAATCCTTATACTCTTCAGGATTTTTTTGGGCTGCATATAAAGTATTAGTATCAACAATATTAAATTGAATATGATGCCCACCCAGTGCAAAATAACTTCTAACAAGTTGCCCTAATTTATTTAAATCATCTTCTCTTTTTAATAAACTTGGTAAAAAACGTTGATTTAATAAGGTTCCTCCAGATTTTACCTGATCTAACTTGGACAATGATTTTATCACAGAAGACGGCCCATTAGTATCGCAACCGTGGGAAGGCGATGTTCCATCAGAAATTGATTTATGGGCTAATCGACCATTTGGTGTTGCTCCCATCACTTTTCCAAAATAAACGTGACAAGTAGTAGACAACATATTTAAATGAAACGATTCACCTTTAATATTTGGTTTTCCATCAATAGCATTAAATAAATCATTATAAATTTTCACAGCAATATCATCAGCATAACTATTATCATTTCCATAAAATGGAGTTGTATTCATAATGGTTTGCCTTAAAATTTTTTCCCCTTCAAAATTCTTTGATATAGCATTTAACATACTATCCATTGAAATTGTTTTTTCTTCAAAAACATGTTTTTTCAAAGCAGATAAACTATCCGTTACAGTCCCTAATCCTGTGCATTGAATATAATTAGTATTGTAACGAGGGCCACCATTGTAATAATCTTTTCCTTTACAGATACAATCATCAATTACCACAGATAAAAAAGTTGCCGGACTATATTTTGCAAACATTCTATCAATATAATTACTCACTAAAACTTTCTGATTAACTATATAATTTAACTGTTTTAAAAAGGCCTCATACAATTCTTCATAGCTTATAAAACTTCTAGGATCACCAGTTTTAATACTTACCCGGTTATTTGTCAAAGGGTCGACTCCATCATTTAATGTGATTTCAATTATTTTTGGAACATTTAAATAACCTGTTAAAATATAGGCTTCTTTTCCAAAAGCTCCAACTTCTATACAGCCACTACAACCTCCTTCACGAGCATCTTCTAATGACTTACCTTGACGCAACATTTCTGGAATATAAATATCTGGATTAAATATAGACGGGTAACCGTGACCTTGTCGAATTACTTTACAAGCCTCTTTTAAAAACCTGTCAGGCGTTTTTGTACTCACATGAACCGAACTACCTGGCTGAAGTATATGTAACTCCTCAACTATTTCTAACATTATATAAGAAACTTCACTTACACCATTTGAACCATCACTTTTTACGCCTCCAATATTAATATTGGTAAAATCATTATAAGTGCCACTTTCTTTAGCTGTAATCCCTACTTTTGGAGGTGCCGGGTGATTGTTTACTTTAATCCAAAAGCAACTTAATAACTCTTTAGCTTCTTCTCTTGTTAATGTTCCCTCACTAATTTCCTTTTCATAAAAAGGCGTTAAATGCTGGTCAAAATGACCCGGATTCATTGCATCCCAACCATTCAATTCGGTAATAGTACCCAAGTGAACAAACCAATACATTTGAATAGCCTCCCTAAAATTACGTGGTGCATTTACAGGAACCCACCTGCAAACCTCAGCTATTTTTTCAAGTTCTTCTTTACGTTGTACATCCTTCTCATCCAAAGCCATTTTTTCGGCTAATTCAGCATGCCGTTTAGCAAATAAAATTACAGCATCACAAGAAATTGACATTCCTTCTAACTGTTCTTTTTTATCCGTTGCCTCAGGATCATTTAAAAAATCGAGTTTATCAATTTGCTCTTGAATATCTTTTTTAAAATCGAGCATTCCCTTTTTATAAATTTTACCATCCAAAGCAGTATGTCCTGGCGATCGTTGTTCCATAAACTCTGTAAAAAGCCCAGCATCATATGCTTTTCTCCATTCGTTTGGAACATGACTAAAAATACGTTCTCGCATTGTTTTTCCTGCCCAGTAAGGAATTACTTCCCTTTCATACGTATCTATTTCTTCCTGACTGATTGTATACCGTTGCATTTCACGTGTATTTAACACATGAAAATCTTCAACGCTATGGCAAGTCAATTCTGGAAATGTTGGAACCGATTTTGGCTTAGGACCACGTTCACCTACTATTAATTCACCATCTCCCAAATAAATAGTTTTCTTCTTACAGATTTCTAAAAAATTTAAAGCTCTTAATACAGGAATTGAATGTTTCCCTAAATTTTCTTTATAAAATTGAGTTTGAATTAACGCCCTTTCAATAGATAAAGACGGTTCAGTTTCCACACTTAATTTTCTTAGCTTTTGAATACGAGTATTCATTTTAGAAACAAGTTCATTTTTGTTTGAATCAAGTTTTTCAAGATTTATTATTTTTTTTGATGTTTCCATATCTTTAGAATACTAAAAAAGAGTTCGGTTTTTTCAACCGAAAAATAACGATATAATAATTGTGTAAATTTTGATGGGGAATTATAAGGAAAGATTAAAAAACATCAAACACTCAAACAGTTTTCTGTAAGTCTTGATAAGGTTAGATATGTTCTTTATAAAAAGCATTCAATAAAAGATTAATTCATCTCGAATATACGAATTTTTTAATCTCAAATTAATTTTTATTCAAAAAAAAAGAGTTGGCTTTCACCAACTCTTATAAAGTATTTTATTTCTCTATTAATTCCAAAACATTGAATAAAGTGCTACTAAGATAATCATAACAGCAAAGGCTCCAATATTAAAAGTAGGAGAAGTATTAAATAATTGTTTTGTTAAAGGAATTCCTTTTTCATCGTCTTTTCCTTTATGCTGGAATAAACTAACAGAAATAATTACAATTGCTGTTAAAAGCGTTGTATATGCCATTTGATCCATAAACGGAATGTTTGCGAACAATGAACTTGTTGACCAACCGTTTGGCGCTATTTTGAAATACATTGCAATTGGAATTGATGATAAAGCACCAATAATTGCAGCTTTGTTTGTTGTTTTTTTCCAAAATAATCCTAACATAAATACAGCCAAAATACCTGGACTTACAATACCTGTATATTCTTGTATAAATTGGAAAGCCTGATCAATACCTCCTAATAAAGGAGCCATTATACTTGCAATAACTAAAGCAACTGCAGCAGAAATTCTACCAACATTTACAGTGGATTTATCGCTTGCATTTTTGTTAATATATTGCTTGTAAATATCCATTGTAAAAATTGTTGATGTTGAATTTAACATAGAAGCTAAAGACGAAACAATAGCAGCAGCTAAAGCTGCAAATGCAACACCTTTTAACCCAGTTGGTAAAAATTGTAATAACCAAGGGTATGCTTTATCCGCTTGTTCTAATGTTGGTAAGTTCATTAATCCGGCATCACCTAACCTAGCCATAATTTCAGGATCATTAACCATTACGTAAGCAGCAATTCCAGGAATTACAACAATTAATGGAATAACTAACTTTAAAAAAGCAGCTAATAAAATCCCTTTTTGCGCTTCTTTTAATGACTTTGCTGCTAATGTTCTTTGAATAATATATTGGTTGAATCCCCAGTAATATAAGTTTGCTACCCACATTCCACCAATTAATACTCCTATACCTGGTAAAGAATCATAGTATGGATTAGATTCATCTAAAATCATGGCAAATCTTTCTGGTGCAGCGTCATAAATTGTTTTAAGACCTGATATTACACCTTCACCTCCAGAAACTGTATTTAAAGCAATATAAGTAGTTACTAAACCTCCTAATACTAAAAATACAACTTGAATAACATCTGTCCAAGCTACAGCAGATAAACCACCATATAGTGAATAAGCAGATGCAAATAAAGCCAATCCAATAACTCCGTAAATCATTGGTATTCCCATAATAGTTTCTAAAGCTAAACTACCCAAATAAAGTACTGAAGCTAAGTTTACAAACACATAAAGTCCAATCCAAAATACGGCTAAAATTGTTTTTAAATTTGTTGAGAATCGTTTTTCAACAAATTCAGGAATTGTATAAAGTCCTTTTTCAATAAATATTGGTAAAAAGAATTTACCAACAATTATTAATGTAATCGCAGCCATCCATTCATATGAAGCAATAGCTAAACCAAGAGCAAAACCAGAACCAGACATTCCAATAAACTGCTCTGCAGAAATATTTGCTGCAATTAGTGAAGCTCCAATAGCCCACCACGGAAGCGATTTACTTGCTAAAAAATAATCTTCAGCATTTTTTTCATGTCCTTCTTTATCTCTGGATACCCACAAACCTACACCCAATATTAATATGGCATAAGCTATAAAAATGAAATAATCCCAAAATTCGAAATTTGTTGTCATAGTTTATAAATAGTTTAGTTAATTTATTCGTGCTTATAGTTTTTTAATCACCTCTAATTAAAATACTTAATTAAATTTTGATTTTATTAAGATTCAAATAATAGCCAATCTTAAATTTTTAAAAAGACAAAGGCGAATTTAAACATTATTCAATAAAAAACGGAAAATTATATAGTCTTTTTTAAGGTCTAATTATCCTGTATTTTTCAATTTAATTCAAATTTATCGACGTTCCTTCACTTGGCATTGCCTCAAAAGAAGTTAATTTAATGTTGAATTTTTCAAAATATGCTTTTTTAGCTTCTTTTGTAAAGTTTGACACCACATCTTTATGTACAATATTAATTGTACAACCTCCAAAACCACCACCCATCATTCGAGATCCAATCACTTCATCATAGTTCTTAGAAAAATCAACAAGAAAATCTAATTCTGGGCAACTCACTTCATATAAATACTGTAAACCGTGATGGGTTTCATACATATTCTCTCCAACTACATTTAGTTTATTATTTTTTAAGGCAGCTACAGTATTCAAAACACGCTCTTTTTCATCAACAACATATGAGCATCTGTTATAAATAACTTCAGATAATTCATCTTTAAATTCAGCTAATTGATTTGGTGAAACATCTCTTAAAGATTGTACTGTTGGATATTTCTTTTTGATAATTTCAACACCTTGTTCGCATTGACTTCTACGTTTATTATATTCTCCTGAAGCTAAATTATGAGAAACATTCGTATTTAATAACACTATTTTATAAGGCTCAATTTGAATTGGAACAAATTCATATTCTAAAGATTGACAATCTAGTAGAATAACATGGCCTTTTTCACTCATTACAGAAGCAAATTGATCCATAATTCCACATTTAGTTCCAACATAATTATGCTCAGCTCTTTGAGATAATTCAACAATAGTAATTTTAGAAAGTTCTAAATTAAATAATTCATTTAAACCAAAAGCAAGTCCACATTCTAATGCTGCTGAAGAACTAATACCCGATCCAACTGGAATATCACTATCCAAGACACAATCAAATCCTTCTAATTTATTAGTAAGTTGTTGAATTTCATAGATGACACCTAAAATATAGTTTTCCCATTGCTGCTCACTTTTTGCAACTTTTGTAAGATCGAAAGAAAAACTAGTGTCAAAATTTTTACTATAAATATTGCATATAGTTCCTGGGTTATTCTTCCTAAATTTAAATTTAATTTTTTTATCTATTGCTGTTGGAAGAACAAATCCATTATTATAATCGGTGTGTTCACCAATAATATTAATTCTCCCTGGTGAATCTATAATTAAATCGTATTTACCTTTATTAAAGTCCATTTATATTTTATTAAACGTTGTTTTTACATTTATTTTTGAATCAGCCAATTTACTAAAAAATTCAATACAAAACAGCACATTTTTAAGTTAAATAACTCCACTTAATCAAGCCAAACCATTTAATCGAATTTCATTTTAATAAAACGAGAATTAACTAACTCGTAGAATATTAATTGTTGTTTTTTCATATTTTCAAAATCGAACTTTGAATTAACAAATGATTTAAATAATAAATCTCTAGTATCTAAATAATTTACATATTTAAACTCATTTCCCTGCTTGTTTTCAAATAATACAGCATAATAATTTACAACTCCACCGCCAATTATTGGCATAGCCTTGAATTCTATAAGAACATCATTAAATCCATCTTTGTTAAAGTCAAATTTGTGCAAACCTGTAATTTCATTTAGTTCAAAAAGCCAATCTCCCTTCACTCCTTGTCTTTTTATTTCTTTATCAAAAAAAGAATTAAATTCATTAAAAATAGTAGAATTAGCATTTGAAATTCCTTCATTATTATCTTGACAAAACATTAAACAACAATGAAATACAACTAAAACAAAAGTAAATTTATATTTAAAATGAAACATAATAAAGTTTCTTTTAAAAGTAAGAATTTTAAATAAAAAAAGCTCCTCATAAATGAGAAGCTTTTTTGTGCGGGCGGAGAGACTCGAACTCTCACACCTTGCGGCACCAGATCCTAAGTCTGGCGTGTCTACCAATTCCACCACGCCCGCTTAGTTATTGTGGGTGCAAATATACACAATAGTTACAAATTGCAAAGTAGTTATCAAATATTTTTTCATCTATTTTAATCAAAAAAAAAATCCGTAATTTTGAATGAAATAAAAACAATTTTAATGGAAAATATTAAGTTATACATTAACGAACATAAAGACAGATTTATCAACGAATTAATTGAACTTTTAAAAATCCCTTCAATTAGCGCCGATTCAGCCTATAGCCAAGATGTGTTAATCACTGCCGAAGCCATCAAAACCTCACTGAAAAGTGCTGGATGTGATAAAGTTGAAATTTGTGAAACTCCTGGATATCCAATTGTTTATGGAGAAAAAATAATTGATACTAATTTACCAACTGTTTTAGTATATGGGCATTATGATGTTCAACCAGCAGATCCTATTGAACTTTGGGACTCTCCTCCTTTTGAACCAATAATTAAAAAAACTGAGAAACATCCTGAAGGAGCAATTTTTGCACGTGGAGCTTGTGATGATAAAGGGCAAATGTACATGCACGTAAAAGCATTGGAATATATGACCGCTAATGGAAAACTCCCATGTAATGTAAAATTTATGATTGAGGGTGAAGAAGAAATTGGATCATCTAGTTTAGCTTGGTTTGTTGAGAGAAATCAAGAGAAGTTATCAAACGATGTTATTTTAATTTCAGATACTGGGATGATTTCTAATACACAACCATCTATAACTACCGGATTAAGAGGTTTAAGTTATGTTGAAATTGAAGTAACAGGACCAAACAGAGATTTACATTCAGGTTTATATGGAGGTGCAGTAGCAAATCCTATAAATATTTTATCTAAAATGATTGCTTCTTTACACGATGAAAACAATCATATTACCATTCCTGGATTTTATGACAATGTTGAAGAATTATCATTAGAAGAAAGAGCTGAAATGGCAAAAGCGCCATTTTCTTTAGAAGACTATAAAAAAGCTTTGGATATTGATGAAGTTTATGGTGAAAAAGGATATAATACAAATGAGCGAAATTCTATCCGACCAACCTTAGATGTCAATGGAATTTGGGGTGGTTATACTGGTGAAGGAGCAAAAACAGTAATTGCAAGTAAAGCTTATGCTAAAATTTCAATGCGATTGGTTCCAAACCAAGATAATTTAAATATTACTGAATTATTTACGAAGCATTTTGAAAGTATCGCTCCAAAATCGGTTAAAGTAAAAGTTACTCCTCACCATGGTGGTCAGGGTTATGTAACACCTACAGATAATATCGGTTACCAAGCAGCGAACAAAGCCTATACAGAAAGTTTTGGTGTTCCTGCCATTCCACAAAGATCAGGAGGAAGTATTCCTATTGTTGCTCTTTTTGAAAAAGAATTAAAAAGTAAAACAATTTTAATGGGATTTGGATTAGATAGTGATGCTATTCACTCTCCAAACGAGCATTTTGGTGTTTTCAATTATTTGAAAGGAATTGAAACCATTCCATTATTTTATAAATATTTTACTGAAATGAGTAAATAAAATAAAAAGCCTGCAATTAATATTGCAGGCTTTTTATTTATATATAACTAAGAGATAAACTCTTAAATTTTCTTCACGTAATCGGTAATAATAACAATTTGAGTTGGTCCTACTTTCCCTTCAATATACTTTTCATTTTCAGGGTCTAAAGAAATTCTTCTAACAGCAGTTCCTTGTTTAGCAATCAAACTTGATCCTTTTACTTTTAAATCTTTAATCAAAACAACAGAATCACCTGCTTGTAAAATCACTCCATTTACATCTCTATGAATTACTTTTTGCCCTTCTTCAAGACCTTCACCTGTAGCTTTCGCCCATTTTAAATTCTCCTCATCTAGATACATCATATCCAATAAATCCTGAGGCCAACCTTCTGCACGTAAACGCGTTAACATTCTCCAAGCCATAACCTGAACAGCCGCAACTTCACTCCACATACTATCGTTTAAACAACGCCAATGATTTAAATCAACATTATCAGGATTCTCTATTTGGTCAATACATGTTGCACATGCCAAAACACTGTCATCAACAGTTCCAACTGGCATTGGAGGCAATTTATATATACTTAAATTTTCATTAGAAGCACACAATTCACATTTAGACCCACTACGTTCTTGTAATTTATTTAAAATACTCATTCATTTATTTTTAGAATTCCAAAAATACACTTATTAAACAGTTACCACAACCTCTTTTTTAATCAGGACATTATGAGGATTGATTCTGGTAATTTCAACAATGAAAATAAAACAAATTTTTCAATAACTTTCTAAATCAAATAAATCTAAAAACCATTCGTTTCACTTTAATTTAATAGTTCCTTAAGAAAATAATATAAAAGAAAGTACGTTATTTGCATAACAAACTACTATGTTATGCTTAAAAAATTCTTTTGGATGTGTTCTGGTGCAGACACTGATATTTTACAAACCACCTCAAAAGCTGAACAAATAAAATTCGCAGGAATTGGAGGTACTGTATTTTTCACTGCTATTATGGCTTTCATTGCTTCAAGCTATGCTTTGTTTACAGTTTTTGATAATTATTATTCTGCTATCTTTTTTGGATTGGTTTGGGGTTTACTAATCTTTAACTTAGATCGATTTATCGTTTCAACCATAAAAAAACAAGACAATAAATGGAGGGAAATCTGGCAAGCCACTCCTAGAATTATATTGGCCATTATAATTGCAATTGTTATTTCCAAACCATTAGAAATGAAACTCTTTGAGAAAGAAATCAACCAAGTTTTACTAACTCAAAAGAATGATTTAACATTAGCCAACAAAAATGAAATTGCCAATCAGTTTACTCCTGAAATCATAAAACTTCAAACAGAAATTAAACTATTAAAACAAGATGTGGTCTTAAAAGAAACTGAAACCAACGGTCTTTATGAAACGTACATTGCAGAAGCAGAAGGCAGAAAAGGAACAAAATTATTAGGAAAAGGACCTGTTTACAAGGAAAAAAGAGAAAAACACGATGCAGCTTTAAGCGAATTAATTCAATTAAAAGCAGCTACTAAAATTAAAATTACAGATAAAGAAACACAATTAGAAGCCTTAAATAGCCAACAACAGAAACAAGTTATAACTACACAACCAATAATTGATAGTTTTGACGGATTAATGGCTAGAGTAAATGCATTAAATAAACTACCATGGTTGCCATCCTTTTTTATTTTTCTATTGTTTTTAGCTATTGAAACCTCTCCAATATTTTCAAAATTAATTGCTCCAAAAGGAGAATATGATATAAAACTTCAAGAAAATGAAAATTCAGTAAAATCGTGGGTCGCACAAAAAGAAAATCAACGTAACCAATTATTAATTACCGACAATACTTTAAACGAAGCTATTTATAATGATTTAGCCAAAGAAGAAGAGCTATACAATTACAAAAAACAAAAAGCACGGGAAATATTGCAAATGCAAGCGGATGATTTTCATAAAAGTCAAAAAAGAATTATTGGGTAATTAGGTTATTTTATTAGTCTTAAAGCTTCTCTTCGGCTAAGATTATTAAGTTCAGTTTTTTCAACAAAGTCAACAACCCAATTTGGGTTTGTTCTGCTATACTCTCTTAACACCCAACCAATTGCTTTATTAATAAAAAATTCTTTAGAACCTAACAAACTATTTATCACATGGCTTAACAAAACAACATCAATATCATTTTTATACTTTAATTGAAACAACAAAGCACTTCTTTGCAACCATATATTATTTGATTTTAGCCACTTTTCAATATATTTTTCTCTTTGTTCTGGGTACATTTTAAAGTAAGACCCCATTAATTTTACAGCAATAAAATCAACCGTATCCCACCAAGATTTATTGGAAACCATATATTCAAAAAGAGCTATGTCATCCTTTTTAAATTCCTTGCTATACTTAAAGGCTAACTCTTGACCAAAATAATGAAAATCTCTTTGTGGTTTTCCCCAAAGATTTTTAACCAAATAATTTAATTCTTCTTTTTTAGGTAAATAGGCTTTCACTAAAAAAGGCTTCTGAATTTCTCGTCTTTCAGGAGATTTAATTCCATAAAACTCAAATTGATTTCTCAAATATGCCTTTTGTCCTAAAGCAATTTTAGCATTTTCATTTTTTTGAAATTCAATTTCTAATATTTTTATGAATTCATCCATATTTTACTCCTCCAAAGGATAAATTGTAACACTGTATCCCAACCAATTTTGCAATTTATCGTAAATTAATTGTTTATCTTCTTCTGAAAAATCAATAATACGTGTTTTATGAGAACCTTCTTTTAAAATCATTTTTAGCGCATCAACATGTGGTTTTGGAGTTGGTGCACAAGCTCCCCAAGTATCATATTCTCCGTAAATATATAATATTTTCTTTCCTTTATTTTCAACAAAATCTCTTACCTCATTTATATAAGTTGGATTGTATGTTAAATCAACATTTTTCGGTGCAAAACGCAAATTAGAAGGCTTTTTAACAACTTCTAATAAATCTTTTACTGGAGTTGTATCAAAACCATAGTAACCTAACTCTGTCATATGTTGGTAGTATGAAGGCAATAAATTATAGTATGTTTTGTCACTATAAAAACTAATTCCAACGATACCGTTTATATAATCGAATAGTTCTTTGGCTGTTGCATTATTATGTGGAATTTCACTACAACTTCCTCCCCATTGCCAAAATGAAAACGGAAATTCTAAAACAGCATATTCCAAAGCTTCGCTGGTAGATAATTCAGTGAATTTCATTTCCTTTTCTTTAGAAAATTTTGAAATTTCATTTAAAACACTATCTCTTTTTTTTAAGAGCGATCTTTGAAATTGCGTTACTTTAGCTCTACACTCATCCGTTCCAACAGTATTAATATGTTGCTCAGTTCTTATATCTTCCTGAGCATTAATTAATGGAGCAACATATGGTACAGCAACCTCTACATCCCAAGGGTATTTTGATTTGTAAATAAGAACTGTTTCTCCACCTTTACTAATACCAGTTGAAATCCACTTACCTATATACAATCTTTTCAATTTTGAAACCAATTTATGATAATCTTCAATAGCCTGGTCGTTTTTTAAATACTTCCATTGAATTGAATCCGGACGTGATTTACCATAAAAACGATATTCAACCTGGACTTGATTTCCCTTAAATATTTTTGTTAACTCATACGTTTGTGGAACTGCGTTATAACCTTCAGTAACTATTACTGTTGGTTTAGTTTCATCAACATGACTTAAATAAACATAATGCTTAAATGTACCTGCCGCAATGTTATTATGATCTAATGGTTCATCTAACACTATTTGGTATGCGCTTGTAAAATGATCAGTAGCTAACATTTTTGTAACCTCAGCATTTGGAAACAATTTCTCTATTTTTTGTTGAAAAGTTAAAATCTCAACAGTGGGTAACTTTACGGTACAACTGATAAAAGAAACACTTACAACAACAAATAAAATAAGGGATTTTATAAATTTCATACTATATTTTAAATATTCTATTTTTTTAATAACAACTCTATAACTTATGAATAAACAACCTGAACAACAAGAGTAATCGAGTTCAGTACTGAACCTTTTTAAAAAACAATTATTAAAGTCCTAAAACCTCTATTCCTTGTTCAAAAATAACATCAACTGGAATATTTGCTTCACTTAGTTTATCTAAATCACTTTGTAAATCATTTGGAATTATTCCTTTCTCTTTAACCAATTTAGCCACTCCATTATAATCTCCGTTTCCTTGCAATGTTATAATAAGGTTCGATAAATCTTTCATAGCAACTTCCATTTTATCATAATTCACTTTATAGGTTCCATCATCATTTTTAGAAAATGCTCCTTTTTCCTTAAAGAAATTAAAACGAATCATATTTGCTTTTCCGTGAGCACTTGAAGCTCCAAATCGCACAGAACGAAAAATTCCAGCCATAAATGTGGTCATATAATCTTTCATATCTCCATCAATTTCACCTTTTTCATGTAATTGTTGAACCATATACAAACCTAAAATATCGGCCTTTCCTTCTTCTAAAGCTGATGCTAGTTCCTTTAATGAATTTCGAACCGTACCGTTATTATTTATCGTGTTTTTTATTCCTAATCCATGTGCCACTTCATGAAACATTGTATTTGCAAAAAACGCATCAAAAGTAACATGCTTACGCTGACTTTCTTCAATTAATTTTTGAGAAATTGGAACTAATATTTTATCAAACTTAGCCTGCATTGCATTTTTTAATTGTAACCTTCTCGTGCCTTTTTGCAATTGAACTTCTTCATCATTTGGCAAATTAATTGCGATAGTTTTACTTGCTGCATTACAATCTCCTGCATAAAAAACAACATCATATGCATTTAAATCTGAATCGGTTCCTGGAATTTCTTTTTTATAAATATCTTCAACGGGTAAGCCAGCTTGTAATTCTGGTAAAAACTGAGCAAATCGAGCAAGTTTAGCGCTCCATTGCTGATCCTTTATAAGTACATACGCTTCGTGAGTAGCTTTATTTCCAAATAGTTGATCTTCATAGGTTTCAATTGGACCAATTACAAGATCTAAAGTATTCGTTTTCATATCCATCCAAGCCAAATCACTTGGTTGGTAATTATCATCTAAAAAGGCCAAAGCTCTTAATTCTAAATAATTTTTTAATCCTTCATCTTCTGCCAATTTGGAAGCTTCAAGTAACAATTCAGAAACAACTTTTACCTGTTTCTCAAATTGTTGATGATAAGGAATAGAAATTAAATCACCTTTATCATTTCGTCTAATAAATGTATATATGCTGGATTTGTTTTCGTCAGCAAAGGCATTAAATTCTTCTTTAGTCATATCAACTGGATAAAAATTTGCTCCGGCTGGTTTACTTTCAATACTTTCTACAAAAGATTTATCCCCATCCAATCGATCCCAAGGTCCATAATTAATCTCTATATAATTTTTGGCATCTTGATCAGTTATTTGATTTAATAACTCATTTTTATTTCCATAGGATTCATACCAAAATAATTCATTCATTTTATCTGCCACATTAATTAAAATCGGCAACATTTTTCTTTCATTCTCTGATAATACACTTAAATCGGATGTCAATTTAAATGAAACATAATTATTAAGTTTTTTTTGCATTTCTGTAATGTTATCTTCAACAGTAACTTGTTTAATAGGTCTTCTCGCTTCAAGATTTTCTTTGCAAGAAAACAACATTGACAAAACTAAAAACGTTATAAAATATTTCATTAACAAGTTGATTAGTTTATTTTATCAATAATTTTTTGTGTTCGTTCCTTATCAAAATTATAAGGAATTGTCATCCCTTTTTTTTCAGGAAATTGTTCAATCATAATTGTTGTGGATGGGAAAGCAAATTCCACACCTAATTCTTTTGCTAACTTCAAAACCCCCATATGTAATTTGTGCTTTGCTGCCTGCTCAGCATTCCAATCCAAATCAACAAAATAAACGTTTAAGAGAATTGATAAAGAAAAGTCTCCAAACCCTGAAAATTCAACATTAAAAGCATCATTTCTAGTTCCTGGATCAAACTCAATTAATTTTCTAACCCCAACTACAAAAGCCTCAATAAGTTCAGGTGGTGTGTCATAACGAATTCCCAAATTAGTTTGATACCTTCTATAAGCACGTAAACCTTTATTATTAACAACCATTTCTGCTAGTGAACTATTAGGGATTTGGTAAATAGTAGTATCCGCTGCTCGTACACGAGTTGATCTAAAGCCAACTGTTTCCACCGTTCCTGAAACGACTCCTGCTTCAATCCAATCACCAATATGAAAAGGTTTATCGATAAAAATCATAATTGTTCCTATTAAATTTTTAACCGTGTCCTGAGATGCTAATGCAACCGCCAAACCACCAATAGAAGCACCAGCGACCACGGTAACAGGATCTACACCAAACAATGTCAATAATTTTAGCACTCCTAAAATAATTACAATTCCAGTTAAAAAATTATGTAAAATAGGCACTAATTGATCGTCTAATTTTCCGTGTGTAGATTCGGCATAATCAGCGTAAATATTCATTACTACTTTTACCAGTTTTAAGAAAACATAAATCCAAAAAACAGTAACCATTATATTTAGGGCTAAAAAAATGAATGTATTTACATCTAATTGAAGTAATAATGACGGTAGCACCGATTTTATAAACCTAATTAATAACAATAAAACTATTGGTCTGGTTAGTTTTCTTAAGGATAAATTAATTTTATCATTTGACTTATGAACTATAAAATATTGTACTTTTCTTAAAATTAAATACACAATTTTCCTTAAAACATAAAATAAGCCAAGGGAAATTAATGCTAAAATTAATATCCCAATATACTGCCATAACTCAATATTTAAAAATCTGTAATGTCCAAATTCAGGAATCATTTGTTGTAATTTCTCAGTATACCATGGAAAAACACTTTTATAAATTTCATCTATTTTATTTGCTGTTTCAGGTGAATAATACCAACTATCCCCAATTCTTTCAACGTAAACATCTGGCATTCTATAAGGAAATAATACATATCTATTCCCAATCTTAAAACCAGTTGTGTCAGAAAACATTTTATCTGTTGGTACTTTTGAAAAATCAACTTTCAGCCCTTTTCCATCTAGTATTTTTTTGATTTTTACAGCAATTTCCTGTGCTTCAACTCCTTCATAACCATAAATCGTTTGAGCCGATTTTTCAGGATAATAATTTTCGGGTTGCAAAAAATATAAATGGGAATAAATTGTTGCGTTCGGATTACTTAAATCAACTTTTAAATTAGTTTGGGCTAATAAAGTTGCAGAAAGTAATAAAAAAAACAGTGTTATTTTTTTCATTAGAATTGTTATTTATTTGAAGATCAAATTTAAGACTTAATTTTAAAGCCCTAAATTAATTATACTATAATTATTTACCTTTTTTTAGGTTTAGAAAATTTCCTTTTACTCTTTGGCTGAAAAGTTACGGTATCATCAAAAGTGTTTTTTGTTTTAGACCCTTTATTCTTTTTCCAGCTATTTGTAGAAGGAAGTAGTTTTTGAAGTAAATCTGCCCTACCAACTTTTGTCAGTGTATTTCTAATCCATTGTTGATTTTCCCTTTTATACCAAAAGAAAAAACGATGTTGTTCCTCTTTTTCTTCTTTGGTTTTTGGTGTTCGGGTAGGTTTTAATGTGTATGGATGATAGCCACTATAATAAATTACCGTAGCAACTGTCATTGGCGTAGGTGTAAACCCTTGAACTTGTTCTAACTGAAACCCCATATCCTTTGTTTCTGCAGCCAAATTCGCCATATCCTCCATTTCACAAGCCGGATGGTTTGAAATAAAATATGGTATTAATTGTAAGTTTAACTTTTTACGGATATTTATTTTATCGAAGCGTTCTTTAAACTTGTGGAAATAAGTAAACGATGGCTTCCTCATTAATTTCAATACATTATCTGAAGTATGCTCTGGAGCTACTTTTAAGCGACCAGACACGTGATTTGTCATCACTTCTTCTGTATATGCATCTAACTCTTTAGGGTCTGCCTTTTTATTAAACTCAGGCACCAACATATCATGTCGAATTCCACTACCAATAAAAGATTTTTTAACTTTTGGATGCTTATCAACAGCTTTATATAATTCTGTTAATGGCTTATGAGAAGTATCTAAATTATGGCATATCACTGGTGAGATACAAGAAGGAGAAACACATTTATCACAAATTTCTTGAATCTTACCTTTCATTTTGTACATATTGGCAGACGGACCACCAATATCTGATAAATACCCTTTAAAATCGGGCATATTAGCGACTTTATCAACTTCTTTTAAAATAGATTCTTGACTTCTACTTGCAATAAATTTTCCTTGATGTGCCGAAATTGTACAAAAACTACAACCTCCAAAACAACCTCTATGAATATTTATGGAAAACTTAATCATTTCAAACGCAGGAATTGGCCCTCGTTTGTTATACTTTGGATGTGGTAATCTTGTAAAAGGTAAATCGAAAGATGCATCAATTTCTTCTTCAGTCATTGTTGGATAAGGTGGATTAATTACCAACCTTGAATCTCCTACCTCTTGTGAAATTCTATCTGCAAATAACTTATTAGATTCTTGTTCAATAACTTTAAAATTAGAAGCAAATAACTTTTTATCTTTCAAACAAACTTCGTGAGAATTAATTGTTACGTCTTTCCAATTTTTATTCTTTGGAATTTCTACATTTTTATTTAATAAAAACGCGGTTTGTTTTACAGTAGTTAAACTTGAAAAAGGAACACCTTTTTGTAATAAACTTACAATTTCACGCAATGGTTGTTCTCCCATTCCGTAAACCAATAAATCGGCTTTTGAATCTTTTAATATTGTTGGTTTTAAAGTATCACTCCAATAATCATAGTGTGTTACTCTACGAAGTGAAGCTTCAATTCCTCCTATTAAAACAGGAACATCTGGGAATTTTTCTTTTAATATATTTGAATAAACAGTAGTAGCATAATCGGGTCTAAACCCTTTATCACCATTTGGTGTATACGCATCATTATCACGTTTTCTCTTACTTGCAGTATAATTACTCACCATTGGATCCATACAGCCTCCAGTAACAGCAAAAAACATTTTTGGAATTCCCATCTTTGAAAAATCCTGTAAATTATCCGTTACACTTGGTTGAGGTACTATGGCAACCCTTAAACCATAACTCTCTAAAATTCTACCAATTACAGCCGGTCCAAAAGCAGGATGATCTACATAGGCATCACCACTAAAAAGAATTACATCCAATTCTTCCCAGCCTCTAAGTTTTACCTCTTTATTAGTAGTAGGCAACCAATCTGATAGTTTATTCATCATATTTTGCAAAAATACATTAATTAATGTAATATTTATGAAATACTTATAAATGACACTTTTACACAAACAAAGTGTTAACCTATGTTAACTTCTGTTAATTTTTTAAACCTTTCATCATTCAAAATGTCTTAATACTATACACAATTTAAATAATACATTTTATGAAAAAACTAGTGGGGTTATCAGTTATAATTATCTTTTTCTCAATAACTATGAATGCCCAAATGAAAAACATGAGAAATAAAAAAGGATTAGAATTTACAACCGAGCAAAGAGCTACTTTACAAGCAAAAAAAATGGCTTTAAAACTTGATTTAAATGAAAATCAGCAAAAAGACATTCAAAAATTAATGCTAAAATATGAGGTGGAACGAGAACAGAGAAGAGCAACTTTTAAAAATAACAAGGCTCAAGGAGTTGTGACAACTTCTGAAGAGCAGTTTAATTTTGAAAAAAAACGTTTAGACAGGAAAATTGCTCATAAAGCTGAAATGAAAAAAATCCTTACTAAAACCCAGCTTGAAAAATGGGAAAACGAAATGATGGGTAAAATAAAAAAAAGAAATAGAGGAAAAGGAGATCGAAATCAAAGAGGAATTCATAAAAATTTAGAAAATCCAAAGTAATTTAAAAATAGGAATTAATTTTCAATCGTTACCTCTTAATTTTGCAAAAAAAAGCTGCAAGTGCAGCGTTTTTTTTATTATAATCAATTTAATTATCTATTTTTTTAATAATCTTTGCGGGGTTACCACCTACAAAAACATTATTTGGAATATCTTTTGTTACCACTGCTCCTGCCCCAATTAAAACATTGTTCCCTATTGTAACCTCCATAACATCTAATACACAACAATTAAAATTGAAAAAACATTTTCTCCAAGTTTAATATTATAGCCATAATCACAATAAAAAGGAGGTTCTATCCATAAAGATGCACCAGCTTCACCAAATAATTCATAAAACAATTGATTCCGAATTTCCTTTTCGGTATCGGTCATTAAATTTATTTTCTAAAATAATAATCGAGCATTATGCCTTTCTTCAGACAATTCAGGGTCACTTGCATTGTAAAGCTTACCTGAAAGCATTTTATCCTTTTCAGTCATAAAAATTATCTTTAATGAAGTTTTAATTCATTTTGAATTTATTATTTTGAAACGACTAACACTTGTCCAATAGCAATATTATTTGAACTTAGTTGATTTATTTTTTTCAGTTCAACAACAGTTAATCCAAATTGCTTTGAGATAGAATACAATGTTTCTCCACTTGCTACTTGGTGATAATTTAAATTTAATTTACGGTTTGGATTAACAGGTTCTGACTTCTCAATATTCCCTCTTAAATTCAATTCCTGCCCAATAAATATTATGTTAGAAGTTAATCCGTTTAATAATTTAATTTCATCTACAGTCATTCCAAATCGTCTTGAAATAGAAGATAAAGTATCTCCATTGGATACTTCATAAGAACTTAAATCTACTTCTTGTGAAGGAACTTCAGCGTTAGTCAGTTTTGCTGTTTCTTTCACTTTTAAAACTTGTCCGATATAAATATTATTAGTGTTCAACTGATTTATTTTTCTAAGCTCTTCAACAGTTAAACCAACTTTTTTAGAAATCGCATATAACGTTTCTCCTTTTTGAACTTTATATGAACTTAGCTTTATTTCAGCCTTTGAAGGAACGACTTCTGAAACTTCATTTAAGGTTTTAACTTTTAAAACCTGACCTACACTTAAATTGTCCGATTGAAGTTGATTTATTTTTTTGATTTCTTTTACTGTTAAACCAAATTTCCTTGAAATAGCATATAGTGTTTCGCCTTTTAAAACTTTGTATGAACCTAAATTAGTGTAGTTTTGAGAAACTTCAATTGTATCTTCTTTAAAATCTTTTGTTACATCTAATATTTGACCAATACTAATTTCATTGGATTCAAGTTGGTTTATTTTTTTTAATTCATCAACAGATAATCCATATCGTTGTGAAATAGAAAATAAGGTTTCCCCTTTTACAATTGAATGAGTTGCTAAAGCTTTACCATTATTAAATTTATTGATTCGTTTTTTTGATTCACCTGCAATTCCAGAGTCATATTGATCAAGTTCGTATCTTTCAATTAATGAGATCAACTTTGCTGGATAACGCTTATCTGTAGCATAACCTGCCTGTCTTAATCCATGGGCCCAACCAACATAATCACCTCTTTCTAATTTAAATAATTTTGAATAACGAGTTCTAAAAGCTAAAAATAACGAATGGTCTCTATACGATTCTCTAGGATCTTTATAGCCTCTAAAACATTCTGATTCTTCATCATCATCATGAAAAATTCGATCTCCATCCCAACCAGTATGACATTTAATACCAAAATGATTGTTCGAAGTTTTCGTTAACAGACTATTTCCACTAGAAGATTCTAATATTCCTTGAGCCAAAGTAATACTGGCGGGAATATTATATAATTTCATTTCCTCAATTGCTGCATCCTTAAAAAATTCAATATATTCTTCAGTTGAATTAAAAATAACCGACTTTATTTCTAAATCTGATTCTGTAATTTCCCGTTCAGTATTATTTTCAGTATCTTTCTCTACAACTTTTATTATTACTTTTTTAGGGGTTGTTTTAACGGCGGTCATTTTAGATTTACAACTTGACAAAAAACCTATTGGTAAAACAAAAATCAATAAATACTTCAATCTCATAATTTAACTTATTTCGGGTAATTTTTTCTTTTTTAATATACTATTCATACCTTCTATTCCCTGTAAACCTCCTGTATGAATGGCTAATATTTTTGTTCCTTTTTTAAAATAATCTTTCTTTATTAAATCAATAATTCCGAACAACATTTTCCCAGTGTAAACAGGATCTAATGGAATATTTGTTTCGGATTTAAATTTATTGATAAATGTAATTAATTCTTTAGATATTTTAGCATATCCACCGAAATGATATTCAGTATTTATACACCAATTATCAGACTTTTTAACATATTTGCTAATTTCGTGCTTTAAAAAATCTCCTTTTAACGCTGGAAACCCTATTACTTTCTGATGCCCTTTAATAGAATTGATAATTCCTGCAATAGTTCCACCGGTTCCAATTGAAGAACAAATGAAATCATATTGTTCATCTTCATTTGTTAAGATCTCTTCACATCCTTTCACTGCAAAGTTATTCGTACCACCTTCTGGAACTAAATAAAAGTTCCCAAACCTTTGCTTTAATGATTCTATAAATTCAGGAGTTGTTTTTTCTCGATATTCACTTCGTGATACAAAGTGAAATTTCATTTGGTGCTGTGAAGCAAATTTTAAAGTAGGATTGTTTTCAATGACTCTATCTAAATCATTCGCTAATTCATCTCCGCGTATTACCCCGATAGTATTAAAATCATGTTGAAATCCTGCAGCAGCTGTAGCTGCAATATGATTTGAATAAGCACCACCAAATGTTAGTAAAGTTGAACATTTTTGACTGTTAGCTTCCTCTAAATTATACTTTAATTTTCGATATTTATTACCGGAGATAAAAGGATGTAATTCATCTTCACGTTTTATATAAAGTGAAATTCCATAATCCTTAATTTCCGAAAAATGAATTTCTTGAATGTTACTATTTCGATTTTCTAAGAGCAATTTTCAATTTTTTCTTCAAGATCTGTCCATTCTTCCATCAATACTTCTATTTTATGTTTTTTTGCTTTGTATTTTTCAAAAAACTCTGGATTTGAAGAAGTTTTTTCATAATCATCAGCTAGCGCTTCATCCATTTCTAAAATGTCATTTTCCAACTCATCAATCTTAACTTCAATTTTAGATAATTGATTTTTCCATTTTTTAATCTCTTTTCCTTCCTCTCTCGTTAATTGAGCTTCAACTTTTTTTGAAACATCAGGTTTCTTTTCTACAACAGTTCTTTTTTCTGCCTCCCTTAAATTTTCAATTTGATGCTGCTCAAGGAAAAAGTCAATATCCCCCAAATACTCCTTAATTACCTTATCTTTAAACCCATAAACAGTTGTAGTTAAATCTTGTAAAAAATCCCTATCATGAGATACAACTATTAAAGTTCCTTCAAACTTTTTGAGAGCCTGCTTTAACACATTTTTAGAAGCAATATCTAAATGGTTGGTTGGCTCATCCATTATTAAAACATTGAATGGAGACAATAATAACTTACATAATGCCAATCTATTCCTTTCACCTCCTGATAACATTTTAGCTTTTTTATCTACAGCCTCTCCACCAAATAAAAACGAACCTAACATATCTCTAACTTTCGATCTATTTGTATCTGTGGCAGCATCTTCCATAATTTCCAAAACAGTTTTTTCAGGTTCTAAATATTCTGACTGGTTTTGAGCAAAATATCCTATTTCTACATTATGCCCTAACTTTAGATGTCCTCCATGTGCAATTTCTCCAACTAATATTTTTGCCAAAGTAGATTTCCCTTGTCCATTTTGACCTACGAATGCAATTTTACTATTTCTTTCAATTAATAAATTTACATTTTCTAAGACATGCTTATTTCCATAGTTTTTCGACAAATTTTCTGCTTCAACTACAATTTTTCCCGGTTCTTTAGAAATTTGAAACCGCACATTCATTACCGAATTATCATCATTATCAACTTCAATTCGCTCAACTTTATCTAATTTTTTAATTAAAGATTGCGCCATCGTTGCCTTATTCGCTTTAGCTCTAAATTTATCAATTAATAACTGAGTTGCTTTTATTTCTTTTTCCTGATTCTTTTGAGCTTGTATTTGTTTCTCTTTTATTTCATCACGCAACAAAAGAAACTGAGAATACGGCTTTTTGTAATCGTAGATCTTACCTAAAGAAATTTCAATAGTTCTATTAGTTACGTTATCTAAAAACATTTTATCATGCGAAACTAAAACAATTGCACCTGGATATGATTTTAAGAAATTTTCCAACCAAATAATTGATTCAATATCTAAGTGGTTTGTTGGCTCATCTAACAATAAAATATCATTATTCTGTAATAATAACTTAGCTAATTCAATACGCATTCTCCAACCTCCAGAAAAAGTATCAGTAAGTTTATCGAAATCTTCTCTTTGAAATCCTAGCCCTTGTAATATTTTTTCAGTATTTCCTTGATAATTATACCCTCCTAATAATTCATATCGATGAGAATATTCATTTACATCAACCATTAAATCATGGTAATAATCACTTTCATAATCGGTTCTCTCTGCTAATTCATGATTAATTTCATCTAGCTTTTCTTCAATTTGTTTGATCTCTTGAAATGCTTGGTATGCCTCTTCTAAAATCGTTCTTCCCTCAACAAAATCAATATCCTGACGTAAAAAACCAATTCGTACGTCTTTATCAAAAGCCATCGTTCCTGTAGTGCTTTCTATATCTTTAGAAATAACTTTCAATAAAGTAGATTTACCAGCTCCATTTTTCCCAATCAATCCAATTCTATCTCCTTTGTTCAACTTAAAAGTAATTCCTGAAAACAAATCGGAACCGGCAAAAGACACCGATAAATTATGTACGTTAAGCATTCGTTTTTTATTATTTAATGTAAATTTGTGTTTTTTGTAAAAATCGTACAAACTTACTATAAAAAAATTTGGGACTCAATTAAAGTTTTATTTTAGTAATTTAATGTATTCTCAAAAAACTAACTAGAGATGTTAAAAAAAGGAACAAAACTTTACAGCATATTATTCAATAAATGTCCAAGATGTCAAGAGGGTGAATTTATGAAAGAAAAAAACATATTTAAATTACACAAAGCATTTCAAATGCATGAAAAATGTTCTAAATGTAGTTTAAAATACATGATGGAACCTTCATTCTTTTATGGTGCAATGTATGTTAATTATGGTCTTACTGTTGGGATTTCTATCGTAACTTTCTTAATTACTACTTTAGTTTTTAAACTAAGTTTAATTGATAGCTTTTTACCTATTGTAGCTGTACTGCTTTTAACAGCTCCTTTTTCAATTCGTTTATCTAGAATTATTTGGATAAATCTTTTTGTAAAATATGATTCAAACTATCCTAAAACTACAAAAATCGATCAATAGAATATTCAGTATTCAACGCTTCTCCTTCTTCTAAATAACGATATAATTGCTTCGCAGCAATAGGTGCTATCATTACACCACGCGTACCCAAACCATTTAAAATAGCTAAATTACTATACTTAGGATGTTTTCCTATTAATGGTCTTCTATCCTTAACTGTTGGCCGAATTCCAGCAATCTGTTCAACAATTTTATATGGACATGAAATAAATGAATCTAATTTCTCTACTAATTCAATTTTCCCCTCTTCAGTAGGTAGTGATGTTTTATCTTTCCAATTAAATGTTGCCCCAACTTTATAATAATCATTGCCTAAAGGAAGCACAAAAACTGCCGCCTTTATTAAAAAATCTACTTTTAAATTTGGAGCGTGAATAATTAAAAGTTCACCTTTTGCTTCTTGCATTGGCAAATAGTTAAAATAAGGATTCTTCTTTAATCCAAAACCTTCACAAAAAACAATCTTAGATGCGAAAATATCTTTATAAGTGACTTTTCTTTCAATTACATCTAACTTATCATATTCGAAACTTTCATTCAATAGTTGTTTATTATCATTCAAATATTTACTATAGTCTTCCAATAAACTCTTTGTATCAACTCTTCCTGTATTAACAAGTTTACCATAGCCAAAATTTGCAGTTAATCCTAAATGTTTTTCATTCACAACCTTAGGAATCATGTATTTTGAAAGCAACACATTATCACAGGCAATAAACCAGTTGTTTTGCTCTTCAATTGATTTAAATACACGATAAATATCAACAGGAAAATCATATTTTTTTTTAAACTGGCTTTCTAGTTCAGCATAAAAAGGAAGGGCAAGTTCAAGCTGATTAGCAGCTTCCCATACAGGAGTAAAGCGTTTTAATATCGCAGGATTATATACACCACCTGCAACAATAGATGAATTTTGAGAATTATTTTCAAAAACAACAAAAGATTTATTGTTTTTTTCTAATTCTTTAGTAAAAGCCAATCCAGCCAATCCTAATCCTACAACGATATAATCTATTTCCATATTTGACAAAGATAATTTAAACAAAAAACTCTTGCTAATAGCAAGAGTTTTTATATTTTATAGTACGAATATTAATAATTCCACATATCCAATTCTTTGTTTCGAATTTCGTCTTTCATTTTATTAGACTCAATAACCTGAAATAATGCATTTCCTTTTACATAATTTGAAATTTCTCTATCTCCATAAATATTTTCTTCCTTATAAATAATGGAATTAAATCTTCTTGCGTTTAATAAATGATCAAATGAAATAGGATACGCAGAGTTCTTTTGATTGAATACTTTCATTGAATGAAGAACATTTCTAGCATCAGGGAACCATACCCAAAACAAAGGAAGTTGTTCCGTAATATCTAAATCTTCTCTACCCATTACTTGTACATCAGGTGCAATCGGAGCTAATGCTAACAATCTATATTTTAATTCACCTTGACGTTTATCAAAATACCATAAACCTTTAATCTTAAAACCTTCAATATCTTGAGACGTTAAATTAATTTTATCAATATACTCTTCAATATTAGGGTTTCCAGCATTTAACTCGTCAAAACCCGCATCTGTAGTATCAACTCTAAAAAGTTTACCATTAATTTCAGCCTTACTCATTTTAGAGGTGAAATACGAATCATCATACACCTCTGAAATTTCCCCTTTTTTAATTCCTCTAAGTAATGTATCGAATAATGATCTTCTATCCATTGTTACACTAGAAGTATCAATTGGGTAATACATTGGCAAATTTATTCTTTCATTTAGGTCTATATATTCCCAAACAACTTTCGACCAAAGGATATCTCTATCATCAATATAACCATATTCTAAAGGTTTATCATTGTCGATAGCATCCTGTTCAGCAGTTTTTTTACCAATATCAGAAGGTCTATTGGCATTTAGTAAATTTGATTGTGCATATGTTATATTAAACACCACAAATGCTAAAATAAATATTCCAATATTTTTCTTATTCATCATTAATTTTTTTTATTGTATTTCAATACTAACTGCTGCAGCATCTTTAATTTTATAAGAGCTGTTACCTATTAAAGTAGATTTAATATCAAATATTATAACTACATCACCTCTTTTTGCTTTGTCAATTGCTTTTTTCGCTTGAGAATCCATTCTGCTTCCTCTAACAACAACGGCCGATTGACCCGGTACTTTAATAGTAAATCCTGTTGTACTTAAATTTAAGTCAAAATCAAAATCTGGTAATTCAGCACCAACTGTTGACCCACCTAAACTTGTTTTTGGCATTTTCACATAACCAGATTGCTTTCTAATTGTACCACTAGGCGATGGAATATCTTTTATTCTAAATGACTGTGATGAACTTACACTAGTACCATCAGGCAATTTACCAGAAACACTAATTTTCACCTCGTTTCCTTGACTAGGAGTCATAATATATTTACCAACACCACTGCCTCTTGTTAACCCAGCTCCATTTGCTGCAACTAAGTTATCTGGAATACCAGGAATAGAAATAGTCATTGGGTTAGGAACACCTCTATAAACAACGTTCATTTTATCAGCAGAAATAACAGCACTATTTGGCTTTGGAATTACGGCATAACTTGATTCTATAGGAATTTCAACAGGCTTCCCGTTTTCCATAAAAACAAATTTCCCTTTAATATCTCTTTCTCCAACTGCACCAGCAGGGAAGTTAAGGACTGCTCCACCATCCTCAATGGTCTTAATTTCATTTCCGTTTACAACAACCTTTTCCGGTTTAAGAGAAGCGTCGTAACGACCTAATACAATTTTTCCTTTAAAATTTTCTCCTTGAAAATAAGCAGATTTTTCTGGAATTAGAATTGTTCTATAATTAGCCATTGAAACATCACTCTCTAATTGCCCTCCTAAAAGAGTTCCGAAAATTTCAGATTGAGTTGTTTTTATATCGGTTTGCATGGAAGTTAAGTTGGTAACCGTAGAAATTAAAGGAAAACCTTCATATCTATTTTTTAACCAAGATTGTTTACCATCTTCTGTGTCCTGATCTGAAGTATCAAATCTTTTATTGATATTAGCTGTTAATTGGTTTTCTTCTCCTATTAAAGCTACAATTCCATTTCTAAATCCATTTACTTGATCTAAAAATTCCTGACCTTCTTTTGTATATCCATCTCCTAAAAAGAAATATTCATCAACTATGCTGGTTTTATCCATAGATTCATAATCTTCCTTATCATCCTGATCTATAAGAAATAACGATTTCTTATCTTCAATAAAATCATTGAAATTTTTAGATAATTCATCTACCTTTTTTGCTTTGGTAAATAATGAATTATATTTTTCAGGTTGTTCTTGAGCCTTTGTTGCCAAATTCTCAAGAGTTGCATTATTTTTAACTGTCGCTGTAATATTATTGTCAGCCAATTTTTCATTCATGAAACCGAATGCAGAAAGCACCTCTTTAGACATTTGCATGGCTATCATAGCCAAGAAAACTAGGTACATTAAATTAATCATTTTCTGCCGTGGTGATAAATTACCTCCTGCCATTATAATTAGTTTTTTTAATTAATAAATTAGTTTAAAATTAACTAATTAGTTTTTAGTAGACATAGCAGATAACATTCCACCATAAACTCCATTTAATGAAGATAAATTATTTGCTAATGATTCCATTTGTTCTTTTAACTTTCCTGAATTAACAGCAACTTGCTCATTAATTTCGGCTTGTCTAGTTGAACTATCTAGCTGAACTTTATACAAACTATTTAATGATTCCATTTGTGCAGCAGCTAAAGATAATTGTTCACTGTATCTATTTGTAGCGGCGATTGAATCTACAGCTGGAGCGATATTTTCTGCAGCTCCTTTAAAGTTTTGAATACTTTCACTTAGACTTTGCATTAAACCTGCATCTAATTTAGCATCTTTAAGCATTGTATCTAATTTTTGAGAAAGCAAACCTTGGGCATCATTATCTTGTTCCGAAAGTTTTTCTCTCATACTTCCTCCTGTCAATTCTGGGTAAACTAATGACCAATCTAAATCTTCTTCAACTGATTCGAACGCAGAAAGAAAAAACACTGCAGCTTCCACAGCCATACCAATTGTTAACATCAACCCCCCAAATGGCCAGTGTTGAATTTTAAAAAGAGCCCCTACAATTACAACTGCTGCCCCGATACCGTAGGCATAATTATATAATTTTTTTGTTTTTTTTGACTGTGACATAATTTTAAGTTTTATTATTTTAGTTAAGGTTGATTTCTAATTTCCTTCCATATTGGTTCCTAAATAATCTTGAACTGTTCTAAATCCAATATAGCTTCTTGCTGTATCGGCATACTCGTAATCACGTGTACTTACTTGTAAGAAATAAGCAACATCTTTCCAAGAGCCTCCTCTAATAACTTTTCTTTTATTTTTTGTGATTTCAACATTTGGATTCATTGTTGATCCTATATAATATGATGCCTCACTATATGCTGTGTTAGTCCATTCTGAAACATTCCCAGCCATATTGTAAAGACCATAATCATTTGGATTAAATGATTTTGCTTCCATAGTATATAATGCACCGTCAACTGCGTAATCTCCTCTACTAGGCTTAAAATTTGCTAAAAAGCAACCTCTATCACTAGTTGTGTAAGGGCCTCCCCAAGGATAAGTTGCATATTGAAGACCTCCACGAGCCGCATATTCCCATTCCGCTTCTGTTGCCAATCTAAAATATGGCACTGCTATTGAATTCTTTTTTGTATTTAAAAAATCATTTTTCTTTTTTGTCCTCCAACTGCAAAATGCTTTTGCCTGACTCCAATTTACTCCAACCACCGGATAATCATTATAAGCCTGATGATGGTAATAATCCTGATGCATAGGATCATTATATGAATAATTAAAGTCTTTTACCCAAACAGTTGTATCTGGATAAACTTCAATTACTTCATTTTTAATAAAATCTTTTCTTTCTCCTTTATTTCTAGCAGCAGATTCACTATCCAGCCAAGCGTACTTATATTTTAATTTTTTAGTGTCTAAAATTCTTTTACCATCAATTCCATTTTCAACCGGCACATACATAGAATCCATTACTTCTGAATAATATTCATCAGGAAACTCATTTAATTCCCAAATTAAATCTTCATCCCAATTTAAAATTTTCCCTTGTAACGGTGAATTTATATCACCTAAACTTCCATAACTGTTCAACATATATTTTTGATATGCTGTCATTTTAGTAGTATCTATATTTTTAAACTGATAATCTGCCAAAACAACATTTGTTTCATCAGACATCAATTCAGAGAACAATGCTAACTTACTTCTTACAATAGAATCAGTTACCCATTTAACAAACTCTTTATACTCGGCATTAGTGATTTCAGTTTCATCCATATAGTACGGACGCACAGTAACAGTTCTTGTAGGTGTATTTAACGCTCCAGCAACATCTTCGTCTTCCTTTCCCATTGTAAATGAACCTCCTGGAATTAAAACCATACCTAATGGTTTTTTTGAATGCCATTTGCTTTTTGACTTTGTTCCTACTAACTCTCCTTGATCATTAGAGCCGCAACTATAAACAAATAAGGCTAATAAAATATACAATGATATTTTTTTCATAATAATTTTCTTAATCTATTTAGGCAAACCTATTACTAATTCTTTTAAAAAACAATATTTTCTTTAATCTGTATAAACTAAAAAAAATAAGATTTATTATACACAATACTTAAATTTATATCAATTTTTTTAGAGTGCGTAACCATCTATCAGGAATTTCCTGATTAGTTGCACTTAAATAATCTTGATATGTACAAGGTATTAACGCATGTCTTTTATATTTATTATTATCATTCAGACTTATTTCCATCCACCAACGACCACTCTTATTGCTCTTAAAGAAATTCAACACCTGATCTTCTATTGGTACAATATATTTTTGATAATTATCTTTTAAACCAAAAGGATAATCGTTCGCTCTATAATTTACTCCTTCAATGAAATACCAAATCATTTGAGAAATTAATTGTGCTGTTTGATTTTTGTTGTCAAATTTTGAATTATACTCATAAATACCAAATGATGAAACTTTATCACTAATCCCCGCATAACGAGCAATTGCACATATTTCAGCTCCTGAAAATCCGTTGGGTGTAGCATTATTGTTTGCTGGAGCCTCAGAATTTTTTACTGATGACATATCAACACTAACAATATCTGCATCCCTTAAAGCTGGCTCAACTATTTGGATTGAATTTGTAATCTCACCTAACCGATGTGCTTCAAAAAACAAACCCTCCAATAAGTCAATTTCATCTTGTGAATTAAAATAAGTTTGATATCCTAAATTACAGTAATTAAACAAATTGCACGGTTGATTCATTACAATTTTACTTAAGAACGATTTAGAATTTAACTCTTCATCGATAGATCCTAAATCAAATTTATTGTCTATTGCTACTAAGTTAACTGTTTGCTCTAATTGATCGTATGCTCTATAATTAGCATAAGTGAGATCTTGACCTCCTCCAATAATAATAGGGATTATTTTACTTTTAATTAAATATGTGAGTAATTCACCTAAGGCAAAATAGGTGTCTTCAATTGAATTACCTTTTGAAATATTTCCTAAATCTACTACGCTTATTGGCCAATTCCCTGGGTATAATTGATATAGTTCCTTCCTTATTTCATTTAAATCTGAACCAGCACCAATATTGTTCACTGAAGCTCTATCTTCATCAACTCCAATAATAGCTATTTTTTTATTCTCTAAATTAGGAAAACCATTTTTAGTTGTATAAATATCTATGCATTGACCAAGTGTTTTATTGGCTTGCATTTTTATATGTGTCAACAAAGATTCGCTAACAGGATTAAGATAATCGAAATTCATTTATAGGGCAATTTCTTTCTTTTTCGGTGGAAAGATATATATTTTTTTTATTTCTTTGAAGTTTTTCTTTTAGTTGTTTTCTTTTTAGGCGCGTTTTTTTCAATGATATTTTTCACTTCTTCAAGAGTTAATTTACTTGCATCAACAGTTTTAGCCAATTCAATTTTTACTTTTCCCTTAATAATATTTGATCTTCCCCAACGCGCTTTTTGTACAGAAATCCCTTCATCTTCCCAATTATGGATGATTTTTTCAATTTCTTTACGCTTTTTATCTTCAATTAGCTCAACAATATTTTCGTAAGTTAAATTATCAAAATCGTATTTTTTATTCACATTAATAAAAATACTATTCCACTTAATGAAAGGACCAAAACGCCCAACTCCTTTTTGCACAGGTAAATTTTCATACTGAGCAATTGGAGCATCTGCCTCTTGTTTTTCTTTAATTAACTCTATGGCTCTATCTAAATCAACCTCCATTGGGTTTTCACCTTTTGGAATTGACACATACATATTGTCAAATTTAATATATGGTCCAAATCTACCCACAGCCACTTCAATCTCTTCACCTTTAAAACTCCCAACTTTTTTAGGTAATTTAAAAAGATCCATAGCTTCATCATATGTAATTGATGTAAGATTTTGATCTCCTTGCAAGCTAGCAAATTTAGGCTTTTCTTCATCTGTAGCTTCACCAATTTGTACCATAGCTCCAAATCGTCCTAAACGAGCGTAAACATTTTTTCCAGAGTCTGGGTCAATTCCCAATAATCTTTCTCCTTTAGCTCTATCTGCATTTTCAGCAACATCTTCAACCGTTGGATGGAAACTTTTATAAAAATCTTTAATCATTTTTATCCAATCTTCTTTTCCATCTGCAATATCATCAAACTCCGATTCAACCTTAGCTGTAAATCCAAAATCCAAAATATTTGAAAAATTCTCAACTAAAAAGTCGTTTACGATATTCCCAATATCAGTTGGTACCAGTTTTCCTTTATCCGATCCAACTTTTTCAGTCAATATTTTTAGAGTAACTTCTTTTCCTTTTAATTTTAACTCGGTATAACTTCGATCATCTCCTTCAATTGTTCCTTTTTGAACATACTCTCTTCGTTGAATAGTAGAAATCGTTGGTGCATAGGTTGATGGTCTACCAATACCTAATTCCTCTAAACTTTTCACTAAAGAAGCCTCTGTAAATCTATATGGTCCCTTCGTGTAGCGTTCTGTAGCAGAGATATATTTATTTTTTAATGATTCTCCAATCGCCAATTTAGGTAACATTCCAGCTTGCTCTTCTTCTTCATTGTCATTTCCTTCAAGATAAACTTTTAAGAACCCTTCAAATTTTATCATTTCACCATTAGCGGTAAAAACATTATCATTATTATTATTTACAATTCTAACATTGGTACGTTCTACTTGAGCGCTACTCATTTGAGATGCTATTGTTCTTTTCCAAATTAAATCGTACAACCTATCTTGATCATAATCAACTGAAACAGACTGCTGCCCCATACTTGTAGGTCTTATTGCTTCGTGAGCTTCTTGAGCTCCTTTTGTTTTTGTACTATAATTTCTTGGCTTACTATATGCTTTTCCAAATGAAGAAATAATTTCTTGCTGTGCATCGTTTTTTGCGTCTTCAGATAAATTAACACTATCTGTTCTCATATAAGTAATTAATCCAGCCTCATACAATCGTTGGGCTATCATCATTGTTTTAGCAACCGGAAAATTTAATTTCCTTGATGCTTCCTGCTGAAGTGTAGAAGTCGTAAATGGCGCTGCAGGAGATTTTTTAGCTGGTTTTTTTTGTAAATCATCAACTTTAAATTTCGCTCCAATTGATGAATTTAAAAATGACTGAGCTTCTTCTTTAGTTTCAAAGTTTTTTGGAATAGTAGCTTTAAATTTTTTCCCTTCCTCAGTTAAAAATTCAGCAATAACTTTATAAGAAGCCTGTGGATTAAAATTAATAATATCGCGTTCCCGTTCTACAATTAATCTTACAGCAACTGATTGTACTCTACCTGCTGATAAGCCCCCTTTTACTTTTCTCCATAAAACCGGAGAAAGTTCATACCCTACTAACCTGTCTAAAACTCTTCTTGCCTGTTGTGCATTAACTAAATTATAATCTATACTTCTTGGGTTTTCAACAGCTTTTAAAATTGCTTTTTGTGTAATTTCATGAAAAACAATTCTTTTAGTATTGGTATCATTTAGTTTTAATTGCTCATATAAATGCCAAGCAATCGCTTCTCCTTCTCGATCCTCATCGGAAGCTAACCAAACTGTTTCAGCTTTTTTAGATAAATCTTTTAATTTTTTCACCAAGGCCTTTTTATCTGAAGGCACTCTGTAATTTGGCATAAAATCACCATCAACATTTATTCCTATCTCTTTCGAAGGTAAATCAGCTATGTGACCAAAACTTGACTCAACCTGAAAATCTTTTCCTAAAAATTTTTCAATCGTTTTTGCCTTCGCAGGAGACTCTACTATTACTAAATTTTTTGCCATATCTTAAAAATTACTTTTTTTAAATCCTCAATAAATTCGTTTTCCTTTTCAAAATGTAAAGCATCATACATTGAGAATTTCGATTGCAAAAGTATATAGATTTTTTTAAATTCAAATTAATAGTTTTCAAAAGCTCCTTTTACAACACCTTTTTACGTTGTTAAATTTCTGCCAAATTGACACATTTTTAAAAATTTGATTATATCTTTGCAATCCAAATTAAAAATATGGGAGGCGAAAAAGTAATAGACGAAAAAAATCAAGGACAAGCACTTTTAACAGATAACAAAAAAGGTAATCACAAAAAACTTTATATAGAGAGTTATGGGTGCTCAATGAATTTAAATGACAGTGAAATTGTTGCATCTATACTATCTGAAGAAGGGTTTAATACCACTCACTTATTAGAGGAAGCTGATTTAGTTTTAGTTAATACGTGTTCAATTAGAGACAAGGCAGAACAAACTATTCGTAAACGTTTAGAAAAATACAATGCAGTTAAAAAAATAAACCCAAAAATGAAAGTTGGCGTTTTAGGCTGTATGGCTGAACGATTAAAAGCACAATTTTTAGAAGAAGAAAAAATTGTAGATTTAGTTGTTGGCCCAGATGCATATAGAGATTTACCAAATTTACTAAAAGAAGTAAATTCTGGGCGTGATGCTGTAAATGTAATTTTATCGAAAGAAGAAACATATGGTGATGTATCGCCTGTTCGTTTAAACAGTAATGGTGTTTCGGCATTTGTATCTATTACCAGAGGATGTGATAATATGTGTACATTTTGTGTAGTACCATTTACTCGTGGACGCGAACGAAGTCGTGATCCAAAAAGTATTATTGAAGAAATAAGACAACTTGTAGATACTACTTATAAAGAAATTACCTTACTTGGACAAAATGTAGATAGTTATCTTTGGTATGGTGGTGGTTTGAAAAAGGATTTCAAAAATGCATCAGAAATAGCACAAGCAACAGCAGTTGATTTTGCACAACTGTTAGATTTGGCCGCTACTGAATTTCCAAAAACAAGATTCCGTTTTTCTACATCTAATCCTCAAGATATGAGTTTAGATGTGATTCATACAATGGCAAAGCACGAAAATATTTGCAACTATATTCACTTACCTGTTCAGTCTGGAAGCACATCAGTTCTAAAAAGAATGAACCGTCAACATACTCGTGAAGAATATATTGAATTAGTAGATAATATCAGAAAAATACTTCCTGGTTGTTCTATATCTCAAGATATGATAACTGGGTTTTGTGGTGAAACAGAAGAAGAACATCAAGATACATTAAGTTTAATAGAATATGTAAAGTATGACTTTGGTTTTATGTTTGCTTATTCTGAAAGACCGGGAACCTTAGCTGCTAAAAAAATGGAAGATGATGTTCCTTTAGCAACTAAAAAAAGAAGATTAAACGATATTATTCAATTACAACAAAAATACAGCCTTTATAATACTGAAAGGTTTCTTGGAAAAACAGTTGAAGTACTAATTGACGGTTCTTCAAAAAAATCTGACGCACATTGGAAAGGAAGAAATTCCGAAAATGTAGTTGTTGTTTTCCCTAAAGGAGATGAAAAATTGGGTGATTTTGTGAATGTATATGTAGAAAATTGTACATCAGCAACGCTATTAGGAAAAAGAGTATAAAAATATGGACTCATTACAAGCAATAAAACAGCGATTCGGAATTATTGGGAACGATATGCTTTTGAACAGAGCATTAGAAAAAGCAGTGAGAGTTGCTCCTACTGATATTTCTGTATTGGTAACTGGAGAAAGTGGTGTTGGAAAAGAGAATATTCCAAAAATAATTCACAATTTATCTCATAGAAAACACGCTAAGTATATTGCTGTAAACTGCGGAGCAATACCAGAAGGAACTATTGATAGTGAACTTTTCGGTCACGAAAAAGGTTCATTTACGGGTGCAACTGCTACTCGTAAAGGATATTTTGAAGTCGCTGATGGAGGTACAATATTTTTAGATGAAGTTGGAGAGCTACCACTTACAACACAAGTAAGGCTATTACGTGTTTTAGAAAATGGAGAATTTATAAAAGTAGGATCTTCACAAATACAAAAAACTAATGTTAGAATTGTTGCTGCAACCAATTTAAATATGCATCAAGCAATAAGCAAAGGGAAATTTAGAGAAGATTTATATTATAGATTAAACACAATTGAAATTAACCTTCCTCCCTTACGAGAACGTCATGGTGATATACATTTATTGTTTAGGAAATTCTCGTCCGACTTTGCACAAAAGTACAGTATGCCTGGAATTAAACTTTCCGACGATGCCATAAAGATATTAGAAAACTATGGTTTCCCAGGAAATATTCGTCAGCTTAAAAACATTGCGGAACAAATTTCTGTTGTTGAAGAAAACAGGTTAATTACTTCGGAGCGATTATTACCATATTTACCAAGTAAAGGAACTAATTTGCCATCAGTTATTGAAAAACAAAAATCAAGCAGCGATTTTGGATCGGAACGAGAAATAATGTATAAAATTTTGTTCGATATGCGAAATGACATCAACGATTTAAAAAAGCTGACGCTCGATTTAATGAAAACTGGTGACGCTAATAAAGTTAAGGAAGAAAATAAAAATCTTATTAAAAAAATATACAACGAAAACCCAACCGAACTTCGGGAAAATCCTCAGATTGAAGTTGTAAGAATAAATGAAGAATATAATGAGCCAGACGACTATGAGTTCACTGAAACTATAGATGCCGATGAAAGTTTGTCTATTCAGGATAAGGAAATTGAACTTATAAAAAAATCTTTGGATCGCAACAGTGGTAAAAGAAAATTAGCTGCAAAAGAATTAGGGATTTCCGAAAGAACCTTATATCGCAAAATAAAACAATACGATTTATAGTATTTAATAATTAACTTTGAATTTTCCTCATATAAAGAAGAACCCATATCAATGAAAAAAATTAGTTTCACGATTTTATTCCTTTCAATACTTATTATTATTCAAAGCTGCGGTATTTATTCTTTCACAGGGACAAATATTCAACCAGACGTAAAAACAATTCAAATAGATTATTTTCCAAACAACGCTATATTAGTAGAGCCTATTCTAAGTCAAACCTTTACAACTCAGTTACAAGATTTGTTTTTACAACAAACAAACTTAGATTTGGTAAAGTCTGGAGGTGATTTGCAGTTTGAAGGAGAAATAACCGGATATAAAATTAATCCTATGACTGCTACTGCTGCGCAAACTGCAGCACAAAACAGACTAACAATAACAGTAAATGTTCGTTTTTTCAACAATAAATTAGAAGAAGATAATTTTGAAAAATCATTTTCACATTATTATGATTATGATGCTAATGCAGTACTTACAGGTAGTGCTTTAGATGATGCTTTCGATGAAATTATTGAAAGAATTACTCAAGATATTTTTAATGCATCAGTCGCAAAATGGTAATTTAGTATGAATAATAAAAAATTCAAATATTTATTAAAACACCCTTCAGATATTGATGCTTTGAGCGTTCAACAGTTAGATGAAGTTATTACCGAATATCCATATTTTCAGGCGGCGCGTGCTATTCAATTAAAAGGATTAAACAAAATTAACAGTTTCAAATATAACCAAGCACTAAAAAAAACAGCTGCACATACCTTAGACCGAAAGGTGTTATTTGATTTTATTACTTCATTTAATTTCACAAATAAAAGAATAAAAGAAATTATAGTTTTAGAAGAAATAGAAGTTATTGGTGCTGAAACCATAAATGAGACACCTAAAAAATCAAAGGTTTCTCCAGTTCAACCGTTAGTTGATCCTAAAAAAGAAATCGTTCAGAAAAAAGAAATGGAAAAACCAACCGACAACTTTAATGTGGTTGAGCAAACTCCTAATGAAGTGTTAGAAATTGGAAAACCTCTCCAATTTAACAATACAGAACCACATTCTTTTAATGAATGGATGCAATTAATTTCAACAAAACCTATTGAAAGAGAAGAAAAAACGAATAAAAAAATAGAAAAATCAACAAAAACAGAGGATAAATTTAGCCTAATAGATACGTTTATTAAAACAAATCCAAAAATTAAACCAGTAGACAAAAATGCTATAAACGTTGATATTTCGATTGAAAGTTCATATGAAAATGAAAGTTTAATGACCGAAACTTTAGCCAAAGTTTATCTAGAGCAAAAAAAATATGAAAATGCAATAAAAGCATACCGTATTTTAAGTTTGAAATATCCAGAAAAAAGTGGTTTCTTTGCAGACCGAATTAAAGCAATTAAAATTTTACAAAAAAATAAGTCATGACGTATACATTATTTTTAGTTCTGATTATGATAGTAGCATTCTTGCTAATATTAATTATTATGGTTCAAAATCCTAAAGGTGGAGGATTATCTTCTTCATTTGGTGGTGGTGGAACGCAAGCATTAGGAGGAGTTCAAAACACAACTAATTTTTTAGATAAAAGTACTTGGACACTTTCAATCGTTTTGTTAGCATTAATTTTATTATCAAATTTTGCTGCGCCTAAAATGAATGCCGTAGATACAAGTTCAGAAATTGAAAACACAATTCAAAATCGTGAGGTACAAAACGCACCTGCACAGCCATTAACTACATCTACACAAGATACAGTTCAATAATTTTTATAAAACATATTTTAGAAATGCCAATGTGAATGACACGTTGGCATTTTTTTATTTATATAATCCCCTTCAAAAGTACATTTGTCAGTTTTAATACATTGGCATACTTTTAGACAATTTAATTCACAGAATTAATAATTTTTAAACAAATTAAAATGAGTAAAGTAAATATTAAACCGTTAGCAGATAGAGTTTTAGTAGAACCTCTTCCAGCTGAAAAAACAACAGCTTCAGGACTTATCATTCCAGATTCTGCAAAAGAAAAACAGCAAAAAGGAACTGTAATTGCAGTAGGTACAGGTACAAAAGATGAACCAATGACTGTAAAAGTTGGTGATACCGTGTTATTTGGTAAATACGCCGGTACAGAACTTGTTTTAGAAGGATCTGATTATTTAATAATGAGGGAAAGCGATATTTTAGCAATTGTTTAATAATTAAAATATAATTTAAAATGGCAAAAGATATAATTTTTGATATAGAAGCTCGTGATGGACTAAAACGAGGAGTTGATGCATTAGCAAATGCAGTTAAAGTAACATTAGGCCCAAAAGGAAGAAATGTGGTAATTGGAAAAGCATTTGGTGGTCCAATAATTACTAAGGATGGCGTTACAGTTGCAAAAGAAATTGAATTAGAAAACCCATTAGAAAATATGGGCGCTCAAATGGTGAAAGAAGTTGCATCTAAAACCAATGATTTGGCTGGAGACGGTACAACTACTGCAACCGTTTTAGCACAAGCAATTGTAAAAGAAGGATTAAAAAACGTTGCTGCTGGTGCAAATCCATTAGATTTAAAACGTGGAATAGATAAAGCTGTTCAAGCTATTGTTGATGACTTAAGAGCGCAATCTCAAGAAGTTGGTAACAAATCAGATAAAATAAAACAAGTTGCCTCAATTTCAGCAAATAATGATGAAACAATTGGTGATTTAATCGCTCAAGCTTTTCAAAAAGTTGGAAAGGAAGGTGTAATTACTGTTGAAGAAGCAAAAGGAACTACTACTTATGTAGACATTGTTGAAGGAATGCAATTTGACAGAGGTTATTTATCTCCGTATTTTGTTACAAATGCAGACAAAATGTTAACTGATTTAGAGAATCCTTATATTTTATTATTTGAAAAGAAAATTATAAATCTTAAAGATTTATTACCAATTTTAGAGCCAGTTGCTCAAAGTGGAAAACCATTATTAATTATTGCTGAAGATGTTGAAGGTGAAGCTTTAGCTACTTTAGTAATGAATAAATTACGTGGAGCATTAAAAATTGCTGCTGTAAAGGCTCCAGGTTTTGGAGACAGAAGAAAAGCAATGTTAGAAGATATTGCTATTTTAACTGGTGGTACTGTAATTTCTGAAGAAAGAGGTTTAACTTTAGAAAATACTACAATTGAAATGTTAGGTACTGCAGAAAGAATTACAATTGACAAGGATAATACTACAATTGTAAATGGAGCAGGAAATGGAGATGACATAAAAGCTAGAGTGAATCAAATTAAGGCTCAAATTGAAACTACTACTTCTGACTATGACAAAGAAAAATTACAAGAACGTTTAGCTAAATTAGCTGGTGGTGTTGCCGTTTTATATGTTGGTGCTGCAAGTGAAGTAGAAATGAAAGAGAAAAAAGACAGAGTTGATGATGCATTACATGCTACACGTGCTGCTGTTGAAGAAGGAATTGTTGCCGGTGGTGGTGTTGCTTTAGTGAGAACAAAAGACGTACTAAAAACTATTACTACAGATAATTTAGATGAATTAACTGGGGTGAAAATTTTAGATAGAGCTATTGAAGAGCCATTACGCCAAATTGTTGAAAATGCAGGTGGAGAAGGTTCAGTAGTTGTTGCTAAAGTAATGGAAGGAAAAGGTGATTTCGGTTACAATGCAAAAACTGGTGAATACACAAAAATGTTAAAAGCAGGTATTATAGACCCAACTAAAGTTACTAGAATTGCATTAGAAAATGCAGCTTCAGTTGCTGGAATGATTTTAACAACAGCTTGTTCCTTAGTAGATATTAAAGAAGATAGTCCAGCTGGAGCAATGCCTCCAATGGGTGGTGGAATGCCAGGAATGATGTAATAAAATTCAATATAAATAAAAAAGCTCAATATTTAAATATTGGGCTTTTTTATTTATAACCACCTAACAATTAAACACTCACAGTAACGAATTATTTATTAAAGTGATAAAATATTTGATTCATCTAAAAATAGATTATATCTTTAGCATAGTAATTTATACTCCCCAATTTCTTTTATTCAATTTAAAATAAAACTCCTCGCCCCAACATTAAGTTATTATAATGCATAAAAATGCTACAATGATAAAATAAATGAGGCCAACAAAAATATTCTTATTATTCCTTCTAGTAATTAGCTTTTTTAATAATAATCTGCTAAAAGCTTCATCAATTAATAGTAATGAGTGTGCTCAAAATATTTCAGGGAAAATAATAAATAAAGAAACCAACAAACCTATTGAAAATGCCACAATTTCCCTATTACTTAACAATGATGAAATAAAAATAATGCGAGTTAACGATAAAGGAGAATATTCATTTGACCTTTATTGCAATACTTCTTATAAAATTAAGGCAAGTGCTCAAGGCTTTTTTGAATCAATATTTAAATACACTTCTTCAGCAAAAAATAATAAAACTTATTCTCATAATTTTTTATTAGAAAAAGAATGTTATCAAACAATAACAGGGTCAATTACCAATGAATTGTCCAAAGAGCCAATTTACAAGGCTATTGTTACATTATATAAAGATGGAGAAGCAATTAAGAATTTAAGAGTAAATGATGATGGTAAATATTCATTTAATATAAAGTGTAATACAAATTACTATATTATTGCAAGCAAATTAAATTATATAAACGACTTATATGAATTTACAACTTCGAAAAAGGAAAATACCCAATTTAAATATGATTTTAAATTAGAACCTGAATGTATACAAACAATTAATGGTACTATTTTAAATAAAGTAACTAAAGAACCTTTAGGTGCACAGCTCAAATTATATTTAAATAATGTTAAAGTTCAAACTATAACTGTAAATAATGACGGTAAATATGCTATTCAATTTCAATGTACTACCAATTATAAAATAGTAGCAAGCAAACAAAATTACTTCGAGGATTCCTATAATTTTTTAACGGATTACATTGAGAACAAACAACAAGATTACTTTCATTTAAAAAAGAATCTATTTTTAGAACCTGATGAATGTTTTCAAGTGGTTTCTGGTCAAGTTTTAGAAAAAAACTCTAATAAAATAATACCAAACGCAATAGTATCTTTAATTTTTCAGAATCAAGAAATAAAAACATTCCAAACAAATAATGACGGGTCATTCTATTTTAATGTAAAATGTAATCTGGTATATGAATTAAAAGCCGCTAAAAACGATTTTAATTCAACCTTAATTTCTTATAAATCTTCAGCAATAAAAGATGAAAAACAAACTCAAAATATTTATATTGAAGAAGAACAATGTAAGCAAACTCTTTATGGAATAGTAGTTGATCAAACTACTAAAAAACCACTTCATAAAACACAAATTATTTTATTGAATAACTTAGAGGAAATTGCTCAAACAACTACCGATTATAAAGGTGTTTTTTCTTTTAATGTAAGTTGTGAAACTAGCTATACGTTAGAAACTAAAAACCCTGGGTACAATTCAAAAACCATTACTTTTTCAACCAGTGAGATTAAAGATTTGTCTATAAGCCAATCATTGGAGTTAGCACCTTTAGTTTGTATCCAAACCATTACAGGAACTGTTATAGATAATTCTACAAAACTTCCTTTAATCAATTGCCAAATTATATTACTAAATGATTCTAATGAAATTAAAAAAACAACTACTGATTTGAATGGAGGCTTCTTATTCGATTTAAATTGTGAAAATCATTATAAAATTATTGCCAATAATTCAGCCTATAAATCAGAAACTATTTTATTTACAACTGATAAAACTAGAAATTCAAAAAATGACCTTCAAATAAAATTAATACCATTGGACTGTAATCAAATTGTTAAAGGAACAATATTTGATAAAAACACTAAATTACCTTTAGGCAATACTCAAATTATTCTATTAAACGATTTAAAAGAAATCAATAAAATCATAACAGATATAAATGGGACTTTCTCTTTAAAAATTAATTGTGATTCTAATTATCATATTGTAGCCAAAAATTCAAATTATCAATCTGAAACCGTTTACTTTTCAACGAACAACAAAAGAGATTCTGAAATAATTCAATCTATAGAATTAAATCCTTTTGAATGTAAACAAACAGTAACTGGGATTATTAGAGATGAAGTATCAAAAAAACCCTTACCTAACACCACAATAACTTTATATAAGGATAATAAGGTAATAAAAACTAACACTGTTGGGGATGATGGTATCTATGAATTTGAATTAGAGTGCTCATCAACATATAAACTAACAATTTTTAAAAACAATAATCTAGAAACATTTAAATTAAAAACAGCAATTGAAAATAAGCGCACTTTAACATTACATATCGAAATAGAGCCATTAATTTGTAAACAACACATTAATGGGATTATAAAAGAGCATATTACTGATAATGCTATTCCAAATGCAACAGTTATTTTAACAAATAATTCAAAACAAATTAGTGAAACAACATCAGACTCTAACGGAGCATTCTATTTTGAAATTGACTGCAATAAACCTTATTTGGTTTCAGCTGAAAAATCAAGTTACACGAAATCAACTAATAAGGTTTTTTCAACAAATAAATTGTCTTTACCTCATAATATTATTTTAACTCTTGAGCCAATAATAGAATTTATTGAAATAAAAGGAATAAAATATATAGAAACCAAAGAAATTTTATTCGATTTAGATGAATTCAAAATTTTAAATGAAGAGAAAATTGAATTAAACAAAGTCGTTTATAATATGAATCAAAATCCAGCGATAATAATAGAAGTAAATTACCATACAGATAGTCGTGGACCAGATGAATACAACATGCAACTTACAATTAACAGAGCATATACAACGAAAAATTATTTAGTTTCAAAAGGAATCGATCCGTCAAGAATTATAGCAAATGGATATGGAGAATCTAGATTACTGAATAAATGCACTAACAATGTAAAATGTACAAATGAAGAACATTCAATAAATAGAAGAACTGAATTTAAAGTAATTAATAAATAAAAAAACCGCTTAATATTAAGCGGTTTTTTTATTTATTAATTATGCTTTGCACTGGCATTTTCCAGGCTCACATTTAGTGCATTCTTTTGCGTTAGCCGCCATTTCTTTTTTACACTCACAGGTACCACCTTCACACTTACAATCTCCGGTTTCAACACATTTACATCCTTCTGCGTGTTCCATTTCCATAGATTTCATTTTTAAATCCATTTTACATACAGGACAAGATCCAGCTTCTTCATAAGTTTTCCCTTGCTCGCAATCCATTGGACACTGATATACATTTGAAGCCATTTTCTCATTAGAATGATCATGACCTTCATGACTTTCCATTTGAACTTCTTCTTTTACTTCTTCCTTTTTAGTTTCCTTACATGATGTAAGCACGATAGCAAATGAAAATATTGCTGCTAATACAAAAATTGATTTCCTCATAGTTATAGATTCTTGATTTTAATTATTAAACTATTATTTCTCTAAATTCAAATGTAATAAATTTAGATGATTTATGAATTTTAAATTACTTATTTATTTTTTTATTAGAACACAAACCAACATACTTTAAACCTTCAATTCCCTTCTCTCAATTTTAACTTTTGGTAATAAAATGCAGGTATTAAAACTAATAATAATAAAGGATGGATTAAGATTCGCCGTATATAAAAAATTGTTAAATAGCCATCTACTATATGAAATTTTAATAAAACAAAGAGCAAGAAAATTAAAATTAAAAAACAAACAAAATAAATTTTTAAAGCAAAAATTAATGTTGTTTTCCTCATAAAAAAAAGATGAATAATAGCTAAAGATATTATGGAATTTAAAAAGTACCGAAAACTTAAATGAGCAAAATAAATAGAAATATCCAAAGAAGGAAGAGGTTCGTGTAAATAATCAGATTTAAAATATTCAATTAAAGGGTCATAAAAGTAAGGTTCTACAAATACCCGCACACATATTAATAAAATGAATGATAGACCAACAAATAAATATCTAATTAGGTTATTCATTTTTTAAGTTTTGAAAATTTGGACACCCAAAGAACCCATAATAAAAATGTCATTCCATAAATAAGGGATGGAAAAACTATATTATGCAAAATATTCTCAAACTGAGGATATTTATACAATGCGACAACAATAAATGCTATCCTTAGAATATTAGTAAAATAAATTAGTAAACTTCCAAAAATAATATATAAAAATGTAGCCTTAAAAGTACTTGCAAATGCAACGATAAATGACACGAATAAAATAATAATACTTATTGCATTACAACCTTCAATAACTCGTGCAACACATTTGTCATTAATTATTACTTGCATAGAAAGCTCATCTTTGCTTTGCATAATTTCGGTATAATACCCAAAATTATTTAAAACAAATTGGGTTTGATTAGCTACCGTTTTTGTGATAGGTGCACAGGAAAAAGAATCAGAATCAACTTGTGATTTATCTAAATAAAAAGAATAAAGCAGAAATAATAAAGCATAAGTGCCAAAAAATTTAATTAAAAATATTATTACAGTTTTATTACTTTGCACAAAAAAGAATTTTAATTTTGCATAAAACTACAAATTAATATGATTATTTCTCAATTAAAAGAAACAATACAAAGTATTACTGAAAGCAACAACACAGTTTCGAACAAACTACAAGCAATTTGTGATTTTTTAAAACAAGAAATTTCTTATTATGATTGGGTTGGGTTTTATTTTAAGAATGGAGATAAAGATGAATTAAAATTAGCTGAATTTGCTGGAGAACCAACCGAACACACAATTATTCCATTCGGAAAAGGTATCTGTGGGCAAGTTGCTGTTAGTAATCAAAATTTTATTGTTCAAGATGTTACCTCTCAGGACAACTACATTTCTTGCGGTTGGAAGGTGAAAAGTGAAATTGTTATTCCAATTTTTGTAAAAGAGGAAAATATTGGACAAATAGATATCGATTCACACACTACAAACCCTTTCACAAAAAATGATGAAGAATTATTAGAGTTCGTTTGTCAAAAAGTTGCAAGTATTTTATAATTATTCGCTAAATTTTTAACTTGTATTTTCAATTTAAACAATTTAAAAAAATTATATTTGCATATAATCTCAAGCCCCCCTTTAAAATGTTAAAAACTGGCCCTAAAACTAACATTGATTCTAAAAAAACTTCCTTAAAACTTAAGTTTTTAGGTAAGATTTTGAAAAAAAATAAAAAAGAAAAACCATCTCCTAATTACAATGAAATGGTAAATAATTTTGAATTAAAAATTAAAAAGTCTTCCTGAAAAATTACAGCTATTTTGTATTGCTTAAACTGTTGATAATTATTAGCTTTGCGCAAAAGTAACTACACAACCCATGATCGCAACTAAAAAATCAAAATCAGCACTTATTTCCGTATTTCACAAAGATGGATTAGCTCCAATCGTACAAAAATTAAATGACCTTGGCGTTACAATTTACTCTACTGGAGGTACTGAAAGTTTCATTAAAGAACTTGGAATCAAGGTAATACCTGTTGAAGATTTAACGTCATACCCTTCTATTTTAGGCGGAAGAGTAAAAACATTACACCCAAAAGTTTTTGGAGGAATTTTAGCGCGTCGTGAAAATGAAAATGATTTATCTCAACTAAACGAATTCGAAATTCCTGAATTAGACATCGTAATTGTTGACTTGTATCCTTTTGAGAAAACTGTTGCTAGTGGAGCCCAAGAGCAAGATATTATTGAAAAAATAGATATTGGTGGAATCTCTTTAATTAGAGCTGCTGCAAAAAACTTCAAAGATGTTATTTGTGTTTCTTCTATGAATCAATATGACGAATTTTTACAAATTATGACAAATGGAAAAGGTACAACAACGCTTGAGCAACGTAAAAGTTTCGCTGCAAAAGCATTCGCTGTTTCCAGTCATTATGATAGTGCTATTTTCAATCACCTAAATATTAATGAAGTTGCTTTTCGAGAAAGTTTTGAAGATTCTTCTGTTTTACGTTATGGTGAAAATCCACATCAAAAAGGATACTTTTTCGGAAAATTAGACGACCTTTTTGAAAAACTGCACGGTAAAGAACTTTCTTACAACAATTTATTAGATGTAGATGCCGCTGTGAATTTAATGGGTGAATTTAAAAATGAAGCTCCAACATTTGCAATCTTAAAACATAACAATGCTTGCGGCTTAGCTCAAAGAGAAACTTTACAACAAGCTTATGTTGATGCTTTGGCTGGAGATCCAACTTCTGCTTTCGGAGGTGTTTTAATTTCTAACAAAACAATTGATTTAGCAACTGCGAATGAAATCCACACCTTATTTTGTGAAGTTGTTATAGCTCCAGGATATGCAAATGATGCATTGGAAATTTTAAAAGGTAAAAAAAATAGAATTATTTTAATTCAAAAAGATATTGAATTACCAACTATACAATATAGAACTGCATTAAATGGAGTTCTTTTACAAGAAAAAAACAACAAAACTGATAATAAAAGCGTTATAAGTACTTCAACAAAAAAAGAGCCAACAAGTAAAGAACTAAATGATTTATTTTTTGCTTCTAAAATTTGTAAGCATACAAAATCAAACACAATTGTTTTGGTGAAAAACAATCAACTTTTAGCAAGTGGTACTGGACAAACAAGTCGTGTTGATGCATTAAATCAAGCGATTGAAAAAGCAAATCATTTCAATTTCGACTTAAAAGGTGCTGTTATGGCTAGTGATGCTTTTTTCCCTTTTCCAGATTGTGTAGAAATTGCGAATAAAGTAGGTGTAAATGCTGTCATTCAGCCAGGAGGATCAATTAAAGATCAATTGTCAATTGATTTTTGTAATGAGCACAAAATGTCAATGATATTTACTGGAACTCGTCATTTTAAACACTAATTTTAGTAACTTTGAAAAGTTTCAAAATAAAAACAAAATAAACAATAAAAATATATGGGTTTTTTCGACTTTATGACAGAAGACATTGCCATTGATTTAGGTACTGCCAATACGCTAATAATTCATGATGGTAAAGTAGTAGTTGATGCTCCTTCAATTGTCGCAAGAGACAGAAGTACAGGGAAAATCATTGCAGTTGGAAAAAGAGCCAGCTTAATGCAAGGAAAAACACATGAAAACATTAAGACAATTAGGCCATTAAAAGATGGTGTAATTGCAGATTTTGAAGCTTCGGAACAAATGATAAAAGAATTTATCAAAAGCATCCCTAGCATTAAAAAGAGATTCTTCACCCCTTCTTTACGAATGGTAATATGCATTCCGTCTGGAATTACTGAAGTTGAAAAACGTGCTGTTATTGATTCTTCGGAACATATGAATGCAAAAGAAATATATTTAATCCACGAACCAATGGCAGCTGCTATTGGGATTGGGATTGATATTATGCAACCTAAAGGGAATATGATTATTGATATTGGTGGTGGAACAACTGAAATTGCAGTAATTGCTTTAGGTGGTATTGTATGCGATAAATCGGTAAAAGTTGCTGGAGATGTATTTACATCTGATATCGCTTATTATATGAGAACACAGCATAACTTATATGTTGGGGAAAGAACTGCTGAAAGAATTAAAATTCAAGTTGGTGCAGCAACGGAAGATTTAGAAACTCCACCTGAAGACATGTTGGTTCAAGGTAGAGATTTATTAAGTGGAAAACCAAAACAAGTACAAGTTTCATTTAGAGAAATTTCAAAAGCATTAGATAAATCAATTTTAAGAATTGAAGACGCTGTTATGGAGACACTTTCAAAAACACCACCTGAATTAGCAGCCGACATTTACAACACCGGAATTTATTTAGCTGGTGGTGGATCTATGCTTCGTGGATTAGATAAACGTTTATCTAGAAAAACGGATTTACCTGTATATGTTGCTGAAGACCCATTAAGAGCAGTTGTTAGAGGTACAGGTATCGCCTTAAAAGATCTTGAAAAATTCAAAAATGTTTTAATGAAATAGAATAAGATTCACAAAGTAATATGCAGCAATTAATTTATTTTATCAGAAAATTTAGATACTTTCTGCTGTTTATTTTATTAGAAATTTTCGCCTTCTATTTTACAATTCAACACCACTCCTATCATAAAAGTAAGTTTGTAAATTCAGCGAATTTTGTAAGTGGTGGACTTTATAATAAAGTTAATTCAATAAATGAATACTTTTATTTAAAAACTGAAAATCAGCTTCTAAATGAAGAAAATGCTTTATTAAAAAATTTATTAGAAAAAAAGAAAATTGAAGATTTCAAAAATAACTTTTCATCAGTAATTGACACTTCAGAATATGCTCAAAAATACGAGTATACAATTGCAAAGGTTATTAATAATAATTACACAAAAAGGAATAATTCTTTAACATTGAATAAAGGGTCCAAAAATGGATTAACTCAAGATTTAGGTGTAATTAATAGCAAAGGAATTATAGGTGTAATTAAAAATGTATCTTCAAATTATGCAACTGTACTTTCCATTTTAAATAACAACTCAAAAATAAATGTTAGGTTAAAAAACAGCAATCATTTTGGAACCTTAGTCTGGAACGGTGAGAATTATAATGTTTTACAAATTACCGATATACCTCGACAAACAAATTTAAAAAAAGGGGATACAATTATAACTGGAGGTAAATCTTCAATTTTCCCAGAAGGTATTAATGTTGGAGTCATAAAAGATTTTACGATTGAAAACAATCAATTTCAAAAAATTAATATATTATTATTTAATGATATGAGTGCTATCAGCCAAGTTCAAATAGTGAAAAATCTTCAAAAAGAAGAACAACAAAAGTTAGAGCAAAAAACCCTAAATGAATAATTTAATACTCGTAAATATAATTCGTTTTGTAAGCCTATTACTAATTCAGGTTTTAATATTAAATCATGTGAATTTATTTGGTTTTATCAACCCAATGATTTATATAATTTGGGTATTTCTTTTTCCTCTAAGAAAAAACAAAACACTCTTTTTAATCTTAAGTTTTTTATTGGGCCTTAGTGTAGATTTCTTTTCAGATTCTGGAGGAATTAACGCTGCAGCCACTTTATTTATTGCCTATTATAGGCTACCTATTTTGAAAGCGATTTTAAATAAATCTGATATTGATTATTTATTATTCAACTTAAGAGGGATTTCATTCGGTAAAGCTTTTACTTTTATTCTAACTTTAACTTTTATTCATCATTTTATTATTTATAGTTTAGAGTACTTCAGCTTTTCATCAGTTTCAACAATTTTATCGAACACCTTTTCAACAGGAATATTCACCATTATTATCAGTATATTAGGTATTGTATTATTTTCAAAAAAGAAATAAATGAAAAGATTTAATTTATTATCGTTTTCAATTATTTTAATAGGAGTTCTCTATATTTCACGCCTTTTTTTCCTTCAATTAATAAACAATTCATACAATATTGAAACGTTAAACAATTCAGCAATTAAAGTTGTTTATGACTACCCCGAAAGAGGTTATATATATGATAGAAATGGGGTGCTTCTAGTTGCAAATCAAATATCATATGATATTATGATTGTACCGAGAGAAGTAAAACATATTGACACTTTAGAGTTTTGCACTTTTCTTAAAATTTCAAAAAAAGATTTTATTAAAAGAGCAGACAAGGCAAAAAGATATTCAACTAGAATTCCTTCCATTTTTTTAGCCCAATTATCTAAAAATGATTACGCATTTCTGCAAGAAAAAATGCATAAATTTAAAGGTTTTTATATTCAAAAGCGATCCATTCGAGAGTATCCTGTAAATTCTGCACCCAATGTATTAGGTTATATAAGCGAAGTGAATGATAATATGATTAAAAAAAATTCATACTATCAATTAGGTGAGTTAATTGGCGTTGCCGGAATTGAAAAAACATATGAAAATGTTTTAAGAGGAACAAAAGGTATAAAACACATTCAGAGAAACAGGTTTAATAAAGAAATTGGCCCATATAAAAATGGTATATATGATACTTTACCAATTCCTGGAAATGACATCACTCTAACAATTGACAGTAAACTTCAAAGATACGGAGAAGCGTTGATGGCAAATAAAAGAGGAGGTATTGTTGCTATTGAGCCATCTTCTGGAGAAATATTAGCTTTAGTTTCTATGCCAACTTATAATCCTAATTTAATGGTTGGGAGACAACGGTCAGCAAATTTCACAAAATTGTACTTAGATTCAATCAGTCGTCCGTTAATTGACCGAGGACTGCAGGCGCAATATCCACCTGGATCACCATTTAAAATAATATCCGCATTAACAGCACTTCAAGAAAACGTTATTACGCCAACATCAACAATTCAATGTTTTGGTGGTTATAAATATGGGTCTGGAGCAACTTCGTTTATGAACTGCCACTGTGAAACACACGGACAGCGTATTGATTTAAATACTGCTATATATAGATCTTGTAATAGTTATTTTTCAAACGCTTATCGAAAAGTAATTGAAAAATATTCAAAACCATATGACGGAATGAATGTTTGGAATAAACACGTTGAAAGTTTTGGGTTTGGAAATTATTTGAACAATGATTTAGCAGTTGGTCAAAAAGGATTAATTCCAGATGGAAATTATTATAATAGAGCATACCCAAATGGCCGTTGGAGAAGCACAGCGACAATTTCAAATGCCATTGGACAAGGAGAAGTATTGACTACACCAATTCAATTAGCTAATATGACTGCCGCAGTAGCAAATAGAGGGTTTTATTTTACACCACATATAGCAAAACATATTGAAGGAATTGAATTAGATAAAAAATTCACTGTTCCAAATAATACAAGCATTGATAAAAAATATTTCGAACCAGTAATTGAAGGATTATTCAATGTTGTTGAAAACCCAAGAGGAACGGCTCATTGGTCTAAGGTACAAGGAATAGAAATTTGCGGTAAAACTGGAACTGCGGAAAATCCTCATGGACAGGATCATTCAATTTTTATCGCATTCGCCCCAAAAGACAATCCTAAAATTGCAATAGCTGTATTTGTTGAAAACGGATATTGGGGTTCACGTTGGGCTGGTCCAATTGCTACATTAATGATTGAAGATTATTTAAAAGGTAGCATTAGTAGACCTAAAGAAGAAGAACGTATGTTTAATGGTAGTTTACAAGAAGAGTACAATAAACAATTAATAGAAAATAATTAAGTATTGAGAAATAAAAAAAACAACATATTTATTGGAATAGATTGGGTTCTGGTGCTATTTTACTTCACCCTTATATTTTTGGGATGGTTAAATATTTATGCCGCAACAGTAAATGAAAATGAATATGATTTAGTAAATTTTTCAACCGAATATGGGAAACAAATTATCTGGATAGGTTTAAGTATGCCACTAATCATCCTTATTTTAACATTTGATTCAAAATTTTATGAAAAATTTGCTTCTATTATATATTTAACCTCCTTAGCTTCTTTAATAGGTCTTTTTATTATAGGGAAAAATATTAACGGAGCCACTTCTTGGTATGATCTAGGAGTCTTTAGCTTTCAACCATCAGAATTTGCAAAGGCCGCCACTGCTTTAGCTCTTTCTAAGCTCGTAAGTGATAAAATGTTTAATTTAAAAAAATTGAATACTCAAATTCAATCAATCCTAATTTTATTTTTTCCAGCCATATTAATTACATTACAACCCGATCCTGGATCGGCATTGGTTTATTCGGCTTTTATTTTTGTTTTATACAGAGAAGGATTGCCATTTTATTTTATAACAATCGGTCTTGGTTCTTTGCTTCTATTCATTACTACTTTAATATTTGGGTTTAAAATTACATTAATTGGCCTTTTTGTTTTATTTATTATAACAATACTTTATTTCTATTTTTACAGTAGAAGAGCACTTAAAAAAGGCTGGTTACAAATAACTGGACTTTTTCTTATAGCTGCATTATTTATTTTGAGCGTTAATTTTGTCTTTAATCAAGTTTTTGAACAACGTCATAGAGATAGGTTTAATATTTTATTAGGAAAAACAACAGACATTAAAAGCATCGGTTACAATACAAACCAATCAGTTACAACAATTGCTTCTGGAGGTTTATTTGGAAAGGGGTTCTTAGAAGGTGAGCGAACAAAAGGGGATTTTGTTCCTGAACAACAAACTGACTATATTTTTTCAACTGTTGGGGAAGAATGGGGTTTTATTGGAAGTTCATTTGTAATACTTCTGTTTGTTCTTTTTTTATTAAGAATTATACAAATAGCAGAAAGACAAAAATCAAAATTTAGCAGGGTATACGGCTATAGTATTGCCGCAATCTTTTTTACCCACTTTACAATAAACATTGGAATGGTAATTGGTCTACTGCCAACTGTAGGAATTCCATTGCCATTTTTTAGTTATGGAGGTTCCGCATTATGGGGGTTTACTTTACTCCTTTTTATTTTCATCAAGTTAGATTCAAATAGAATCTATGAGTGGTAATTTCGTTTTCACAAAGTATAAAGGCTCTTTTAAAAAAAATCAACATATACCATATCATTTCTTTCTTTTTATAATAGTGAGCTTAAGAGAGCCTGATATATAGCTCTTCGCTATTCTTTATCTAATATTAAAAAACTATAAGGCATAAAAAAAGCATCCTAAAAAGGATGCTTTTAAATTTTATAAAAATAAAAATTATAAGGCAGCTACGTGCTTAGATAATTTAGATTTTAAGTTACTCGCTTTATTCTTGTGAATAATATTGTTTTTTGCTAATTTATCTAACATAGCAACAACTTTTGGGAATAATTCCTCAGCTTCCTTCTTCTCAGTCGCTGCACGTAAATCTCTAACAGCATTACGAGTAGTTTTATGCTGATATTTATTTCTCAATTGCTTAACGCGATTACTTCTAATTCTCTTTAATGCTGACTTATGATTTGCCATTGTTAATTTTTTAATTAAATTCTTGTAGTCCGTAGGGGAATCGAACCCCTGTTACCAGGATGAAAACCTGGCGTCCTAACCCCTAGACGAACGGACCATTATTTTGTTACGCTGACATTATTTCGTCATTGCGGATGCAAAAATACAACTTATTTTCACTTCTCAAAACTTTTTTTGAAAAATTTAATAAGATTTTGCAAATAAAACTCTTTGATCTGACTTTTCTCCAGTAAACACACAGGCTCCAGCCTCTTTTTTATTATTTAAAGGTATGCATCTTATAGTCGCTTTTGTCAAATCTTTAATTTTTTCTTCGGTTTCATCGGTTCCATCCCAATGTGCTGATATAAATCCTCCCTTAGAATTTAAAACTTCCTTAAACTCTTCAAATGAATTTACTTCTGTAATATGGGTTTCTCTATAATTTAAAGCATTTGTAAATAACCTTTCTTGAATTTCCTCCAACGTTTTTTCTACATACTCAACAATTCCTTCTTGAGGTAAACTCTTTTTTTCTAAGGTATCTCTTCTAGCAATTTCTAAGGTGCCATTTTCTAAATCTCTAGGCCCTATTGCAATTCTTAAAGGTACACCTTTTAATTCGTATTGTGCAAATTTCCAACCTGGTTTGTATGTAGTTCTTTCATCATACTTTACAGAAATTCCTTTCTTTCTTAAATCTTTGACAATTACATTTACTCGTTCAGAGATAGCATCTAATTGCTCATCATTCCTATGAATTGGCACTATCACAACTTGAATTGGCGCTAGGTTTGGAGGTAAAACCAATCCTAAATCATCAGAATGGGTCATAATTAAAGCCCCCATTAATCTAGTTGACACACCCCAAGATGTTGCCCAAACATGCTCCTTTTTACCTTCTTTTGAAGTAAATTGAACATCAAATGCTTTTGCGAAATTTTGACCTAAGAAATGTGATGTTCCTGCTTGTAGCGCTTTTCCATCTTGCATTAATCCTTCAATACAATAGGTTTCAACTGCTCCTGCAAAACGTTCACTTGCAGTTTTTAAACCTTTAATAACTGGCATAGCCATAAAATTTTCTGCAAATTCCGCATAGATATCTAAAATTAACTCTGCTTCTTTTATTGCCTCGTTTTCTGTTGCATGTGCGGTATGTCCTTCTTGCCATAAAAATTCTGCAGTACGCAAAAACAAACGTGTACGCATTTCCCAACGCACAACATTAGCCCATTGATTAATTAATAAAGGAAGATCTCTATACGATTCAATCCATCTCCTATAGGTGTCCCAAATAATTGTTTCTGATGTTGGACGAACAATTAATTCTTCTTCCAATTTCGCGTCTGGGTCAACAATCACTCCACTTCCATCTTCTGCATTTTTCAACCTATAATGTGTTACAACAGCACATTCTTTAGCAAAGCCTTCAACGTGAGCCGCTTCTTTACTCAAATAAGATTTTGGAATAAACAATGGGAAATAGGCATTTTCATGACCTGTTTCCTTAAACATTTTATCTAATTGGGCTTGCATTTTCTCCCATATAGCATAACCATATGGTTTTATAACCATACAGCCTCTAACCCCCGAGTTTTCAGCTAAATCTGCTTTTACAACTAGCTCATTATACCACTTGGAATAATCTACTTCTCTCTTTGTTAAATTCTTACTCATAATCAAAACTTTGGCATAAATATTGCACCTTTTATAATAAAAAATGCTAATTTCGACAAAATTAGTTTTTTTTAATAGTTCAACAATAAAAATTTTAACTGATTATGGAAGTTTCAAAATTATTTAGCCAAAAACACTATCAAATAAGTATATTACTACTAATTTTTGTTAGTTTATTTTCTTGTGGCACTTACCAAAGTGTTTACAATTATGATGACGATGGTATTTATTCTTCTAATAATCCTGTTAAAGAAGAAATTGTTATCGTAGAAAAATCGGAATTTGATAAAAATTACTTTTCTCACCAGTTAGACGAATTACAAGGAGTTGGAGAAGATGATATTTTTACTGATGTTGATGAATATTATTATAATGATGACTCAAACCAAGAGGACAGTTCTAAAATTGAAAATAATTCTCCTTGGGAATATGCAACTGATGTGACCATTTCTATTAATAATGATTACAACTCTTTCGGTTATTATGGATATAACCCTTTTTATTATCCTTATGATAATTATTACAACCACTATTATAATCCTTGGAGTTACAGTAGATATTATTCTCCTTACTATTCAAGTTATAGATATAACCCATACTATTATAGCTACTACGGATATAACAACTATTATTACGGAATATCAAATTATGGTGGTTATTACAATTATAACAATTACTATTCTCCTTCGTATAACGGATATAGCAAATATGACAGGTACGATAGTTATGGGAAAAGAACTGCTTATAATACAACTAGCAGAAGAAATAGTACAACTTCACAAGCAACAACTAGAAGAAGCAGTACAAATGCAAATACTAGTTCTTCTTCGAGAAGATTAACCAACAATAGTATTAGAAGGGGAAGTAACACATTAAACAGACAATCTACAAGGAACTCCAATACTATTGATAGACATTCAAACTTTAATACTCGATCAATAAATAGTAATCGAGTAAACAGGTCTAATTATTTTACACCCAATAGAAGCTCAAATATAAATTCTAATCAAAGAAATTCAACAAATAATAACAATAGATCTGTACGACGCTCTAACTCCAATTCTAATAACCAAGGAGTGAACAATAATTATCGAAGAAGCTCTTCAAATAACAGTAATAATTCAAATTCTGTAAGAAGAAGCTCTTCAAGTTCGAGTAACAACAATAGAAGTTCAACTCCTTCATCTTCTTCAAGTTCATCTTCTTCAAGTTCATCTTCAAAATCAACATCTAGGTCATCATCTTCATCATCAAGAGGTAGCTCTAGAAGAAATTAAATATTTATCACATAAGTAATTCTTAAACCATTATGAAAAAATTATTTTTAGCAGTGCTCATATTTGCTGCATATATTTCAAATGCACAAACTTTAAGTTATAATGATATAGGTGTACTATTTTCAAAAGAAAATAGTAATGGAACTGCACGTTACAATGCAATGAGTGGTGCATTTGGTGCTCTTGGTGGAGACATCTCTGCTATTGAATCAAATCCAGCTGGAGCTGCCGTATTTATAAATAGTGAATTTGCAGTTTCATTGGGTATAAACAACAATACAACCACTGCTAATTATTATGGAAATAATGAATTAACAGAAAATGACTTGACTAATTTATCGCAAGCTGGGGGAGTATTTGTTTTTAAAGGATACAACCACAACTCTGATTGGGGGAAATTCGCAATAGGATTTAACTTTAGTATAGCCAATGATTTTGAAAACCTTTGGATCACTAAAGGAAATAGTGGTTCTGCACCAATTACTGATTTATATGATTTCGACCCTGTAGTTTATATCAATTCCGATGGGCAATACTTTGAAAACAATACCGATGGAAGAAATAATAAATATACATTTACTTTTGCCTCAGAATATAATAACAATCTTTATGTTGGAGCTTCTGTAAGTACTTACGATGTTACAAATTATCAACAGGTATTAATTGACGAATACAATAATGATGGGAACGGTAACACTTACGATGTATCACAAATTCAAGAATTAGCAACTTACGGTGATGGAATTTCTTTTAACATTGGTGTAATTTCGAAACCAAATGATAATGTTCGATTAGGTTTGGCATATCAATCACCTGTTTGGTATTCTTTAGCTGAAGATTTTTTAGAATATGATATTTCAATTCAAGAAAGTATAGATGGTAGTACATTTACAGATTTTTCAGGAACAAACGGATTTAATTACAGCCTAAAAACTCCTGGTAAATTAACAGGAAGTTTTGCTTATATTTTTGATAAAAACGGCCTAATAAGTGTTGATTATGCATTTAAGAACTATAGTAATTTAAATTTAACCAATGCTAATTTCAGTTCAGAGAATCAAACTTTTAAATCCACTTTAGGTAATTCAGGAGAATTAAAAATTGGAACTGAATGGCGCTTTGATGCAATCTCAATAAGAGGTGGTTACCATTTAGAGAAAGACCCATATAAATCAGCCATAAATTCAGATAATATAGAAGGTTTTTCAATTGGTGCCGGGTACAAATTTAGAGGGGGTAAATTAGATTTTTCATATCAAAAATCAACACATACAGCTCCTTATAACTTCTACCCAAATGACAATCAGGTAAATTTAACGGAATTAGATATTGAAAATTCTAAATTCACGGCTACGCTAATCTTAAATATTTAAAAAAACAATAATCTTTTAAAAAACGCTTCATCATTGAAGCGTTTTTTATTTTTCAACAGTATACATAAATATGTTTTAGTACTTTTGCACAAATATTTTTAAAAATGGAAACAATATCTTTAAACATAAATACAACAAATACAGATACTATTTTGAAGTTTACTTCATCAAGTATTTTAACAAGTGGAAGTCACGAATTTAATAATATAGATGATGCGAAAAATTCACCATTAGCGCAACAATTATTTCATTTACCATTTGTAAAACGAGTTTTAATTTCAGCAAACTTTATTGCTATTGAACGTTTTTCAATTGTTGAATGGAGCGATGTTCAAGATGAAGTGAAAGAACAAATTGAAAATTACATTAATAAAGGCGGTGTCATTATTTCAGAAGAAAAACAACAAAGAAAAATACCGGTTGAAGTATATGCTGAATTAACTCCAAACCCAGGTGTTTTGAAATTTGTTTCAAACAAAAAATTAGTTGATTTTGATTTAGAATATAAGAATATTGAAGAAGCTCAAGATTCACCTTTAGCAACTGAATTATTCAATTTCCCTTTTGTTAAAGAGGTTTTTATTTCAGAAAATTATGTATCCATCACAAAATTTGATGTAATAGAATGGGGCGAAATAACAGTTGAAATCAGAAGCTTTATAAAAGAATATATCGCTAATGGGAATACGATTATTACAGCTTCTTCTAAAAAAACTAGTGGTTCAAAAAAATCTGAAACTACTATCGAAAACGCAGATTTAGACGACGTTTCTAAACAAATAATTAGTATTTTAGATGAATACATTAGACCTGCTGTAGCAGCTGATGGTGGAAATATTTTATTTCAATCATATGATGAAAATTCAAAGATTGTAAATGTAATTTTACAAGGAGCATGCAGCGGTTGTCCATCATCTACAATTACATTAAAAAATGGTATTGAAAATATGCTGAAACAATTAATACCAGGAAAAATTGAAGAAGTTGTAGCTGTTAACTACTAATATTATTTATGGCTGAGAAAATAAAACCTTACCAAGATTCAGATCTCGGGAAAAAGGAACAAGTAGCAAAAATGTTCGACACAATTGCTAATGAATATGATGGTTTAAACCGTGTTATCTCATTTGGAATTGATGTATCATGGCGTAATAAAGTTGTAAAAATAGTTGGAGAAACAAATCCTAAATCTATTTTAGATATTGCCACAGGAACTGGTGATTTAGCAATTAATTTGACAAAAACAAGTGCTTCAAAAATAATTGGTCTTGATATTTCCGAAGGAATGCTTCAAGTTGGAAGGCAAAAAATTGAAAAACTTCAATTAAATAATAAAATTAAAATGGTTTTTGGCGATTCTGAAAATATTCCTTTTGAAGAAAATTCATTTGACGCTATAACAGTTGCTTTTGGTGTGCGAAATTTCGAAAATTTAGAAAAGGGATTAAAAGAAATTTACAGAGCTTTAAAACCTGGAGGTACTTTTGTTGTTCTTGAAACTTCAATACCTACAAAAACACCTTTTAAACAAGGATATAAATTTTATTCTACAAAAATACTTCCAACTATTGGTAAATTGTTTTCAAAGGATAAATCTGCTTATAAATATTTATCAGATTCCGCTGCTTCTTTTCCATATGGTGAAGCTTTCAACAATATTTTACAAAAAACAGGGTTTATAGATATTGAAAGTAAACCACAAACGTTTGGTGTTGCATCCATTTATGTGGCTAAAAAATAATTTATGAAAAAAGCATTTATTGCTATTGCATTACTTTTTATATCAACAAACATTTTAAAAGCCCAAAAAAGGGATATTGTAGAATATCAACAAAACTGGGACAAACAAAATATTTTTTGGGGTTATTATTTAGGGTTTAATAAAAAAGATTATAAAATATCTTACAAAACTCAAAACGCATTTATAAATGTTACCCCTTTAACAGGTTTTAATGTTGGTTTAATTGGAGATTTCAACTTAAATAAAAATATTAGTATTCGTTTGGAACCAGGATTATCAAGCAACACTAAAGAGTTAGCTTTTACCCATATTGAAGGAAGCGCTAAAGATAGTATTAGAGAGGTAAACTCTACATATTTAAGAATTCCCTTATTATTGAAATTAAATACCAATCGATTTAACAACATTAGACCCTATGTTATTGGGGGAATTTCATATGATTTTAATTTTTCTAGCAATCAGGACAATCCCGCCGATAATTCTGATGGAGAATTTAGAATGAAAAAAAACAACTACACTTATGAAATTGGCGCAGGGATTGATATTTATCTCCCTTATTTTATTTTTTCTCCCTCTATTAGAGGTGTTTTCGCTATAAATAATGAATTGGTAAAAGACAATGATCCTAAAAGCCCTTGGACTGGAAATGTTGATTATTTTGGAACAAGAGGTTTTTTTATAAAATTAGCTTTTCATTAAGTCAAACGTTTAAACTCACTTAATAAAATTGCAGTAGCTGTTGCTACATTTAAACTTTCAGTTTCTTGAGAGTTGCCAAACCTAGGTATGGAAACAGATTGATTCAGTAGTTTCAAAATTGATTCGCTAATTCCATTAGCTTCATTTCCCATAACCAAAATAGCATTTTCAGGTAACTTTGTTTTGTAAATACTGTCCGAGTTCATTAAAGTAGCATATTTAGGTAAATCAGATTTTTCTAAATACAATTCTAAATCTATATAAACCACCGAAACCCTAGTTAATGAGCCCATTGTTGCTTGAACAACTTTTGTATTATAACAATCAACCGTATTTTTAGAGCATATCAATTGTTCAACTCCAAACCAATCACACAAGCGTATAATTGTTCCTAAATTACCTGGATCATTAACATCGTCTAAAGCTAAAATTAACCCACTATTTAACAAAGGCTTCATTTCAGGGATTTTAAAAAGTGCCAAGGCATTATTAGGCGTTTTTAAGGAACTTAATTTTTTTAACACTGCTTCTGAAATATTCGTTTTTTCGACTACATTTTTATAATCGGAATCATCTACACAAAATAATTGTTCCAATTCTAGACTTGAGTTCAAAAACTCATGAATAACTTTAGTACCTTCCGCAATAAATAAATTATTTTTTATCCTGTACTTTTTTTGATTTAAACTCGTTATTAGCTTTAAATGATTCTTGGTTATTCTCATTAATTGATTCTATAAATAGTAATTTGGTAATACCTTTAAAAGTTTTACATTTGAAACAAATTTAAACTCTTATTTATTGAAAAACAATTTTATAATATTATTAATTTCATTAAGTATATCTTTAAGTTTTTCGTCTTGCAATACTTTGAAGAATGTTCCCGAAAAAGAATCGTTACTTACCAAAAATTCAATTTTTGTCAACAACAAAAAAATTGTAAATGAAGAAATCACCGACTATATAGTTCAACGACCAAATCAATTAGTATTAGGCGTTCCTTTTCCACTTTACTTTTATAATATTGGGAATAAAGATTTTGAAAATGATTATGAGGCTTGGAAAACAGCTAAACCTAACTGGCATAAATTTACTTCAAAAGTGTTTTCTGAAAAACAAACAAGAGGCTTTCGGAATTTTAAATACGAAACAAACCAATGGTGGTTAACCAATGGTGAAGAACCAGTTCTATTTGATTATAAAAAAGCACTACAAACCGTTGACAACCTAACAAAACATTATTATAACGAAGGTTTTTTTAAAGTACGAGTGAAATACGAGGAAGATCTTACCAAAAAGAAAAAGGTAGCTCTAAAATATTTTGTAAAAACCGACAAACCATATACAATTGATAGTATCTCAAGAAATATTCAATCCAAAGTTTTAGATTCTATTTATTTAATTTCAAAAAACAAATCATTTTTAAGTCAAGGAAATCAATTTAAACTCTCTTCATTTATTAATGAACAAAATAGAATTTCCAATTTATTTAGAAACTCCGGAGTTTACCGATTTAACAAAAATGCCATTACATTTGAGGCTGACTCATCTAGTGCTAATTACAAATCGGATGTTGTTCTTATTATTAATGACAGTATTACTAACTTCCCTTTTAAAGTTCAAAAAATAAAACATATTAATATTTATACCGATTATTATTACAACACAAAAGATAATCCGATAAAGGAAACTGAGAATTATAATGGGTATACGTTTTTAGCTCAGGAAAAACTTAAATACAATCCGAAATTTTTACTGAATTCAATTTTCATTGAGCCCAATGCAATTTATCAGGATGAAACAAGAGAACTAACTCGTAAAAACTTAAGGAGATTAGATAACTTTAGATCGGTTGATATTAAATATACGGAATTAGAAAATGATATGCTTAATGCATCTATTTATTTAACTCCTTTAAAAAAATACTCCGTTGGAATAAGTACTGAACTTACCCATTCAAACATTAGACAACTAGGAATTTCAGGTAAATTATCGTTTCTAAATAGAAATATTTTTAAAGGTGCTGAAATTTTGAAGTTCTCAGTTCAAGGTTCATTTCTAGACTCTAAAGATGCTGCAGACAACGAAAGCTTGTTGAATGCATGGGAGATTGGTGGAGATGTATCACTAGAATTACCAAGGTTTTTCCTGCCATTTAATTTTTATAAAATAATTCCGAAAAGTATGGCTCCTAAAACAATCTTTACTTTGGGAACCAGTTTGCAAAAAAATATTGGATTAGATAAACAAAAATTCACAGGAATTATCGATTATACATGGGAATCATCTCCAAATAAAAAACATAGCTTCCAAGTGTTAAACGCTCAGTTTATTCAAAACCTAAATGTAAACTCATATTTTAATATTTACAATTCTGAATTTGCCAATCTAACTCAAATAAAAGATGAGCATTTTCCTACAGAAATATTAACGCAAGAGAATGCAATAAAATTTATTGAAACTAATATCGATTCAGATTTTAAAAACACAAATTCAATAGCTTATCAAACTGCAAAAAATATAGAAGCGAGGTACAAAATTATCACAGAAGATGCTTTAATTCCTTCAACAGCTTATACTTTCACTTTCAATAATAGTGAGAATTATAAAGATACAAACTTTTCGTTTTTTAGAGCTCGTTTAGTTTCTTCCGGAAATATTACAACCCTACTAACAAAAGAAAAAGATGAAAATAATTTAAAAACATTATTTAAAACACCAATAGCTCAATATGTTAGAACAGATTTAGAATATAAAAAATTCTGGAATTTATCATTGGAAAACGTCCTTGCTTTCAGAAGCTTTCTAGGTGTTGCAATTCCTTATAGTAATTCAAATTCAATCCCTTTTAGTCGTAGTTATTTTATTGGAGGACCAAATGATTTAAGAGCTTGGAAAATTTATGATCTAGGTCCTGGATCAACAAAAAGTGGTTTGGAATATAATGTAGGAAACTTAAAATTTATTAGTAGTTTGGAATATAGATTTAAGGTAATTAACAGTGTAAAAGGAGCAATTTTTGTGGATGCAGGAAATATTTGGGATATAACAAAATCTAGTGTTTCAACATCTGAAGCAAAATTTAATGGTTTTAACGCCTTAAAAGATATTGCCATTGGATCGGGATTTGGAATAAGATATGATTTAAGCTTTATATTATTACGATTAGATTTAGGGTTTAAAACATATGAACCTTACTTGCCAGAAAAAAATAAATGGTTTAAACATATGAATTTCAAAAGCAATGTTTATAATTTTGGGATTAGTTATCCTTTTTAATTATTTTGCGCTTAAAACTATTTCGTTTTCGTTTTTTTTTTCATTCTAAATTTATTTAAAAATTATTATTCAGTAATTTTGCAATAATAAAGTTAACATAAACAATATACTTAAAATATTATGAGTCACACAATTAAACCAGGAGTTGCAACAGGAAGCAAAGTGCAAGAGATTTTCCAACTAGCTAAAGCTAAGAAATTCGCTTTACCAGCTGTAAATGTTATCGGCTCAAACACAATTAATGCAGTATTAGAAACTGCGAAAGAATTAAACTCACCAGTAATTATACAATTTTCAAATGGTGGAGCACAATTTAATGCTGGAAAAGGATTATCAAATGAAAATGAAAAAGCTGCTATAGCTGGTGCAATTGCAGGTGCAAAGCATGTTCATACTTTAGCTGAAGCATATGGAGTTGCTGTAATATTACATACAGACCATTGTGCTAAAAAATTATTACCTTGGATTGACGGTCTTTTAGATGCTGGAGAACAATTTCACAAAGAAAATGGAGTTCCATTATTTAGTTCTCATATGATTGATTTATCAGAAGAATCTCTTGAAGAAAATATTGATATTTGTAAAACTTATTTAGCTCGTATGAGTAAAATGGGTATGACATTAGAAATTGAATTAGGAATTACAGGAGGTGAAGAAGATGGTGTAGATAATTCTGATGTAGATGCTTCAAAATTATATACTCAACCGGAAGAAGTTGCTTACGCATATACTGAACTTAAAAAAGTAAGTGATAATTTTACAATTGCTGCTTCATTTGGTAATGTTCACGGTGTTTACAAACCAGGAAACGTTAAATTAACTCCAAAAATCTTAGACAACTCTCAAAAATACATTGAAGACAAATATAAAACTGGTACAAATCCAGTAGATTTTGTTTTCCACGGTGGATCAGGATCTACTCTTGAAGAAATTAGAGAAGCTATTGGGTATGGTGTTATAAAAATGAACATTGATACTGATTTACAGTTTGCTTTTATGGAAGGAATTAGAGATTATATGGTTAATAAAATTGACTATTTAAAAACTCAAATTGGAAATCCTGATGGAGGCGACCAACCAAATAAAAAGCATTATGATCCAAGAAAATGGGTTCGTGAAGGAGAGTTAACTTTTAAAGAAAGATTAGTTCAAGCTTTTAAAGATTTAAACAATGTAAACACATTGTAAACATTGAGTTACAACTAAAAAAACAAAGAGAACATATTTTTATATGTTCTCTTTGTTTTTTTTAGTAATTTGCGAACCTATTTTCAACTAAAACAAAATATTATGTCATCTTGGTTTAAAAGAAAAGATAAAGGGATTCAAACACCTACAGACAAGAAAAAAGATGTACCTAAAGGGCTTTGGTATAAAACGCCTAGCGGTAAAATTGTTGACACGGATGAATTAAAAGAAAACTATTATGTTAGTCAGGAAGATGGTTATCATGTAAGAATAGGAAGTAATGAATATTTTGAGCTTCTTTTTGACGATAATAAGTTTAAAGAACTTGATAAAGACATGGTCTCGAAGGATCCATTAAAATTTACTGATAGTAAAAAATATACGGATCGTTTAAAAGAAGCCTACGAAAAAACAAAACTTAAAGATGCAGTTAGAACAGCTGTTGGAAAATCCTTAGGAAAAGATATAGTTATTGCCGCAATGGATTTTAGCTTTATTGGTGGATCTATGGGTAGTGTTGTTGGAGAAAAAATTGCCAGAGCTATTAACTATTCAATCAAGCACAAAACTCCATTTTTAATGATTTCTAAGTCAGGTGGAGCAAGAATGATGGAAGCTTCTTATTCATTAATGCAATTGGTTAAAACATCTGCAAAATTAGCTCAACTAGCCGAAATTGGAGTACCTTATATTTCATTGTGCACCGACCCAACGACTGGAGGTACAACAGCATCATATGCAATGTTAGGAGATGTGAATTTTGCTGAACCAGATGCCTTAGTTGCGTTTGCTGGCCCACGAGTTGTTAAAGATACTACGGGAAAAGATTTACCTGAAGGATTCCAACGCTCAGAATTTGTGCTAGAACATGGTTTTTTAGATAAAATTATTGAACGCAAACATTTAAAAGAACAAATTAACTTATATATAGATTTAATTGAAAATCTACCAATCAGAAAATAAAAAAAGCGAGCTAATGCTCGCTTTTTTTATTTTAAATATAATTTTACTTTAATCTTCCTCGTAAAGTTATTTCAGATTCTTCTCCCAATTCATTGGTGAAAACAGCAATATTATCACAGGTTCCATCTCCAAAATCAATTGTTCCGGTATGTTCATTTTTTGATATTTCAACAATCCCACTTACAATATATAGACAAACAACTTCACGTCTTAAAGGTTCAATAATAGTAGCAGTACAAATTGAAGCATCTTTAAAAGTAGTATTCCAGTTTCCTGTAATCAAATAAACATTATCTCCCCAATCTCTAGTATCAAAACCTTCAATCCATTCTCTCGTTTTAGTCCCTACCCGAGTAGCAAACTCTCCTTCAGGCCATGTTACCTTGATATCGAATGTAGCAGTAGATTGTGGGTTCCCATTATCATTTTCTCGAACTCTAACAATTTCACTTCCTCCTTCAACACTTAAATCATTGAAATAGAAATTATTATAAGTGTACGAAATTGTTAAAGAATGTACCGTAACATCTAAGGCATAATTCAAAATAATTTGACCACTAATAACATTACCATTTGGTAATTCACAACCATCACCAAAATCTAATGTAACAATAGCTGTTGATCCTTCAATAACAATTGTACTTATCATACAACTTAAAAATTGAGGGTTATTTTCCTCAGATTTGGCAGCAACACCTTGATCAAATGCAAAATAATCATCAATTAAATTACTCACATTATCTGTAACATCATCCGCTTCAATCAATGTAATTAGTTCATCAGCAGATATAGGGTCAGTAATAGCAACCGTATCATTGTTGTTACAACTTAAAAAAAATAAGCTGCTAATTATTAAAAAAGTTAACAGCTTTGAATTTAGATCTTTCATTTTCATAAAATTAGTATTTTAAATATTAAACATTATAAATTTACTTTTATTATAATCTTAGACTAAAAAACATATAAAAGGTTTAATAAAACAAGTTTAATAACTTCCTATATAATAAATTGTTAATCAAAATAATAATAGTATATTTGCAAATTATTAGCTGCGTTAGCAGAGAATATTACATAAAAATTATTAATCAAAATTAATGTTAGCATGTACTTAACAAAAGAAAAAAAATCAGAGATTTTTGCAAAACATGGTGAATCAGCTACAAACACTGGTTCTTCAGAAGGTCAAATTGCCTTATTTACTTTTAGAATTAACCACTTAACTGAACATTTAAAAAGAAATCGTAAAGATTTTAATACTGAACGTTCATTAGTAAAGTTAGTAGGGAAAAGAAGAAATTTATTAGATTATCTTATTAAAACAGATATCGTTAGATATCGTGAAATAATTAAAGAATTAAATTTAAGAAAATAATTTCAAACAATTAAGAGGCAAAATTTTGCCTCTTTTTTATTTGATTTACTCTTCAATCAAAAGAAAGCTTAAATTAAACTTTTCATTGGTTAACACACAACACAACAACTTAAACCAATTGTTTAATTAATAATTAAAAAATTATTTATGATACCGAAGGTACATACACAAATTATCGAATTAGGAGATGGAAGAACCATCTCTATTGAAACTGGAAAATTAGCAAAGCAAGCGCATGGTTCGGTTGTTGTTAGAATGGGTGATGCCATGTTATTAGGTACTGTTGTATCTAACTATACTGCAAGTCCAGTTGACTTTTTACCATTAACAGTAGATTACAGAGAAAAGTTTGCTGCTGCTGGAAAATATCCTGGAGGATTCTTTAAAAGAGAAGCAAGACCAAGTGATAATGAAGTATTAACAATGCGTTTAGTAGACCGTGTTTTACGTCCGTTATTCCCAAAAGATTACCATGCAGAAACACAAGTTATGATACAATTAATGTCTCATGACGAAAATGTAATGCCAGATGCTTTAGCTGGTTTAGCAGCTTCAGCAGCTATTCAGTTAAGTGACCTTCCTTTTGAAACACCAATTTCTGAAGTACGTGTTTCAAGAATAAACGGTGAATTTGTAATCAACCCAAGTAGAATTCAATTAGCTGAAGCTGATATCGATATGATGGTTGGTGCATCGGCTGATTCTGTAATGATGGTTGAAGGTGAAATGGATGAATGTAGCGAAGAAGAAATGGCAGAAGCTATTAAATTTGCTCATGAAGCTATAAAAATTCAATGTGCTGCTCAAGTAGCATTGGCAGAATCTTTTGGTAAAAAAGAAACTCGTGAATACGAAACAGCTGTTACAGATGAAGAATTAGAGAAAAAAGCTCATGATTTTTCATATCAAAAAGTATACGACATTGCTAAAGCTGGAAGTGCTAAGCACGAACGTAGTGCTGCATTCGCAGAAATAAAAGAAGCATTTAAAGCTACCTTTACAGAAGAAGAATTAGCTGAAAAAGGTGGTTTAATTTCACAATATTATTCAAAAGCAGAAAAGAGCGCAATTAGAAACTTAACACTTGAAGAAGGGTTACGTTTAGATGGTAGAAAAACCACTGAGATTCGTCCAATTTGGTGTGAAATAGATTATTTACCATCAACACATGGTTCATCAATCTTTACACGTGGAGAAACTCAAGCATTAGCAACAGTTACTCTTGGTACTTCAAGAGATGCAAATGTATTGGATTCACCAACTTTTGAAGGTGAAGAAAGATTTTACTTACACTACAACTTCCCTCCTTTTTCAACGGGTGAAGCAAGACCTTTAAGAGGTACTTCACGTAGAGAAGTAGGTCACGGAAATTTAGCTCAAAGAGCTTTAAAAGGAATGATTCCTACAGATTGTCCTTATACAGTGAGAATTGTTTCTGAAGTATTAGAAAGCAACGGATCGTCTTCTATGGCTACTGTTTGTGCTGGTACTATGGCATTAATGGATGCTGGTATTCAAATGAAAAAACCAGTTTCAGGGATTGCAATGGGATTGATATCTGACGGTGATCGTTATGCTGTATTAAGTGATATCCTTGGTGATGAAGATCATTTAGGTGATATGGACTTTAAAGTTACAGGAACTGCAGATGGAATTACGGCATGTCAAATGGATATTAAAATTAAAGGTTTATCCTATGAAATTTTAGTAAACGCATTGAAACAAGCACGTGAAGGACGTTTACATATTTTAGGAAAAATTACAGATACAATTGCTCAACCAAATGTAGATGTAAAATCACATTCACCTAAAATGATAACAAGAAATATTCCTAATGAATTTATTGGAGCTTTAATTGGACCAGGTGGAAAAGTAATTCAAGAAATGCAAAAAACAACTGGTTGTACAATAGTAATTAATGAAGATCCAGTAACTGAAGAAGGTATTGTTGAAATATTAGGTACAAACCAAGATGGTATTGATGCTGTTTTAGCTAAAATTGATTCTTTATTGTTTAAACCACAAGTTGGAAGTATTTATGAAGTGAAAGTTATTAAAATGTTAGATTTTGGTGCTGTAGTAGAATATACTGAAGCTCCAGGAAATGAAGTTTTATTGCATATTTCAGAATTAGCTTGGGAACGCACAGACAATGTTACCGATGTTGTAAATATGGGTGATGTTTTTGATGTTAAATATTTTGGAAAAGATCCTAAAACTCGTAAAGAGAAAGTATCTAGAAAAGCTATTTTACCAAAACCTGAAGGTTTTAAAGAAAGACCTCCTCGCGATAATAACAGAGACAATCGTGGTGACAGAGATAGAAAACCAAGAGAAAGAAGAGATTAATTATAATCTTTTTGATATAAATAAAAAAAGCTTCTTATTAATAAGAAGCTTTTTTTATACATTAAATTTAAGCATTCATAATTGCTTCTATTTCATCAATTTCAATTGGCATTTCTGCTGTTAAGCTCACATTACCATTTTCAGTAATAAGGTAATCATTTTCTAAACGACAACCTATTCCCTCTTCAGCAATATAAATACCAGGTTCACATGTTAAAACCATTCCAACCTCCAAAGGTCTTGTATACAAACCAACATCATGAACATCTAACCCTATATGATGTGCAGTTCCATGCATAAAATACTTTTTATAAAGTGGACTATCTGGATTTTGATTTTTGACATCCTCAGGGTTTAACAATCCTAATTTTATTAATTGTTCTTCAACTAAACTAGCCATTTGCTTTTCATAAATTGCTGAAATCGTTCCTGGCTTTAATAATTTCGATCCTTCCTTTAAACAATGTAAAACTGAATTATAGACCTCCTTTTGTCGTTTAGAAAACTTACCATTAACTGGAAAGCATCTAGTTGTGTCAGAATTATAATTGGCATAACACACTCCAAAGTCCATTAAAATCATATCACCTTCCTTACATCTATCATCATTTGTATTATAATGTAAAGCACAGGCATTAGCTCCTGAAGCTACAATCGGCATAAATGCCTGACGTTTTCCACCTTTACGAATTAATTCATAAGCTAATTCTGCTTCCAATTCATATTCCATCATCCCTGGCTTTACAGCACTTAATACTCTTATAAATCCACCTACACTTATATTCGCTGCTTGTTGCATTAAAGTAATTTCCTCTTCCGATTTAATTTGACGAATATCGCGTGTTATTTTTGCAGCTCTTTTAAAATTATGCAATGGGTACCTTTCCTTACACCAAGTTATCATTCTATCTTGCCTTGTATTCATTTCTGCCGTTAAAGTTTTCTTATGCTCATTATGGCCTAAATAAAAAGTATCAGCTTCAAAAACCATATATTGAATGGTCAATTCAAAATCTTGCAACCATTTAATATTTTTAATTCCTGAAATTTCAAAAGCTCGCTCTTTTGTTAGCTTATCACCTTCCCATATTTTTATTAAATCGTTCGTCTCTTTTATAAATAAAATTTCACGATTTTCAGGTAATACCGCTTCTGGATTTAGCACTAATATTGATTCTTCCTGATCAATACCACATAAATAAAAGAAATCATTGTTTTGGGAAAAACCCATAACATCATCAGCATTGTTCGGCATTACATCATTTGATGTAAAAATAGCAATGGAATTAGCTTCCATTTTCGAAGTGAATTTTTTTCTGTTTTTAGTAAATAATATTGTTGGAATCGAAGAATATCTCATGCGCTAAATAATTAATGTTATAAATTAATTTAAAGCCTAAATTTACTGAAGTTTTTTTGTAGAAATAAATTTCGAAGTATATTTTATTTCTACAAAGACTAATATTATTTAATAAGTATTTCACAACTTATTAAATACAAAATCTCCAATTACTTTTTTCTAATTTATGATTATCTAATGTAGATTTCCATAATCAAAAAAATAATTGGAGATTGTATTTTTTAATTGAAAAAGTTAAAATCGAAATAGATCTTATTCTTCTCTATCTTGTAACATTTGCTTATAAACCGCTTTTCCAATTTGTTTTCTACGGATAACTGATTTTTTAAGATACTCTTTGTTCTCTCTCAACAAATTAACAAGCTTTGTATTTCTAGTTTTTCTTTTATATCTTTTTAAAGCTCTGTCAATATTTTCTCCTTCTTTAACTTTTATTATAAGCATATCTTTGTTTGTTTTTTTATGATTTTCAGCAAAAATACGAATTAGTTTCTATACAAACTAATTTATTCCAACACTAAGTTGCTCAAAAACAAAGAAAACACCAATCCTTTTATACTTGTAAAATTTCTTAAACGTTATCAAAATTTAAAATATACACAAACCAATAACTGATTCTTTCCCATCAACTAAACGAGAAATACCTAAAGGATTTTCATTCTTTAACTCATTTGGAAGTAATTTACTCGGCCAATTTTGGTAGCTAATTGGACGCACCCACCTTTTAATGGAACCGACACCAACGGCAGAAAACCTACTATCGGTAGATGCCGGATAAGGACCTCCATGAACCATAGACGGGCAAACCTCAACTCCTGTAGGAACACCATTAAAAATAATTCGACCTATTCTATTTTGCAAAGCACTAACAATTGTTAAAAAATTTTCAACTTCACCATTTTCAGATAATATAGTACCTGTTAATTGTCCTTCTAAATTCATTATTACTTTTTCTAATTGTCCTTTATTTTCACATTGAACTACGATTGAAAAAGGGCCAAATATTTCCTGTTGTAAAGTTTTGTTTGATAAAAAAGTTTCTCCCTCGACAGTAACAATAGTTTGACGTGCATAATTTGAAGCTAAATCATTTTTAAAATCAATTGAATTTTCGACTCCTTTATGCTCCATGATTTTAGCTTTTCTCTCTTCATATGATCCAATAATATTAGGGTGTAACATACAGGTAGGTTCAATTTTAACTATTTCATCAGATAAAATCTGTATGAAATTAATTAAATCTTTTCCTTTAATCCCTAAAATTAATCCAGGGTTCGTACAAAATTGACCTGCTCCTGCTGTAATTGAATTTGCCAATTTATTCGCCCATTTAGCACCGGCTTTTGCTGCCGCTTGAGGCAACAAAATTACTGGATTTACACTTCCCATCTCAGCGAAAAATGGTACTGGCTCCGGGCGTTGATTAGCCAAATTAAACAAAGCCCTTCCCCCACTAATACTTCCAGTAAATCCAATTGCTTTAATTCCTGGGTGCTCTACCAACTTTACACCTACTTCAATTCCACTACTATTTAAATTTGAGAAAATTCCATTTGGCATCTCCGTTTTTTCAGCAGCTTTGATGATAGCCGAAGCAACCAATTCTCCTGTGCCAGCATGCATTGGATGCGATTTTACAATTACAGGACAACCGGCGGCAAAAGCCGATGCTGTATCACCGCCAGCTGTTGAATAAGCTAAAGGAAAATTGCTTGCTCCGAAAACAACAACAGGCCCTAAAGGAATTAACATTTTTCGTATATCGACTTTTGGAATAGGTTTTCTATCTAAATCAGCCAAATCAATAGACGCTTCAACCCAAGACCCTTCTTTTACCAAACTTGCAAAACTTCTTAGTTGAAAAACAGTTCTTCCTCGCTCACTAATTGCACGCTCTTCTGTTAAACCTGTTTCAGAACAATATACTTGCACTAATTCATTACCTAAAGCTTCAATTTCATTTGCTATTTCAATTAAAAATTCACTTTTTTTTGTCCCAGAAACCTTTTTAAATTCATTAAATGCCTGCAAAGCCAAACTAACAGCTTCTTCAATTTCAATATCGGATGCTTCTGTAAAATAAATATCATTTTCACAATTCTCTTGAGGATTGAACGTTTTATAAGTTACATCTCCTATTGAGGACAATACGTTTCCTATGTAATTTTTTCCTGTAATCATTTTTAAAAATTTAAGGATGATTTTAAATTTGAATCTTCAAGAACAATTCATTAAATAACCAACCTTAACAAAGTTAAATATTAATTGCAATAAATTTTAACCTAGTTTCTTAATCCATAAAAATAATCGATTTTAAAATAATTGCTTTTTTCATTAATAATACATTCCAAATATTCAATTCCTCATTTATAATAGTATTTTACCTTATATTTTACTTCTAATTAAAAAAATAGATTAATTTTGACATATATCAATTTTAGATGAAAGTTTTACCATTTACCATTCCAAAACCCGAAAATGTTACTTTATATGTTGAAAGATATAAAGGAGAAACTTTTTATGAAAAATTACATCAGCATAAAGAAATTCAGATAAGTTTAGTTTTAGCAGGAGAAGGAACCTATGTTATTGGGGATTGTGTTGGGGATTTTAAAACAAATGATATTTTTGTAATAGGTGAAAATTTACCTCATGTTTTTAAAAGAGATAATTCTTTTGAAAATGAAAGTGAAATGATTACAATCTTTTTTACCAAAAACTCTTATGGTGAAATTTTTTTTAATTTACCTGAGTTTGAACATTTTCAATACTTTTTTAATAATGCAGGTTTAGGCTACGAAGTACTTTCTAATAAAAATGATTTAATATTTCTATTAACAAATATTAAATCCTTTTCAAAATACCAACAGTTTACATCATTTTTAGAAATTATGAATTTAATTTCCACTGCAGAAAAAAGAAAATTATCTTCTTTAATAAACTTAAAGAGATATGCCGGAGTTGAAGGAAAAAGAATGAGTGATATCTTTAAATACACAATGGACAACTTTCATAAAGAAATTACCTTGCACAATGTTGCGAATATCGCAAATATGACTCCAAATGCTTTTTGCAGATATTTTAAACAAAGAACTACTAAAACATTTGTAAACTTTTTAATTGATATACGAATTGGAAATGCGTGTAAGTTATTGACGAAAAACAATGATTTAAGTATTACTGAAATATCTTACAAATCTGGCTTCAATAATTTAGCGAATTTTAATAGAAAATTTAAATCTGTGAAAGGTGTAACACCATCAGATTACAAGAAAAAACACTAAAGGAAACCTAACTCTTTTTGTTTCTTTTTCGTCATACCTTTTACAACAAGATTATAAGAATGATCAATTAATCCTTTTATAAACTTCGTTGGTAATCCTCCTTCAATCTTCACTGTATTCCAGTGTTTTTTACTCATATGAAATCCCTCAATGATATCGGAAAATTCATCGCGTAATTCAATTGACCTTTCGGGATCACATTTTAAATTAACAGTTGAAGGCTGGTGCTCTAATCCGGAAAGAGCAAACATTTTATCTGCAACCTTAAATACTAAGGTACTTTCATCAAATGGAAAACACTCTGTAACATGTTTTCTTGACAGACAATAGTCTCTAAACTCTTCAATATTCATCTCAAACAATACGTTAATTTAACTTTTTCGTTTTTGAATTTGGCAACACCAATTGGGAATAATTTAACTTCCAACCAGATGTTTCCAATAATTGTTCAATCATTAAAATGGTATCTAAAGCTTCTTTTTTAGCTGTAATTAACAAGCCACTTTCCGGAATTTTACTAACAATAAAAGATTTGGCTTCTTTATTTAGCGTTGTTAAATCTGCTGCATCAAATTTATTAAACAAACCATCTACTTTATCATAGTATTTCACATCCGTTTCAACAGTAAGAACTTTTGGTTCTGGGAAATGGGTTAAAATAATTTCCTTTTTTTTATTATTGGCTTCCATGTTAATTTGAGATAAATCGAATCCAACATGAGCTTTAGCGTTTATTAATAAAATAGCTTTCTTTTTACTAGTTATTAAATTAAGGAAATGATTTTTCTTATCTTCATAATGGTAAATTTCCGCAAAATCTCCTTCAACTGAAATCAATTTACATACGCTCTTAATTTTTTCCATTAACACAACCGACTGCTTTTCTACCTGTTGTAAACCTTTCTTTTTATTTAAAAAAGACATTCCCCAATAAGAAAGCATTATACCCAATAAGGTTCCTAAAAATATTTCCATAGTTTTTGTAGTTAATCAAATATAAGAATAGTTGTTAAACAATAAACAAATCACTCGCAATACCGTCGGCTAAAAATTTCCCTTTCTTGGTCGTTATTAAAGTGTTGCTCGAAAATGAATTAATTTGAATTTCTAATAATCCTTTTTCAATAAATGGCTCTGCATTTTTTTGTAATTGCTGTAAACATTTTGCTCCAAATTCTTGTTCTATTTTTTGAAAAGAAACGCCCCAAATTGTTCGTAAACCAGTCATAATATATTCATTAAATAAATTATTAGCAGTCAGAATTTCAGTTTCTGAAGGTATTTTATTTTCTTCTAACGCTTTTATATATTTTACATTATTTGAGACATTCCAAGATCTTTTAATTCCATTAAATGAATGTGCTGAAGGCCCAACACCTAAATACTTTTCACCGAACCAATAAGATGTGTTGTGTTTTGAAAAATATCCAAGTTTACCAAAATTAGAGATTTCATATTGTACAAAACCCTTTTTATTAGTCTCTTCAACTAAAATATTAAAATGTTCTAATGCTAAATTTTCATCAACGGGAGGCACTTTTCCTTTTTTAATTAAATTATGTAGTGCTGTTTTCTCTTCAACAGTTAATGCATAGCTAGAAATATGAGGCGCACCAAATTCAAATGCCATTTTTAAATTTTCGAGCCACTTTTTATTAGTCATTTTTGGCACGCCATAAATTAAATCAATTGTGATATTATCGAAATATTTTGTCGCTTCAGTTAAACACTTTTTAGATTCTTCGGCCGAATGAGCTCTATTCATAAATCTCAAATCATCATCAAAAAAAGATTGAATTCCAATACTCAACCTATTTATTGGCGAATTTGATAATTCTTTTATTTTTTCCAATGATAGATCATCAGGGTTCGCCTCTAGAGTAATTTCAGCATCAGCATTTACTTGAAAATTTTTATAAATACAATCTATCAAAAATTGTAATTCATCAATACTTAAAAGAGATGGGGTTCCTCCTCCAAAGTAAATAGATCCAATTTTTTCATCACTTAATTCTTTCTTCCTTAAAACCAATTCTTTATTAATTGCTTTTAACATTTCGTCTTTCCTTTTTAAGGAAGTTGAAAAATGAAAATCACAATAATAACACGCTTGTTTACAAAATGGGATATGTAAATAAATTCCTGCCAATTATAAAAATATTAATAGTTAAAGGTACAACATTAAAAAAAACTACAAAAGGTGATTTTTGTTACCTTTTTACTGAAAACTGAATTGTATTTTTGAGAAAATAGCAACTATTATGTATACATACATTGTTTCATTTAAGGTAAAAGAAGGAGAAGGAATTACATTTGTTGAACTTCAAAAATTTGAAGAATTAACAGAAGCAAAGCCTGCTGGTTTAGACCATTTTCACATTTTTAAAGATAGAAATGAAGAAAACCGATATTTTTTAGTTGAATACTGGAACTCAAAAGAAGATCGTGTTAAAATGGAAAATTCTAAAGAATATCACTTATTTAGAGCTCATCGAAATTTAGTTGTTGACAAGAAATTTGAATCTTATGAGTGTGATGTAGTAATTTAATTACTCTTTCACTCTTTTTTCATTTTGCTTAACAAATGAAGCCCAGCCTGTGTAATTTTTTTCTGAAGTGATTTTACCACTATTGTAAAAATGACAAACGGCCGCGGCCAATCCGTCTGTTGCATCCAAATTTTTAGGTAATTCTTTAATCTTTAATAAACTTTGAAGCATTTTTGCCACTTGCTCTTTACTGGCATTTCCATTCCCGGTAATTGCCATTTTTATTTTTTTTGGAGAATATTCTGTAATTGGAACCTCACGTGATAAACCAGCTGCCATCGCAACTCCTTGTGCTCTCCCCAGCTTTAACATAGACTGAACATTTTTACCAAAAAACGGAGCTTCAATTGCTATTTCATCAGGATGATAGGTTTCAATTAAATAAATTGTACGCTCAAAAATTAATTTTAACTTTATATAATGGTCATCATATTTTTTTAGAATCAATTCGTCTAAAACAATCAATTCCATTTTTTTATTTACAACTTTTATCAATCCAAACCCCATTATAGTTGTTCCTGGATCAATTCCTAAAATGATTTTTTCTGAACTCAATTATTTGTTTATTTGTAAAACCAAATGTACAATATCTTGAACAATAATAAACCTATCCTTTATGCTCTAATAAAATTAGCTATCGTAATTGGAGCCTTTTATTATATATTTCAAAAATTAGCAACTAACCAACAGCTCTCTCTTTTTCAATTACAAAATCAATTATCCGTTTTATTTGCTCATAACATTTGGGTAATTATCGTTTTATTATTATTTACCGATGTAAATTGGTTATTAGAAATATTTAAATGGAAAACCTTAGTTTCCGCTGAAAAAGAAATCACATTTATGCAAGCTTATGAACAGTGTTTAGCATCTCTTACTACTTCGCTTATTACTCCTAACAGAATTGGAGAATATGGGGCAAAGACATTGTATTTTAGTAAAGGAAAACGAAAAAACATAATGATCTTAAACCTTGCCGGAAATTTAAGTCAACTTAGTATCACCATATTTTTTGGACTCATAGGAATCTTATTTTTATTTCAAAATTTCAAATTTCAAATTCCGGTCATCAGCAAATCTAAAATCATAATTATTTCAATTATAATCGTTGGTCTATTTTTATTTAGAAAAAAATTAAAGCTCCATAAATTAAAAGAATATTTTGGAAAATTACCTTTTAGAATTTATTCCATTGTTATTAGTTTATCTTTTTTCAGGTATCTCGTTTTCACACACCAATTCATCTTTTTATTAAGATTATTTGGAGTTGAAACGGATTATCTCATACTTCTAAATTTACTTTTTTGCATGTATTTTATAGCTTCAATTATTCCTAGCTTATCAATTTTTGATTGGGTAATAAAAGGTTCTATTGCTGTTTGGCTTTTTGGATTTATCGGAATAAATGAATTAACAATCGTTACTGTTACTACATTAATGTGGATTTTAAACTTTGCAATTCCTGCCTTAATAGGAAGTATATTTGTTTTAAATTTCAAGCCAACAATTAACTAATGATTTACATTGCAATTTTAATTTCTTCAATATATATCCTATCAATTATCACCTTTATTATTGGTTTTGATATGGTTAAGATTGTTAAAAACAAGAATTACAGTCCTAAAAAATCCTTTTCAATTGTAATTCCTTTTAGAAATGAAGCTATAAATCTACCCGTATTACTAGATTCTCTTTCATCTTTAAATTATCCTACATATCTATTTGAAATCCTTTTTATTAACGATGATTCCACAGACAATTTTAAAATAATCATTGAAAATTTTCAAAAACAAAATCCATTAATAAATTCACACATTATAAATAACTGTAGAAAAACTAAATCTCCAAAAAAAGATGCAATTCTTACTGCAGTCGAGCATTCTAAATTTGATTGGATTGTAACTACTGATGCAGATTGTGAAGCGCCTATAAATTGGCTTAATATTTTCAATCAGTTTATTGAAGATTATGAACCTTTACTTATTAGTGCTCCTGTAAAATTTAAACCTCAAAATTCAATTTTACATCATTTTCAAAATTTAAATTTTTTAAGTTTAATAGGAAGTACTATAGGGGGATTTGGATTAAAACAACCTTTTATGTGCAACGGTGCAAACTTATGCTATGATAAAAAAACGTTTATTGAAATAAATGGATTTAGTGGAAATGAGAACATTGCAAGTGGAGATGATATCTTTTTATTACAAAAAATTAATGAAATATACCCAAATAAAGTAACGTTCTTAAAATCCGAGCAATCGATTATAACTACTAAATCTGAAAATAACTGGAAACTATTTATAAATCAGCAAATACGATGGGCTTCGAAGTCAACTGCTTATAAAGGTAAGTTTGCAAAATTTATTGGAATTACTGTTTATCTTGAAAATTTAATAATGGTTTGTTTAGGATTATTAACATTGTTAAATCTTTTCTATTGGAAGATTTTTATATTTTTTTTAATTCTAAAAATTATTGTGGATTACATACTAATTTCAAAAACTTCAAATTTTCTAAAAATTAAAAAAACGAATATTTACTATTTAATCATTAGTTTATTTTATCCATTTCATACAACGATAATTGGTTGTTCATCTCTTTTTAAAAAGTATGAATGGAAAGATCGAAGGTTTAATAAATAATATTAATTCGAAAATAGGCTCGTTATTATTTTTTCTGCATTTAACCATAAATAAATGATTAAAATTAATAGAAGCGCTAATATGATTCCACGTTTCGTGTTTGGTTCTTTCTTCTTTTTAAATCTTTGAAATTCCATAAATCTTATAAATTAAACTACTTTTTAGTAGCACGTAACATTTCTCTTTTTCCAGGTGGACCCGGTAATTTTTCAACTAAAAAACCAACTTTTTGCATTGCTCTTCTAACGCTACCTTTTGCACAATATGTAACTAACACCCCACCCGATTTTAACGCTTCAAACATCTTTTCAAAAATATCTTCAGTCCATAATTCAGGTTGAACTCTAGCTCCAAAAGCATCAAAATAAATTAAATCGAATGAATTAACATCTTCTATTTCATTAAAAAACTGTTTTCTTTTTGTTAAAGAGAACTTCGATGAAATTTCATTTTTTAACTCCCATTTTTGATAATGCATATCTGAATAAATTGAATTATAATCATTAGCCTTTAATTGAGCAACATAATTTAATTTTTCTATCTCTTCATAAGAAACCGGATACGCCTCAACACCATCATAATCAACTTCTATATTATATTTAGGTGCTTCTAAAAAGGTAATAAAACTATTTAAACCTGTTCCAAAACCTATTTCTAAAATCGAAATTTTTCGATTAGAAAAAAGCGACAATCCACTTTTAATAAACACATGCATGGCTTCTTGAATTGCTCCATGTTTTGAGTGATATTGTTCGTCCCATTCTGGCAAATGAATTGTTGATGAACCGTCTGCAGTAATTATTACTTTTCTTTCCAAGAATTTATATTAATTTTAATAATTATATTCTGACAAATAAACAACAATTAAATTCAATATAAAATACTAAACATCAATACATTTAATTCAAAATTTCGTATTTTATTTTTAAATTAAAACAACACAATCACTATTTAAAATACTAATAATGGAATTTTATTTTACTCTTATTATTTAATTGAATATTTTTACCCAAATATATTAAAAATAAGGTACTTGAATTAGAACAGTGTAAAATTACTAATTAAAAAAATTAAGTAGTTTTGTTTAAACTAAATATATACTAACTATGTCTTTACAAATAGAAAAAATAGCAAAATCAAAAATCTCAGAGGTTGATTTTAACAGTTTAAAATTTGGTCAAATATTTACTGACCATATGTTTGAATGTGATTTTGAAAATGGAAAATGGCAAACTCCAAAAATTAGACCTTATCAGGCTATCTCTTTTATGCCTTCAGCAAAAGTCTTTCATTATGGACAGGCTGTTTTTGAAGGAATGAAAGCTTATAAAGATGAAAATGATGCTATTTGGTTGTTTAGACCAGATCAAAACCAAGAGCGTATCAACATTTCTGCTGAACGTTTAGACATGCCTGCATTCCCAAAAGATTACTTTTTCGAGGGATTAACTGAATTATTAAAATTAGACAAAGAGTGGATAAAAAAAGGAGGAGATAATGCGCTTTACATTAGACCATTTATCATAGCTACTGAAAATTGCGTTTCTGCATCAACTTCCGATCAATATAAATTTATGATTATTTGCTCTCCAGTTCAAGCATATTATTCCGGAGAAGTGAAAGTTACATTCGCTGATAAATATAGTAGATCTGCAAATGGTGGTGTTGGTTTTGCAAAAGCTGCAGGAAATTATGCTGGTTCTTTTTACCCTACAAAACTAGCTAACAAAGAAGGCTTTCAACAAGTAGTTTGGACGGATGACAGCAAACACGAATTTTTAGAAGAAGCCGGTGTTATGAATGTGTTTTTTAGAGTAAATGACACATTATTAACTGCACCAACAAGTGATCGAATTTTAGACGGTGTTACTCGTAAAAGTATTATTCAATTTGCAGAAGATAAAGGTATTAAAGTTGAAGTTAGACCTGTTAGAGTAACAGAAATAGTTGAAGCTGCTCGCAAAGGTGAGTTATTGGAAATGTTTGGAGCTGGAACCGCTGCAGTAGTCAGTCCTATTTCTGGTTTTTCAAATAAAGGAGAAAGTTTTGAACTGCCAAAAGTAGAAAACAGTTATGCTTCTTTCATTAAGAAAGGAATTACAGATATTCAGAAAAATAAAGCTGAAGATAAATTTAGCTGGAGATATAAAGTCTAAATATTCTTATAGGCTCAGTATTCCTTGCTTTAAAGTTTAACTTTTTATACATTGCATTTGCTAAAACAATCGGATTTTTATCCGATTGTTTGGCATATTTTTTGGTTTAAACCAATTAAAATAATATTTATGACTTCATTAGAAAAAGCAAAGAAAAACTTACAAGAAAACGGTTTTTTAAAAGTTGAAACACCAAAAGATATAGATTACGCTAAAGAAATAAACAAATTAAGAAAAGAAAAAAATGCTGTAATTCTTGCTCATTATTATCAAGAAGATGACATACAGGATATTGCAGATTTTGTTGGAGATAGTTTAGCTTTAGCGCAAAAAGCAGCAACCACAAGTGCTGATATTATTGTTTTTGCAGGTGTTCATTTTATGGCTGAAACAGCTAAAATATTAAATCCTACCAAAAAAGTATTATTACCAGATTTAAAAGCAGGTTGTTCTTTAGCCGATTCTTGTCCACCATCAGAATTTGCAGCATTTAAAAAACAACATCCAAATCATATCGTTGTTTCTTATGTAAATACTTCCGCAGAAATTAAAGCATTAACCGACATAGTTTGTACGTCATCTAATGCAGAGAAAATAATCAATTCTATTCCAAAAGATCAGCCAATTATTTTTGCCCCTGATAGAAATTTAGGCGCCTGGTTAATTAAAAAAACTGGCCGAGATATGCTACTTTGGGATGGAGCGTGTATGGTTCATGAAGCCTTTTCGATTGATAAAATATTAAATCTATATGCTGAAAATCCAGGAGCTGAAATAATCGCTCACCCAGAATCGGAAGCCCATTTATTAAAAGTGGCCAAATATGTTGGGTCAACATCTGGTCTTTTAAATTATGTAAAAACAAGCTCTGCAAAAACTTTTATTGTTGCAACAGAAGTAGGTATTTTACATAAGATGAAACAAGAATCTCCAGATAAAATATTAATTCCAGCACCTGTTGAAGATGACAATTGTAATTGTAGTGAATGTTTTTATATGAAAATGAATACAATGAAAAAATTGTATTTATGTCTAAAACACGAATTACCTTTTGTTGAAGTTGATGCTGAATTAAGTAAAAAAGCATTGGTTTCAATTGAACGGATGTTGGAACTTTCAAAATAATACGCAGTTTAAATGAATGCTGAAAAAAAAATACAAAAAACCGATTTTTTAGTAATTGGGTCTGGAATTGCAGGGTTAACTTTCGCCTTAAAAGCGGCAAATCAATTTAAAGATGCTACAATTACCATCGTTACAAAAAATGAAAAAAACGAGTGCAACACCAAATATGCACAAGGTGGTATTTCAACTGTTTGGAATAAAACAGTCGATTCATTTGAACAACATATTCAAGATACTTTAATTGCTGGAGATGGAGTTTGCGATGAAAAAGTAGTTAGAATGGTTGTAGAAGATGCTCCCAACAGACTAAAAGAGCTTATAGAATGGGGAACCAAATTTGATAAAACAAATGAAGGTAAGTATTCTTTAGGAAGAGAAGGTGGCCATTCACAAGATAGAATTTTACATCATAAAGATATTACAGGTGCTGAAATTGAACGAGCTTTAATAGAGCAAGTTGAAAAGAAAGAAAATATCAACTTTTTAACTTATCATTATGCCATAGATTTAATTACTGAACATCAGGTAAAAAAGAAATTAATAAAGAGGCAAGAAAAAATTACTTGTTTTGGAGCTTATGTGTTAGATGAAAAAAAAGGTATTGTAAAAACAATTTCTGCAAAAGTAACGATGCTAGCAACTGGTGGAAATGGTCAAGTGTATAGTACTACAACAAATCCTGTGGTTGCAACTGGAGATGGAATTGCAATGGCTTATCGAGCTAAAGCTGAAATATCTGATGTTGAATTTATTCAATTTCATCCAACAGCTCTTTACAATCCAGGTGAATATCCTGCTTTTTTAATTTCAGAAGCAGTTAGAGGTGAAGGAGCAATTTTAAGAGATTATTACGGCGAACGTTTTATGCATAAATACGATGAGCGCGAAGAATTAGCTTCTCGTGATATTGTTGCCAGAGCTATTGATAAAGAACTTAAGAAATCTGGTGCTCCTAACGTTTATTTAGATTGCACTCATTTAGATTTTAATGCATTCAAAAAACATTTTCCTAATATTACTGAAAAATGCTTATCCCTTGGAATAGACGTTAGAAAAGATTTCATTCCAGTATCACCAGCCCAACACTATATTTGTGGTGGTGTAAACATTAATAAAAAGGCAAAAACTTCTATTAAAAATTTATATGCTTGTGGTGAAGTAACACGATCTGGACTCCACGGAGCAAACAGATTGGCTTCAAACTCGTTATTAGAAGGACTTGTATTTGCTAATAGAGCAGTTGAAAATTTAATTAAAAAATTTCCAAAAATCGCAACACCCACTAAGGTTCCTGTATGGAATGATAGTGGCGTTGTTAAAAACATGGAAAAAATATTAATTACTCATGATAGAAATGAAGTAAAAACTATTATGAGCAATTACGTAGGCATTGTTAGGTCTAATGAACGCTTGTTAAGAGCAGAAAGAAGACTTCGTGGTTTGTACGAAGATAATAAACGATTGTATGATCATTCTGAACTTTCCGTTGACTTATGTGAATTAAGAAACCTCATAACTACTGCTTATTTAATTACACAATTCTCAAAAAATAGAAAAGAAAATAAAGGTGGTTTTTACAGTGCTGATTTGGTTGAAAAAACTAATTAAAAAAAATACGATAAAACAAAAAGAAGCCATTAATTATTCTAATAAATCGTTAATTATAAGAGTTCCAATCATTAGTTTAACTAGTGATTGGCTCTAACTCTCCATTGTAATAGAAATGACTAACCCAGGCATTTCTACTATCCTTTATAGTAAACTTTTGAAATAAAGTTAAATAAATATAGTTCTATTTAATAATAACTTTTTGATCAACAAAATACTTAATTGGCATTACTACAACACCTTCTTCTGTTTTTATTGTTATACAAATATTATCAATCTCTTGAATTACTCCTTCAACTTTTTTTGTTTTTATATGTTGACCAATTTCAAAATTTCTACGTGAATAAAATCCAAATAATAATCTTAAAATAACATCTCTAGCACCTAATCCGAATGCAATCGTAAATGAAACTAATACCGACCCTAATATTAATGTTAAATTGCTGGTAATGATCTCAGTATCAATTCCAGCCTGATTTAAAGCTGTAATTGAAACAAATACAACTATTAAATAAAATACAATATTACTTACTAAACTAGAGCCAGAAATTTCCATTGATTTAAAAGTATCTATTATCGTATTTTTTATTAAAGACGCTAAATAAACACCAACAACGAAAATTAACAAGGCACTGATTAATACAGGTAAATATCCTATGAAATTTCCAATTCCTTCAGAAACCATTTTTAGACCTAATATTTCAGAAGCAATTACAACAAAAACTAAAATCAATAAATATTTTACAAACTTTAAAATTATATTCGATGGTACTACAGTATAATCGGTTTTACCGAATAGTTTAGCCTCATTTAGTTTTGTGGTTACTGAATCAATTTTTGTAATACTTAATAATTTTTTAAGTATATAATTTACAACTTTTAGAATAAGCCATGCCATTAGAACAAATCCAATAGCTAAAAGAATTTTTGGTATAACGGCTAAAATTGATCTCCATAAATCTTGTGCAAAAGCAAGATTTACATCTTCTAATTGAATAATTAATTTCATTTTTTATTATTTTGGGTTAGTGTATACTCTTTATTCTTTATCTAAATTATCTTGATTTCTCTTTTTACTTTTAACAGTTTCTTTTTCTGTTATTAAAAACTCACCAATTGTGCTTGGATATTTCACAGCAAATAAATCAGCTATATCAATAGAAAGCTTGATTAATGAAATATCATTAATAACTTTTTCCCGAAGTGCCTTAGGCACTTCTTCGTTATGCAATATTTTCTTAAACGGATTTTCCATTATTTAAGATTTTCATATACATTAATAACTTTCTCTCTTGCTCTTTTTAAGCGCATTTTTACGGCACTTTCACTTATTTCCAACGATTCCATAATTTCCTTAATTGAAAAATCATCCTGATATTTCAATAACAAAATCATTTTGTCATTCGGATCTAACATATCCAATGCCTTTTTTAACTTATCCGTCTTCATCTCAAATAAAGTCTCTTCACTAGAGTCTAATTCGTCAGAATCTGGTAATTCATTTTCAAAATTCTTTTCATTTTTCTTATAATTATTTCGCGTAACATAATTAACGCAAAAATTATATGTAAATGAATATAGCCAAGTTGAGAACTTAGCAGTTCCTTTAAATGTCCTCAACTTAACAAACAACTTAATAAAAACATCATGTGTTAAATCTTGTGCTTCTTCTTTCGACGTTGCAAAACCATAACATTTATTATAAACCATTGAAACATGCCTATCATACAACACAGCAAACAAATGGGTGTCATTTGTTTTTACTATCCTCTGTACCAAATCGTTATCACTTAATAACAATATGTCGCTTGTTGAATTCAATAATTATTTTTTGGGTTATACTTTTAAGACACTTTATTAGTTAATAAGTCACAAAAAATATTTTTTTTATTTTATTTTGTAACATTATCAAAAATACTGCGTATATATTATAGAGCCTATTAATAACTTAAAAAAATTTTAACTACTACATGAGACAACTTAAAATTACAAAACAGGTAACTAACCGTGAAACCGCATCATTAGACAAATATTTACAAGAAATTGGAAAAGTTGATTTGATTACTGCCGAAATGGAAGTAGAATTAGCTCAACGAATTAAAGCTGGAGATCAAGTAGCTTTAGAAAGACTAACAAAAGCAAATTTACGATTTGTGGTTTCTGTTGCAAAGCAATACCAAAATCAAGGTTTAACGTTGCCAGATTTAATTAACGAAGGTAATTTAGGTTTAATAAAGGCTGCCAAAAGATTTGATGAAACTCGTGGTTTTAAATTTATTTCTTATGCAGTATGGTGGATTCGTCAATCAATTTTACAAGCATTAGCAGAACAATCTCGTATTGTTAGATTACCATTAAATAAAATTGGTTCTATCAATAAGATTAATAAAATGTATGCATTTTTAGAGCAAGAAAATGAGAGACCTCCTTCTGCTGAAGAAATTGCAAAAAAATTAGATATGACCGTCAATGATGTTAAAGAATCCATGAAGAATTCTGGCCGTCACGTATCTATGGATGCTCCATTAATTGAAGGAGAAGATTCTAACCTATACGATGTATTAAATACTGGTGAATCTCCAAATCCTGACAGAGCTCTTTTACATGAATCATTAAAAGTTGAAATTGAACGCGCTTTAGAAACATTAACTCCAAGAGAGGCTGATGTTGTTCAATTATATTTTGGTTTAGGTGATGCACACCCAATGACTCTTGAAGAAATTGGTGAAACATTTGATTTAACTCGTGAACGTGTACGTCAAATTAAAGAAAAAGCTATTAGACGTTTAAAACACACTTCAAGAAGTAAGATTTTAAAAACATATTTAGGATAATAAAAAGTATTTTTTTATTTACTTTTTTAATATAAACAAAAAACGCTCGGAATTTCGAGCGTTTTTTGTTTATTAGTGATACTTTTGCAAAAACAACACTTCATACAATGAAAAAATTTATTGCTCCTTCAATGTTAGCCGCAGATTTCGGTAATTTACAACGTGATATTGAAATGATTAACAACAGTAAAGCAGACTGGTTTCACATTGATGTGATGGATGGTATGTTTGTTCCGAACATATCATTTGGAATGCCTGTTATTAGCGCTATTAAAAAACACGCCAAAAAAACTATGGATGTGCATTTAATGATTGTTGATCCTGACAGATATATATCAGATTTTAAAAAAGTAGGAGCTGATATTTTAACCGTTCATTATGAAGCTTGTCCGCATTTACATAGAACAATACAAGCAATAAAGGCTGAAGGAATGAAAGCTGGTGTTTCATTAAACCCTCACACACCAATTGCAGTATTAGAAGATGTTATTGCAGAATTAGATATGGTTTTAATTATGAGTGTAAACCCAGGATTTGGAGGGCAAAGTTTTATTGAAAACACTTATAAAAAAGTACAACAATTAAAAGCTTTAATAGAATTTAGTGATTCAAAAGCAATTATAGAAGTTGATGGTGGAGTTACAGATAAAAATATAGAACAACTTTTAGAAGCTGGAGTAGATGCTTTTGTTGCAGGAAGTTTTGTATTTAAAAGTGATGACCCTACAGCTACAATTGCAGATTTAAAAGGTTTAGTCTCGGGAATTTAATTCGCTTCAACTTCATATTGATCTAATAAATACAATAACAAATCGGTACTTGTAACAATTCCAACAAGTTCATTATCATCAACAACAGGCAATGCATGAAATTCATTTTTAGATAAAATTTCAGCAACTGATTTTATTGTTGCTTTTGAACTAATTTTAATTGGATTTTTAACCATAATCTGTTCAATACTTAACATATTATAAATTGCATTATCTATTTGAATTTCATCATTATCATAGGAATCCAAAAAACTAATCCTTTTCAAATCAGTTGAACTAAGCATTCCTATAATGTGTTTACTTTTATCAATAACAGGTATATGTTGAATGTGAAATTCTTTAAATAATCTTTCAGCTTTATATAAATCGTCAGAAATTTTTAACGTTATAAGCTTTTTAGTCATTATTTTCGATACAGGCTCAAGACGTTCCATAATTTTTCGTGTTACTATTCTTCTAAAGTTCTGAAAATCATTTCAAAAAAAAAATGATTAAAATCATTAAATCAAAACTAGAGCTATTATATTAGCATAATGATAGTAATTTCTAAAAATCTTAGTCACTACGATTTATGAAAACCAAAGAATTCTTTAAATTTCAACCTTTTACTTTTCTATTATGTTTGTTCCTTTTAATTTCTTGCGAACATCAAGAAAAAAATAAACTTACTATTGCTACTGCTGCGAATATGCAATTTGCAATTGATGAAATTGTAAATGCATTCAAATCCGAGACAGGAATTGAGTGTGAAATAATTGTAAGTTCATCGGGAAAACTTACTGCACAAATTCAAGAAGGAGCTCCTTTTGATATTTTTATCTCTGCAGACATGAAATACCCTAACGAACTCTATGAAAAAGGTTTAACAAAAAACAAGCCTGAAATCTATGCAAAAGGCAACTTAATTCTTTGGACTATGAAAGATGACATTGAACCTTCTATTGCCATATTAGAAACTCCAGAAATAAAACATATTGCTACTGCAAATCCAAAAACAGCTCCATACGGTATAGCTACGAAAGAAGTTTTGATTCATTACAACATTTCGGAAAAACTAAACCCGAAACTAGTTTTTGGCGAAAGTATTGCCCAAACCAATCAATTTATTGCCTTAAAGGCTGCAGAAATAGGTTTTACAGCTAAATCCGTTGTATTATCACCACAAATGATTGGAAATGGAAAATGGATTGAAATAGATAAAAATACTTACACACCAATAAACCAAGGAATTACAATTCTGAAAAATGGTAAATTTGACATAGAACAAACCAAAATGTTTTATAATTTTCTTTTTTCAATAAAAGGAAAGGAAATTTTGAATAAATTTGGGTATGAAGCACAATAAAAAATGAATATTTTACCTGGTCAAATAGAAAACGTTATTCATAGTGGCAGTTTATCACTTGTTTATATTAAAGTACAAAACACACGAATTTCTTCTATAATTATTGATACACCAATTTCAGCACCATACTTAAAAACTGGAAACAATATTAATGTGATTTTTAAGGAAACTGAAGTTATCATTGGAAAAGGGTTTACGCATCAAATTAGTATGCAAAATAAATTTACAGGTACTATTTTAACTATTGAATCTAAAGATCTACTAAGCAAATTAACTATAGATACAACTGTTGGTAGAATTTCTTCCATAATTACTACAAATGCGGTTAAACAATTAGAATTAAATGAAGGAACAGAAGTAACTGCAATGGTAAAAACAAACGAAATAATACTATCCGAATGATTGATTGGGAACCGTTAATATTAACCTTTAAACTAGCTTTAATAACCACATTTTTATTGTTATTAATTTCAGTTCCTTTAGCATATTGGATGGCTTTTACAAAATCCAAATTCAAACCTATAATTGAAACCTTAGTAAGCATGCCATTGGTTTTACCACCAACCGTTATCGGTTTTTATTTGCTTATTGCATTTAGTCCATCAAATTCATTTGGAAGCTGGTTAAATGAATGGTTGGGACTAAAACTCGTTTTTTCATTCGAAGGGTTATTAGTTGCTTCAGTGATTTATAGCCTACCTTTTATGGTACATCCAATCCAATCTGGCTTGGCAAACCTTTCGTCATCATTGGTAGAGATGTCATATGTTTTAGGTAAATCGAAAACCACTACACTTTTTAAGGTTTTACTTCCAAATATTAAACCTTCCTTATTAACAGGAATTGTTTTGGCTTTTGCACATACTATTGGTGAATTTGGAGTTGTTTTAATGATTGGTGGGAATATTCCAGGAAAAACAAAAATGGCTTCAATCGCGATTTATGATGAAGTTGAAGCTTTAAATTATGATGCAGCAAACACCTATTCTTTAATTTTATTGATATTGACATTTAGCATTCTTCTAATTGTATACTTATTTAATGGAGGTTATTTAAAACAATTTTATAAATGATTGAAATCGATATCCATAAAAATCTAAAATCTGCTTCTGGAGACATGCTTCTCAATATTAACACTACTATTGAGCAAGGAAGCCTCGTAACTTTATATGGAAAATCGGGAGCTGGAAAAACAACTATTTTAAGAATTTTGGGAGGGCTTATAAACCCCGATGAAGGTAAAATAATTGTAAACGGAACAACTTGGCACGATAGCAGTAGAAAAATTAATTTAAAACCTCAAAAAAGGAAGGTAGGTTTTGTTTTTCAAGATTACGCTTTATTTCCAAACATGACTGTAAAAGAAAATTTACTTTTTGCTTTAAATAAAGGTCAAAATACTCAAGTTATTCAAAATTTAATTGAAATTATTGAATTGGGAGAGTTACAAAATAGAAAGCCAGAAACGCTTTCTGGAGGTCAAAAACAACGCGTAGCATTAGCGAGGGCCTTGGTACAAAAACCATCTATTTTAATGCTTGATGAACCTCTTTCGGCCTTAGATTCTGAAATTAGATTTAAACTTCAACAATACATCTTAAAAGTTCATAGAGAGTTTGGTTTAACTACGATTCTAATTAGCCATGATATTTCTGAAATTATACGAATGTCTGATAAAGTTTTAGAATTAGACTTTGGAAAAATTGTTAACCAAGGAAAGCCTACCAAAGTTTTTAACTATAAAGATTTAAATGCTAAATTTCAATTTACAGGTACTATTATAGAAATTCAAAAACAAGACTTTCTATATATTTTAACCATTAGAATTGGAAAAGATATTGTAAAAGTGGTAGCCGATGAGAGCGAAGGAAGCGAATTATTAATTGGAGACAAAATTTTAGTTTCCGCCAAAGCATTTAACCCAATTATTCATAAAATTAATTAATACAGTAATATTAATATCATATGTATTCTATTTTTGAATAATAATTCAAAGCATCATTTAAATTTTCAAAATTTTCAGGTCTATTACACGAATTACATTTCAAATTATCTAAAAGAATATTTTTAAATCCGTTCATTCCTATAAATACTCCCTCCTATATTCTACAATCAATTCCCAATTGATTCATCATCATATAATTATAAAATACATCAGTAATATAAGCATTCTTAAAATTAATTATATATTTTATTTCTTCAAATGAAGTATTAACAAATTTCATCTAAAGATCAAATATTTAAACAAATATTCATCAAACCTTAAATTAGAAAAATCTACGTATAGAATTTTAATACCATTAAACTCTTAAAGCCTAACCCTATCTCTATCTTCCATTAATTAAAATACTTCAATTTTTTTAGAGTTATTATGTTAACAAGCCTCATCTTCAACCCAATTATTCTTATCTTCAAGTACTAAAGTTTTTCCAATTAAACTTTCAATCCTATTTCTAACTATTTGAAGTTTACTTTTCTCAATTCCTTCAGGAGTATTTTCATATTTTCTTGAAAAATCACTAACTAATTGGTAAAAATTATTCATAATTCAATGCTTTAAATGTTACTGTTGTTTTTATTTTAACTTATTTCACTGTCATTCAATAAATTTAAAATCAAAAATCACCTAAAACCATAATTTTCGATGAAGTGATAAATTTTCGACACGACTAACAATTAAATACTGTTGAGTTATTAAGAAAACACCATGAATAAAATCACATACTAACAAATAATAAAAGGTCTATTAAAATAAAAAACCATTTCAATAATTGAAATGGTTTTGAAATTAAAATTATGTAATTACTAAAATTATGAGTGACAAATTTAAAGTAGAATATTTCCGTTTTATGCAACAATTGTTGTTTTAAAACAAAAAATCACTCCAACTATGGGAGTGATTTTTTTACTTAGTAGTATATTAACAAACAAATATTATTTTGGAAATATAGAAAAAATATTTTCAAATACCTAATCTTGAACTTTTTAATTTAAAATAAAAATAAATTAAACAAAAGTAATGCGATAATTTCTCAATTATTTCAATCGTAAATAAGCAAAAACAAAAAACGCAAACCTCAATAATACTTGAGATTTACGTTTATATTAAGTGACCCCGGCAGGATTCAAACCTGCAACCGCTGGAGCCGAAATCCAGTGCGCTATTCAGTTGCGCCACGAGGCCATATAATTTTTTTTTATCCTAATAATTGTTTTACCGCAGTTGAAATTGCCTTTCCATCAGCTTTTCCTGCCAATTGTTTAGAAGCTAATCCCATTACAGCACCCATTTCTTTCATGGAGGTCGCTCCTACTTTTAAAATTATTTCAGATATAATCTTTTTCAATTCTTCTTCACCCATTTGTTCAGGTAGAAATTGAGCAATAACTTCAACTTGAGCTAATTCAGGTTCAGCTAAATCTTTTCTTCCCTGATCCATATATATAGTGGCGCTATCTTTTCTTTGTTTTACTAACTTTTGAAGTAATTTAATTTCGTCATCTTCATTTAAACCATCATCTCCTCCAGTTTTTGTTTGTGCTAACAATATTTCAGACTTTATAGCTCTTAATGATTCCAACGCTACTTTATCCTTAGATTTCATAGCATCTTTCATTTTATTCATTATTTTTAGTTGCAAACTCATAATCAAAATATTTTATTGTGCGAAGATAAAAAAAAAGAACTCGAAAATCTCTAATAAGTATAAAGATTTCCGAGTTAAAAACTTAGAAAATTAATCTAAGGTCCTCGTCTTTGGGCAACATTTTTAATCTACATTATCATGTAGGAAAGAGTTATTTGAGCGGAACTGAACACCATCATTATCATCAATCTCTAAAGTTGTTCTAGATTGATTTAATTCTGATGAATGTGAGGTTTCATTTAATTCAACTCCCATCCTTTTATAGGCTGGCTCTTTTTCTATTTCGTCTATATTTTTATTAACCTTATTAACAAATTTATAATTAAATTTTTTCATTTTTTCACGACGGTCAGCTGCTCTCTTTTGTAATTCAGCAATAGTTAAATCTAACGGAGAAACTTCTTTGTAATCAATAACTTCATGTTCATTCACTTCAATTTTTCTTTCTGATCTAACAGTCATTTTTAATTCTTCACTTTCTTCCTTTTCATTAGAAACAGGCTTCTTGGCTTGGCTTAAATTATTTTCAAGTTCAGTGTAATCTTCTAAAGAAAAATATACGTCTGGCTGAACCTTTTTAATTGGCTGAACAATTTTATGATCAACAACTTCTATTTCATTAATATTTACATCGGTTTTATCCTCTTCCTGTTTAAGCTCTTTTTTTGACTTTGGAATAGGCAAATCAAATGTGAAAGAAATTTGTTTTTCTTCTTCAACTTCCTTTACAATTTCTTCTTCTTTTTCTCCAATAACTTCAGTAATCACAAATTCATCAAAATTTACTTTTGAAATCTCTTCATGTACTACTTCAATATTTTTGATAAATTCTGTGGTAGGAATTAAATTAAATTCCTCTTCTTCTTCCTCTTCACCTAAATCGTAAACAATTTTTTCTTCTTTCTCTTGAATATTCACAATTGGCTTATTTGACTCCTTTACCGAAGTTTCAATCATTTTTTTATCAGAAAAATCAAACGTAGCTTCTTGTTCATCGTTTAGTGTATGAATAATTTTTTTTGCCTCAATGTTTGAAATTTCATGTTGTTGATCTTTGGTAAAACCAGTTGCAACAATTGTAACAGAAATAGCATCTCCCAAACTTTCATCTTCACCAACTCCCATTATTATATTTACATTTGACTTTGCTTGAGTTTGAATATAATCGTTTATTTCTCCAATTTCATCAATTGTAATTTCATCATTACCAGATACAATTAATAAAAGAACATTTTTAGCACCTGTAATTTTATTGTCGTTTAACAATGGAGAATCTAAAGCCTTAGAAATTGCTTCTTCAGATCTGTTAATTCCAGATGCAGTAGCTGACCCCATAATTGCAGTACCACTATTAGAAAGAACAGTTTTAGCATCTCTTAAATCTATATTTTGAGTATAATGGTGTGTAATAACTTCAGCAATTCCACGAGCAGCTGTGGATAATACTTCATCCGCTTTTGAGAAACCGGCTTTAAACCCTAAATTACCATAAACTTCTCTAAGCTTATTATTATTAATTACAACCAGTGAATCTACATATTCGCGTAATTTTTCAATACCTTTTTGAGCCTGATCATTACGAGTTTTACCTTCAAAAGAAAAAGGGATTGTCACAATTCCAATAGTCAACAAATCTAATTCTCTTGCTGCTCTAGCAATTATAGGAGCAGCCCCCGTTCCAGTTCCTCCACCCATTCCAACAGTAATAAATACCATTTTTGCATTGGAAGAAAGCATATCTTTTATTTCTTGAATACTTTCCTTTGCAGCTTGCTCTCCTACTTCAGGATTAGCTCCTGCTCCCAAACCTTCAGTTAAAGAAACACCTAATTGTATTTTTGTAGGAATTGAACAATTTTGTAATGCCTGAGCATCGGTATTACAAACTACAAAATCTACTCCATCGATACCTTGGGAGTACATATGACTTACGGCATTACTACCTCCGCCACCTACTCCAATAACTTTTATAACGTTAGACTGATTTTTTGGTAAATCAAATGAAATGTTGCTAAAATCTGTACTGCTCATAATATATATTTATTGGTAATTTAATAATCTCTTTCTTTTTTTATTTCAACTGTTTTACTCTGCATTATCTAAAAAATCACGGAATTTATCTCCCCATTTTTCAAATCTTGACTTTTTTGATTCTTTTGGCTCTTCTACAATTATCTCTTCTTCCTCATTTTCTTTAGTAGCCTCCAATTCTTTTTCTGACTCCTGGATAGTAGTTCGCAATTTTTCTTTATCAATCTTTTTCAACCCATTCATTAATAGTCCAACCGCTGTAGCATATTGTGGACTTGACAAACTTTCATCAGAATCTCCTGCTAAATTTTCATTAGGATATCCAATTCTGGTATCCATTCCGGTAATATATTCAACCAATTGCTTTAGATGTTTTAATTGAGCTCCTCCACCTGTTAAAACAATTCCGGCAATTAGTTTTTTCTTTGGCTCTTCGTGACCGTAATTTTTTATTTCTAAAAATACTTGTTCAATAATTTCTACAACACGTGCATGAATTATTTTTGAAAGATTTTTAAGTGTTATTTCTTTTGGATCTCTCCCTCTTAACCCTGGAATAGAAACTATTTCATTTTCCTTATTTTCTCCTGGCCAAGCAGAACCAAATTTTGTTTTTAATAATTCAGCTTGTTTTTCAATTATTGAACAACCTTCTTTTATATCTTCAGTTATTACATTACCACCAAAAGGAATTACTGCAGTATGACGAATTATTCCATTTTTGAAAATAGCCAAATCTGTAGTACCTCCACCAATATCTATTAAAGCAACACCAGCTTCTTTTTCTTCATTACTTAAAACAGCTTCAGCGGATGCCAATGGTTCTAAAGTTATCCCTGCCAAATTAAGCCCAGCGCTTTTTATACATCGTCCAACATTTCTAATAGAAGAAACTTGACCAACAACCACATGAAAATTAGCTTCTAGCCTACCTCCATACATTCCTACAGGCTCTGTTATTTCCGCCTGACCATCAACTTTAAATTCCTGAGGAAGCACATGAATAATTTCTTCACCCGGAAGCATTACAAGTTTATAAACTTGTTTTTCTAGAGTATCAAGATCTTCTTCACTTATTACTTCTTCAGCATTAGGACGCGTTATATAATCACTATGCTGCAAGCTTCTAATATGTTGTCCCGCAATTCCTACAACTGCTTCTGTAATTTTAATTCCAGAAACTGCAATTGCCTCATCTACTGCTAATTGAATAGATTGAATAGTTTGAGTTATATTATTTACCACACCACGGTGTACACCTAAACTTTTAGCTTTACCTATACCAAGCAACTCAATTTTTCCGTATTCATTTCTACGGCCAATCATAGCAACAATCTTGGTTGTTCCTATATCTAAACCAACTGAAATATCATTGTGTTCCATATTCTAACTCTTTTGTACAGACAACTTGGTTGTTGTATTTTAAATTTATTGATGCGTATTTTTTAATTGAATTATCAACCATAGTTTTGCTATAAAATGATCTAAGGTTTTTAAATTTTTTATTTAAATTTTCAATTTTCCCTATATATATTTTTTGTTCACCTATTCTTGTTTCTAAAATAAACTCATTATTCGGCGTTTTTTCAATTCCAATAATCTGTTCTTTCAAAAAATCATCACTTAAAATAGTTGAAACTAATTGATGTATTTCATCGTTATTTTCCTCCTTAATATTTCCAGAAACTATGATAACTCTAGCAGAGTGATTACCTGACAAAGGCATCCTTGTAGCTTGTTTATCAATATAATAACTTTCAGAATTAGTTATAACTCTTGCAATAGGAGTTCGTTGTTTAATTTTTGTTTTAAGCGTGCCATTAACCGTTAAAAATATAACCGCATTCTCTACCATGGGGTGTGATAGCAAATTAGATTCTAATTTATGTAAATCTATAACAGATTTTGCCTTATTTTTAATTGGTTTTCCATTTTGTATTAACATTTTATTAACCATCTGATAATTCATAAAAAGGTTCTCTCCTTTTTCAAATTCAATATCAATTTCACCTACCTTAACATCGTTGTTTTTATGGTTGGAAAATCCATATAAAAACCCAACTAAGGCAATTAAAAGCACTCCTTTTATGTAGTTCCAGTTAATTTTCAATGGTTAATTTATTTTTTATAACATTTACTAATTCTCCAATATCACCAGCTCCAATCATTACAATAACCTGAGCTTTAGACTTTAACACATTTTCAACCAAATTTTCTTTGGTTGAAATTTGTTTATTTTCAATAGTTACTTTACGCAACAACCAGCTTGAAGTTACTCCTTCAATTGGCAATTCTCTTGCCGGATAAATATCTAGTAAAATCAATTCATCAAAACAAGATAAACTCGCCGCAAAATCATCTATAAAATCTCTAGTTCTACTAAACAAATGCGGTTGAAATATTCCTAATATTTTTTTAGCTGGATACATTTCTCTTACTGAACTTACTACAGCATTAATTTCTGTTGGATGATGAGCATAATCATCAATTAAAACTAGATTTTCAGTATTTATTTTATATGAAAATCGTCTTTTTATACCTTTAAATGAAAGTAAAGCCTTAGCAATGACCTGTAATGATATTCCAAAACTATTTGCCATTGCTAAAGCTGCCACTGCATTTAGAACATTATGTTTTCCCGGTAAGGTTATTTTAATGTTTTTGAAATATTCTAATGGAGTTTGAACATCAAAAATATAAGCCCCATCTTTTATTTGAATATTTTTAGCATCAAAATCTGCATCTTCTTCAATTCCAAAAGTTTTAGCTTCTATTGGTAATCCTTTTCTAACTATTAAGGTGTCTGAAACTAAATTTCCAAAATCTTTAAACGATTTTTCTAATTCTGAATGATCACCATAAATATCTAAATGATCAGCATCCATAGAAGTAATACAAGCTATATTTGGTGAAAGCCTTAAAAAAGACCTGTCAAATTCATCAGCCTCCACTACCGTTACTTCACTTCCTCCTAAAATTAGATTTGATTTGTAATTTTCTGAAATTCCACCTAAGAAAGAAGTTGAATTAACACCTGCTTCTTTTAAAATATGGCCTAAAATTGTAGATGTTGTAGTTTTTCCATGGGTTCCTGCAACAGCTAAACAAATAGAATTTTTTGTTATTTCACCTAAAATCTCTGACCTTTTTAAAACTTTGAAATTATTATCAATAAAATAATTTAATTCTGAATGGTTTTTAGGAACTGCCGGTGTATAAATTATAATGGTATTTTGACTGTTTTTAAAATCTGCAGGAATTAAATTGATCGAATCTTCAAAATGAATTTGCATTCCTAATTTTTCAAGAGACTTGGTTATTTCCGTTGGCGTTTTATCATACCCAGCAACATTTTTTCCATTGCTGTTAAAATAACTCGCAATAGAACTCATACCGATTCCTCCGATACCTACAAAATAAATATTATGAATGTTTTCTAAATTCAAATCAATTAACTATTAAATTTTCAATTTCCCTAACTATATCTTTTGTTGCATTTGGCAAGGCCAATTTTTTAATATTTTTACTTAATTTTTTTTGCAAACTCACATCTCTTAACAACTCATTAATAGTTGTTTGAAACATATGTAACTCAGACTCTTTTAAAAGTATAGCTGCTTCATTGTTTACAACTGCCAATGCATTTTTTGTTTGATGATCTTCAGCTACATTTGGTGACGGGATAAACAAAACTGGTTTTCCTACAATACATAATTCTGAAATAGAACTTGCCCCAGCTCTACTAATTAAAATATCTGCAGCAGCATAGGTTAAATCCATTCTATTTAAAAACGCATAGGTTTGAACTCCTTCTAATTCATCGTATTTCTTAAACTCTTCATAATACAACTTCCCTGTTTGCCAAATTACCTGAACATTATTAGCCACTAACAAATTTATATGAGCTTCAATTAAATTATTTATAGCTCTTGCACCCAAACTTCCACCAATAATTACAAGTGTTTTTTTATCTTTATTTAATTTGAAATATTTTAAAGACTCTTCTCTTTTACTTTCAATATCTAACAAATCCTGACGTACTGGATTTCCTGTTTTTAAAATTTTATCAATTGGGAAAAATCGGTCTAAGTCATCATACGCTACACAAATTTTATCAGCTTTTTTACCCAATAATTTATTAGTTATTCCAGGGTAAGAATTTTGTTCTTGTATTAATGTTTTTATACCTTTTAAATTAGCAACAAATAATGTTGGTCCGCTTGCAAAACCACCAGTACCAATTACAATATTTGGCTTGAATTTTTTAATGATTTTATAAGCATTCCATAAACTGCTAATTAGCTTCAGCGGAAATGCTAAATTTTTTAATGTTAATTGCCTTTGTAGTCCAGAAATCCATAATCCTTTAATTTCATAACCCGCCTTTGGCACCATTTCCATTTCCATCCTATCATTTGCGCCTACAAACAAAAATTTAGCTTCAGGATATTTAACCTTTAGCTCATTTGCTATAGATACCGCAGGATATATATGACCTCCTGTGCCACCTCCACTTAATATGATATTAACCGATTGCTTCATGTAAAATATCTAAAGGGTTTTCTTCATTTTCTGTTCTTGTCACTTTTTCATTATTCGCAGTAACACTTAATATTATTCCTATTGCAAGACAGGTCATCCAAATGGATGTACCTCCACTACTAATTAAAGGCAGAGTTTGTCCAGTAACAGGAAATAAATTTACTGCCACAGCCATGTTAATTATTGCTTGAAAAATAATAGGTAATCCAACCCCTATGATTAAAAGGGTTGCAAATATAGTTGTTGCTTTTTTGGATGCAATAATAATTCTAATTAATAAAAAGAAATAGCATAAAATAACTACCAAAGCTCCTATTAAACCAAACTCCTCTACAATAATTGCAAAAATAAAATCTGATGAAGACTGTGGTAAAAAGTTTTTTTGAACACTTTTACCAGGACCTCTTCCTTGAATTCCTCCACTTGCTATTGCTATTTTTGCTTTTTCAACCTGGTAACCTTCTACCTCATCCGAATTAGAGAAATTCTCAACACGACTAATCCAAGTATCTACCCTATTTGGTAATACTCCTGGAAATGCTTTAGCAGTTAACACAAATAGCAACAAAAACATTAAACCAATCCCCAAAACTGTTGCAATGTACTTTATTGGATATCCCCCTATAAAGACTATCAATAAAGTCATTGAAAAAATAATGGCAGTAGTTGAAAAATTAGCTGGTAATATGAGCATTAATGTTATCGCTACAGGAACCCATAGCTTTAACATGCTTTCCTTAAAAACAATGACTTTATCCTTATTTTGAGCTAAATATCTTGACACATAAATCATTAATATCAATCCCGCTAAAGTGGAAGTTTGAAAACCAATTCCAATAAATGGAATTTGAATCCATCTACTTGCATTAGCTCCTCCAATCGTAGTTCCTTTTGCTAAAGTGTACACAAGTAATAAAATTACTAAAGGAAGCATTAATACCGAGCCACCACTAAAATACTTGTAAGGAATTTTATGAACTCCATAAATAATTAAAAAACCAAAAACTAATAAAATTGCATGCTTAAATAAATGAAACGTTGTTGTACCATTATTAGCTACATAAACCAAATTGGTACTTGCACTATAAATTGGTAAAAACGATAAGATAGCCATAAAACCAACTACGGCCCATATAGCTAAATCACCTTTAATATTTTTAAACAATTTATCCATTTATAACTCTCTTACAGCTTGTTTAAATTTATTACCTCTATCTTCATAATTATCAAATAAATCAAAACTTGCACAAGCAGGTGACAACAATACAGTATCTCCTTTTTCAGCAATTTTATAAGCTACTTTCACAGCTTCTTCTGCTCCAGCGGTTTCAACAATTAAATCAACCACATTTTGAAATGATTGCACTATTTTTTGATTTTCTAATCCAAGGCAAATAATTGCTTTTACTTTTTCCCTAACCAATGGCATTAAATCCATATAATCGTTTCCTTTATCAACACCTCCAACAATCCAAACTGTTGGTGTTTTCATACTATCTAATGCATAAAAAGTTGCATTTATATTAGTTGCTTTCGAATCGTTAATATATTGAACTCCATTAATTTTTAGAACTTCTTCCAAACGATGTTCAGCACCTTCAAAATCCTCTAAACTCTCTCTAATTGAATTACTTCTTACTTTTAATAATGAAGATGCCATAGCTGCTGCCATTGCATTTTTAGCATTATGTTTGCCTTTTAGAGCTAAAGTTGATATACTCATTATTTTCTCTTTAGTTTTATAGTTAACTATTATGTCATTTTCCTTTATATAAACTCCTTGTTCCAATTCCTTTTCTAATGAAAATGGCAGCAAAGTAGCTTTCACTTTATTATTCTTCAACCAATTTGTAATAACAACATCATCTGCATCATAAATTAAAAAATCATTTTCCGTTTGATTTTCAGTAATTCGAAATTTTGAATTGATATAATCTTCATATTTATAATTATATCTGTCTAAATGATCGGGAGAGATATTCGTTAAAATTGCGATGTGAGGCACAAAATTTACGATCCCATCAAGCTGAAAACTACTTAACTCAAGCACATGAATATCGAAATTTTCTTCAGCAACCTGCTGAGCAAAACTTTCTCCAATATTCCCACCCATTCCAACATTTAAACCTGCTTTCTTCAAAACATGATTTATCAACATAGTGGTCGTTGTTTTTCCGTTAGAACCTGTTATTCCAATTACTACCCCATTTGTAAATTGTGCTGCAAATTCAATTTCAGATATTACAGGAATTCCCTTTTCCTTTAAAGCAACCACTAAAGCTACCTTATCAGGAATTCCTGGACTTTTCATCACCACATCTGCTTCAAATATTTTTGATTCGGTATGCTTTCCTTCTTCAAATAGAATGTCATTATTTAAAAGAACTTCTTTATATTTTTTTGCAATTGATCCTTTATCAGAAACAAGAACATTATATCCCTTTTGTTTTCCCAGAATAGCCGTTCCTACTCCGCTTTCTCCAGCACCAAGAACTACTAAATTCATTTATCTCAGTTTTAAGGTTACTATTGTTAATACCGCCAACATGATTCCAACAATCCAAAATCTGGTTACAATTTTACTTTCATGATATCCTGATTTTTGGTAATGATGATGTAGCGGAGACATTTTAAAAATTCGTCTTCCTTCTCCAAACTTTTTCTTAGTGTATTTAAAATAACTCACCTGAAGAATTACCGATAAATTCTCAACCAAAAAGATCCCTGCTAAAATTGGAATTAATAATTCTTTACGAACCGCAATTGCCAGTACAGCAATAATACCGCCAATGGTTAAACTTCCAGTGTCTCCCATAAAAACCTGAGCAGGATATGTATTATACCATAAAAACCCAACCAACGCCCCTACAAATGCAGCTATAAAAATGGTCATTTCACCAGAGTTTGGAATATACATTACATCCAAATAATTAGCGAAAATAATGTTCCCTGAAACCCAAGCGAAAATACCTAATGTTAGCACTATTATTGCCGAAGAACCAGCAGCCAAACCGTCAATCCCATCAGTTAAATTTGCGCCATTTGAAACTGCTGTAATAATAAAAATTACTATAGGAATAAAAATAATCCAAGCGTAATCCTTCAATCCATTACCAAAAGCATCTAAAGCATTGGAATATTCAAGTTCATTATTTTTAAAAAATGGAATAGTTGTTTTTGTAGATTTTTTTGCTTCACCAAATAAAACCGGAGTTCCATTTTCAGTTACGTATTGAAATTTTGCAGGTAATTTTTCTTTCATAGTTACACCTGGGTGAAAATATAGCATAGAACCTACAAAAATCCCCAATGTTACCTGGCCAAGAATTTTAAATCTTCCTTTTAAACCCTCTTTATCCTTTTTAAATATTTTAATATAATCATCAACAAAACCAATGGCGCCCATCCATAAAGTTGTGACAACCAATAACACTATGTAAACATTGTCAACTTGAGAGAATAACAAAACCGGTATAAGTGTTGCCAAAATTATAATTACACCTCCCATTGTAGGAGTTCCTGCTTTTTCAGACTGACCTTGTAAACCCAAATCTCTAACTGATTCACCTACCTGCTTATATTGTAAATAATTTATAATTCTTTTACCATAAATTGTAGAGAAAAGCAATGACACTATAAAAGCTAATGCAGAACGAAAGGAAATATATTGAAACAATCCTGCTCCGGCAATATCAAAATGTTTATCTAAGTATTCAAATAAATAATATAACATACTTCTAACTTTTTATCTCCTTTAATAATGCAGTGATTTTCTCCAAATCGTCGAAATGAGCTCTCACTCCCTTAACCTCTTGATAGGTTTCATGACCCTTACCAGCAATTAATATTATATCTCCCTTTTTCGCGAGTTTTGTTGCTGTTTTAATTGCTTGCTCCCTATCTAATATGGATAGTGTTTTTTTAAAATTTTGAGGTTCTACACCTCCTTCAATTTCATTTAAAATCACTTGCGGATCTTCACTTCTTGGATTATCTGAAGTGAAAATTACCTGTGTACTTAATTGAGATGCTATACGCCCCATAACAGGACGTTTAGCCTTATCTCTATCACCACCGCATCCCACAACGGTTATTACTTGTTCGTTTCCAGTTCTAATATCATTAATCGTTTCTAACACATTTTTTAAAGCATCGGGTGTATGCGCATAATCAATAATTGCTGTTACACCATCTTTTGAAGTTAAATGCTGAAATCTTCCACTCACACTTTCCAATTCACTAATTATGGTAAGCGCCTCCGTAGATTGTAACCCTAATAAATCGGCCACACCATAAACAGCCAGCAAATTGTAAGCGTTAAAACTTCCTGTTAATTTTGTCCAAACTTCACTTCCATTTATATTCAACAATAATCCAGAAAACTGATATTCTAAAATTTTAGCTTTATAATCAGCCATTGTTTTCAGGGCATATGAATATTTCTTTGCTTTTGTATTTTGAAGCATTACATCTCCATTTTTATCATCGATATTAACTAGCGCGAATGCACTTTTAGGTAGCGAATCAAAAAATATTTTTTTCACATCTCTATACTCTTTAAATGTATTGTGATAATCTAAATGGTCGTGTGTTAAATTAGTAAAAACCCCACCTTCAAATTCCAACCCCAAGGTTCTTTTTTGATGAATACCATGTGAACTAACCTCCATAAAACAATAATCTACACCAGCATCAACCATTTCATTTAAATATTTATTAATAATTAATGAATTTGGTGTTGTATGAGTAGCCTCATATTGTTGGTTGTCAACTAAAATTTTAACTGTTGATAACAACCCCGATTTAAAACCTGCCTTTTGAAATAATTTATATAAAAGAGAAGCAATTGTTGTTTTTCCGTTTGTACCGGTTACTCCAACCAATTTTAATTTTGATGAAGGATTATCATAGAAATTTGAAGCCATTAAAGCTAAAGCTTCATCAGAATTTTTAACTTGAACATACGTAATATTTTCAAGTATATTCTCAGGAAATTCTTGACAAACAATTACAGTAGCACCTAATTCTATAGCTTTATCTATAAATTTATGACCATCAAAAACCATTCCTTTTTGCGCTACAAATATACTTGATGGTTTTACTTTTCTAGAATCAAATTCCAAATTACCAACCAGTAAGTTTGTACTACCTTGAATTGCAGTTACGGCTACTTTATATAATATGTCTTTAACTAATTTCAATTAAGATAATTTTATTATAATTGTTGTTCCTTTAATTATTTTTTCACCTTCATTTATAGATTGATCAACTACCTTTCCGTCACCTTCAAAATTTACTTTTAACCCTAAATTTTCAAGTAATGATATAGCATCCATACCTGCCATTCCTTTAACATCTGGAATTAAATTATATTCCTTGCTAGCATTAACATAGTAAGCATCAAAGTCTTTTTCTAAACTTGTAAATTTTGGCATTTCCTGATCAATTTCATTAATGATATGATTTGACGAGTAAATTTTTTGTGCAATATCTTTAAATACAGGTCCTGAAACATCAGCCCCATAATATCCTTTTTCAAGGTTCGGTTTATGAATTACCACAATACAAGAGTATTCCGGATTTTCAGCAGGAAAATAACCCGTAAAGGATGAAATATATTTTCTATCCGCTTCCCATTCAGCTCTATTACCATATTCCGTTCTTGCAGTCCCCGTTTTACCTGCCATAGAAAAATTTTCTGAATATAATTTTTCACCTGTTCCTCTACGAACAACATTTTTAAGAACTTCCTGCACTTTTTTAATTGTTTCCATCGAACAAATTGAAGGATTAATCACAGTTTTCCCGAATGATTCTACATGTTTATCCCAAGTTCTAATTTCCTTTACAAACAATGGCTTTACCATTTCACCATTATTAGCAATTGCGTTATAAAACGTTAATATTTGTAGCGGAGTTAATCTTAAATTATACCCATAAGCAATTGAAGGCAACGCATTTTTACTCCATTTTTTATCACCAGGAGCAGGAATTTCCGGTTCCCCCTCTCCTTTAATTGGCAAACCAAGTGTGGTATTTAAATTCATTTTCTCTAAAATATTAATGAATTTTACCGGGTTGTTTCCAAAACTTTCTTCTATGAATCTTGCAAATGCAATATTAGAAGAAACCTCCAAAGCTCTTGCTGCAGAAATTTTTCCATACCCACCATGTTTAGCATCATTAATATACCTTCCATACATTTTATACCTTCCTTCACCTGTATCAACTATAGTACTTGTATCTATAACTTTTGCTTCTAAAGCAGCCACAAAAGCCATTAATTTAAAAGAAGATCCAGGTTCGTGAGATTCTCCTACGGCATAATTTAAACGCTCGTAATATTTACCTCTTGTGTTTCTTCCCAAATTTGAAATAGCCTTTACCTCACCTGTTTTCGTTTCCATTACCACAACACATCCGTGATCAGCATCAAAAATTTCCAATTGTCTTAATAAAGAATGATGTGCAATATCTTGTATATTAACATCGATAGTAGTTACAATATCATTCCCATTTACAGGCTCCACTTCGTTATTATCGTTTATGGGTTTCCATTGCCCTTTTGCAATTTTCTGCTTTAACCTATACCCATTTTTTCCTATCAAATAATCTCTAAAAGCTCCTTCTAACCCCGGAGCTCCTCTATGATCATCATAACCAATAGTTCGTTCCGCTACTCTACCAAGAGGATGAGCCCTTACAGTTGATTGCTCAGCTATAAAACCTCCTTTATACATTCCCAAATTAAAAATTGGAAAATTTCGAACAGCCATATAATCAGAATAACCTAACCCTTTGGCTATAAATAAATATCTGTTTTTTCTATTTCGGGATTTCCTTATTTTATTTTCCCAGCTTGAAGCAGACTTTCCAAACTTTTTTGAGAGCGCAATTGACAACTCTCTAATATTTTTTTCAAATACATTAGCCTCAACCGTATAAGCATCCATTCTTATTTCATACTGAGACATTGAAGTTGCCAGCAAACTTCCATCTGTTGAAAAAACACTTCCTTTATTAGCAAAAATTGTATCATTACGTAAAGTCAGCTGCTCAGAAAGTTTTCTGTATTTTTCACCATCTGCAAATTGAATATCAGCAAGCCTTGCAACAATGGCAATCAACAATAATGTGACAACCACAAATACAATGTATAGTTTACTTAATATGCCCTTTTTTGTAGCAGCCAATTTTTTATTTTTTAGAGGTTACTCTTATTAATTGAGGTGGGTTTTCACTTGGTTTCAAATCAAGACTAATCACTTTTTTACGGATTGATGATTCAAGTTTCATTCCCATTGAAATTGTTCTTACATCAACAAATTCAGCTCTTTTCTCCTGAATTTCCTTATTTAATTGAGTGATTTTCATCACCTTCTTATCTGCACTATGTGAGCTTGCAATAATTAACAACATTAGAAAAACTATGAACAATAAAAATTTCCAATTCTTAAAGGAATCTTCACTTATTAAAAAGTTCCCTTTTAATACTCCATATACTTTTTCTTTGAATGTTGACATTATTTTAATGTTGCTATTCTAAGCTTAGCACTTCTTGCTCTATTATTTTTCTTCACCTCTTGAAATGAAGGAATAATCATTTTACCAATAGTTTTCATTGGAACACTAATATTCCCATAAAAATCTTTCACAGGCTCACCTTCAAACAATCCCGTTTTCATAAATCTTTTCACTAACCTATCTTCCAATGAATGATACGATATCACACTTAATCTTCCATCTGCATTTAAAACCTCAGGAATTTGCAATAAAAACTCTTTTAAAACTTCTATTTCTTGATTCACTTCAATTCTAATTCCTTGAAAAATTTGAGCCAATATTTTATGCTCTACAGATTTCGGAACAAATTCAGCTAACACTTCTTTTAACTCAAAACTTGTTTTTATAGCTTTTTCAGATCTCGCTTCTACAATTTTTTTTGCAATTGCTTTCGCATTACGCAACTCACTATACTGAAACAACACATTGCTCAGCTTTTCTTCGTCATAGGTATTAACAACTTCATAAGCTGATAATTCTCCCGACTGATTCATTCTCATATCCAAATCAGCATCGAAACGAGTAGAAAAACCTCTCTCAGCTTCATCGAATTGATGAGACGAAACCCCTAAATCAGCTAAAACACCATCCACTTTTTTAACACCATAAAAACGTAAATACCTTTTTATATGTCTAAAATTCTGAGGAATCAATGTAAACCTTTCATCATCAATTTCATTTCTTTTAGCATCAGCATCCTGATCAAAACCAAAAAGCTTTCCATTTTCATTCAATCTAGAAAGTATTTCTTTTGAATGACCACCCCCACCAAAAGTTACATCAACATAAATACCATCCGGTTTAATATTTAAACCATCAACACTTTCTTTTAACAATACGGGATTATGATATTCCATCTTCAGTTTCATTTAAATTACCCATTACATCTTCAGCTAAATCTCCAAAATTAACAGCAGCATCATCAATAGCCTTTTCATACTTCTCTTTATCCCAAATTTCAATAATATTAACTGCTGAAGAAAAGACTACATTTTTTGTAATTTCAGCAAACACTTGCAAATCTTTAGGAATTAATAACCTGCCCGAACCATCTAACTCAACAATTTTTACTCCTGCTGTAAACCTTCTAATAAAGTCATTATTCTTTTTTACAAACCTGTTAAGTTTATTAACTTGAGCCATTACAATATTCCATTCAGACATTGGATACAACTCTAAACATGGCTCAAATACAGACCGTTTCAGCACAAAGCCATCTTGTAACATTGGCAAAAGTTGCTTCTTTAACGCCGAGGAAAGTACTATTCTCCCCTTAGCATCAGCCTTGCCTTCATATGTTCCAATTATATTTACCATTGCGCTTTGATATGAATTCAAAAATATAAATTTTTTCCCACATTTTTCCACTTTCACCCACTTTGTTGATAACTTTTACCACCACTCCTCGATTTTAGGCTATTTTTTTGAAAAACAGACGTTTATATTTTAAAATGTTTGAGTTTATAAAAAATCATTATTTTAGAAAAAAAAGCTACCTTTGTGGTTAGCTTTAAAATCATTTTTAATGAGCAATAATCTTAGAAAAGAAGGAAAATTTAGTTATATAGAAGCAGGTGAAGGGCAACCAATTATTGTACTTCATGGTCTTATGGGTGCCCTAAGTAATTTTGAAGGGGTTTTTAACTATTTTTCGAAAAATGGATATAAAGTTTTAATTCCTGAATTACCAATTTATTCATTGCCTCTTTTAAAGACAAATGTTAAGAACTTGTCGAAATTTTTAAAAGAGTTTATGGAATACAAAAACATCGAAAAAGCTGTTTTAGTTGGAAACTCTCTTGGAGGTCATATCGCATTATATTTTACCAAATTAAATCAAAAAAACGTTGCAGGACTAGTTTTAGCAGGTAGTTCTGGATTATACGAAAAATCTCTAGGAGATACTTATCCAAAAAGAGGTAATTATGAGTATATTAAAACAAAAACGGAAGAAGTTTTTTACGATCCAAAAGTAGCTACTAAAGAGGCTGTTGATGCAATTTACTCATCTGTAAATGATCGTAGTAAAGTTATTAAAACGCTTGCTATTGCGAAAAGTGCTATTAGACATAATATGGCTAAAGACTTACCCGACATGAAAATACCCGCTTGTATTATTTGGGGAAAAAATGATACGGTTACACCACCTGAGGTAGCAGTAGATTTTGAAAGATTACTTCCTGATGCTAATCTTTTTTGGGTTGACAAATGTGGTCATGCACCTATGATGGAGCACCCAGAATTATTCAATTCTTTACTTGAAGGCTGGTTAAAAGATAGAAATCTATAAATAATGATAATTAAAACAGCTGATTTTGTAATTAGCAATACGAAAGTTGAAAGATGTCCCAAGGATCAACTACCTGAATATGCCTTTATAGGTCGTTCAAATGTAGGTAAATCTTCTTTGATTAATATGCTTACGGGCTTTAGTAAACTTGCCAAAACTTCAGGAAGACCTGGAAAAACTCAACTTATAAACCACTTTAAAATAAATAACAATTGGTTTTTAGTAGATTTACCGGGTTATGGTTACGCAAAAGTTTCAAAAACAATTCGTCAAACATTTCAAGAATTTATTAAAGATTATTTCTTAAAACGAGAGCAATTGATTTGCACTTTTGTTTTGGTAGATTCACGCCACGAACCTCAAAAAATAGACCTCGAATTTATGGAGTTTTTAGGTGAAAATGGTATTGCTTTCTGTATTGTATTCACAAAATCTGACAAATTAAAATTATCTCAATTAAACAGGAATATTCAGGTTTACAAAAAAATTATGACAAGTACTATTTGGGAATCCATGCCTAAATATTTTACTACCTCTGCTACTGATGCTTCTGGAAAAGAAGAAGTTCTTTCTTACATAGATGAATTAAATGAAAATATGATTGAAAACATTTAAAAATGGCTTCAACCAAAAACAATCTTAACATATTATTTGAGGACAATCACCTTATTATTATAAACAAACAATCGGGTGATATTGTACAAGGCGATAAAACTGGAGACACTCCTTTAAGTGAAATTGTTAAAGAATACATTAAGGATAAATACAATAAGCCAGGGAACGTATTTTTAGGGGTTGTTCACAGACTTGATAGACCTACTACAGGTGTTGTTGTTTTTGCAAAAACATCAAAAGCTTTAGAACGTTTTAATAAAATGTTACGAGATAAAAAGGTAAACAAAACTTATTGGGCGGTAGTTAAAAACAAACCAAATAAATTAGAAGACACACTTACTGGTTATTTACGTAAAAACCCTAAGAACAACAAATCTACATCTTATTCGTCTGAAATTGAGGGCAGTAAAAAAGCAATTCTTCATTACAAAACTTTAAAATCATTAGACAATTATCATTTATTGGAAGTTGATTTAGAAACAGGCCGTCACCACCAAATTAGATGCCAGTTAGCTGCTATTGGATCACCAATAAAAGGCGATTTAAAGTATGGTTTTGATAGAAGCAATAAAGATGCAAGTATACATTTACATGCTCGTAAAATTGAATTTATTCACCCTGTTACCAATGAAAATATTTTAGTAATTGCTCCAACTCCCAACGATGTTATTTGGGCTGCTTGTAATTAAATTAAACTTTATTTTTCTTTTTTACTATTTCATCCAAACATAAATTCCCAACACTGCCTTTATGGGTGTGCACAATATTTTTATCTGGATTAAAAGTACCTTCATTTATATTTTTTCCAACAATTTTATACGCATCTCTAAACGGTACTCCGCTCAAAACAAATTTATTAACCTCCTCAACACTAAATAAATACAAGTATCTATCATCTTCAATAATCGTGGTGTTTACTCGAATATTTTTTAATGAATATGTAAGCATTTCTAAACAAGATTTTAAAGTTGAAAATGAAGGAATTAACCCTTCTTTCAGTAATTGCAAATCTCTATGATATCCACTTGGTAAATTATTTGTAATTAAAGTAAACTCATATGGTAATGCCTGTAATTTGTTGCACTTCCCTCTAATTAATTCAAAAACATCCGGATTTTTTTTGTGAGGCATTATGCTCGAACCAGTTGTTAATTCATCAGGAAAAGAGATGAAGTTAAAATTTTGACTCATATATAAGCAAATATCCATACTCATTTTTGATAAAGTACTTGCCACAGAACTTAATGCAAAGGAAACCGATTTTTCTAATTTACCTCTTCCCATTTGGGCTGCTACAGAGTTAAATTTCAAGGTTTCAAAATTTAATAATTTAGTAGTTTCATCTCTGTCAATTGGAAATGAACTTCCATAACCGGCTGCAGAACCTAATGGATTTTGATCAGCTACTTTGTACGCCGCTTTTAAAAAATACATATCATCTATCAACGTTTCCGCATACGCAGAAAACCACATTCCAAATGATGATGGCATTGCTACCTGCAAATGCGTATAACCCGGTAATAAAACATCTTTATATTGTTCTGCCAATGAAATCAATAAATCAAACAAATCATCAACTTCACTATTAATTTCATTTAAGGCGTCTTTTAAATACAAGTGAACATCTACTAAAACCTGGTCATTTCTTGAGCGAGCAGTATGAATTTTTTTACCTGTATCACCAAGCTTTTCAGTTAACAAAAATTCTATTTTAGAATGAACATCTTCAAAAGAATCTTCAATTGTAAAACTACCTTTCTCAATTGTTTTTAAAATAACATTTAATTCTTTTTCCAAAGAAGCAATTTCATTAATTGTTAGCAAACCTATTTTATGTAACATTTTAGCGTGAGCTAAATTTCCAATTACATCATATTTTGCTAAAATTAAATCTAACTCTCTATCGTTACCAACAGTAAATAAATCTATTTTTTTATCGGTTGAAAATCCTTTATCCCAAAGTTTCATTTTTTACTGTTTTATTTTATACTATTTCGTTTAATATCCTGATATACAAATCAATTCCCACCTCAATTTCATTTAAAAAAATAAATTCATCTGCTGTATGGGAGCGTAAGCTTTGCCCTGGCCCCAATTTTAAAGACGGACAACTTAATACCGATTGATCTGAAAGTGTTGGTGAACCATAGGTTTCCCTTCCTAATTTAAGTCCTGCCTGAACAATTGGGTGCTCTTTTCGAATAGAAGATGAATTTAAACGTAAGGATCTTGGGCCAACTTCAGATTTCACATTAGATTGAATAATATCAAACACTTCCTGATTGCTATATGCATCAGTAACTCTTACATCTACAACAAATTTACAACTTGCTGGTATTACATTATGTTGACTTCCCGCTTCTATTTGAGTAACGGTCATTTTTACTTTCCCTAAAGTTTCTGAAAGTTTAGGAAACTCATAATTTTGAAACCACTGAATATCTTTTATTGCATTATAAATAGCATTATCTGCAATTCCGTGCGCAGCGTGTCCTGCCGTTCCTTTTGCTTCACAATTTAACACCATTAATCCTTTTTCAGCAATCGCTAAATTCATTAATGTTGGCTCACCTACTATGGCAAAATCAATTTCTGGTATAATTTTCAGCATGCTATTTAAACCATTTGGCCCTGAGTTTTCTTCTTCAGCTGAGGCTACAATAACAATGTTGTAATTCAAATTTTCTTTATTATAAAAATAAGTAAATGCCGCTATTAACGAAACCAAACAACCTCCCGCATCATTACTTCCTAAACCATATAATTTTCCATCTTCAACATCTGGACTTAAAGGATTACGCGTATATCCTTTATTTGGTTTTACAGTATCATGATGTGAGTTTAATAAAATTGTTTTTTTAGATGTATCGAAATATTTATTTATTGCCCAAACATTATTTTTTTCTCTTTTAAAAATAATATTATTATTAGAAAACCATTGTTCAATTAAAAGCGCCGTTTCATTCTCTGCTCCAGAAAAGGATTGAGTAGAAATTAAATTTTTAAGCAATTCAATCGCTTCTTTTGTTAGTTGATTTATCATTATGTTAAACTTAACGTTGTATAGAATTTACTGGAGCTCTTTATTAATGATGCATCTCCAATTTTCACTTTTTTTACTCCTAATTTTAATGCATTAAAACAATTATGAAGTTTGGGAAGCATTCCTTCAGAAATAATTCCAGCGGCAATAAGCTGCTCATATTTTTCCAAATTAATTGTTGCTATTACTGAATCCTTATCTTCAATTGTTGACAAAACTCCTTTCAATTCAAACACAAAATTCACCTCTACTTCGTACAAATCACTCATTGCTATTGAAATTTCTGAAGCTATCGTATCTGCATTTGTATTTAACAACTGTCCATTTTTATCGTGAGTAATCGCACAAAAAACAGGGATAACATTATGTTGCAATAGCGTATTTAAAAAATCAGAATTTACCGAATCAACATCTCCTGCAAAACCATAATCCACCTCCTTTACAATTCGTTTGTGAGCTACAATACAATTTGCATCTGCACCAGATAAACCAATAGCATTACAATTATATTTTTGTAATTGAGCCGTCATTTTTTTATTCAACAAACCTGCGTACACCATTGTTACAACTTCTAAAGTTTCAGAATCTGTAACACGACGACCATCTATCATTTTTGGAACCAAACCCATAGCCGAAGAAATTTCTGAAGCTCTTTTACCTCCACCATGAACTAATATTTTTGGTCCTTCCAGTGCCGCAAAATCGGATAAAAATGAAGTCAAAGAACTATCATTATTAATTACATTACCTCCTATCTTTACTATTTTTAATGTTTGTTTTTTCATTTAACTCTTTTTAAAAAACACAATCTATAAGTGGAATTTTTTGTATAGTATCTTGTTTAGTTCAATATAATTAATCTCTATTTTCTAATATTTTTTTCAATACAATTTGCGCTGCATAGGTTCTGTTCTTTGCCTGCTGAATAACAATTGAATTTTCAGAATCTATTACCTCATCGGCAACAATTACATTTCTTCGAACTGGTAAACAATGCATAAATTTAGCCTTATTTGTAAGCTTCATTTTTTCTGCTGTAATCATCCAATCAGTACTTGTATTTGCTACTTTCCCGTAATCTTTAAATGAACTCCAGTTCTTAACATAAACAAAATCAGCATTTTTAAACGCTTTTTCCTGATTGTATTCAATAGTTGAATTTTTAGTTATTTCCGGGTCTAACTCATAGCCTTCAGGATGCGTTATTACAAACTCAGTATCTTGCAATTGCATCATTTCTATAAATGAATTTGCAACTGCATGTGGTAAAGATTTTGGATGCGGTGCCCAAGACAACACAACTTTGGGTTTTAAAGAAGTTTTAAATTCTTCCATCGTAATTGCATCGGCCAAAGCCTGCAACGGATGCCTAATTGCGCTTTCCATATTTACAACAGGAATACCCGCATATTTTTTAAAGCTATTTATCACAATTTCAGCTTTATCCTTTTCTTTATCAGTTAATGATGCAAAAGCTCTAATAGCAATAATATCACAATATTGTGCAATCACTTTTGCCGCTTCCTTAACGTGCTCAGATTTATTCTGATTCATAATTGTCCCCTCTTCATATTCCAATTCCCAACCTTCAACACCAAAATTCATAACAATTACATTCATCCCCAAGTTTTGTGCAGCCTTTTGAGTACTTAATCGGGTCCTTAAACTATTATTAAAAAATAATAGACAAATTGTTCTCCCTTCTCCAAGAGATTTGTTTTGTAATTCATTTTTTTTTAAATCAATAGCTTCCTGAACGGTTTTTTTCAAGCTATCCAAATCATTTATGCTGATGTAATTTTTCATTTATTCGCTTATTAGTAAATTCATTCTTTACGATTTTAACTGTTAAAATTTAGGTTTCATTTAACCTAAATCATTAAAATTATTCATCTAAAAGATCTATTAAAGCATTAATAAAAATATCTATTTGCTCCTTCTTAATACACAAAGGTGGTAGAATTCGCAATAATTTTTTATTATTAGAACCACCAGTGAAAATTTGTTTTTCAAAAATTAACTTTTTCCTAAGCTCTCCTACTTCAAAGTCAAATTCAATACCCAACATTAACCCTTTCCCCTTTACTTTCTTAACTTTAGGAACCTTTTTAATTTCATTCAAAAAATATTGCGAAACTTCATTCACATTATTAATTAGGTTTTCTTTATCAATAATATCTACAACAGAAATCGCGGCTGCACAAGCCAAATGATTCCCCCCAAAGGTTGTTCCTAACATTCCATACTTAGCTTCAATTGCTTCTGAAATTAAAACGCCACCTATTGGGAATCCGTTTGCCATTCCTTTCGCTGTTGTAATAATATCTGGTTGAATATTGTGGTGTTGAAAAGCAAAAAATTCTCCACTTCTACCATAGCCCGATTGAATTTCATCTAAAATCAAAAGCACACCATTTTTATTGCAAATTTGCTGAAGTTCATTAAAAAATACACTTGTTCCTTCATCTAAACCTCCAACTCCTTGAATACCTTCAATTATTACAGCAGCAACATCATTTTTTCCAATTTCATGAATAACCAGTTCAATATCGTTTAAAGGCAAAAAAGTTACCTTTTGCTGAAGGTTTATTGGCGCATTAATACTCGCATTATCTGTAACCGCTACAGCAGCAGATGTACGACCATGAAACGAGTTATTAAAAGAAAGAATTCTACTTTTATTGGTTATAAATGATGCTAATTTTAAAGCGTTTTCATTAGCCTCGGCTCCTGAATTACATAAAAACAAGTTGTAATTTTCGCAACCAGAAATCTCCCCTAATTTTTGAGCTAACTCCTTTTGAAGTGGGTTTTGTATAGAATTAGAATAGAATCCAATTTTATGCAATTGCTCTGATAATCCCTTAATATATTCTGGATGCGTATGACCAATAGATATTACACCATGGCCACCATACAAGTCTAAATATTTTATATTATTTTCATCCCAAACAAACACACCTTCTGCCTTAACAGGGGTTACGTCGTATAAAGGATACACATCAAATAAATTCATTTTTTATATTTTTAAATCTGATTAATTTTTTCGAAAGAAGTTACTAAACCCTTTATTAAAGAAGAGCTTAAACCCTGATGTTCCATTTCATTTAAACCTTCAATAGTACAACCACTTGGAGTGGTTACTTTATCAATTTCCTGTTCTGGGTGACTACCTGACTGAATTAATAAACTGGCAGCCCCTAAACAAGTTTGAACAGATAATTCTTGAGCATCTTTTGCATCAAACCCAAGTTGAATAGCACCTTGAGTAGTTGCTCTTATTAAACGCATCCAAAATGCAATTCCACTGGCACAGATTACAGTTGCAGCTTGCATCAGTCTTTCTTCAATACACATTGTTTTCCCTAAAGAATTAAAAATAGTTTTGGCATACTCGATATTTTCACTTCCCTTTTTATTTGAGCTTAAACAAGTCATTGATTGTCCAACAGAAATTGCTGTATTTGGCATACTTCTAATTATTGCAACCTCATTTCCCAATACTTTTTCAATATCTTCAATTTTTCTTCCTGTTACCACAGAAATTATAGTGTGCTTTTTAGCATCTACAACTTCCTTTATTTCTTCTAAAACAGTAGATAATTGTTTTGGTTGAACAGCAATTATTATAATATCAGAAAACCGAACAGCTCTTTTATTGTCTGTAGAAATCTTAACATTTGGTAATTTCTCCCAAGCACTAAGAGATTCCGTTTCACGCTTAGTTAAATACAGATTTTTAAATTTAAAATTCTTTTGAGTTAAAACTCCAATTGCTATTGAATATCCTAAATTTCCAACTCCTATAATTGCTATTTTCATAATTTTATTTTTTAAAAAGAGTTCGCTTTTAACTTTAACCCTTCAGTTTGGTTTAACCCAAACATTAAATTCATATTTTGAACAGCTTGTCCCGATGCTCCTTTTAATAAATTATCAATTACCGAAGTAATTAATAAGGTGTTTTTATGTTTCTCTAAATGAATAAAGCAATTGTTTGTATTCACCACTTGTTTTAAATGAATTGGTGATTTTGAAATTTTTGTAAAAACTGCATTTTCATAAAAATCATCAAATAATTCAAAAGCTTTTTCTATGTTTTCATCAAACGTTAAGTAGATTGACGCAAAAATTCCCCTGCTAAAATTCCCTCTATTCGGAATGAAAAATAATTCATCAGAAAAATTACCTTGTAACTGAACTAAACTTTCCGAAATCTCTCCTAAATGCTGATGTGTGAAGGGTTTATACAATGAAAAATTATTATCTCTCCAACTAAAATGAGTTGTTGCACTTGTTGAAACTCCTGCTCCAGTTGAACCAGTAGTCGCATTTATATGAATTGATTTATGTAATAAGTTTGCTTTTGCCAATGGCAATAATGCTAACTGTATTGCTGTAGCAAAACAACCTGGATTTGCAATATAATTTGCTGCTTCAATTTTATTTTGCTGAAGTTCTGGTAAACCATACACAAAAGTATTCCCCTGAAAAACCTCATCTTTTTCTAATCTAAAATCATTACTTAAATCAATAATTTTAGTGAATTTTGAAAAGGCATACTGTTCTAAAAACTTTTTAGAATTCCCATGACCTAAGCATAAAAAAAGCACATCTACATTTGTATTTACTTTATTTGTAAATTTTAAATCTATTGAACCTAATAAATCTTCATGTACAGCATAAATAAAATTTCCAGAATTTGAAGTACTATAAACAAAATCCAATTCAACTTGAGAATGATGCACCAACAATCTAATTAATTCGCCTGCCGTATATCCCGCTCCACCAACTATTCCAACTTTAATCATAATTCCGAATTTACACTGTGATAAATTTTATTAGCTGTACCTAATACCTTAATAAATCCTTTTGCTTCATCAGCTGTCCAAGCTTTATTGGTTTCACCATACTCACCAAATTTTGAGTTCATTAAATCATGGTCTGATTCTATTCCATTAATACTGAAATGATATGGTTTTAATGTTACAAAAACTTCACCAGTAACTGTTTTTTGAGAATCGGTTAAAAAAGCCTCTATATTTCTCATTACAGGATCAAAATATTGACCTTCATGTAATAGCATTCCATACCAGTTTCCTAATTGATCTTTCCAATATTGTTGCCATTTCGACAAAACATGTTTTTCCAATGTATGATGAGCTTTTATTGTTATTACCGCCGCTGCAGCCTCAAAACCAACTCTTCCCTTTATTCCAATAATTGTATCACCAACGTGAATATCTCTACCAATAGCATATTTTGAAGCAATCTCTTCTAACTTTAAAATGGTTTTAACTGGTGAATCTATCTCTTCATTTAACCCAACCAATTCACCCTTATTAAAATGAAGTTTCACTTCTATTGGTTCTGTTTTTTCCAATTGACTTGGATATGCACTTTCAGGCAATGGTTTATGAGAAGTTAATGTTTCAACCCCTCCTACACTTGTCCCCCATATTCCTTTATTTATAGAATATCTCGCTTTTTCCCAAGGATATTCTACACCTGCCTTTTTCAAGTATTCTATTTCTTCTTGCCTTGAAAGTTTTAAATCTCTAATTGGTGTTATAATTTCAATTTCTGGTGCAATGGTTTGAAAAATCATATCGAATCTCACTTGATCATTACCCGCACCAGTACTTCCATGAGCAATATATTTTGCACCTACTTTTTTAGCATAATTAACAACCTCAATTGCCTGAAAAACTCTTTCGGCACTCACAGAAAGTGGGTAAGTATTATTTTTAAGTATGTTTCCAAAAACCATATATTTTATAGCTTTTTGGTAATATTTTTCCAAAATATTTTGATTCGTATGAGAGGTCACTCCCATTCCATAAGCCTTTCTCTCAACCTCTTCAAGTTCCTTTATTGAAAAACCACCAGTATTTACAAGTACACTGTGAACTTCTAATTTTAGATCATTTTTTAAATATTTTACGCAAAATGAAGTATCTAAACCTCCACTATATGCTACAACCACTTTATCCATTTTTGTTTACTTTTTTTTAAGAAGCAATGCTTCTTTTATTTTTTTCAATCTGCTTAATACTTTTGAATCGTATTCGTGCCATTTAACCTTTTTACTATTGGTTGGATCAAACAACATTCCTGTACATAAGCACATTTTATGTTCTTTTGATTTTAATATCTCGTAATTTGTACACGTTTGACAACCAGCCCAAAATTTTGGATCATCTGTTAATTCCGAAAAAGGAACTGGCTTATAACCTAAGTCCGAATTAATTTTCATAACAGCCAATCCAGTTGTAATACCAAAAATCTTTGCCTCGGGATATTTTTTAAGTGAATACTCAAAAATTGTTTTTTTTATTTTTTTAGCCAGTCCCAAGTTTCTAAAATCGGGGTGCACTATTAAACCAGAATGCGCCACATATTTTCCGTGACTCCAACATTCTATATAACAAAAACCAGCAAACTTATCACCTTCTAGAGCAATAACCGCGTTTCTGTTTTCTAACTTGGTATTGATATATTCAGGAGTTCTTTTGGCAATACCCGTACCTCTAAGTTTCGCAGAAGACTCTATGGTTTCGCAAATTATATCAGCATATTTACTATGCGAACTATCAGCAATTACAATTTTCAAAGTAAATGAGTTTATGAAATTAAATTATTTTATTATTTTTTGAAAAGTGGAAATGGACTCACCTATTTCCTAAAATATTAAGCCCTCATGGGGCGTCGGTATGAAATAACGCGTACAACCCTAACAATTAATTGAATTGAAGAGTACTTAAAAGTTGATGTTATGTAAAAGGTTTGATGCAAAATTGAAAATGAAAAATGAAAATGAAAAACTGTTTTTTGTGCAATATAGAATTAGCGCATAAAGCGGAACATCCTAAAAGTAGGCGGGGGTGTTAAAACAGTTATTTGTAAAGTATCTATTTTCATTAGAACAATATTACATAAAAAAGTTATGCGAAATTTATGCTGTTATTTATTTAACAATTTACCATTATTAAGTAGTGAAAATTAACAACTTAAAACAGAATCATATTAAAAATTGAAACAATTCAGGTTTTTCATTTAAATATTCTCCCAAAAATCCCTTTTGCTTCATTCTATTAACTAAAGGCTCAAAATCATCTTTTGAATCTAATTCTATACCAACTACGGCTGGTCCTTTATCTCTATTGTGTTTTTTTGTGTATTCAAAATAGGCAATATCATCATTTGGTCCTAAAACATCTACAACAAATTCTTTTAAAGCACCTGCACGTTGCGGAAATTTTATGATAAAATAATGTTTTAATCCCTGATAAAACAAAGCTCGCTCCTTCATCTCTTCCATTCGGGTAATATCATTATTACCTCCACTAATCACACAAACTACCGTTTTACCTTTTATTTGATCCTTATAATTTTCAAGTGCGGCAATAGACAAAGCTCCTGCTGGCTCAACTACCAACGCATTTTCGTTATAAACTTTTAATATTGTAGAACAAATAAGCCCTTCACAAATAGTATCGGTTCCATCCAAAACTTCTTTACAAAATTCGAATGTAATCTCTCCCATTCGTTTCACAGCGGCACCGTCAACAAACTTTTCTATTTCATCTAAAGTTGTGTTTTCTCCCTTTTCTAATGATGTGGTTAAAGATGGTGCGCCTTTAGGCTCAACACCAATTATTTTTGTAGATGGACTCAAAGATTTAAATACACTACCAACACCTGAGGCCAAACCTCCTCCACCTACAGGAAGAAACAAATAATCAATTGGATTTTCACAATCGTTTAAGATTTCCAAACCAACTGTTCCCTGACCAGCAATTACATCTAAATCATCAAAAGGATGTACAAAAGTGCTTTGCGTGACTTTACAAAAATCATCTGCAGCTTTTTGACTATCATCAAAACTATCTCCAAAAAGTTTAACTTCAACAAATTCTCCACCAAACATTTTTACCTGATCAATTTTTTGATGCGGAGTTGTTACAGGCATAAAAATTACGCCTTTTACTTGCAGTTTTTGGCAAGCATAAGCAACGCCCTGAGCGTGATTTCCAGCGCTCGCACAAACAATTCCGTTTATTAACTGCTCACTTGTAAGTCCTTGTATTTTATTATAAGCACCTCTAATTTTATAAGATCTTACAACTTGCAAGTCTTCTCTTTTAAATAAAATAGTAGCTTGGTAATAATCAGAAAAGTTTTTCATATACACCAAAGGAGTTTGTTGTACTACTCCTTTGATGTTATGTTGAGCTTTATATATATTTTCTAATGAAATCGTTTTTTTTTCAGGTGTGCTCATTCAAATTTTTTGACAAATTTATGAAACAATTTTGGTCATTGCTGTCATAGATTCTCTTAAATATTCCCCAATATCTTCAACCGGATGATTTCTTATTGCCGTATTTACTTCAATTAGCTCTTTATTATCAACTCCGTTTGAACCTGTTTGAAATGGTCTTCCAATTAAATTAGTTGGTAATTTTTTCACATAATCAGCAATTAATGGTTTACAAGCATGGTCAAATAAATAACAACCATACTCAGCAGTATCAGAAATAACACGGTTCATTTCAAATAATTTTTTACGTGCAATTGTATTTGCAATTAACGGAGTTTCATGTAAAGATTCATAGTAAGCAGATTCTTCAATAATTCCAGTTTCTGTCATCGCTTCAAAAGCTAATTCAACACCAGATTTTACCATTGCTACCATTAGCACTCCATTATCAAAATATTCTTGCTCAGATATTTTAACATCAGAAGCAGGAGTTTTTTCAAAAGCAGTATTTCCTGTTTTAGCCCTCCAAGTTAACAAGTTAACATCATCATTTGCCCAATCTTCCATCATTGTTTTAGAAAAATGACCAGAAATAATATCATCCATATGTTTTTGGAATAATGGACGCATGATATCTTTTAATTCTTCAGAAACCTTGAACGCTTTAATTTTAGCAGGATTAGACAATCTATCCATCATATTAGTAATTCCACCATATTTTAAAGCTTCTGTAATAGTTTCCCATCCGTATTGGATAAGTTTTGAAGCATAACCTGCATCAACACCTTCAGCAACCATTTTATCGAAACATAATATTGATCCTGTTTGTAATAAACCACACAAAATTGTTTGCTCTCCCATTAAATCAGATTTTACCTCAGCAACAAATGAAGATTTTAACACTCCAGCTGTATGCCCTCCAGTTGCAACAGCATATGCCTTAGCATAATTCCATCCTTTTCCTTCCGGATCATTCTCAGGGTGTACAGCAATTAATGTTGGTACTCCAAATCCTCTTTTATACTCCTCTCTAACTTCTGAACCTGGCGACTTTGGAGCTACCATAATTACAGTAATATCTTTTCTTATTTGCATTCCTTCCTCTACAATATTAAAACCATGAGAATAAGAAAGTGTAGAACCTTTTTTCATTAAAGGCATTACAGCAGTAACAACATTTGTATGTTGCTTATCCGGAGTTAAATTGATGACTAAATCTGCCGAAGGAATCATATCTTCATATACCCCAACTTTAAACTTATTTTCTGAAGCATTTAAATATGACTGCCTTTTTTCTGAAATTGCCGCTGCTCTTAAAGTATAAGATACATCTAAACCAGAGTCTCTCATATTTAATCCCTGATTTAACCCTTGCGCTCCACACCCAATAATTACAATTTTCTTTCCTTTTAAAGCATCAACTCCTTCATTAAATTCCGATCTATCCATAAATTCGCACTGACCTAATTGCTCTAATTGTAAACGCAAAGGAAGTGTGTTAAAATAATTTGCCATTTTCTTCTTTATTCTTTTAATTAATCTCTTCTAATAATTCTGAAATTGCCATTTTAGGCCTTGAAATTGCAATTCGCCCAGATCTAACAAATTGTAATAATTTATATGGTTTTAACTTTTCGTACATGTTATCAATATCTTGCTTTAATCCTGAAGCTTCAATTACAAAATAACGCTCGGTTATTGCAATAATATGAGCTCTTCTAAATTTTAATTTATCCTGAATACTTTCATCATATAAATATTCTGTTGAAATTTTAAACAATGCTGTTTCATGATAAATTATCTCATCTTCTGTATGGTAAAAAGCACCAATAACTTCAATTTGTTTTTCTAATTGACCAACCAGTTTATAAGCTTGTGTTTTTGTTATATTTACAACAAATGTAAATCTATGAACATGTTCAATTTCCGATTTAGAAACTGTTAAACTTTCAATATTGATATGACGCTTTAAAAATATTGCCGAAAGGCGATTTAATATTCCTACGTTATTTTCAGTATATACTGAAAATGTAAAATTTTGATTTTCTTCCATATTTAACTTAATCTTATATCTGAAACACTTGCTCCTGTTGGTATCATTGGGAAAATATTGTCTTCTTTTTCAATTACAACTTCCAAAAAGTAAGATTCTTTTGATTGAACCATTGTTTTAATTGCTGAGGCTAAATCTTCTCGATTTGTTACTCTTTGAGCTTCGATATCATAAGCTTCTGCAAGTTTCACAAAATCAGGACTCACCATTTCAGTTGAAGCATAACGCCTGTCAAAAAACAGCTCTTGCCATTGACGAACCATTCCTAAATAACCATTGTTTAATACCACTATTTTAACTGCTGCTTTTGATTGAAGAATTGTACCTAATTCATTACAAGTCATTTGATATCCCCCATCTCCAATAATTGCAATTACTTCTCTATTTGGATCTCCAATTTTTGCACCAATAGCCGCAGGCAAAGCAAACCCCATTGTTCCTAAGCCTCCCGAAGTAACACTACTTCTCGTTTTAATAAAATCGGCATAACGACAAGCAAACATTTGGTGCTGTCCAACATCAGAAACAATGACAGCATCCCCTTTTGTTTCCTTATTTATACCTCCTAACACTTCACCCATTGTTAACCCTTCTTTAGTTGGGTTTAACTGTTCATTAATAACTGATGATACCTCTATATCGTACAGCTTTTGAAATTCTTTCATCCATTCTTTATGATTTGCTTTAGAAACGAATTGCATAATTTCAACTAGCGACTGTTTTACATCTCCTAGTACAGCAACATCTGTTTTTACATTTTTATCTATTTCTGCCGGATCAATATCGAAATGAATCACTTTTGCCTGCTTTGCATATGTTGCTAAATTACCTGTAACACGGTCATCAAAACGCATACCAATGGCAATTAATACATCACATTGGTTTGTTAATACATTTGGAGCGTAGTTTCCATGCATCCCAACCATACCAACATTTAATGGGTGGTTTGTTTCCAATGCAGATAATCCTAAAATAGTAGATGCAGATGGAATATCAGTTTTTTCTATAAAATCTTTAAACTCTTGTTCAGCACCTCCAATAATTACACCTTGACCCCACACAATAAATGGTTTTTTGGCTGAATTAATTATAACCGCTGCTTCTTTTACTTTTTCCGTATTTAATTTTGGAATTGCTCTATAACTTCTAACTTTTTCACATTTTTTGTATGAATAGTCTAGTTCACCAAATTGTGCGTCTTTTGTTATATCAATTAAAACAGGACCTGGCCTACCAGATTTTGCGATATAAAATGCCTTAGCTAAAACTTCCGGAATTTCAATAGCTTTTGTAATTTGATAATTCCATTTTGTGACTGGAGTAGAGATTCCTATAATATCAGTTTCCTGAAAAGCATCTGACCCTAATAAATGTGACGCAACCTGACCTGTAATACATACCAAAGGAGTTGAATCAATTTGAGCATCAGCAATTCCTGTCACTAAATTTGTAGCTCCTGGACCAGAAGTTGCAAATACAACCCCTACTTCTCCTGTAACCCTTGCAAATCCTTGAGCAGCATGAGTTGCTCCTTGTTCATGACGCGTTAACACATGATGAAATTGATTTTGGTATTTATATAATTCATCATAAATTGGCATAATTGCTCCTCCCGGATAACCAAATGCCAATGTAGAACCTTCTTCTAACAAACATTTAATAACCGCTTCAGCCCCTGTTAATTTAACAGTTTTTGAAGAGTTATTTTCTTTAACATCTTTTTTTAATGTCTCCATAAATTTAAAATTTATCCGTTACACAACCTTCAGAAGCTGAAGAAACGGTTTTCGCGTATTTATATAATATTCCTTTTTTGTGTTTTAACTCTGGAGCTATCCATTTGGCTTTTCTTTCAACCAACTCTTTTTCCGTTAATTTCACATTTATTGTTTTGTTTAAAGCATCAATAACAATATGATCTCCATCTTCCAAAAGTCCAATTACACCTCCACTTTGTGCTTCTGGAGTAATGTGACCAACAACAAACCCATGAGTTCCTCCAGAAAACCTTCCATCTGTAATTAATGCAACTGATTTTCCTAATCCCGCTCCCATAATCATAGAAGTAGGTTTTAGCATTTCAGGCATTCCAGGACCACCTTTTGGTCCAACATATCTAATTACTACTACATCACCTCGTGAAACTTTTCCTGCACCAATCCCTTCATTGGCAGCATCCTCACCATTAAATACTACAGCCTTTCCTTCAAATAAATTCCCTTCGTTTCCACTTATTTTAGCTACAGAGCCTTCTGTTGCAATGTTTCCAAATAAGATTTGAAGATTTCCAGAAGCCTTTAATGCTTTTTCTGTTGGATGAATAACGTGTTGATCATCTTCAAAACTTAATGGTTTAACATCTACCAAATTCTCAGCCAATGTTTTACCGGTAACAGTCATACAATCTCCATGTAAAAATCCTTTTTCCAATAAGTATTTCATTACTGCAGGTGTACCACCCACCCCATGAACATCTTCCATTAAATATTCACCGCTCGGTTTTAAATCCGCTATTAATGGTGTTCTATCACTCACTTTTTGAAAATCTGCTAAAGTAAATTCGATTCCTGCAGCATGTGCTATTGCCAAATAATGCAATACCGCATTTGTTGAACCTCCTAAAGCATTTACAAGGGCAACCGCATTTTCCAACGATTTTTTAGTAATTATGTCTAATGGTTTTAAATCGAGTTCCAATAAATTTTTAATTGCTTCAGCAATGCGCTCACTTTCATTTTCTTTGTGAGTATTTTCTGCAGGGATTGATGAGTTATAAGGCAATGCAAATCCTAATGCTTCAATTGATGACGCCATTGTATTGGCAGTGTACATTCCACCACAAGCACCTGCTCCCGGAATAGCATTTTTTATGATACCTTTATATTCTTCATCTGAAATTGCTCCAGAAATTTTTTGCCCCAATGCTTCAAAAGCAGAAACAATATTTAATTTTTTTCCTTTATATTTCCCGGAAGCAATAGTTCCACCATACACCATTAAGGATGGCCTATTTAAGCGAAGCATTGCCATGATAGCGCCTGGCATATTTTTATCACACCCCACAACCGTAACCAAACCGTCATAACTTTGAGCGTTCATTACTACTTCAATAGAATCTGCAATAATATCACGTGAAGGTAATGAGTAATTCATTCCAGATGTCCCCATTGAAATTCCATCACTAACACCTATTGTGTTAAATTTTAATCCAATTAGGTTATTTTTATTTACCTCTTCTTGTATATGAAATGCTAAATTATTCAAGTGCATATTACAAGGATTACCATCATATCCCGTACTTGCAATTCCAATTTGCGGTTTTTTCATGTCTTCTTCAGATAAACCTACACCATATAACATAGCTTGCGCTGCTGGTTGAGTTGGATCTTGAGTTACTCGCTTACTGTATTTGTTTAATTGCATTTATTTTATTACTTTTTTATTTTCTTTAAACTTTCTTTAAAACAACTTGAATATCTTTAATTATATTTCAATTGGTCACAAATTTAAATTAGACAATTGTTTTCAATTATTTTTATTGTTTTTTTTTACAACATCCACTTAAATATTTATTCACTTAAATCGCTAATATTCATATATTTATATTTGAATTTTCTACAATGATTATTGATTAAAAAAAACTAATTCCATTTCAATAAAATTTTAATATTTAACAATTCTTGTGAAATCATCAATTTTAGAATTGATTAAATAAAAAAACCTTCCTAATAATTTAGGAAGGTTTTATAATTATTTAAATTACAACACAATCCTATTCTACTTGTGAATAATCACAGAGATTTGAATAGAAATAATATTGTTTATTGAGTTTTTCATTTTATTTCGACAAATATGTAAATTATAATTGATTAAAAAATAAAAATTAGTGCTTTTTTATTTTAAAAGTTTTTGTGCCTTTTTTTGAACAATAGATTCTACAGTTTCATTTTGTATTTTACTTTCTAGCCAAGACAAGATATCTAAATATAAAAAGGATCTCTTTTCATAAGGGTGATTTTCAAATTTTTTTAATTCTCCATGAAGTTTAATAAATTCTTTTCGAAGATCTTGAGGGTAAATATTACTTAAGTTTTTAAGGAAAGACATCATTTTTCGCTGCACTTGATGTAAATCGTTCATTTTTAATAAAAACTTGTAAGTTGAAACAATTAACTTCTCAATATTATAATCTATTCCTGCCTCATAATGTGCTACTAAATTTAAAACACGTGCATAACATAATAAGTCTTCCCGCATTTTTAAATCCTTATTATTAATTATTTTTTCTAAATAAAAAATACAATCCTCATTTTTACCAGACCCAAAATACATACAAGCTATTTTATAATAAAATACCATTGTATGGTGAGCATCTATTTGCCCTTCAAAATCTTTTAATTTTATTAATATTTCCTCAACAAATAATAATCCTTCTTTAAAACTTCCTTCTAAAAAGTGAAGATTAATCTTATTTTGATTGTAATATAAAAAAATTAGAGTTTTTGTATTTTCATTTATAGCTACATTCTGGTTTTCAATATCGCTTTTTAAGTTTTGAAGAATAGTTGTAAACTTCACTTTATGCTTTCCTAAAAAAAGTGACTCTAACAAATAATTAACGCCTTTTAAATAAAAAACTGGATTCTGAATTTTCATTTCAGGATTTTCCTCAAACAAATCAACCCACTTTTGAGAATACTTATAACTTGAAGCAAAATCTTGCATAATTAAACTATGCCATAAATATGCTTTATATAAAAAAAGCTTTTCTCTAAACCCCAATTCAGAGAATTCAAATTTTGGTAATCTCTTTTCAAAATATTTATTTACTGATTGAATATCTGAATCCTCTTTTGCATACCCTCTTTGCAGCAATAAACTATACAATTGAAGCGATAAGTTCGATAACTTACTTGTTCTTACATTTTTTAAACTTAGTTTTTTAGCTTGTTCTGATAGTTCATCAGCCCTATTACTCATACTACGAGTAATATATTGAGATTCTATTACCTTTTCAAACTCAACAATTTCATACGCTAAATTATTTTCCCCATTTTTGAGCGCTAATTCCTTAACCTTATCTAATATTTTTAAACTTTGCTTATACAAGCCTTTATTATATAATATTGCAGCAAAATCAAACTGTTCTCTAATTTGGGCACGCACATTATGATGAACAGGATTAAACCGTAAACTCACTAAAATTTGCTTATATAAATGTGCTTTTGTATTGGAGATTTGTTGCTTTTTAATATTGGTTTTTTTCAATATTAAATCATCATCAAAAGTACTCACCTTATCTAATAAATTAAACAACGATATAAAGTTAGCCTCAGAATTCCCCCCTAATCTACCAACGTAAAGTTTAAATTGTCGCTTTTCCGATTTAGAAAGTGATTTCACTAATGTAAAAAGAGTATCTTTTTGTTCAATAGCCATTGTAACTAATTTATTTTTTCATAACTGATTATCAACTATATACAAAATAATTTTCAATCTTGAATATAGTAAACACCAAAAACAACTAGCTTTTTCAAAAAACCATCTCCTCTATTTTTGGTACATCAAATGTGCTAAAAAAAAATCAGAAATGAGTAAAAATAAAGTCCAAATTTTTGACACAACCTTAAGAGATGGTGAACAAGTGCCGGGTTGTAAATTAAACACCAAACAAAAATTAGTAATTGCTGAACGCCTAGATATTTTAGGTGTAGATGTGATTGAGGCGGGTTTTCCAATATCGAGCCCGGGAGATTTTATTTCTGTTGAGCAAATTTCTAAACTCGTTAAAAACGCAACGGTTTGTGGTCTTACAAGAGCTAATCAAAAAGACATAGAAATAGCTGCTGACTCGTTAAAATATGCAAAACGACCAAGGATTCATACTGGTATTGGAACGTCCGATACTCATATTAAATACAAGTTTAATTCTACTCAAGACAAAATAATTGAACGTGCTATTCAAGCCGTTTCTTATGCGAAAAAGTTTGTTGAAGATGTTGAATTCTATGCCGAAGATGCTGGTAGAACCGATAATGTGTATTTAGCAAGAATCTTAGAACAAGTAATAAAAGCAGGAGCAACTGTTTTAAACATTCCAGACACAACAGGTTATTGTCTGCCAGACGAATATGGTGCGAAAATCAAATTTTTAAAAGAAAATGTTAAGGGAATTGACAATGTTATTTTATCATGTCATTGTCATAATGATTTAGGCTTGGCTACAGCAAATGCAATTGCAGGAGTTCAAAATGGAGCCCGTCAAATTGAATGCACTATAAACGGAATTGGTGAACGTGCCGGAAACACTGCATTGGAAGAGGTTGTAATGATATTAAAACAGCATCCATATTTAAATTTAGATACTGGAATTAATACAAAGTTACTATATAGTACTAGCCAGCTTGTCCAACAAAGTATGGGGATGGTTGTACAACCTAACAAAGCAATTATTGGTGAAAATGCCTTTGCACATAGTTCTGGAATTCATCAGGATGGCGTTATAAAAAATCGTGAAACATACGAAATAATTGACCCCGCTGAAGTTGGCGTAACCGAATCTTCAATTGTATTAACCGCTCGCAGCGGAAGGGCTGCATTAGCATATCGATCAAAAAACATTGGCTATGAGTTAACAAAAATTGAATTAGATGATATTTACCCTCAATTTTTAAAATTTGCTGATCATCATAAAGAAGTAAACAATATAGATTTACATCATTTAATGGAATTAAATCATATTTCTAAATCAAAAATTGCAATTTAGGATTCAAATTTGATCCTTATAATTTGATGAAAATTTTAATCAATATAAATTCATAATATTAGTCTTTTATTGTGATTTAATATGATTACAAAAAATTAAATTTTGACACTTAAAAAAAAGTACAAAAGTTAGATTTAAATGCGCGAACATTTTTTAAGATTGTAGTATATTTGTACTTTCCTTTTTATAAAATATAAACGATGAAGTTAAAAATAGCTTTACTTTCTGGTGATGGAATTGGTCCAGAAGTTACTCAACAAGCAGTTAAGGTATTAGATGCTATCGCTCAAAAATACGGCCACACTTTTACATTTGAAAAAGCAGATGTAGGTGCGATTGCTATTGAAAAAACTGGTAACCCTTTACCTGAAGCAACATTAAAAATATGTGCTAACTCTGATGCTGTTTTATTTGGTGCGATTGGGGATCCAAAATATGACAATAATCCCGATGCCGAAGTTAGACCAGAACAAGGTTTATTAAAACTTCGAAAAAACTTAGGGCTTTTTGCCAATATACGACCAATTGTTACTTATAATTCCTTAATACATAAATCGAATTTTAAAAAGGATGTAATTAAAGGAACCGATTTTGTAATTTATAGAGAATTAACAAGTGGTATTTATTTTGGAGAAAGAAGCATAAGTGAAGATGGAAATACAGCAACCGATAATTGCACCTATACATCTGAAGAAATTGACAGAATTACTCATTTAGCTTTTAAAGCGGCTCAAGTAAGAAGAAAAAAATTAACTTTAGTTGACAAAGCAAATGTTCTGGCAACCTCAAGATTATGGAGAAAAAGAGTTACTGAAATAGCCCAACAATATTCCGATGTTAAACTTGAATTTTTATTTGTTGATAATGCTGCAATGCAAATCATATTAAAACCTACACAGTTTGATGTAATTTTAACTGAAAATTTATTTGGGGACATTTTATCTGATGAGGCCAGTGTAATTTCAGGCTCTCTCGGACTTTTAGCGTCTGCTTCTATTGGGAATCATACAGCTTTATTTGAACCAATTCACGGATCATTTTCAGTAGCAAAAGGCAAAAATATTGCAAATCCATTAGCGTCTGTTTTATCTGCAGCTATGTTATTAGATCATTTCGCATTACATGATGAGGCCGAAGATATTAGAATCGCTGTTGAAAAATCAATTGAATTAAATATAACTACACCCGATTTGAATTCGACAAATCATTTCTCAACTACAAGTGTAGGTAATTTTTTAAGTGATTTCATTTTAGATGATGAAAATACATTTTATAATAAAAACAATATTGATTTAGGACAATCTACTATTATTTAAAAAATAATTTCACATAAATTATACACTCAAATCACTTAATTTTTTGGGTGTATTTTTTTTGTAAATTTGCCCAATGAAAACTTACAGTAATTTTATAGATGCCATTAATTATCGTCGTTCAGTAAGAGTGTACGATGAAACAAAAAAAATTGATACTCAAATTGTAAAAAAATGCTTGGAGCAATCAACATTAGCCCCAAATAGTAGTAATATGCAATTATGGGAATTTCATCATATAATTTCGAAAGAAATATTAAATAAATTAGCTACTTCCTGTTTTGGTCAGAGTGCCGCTACAACTGCTCAACAAATGGTAGTATTTGTTGTTCGAAAAGATTTATGGAGATCACGAGCCAAAACCAATCTTAACAATCTAAATAAATTATTCGGTAAAAAGGCACCAAATGAATACTCAAGACGTGAAAAATTTGCACTCAACTATTACAAGAAACTAATGCCTTTTGTGTATGCTGACTTTTTAGGAATATTTGGTTATGCAAAATATATAATATCTTGGATTACCGGATTATTTAAGCCTAGCTATCGTCAAATGAGAAATTCTGATATGCGAATTGTTGCTCATAAAAGTGCTGGATTGGCTGCACAAACTTTTATGTTAAGTATGGCTGCTGAAGGTTATGACACTTGCCCTATGGAAGGATCTGATACACTTCGAATAAAAAAAATATTAAAATTACCTAAAAGTTGCGAAATCAACATGGTAATTTCATGCGGAATCCGTAAACCAGAAGGCGTTTATGGTGAGCGATTTAGGATTCCTTTCGAGGAGGTATACAAACAATGGTAGTAAAACATAGATTTATCCATAATGACGAAAGAAACGATCATTCAAAAAATAATATCAAATAAAAACAGGCCTCTTTTAAACTTTTGTCTAAAAGATAAAACCGAAATATTTACGAACAGTTTATTTTATACTTTATTTGATGCTACTGCTTGTGTTGAAAAAAACATAGAACAATTAGAATTAGATTTCAAAGAAATATTTTCGCTAGCCTGTCTAAATAAAGAAAGGTCATATGAAAATATATGGAGTAGTTTTATTTCCAAATTACCAGAAATTTTAGAAAATCTAAATCTAGATGCTCAAGAATTTGTAAATAACGATCCAGCATCTAATAGTATTGAAGAAGTATATTTAGCCTACCCGGGATTTTATGCTATAGCAATTTTTAGGTTTAGCCATGAATTATTTTTATTAAATACCCCATTAATTCCAAGATTAATGAGTGAATACGCACATAGCAAAACAGGTACTGATATTCACCCTGGAGCAACCATAGGAAAATCATTTTTTATTGACCACGCAACAGGTACCGTAATTGGTGAAACATGTTTAATTAAAGATCATGTGAAAATATACCAAGGTGTGACATTAGGAGCTTTGCAAGTTGAAAAAAGCATGAAAGGTACTAAGCGCCACCCAACGGTTGAAAATAATGTAACTATTTATGCGAACGCTACAATACTAGGTGGTAATACAGTTATTGGAGAAAATTGCACAATTGGAGGAAACGTTTGGATTACAGAATCCATTCCAAAAAACATGTTAGTTTATCACAAATCTGAAACTAAATTGAAACAAAAAATTTAAGAATGGAAAATCGATTTATATTTGATTTAATTGGAAATACTCCGTTAATAAAAGCACAAAATATCTTAACTAAAAAGGGAGTTTCTCTATATTTAAAATTAGAAGGAAATAATCCTGGAGGCAGTGTAAAAGACCGACCAGTTTATAACATGATTTCTTCTGCATTTGAAAGAAATGAGCTTAAAAAAGGAGACTACTTAATAGAAGCAACTAGCGGAAACACAGGTATTGCCTTAGCAATGGTAGCACAACAATTTGGTGTAAAGGTAGAACTTGTAATGCCTGAAAATTCAACTATTGAAAGGGTACAAACAATGCGTGCATATGGTGCGAAAGTTACACTAACTCCATCTGCAATTGGCATTGAAGGATCTAGAGAATACGCTGAAAAACAAGCGAAAGAAAAAGGTTATTTTATACTTAATCAGTTTTCAAATAACGACAACTGGAAGGCTCATTATAAAACAACAGGACCAGAAATTTGGAGAGATACTAATGGTGAAATAACTCATTTCGTATCAGCAATGGGAACTACAGGTACCATCATGGGGACTTCTACATTTTTAAAAGAAAAAAATAATAATATCCAGATAATTGGAGCTCAACCAACTGACAACTCAAAAATTCCAGGAATTAGAAAATGGCCAAAAGAATATGTTCCAAAAATATTTGATATAAAAAAGGTTGATAAAGTTATTGAGGTGAGTGAAGAAGAGGCACGCATTATGACAAAAAGACTAGCTAAAGAGGAAGGTGTTTTTGCAGGAATGAGCAGCGGTGGTGCTGTAACTGCGGCATTAAAATTAGCTGAAACTATTGAAGAAGGGATTATTGTTGCTATTATTTGCGACAGAGGGGATCGTTATTTATCTTCAAATTTATTTGTATAAAACGTTGTAGCAGTTATCTTTATTTATCGTTGTTTAGCAGAAGCATTTATTGTATTTTTGTTAGTTAGAATTCATATTATCTTACCATGAAAAAAATCCAAATGGTTGACCTACAAGGTCAATATAATAAAATCCAAGAACAAGTTGATTCAAGAATTTCAGAAGTTCTTAAATCTGCAGCTTATATAAATGGTCCAGAAGTACATAACTTCCAAAAAGAATTAGAAAATTACTTAGGTGTAAAACATGTGATTCCATGTGCCAATGGTACAGATGCTCTTCAAATAGCTATGATGGGCTTAGGTTTGCAACCAGGTGACGAAGTAATTACAGCAGATTTTACATTTGCAGCAACTGTTGAAGTGATTGCATTATTGCATTTAACACCAGTTTTAGTAGATGTGGATCCAATAGATTTTAATATTTCTATCGACGCCATTAAAAAAGCAATTACGCCAAAAACAAAAGCAATTGTACCAGTTCATTTATTTGGTAGAGTTGCAAATATGGAAGCTATTATGGAAATTGCTAAAGAGCATAACCTATATGTAATTGAAGACAATGCTCAGGCAATTGGTGCTAATTACACATACAAGGATGGCTCTAAAAAGAAAGCAGGTGCAATTGGTCACGCAGCTTCAACTTCTTTCTTTCCTTCAAAAAATTTAGGTTGCTACGGAGATGGAGGTGCTATTTTTACAAATGATGATGAATTGGCACACAAAATTAGAGGAATTGTTAACCACGGAATGTATGTACGTTACCATCACGATGTTGTGGGTGTAAATTCTCGTTTAGATAGTATTCAGGCAGCTGTTTTAAGTACAAAACTTGCTCATTTAGATAAGTACAATAAGGCAAGACAAGAAGCAGCTAAAAAATATAATTTAGCTTTTGCTAATCAAAAAAACATAATTACTCCTATTATTTGTGAAAGTTGTGACTGCCATGTTTTTCATCAATACACTCTAAAAGTATTAAATGTAAACAGAGATAACTTAGTAAGTTTTTTAAATGAAAACGGAATTCCGTGCGGTGTTTATTACCCGATTCCACTTCATAATCAAAAAGCCTATGCAGATGAAAGATATGATGAAGCTGATTTCCCAGTTACAAATAAATTGGTTGAGGAAGTTATTTCATTACCAATGCATACTGAATTAGATGATGAACAAATAACCTTTATTACTTCTAAAGTTATTGAATTTATAAACAGATAATCTAAAAATATGAAAGTTTTAGTTACAGGAGGGTTAGGTTTTATTGGATCACATACCGTTGTAGAATTGCAAAATGAAGGTTTTGATGTTGTGATTATTGATAATTTATCTAATTCAAAAATTGAAGTACTTGATAAAATTACATTGATAACAAATAAAAAGCCTGAATACTTCAATATTGATTTAAGAGATAAATCTGCCGTAAAAGACTTTTTTAAAAATAATAAGGTTGATGGTGTCATTCATTTTGCAGCATCTAAAGCCGTTGGAGAAAGTGTACTAATGCCTCTTGAGTATTATGAAAATAATATTGGTAGCTTAGTGTACATTTTACAAGAGATGAAAGTTAACAACCTTAATAATTTTATTTTTAGCTCATCTTGTACTGTTTACGGACAAGCTGATGAACTTCCAATTACAGAAAACGCTCCAATTAAACCAGCCGAGTCTCCTTATGGAAACACCAAACAAATTGGAGAAGAAATTATAAAAGACAGCACTAAAATATCTGATTTAAAAGCAATTGCACTGCGCTACTTCAATCCAATTGGAGCTCATGAATCTGCAAAAATCGGTGAATTACCAATTGGTGTTCCACAAAATTTGATTCCTTTTGTAGTGCAAACTGCAGCTGGAATCCGTAAAGAATTATCTGTTTTTGGTAGTGATTATAATACTTCTGACGGAACTGCAGTAAGAGATTATATTCACGTTGTTGATTTAGCGAAAGCACATATTATTGCTTTAAAAAGATTAATTGAAAATAAAAACAAAGCTCAGTACGAAATTTTTAATTTAGGAACAGGAAAAGGTAACTCTGTTTTAGAAGTAATTAATTCTTTTGAAAAAGTAACCGGTAAAAAGGTAAATTACAAGTTGGTAGAAAGAAGAGAAGGTGATATTACTGCGGCGTATGCAGATACTACTATTGCCAATAACGAATTAGGTTGGAAAGCTGAATTAACTTTAGACGAAGCTTTGTTGTCTGCCTGGAAATGGCAAGAAACACTTTAATTATTAAAAAAACAACTAAAAAAGCCTCATTTTATTCATCATAAAATGAGGCTTTTTTCTTTAAATTTTTGCGTTAAGGATAAAACGTTTTGTTTGAGCTCTTTTTTGTTGAATTTCTCAACTAAAAAAGCGAGTAGTGATAGCCTGACCCGAAGGGTAACGCCCAATTATTCCTTATACCAACCAGAATATTTAACGTAATTATCTGCTATTCTATTTATTTCACCAGAAATTAACGTCTCACTAATATCTTTTACTTTTTTAGCTGGTACACCTGCATAAATACTACCTGATTTCACATGAGTTCCTTTTGTTACAACAGCACCCGCAGCAATAATTGAATTGCTTTCTACAATACAATCATCCATAACAATTGCTCCCATTCCAATTAAAACATTGTCGTGAATATTGCAGCCATGAACCATTGCGTTATGCCCTATAGATACATTATTACCAATATTTGTTGGATGTTTTTGATACGTGGCATGTATAACTGCACCGTCCTGAACATTTACTTTATTACCAATTTTTATATAGTGAACATCACCTCTTATTACTGCATTATACCAAATACTACATTGGTTCCCCATACTAACTTCACCTATAATTACTGCATTTTCTGCAATGAAGCAATCAGCGCCAAATTGAGGTTTATTTCCGTTTAATTCTTTTATAATCATTCTGTTTTCTGAAATTGAAATAATTAATAGTTAACGTGCTTTAAGGTTGTAAAATTAAATTCTTTTAACGCTCTATCAAAACAATTAAGAGTTTAACTATCCAAAATTGTTGTTTCTTAATTAAATGAATATTTGTGAAAAACGATAAGAAATTGAAATTGATAAATGAGTTTAAAAACTAAAATGATCCATTTATATTTGGACAACCATTTCTTCTAGGCTCTCTACATCCAAAATTAAGACCTAAGGTAATTTGATGATAACCGGCATCATCAAATAAAATATCACCAGCTTGTTTTGTGTAAGTGTATGAAAACATATAATTTTTATAATTAACACCAACAATTGGCGTTAAGTAATTTAATTCTTCAGTTTCAGCATTATCAAAACCTTGTCTAAATGAAAACGCAACCCAAAGCTGAGCATCTGCAACTTCCTTATAAACTTTCAAGTTAAAATCAGCAAATTTCTCACCAGTTCTTTCAATTGACTGCACCATAACTGATGGTTCTATTTGTAAATTTTTCCCTTGCCCGTAATAATAACCTAAAGTTACCAAATACCTTCTTAGATTTAAAGATTCGAAATTATCATTGTATAAATTTCGAGCACTTAAAATAATGTTTTTTGCAGTAAAATAGGAGAAAAAACCTTTATTATGATAAGCTATACTAAAATCTGCATTGAAATAATTTTCACTTCTAACGATTTGAGATATTACTGGATCTGGAATTGTAAATGTGCTTTCATCAACACTGTTATTGACAGCCATTAATGACAAACCAAATGACAACTGATTTACATCTTCAATTCTTCCAAAATTTAAATGATAAGCATATGTTCCTTGAGCACCTTGTTGAGAATGATATCCATTTTTATCATTAAACAAAATTAATCCAACTCCCATATTTTCACCAATTCTTGTATGCGCGCTTAATGTTTGCAGAGAAGGAGCGTTTTCAATTCCTCCCCACTGACTCCTTGCAGTAACCCTTAACTTTCCACAATTACCAACTCCCGCTGCAGAAGGATGAACCAAATACACATTATCCGATAAATAATCAGAGTATATTGGTAATGTTTCTTGAGCGCTTATAAAAAATGGGGTAATTAAAAATAGCGATATACTAAAAATCCTTACTAGTTTCATCGTCAAAGAATAGAGTATCAAAGATATAATATTTATAAGTATTAACGAATCTCAAACGAGATAAATTATATTAAACTGTAATTTTTTTCAAACTTCACCTATCAACTAATTATTTAATGTTAAAAATAATAGTTCTTTTTACTTCATAATTCCCTACTTAAAAAAATCAATTCGAGAAAAATCAACAGTAATTTTAACAAGGATTTAATACAATCTAAATTAAAATTTATAACTTTGTGCTATATTATGAAACAATTTTTTTTGAAAATATCAGCAATTTTAATGACCTTTGTAGTCCTTTTCTCTACAATGTCATTTACTATTAGCGAACACTATTGTGGTGATTTTCTAGTAGACAGCTCAGTATTTTCTAAAGCTGAATCTTGTGGAATGGAAATGGAAAAATCATCTCCTAATAAAGATTGCAGTATTAAAAAAGATTGTTGTAAAAATGAATTGAAACAAATTGAAGGTCAAAGTAATTTGAAAATTGATTACTCAACACTTTCAATAGATCAACAAGTTTTTGTTTCTTCATTTGTTTACTCTTACGTTAATTTATTTGAAGGAATTGACACTAAATTTATTCCTTTTAAATATTATTCACCTCCACTTTTTGATAAAGATATAAATGTACTTTATCGTGTTTTTCTTATTTGATACTTTAACATTTAATTATTAAATAGGTTTTTGGTTATTTACCATAGTAAACTTGTTTAACATTTTGCTGCTGTTTTTTATTTAAAAAATAAATGCAATTCCTAATTAAATATTTAAATATCAAAGAAATGCTTAATAAAATTATAAAATATTTTCTCGAGAATAAGTTAATTACTATTCTTATTTTATTCTCCTTTATTGCTTGGGGTATTGCAACTTCTCCATTCAATTGGAATGTTCCATTTATACCGAAAGATCCAGTTCCTGTAGATGCGATTCCTGATTTAGGTGAAAACCAACAAATTGTATTTACCGATTGGCCTGGAAGATCACCTCAGGATATTGAAGATCAAATTACTTATCCTTTAACTACATCGTTATTGGGAATTCCGAATGTAAAATCTATTAGAAGTACTTCTATGTTCGGGTTTTCAAGTATTTACATCATTTTTGAAGAAAAGGTAGATTTTTACTGGTCCAGATCAAGAGTTCTGGAAAAATTAAACTCTCTTCCAAATAATTTATTGCCTAATGATGTAAAGCCTGCATTGGGACCCGATGCTACTGCTTTAGGTCAGGTTTACTGGTACACACTTGAAGGTAGAGACCCTGAAGGAAATGTTACTGGCGGATGGGATTTACATGAATTGCGCTCGGCTCAAGATTATTACGTTAAATATGCTCTGAACGCAGTTTCTGGGGTTTCGGAAGTAGCATCAGTTGGTGGATATGTTAAAGAATATCAAATAGATGTTAATCCAGATGCATTAAAAGCCTATAATATTGGAATAGATATGGTTATGATGGCCGTAAAAAATTCTAACAGAGATATTGGTGCTAAAACACTGGAAATAAATAAAGCCGAATATTTCATCCGAGGACTTGGCTATATTAAATCAACTGACGATATTGAAAATACTGTAGTTCACGTTTCGAACAACAAGCCAATTCTAATTAAAGATATTGCAACCGTTAGTTTAGGTCCAGAATCCAGAAGAGGTGTTTTAGATAAAGGTGGTGCTGAAGTAGTTGGTGGTGTAGTAGTTGCGCGCTACGGTTCAAATCCTATTGATGTTATTAATAAAGTAAAAGATAAAATTAAAGAATTTGCACCAGGTTTACCAAAAAAAACATTAGCAGACGGAACTGTAAGCCAGCTTACAATAGTTCCTTTTTATGATAGAACCCAATTAATTCAAGAAACAATAGGAACTTTAGAAACTGCATTGTCACATGAAATTCTTATCAGTATCATCGTAGTTTTAGTTTTAATGTTTAACCTTAGAGCATCCATAATTATTTCAAGTTTATTACCTGTTGGGGTGTTAATGACCTTTATAGTAATGCGTTATTCTGGAGTGGACGCAAACGTTGTTGCCTTATCTGGTATTGCAATTGCTATTGGAGTTATGGTTGATATTGGAATTGTATTTGTTGAAAATATCATTCGACATTTGGAAATGCCAGAAAATGAAGGTGCAAAAGGAAAAGAATTAATGCAGGTTGTTTATAGAGGAACTGTAGAAGTGGCATCAGCAATTACAACTGCCTTAGCAACAACCGTTGTGAGTTTTATACCTGTTTTTGCAATGCAATCAGCCGAAGGTAAATTATTCAGACCTCTCGCATTTACCAAAACATATGCTCTTTTAGGAGCTTTTGTATTAGGTATCGTTGTATTACCTGCATTAGCTCACTTTGTTTTTAGCATCAACTATGATAAAAAGAGAGTCAAAAGATCTTGGGGGATTATATTAATTGTAGCTGGTATTTTATTAGCAATAACAATGAAAATATGGCTTCCTTTAACTTTATGTTTATTAGGAATAAATTCACTTTTCGAACATAAATTCCCCGTTAAAATAAGCAAAAATTCAAATAGAATAAATGTGGGAATCATTTTATTTATAGCTACTTTCTTCCTTTCAGAAGAATGGATGCCGTTAGGTCCACAAAATAGTTTATTCGCAAATTACTTATTTGTATTAACTATAATGGGTGTTATTTTAGGCTCTTTATTTTCTATTGTTCATTTTTATGAACCAATATTAAAATGGTGTTTAAATAATAAAACAAAATTCTTTTTAATTCCTTTCTTCACCTTGTTTTTTGGTGTAATGTCTTGGATTGGGTTTAATAGTACTTTTGGTTTCATAAAGAGTGGTTTTGAAAAGGTAGGATGGAATATAGGTGAAACTAAGGTTTGGATGGCGTCTTCAAAAACATTCCCTGGAATTGGTTCTGAATTTATGCCATCACTAAATGAAGGAAGCTTTTTATTAATGCCAACATCTATGCCTCATGCGGGAATAGAAGAAAGTAAAAATACCGTTCAATTACTAGATAAGTTACTAACTAATATTCCTGAAGTTGAAAATTCGGTTGGTAAATTAGGAAGGGTTGAAAGTGCTTTAGATCCAGCGCCAATTTCAATGTTTGAAAATATTATTAATTATAAACCTGAATTTATAATTAATAATACCGGTAAACCAAAAAGATTTAAAGTTGATAAGGACGATAAATTTATTCTTACCAATGGAACCTCTTTATCAAACGATGAAGCCCTCACTCAAAGAATTAATGAAACAGATTTAGTATTAGATGAAGATGGAGAATATTTTAGAAACTGGCGTTCACAAATAAAAAGCTCTGATGATATTTGGAAAGAAATTGTGAAAGCGACTAAAATTCCTGGAGTTACGTCTGCACCAAAACTACAACCAATTGAAACTCGTTTAGTGATGCTTCAAACAGGTATGCGTGCACCAATGGGTATAAAGGTTTACGGGCCAGATTTGAAAACAATTCAGAATTTTGGTTTAGAATTGGAAACCATTTTAAAAAAAGTTCCTTCCGTAAAAAGTGAAGCCGTTTTTGCAGATAGAATTGTTGGAAAACCTTATTTACAACTCAACATTAACAGAACTGCAATAGCACGTTATGGGTTAAGCATTGAAAAAACCCAACAAATTATTGAGACTGCAATTGGTGGTATGAATATCACAACAACAGTTGAAGGTAGAGAACGTTATCCTGTACGTGTAAGATATCCAAGAGAGTTGAGAGATGATCCTGAAAAAATTAAAAAAATATTAGTTCCTACCCCAACTGGAGCTCAAGTTCCACTTGGAGAACTAATATCTTTAGAATTTGTTCGCGGACCACAAATGATTAAAAGTGAGGATACCTTTTTAGTTGGTTATGTGTTATTCGACAAAAAAGAAAACTTTGCTGAAGTTGATGTAGTAAATGCATCTCAAGAATTAATTCAACAAAAAATAGACAATGGTGAATTGATAGTTCCGAAAGGAGTTAGTTATAAATTCTCAGGAAGTTATGAAAATCAAATTCGAGCGGTTAAAAGATTATCTATCGTAATTCCAATAAGTTTAGTTGTGATATTTCTGTTACTCTATTTCCAATTTAAAACAGTTATAGCATCATCAATACATTTTTCAGGTGTGTTTGTTGCTTTTGCTGGTGGTTTTATAATGTTATGGTTATACAGCCAAGATTGGTTTATGAATTTTACCGTTTCGGGTGTAAATATGCGAGATCTATTTCAAATTCACACCATTAATTTAAGTGTTGCTGTATGGGTTGGTTTTATCGCTTTATTTGGTATTGCAACTGATGATGGTGTAATTATGGGAACATATATACATCAGGTTTTTGAGGAAAAAAAACCAAGTACTGTTACAGAAGTTAGAGAAGCTGTTCTTGAAGCTGGAAAAAAACGAGTTAGACCGGCAATGATGACCGCAGCGACAACAATTATAGTTTTGTTACCTGTTTTATCTTCAACAGGTAAAGGTTCCGACATTATGATACCAATGGCTATACCAACTTTTGGAGGAATGATTATTCAAATAATGACCATGTTCGTTGTACCTGTTTTACAAGCATATTGGAGAGAAACTGTAATAAAAAGAAATCAATAAATGAAAACAAACATACTTTTTAAAATATTAAATATCAGATATTTAATATTCATATGGCTTCTTTTTTCATTCAATGTGAATAGTCAAACTCTTAATGACTATTTATCAATTGCAACTAAAAATAACCCTCAAGTTAAGGCAGCATATACTGAGTTTGAAGCCGCAATGCAAAAATCTCCTCAAGTGAGTTCTTTGCCAGATCCAAGTTTAACAATGAGTGCTTTTGGCCGTATGGTAGAAACGCGTGTAGGAAGCCAGGAAGCACGATTTAGTTTAATGCAAATGTTTCCTTGGTTTGGAACATTAACGGCAAAGGAAAATGCAGCAAATTTAATTGCTGAAGCTACTTTTCAAAAATATATTGATAAAAAAAATGAAGTTTCACTTGAACTGAAAAAAATGTATGCAGAACTCTATGAATTAAATCAAATGATTCAGTTAGAAGAGGATAACTTACAAATTTTAGACAGCTATAGAGAACTTGCATTAAGCAAATTCAGCAATGGAAAAGGAGCTATGGTTGATGTGGTTAGAATTGATATTAAAAGAAATGAAAGTGCAACTAATATTCAATTATTAAAAGATCAAAATCAACCGCTTAAATTTGCGTTTAACAGTTTATTAAATCGAGAATTAAGCGAAACAATTCAAATTCCAAACTCCTTATTTTTTAGTAAAAATAAAAGCCATGGAAATATTGATAGTTTATTTGCTTCCAATCCGAAATTACTTCTTTTAGATAAGAAAATAGCATCTTATGAAGCTCAAGTAGTAATCGCCAAAAAAGAAGGATACCCAATGATTGGTCTCGGCATAGATTATTCAATTATCTCAAAGCGTGATATTCCAGATTTTGAAATGAACGGACAAGATGCTATAATGCCGATGCTAACGGTTACACTTCCTATTTTCAGGAAAAAATACAACGCATCAAAAAAGGAGGCTGAGTTAATGGTTGCAGCTACAAATTACGAGAAACAAGCTGTTAAAAATAATATTCAAGCAAGTTACAGTATGGCCGATTACAATTTACAAAAAGCCATAAAATTGAAAAAATTGTACAAAAACCAATTGGAGAGCACTCAACAAGCTATCAAATTATTAATTGCTGCATATAGTAATTCTGGAACTGCTTTTGAAGAAATATTAAGAATGAATCAAGATTTATTAATGCTGGAAACTGCAACAGTAACAGCAAACAAAAATGAATTTACAGCACAAGCACAAATAGATTATTTACTTTCTAAAGATGAATAAAATGAACGAAAAAACTAAAAATATATTAAAAATGGCAGGAATCTTAGTAATAGGACTCTTGTTAGGTTGGATTTTATTTGGAGGAAATAACACTCCAAATTCTGAACATAACCACAGCTCAGAACAAGCTGAAGAAACTATTTGGACCTGCTCTATGCATCCACAAATTAGAATGAATGAATTTGGGAAATGTCCACTTTGTGGAATGGACTTGATTCCATTAGAGTCGAATGATTCAGCAGCCGACCCAAATGCAATTCAAATGTCAGAAAATGCAATGAAACTTGCTAATATCCAAACAATGACTGTAGGGAATAAACAAGCGAGTAAAGAACTTCGATTAAATGGTAAAGTTCAAATTGATGAACGTAAGTTATATGCCCAATCAACGCATATTCCTGGCAGAATAGAACAATTGAACATCAATTTTACTGGTGAAAAAGTAAGTAGAGGACAAACATTGGCTATGGTTTACTCACCAGAATTGGTTACGGCTCAAGAAGAATTATTACAAGCAAATAACATAAAAAATTCTCAGCCAGAATTATTTGAGGCTGCAAAACAAAAACTTCGTAATTGGAAAGTTGCCGATCAAACTATTTCAAAAATTTTATCCTCAGGGAAGCCTATTCAACGATTTCCAATTACTGCAGATGTTTCAGGAATTGTAACAGCAAAAAAAGTAGAATTAGGAGATTATGTTGAGCGTGGTAAACCTTTGTATGAAATTGCAGATTTATCATCTCTCTGGTTACTTTTTGATGTGTATGAAAGTGATATGACTTGGGTAAAAAAAGGTGATAAAATAAGCTACAGTATTCAATCGGTTCCAGGAGAAAATTTTGAAGGAACAATTTCTTTTATCGATCCAATAATTAATCCACAAACCAGAGTAGCAACAGCAAGAATTGAAGTAAAAAATAGTGACAATAAGTTAAAACCAGAAATGTTTGCTTCAGGAATCTTAAAAGGAAATTTGAATAAAACTGCAACTCAGGAAATAATTATTCCTAAATCTGCCGTTATGTGGACCGGAGAACGCTCAATCATTTATATCAAAACAACCTCAAGTAACAATGTAAACTTTATACTTAGAGAAGTAATATTGGGACCATCACTTGGTGATGCCTACATAATTAAAGATGGCTTAGAGAACGGAGAAGAAATTGTAGTAAATGGAACTTTTACTATTGATGCAGCATCTCAATTGGCAGGAAAACCAAGTATGATGAGCCCAGATATTGGAAAACCAGTTACAAGTCATGAAAGGATGAATATAGATGGTGAAGAAAAATCAAATACATTGGATGCTTCTAAAATGACTAAAAGAATAACAGTTTCAAAAGAATTTCAAAAGCAATTGAAGCAAGTTTTTGACCAATACATTCTTTTAAAAGACGCCTTTGCAAATGACAATAATACAACAGCTCAGGAATCAGCTAATGGATTATTAAATTCTTTATCTAATATAGATATGAAATTAATAACTGATACTAAAGCACATAATAATTGGATGAGTATCAGCAAAGTGATAATGACATCTGCCAATTCTATTTCTAAAACTTCAGAAATAGAGGCTCAAAGAAATTATTTCAAACCTTTATCTGAAAACTTGATAAGGGCTGTGAAATTATTTGGCATCAACCATAAAGCCTATGAACAATTTTGCCCAATGGCTGACGATAATAACGGAGGACATTGGTTAAGTTTAACCGAACAAATTAACAATCCATATTTTGGAAGCAAAATGTTAAAATGTGGAAGTGTAGAAACTATCATTGAATAAAACATTCCTATTTAAATGGGATATATATAATTACAAATAAATATTAATAAATTAAAAGTAGAAAAAATGAAAACAAAAATTTTAATTACGATTATTTCAATAGGCTTATTTAGTATGTCTACAATTAGTGCTCAGGAAAAAGAACAAACTAAAATGAAGCACGAGATAACAGAGAAAGTGATGTATACCTGCCCAATGAACGCAGATGTAAAAAGTGACAAGCCTGGTGAATGCCCAAAATGTGGAATGGACTTAAAAAAAATGGATGCTGCTAAAAAAACTTCTTGCTGTGCAGGAAAGAAAATGGAATCTAAAAAAATGGATGGTGCTAAAAAAGCTTCTTGTTGTGCAGGTAAAAAAATGGATTCAACAAAAATGAGCTGTGGTAAAATGGCTAAAATTTACACTTGTTCTATGCATCCAGAAATTGTTAGTGATCAACCTGGTGAATGTTCAAAATGTGGAATGAAACTAATTGAGAAAAAAATGTCAATGAAAAAAGAAGATATGCCTAAAAAACACAAGCATTAATAAGAAATCTTGTCATTTAAAAAATGCTAAGAAGAAAACTTATTTAATTCATTTTCTTCTTAGCATTTTTTCTTTCAACTATATAAATAACAAGTATCTATATAAAAAGTTTAAATTCGTAAAGGATTGATTTCTCAAAATTAACTGAAAACAAATAACCGTGAAACAAACTTATAAAATAACCGGAATGTCATGCAATGGATGTAGAACCAATGCTGAAAACACTTTGAATAATATAAAAGGTATTACAAAAGCTACTGTTATTTTAGAAGATGGTAAAGCTGAAGTAGAATTTGAACATCCCATTTCATTAGAGAAATTAAATAAAGAATTTCTAAAAGCAGGATTGCATTATACTATTTCAGATTTTAACTCAGACATTTCACAAGAAAAAACAGCAAAACCAATAAAAATAAAACCGATAAACAGGAATGGCGTTTTTTATTGTCCAATGCATTGTGAAGGTGATAAAACTTATGAAAAACCAGTTGACTGTCCTGTTTGTGGAATGGACTTGGTAGAACAACCAAAACTGGTAAATGTTATAAAGTACACTTGCCCTATGCATCCTGAAATTATTAAAGATGCCCCAGGAGACTGCCCAATTTGCGGTATGGATTTGATACCTTCAAAACCTGAGGAAAGTGCTGAAAGCAAAACTTATAATTCATTGTTAAAAAAAATGAAACTCTCTATTGCATTTGCAATTCCAGTTTTTATTATTTCAATGTCAATGCATATACCTACTAACCCATTGTTAAATTTAATGCCACAAATTAACTGGGATTGGTTGCAACTAATTTTAACGCTACCTATTGTATTTTATACTTGCTGGATGTTTTATAAACGTGCCTGGCAATCCATATTATCATGGAATTTAAATATGTTCACATTGGTAGGGATTGGAACCGGAGCAGCTTTTCTATTTAGTATTGTTGGGCTTTTATTCCCATCCATATTTCCTCAGGAATTCAAAGGCCATTCTGGTGATGTGAATATGTATTTTGAAGCTACTGCTGTAATTTTAACATTGGTATTATTAGGTCAATTGTTAGAAGCAAGAGCACATAGTCAAACAAGCAGCGCGATAAAAGAATTATTAAAACTTGCTCCATCTGAAGCTACTTTAATTGTAAATGGCGAAGATAAAATAGTTGCAATAGCCACAATAAAAGAAGGTGATTTACTTCGAGTAAAACCTGGAGAAAAAATTCCGGTTGATGGTGTAATAGTTGAAGGCAACTGTAGTATAGATGAATCTATGATTACTGGTGAGCCTATTCCTGTAGATAAAACAGTTAACGATAAGGTGAATTCAGGAACTATTAACAGTAATAAATCATTTGTAATAAAAGCTGAACGAGTTGGTTCTGAAACTTTATTATCACAAATTATACAAATGGTAAGCGATGCCAGTCGATCAAAAGCTCCAATTCAAAAATTAGCAGATACTATATCTAAGTATTTTGTTCCAATAGTTGTAGGAGTATCGATTGTTACGTTTATTATTTGGGCTAATTTTGGACCAGATCCAGCACTGGTGTATGCATTTGTAAATGCCGTAGCCGTTTTAATAATTGCCTGTCCATGTGCATTAGGTTTGGCAACTCCAATGTCGGTTATGGTTGGTGTTGGTAAAGGAGCTCAAAATGGAGTTTTAATTAAAAATGCAGAAGCACTTGAAACAATGGATAAGGTGAATGTATTAATTACAGATAAAACAGGTACACTTACTGAAGGAAAACCATCTGTTGAAAAAGTTCATATTATTGAAGGAGCATCTTTTAACGGGTTACAATTTATAGCGTCTTTAAACCAATATAGTGAGCATCCATTGGCTAAAGCAATTGTAAATTATTCAAAAGAAAACAATGTAAAATTAATTCCAGTTAACAATTTTGAAGCCATTGTTGGTATGGGTGTTGTTGGTATTATTAATTCAAATAAAATAGCACTTGGAAATCATAAATTAATGCAACAAATAAATGTTGAAATTTCAAGTGAATTAGAACATAAAATTAATACCGAACAAAAATTAGGGAAAACTGTTTCGTACATTTCAGTTAATGAAAAAGCTATAGGTTATGTTAGTATTTCTGATGCCATTAAACTAACAAGCAAAGCTGCCATAAAAACTTTAATAGATAAAGGAGTTGAAGTAATTATGTTAACGGGTGATAATGAAAATACAGCCAAAGCAGTTGCAAACGAATTGAATTTAACAAACTTTAAGGCAAGTTGTTTACCAGAAGATAAATTAGAATTTATTAAGAAATTACAAGCTGAAGGTAAAATTGTAGCAATGGCCGGTGATGGAATTAATGATGCTCCTGCCTTAGCTCAATCAAATGTTGGAATAGCTATGGGAACTGGAACTGATGTAGCTATTGAAAGCGCAGAAATTACTTTAGTAAAAGGAGATTTACAAGGAATTGTTAAAGCAAAAAACCTGAGCCATGAAGTTATGAAAAACATTAGACAAAACCTGTTCTTTTCATTTGCTTACAATGTATTAGGAGTGCCTATTGCTGCTGGTGTTTTATTCCCAGTTTTTGGAATATTATTATCGCCAATTATTGCTGCTTTGGCAATGAGTTTTAGTTCTGTTTCAGTTATAACAAATTCATTAAGATTAAGAAATATTAAACTTTAAAAAGCAAAAGAGCCATTTTCAGAATTGAAAATGGCTCTTTTATTTCTATTTTTTTTTTGAAAATTAACTAAATATTTTTAGCTAGCCAGTTTCCTACTTCACTTGTTTTATAAGCTTTGTTCTTCCCCGATAAATCTTCGGTAACAATACCTTCTTCCAAAGATTTATTCACTACATTTCTAATGGCTTCTGCTTCTTCTTTTAAACCAAAAGCATCTTCAAACATCATAGCTGCAGATAAAACTGTTGCTAATGGATTTGCGATATCTTTACCTGCTGCTTGTGGATATGAACCGTGAATTGGCTCATATAATGAAGTTTTTTCGCCAACTGAAGCACTCGGCATTAACCCCATTGAACCAGAAATAACAGAAGCTTCATCTGTTAAAATATCTCCAAATAAATTTTCAGTAATTAAAACATCATAAGAATTTGGCCATTGCACTAAACGCATTGCTACAGCATCAACAAACTCATAAGAAACCGTTACTTCAGGATAGTCTTTTTCCATTGCTTGCACAGTTTCTCTCCATAAACGAGAAGTTTCTAATACATTTGCTTTATCTACACAACATAGTTTTTTAGAACGAGTCATTGCTAGTTCAAAACCTTTTTTTGCTAAACGAATTACTTCAGCTCGTGTATAAGTACAAGTATCAAAAGCAGTTTCTCCTCCATCTATCCTACCTCTTTCACCAAAGTAAATTCCACCTGTTAATTCTCTTAAAAAAACCAAGTCTGTTCCTTCAATTCGTTCTCTTTTTAAAGGAGAATTATCTATAAGTGATGGAAAAGTAAACGTTGGACGAACATTTGCAAATAAGCCTAATTTTTTACGCATTTTAAGCAATCCTTGCTCTGGTCTAACTTTTGCAGATGGATCATTATCGTAACGTGGATGACCGATAGCTCCAAACAAAACTGCATCTGCTTTTAAACAAATTTCATGTGTTTCGTCTGGGTAAGGTTCACCAACTGCATCAATCGCAGCAGCACCAGTTAAAGCAGGTGTCCAAGTTATTTCGTGATTAAATTTTGTTGCAATAGCATCACAAACTTTTACCGCCTGATCAATCACTTCTGGACCAATTCCATCTCCAGCTAAAAGTGCAATATTCAATTTCATATTCTTATATTATATATTTAACATTCGTTGTGTGGCTTTAATTGCAGATACTGTTTGATCTGAATCTAAACCTCTTGTAATAAATCTTTTTTTACTATTTTCCCAAGTGATTATCGTTTCACATAATGCATCAGAAGTACTTCCCGGAGGAATTCTAACTGCATAGTCAACCAGTTTAGGTAATGCCATTTTTTTCTTTTTATATAATTTCCCAAGTGCATTCATAAAGGCATCGAACTGCCCATCACCTTGCGCATGTTCCTCAAAAGATTCACCGTCAATTTTAACCAAAACTGTGGTTGATGGTTTTAACCCTTTTGAATGGGTAAGCACATAGGATTCAATCGTAATTTTTTCCTGATACAAATTGCTATTTAATACATCTGAAATAATGTATGGCAAATCTTCTCGTGTTACCACCTCTTTTTTATCTCCTAACTCAATAATTCGTTGGGTAACTTTCTTTAAATCTTCATTGTTGAGCTCTAAACCTAATTCATGAAGATTTTTTTCAATATTTGCTTTTCCAGATGTTTTACCTAATGCATATTTTCGCTTTCTACCAAAGCGCTCAGGCATTAAATCGTTGAAATACAAATTGTTTTTATTATCTCCATCCGCATGAATACCAGCTGTTTGGGTAAACACATTTTCACCTACTACCGGTTTATTGGCAGGAACTCCAAAACCAGAGAAAGCTTCTATTAATTTACTTACTGAGTACAAAGCTGTCTCTTTAACAGAAATTTCTACCTCATTTTTGTAAAAATCATTGATAACTGCAACAACACTTGCTAATGGAGCATTTCCAGCTCGTTCACCCATTCCATTTACAGTTAAATGCAAGCCTTTTGCTCCTGCATTTATTGCTTCCATTACGTTTGCTACACTTAAATCATAATCATTATGTGCATGAAAATCAAAATGAGACTCTGGATATTTCGCCGTTATCTTTAAAAAATATTCATACGTTTCTGAAGGGGTTAAAACTCCCAAAGTATCGGGAAGCAAAATTCTATCTACATGTTGTTTTGTTAAAAAATCTAAATATTGAAATACATATTCTTCTGAATTACGCATTCCATTACTCCAATCTTCCAAATACACATTTGTAACTATCCCCTCCTTTTGCGCTAGCTCAATAACATTTTTTATTTCAGCAAAATGTTGCTCTGGAGTTTTTTTAAGTTGATGTGTTAGATGATTTAAAGATCCTTTGGTTAATAAATTTTGAACCTTTGCACCAGACTCTTTCATCCAATTTATGGATTGATTTCCATCAACAAAAGTTAACACCTCTACGTTATAAATATAACCGTGTTCACTTGCCCATTTCGTAATGTCTTTAACTGCTTGAAACTCTCCTTCCGAAACTCTTGCAGAAGCTATTTCAATTCTGTCAACGTGCAGTTCCTCTAACAAAAGTTTCGCAATTGTTAATTTCTCCGCTGATGAAAATGACACTCCAGATGTTTGTTCTCCATCACGAAGTGTGGTGTCCATTATTTCAATTTTTCTTTTTTTCATTTTTAAAACAATTGTTTTAGGTGAAAAATTTAAGATGAAAAAGCGTCCTACTAATTAGAAACGCTTTTTATAATATATTTTTTAAATTCAATATTTATTAAAACGGTCTTGTTTCAGCAAACTCTTGAATTTCTTCTTTCATTTTAGTTAAATAGTCAATATCATCGAAACCATTTAACATATTTTGTTTTTTATAATCATTAATTTCAAAGGATTCTTTTTCTCCAGTAGATACTAATGTTATTGTTTGTTTTTGTAAATCAATTTCTATTTCAGTAGTTGGATCGGCTTCAATTGCTCTAAATATTTTATCTAAAAATCCAGCACTTACCTGAACTGGTAATACACCAATATTTAAACAGTTTCCTCTAAAAATATCTGCAAAAAAGCTAGAAACAACACATCTAAATCCATAATCATAAACCGCCCAAGCTGCGTGTTCTCTAGAAGAACCTGAACCGAAATTTTTTCCTCCAACTAAAATTTTCCCTTTATAAATAGGATTATTTAAAATGAATTGTTCTTTTGGAGTATTGTCTGGATTGTATCTCCAATCTCTAAATAAATTATCACCAAAACCTTTACGTTCTGTTGCTTTTAAGAAACGTGCTGGTATAATTTGATCTGTATCTACGTTTTCAATTGGTAATGGAACCGCAGTACTTTTTAATATTTCGAATTTATCGTATGCCATTTTCGTAGTTTTAAGATTATAAAAGTGTTCTAGGATCTGTTACAACTCCAGTTACAGCTGTAGCGGCAGCAACTAACGGACTTGCTAATAATGTTTTTGATCCTGGGCCTTGACGACCTTCAAAGTTTCTGTTTGAAGTACTCACCGCAACTTTACCTGCAGGAACTTTATCATCATTCATTGCTAAACAGGCTGAACAACCTGGTTCACGTAATACAAATCCAGCTTGATGGAAAATATCTAATAAACCTTCTTCTTTTATTTTAGCTTCAACAATATGTGATCCCGGAACTAACCAAGCTGTAATATTATCGGCCTTTTTTCTTCCTTTTACAATAGATGCAAATGCTCTAAAATCTTCAATTCTTCCATTGGTACAACTTCCTAAAAACACATAGTCTACATGCTTTCCAATCATTGCTTCACCTTCAGCAAAGCCCATATAATCTAACGATTTTTTGTAAGTAGTAACCCCACCTTCAACATCTTCAGCATTTGGAATATGTTTAGAAATACCCGTTCCCATTCCCGGATTAGTACCATAAGTAATCATTGGTTCTATCTCACTTCCATCAAAAGTTAATTCTTTATCAAAAACAGCATCTTCATCCGTAGATAATGTTTCCCAATAAGTCATTGCCTTATCCCAAGCTTTACCTTTAGGAGCAAATAAACGTCCTTTTACATATTCAAAAGTCTTTTTATCTGGAGCAATAATACCTCCACGAGCACCCATTTCAATACTTAAATTACAAACAGTCATACGTCCTTCCATAGACATTTGCTTAAATACATCACCTGCGTATTCAACAAAATATCCTGTTGCACCTGAAGTTGTTAATTTTGAAATAATAAATAAGGCGACATCTTTTGGAGTAACTCCTTTTCCTAGGCCTCCAGTAATGTTAATTCTCATTTTCTTTGGCTTCGGTTGCATAATACATTGTGAAGTTAAAACCATTTCAACTTCTGATGTACCAATACCAAATGCAATTGCACCAAATGCACCGTGCGTTGATGTATGCGAATCTCCACAAACAATGGTTGCTCCTGGCAATGTAATTCCGTATTCTGGACCAACAACGTGAACAATCCCATTTTTTTCATCACCTAATCCCCAATGAGAAATTCCCCATTCCGCTGAATTTTCTTCTAAAGCTTTTAATTGATTTGCTGATAAAGGATCTTCAACTGGCAAATGTTGATTTATGGTTGGTGTATTATGATCGGCAGTAGCAAAAGTACGCTCGGGATATAACACCGCATTCTTTCTACTTTTTAAACCTAAAAAAGCCACTGGACTAGTAACTTCATGAATTAAATGTCTGTCAATAAAAAACACATCTGGTCCATCTTTAATTTTTCGAACCACGTGTGAATCCCATACTTTGTCAAATAATGTAGTACTCATTTATAATATATATTTTTTAAACCGTATTTACTGTTTTTCAACTCTTTTAAATAGAGTAGATTGTTTCAACAGCAGCAAATTTAAAAAAAGTTAAAAACCTGTAAATTTGATTCATTATTATATACGATACCCAAACAGATTTTTAGTGTATTATAATTTAGTGTAAATTATTTATAAGATTGTAAAATTACTTTTTCCTGATTTTACAATTTTTATGAAGATTATTTTATCTTTCACCAGAAGACCATTAGCAATTTGGTAATTTGATATTTTTAACATCTATATGACCGCCTAACTTTAAAATGATTCAATAGAAAAGTCTAATAATTGGATTATTTACATTAAGCCTTTATCATTATTTTTTTTCAAGAGGTCTTTTTAATTAACATACTATTTAATTTCAATCCCAAATTTTTCATGTTTAGATGAATTTAATTCAATATAGCCTTACGATATCCAAAAAATTAAGGAAGTTTTATTTAGTGATTTAATTCAACTTTTTACGAAATACTTTAATTATCATGCCTCAATCTTACAATAAGACTCATTTATTGTTGTAATAATCTCTTAAAATGAAAAATGCTTTTTTCTTCTTTCCATCTTCTGAAATTAACCCTTTTCTATTCCAACCATCCTGAATCTTTGGCAATGCCCTTCTTGGCGATCTAAAATCGACCAAAATCCAAGGTGAAAAACCTTGTACTTGTGGGATATTACCCAGCATTTTCAAAGTTTGAATATAAAGATCCTCTTGGTATTCTTCTGTCCACCTCGTTAATTTATCCCCGTGCAAACCATATTTCGCACCAGCACCAAATTCAGAGATTAGCACTGGCTTGTTTTGGGTGATTTTCCAACTTATTTCGCCGCATTTTTCAGGTAAACCATCATACCAACCAACGTATTGATTAAAACTTAATACATCTACTACATCGGCAAATGAATCATCAATAGTTCTAATTTTTGGATTGTTTTCAAAATTACTTTGTTCCAATGCAGCACTAATAAGCCTAGTTGGGTCAAGTTTACGCGTATGAGATGCTAATTTTTTCAAGAAAATATTACGAGCATTACTTGTTGGAGTTTCATTTGCCATAGACCAAATAATAACAGCTGCTCTATTTTTATCTCTATTTATTAATTCTGTTAATTGATTCTCTGCATTTTCATAAGTTTCTTTATTATCCCAAGATATTGTCCAATAAACCGGGTTCTCTTCCCATACTAAAATTCCCATTTTATCGGCAAGCCTAACCATATGCTCATTATGAGGGTAATGTGCGAGTCTAACGTAATTACAGCCTAATTCTTTTGCCCAATTTAAAAGTTGCTGTGCGTCTTCCAATGAATAACCTCTACCCCCATTAAAAGGACTTTCTTCATGTATTGAAATTCCTTTTAAAAATAATTTAGAATTATTTAATAAAATGTCCTGCCCTTTTGTTTTTATAGTTCTAAAACCAATTTGGTCGTTAATTTCATCTCTTAATGATTTAACAATTACATGATACAATTTTGGATTATTTGTTGACCAATAACCCACCTTATCAGCTTTTATTTCGAATGAGACATACCCTTCATTATTTGTAGCAAAGGTTTTATTAATTTGAAGTTCAGGAATATTGATATTTATACTTTTTCTATCAATATCACTTCCATTTAATTTTACAAAACCATTAATAACTTTATTATTCTCTGGATTTAATTGAATAAAATAATCCTGAATAAAAGTATCCGCTACCTCAACAATCTTAACATCTCGAGTAATTCCACCATAATTCCACCAGTCCGTATTTAGCGTTGGAACCCCTTCTTTTTTTCTTTTATTATCAACTTTAACCACTAAAAAATTATCTTTTTCTTTTAAAAGTTTAGTGATTTCAAAATTAAAAGGAGTAAACCCTCCCAGATGTTTTCCTATTTTTTTCCCATTAAAATAAACATCCGTTTGATAATTAGCAGCCTCAAAATAAACGAAAACACGGTTTGAATCTGTTGTTTTAATATAATCAAATGACTTCTTGTACCATACAGTACCTTCATAATAAAACAAATTTTCTTTTTGGGTATTCCAATCTCCTGGAACATTTATGGAGTCTGAAGCATCAAAATCATATTCAACTAAATCAGATTTATTACTTGGTTTCGAATTTGTGAAAAACGCTCCTTTTCCTGGATTTTCTTCATTTTCAAATGGGTGATATCGATAATTATAAAACCCATTTTCATAAGGATCTACAATATAATTCCATTGACCGTTTAAACTTTTTGTTGGCCTATTATAAGTATTTATTAAAAGGTTTTCTTGAGCCAATAAGCTACCAATATTTCCAATTATTAAAAAAACTCCTATAATTACTCTAATTTTTTTTAACATAAAATATTTTTTTAATTTACTTTAAAATTTAAGGCCCCAGTATATCCATTATTTACAAAATTATTTTTGTAAAGGCTATTTTCTAAAAATTCATTTAATGCTTTTTGAACCTTAATAACATCTGGTCTATTTTCTCTTACCTTTAAATATGTAGAACGGTCACTATTTGCATATTCTGAAATAATATGATACTCTTCTGGTTCATTAAAATTCATAATTCCCCTTGTATTATTCATCTTTTTATAAGGCCAAAAACACCAACTCACTGCATGTTTATCCAGCAACAATCTAAAATCTTTAACCCATTCATCTGTATTTTCACCTGTTTCTCCAATATAAATTGGCACTTGTTTTTTATCTCTAAAATCTAAATATGTTTGTATCGCATCCTGATTTACATCAAACCAATATTTATGAAACTCATACACTACGTTAGAGTCAATTACCTCTTCAAAAACATCAAAATTACCACTCCAATTAGAACCATTTAGAAAGATAATATGTTCTTTATCAACGACACGAATTTCTTTAACTATTCGACTATATAATAAAACCAATTTTTGGTTTAAATCACTTAACTCATCATTAAAATAATGTGCAATCGGCTCATTTACAATATCATAACCTATTATAACAGGTTCGTCTTTATACTTATCTGCAATTTTCACCCAAATTTCAGTCATTAAATCTTGAGATGATTTACTTTTAAAAAGATAAGGGTATCCGTAGCTATCATCAATATTATCACCTGTTTGTCCCCCAGGAGCACAATGCATATCTAGTAAAACATGCATTTTTTCTTCTCTGCACCAATCTATCAATCTATCAAAATATTTGAACCCTGAATTTCTTTCACCCATATACAAATCATCGGTAAAAATTTTATAATGAAATGGCAAGCGAATATGGTTTACACCAATACTTTTTAAGTATTTAATATCAGCATGAGTTATATAATTATTTAAAAACCCTTTCCAAAAAACCTGTAAACTATCTGGGCCCACCAATTCATATAATAACTCATCTATTTTGCGCGGTGCGTTTACCTGATTCATTTTAAACATATATCCTTCAGGAACTAACCAGTTCCCTAAATTGGTACCTTTTAAAATAATCGAATTCCCTGTTTCATCAACTAATTGAGTCCCGTTTGTCTTTATAAAACTTAAGGTTTTTTTAACAGGTTTTTCATCAGTTTCGGTGACTTTTTCCTTACAAGAAAAACTTAAAGTAATTATTACGATTACTACAAAAGCAGTTAGATATTGTTTCATTTTAAATTATTTTTTTCTTCACTTATTCTTTTAACTTCATTGAACAATAAAGGATATGCAGGTTGTGTCATTCCGTGTTTATACCCATCTAGTTCGTACAACACTGTTTTTATATTATTTGATTCGGCAATTGCCTGAAATTCTATCCAAGCTTCTGCTGCTTCAGAAGGTGTCATTTTTGCCTGATCTATAAAATTGGGTTCATTAAAACCTAAAATATATTTTACATTTGAATCTTGGCTAACCCAATTACTAACATTGCTAACACCTTCACCGTACCAAGCCATTGGTGTGAAATCGACGCCATAGTTTTGATACGTATTTTTAATTGAACTATTTGGCTCTGAACCCCAATTATACCACCAAGAAATAGTTGAAGAAAAAATTTGCATGTCATTTATAGAATGATATCCATAAGTAACACCTCTTTTATAACTTTTTGTTTGGGAATTAATAATTGAAATAAAAAAAAACAGGAGCAGGAATACACTCGTTTTTTTAATTAACCAAACTTTATTATAAAAATAACAAATAGGCTTCAACAAATTATTTAAAATGAATTTTAATAATTTGTTGTTGTGTATCATAACTCTAATTTCAATTAAAATATTAGTTCTACTAAATTATAATAAATTAGAAAAAAGTTTTCTCATTACCTGTTTAGGTTTTCTATCTACGGTAAACAATCCCCAATGTTTTTCAGGTTCAAGTGGTTCGGCCGATCCCTTCCATGGTTCGTCAAAAGCTTCAAAAACAAACGTTAGAATATTTTCTTTTAAACTCCAATCAACCAAATCATTGTAATATACTTCTTGTAATTCTTCACTTACATTACTTGAACAAATACCTCTTCCATTAGAATTGGTCGCCCAGCCTGCTTCTGTTATTATAACTAGTTTGTTTGGATATCTTTCAGCAATAGTGTAGTAGTTACTTTTTGTATATTCCAACGCTTCATAAATTTTCTTATACTCCCAAACTGGATAAGTATGAATCGATATAAAATCAACCTCTTCAACCAAATCTTTTAACTTATCAATCCAAGGAACATAGTTTTCACAAAAAGTAACGGGTTGCTTAGCTCCTTTTTTAATCATTTTCACATAGTTAATAACACTTTGAACAGGCACATAATGATCTGTCCAATCAACACATGCTTCATTTCCAGCAGATAAAGAGAATATAATAGTTGGATATTGATTTGCTAACCGAATTAATTTTCGAATCTGAACCAAATTTATTTCCTTATTTTTAATCAATTGGTCTTCTGAGTAAGAACCGCCCCAAGGACATCCAAAATTATTAACTTCGGCTACAATATAAGCCCCTAGCATTACTTTAAAATTCAGTTTCTCTTTTTCAATTACTTCTAAAACAATATCAGAATGTTGATCACAATCATATAATCGAATATATTTCCACTGATTTTGAAGCATTAGAAGATCCTCCTTTATTTCTTCATAACTTGGATAAGCACCTCCAGGATTTTGTCCTTCTCTAAACCCAGAATAACAAATTGCTTTTCCTGGTTCTATATTTAATTCTTTTATATAATTCATTTAGTTGTAGTAATCTAATTAATATTTAAGATTTTCATCTTTATCCCAAATACCCCAATATGCGCCAACATCTCCCTCAGCTCCCGTTTTCCATGACTCATCAAACGATGAAAAGTAGAATACATCAATATTTTCTGCTTCAGACCATTGTTGGGTGTTAATAAAATATTTCATAGCATTTTCAAATGAAGGAACAGCTCCATAAAAAACTTGCCCTTTATTTGTCCAACCTGTCTCTGTGATAATCACTTTTTTTCCATTTGCCGCAGTCATCGCTCTGCGATACATATCTTTCATATATAATAATGAATACTCCAATTTACAACCTTCCCAATAAGGATAACAATTAGCAAGAATAACATCACATGCTTCTGTAATTTTTGGACGATGTTCAAACTCGTAATAAGCATCAACATATCCCACAGGAACCGCTGGAATAGCCTCTTTAACTTCATGCATAAAAGCCAACAGTTCTTTTTCTGTTAAGTCGCCTCTGTACATAACTTCATTACCCACTGCAGCAATATCAACATACCCTTTTTGGGCAATTTTAATAAGATTCGCTATTTCCCTTTTATTAATTTCATTATCGCTACCTAACCAAGCACCAACTAAGGTTTTAATACCATATTCATGTGCTATTTTTGGAATCAATTCATTTCCATCAGTACAAGAAAAAGACCGAATCCATTTTGTATATGGCTTGATAATTTCCATTCTTCTTCTTATTTGTTCTTCTGTAATAATATCACCTGGTTGTTGACCTTCTTCATAAGGACTAAAGCACAATCCATGCATTCCATTATTTAAAGCTTTTGAAAAAAAACTTTGTAATTCTTCTTTGGATTTGTTCTCGTGGTTTATTCCTGCTAAGGATAATATTTTTTCTTTTCTAACTGACATCTTTTATTGTTTTTAATCTCTAGTACTTTTACTTTTTATCAGAAATACCGGTATAAACTTCTTTCACTATTTGGTAAGCTTCTTTCTTATTTCTATCTATATCTACAATTCCCCAATACTCCTCATTAGGGGTTCCATCATAAGGAACTCCACTGCTATTTGGAGCCCAACCTCCCGGGTCCAGCGTATCATTATTTCCGGCTTTCCACAATTCATCAACAAATGCAAACAACGTTACTCCTGAACAAAGATCGGGATCACTATAAACTCCATTCAGAATTTTCTTGGTGGCATCAGCTTGAGCTTTTTCATTTGGACCTTGGTTATAATTGTCTTTTGAAATGGTCATATAACTATCTGCTCCAGCTTCAGAAAAATACATTGGTTTAGAACTTACAGCACTCCATTCAGGAAAAAAACTTACTGGATTGTCCCACCTATAAATATTTATTCCCCACACATCAACATTTTCAGATAACGAAAGCGCTTGTGCATCAGGCAATTCTCCATGTGCCGTTGCAACTGGATGATTTTCATCAGTTTGATGAATTAGATCCGCTGCATTATTTAAGGCCGTATACCAGTTTTTTATATCCCCATCAAACCATTCTGGATGGTAATTATATTCGTTCCCTAATTCCCACAATAATATGGCGTTGTGATTTTTATAAGTATTTATGTAATCGATAAATGTACCCGAAAGGATATCAAAATTTCCATTTTGATTGTATCCAAAGCCTATAATAACCTTGAGTCCGGCTGCACTTATTTCATCTAGCACAGCTTTTTCTTCAACTGGTTCATAAACACGAATGGTATTGATACCTGCTTCAACCATTAAAGCTAAATCTTCCGTTAAATAATCAAAACTTCGCTTATCACTTCCCTTTGGAACAGGATGGTAACATATTCCTTTAATTACATACGGAATTTTATTGACCAATAATTCCCTGCCAGAAATTGTTACATCCTCTTTTTTATTACTTTTTTCACAGGAAAGTAACAGAATAGAAATAAATATTAAAAAGTAGACTGCTATTTTAGAACTCATATTTTCCCTTATTTAATTAAATAACCTTTTTTCTCCGTTATGGAGTATATGTAAACCCTTTACATTTTTCAACCAACTCTTTCACTTGCTCATGTGTTATTTCACCATGAGTAATATATGGATATTTAATCATTGGATGTTCTACCATAAAACCTTGATATTCTCTTATTTCAGCTTCATCACCTTCCGTTACAATACCTTTAATCCAATTTGGCATGTATTCCAATAAAATTTTACGCGTTTGTTTGTTATTCCAATAATCTAGGAAAAATGTATATTCATCAAATGCTAAAGGAACTACTTGTGTTGATTGTAGATTAACCGTTTCAGACAATCTAATATCTCTTGAAGAAGCTGCTGCAGAAATAACATATTCACCGCTTTCAGCAACCCACATATTTCTTTTGGAATCGTAATAAGAAAAATCACGACTTTCTAACTTAAAGGAAACCTCTTTTTCTTCTCCCGGTTCTAACTCAATTTTTACAAATTTCTTTAATTCTTTTTCAGGGCGCTGCAACGTACTTTTTTTATCTGAAACATACAATTGCACTGCTTCTTTCCCCTTAAATTTACCTGTATTTTTTATAATAATACTAACTGTTAAACCCTCTTTATCTGTTGTGTTTTTTGATGATAATTTCAAGTCACTATATTCAAAAGTTGTATATGACAACCCATATCCAAAAGGAAATAACGGTTCGATTTTTCGTTCATCATAATAACGATATCCTACAAAAATTCTTTCTCCATAGACAACATCACCTTGTTCTCCTGGGAAATTAAAAAAGGCAGGAGTGTCTTCCAATTTTGTTGGAAACGTTTCTGCTAATTTCCCAGAAGGATTTACTTTTCCAAATAAAACATCCGCAATTCCACCAGCTCCAGCTTGTCCTCCTAACCAAGTTTCCAATACACCTGCAACATTATTTAACCAAGGCATTGCAACTGCACTTCCATTTGTAAGAACAACCACCGTGTTATTTTGAACAACAGCTATTTCACTAATTAATTTATTGTGAGATGGAGGCATATTAATATGAGTTCTATCAATTCCTTCCGATTCATATTGCAATGGCAAACCAGCAAACACCAGTACAACATCTGCTTCTGAAGCTACTTTTTTCGCCTCTTCTATTAACGATATATCATTGTCATCGGCTAAATTATATCCTTGAGAATAGCTTATTTCTATACCTTCTCCATATTCTTTTTTTATAATTTCCAAAGCATTATCAAGCTTTGTTGGTCTTACTTGTGAACTGCCGTTTCCTTGGTAACGTGGTGCTGCCGCAAACTCCCCAATAATGGCTACTTTCTTATATTTCTCCTTAGTAATTGGTAATACTTCATTGTTGTTTTTTAACAATGTAGCAACTTCAGAAGCAACCTTTCTAGCAAATGCATGGTCTTTTTCAATATTTAATTCAAAACCTTCTTTTTGAAGTGATTTTGCTTTAAAAACTACAGTTAATATTTCTTTAACCAATGCATCAACAACTGCAATATCCAATTCGCCATTTTTAATAGCTTCCACTGCAATGGCATTATTTACTGGACTTACTTTAGGCATTTCAATATGCATTCCGGCTTTCATTGCTTCAACTCTATCAATAACCGCAAACCAATCTGAAATAACAATTCCTTTAAAACCCCAATCTTTTTTTAAGATATCTGTTAATAAATTATAATTTTGTGTTCCATAAACTCCTTGAACTCTATTATAGCAAGCCATTACGGTCCAAGGTTGTGCTTTTTTAACTGCAATTTCAAATGGCGTAAGATAAATTTCATGCAACGTACGATTGTCCATATTGGAGTTATTGTACATACGCATGGTTTCAACATTATTTGCTGCAAAGTGTTTTAATGAAGTGCCCACTCCCTGACTTTGAACTCCATTTATGAATGCAGCTCCCATTTCACCTGATAAGATTGGGTCTTCAGAAAAATATTCAAAATTTCGACCACCTAAAACGGAACGTTTGATATTTACTCCAGGACCTAATAATACATTCACATTTTGGGCTTGTGACTCTTCTCCAAGGGTTTGACCAACTTTGTATACCAAATCTAAATCCCAAGTAGCCGCAAGTGCTGACGCTGTTGGAAAACAAGTTGCCTGCAACTGATCTCCATAACCAGGTTTATTGGTTGCTGGGGCACGACGTAAACCGTGAGGACCATCAGATAACCAAATCCAAGGAATATCTAATCGTTCAATAGGCATTGTACTCCAATCATCTCTTCCAGAACAAAGAGCTACTTTTTCTTCAATAGTCAATTCAGAAATTAATTGAGTTAATTTTTTTTGAAGATTATTCGCTTCTTGAGTTTGAGCTTTTAAATTCATAGTAATTAAAACTAAGAATGAAATTAATATTGTTTTTTTCATGGTTTTCCTTTAGGTATCTATCCGAAAATAAATATGAAGTATTCTAATTTTTTATAGTAATCGATAAAGTCAGACTTAAAAAAAGCTTAAGATGCTCCCTTTCGATTATTTTTATCTTCTATCTCAATTTCAGCTCGGCGCTTCACTAACGCTTCTTTAATTTCATGCGCTCTCTCTTCGGTAATATTATATCTCCAAACTAAAATAATAGCAATTAATGCAGCAATGATAGGTATAATGATATCAGCTAAACGTAAATTAGTTAGTGTTTCAGCTGATTGAACTGTGATACTTTCATCAAAACCAACTAGTTGTAAAACAACACCACTTGTAAACATTGCCAAGGCTGTTCCTAATTTTACCATCCACCAGTAAACAGCTCCAAACATTCCTTCTCTACGTTCTCCGTTATTCAATTCATCTAAATCACACACATCAGCAGTCATAGACATCATTAACGTAAACAAACCACCAATACCAAAAGAAAGGAAAGGAATAGGCATAAACATTAACCAAGGATTTCCAGGGTCAAACCCCCACCATTTCAATACATAACCAACAATTGAAAGTAAAGTAGCAACTACAAAAGCTTTTCTTTTACCAATTTTTTCAGAAATTTTGGTAACAACAGGAATTACTAAAAACATGGTAGCCAATGCACTTACAGTTCCAAACCAAGCCGGCCATGAACCAGCGGCAACTGTATCACCTTGAAATAAATAATAAACAATTATAAAGAACGAAAACTGGGCAATTGTTTGAAATCCATTAAAAATAAAGAACGTAGCTCCACATAACTTCATAAACTGTTTATTTTTAACAGTTAATACAATTCCTCGAATAAATTCTTTTGTATTTGCTGCCAATTCGCTCTTTGAAAGGTTTTTTAATTTACTTTTATCAACTTCCATTTCTTTGTTGAAGAGAGCAGGCATAATTCCTAAAACCATACACAAACCTCCAACCCAAATAGCCATTACTTTAGCTCCTTCGGGCGCACTGTCAAATAACGATTGATCGTAAATAATTACCCAAAACCATGGCGCAATTACCCAAGCCATTTGTCCCATAAATTGCGAAACCGCCATTAAACGAGTACGCTCATTATAATCAGGTGTCATTTCGTAACCCAAACCAATTAATGGCGTTGCAAAAATGGTATAACCAATGTAAAAGAAAAGCGATACAACCAAGAAATAAAAGAAATTATACATTTCAGAATCTTCTGGATTTAACTGCCACATAATCATATATGCTATTCCGGAAATAACACTACCTACAAGTATATATGGTTTTCTTCTTCCCCATTTGGACTTTGTATTATCTGAAATAAATCCCATAATTGGGTCCGTAAGTGCATCTAAAAATCTAGGTAATGCACCTAATAAACCTGCTAAAACTGGATTCATTCCTAAAGACATTACTAACACAACCATAAAAACACCTAAAGCGGCAGGAAATAATTGATTGGCTAAATGACCTGATCCAAATGCTAATTTCTGGCCTAAGGGAACAATATCTCCTTGTGCTATTTTATAATGTTTCATGTTGTTTGGTTTTAAGTTTTATTTTGCGGTTTTATGAAAAACACGTCTATCAATAGTTTAGAACAAAAGTGTTAATTTTTAAAACATATTTATTTTGGTGACACATCTTTTTCACTTGCCAATGGTGGTGTAAATACATCTTGCATTAATATATTTTTATCTCCATTATATGTTTTGGTAATTGGATTTCCGTTTCTAGTAAGTCCTTCAAAAACGCCTGCATCAACCATTTCCCATAAAGCATATTTTGCCTCACCTTTTAAGTTTATTAATCCGAAATGATTTTCAGAGCCTAAAGGATTCTTAGCATCTTTCCATTGCTCATCAAATGCTTCAAAATAAAAACTAGCTATTTTCTCTTTAGTAGTCCATGCTCTTAAAAGCTTATAATACTCTCCTGCTTTGTATTCATCAGCTGCTCTTGAACCTTCAACTCCATAATGTCCATCAGACAGAGTAGTCCAACCTGATTCTCCAATATGAATAGTTTTAGTTGAATCAATACTTTTTACATAATTAGAAACATTTTGATAATTCGTTTTAGCAAAGTCCAAAGCTCTCTCCATCGCTGCATCAATTTTTTCAATATCTGAAAAATCAGTTTCTTTTTCTGGAACAACCCAAAATTGAGGATTGTAATATGAATTATGCATCGCGTATGAATGCATTGAAACATAATCCACTGCCTTAATCAATTCTTCTAATTCTTTCGTTTGATAACTTGTATCTCCACCACCCCAAGAGGCAAAATCATCAGAACTTGTTATCCATAAACTTTCTGGTAGTTCTCCCTTCTTTTTTAATTCCTGCAAATGATTCACCCATTTTAAAATTACATTTGGCTGCACATAATAACTTGCTGCCCATTTCACCATAGCTTCATTTCCTACAGCTATGATTTTTACAATATCTGGATGTTTTTTAGCTAAGGTTACAGCTGTTTCTATTTCAACAGCATTTCTCTCACTTTCACTCTCATGATTTGGTGTTAATTCTGTCCAAGCATTTTCACAATCAATCCAAGCGCCTAACATCATGTACATTTCAAATGTAGCATCTTCTTCTTTCAATTGTTTTATGGCTTCCAATATGTTAGCGGCTTGAGCTAAATGCACATTGTAGGTTCTTAAAATTTTGACATTCATTGCTGCCAAAATTTTCATATCTTCTTTTAACTCAGGAATAGTAGGCTGAATATCACGTGTTAATTCACGATAACCTCCATAAGAAATTGCTAAATATTCAGGATGCCCTAAAATATCAGCCGCTGTTATATTTGCTTCTGTTTTTGGCTTTTCCGCACATGAAAACAGTACTGCTACTACACCGAAATAAATTGCTTTTCTTATAAAATTCATCATCCCTTTTATTGTTTATAATAAAATTGTTTTTTTAATAATTCTTTTGGATTACCACCTATTTGAAGTTCAAATTTCCCTTCTTCAACCGTCCAAGCATTGTCCACCCCTATAAATTCCAAGTCAGCTGATTTAATTTTAAATTCAATGGTTTTGGTTTCATTCGGTTGTAGGTTTATTTTTTCAAAGCGTATCAATCTTTTTGAATCTGGCGCTACGGATGCAACTAAATCTTTTAAATACAATTGAACCACATCTTTTCCTTCTCGATTTGCAATATTTTTAATCGAAACTAAAATTTTTAAATCTTCATCTCCTGTTAAAGTATCTTGTTCAATACCAAATTTTGAATATTCAAAGGATGTGTAAGAAAGTCCGTGTCCAAATTCAAACTGTGTATAAAAACCTTCATACCCCCAATTCGCATCTCTTATATCTGCTTTTTTATGGTAATAAGTTACCGAATTCCCAGAATATTTAGGATAGGTATAAGGCAGTTTTCCACTTGGGTTTATATGTCCAAACAACACATCTGAAATTGTGCGTCCACCTTCTTGACCAGGATAATAACCCATTAAAATACCATCAGCGAGTGGTTCAATTTCTCTTATAATTCTTGGCCGTCCTTGTACCATAACCAAAATGATTGGTTTCTTATAAATTGCTAACTTTTTAACCAACTCTTGTTGTGCCTTTGGCAAATCTAATTCATTGATATCTGAAGGCTTTTCAGTTGCAGGCAATTCTCCAATACAAACAACAATATAATCTGCATTTTTAGCTTGTGAAACAGCTTTTGAAGTATTTATATCTTCCGTATAATTGGTTCCTTCAACATAGGTTACATTTTTGGCTCCAACTTCTTTTTCAATCGCTTTTAAAATGGTTAATTTACTTGGATCATTGTACTTTGTATCCTGACCTAAAAAAGTTCTAGACCAAGCTCCATTTAACAAATTCATAGAATTTGCTGCATAACCAGTTACCAATATTTTTTTCCCTTTTTCTAAAGGTAAAACAGTCTGATTATTTTTTAGTAAGGTGATTGCCTCGGCAGCTGAATTGTAATTTGCTACTATATGCTTTTCACTACCAAAATCTGGAAAATCCTTTGGATTGTTATAAGGTTTGTTAAATAAATTTAGCTGAAATTTGAGGTTTAATATTCTGGTAACAGCATCATCAATTCTTGTCATTGAGATTTCGTTATTTTCAACCATTTCAACAATATAATCAACAACATCAATGTCATATGGGTTCATCAGCATATCTAAGCCTGCATTCACAGCCATTTTTGTAGCTTCACGCTTGCTCATAGTTACTTCATGTGCTTCAATCAAAAATTCTACATCACTAAAATCTGAGATCACAACTCCTTTAAATCCCAATTCTCCTTTTAAAATATCAGTTATATAGTGTTTGTTAATATGGCAAGGAATACCATTTACGGCATTAGAACTAATCATAACACCCATAGCGCCTTGGTCAATTGCTTTTTTAAATGGTGGTATAAAATACTGTCGTAAACTATTCTCAGGAATAATGGCATTTGCTCTATCCTTGCCATTTCTTCCTGCTCCGTATCCAATAAAATGCTTTAAGCAAACTGCAGAACTTTCAATATTCTTAAGACTTTCCCCCTGAGACCCTTTCAAATAAGCCACTCCCATTTCTGAAATAAGGTAAGGATCTTCTCCAAAACTTTCTGAAATTCTCCCCCACAATGGATTGATAGCTACATCAATATTTGGATTGAAATTCCAAGGTAATGATGCTGCTCTTGACTCATAAGAAGTTATTTCTCCATTACTTTCTGAAAGCTCTCGATTCCAAGTTGCAGCCAAGGCAATTTGATGTGGAAAAAGTACAGATCCTTTTATATAATTAGCTCCATGAATATTGTCAATTCCGTAAAGTACAGGAATTCCCAAACGTGTATTTTTTAGACTTGCATCTTGTATTTTTTTTACAATCTCATACCACTCCTCACTACCTGCTAAATACTGAGGTGTATTATGAATGGATCCAACCGCATAATCAACTATAAACTTTTGAAACTTTTTTTCATCAAATACCGCACTATCACGTTCATCCCAATAATCCCCTTTCAAAATAGAAGGTAAACCAATATTTAACATTTGACCTACTTTTTCTTTTAAGGTCATTTTTGCCAACAATGAATCTACTTTATTTTCTATTATAAACTCATCATCAATTAGTAAACTGTCTTTAGTCTTTTGTTTATCACAACTTAAAAACAGTAAGGCTATAATTGCTAAGGGAATTAGTTTTTTCATTTTATAAGATTATTTAGCTAAATACACCAAGATTTGGCTAATTTCTCCTGTTCTATTGAAAACCTTTTTACTTATTTCTAAATCAAGATTTAAGCCTTTAAATTCAAGGTTTGACCCCTCATTTAAAACTACTTTTAACCCTTCTTGCCCAGCTAATTTATAGATGACAGGAATTTGACAATAGGTAAAACAAAGCGAATCTTTCTCCAGCGCTATTTCTTTAACTTCTTTATCAATATTTGTGTATTTAAAAATTTTTGGTTCTTTTAAAAACTCTCCTCTTCTTAACAATCTTGGGTTGAATACTAATTTTCCATCTTCAACAAAAACACCTAATTCACCAAAACGACTTAAAATATCTTCTTTTACTTGTCCAGTCATTCCAGGCTGCTGTGCTCCTTTTCCTCCTGGTGTATGCGAATAAGGATCCGTTGGAAATGCACCATACAATTCAGGTGATTTATGCACCCCAATTCCTTCATTAATTTCATAATAATGATCCAACAATTTACCAATGGTAACTTCACTTTCTTTATTTGAAACAGCCACCAAACAGGTTTCTTGAACACTTAATAACAATTTAGAAACCATGTGCCAGTAGATAGATCCCAATCCTTCGTAACCAAAGAAAGTTCCTGATCTTCCTGTAAATGATTTATGATCAAAAATTTCTTCAAAAACAGCTAATACAAACTCCGTATCCTTTTCAATTAATGTTTGATATTTTTCTTCTGGTAATACCGCTAAAGCATCTTTAAGACTGTTTGCATTGTTGAAGTTGCCATTAAAATGATAGTTTCCAGCAATATCTTTTACAATAATTTGTGTATTTCCATCTTTTAAAAGTTGCTGAAACAATGCGGATTTTTCAACTTTTTTTGAGCTAATGTTGTTTTTATCATTAAATCTAGGAAGTTCTTTGTTTGGGTATAAAATATAACTGTATTGATCAGGTCTAAATAATGCGCTGGCTTTTAATGCATTTAACAATTCTAAAGAATCGGTTCCCGAAATATAACCAGAGCTTAAAACCGCAACTTGACCTTCCAGCATTTCTGGCAAATACGAAATTGATATTTCCTGTTTGTTTTTAACAGTCATTAAATTGTATGCATGGTACAACTTATCAGCTCTTTTATTCGCTTCAATAGAATGATCTATAAATTGAAGTGTAATTTTAGTAAAATCTAATAAATCTTTTTTTGAAATAGTTCCTTTGTTACTTGAAAATCCGTTTTCATAAATGGTATTTCTAAAATTGCTTCCTGCATTTCCAAGACCATCAAGTACCTTTTTTCTATCCTCGTCTGAAATTTTTCCAGCTAACAAATTTTGGTTTTCATCGAAAGTTGCCACAATTTTATTAAAAAACAACGCCAGTTCTTCTGAAATCTCAACTGTTTGTAAAGTGGTATTTGAAACAATTCCTTCAAAGAATTTCAAGAAACGCCTTAAATAATACAAGGTTACCATTGAAACTCCATTACCAACTAAGGCGTTGTTGGCATCGTTCCATTCTGGTCTTTGTGTACTCATCCAAATTCCACCTTCTGGAATAAAATTTGATACTTTTGCCAATACCGTTGCTAATAATTTCTCTATCAAGTTTACTTTATAAATGAAATAATTTTCATCTCTCAATAAAGCACCATCAGCACCCAATTCTATTTTTTTTCTATTAATTTCATCATCCAATTCAACATCAAAAACAATGGTGTCTTTCGGGTTTGCTAAAATAGCATCATAACTTTTTATTTTGTACGGTACATTTGCATAAACAAACAATTCCTTATTGAAATAGCTCGCTAATTTAGCTGGGTAATGCTTTTCAATAAACTCTAAAAATTTCAACAAATAAATTATTTGATGATCTCCCCAATAACCGATATACGACCAAGGATTGTCTGGTTCAATGGTTTCCCAATCAAAACCATCTTTTGTAACTCGGTAAGGGTTGTATCCATCAAATGTTGTGGCGTTTAAAAACTTATGAATCATACTCTCAATAAATTCAGGATATGAGTATGCTAACGCTTCCCAGTTTTGAAAAATATCTCTCCAGTTTCCTTCATAGTCCAATATTTTTGAGCCATCAACTTCACTTCTTGTATTGATAGAGAATTTATTCCAAGGTCTACTTGGGTCTCCATGTCGTCTGCTAAATTTCAAAGGCATATATTCAAAACAAAGTCGTTTTAAATTTTTATCGACATCTTTTTCTGCCAATTCCTTCAAATAACTAAGAGTAAACAATTCCGGAAGTTGCTCTAATATTACTTCTTTTTTCTTGAGAACTTTTTTATTTGCATTTGCAATGTATTTAATAAAATCACCTTTTTCAATTTGATAATTGTTATCAAAAATACCACCACGCATAATATTAAAAAGTGTGTTGGCAAAATGACGCGTATTTCGCTGCTTATCAGCTGTTAATTGTACTCCATCAGAAGCACCGTTAAGCTCTAACAATTGTTTTGAACCTAATTGGATATCATCTTGAACCAAAGCAACTAAATTCGGTTCATTTTTAATTATTTCTTTAATTTGAGCAATGGAAACTATGGATTGATTTACATCGGCTATTATTCTCCAATTTTTTTCAGTTTCAGCCTCTATAGTTAATTCTGAACAAATAAAATAAGCTCCTTTTTCTGCCTTAATATCAATTTCTTGTTGAATTTCGTTCCCTTTTCTGAAGCTATCTAATTGTAAAGATGATAACAAATAGATTGGATTTTCAATTCCTAAAGACCAAACTATGTTAGCTTTTAATGCTTCACTAGGCTCTGCTTTATCAACAATAATAGCGCTTAAAGCAAAAATCCCCAATCCAGTATCAGTTTCTAATTCACATTTTTTATAGGCATCCACCAAATTACTACTTGCATTTTGCAAATCTGCTGAAACACCATAAGGCAATATATTTTGGATACCATCTATTACGGTAAGCTGAATTGATTTGTTTGTATTATTAACCAATGTTGATTTTTTTACAAATCCAAACTTATCACTTGAGTTCCATTGGTACTTGAAAGTAACTCCTAAATCCTGGTTAATTTCTTCAAAAATTACTTTATTTCCATAGTTGTTTTTGTACAAATTTCTGGCTGTTTTATAAACCCCTTCATATCTTTTTGAAAACGGTTCCCATAAATATGTTTTCCCTTCAATATGAACCTGAACAATTGTTTTACTTCCAGTAATTTCTGCCAATTCAGTTATTTTATCATCGGTATAATAAGGAAATAGTGCGTTTTCACTATTTTTTCTTCCTGCAGATAATCCACCATTACTTGACAAAAACATCCAATGGTTAGAATTACTAACAATACTCATGAAAAAAGGTCTCATCTCATCAACATTCGAGATTTTATAATAACTTTCATCTTCAACCATTACTAAATTACCTTTTACCTCATTTGCTTCAAAAGAAGCTTCCTTATTTCCTATATACATTGTTTGTTGCTTATTCATTTTTTATTCAATTATATTCAAAAACCCCTTGTAAAATTTTAAAAATGAGGTTTATACATTACTCTATACTTTGCTTTGTTTAGTTTACTTTAAAAGGAATATTTGCTGTTGCTGTATGTGATTTACCATCATTTGCATAACAAAATAATCTATAGGCTCCTTTAACTTCAGGTGCTTTAAATTTTAATTCACCATTATTTGTACTTATTATTTTTATTTCAACAGCCTCTGGTCTTTTTTCAAAATCACCTCCATCACCTAAATCGGTGCTTTCCGGCAATAGTTCCCATTTAAAATTTATACTATCATTTTCAATATCCTTAACTTTAAATAAGGCAAAAACTTCCTGATTTTCTTTTAAAACCACATTTTCATAGGCTGTTTTATTATTTAAAGTATACGATTCTATTTGAGGTGTTCGATTTTCTGGCCAAGTTCCGTTCCATATATAATGCATAACATCAACCGATTCGGTTTCACTTCCATCTTCTAAAAACACTCCATACCAAGTTGGAGTTCTTTCTTGTTTTTGTCCCCATAAAAACACAAATGAACCAACACATTGTAAAGAATCAACTTCAATTGCTGCTTTATATCTTTTTAAGTAATTTGCTGCTTTTAGAGTACTATTTTCTTCTATTGGGGCATTCCATTCTGTTTTTGGAACTTCCCAATGCCCTGTAGCTCCCCATTCTGTAACCATATAAGGGCCATTCCAACCAAATTCTTTAATTTGCTGAGGTAACTCAATTATTTTGGCATACAACTGCACAGAAAGTAAATCTAAATCGGTACATCGTTCTTTAATTAAATCTATTTCACGTTGCGAAATTCCAGCTAATGTTGTGGTAGTTAAATGATTTGGGTCCACTTCATGAATCATTTGAGAAATTTCATTTACAGCATCCCAAACTTTTGGGTTGGTTGCACGTAAATTTAATTCGTTCCCAATTGCCCAAATAAATAAAGCAGGATGGTCTTTTAAAGCCATTACCTCTTGTTTAATTCTATCTAATTGTTCTTTTACAGCAGTTGCATCGTCGTAATCAAAATTATGGCGTTCTCTGGCTACTTCAATTCCCATAGTTACCATTAAACCGTTTTTTTGAGCTTCATCTAATACTTCTTTTCCTGACTGTTGTCCGTTCTCTGTTCTCCAAGTTCTAAAAGAATTCCCTCCATGTTTTGCAACTGTTGGAATTTGTCCGAATTCAAGTCCAGCTCCTTTGATATAAAAAGGCTCATTGTTTACATATAACTGAAACTTTCCTTCCTCTTTTTTCAACTCAACTTTTGCAGGCTTGTTATTGTCAACCATCGCTTTTTCTATTTTTGTTTGTTTTGAATTGCAACCAACAAAAACTGTAATACAAATTACAATTGAAACTATGGTTTTTAATTTATCTTTAATCATTGTCTAATCTTTTACTAACTCTAATTCAATTTGCTCCAAGGATTTTCCTTTAGTTTCAGGTAATATTTTTAATAAAATAAAGAACCCAAATACAGCAATAACTCCAAATATTAAGAAACTCATGGCGTTTCCTAGGTTTGATAATTCCCAAGGAAATACCTGTTGCACTACCCAGCTTATAAATGAATTAACAAATCCAATAACTCCAATTGCCAAACCTCTGTATTTATTTGGAAATAATTCAGATAGCATTACCCACATTACGGGACCTAATGAAAATGCAAAACAAGCAATAAAACCTAAGATTCCTATCAACACTAATGTTGCATTTATATTGGTTGCCGCTTCTAAAATAGCACCTTCATTTTTTGCATATGCCTGTTTACCCAATGCCGATTTCATATCATTTTTAAAATCGATATCATTGTCGTATTGTTTATTAGCAAAAGGTAACAACTGATTCGTTTCTATATTTTCAAACTGTACAATTTCTTCTGAAGTAAGTTCATAAGTTGCCTGATTAAATCCATAAGCACAAACCAATAAACTAATTGCTATTCCTGCTATTCCTAATAATAACAGCGGTCTTCTTCCCATTTTATCAATCAAGAATATTGCGATGATAGTAAAAAATACGGTTGTTAAACTCAATAATATTCCAGAGGCAAAAGAAGCATCTGTTCCAATTCCTGTTTGTTTAAAAATTGAAGTAGCATAAAAATATACTGCATTGATACCCGTAATTTGCTGCAATACTCCAAGCACCAAGCCAACAATTAGTATAAAGCGCAACGATGGTTTTAACAATTCTAAAATAGAAACCTTAACTTCTTTTTTATGCTCATCTACATTTTTTTCGATGGCTTCAATTTCAATAACAGCCAATTGTTCACCATAAAGATTATTTAACACTTTTTTAGCCTCTTGTAATTTCCCTTTTGAGCACAACCAACGTGGACTTTTTGGTACAAAAAACATAAACAAAAAGTACAATATTGCAGGAATAAATTCTACACCTAACATCCATCTCCAAACATTTTCATCATTTAAAAATGAATCTCCCGATGTATTTAATTTATTGAAATAATAGTTACTTAAAAATGCCGCGAAAAACCCAAGCACAATATTTAATTGCTGAATAGAAACCAATTTTCCTCTATTTTTTGCAGAAGAAATTTCAGCAATATATGTAGGTGCTAAAATAAGAGCAGCTCCAAATGCGAGTCCACCAATCATTCTGGCTATGTAAAGCATTTCGTAAGATGATGCATAGGCTGAAAACAATGCTGAAAACGCGTATAAAAAGGCTACTACAACTAATATTTTTTTCCGCCCAATAATATCACTTAACTTTCCAGAAATAAGCATAGCAATCATCGCTGCAAAAGATGGGGAACTTACTACCCAACCCATTTGACCATCGCTTAAATTAAATTCTGGACCTGCATAAGACATAACTCCAGAAATAATGCCGGCATCAAAACCAAATAAAAATCCACCTAAGGAAACTACAAACGCTATAAAAACAACTTTTTTTGACATAATTAAAGTCTTTTCTTTCTACTAAATTAATTTAAAATAATGGACTGAATAGCACGCGCTGGCATACTTAATTTAGCCGTTTTATTATCTACGGTAAGCATATAATTAATTTCGGCATCACTATCATTTAAAGCTACTACAACTAAACTTCCATCTTCATTTAAAAAAGAAGTAGCAATTAAATGGTTTGCTGTTGTTCCTGTTGAAATTCTTTTAGCTCCTGGTCTTATAAATTTTGAAAAATGACCAATGTAATAATATGAATTTGTAAAGGTTAATTTACCTGTTTGTGTATTTCCATGAACTGGTGCAAAACATAAATTACCTACATGGTTTGGCCCTCCGGTTTCATCTAAGAATATATTCCAGTCAGTCCAAGCAACAGTACCATTGTTAAAATCGTTTATCATTGCTTTTCCATAGCGTTCAGCTAATTTAGGGTCTTCAATTCTTGATAAATCATATTTTTCATTGCATCCCTCTGTAAAAATTAATTTTTTATCTGGAAACGCATCATTCACCGCAGCAACATTCTTATACATTGGAGTTCCATCTTTCCAATCTTCATACCAATGAAAACCGGTTCCCCAAACATATTTACTTGCTTCTGGGTCACCTAAAATAACGTTTGCACGTTCAAATAATAAATCTCGATTATGATCCCAAACAATTAATTTTTTATCTCCTAAACCTTCTTTTTCTAAAGTTGGACCTAAATAATTTTTAACAAAATCACGTTCTTCTTCTGCAGTATAAATACAAGATTCCCAGATTTGCGTAGCCATTGGTTCATTTTGAACACTTAAACCCCAAATTGGAATGCCTTCAATTTCATATGCTTTAATGAATTTTGCGTAATAATTAGCCCAAGATTGTCTAAATTCTGGTTTTAATTTTCCTCCATTTAACATTTTTCCATTCGTTTTCATAAACGCTGGTGGACTCCAAGGACTAGCATACATTGTTAGTTCTCCTCCGGCCGCAGCAATTGCCAATTTTGTAAATGGTATACGAAATTGTTTATCATGTTCAATACTAAAGGTTTCTAATTCAGAATCTCCTTCTTCAACATATGTGTAACTTTTGCTTGAAAAATCACAACTATGAATAATTGTTCTTGCTAAAGAATAGCCTATTCCTTTATCAACATTGAAATAAGCTTCCATAAAAATATTTTGTTGCTCTTTATCAAGTTTATAAAAAGTTTCAGCAGCAGCATCCGTTAAAGCGGCTCCTATACCCAAAAATGTTTGATGTTTTTTTGTTGTATTTATAAAAATTGACGCTTCAGTTTCTAAAGGTTGTTTAAAATCTGAAAATACAAGATTTGAATTTGTTAATTGAAGTTTAACAGCATTACTTGAATTCGTTGTAAAAACTTTACTTTTAACTATTTCAGTTGAAATAGAATTTTGAACAACTGTATTTTGCATAGCTATATTATCTTTGTTATGCTGCTCACAACTGCTTAATAAAATTTGTGCTATTATAAAAAAAGGAAAGATTTTAATAAAATTATTACACTTCATTTTTACTGTTTTATTTATTAGTAAGATATTCAAAAGTAATCTTTTTTACTAAAATATATTTATACTATTTTGTCATAAAAACAACTATTTTAGAGCAATTTAACACCTTGTAATATTATTAATTTAAAAAAAAGGTTAGCAAAATTAATTGCTAACCTTTTTAACTTAATTAAATAATTACTGATAAACTTCTATGTATTCAATCTCCATTGCATCTTCTGTAAATGCAGGATCAATAGTTCCGCCTAGAGAACCTCCCATGGCAACGTTTAAAATCATAAAGAAATCTTTATCATAAAATGGTAAATCTTCATTATTTGCCATCTCTATAACTTTCACATTATCAACAAAAATTTGAATTGATTCTTGAGTCCATTCAAGAGAATATAAATGAAACTCCGTAGACGCATTAGCTACTGCTGCTGTTTCTCCGAACATTGCATTTATTGAATCAGTTGTATTCCACCAATGGAATGTACCTAAAGTATTATCTTTATCATCCCCTCGTTGCTCCATAATATCAATTTCTCCACATCGTGGCCAACCAACATCAGTAAAATTAGAACCTAACATCCATAATGCAGGCCAAGTTCCTTGAACTGCTGGTAGTTTTGCACTTATGTCAATTCTTCCATAGGTAAAATCATATAACCCTTGTGTTTTTAATCTTGCAGAAGTATAACTACCATCAGTTTCTTTTTTTGCAATAATTTTCAAAACACCATCTTCAACTATTACATTGTCGGCACTATCAGTATAGGTTTGTGCCTCTCCATTACCCCAGCCACCTGCGCCAAGATCATATGTCCATTTTGTTGCATCAGGTGCTCCAGCAGTTTCAAAATCGTCAGACCAAACTAAGTTTGTAAATTCAGATCCTCCTTGTACAGGTTTTGTTGATGTAAATAATTGGTACCATGCAGCACCAACACCCGTAGCTGGATCTTCTTCAATTCTAACACGCAAGTAATTTTCATCCATAGAAATAATATCATATGTACTTGAACCTACAAACCAACCCATAAAACCTCCATTAGAAATTTCAAAACTTGTTTGTCTATAAGGAAGTTCATTATAACTTCCTTCAAGCGCAGCTTTCGATCCAGATGGAAACAAAGACACATTTTTAACACCATACATTGTAGTGGCAACAGTTTCATCATGGCAAGTATCTCCATCAACACCTATAAAACCAGCATAAGTTCCAGGAATAAATGCTACACCAGCAGTTTGTTCAAATGTAATTCCATTAGCTGTTTTTGTAAATACGAATTCATCATCATACATACATCCTTTTTCTGCATCCCAAGGTTTAATAGCATTCCACCAAGATTCATAAGCAAATTCTCCATTCCCATAATCATCATTAGCTGTACCCATACCAACATGTAGTGGTAAATTAGCTGCCCAATACCATTTTTTACCTTCACCAATAATACCTCCACTTAATATATCTTCAGCTTCCACATCTGAAAATGAACTATAAACTTCTACATTTATTGAAGTAGTTGATGTAACTCCTCCTGTACCTATAGCGCTTACTATAACAGTAAAATTGTTTATTCCTACTTTAGTATATCTGTGCTTTACTATCCCAGAAGGAGCAATTTCGCTTGAACCATCGCCAAAATTAAAATTATAGCTTATCACATTATTGGCAGTTGCAGTAAATGTTACAAAACCGCTTCCATCACCATACATTAACTCAGGGTCATTTATATCCTGCCCTTCAATTAAAGGATCTGCTATCTGCACATTGGATGGCGTAACTAAATCTCCAAATTCAGATTTATCCTCTTCACAACTCGCAAAAAATGCCAGAGTAAGAAAAAGACCAATTATATATTTTATATTTTTCATTTTTATTGTTTTTTAATTATTGAATAAATAAAACATCATCAAAGTAATATGTTTTCTCACCTGCTGTTGCTCCATCTGTTCCAAAATTGAAAAAGATAGATGCTTTGTTATAAACCCAACCGTTACTTAAACCAACACTTAACAACTCAGTTCCTGGTGCTTGATTTGTAAAGTCAAATTCCAATGTTTCCCAACCTCCTGCTACAGTAGTATTAACTTCAGTTTCACAAGTATGTGTAGCATCATTGGCATCTTCAATTTTTAAACGAATCGGTGTGCCTGCATCAGGAGACCAAACACGAACAGTCATTTTAGAATTGGTTAATGTAATTGGTATGTTCGTAGCAAAACCAGCATCAGTACCAATTGTAGTACCTGCCCAAAGTGGTGCTGAGGTAGGCTTTATAACTTTCACTATCATGTTATTAGCATCGTTAGGATCTACAATAAGTTCAGAAATGTTATCTCCAAAATCAGTTAATGTATAATCTACAGTTGAACTTTCAAAATCTACTGGAAAATCAATTTGAGTTCCAGAACCACCTGTTCCAGTTCCTCCACCAGTATCAGCACCTTCTCTAACAAGTTTGAAATACCAAACATTGCCACCAGCAACTAAAATCTCTAAATTCATGATATTATCATTATCTGAAAGCGTTGCATTATAAGTAATAGAAGCTGGAGCATTTACAGGATTAGTAAGTTCTGCATCATTTATTACTTTAGAAATTCCTAAATAAGCTCCTATTCCATTAATGGTAACAGTACCTGCAGCGGTATTATATTCATACGTTGCTGAAGCTGACCCATCATGAGGTGCTACTGGTGTTCCGCAAGCATCTGCAGTTCCTTGCCATGCCTCAAGCCAAGTGTCTGCACCTAAAACATTGTTAAATGATCCATCTGCATTAAAAACATAAGTGTCATCAAAAATACAAGCTCTTGTAGTTAAATCATCTATACTATTAAACCACCATGTATCTCCGGCTGTTGATCCAACTATTAAAGCTTTTTCTTCTGGGGCTAATTTCCAGGTTCCTACTATTGGTGAAGTTTCTCCTCCTGATCCAGTATCTACTCCATAATTGAAATCATCAATATATGCTGTAACTGTATCTCCATTACCTTCTCCATTCACTTGTAACACTACTCTGTCAAAATCTGTTCTACTTAATGGGTCAGGTTGCCCTGCTGTAACATCTGTCGCAAAATCAAACGTAACTGTTTGCCATTGATCAAAAACAATAGTTTTAATTATTTCTGTTTGTAGCGCCCATGGTTCTCCTGCGGTACCGTCTTGTAATTTTAATGAAATTTGCTTTGGTTGACTTCCTGTTACGCTAGATGTTGGAACATAAATTTTTAATGAAAATTTACTATTTGAAGCTAAATCAAATTTTGAAGGAGCATCAAAACGTACATTTGCGTATGTTCCTCCAGCATCAGTATATTTTAAAACAGTAGCTGAATTATTGTTAATATCAGAAAATGGATTCGTGAAAATATTATCCATTCCACAGTCATCTCCAAACCAAGTATTAATGTTACCATTTCCATCAAAATCATCATAAAGAAGAGCACTTACAACTTCTGATGGCTCTTTCCAGAAATATAGGTTATCAATAAATACTGTTGAACCACTAGAAACAAACAACATTTGTGTAATTCCAGACATATCAGTTGTAAAATCAGTTACTGGAATATCAACACTTACCCATTTACCAAATTCTGTTACCGTATTTGAAACTTCCGATTCTTTCAATGGGTCACCATTTTCATAAGCCGTATTTACTATTTTAAAGGCTATTTGTTCAGCATCATTTGTCCAATAATCAAAATGAACATATTCCATTGCTGAAAGATTCGTTGGGTTATCATAACTAGTAACAATTCCCGTATAATTTAAGTAATCATATCTTAAAATATTATCACCATTTACATCAAACGGAGATAAAACAGTTGATTGTCCCCAACCTGGATTCCATTCACTCACATCTACATTAGTATAAGCATCACTAAAAATAGAAACAACATCAGCTTCTAATCTAGAAGGAGTAAGTGCTGCCGCAAGAGGTTGTAAAATTGCAGTAACTTCAAAGTCTACTTCAATATACTCAGCAGTTTCAATTGCTGCACCTTTTGCCACAATTCTAATTGTATAAGTTCCTGCTTCTTGATAAACATATGAAGCCATTTCACCAATATTAGCGGTTACAGGCTCATCGTTTCCTTCTTCACCAAAATAAACATCAAAAGAAGTCGCATAATCTGCAGTTGTTGTAACGTTTACTTGCTTTGAAATTGCCGCATCATTTTCAATTGTTACCATTAAATTTTCAGGTGCTTTAAACGAAACAACTAATGGTTGTGTTATTTCCGTTTTTAAACCTGTAATTCCAGTTGCTACAACTTTAACACTATAATTACCTTCAGCATATATATGCTGACTATTCCCACCTTGCTTTACCTTGATAGGTTCAGCAGTTTCGTCTCCTAATGTAATAGTGTAAGAAATTGCACCCTCACTATTTGGAGTTATTGTTACTAACCCCGTATTATCTGGAGTTACGTCTAAAAGCACCGTTAAATTTGTTGGAGCTACGGTAGTAGATACAAAATCTAAACCACCTAACTCATCCTCAGTACAGCTTATTACAGCTGCAACAAATAATAGTACACCTAAGAAATATTTAAATGTTTTCATATATATTGTATATTTTTTTAATAATTCTGATTTTGGATCCAATTACCTCCTGAGAATTGAATTTCTTCTAATGGAATTGGGAATACTTCATTTTTATTAGCTGTAAAACCATCTATTTCTTGAGCGGCTCTTCCAGTTCTAACTAAATCGAAGAAACGAAGACCTTCACCAGCAAATTCTACTCTTCTTTCAGCTAAAATAGCATTGTACAAGTTTGAACCTGTAAAAGTTATTCTATGATCTTGATCTCCAAAAGCTCTGTCTCTTACTTCATTCAAATAAAGTAACGCTTTTGCATCATTCCCTGATTTACTATAAGCTTCAGCAGCCATTAATAACACATCAGCATAACGAATTGCTCTATAATTATTTGGATTCGTTAATTTTAAATCTGCAGCTGCATTTTCACTTCTTTTTCTAGGAATGTATTTTCTGTTAAAATAACCTGTATGCTCATTTTGTATTGTATACGTTACTTCAGGATGTTCAGCTACCCAAGCATCCATATCTAGAATTGTTGTCTTTTTTCTTAAATCATCATCTTCAAAAGCATCTACTATTTTTTGAGTAGGCAGGTTAAAATTGTTTCCTGCAGTAAAGAAAGGACCTTCATATGAATTTGGCCCTGCAAAACCTACTGCCACATTACCTTCAATAGCTTGCATATACCCATAACTTCCACCTTCAACATCTGTATATTGAATTTCAAAAACAGATTCAGGGCCGTTTTCACCAGCCATTTCAAAAATTTCATCAAAATCTGCTACTAAAGAATATCCTTCACTATCAATTACTTGCTGTAATTTGGCAGCAGCCAACTTGTATGTTTCAACATTTTCGGTTTGCGAAGCTTCATATAAATAAGCTTTTCCTAGTAATGCCAATGCAGCACCTCTTGTAGCTCTTCCAGCTTGCGATGGAATTGAATTTAAATTTTCCGATGCAAAAATTAAATCATTATAAATTGCTGCATATACATCTGCAACAGGTGATCGTGGAATTGATGTTTCATCTCCAGGAGTAAATCTTTTATCCCCTTTCATTGGAATAGGTCCAAACCATTTTACCAATTCAAAATGGTAATAAGCTCTAAGAAAACGAGCTTCAGCTATAATTTGATCTTTTCCTTCAAACTCTATATTGTCTTTAAATTCAAGAATGTAATTGCTTCTTTGAACACCCGCAAACATCCAATCCCATAATTTTTTAATTTCAGTATTTACAGGTGTATGAATCATGTCATCAACTTGTTGATATCCTGGGACATCAGTTGGACTATTTCCACCACACAATGTGTTATCCGAAGCCATTTCTCCCATTAAAACATTGACAAAAGTTGTTTGTAAAAGGTCATAAGCACCAATTAAAGCACTTTCGTATTCCGATTGAGAATTAAAATAATTCTCTGAATCAATAGAGTATTCTACTGGACGTTCAACAAAATCATCTGTACAAGAAATTGTCAGTGTTGAAAATACTGCTACTATTATTATAGTTATATAAATATATTTTTTCATTATAATAGAATTAAAAGTTAATGTTTAAACCTACCATATAGGTTCTTGGAATTGGGTAAAAACCATCGTCTATTCCACCCCCAATAGGGTTACCACTGGAAGCTCCTGGATCAAATCCCTTATATTTAGTAAATGTATACAGGTTATTTGCACTTGCATAGATTCTTAACTTACCAATACCTATTTTTTCTAAAGCTTCAGAATTAAGAGAATATCCTAATTGAATATTTTGTATTCTTATATATGAAGCATCTTCAACAAAATAAGTTGACAACACATTGTTAGTTGATGAACCTGTTGTTACCCTAGGCGAACTATTAGTTGTACCTGCACCTCTCCATCTATCTAAAGTATAATTTAAATTATTGGCATCAATAGCGATACTTTCATAATTACGTACCATCTCATTTCCAACTGAAGCAAACGTATACATAGTAATATCTAATGCTTTATAATTGAACTGTAAATTAAGTCCCATAGTTGCATCTGGAATTGGATCTCCAATATTGGTTCTATCATTTACATCTATCACATTATCATTATTGATATCTACATATCTAAAATCACCAGGTGCTGATTCAGATCCTAAAGCAGTCTGTGAAGGATGTGCATCAACTTCAGCCTGATTTTGGAAAATTCCATTTGTTTGATAACCATAGAAATAACCTATTGGTTGCCCTACTTCCATTCTTGATGGTGCTGGTTGCCCAATACTAAATACACCACCTTCAATAAAATCAGTTCCATTAATTTCTGTAACTTCATTTTTAAGTAATGTTACATTGTAGCCAACACTCATTGAGAAGTCATCAGAAAAATTATTTTTATAATCTATTGAAAATTCTAGTCCTGAATTTTTAACTGTTCCTGCATTTATAGTTGGAGAAGAAGCTCCTGGCGCCGCAGCACCAAGGATTCCTGAAACTGGTATTTGTGGAATTAACAAATCTGCTCTCGTATCAATAAAATAATCGGCAACAACATTTACTTTGTTATTAAAAAATTTCATGTCTAACCCAACATCAAATTTTTGTGCTTCCTCCCATTTCAAGTCTGGATTAGGTATTTGTCCTGTTGCTACTCCATTTGTTAATTCACCATCAAAAACATAAGTAGCTTCACCAGATAGTTGTGAGATATAACCATTTGTTGGAATTCTATCATTCCCTAAAGTACCGTAACTAGCTCTCAATTTCATAAAGTTAAGTACATTCGATTCTCCAAAGAAACCTTCATCAGATAAAATCCAACCAGCAGTAAATGAAGGGAAGTACCCTACTTTATTTCCTGGTCCAAATTTTGTAGAAGCATCTCTTCTTATCATAGCAGACAGCAAATATTTTCCTTTAAAATCATATTGTAATCTACCAAAGTATGAAAGTTTCCTTTCATCATAATTATAAGAACCTACAGGTATTATTCCAGCAGCTGGAGCCCCATTTGCCAATGAAATATCTGCATTACTCCAAGTGTTGTTTGGAATATCATAACCTGTTGCGTATAATCCATTCCCCCACTCTTTAAAAATAGTATTTCCTAAGGTAGTAACAATTTTATGATCTCCAATTTCTTTTGTATACGTTGCATATAAATCAAAAGAGTAGTTATTATCATTTACAGAATTTTGAGCAACTGAACTTCTCGTTACATCAAAAACTTTCCCTCCATAATCAAGAATTTTAGAAAAGCTTTTACCTTCACTATTTGAAGTGTTGAATCCCATTGAACTTGATACAACTAAATCTTCCATTAGGGTGTAATCTAATCCGAAATTTCCACTTAATTTTTTAAAGTTATAATCGTTATAAGTGTTAGCAATTTGAGCTAAAGGATTTATCATTTCATTTCCTAATCTTCCTAATGGGAATACTGTATAATCACCATTTTGATCGAAAGGACTAAGCGTTGCCGGGCTATTTACAGCATTTAATAAAACAGATGCATTACCACCTTCCGGCAATGTTTTTCTATTAAAATAGGTATATATCACATTAGATTTTAATTTTAAATCATCTGAAAGATCTGCTCCTAAAGATAATCTCGCTGTATTCCTTAAAAAACCAGATTTATTTCCACCTATAATTCCTTCTTGATCTAAATGTGAACCACTAATAGCATAGGTAATTTTTTCAGAACCACCAGACATAGACAAATCATGACTAATAATAGGAACTGAAGTCCCAAAAACTTCATCTTGCCAATCTGTACCTCTTCCAATTCCTGATAAATTTGGATAAGGAATTGGGTCTCCACCGCTTACATAAGCTTCATTTAATAAAGCTGCATATTCAGTCGCGTTTAAAACATTTATTTTTTTGGAAGTCTCTTGAAAACCGTAATAAGTATTGTACGAAATTTTTGCTTTCGCATTCTTTTTACCCATTTTTGTTGTGATAAGAATTACCCCATTTGCAGCGGTAGAACCGTAAATTGCAGCTTGAGCATCCTTTAATACAGTTATTGTTTCAACATCATTTGGATTTAACAAACTTAGATCTCCAACATATCCATCAATAATAGTAAGAGGTCTGTTATCTCCATTGGTAGCAATACCTCTAATTCGGATATTAATATCTGCTCCTGGAGCTCCTGAGGTAGTAGTTACATTTACACCTGAAACTGTTCCTTGTAAGGCTTGCTCCATTTTTACAGGTTTCAAATCTTCTAAAGTTTTGCTGTCAACTACAGATACAGCACCTGTTACTTCTCTTTTTTTCTGGGTACCATACCCTACAACAACAACTTCGCCTAAACTTTCGGTATCTTCATTAAGTGATACATTTAAGAAAGCGCTATTTTTTATTACAATTTCTTTGGTTGCAAAACCAATATAAGAGAATACAAGTGTTTCTCCATTTTTAACATTAGAAATAGTAAATTTCCCATCGAATTCTGTAGAACTCCCAATTGTTGTGTTTTTCACAACTATTGAAACTCCAGGTAACGGAGCTCCAGAAGCATCTACTACAGTTCCATTTATTTCCAAGTTTTGAGCATACATAATAACACCCACAAAACTTAGAAAGATTGATAATAAAAGTGATTTCATATTATATTAAATTAAGTTTAGATAAAGGTATCTTTATAAGCCATTGTAAACTGAAAACAGACCTATACAAAAAATATACACAAGAAAATCAAGTGCTTTTACTATAAAGTTTAATTTGGAATATTCAATAAAAAAACCGCTTAACACCCTGTAAAACAAGTGTTTTTTTAAGGGTTAAAAATACAATTAATGAACAAGTAAATAAAATCCACTACAAGGTTGTAGTTAGTAAAATGTTGAGGTAATGTATAGGTAATTATGAAGAGTGTTGCAGTTGATTAAATCTCTAAAATATGCTCAACAAGTCTTTTTTCGTGGGTTAAGTTCATTTTTTTACGCAATCGATATCGCTTTACCTTAACACTTCTTACCTAAATATTAAGTGAAGGTACAATTTCTTTAGAAGATAAATTTAAGAAGAGATATGCCCATAAACGCAAATCATTAGGAGGTAAGTTTGGATGTTCGGTTTTTACTTTCTTTAAAAAATCACTATCAGTATTATTAAATGTAATTTTGAAATTATCCTCCCATTATTATTGATAAACCCTAACATAATCAACTAACATAGTTGACTCTGAAAAATTTGGGTCAATTGAAAACCATGAACCACCCATTGCAACATTTAATATTAAAAATTGATTTGCTGTAAATGGCCAAGTACTGCTATTTTTTACGGCAGGATTATATTTGTAATGCTCTTTTCCATCAACAGAAAATACAATTTCTTGTTCATCCCATTCAGCAATATAAACATGAAATTGAGTTGATACATCGGCTAAATATTGGTTTCCATTATTGATAGTATTTCCATAACTAGAAGGAGTATGCAAAGCACTTTGAACATAACCGTGATTATGCCCCCAATGTTCCATAATATCTATTTCACCACAATCAGGCCAACCAACAGTTCTTATATTTGAACCTAACATCCAAATTGCTGGCCAAGTACCTTCACCTATAGGTAATTTTGCTCTTACCTCAACTTTTCCATAGGTAAAATCAAATTTACCCTCTGTTAACATACGTGATGAAGTATATTCTGCTCCTTCATAATTTTCCTTTTTGGCTGTTATCTTCAACATACCATCTGTAACAATTACATTATCACTTCTATTAGTGTAATATTGTTTCTCACCATTCCCCCATCCATTATCTCCTCTTCCAATATCATAACCCCATTTAGTATCATCTGGGCTTCCATCTACATCAAATTCATCAGAAAATATTAAATCTTTAAATTCCGGGCGAGCCACATAAACTTTAATCTGTTGGAAAGAATTAATAAAATCTCCTGTTTTAGAATATGCATACACATAAACTGAATAAGAGTTTGTACCTCTTTGCGCATATGTATATTCAACCGTTCCAGTTGAATTAGTAATCTTGTCTCCATTTCCAAATCTAAATTCGTATGAGATTGCATCTGTTGCATTGGCAACACACTTAATGATTCCTGATCCATCACCTTCTAAATTGTTTTCATTAGCACCTTCCAATGTAATTGAAAGGGTTAAATTAGAAGGGACAACCTTTTCAGGAACTTGATCAATAATTGGAGAATCCTCATTGCTTCTTCCACAAGAAAAAAACATTATAACCAACCCAAATACCGCAATTAACTTATAATATTTTAAATTATTTCTCATGCTATTTTATAAAAAAAGCTTCACAAAATTAAAAAAAAAGAGGGTAAATATTTACCCTCTTTTTTTTTAATAACTAAAAAGGACTATCTAAAAAATAAAATAATTTTCCTTTACAGGAATTCTATGTTTAAATAAAGAACCTTTAATATTCATATTTACTCAGGTTTGAAAACATAAGTCCAACCAGTAGCCCAAGCTGCGTTTGGAGCATACAATACTAATTCATCTTCTGTTAAAGAAATGATGTCATATAAACCGCTCGGATTATTTCCTCCTTCGGTTGCTCCACCTAAAATATTTGCTCCATTAACCTGCAGTTTCTGATTTGCAACATCTAAAACAAAACTACCAGGAACACTAGCTGCTCCAGGTCCTGATTGATAGGTGAAATTAGCAGCACCATTTAAATCGAATTTCATTGTACCTGATGCATCAACAGGAGGACAACAGTCTCCAGCAGCATTCCACCATAATGACCAAGCATTATCTGGACCACCAGGAGCAGACATAAACCACCACATTTTTCCATCAGAGGCAGGGCCTCCATTAAAAACCCAAGTTTTACCTCCAGCAGTATCTTCACTAACAAGATCGTACCAGTCTTGATCTAATGCATGATCTAATTGATCTATTTGAACATCAACAGTTTTCTCAAAGAATTCAGCACCTAAAGTTCCAACAAAAGTAAATGTTGCTTTCCCAGGAATAGGATAGATAAATGTTACTTTATCAGTTAATGCTTTTCCTAAATTATAGTCCCAGTAACCTGTTATCCCAGGTGTAACCAAATCTAAAGTAATTTCATTACCACCAGCTGTACTTTGAGTAGCTAATAACTCTACTCCATCAACATTTGTGGTGTTTTCCAAATATGCTTGATCTACAACCGGCTCACACGCTGTTAACAACAGCACGAAAGAAGCTATAAAAACATTTAATATATTATTTATTTTCATTTTTATAATTTTATAAATTAAACAATTAAACTACCATCCAGGGTTTTGTTCATAAACACCATTAGATAATCTCACTTCAGTTTCAGGGATTGAAACCAATCCTTTTGTTTCTGTTCTATAGTTAGGACTATAAGTTGCTGTAGTACCAGAATTTTTCACATTTAATGTATAATTAAATGCAGTATTAACATCACCCCAACGAACGATATCAAACCAACGTAATCCTTCAAAAGAAAATTCATGTAAACGTTCTTGTTTTAAAGCATCTAATGAATAACTAATTGCTGGTAAACCTGCTCTTTCTCTAACTGCGTTCATACCTGTTGCGGTTCCTGTAATTTCAGAGTGCATCAATAACACATCAGCATAACGCATAAAAATAAAATCTTGTGCATGCATTAATTGCATATCTGCATTTCCCCAATTATATAATTGTACAAACATACCTTTGTTACCTCCTGTTCCATCACCGTGTTGGATCGCAGTATATTTTTTATTGAAAAATCCTGTTTCGTGATCTCCTTTATCTGGAGCATAACCACCTGTACCTTGATCATCATTTCCAACTTCAAGAATAGAACCTTCTTTTCTAGGATCTGCATCATCCCAAGTACTCCATAATTTAGGGTTTACTGTACCCCAACCCCAACCTTGTCCAAAAGGAACCAGTGAGTTATCTCTTAAGGCAGTAAATAAACAAAGTCTGTTTGTATAAATATTTCCATTACTCCATTGCCAGTCTCCAAATGAAAAACGTTGAACAAACATTGTTTCATAGTTACCTGAACCAAAAGATGGAGAATGTCCGTCCTGACCTACCCAAGATAAACCTTCTGTTTCTGCCCAAGGTAATACATTAGCTCCAGCACTTTGATTCACATATGAATAAGGCCATAAGTTTCTAAAATCAGGAGTTAATTGATACCCACTTCTACTCATACAATCATCTAAATAAGCAGTTACATTAGCAGCACTTAAAGATCCACCGTCAACCAATGGTAATTCACTAGTTGATTGCCCTTCAATGTTAGTCATATACCCTGTATAAAATAAAAATACACGAGCCATATATGCTTCAGCTACCCATTTGTTAGCATGTCCAAATTGAGATTCATCAATGTTTGGAAAAGAAGTATCTGGAATTGTTTCTATCGCCAACTTTAAATCGCTAGCAATTTGAGCGAAAGTTTCAGTATACGAAGCTCTAGCAACATCTCTAGGATCATCTATTGTAACAATTAAAGGTACACCACCAAAAAATTTAGCCAATCTAAAATAGTAAAATGCTCTCATAAATAAAGCTTCTCCAATAACTTGGTCTTTATACTTTTGAGCAATTTCTGGACTTTCAAAGAATGGTGAAAAATCAGCATCTGGTGTTTTTTCAATAATAGCATTAGCTCTTGAAATACCATTGTATGATTGCGTCCACATATCTCTATAAGTGTCTTCTTGTGGATCCTCAAAATTATCAACCCATTTCGCAGATTTATCATCTGGTCCACCACCACCTAACATCATATCTGACATTAAACTTGCGGCCATAGATTCATTACTATGTACATTTGGAGTGTAAATCGCATTGTAAACACCCGCCATTGCTTCTTCTATATCTGTTGGAGTACTATAATAAGTCTCCAAACTTTTTCCGTATAGATTCTCTGTATCTAAGTATTTATCTCCACAACTACTAACAACTATCATTGTTGTAATAGCTATAAAATATTTTATTTTTTTCATTATTTAAGTTTTTTTAATTAAAAATCAACACTTAACCCAAACATTACTGTTCTAGCTTGTGGATATAATCCAAGATCAATTCCTGAAGCCCAACTTGCGTCGTGCCCAAAACGTACCTCTGGATCCATACCATCATAATTAGTAAATGTATGTAAGTTATTAACAGCTGCATATACTTTAAGGTTTGAAATTGGAGCATTCATTTCTTTAAGTATTTCTCCAAAAGTGTAACCTACAGTTAGGTTATTAATTCTCAAATAATCTGCATTATGCATATAGATATCAGAAATATATTGTGTATTTCTATTTGATATAGTACTTAATCTTGGAATTGTATTTGAAGTACCTTCACCATGCCAACGATTGAATATATCAGAAGTATAGTTTTGATCAAAACTATCAGCAAATGATCTATACGATTGCATTACTTGCATTCCAAATTTACCTGCAAGTGTTGTATTTGCATAAAATCCTTTATATTCAAGATTTAATTGAATACCCATTTCGAAATCAGGATTTGGGTTTCCTAAATAAACCTTATCTGCTTCATCTATTAAACCATCTTGGTTTTGATCTACAAAACGAACATCTCCAGGACGTAAATCATTAAAATAAGGTGAACCATCTGTTGGTTTTACATAAGCATCTACCTCATCTTGATTTTGTAAAAGACCATCTGTTTCATATCCATAGAAGTAACCTATTGGTTGTCCTACCTCTACTCTTGAAACTTCTGAAGTTCCTTGTGAAAGCACATGACTAGGACCGTGAATGATACCATCAGTATTTGCTATTCTAGTAACTTCATTCTTATTATGAGATCCACTAAAGGTAACACCATATTTGAAATCTCCAATATTTTCGTTCCAATTTAACACTAATTCAATACCTCTGTTTTCAATATCCCCACCATTAATAAATGGAGCACCTGCACCAGACGTACCTAAAATTGGAGCTTCTAATAACCAATCAATAGTTGTTTTTTTGTACCAATCGAATGTTACTCCTAATTTTGAATTAAATAAACGAGCATCAAAACCAATATTTAATTGTTCTGATGTTTCCCAAGTTACATCTGGGTTAGTAACTTTCGCTGGATACGAAGTTGTTCCCGAAACTGGTTTTGTATCTCCAAAGAAATATCCTGGGAAAACATATGCAATTTGCGATGAATAAATAAAATTAGGAATAGACTGGTTACCATTTTGTCCCCAACTTGCTCTAATTTTAGTGAAATCAAGGAAGTCTGATGTACCAGACATAAAATCTTCATCTGACATTATCCAACCTGCAGATACTGATGGAAAAGTTCCCCATCTATTTCCTTTAGCAAAATTTGACGAACCATCCGCACGAACAGTTGCAGAAAAAAGATATTTTTCTTTATAATTATACTGAGCTCTTGCAATGTAAGAAACCAATCCACCACCACCAGCAGCCCAATCAGCACCCCAAGTGTTAATATCACTAACAGACTCAGGAGATTGCGTATTATTTACATAAGCATACTTAGGATTTCCAGGGAATAATAAATTATTTCTTGAACCACCAACTTCATTGTTTATTTGATTTTGAAGTACCTCAGTACCTAATAAAACGTTTAATTTGTGATCTCCTAATTCGCGATCATAAGAAGCTGTTGTTGACCAAGTCCAATTGCTACCTAAGTACTGACTTTGTTGAGCACCATCAACATCATCTGAATAAAGTAATCCTAAATGATATGTTGGGTTCATAGATCTGTTATGACCAAACCAAGAATCAATACCATAAGAAGTTCTCAATTTTAAATCCTTAATAGGTTCAATTTCTAAAAATACATTTCCAATAACTTTATTTCCTTTACCATAATTATAGTTATGACGGTAATTTAAAACTGCTAATGGGTTTGTTTGACCTGTATTTAAACCATCTAAAGTAGGTGTAAATCCAAATTCATTTACATTACTATCAATAGATTGTTGCCAATAAGCAGGTTGCAATGGATTTTGTACCAAAGCATTGTGTAAATCATTCCAATAAATGTTTCCTGCTGCTACACTTCGATTTTCTGTGTTTGTGTAAGTGAAGTTTTCACCAATAGTTACAATTGCGTGCTCTTCATTCTTTTTCAACACCATTTGAGTATTTAAACGTGTTGTTAATCTTTTAAAACCAGCATTAGTTATGTTTCCACCAATCATACCTTCTTGTTCTAAATAAGAAGCACCAAAAGAGTAAATAATATCTTCACTTCCTCCAGTAATATTTATTGCATGACTTTGAACTGGCGCATTATCTTGCGTCATTTCATTAATCCAATTTGTACCTTCCCAACCGTTTTGAAGTTTATCCCAAATTTCTTCTCCTAATTGAGTACCTAATCCTGGATAGTTATTCTCTAACCAAGGATTGTCAGAAAGAATTGCTTGCCAATCGTTTGGAGCAAATCCATCATTTACCCTTCCTTCATCCATAATGTACATATATTCTTGTGCATTTAAGGGATCTAAGTTTTTGTAAACGTTTTGAACACCGTAATAAGTATCATAACTAATTTTAGCAGGACTATCTTTTCGCCCTTTAACTGTTGTAACTAAGACAACACCATTTGCTGCTCTAGAACCATAAATAGCCGAAGATGCTGCATCTTTTAAAACATCTATCGATGCTATATCCGATGAGTTCAAATAATCAATATCGCCAACAGCGACACCATCAACTATATACAATGGATTTGAGTTTCCAATAGTACCTAAACCACGAATAGTTACTCTTGTTCCTGCCCCTGGTTGTCCACTGTTTTTGGTAATGTTTACCCCAGCTGCAACACCTTGAAGTGCTTCCATTGCAGTCCCAGTATTTAAGGCTGCTATATCTTCTCCTTTTAAGTTAACACTAGCTCCAGTAATCAAAGCCTTTTTTTGAACACCATACCCTACAACTACTACTTCTTCTAAGGAATTTGCATCCTCAACAAGAATAACGTTAATTAGTGATTTATTCCCTACAGAAACTTCTTGAGAAACATAACCAACATAACTGAATACTAGTACAGCATCAGATGATACTCCATTTAATGTGTATTCACCATCAAAGTTCGATATTGTACCATTTACTGTACCTTTTACAGCAATATTTGCGCCTGGCAATGGACCGCTTGCATCTGAGATTGTTCCCGAAACACTTTGTGCATGTGCAAAAGAACACAGCATAAAGAATGCTAAAGAATAGATGCCTTTTAAAAATCTAATTTTCATAAAGATTGTTTTAAATTAATTTGGTTTTTTTAAATAGATTAAAATATTAGCACACATTTAATTACCAAAAATATATTAGGCAATTAAATACAAACTAATAACTGCATTAAAATTAGTAAGTAGTTAAATAAAATGTTAATCAAATATTGTCATTTATACATATTAAATTATATATATATATTGAAATACTTAAATAACATAAAGATTTGAATTAAAAATTGATTTCATATTATTTTAAATTAAGTTCATATAAAGATAATTGATAATTAAAAAACAACCAATAAAAAAAAATATACACACTTAAATTAAGCGTCTATACCAGATAAATTAATTTAGAATATTCACTAAAAAGATCACCAAAGCCCTATAAAACAAGTAGATTATTAAGCGTATAATTCATTATTTATAACATTAAAAAAAAACAACTACAAGGTTGTAGTTGGTCAAATGTAGAGGTAATGTATAGGTGATTATGAAGAATGTTGTAGTTGATTAAATCTCTAAAATATACTCAACAAGACTTTTTTCGCGGATTAGGTTCATTTTTTTACGCAATCGATAGCGCTTTATCTCAACACTTCTTGCCGAAATATTAAGTAAAGGTGCAATTTCTTTAGAAGATAAATTTAAGCGGAGATATGCACATAAACGCAAATCATTAGGAGTTAAATTTGGATGTTCGGTTTTTACTTTCTTTAAAAAATCACTATCAGCATTATTAAATGCTTCTTCAAATAACTGCCAGTCACTGCTTTTTGTAAGATTATTATTTATAATTTTTAGAACTGGTTTAATTCCTTTATTATCTTTAACAGAAAGAAGCTCATTCTTAATATTAACTAACAACTCATTTTTCTTAATAATATTCATCGTTGAAGTTGAAAGTTCTCTGGTTTTGCTTTCAATTTCATTTTGAAGTTTTTCGTTTTTCAATTCCATAATCTCTTTTTCATTTTCCAGTTGAGAAACGGAAAACTCATGTTGTTTAATCTCTAACAACTTCTTTTTTTGTTTTGAATAGTATTGTTTGTATAAAAAATGAACTAATAAAAGTAAGCCTATAAATAAAATTGAATAAACTAGAATTAATTCATTTGAAAGATACCAAGGCCTGTCTATTACAAAGGAATAGTTGGCCTCATTTTCTGAAAGTCCATTCCCTTTTTGAGCTTTAACCTTAAACGTGTAACTTCCATAAGGTAAGTTTTTAAACGAAACTTCCGACTCTGTAGTCCAATCACTCCATTTATTATAAAATCCTTTTAATTGATATTTATAATTTATTTGTTCAAACTTATTAAACTGCGCAACACTATAAGAAAAATTTAAATTATTTTCTTCAAAATTAAATACACTTTTCACACCTAACGGAACAAACATTTTATTACTACTTAGAGTGCTTTTTTCAATAGAATTAATATGGACTTCAAAATTATTATCTACAATTTTTTTTTGATTTAAAATCACATAACCTTTTGATGATCCAAATAAAATCATTCCATCATTTAAATTCACTACACTTTCAAAACCAGCCAAATCACCTCTTTGTGAAGCAGATAAAAATATCTTATCTACTTTTAATTCTTCACTTAATTTTCCTGCAGAAAAACAAACTAAGCTTTTATCTGTAAAACCCCAAAGTTTATTAGAAATTTGATCTACAATTAGTTTTCCAGAAATGTATACGTCATCCGTTAAAAAGTTATTTGTTAAAACAGTATCCTTATTAAAAATTTCAAGCTGATTATCATACTTAAAAACGCCTTTATCTGATGCATACAACAATTCATTATTATATGTTGCAATGGCTGACTTAAGTCCTTTAGGCGCACTTTTTAAAATTGTATAATTTAAAACCTTGGTAAAACCATCATTTAAAGCAAGTTTAAAAACGCCATTGTATTCATGATTTACTAAAATATTTCCATTGTTGGTAAATTCAAAAAACCTGCTGGTTGGCGTAAAACCATCTATTTTATTTCTGAATCTCCATTTATTATTTACTTTTTCCAGCACACTTAAGCCGCTATAATAACCTTGAATCAATAAATTTTCATGATTAGGAATAGTATGAACCTCCATTGTTCCCATTATGTCGCATATGAGCTCAACTTCATTATTATTCACAATAAATGTTCCTTTATTATGCCCACAAAAAAGAGTGTTGTAAATAACTTTTAAAAACCAAACCTGGCCGTCAGTTTCATTTACAAATTTAAAATCATCATTAGAGCCTATTTTTTTATAAAATAAGCCCTGATTGGTACCCAAGTATAAATTTCCATTAAAAATTGCCGAAGTATAAACCGACCCAAGCTTTCCGTCAATATCATTATAAATACTAAAAGGAGAATTATAATTAACTACACTAATTCCATTATCTAAACCAAGCCAAAGATTTTGATCTCTGTCTTCATACATCGATAAAACTGTATTGTTATTTAAACCTTTTTTCTGATTTATTTGACTTTTTACATTTCCATTTTCATCTATGCGATAAATACCATTTGAAATAGTACCAAGTATAATACTTCCATCTGTTAATTGTAAGCTACTATAAACACTTACTTTCGAAATAATATTATTTGCTTTTATATCCCATTTAAATATTTCCTCATCTTTTAAATAATAAAATCCTTTATTCTGGGTTTGATAAAGAATTTTATCGTTTACTAAAAAAATATTAACTAAAATATTCGTTTTTAACACTTCATCATCAGAAACTAAAATTGGGTTTCCTTTTTCAATTTTGAAAATACCTTCTTCCATTTTTTGAAAATAAACACTTTCACCTACTTTAAATATTTTTGGAAGTTGCGTTTTGGAATTAATAATTTTGAAAGTTTCATCAAGCGTATTATAAATATAAATTCTATTCAAGGATTGAAATAATATCCAGTTATCTAAATTTAAAATATTCCAAAAATCTTCTTCAATTAAGGATTCCTTAATTTTTTTACTTAACGATTCATATTTTAAACTTCCAAACTCATTTCTCTCCCAATATCCAAATTCCATATAGCAGCCAGTATAAACCTTGCTGCCCACAACATTTACAGATCGCAGAATTGTATTGTTGGGAGAGGGGTACAATTTCCATTTAGCTCCATTAAACTCTAAAAGCCCACTGTTATTAGCTACATAAATATTTCTTTCGTCGGATTGAAAAATTCTCCAATTTTGATTTTCAGCCCCATACTCTTTCGAAGTATAATTTTCAATAGGTGGCAATTCCTGGCTTAATACAAAAAAAGGAAGAAGCAGAAGAAGTAAATAAGCGTTGTTTTTTTTCATGTATAAAAACTTAGTTAGGAACGATTGTAAAATTACAACTTTTATAATGACTTTTTTTAATTTAACCGATTTCACCCCATAAACTTATGACTTTTTAATATTAAAAATAAATTAATCTAAAAATTCAACTAAACAGTAATATTTCTAATTATTTAGTTTAGAATCCTATTTTTGCAAAACAAATTAAACCTATGGATTTTTCAAAAGTAAAACTTGTTGTAACAGATATGGATGGAACTTTACTAAACTCAAAAGGGAAAGTAAGCTCCAAGTTTTTCAACCTATTTAATGAAATTAAAAAACAACAAATTCATTTTATAGCGGCTAGTGGTCGCCAATACCAAAGCATTGTACATAAATTAGCGCCTATAAAAAATGATATTACAATTATTGCTGAAAATGGAGGGCTTGCAAAACAAGGAGACAATGAACTTCTAATTACCAACCTACAGCCAAAAAAAATAAAAAACACCATATTGTTATTAAGAAAAATAAAAGGAACCTATATTGTTTTATGCGGGAAAAATTGTGCGTATATAGAAACAAAAAACAGTCATTTTATTTCAATTTTTAGTGAATATTATAGTGCATATAAAATAGTAGAAGACTTAACAAAGGTACAAGATGATACTTTTTTAAAAATTGCAGTTTATCATTTCAAATGTTCCGAAACTCATATTTATCCAAACGTTAAACATTTAGAAAACGAAATGCAAGTTATAGTTTCTGGAAAACACTGGTTAGATATTTCTCATGAAAACGCCAACAAAGGTTTTGCCCTAAAAATACTGCAAGAAAAATTAGGGGTTTCTCAAGAAGAAACTATGGTTTTTGGAGACTACAATAATGATTTAAAAATGTTAGAATTGGCATATTATAGTTATGCTATGGAAAACGCGCATCCAAACGTAAAAGAAACAGCACGCTTTTTAACAAAAAACAACAATAATGAGGGCGTGGAAATAATACTTGAAGAACTTATTAAATCTAAAAATTAATCTATTATCACTTTTTCAAAAAAAAAAATTTTCATATATTTATAAAAAATTATATAAATTATTTAATAGCCATTTTTCAAAAATATGAAAAAATTAAAAATTCTAGTTGTTGAGGATGATAAAAATTCACAATTAATACTTTCTCTATATTTAGAAGATTTTGCAACAGCTATTATCATAGCTGAAAACGGGATAGAAGGAGTTGAATTATGTCGTAAAAATTCAGATGTTGATTTGATCATGATGGATAAAAACATGCCTAAAATGAATGGACATGAAGCAACAAAAGCAATTCGAGAATTTAACAAAGAAGTAGTTATAATTGAACAAACTGCTTATGGCTTACCTGAAGACATTAAAAAATCATTAAGCTTAGGCTTTAATTACCATATGGCTAAGCCAGTTGACAAAAAAAAATTAATAAAAATTATTGAAAGTGAATTTTCGGAGTAAAATTTCAAAATTCTTCTAAACTTGAAATACCCCAATTAAAATTACCTCAGGCGTGATTTAAACATATAGAAATAAACGTTGGTTTATTTCTATATGTTTAATTTTCAAACCGCTAATCGATACTAAAGTGCTTTTTAAAGACTGTAAAATTCAATTCAGCAAAAAAACATTAATAATATGGATTGCATTCTTATTTTTGAGTAATGCATCGTTTATTAAAAATATTTTTATTTAAAATGAAAAAGACAAAACAAGAATTACTAGATGAAATTTCTGAACTTAAAAAACAACTTACTTCGTTTGAGAGCTCCAATACCAAATCTTTTCCAAGTTCTTTAGATGGTTTTTTTGAATTAAAACAAGAGCTTTTTGAAACAGTTACAGTTTTAGAGGAAACTCTAAAAATTTCAAAAACAGGATCAACAAAATGGGATTTAAAAACAAATGAAATAATATGGACAGACCAAACCTATGATATTTTTGGAGTTGATAAAAAAACCTTTAGTTTAACTAAAGAAAATATACTTAACCTAATTCATCTGGACGATTTAAAAAATGTTATCAATTGGTTTGAAGCAAACTTTGCAGGCGAAACAATAGAGCCAATTATATTTAAATCCATTAAACCTAACGGAGCTCTTGTTCACATAAAAATGGACAGTAAAATTATAAAAAATAAGCAAAAAAACTCATTACATTCAATAGGAATTATTCAAGATATAACGAAAGAAATAAATTTTAATTTAAAAATTAAAAAAACAAGTAAAGACTTTGAATTCCTTTTCAAAAACAACCCAATACCAATGTGGGTTTATGATCGTAAATCTTTTAAATTTATTAAAGTAAATGAAGCTGCCATACAAAAATACGGTTATAGTAGGGAAGAGTTTTTATCTTTAACAATATTGGATATTCGTCCTAAAAACACCATAAAAAAGGTAAAAGAAAGTATTTTTAGATTTCAAAATAATAATAATAATAATAATAATAATAATAATAATAATATAGAAGAAGAAGAAGAGTGGATTCATTGTAAAAAAAATGGAGAACAAATAAATGTAAATGTCACTTCTCGTTTAATTATGTACCAAGGTTTTAATGCGGCAATAGTAACAATTCATGATATTACTACTGAAGTTCATCAAAGAAAAAGACTTGCAGAATCTGAAAAAAAATACCGTATGTTTTTTGAACACTCGTATGAAGGTATTTATAAATCTACTCCAGATGGTAAGTTTATTGATGTTAACGACGCAATGATTGATATTTTAGGTTATGATTCAAAAGAAGAGATCCTTTCAATCGATATTATAACACAACACCATATAAGCCCAGAAAACTGGAGTAAAGTTCTTAGAAATTTTACTGATGGCAAAAAAATAGAATACCAGGTAAAACAAAAAGACGGCACAATTATTTGGGTTGAGGATTTAGGTTATACAGAATATGATAAAAACGGAAAACCATTATTTTATAGAGGAAGTATACGAAATATCACAGAAGCTAAATCAATTGAAAAAAACCTGAAAGAATCAGCTATTACGTTATCTAAAAAAATGGATTTTGCTAATGAGCTAATTGATAAAATTCCTGGAATGTTTTTCGTGTTTGAATTAATAAATAACGATCTTAAATTAATCCAATGGAATACGACTCTTGAAAAAACAACAAATTATAGCAATACAGAACTAAACAATAAATCATTATTAGAGTTAATATCTGAAAAAGAACATAATTTGATTCATGAAAAATTAAATGAAATAATAGAAAATGGAAATGCTGAAGCCGAGTTCAATTTAAAAACAAAAAACAATTCTCTAATACCTCTTCATTTTAGGGCTAAATTTATTATCAAAGGAAGTAATAAAATAGTTATTGGAACTGCAATAGATATTTCACAACGTCAAAAAGTAGAAAAGGAGCTTCGTCAATCAGAAGAAAAGTTTCGATTAATTTCTTCAACAGCACAAGAGGGAATTATTTTAATTGACCACAATGGTAAAGTTACCTTATGGAATAAAGCTGCTGAACAAATTTTTGGCTATACTAATGAAGAAGCTATTGGACAAGTTGTGCATAAATTAATTGCGAGTCCACAACATCAAAAAAATTACCACAAAGGCTTTAAGACATTTAAAAAAACAGGAAAAGGCCCAATGCTAAATGGTTCAATTGTTTTAGACGGAATCAAAAAGAGTGGTGAAAATATAATGATCGAAATTTCAACTTCCGCCTTTAAGATTGAAGATCAATGGCATTCAGCTGCTTTAATTAGAGATATCTCAGATCAAGAAAATATTAAAATTGAAAAAGCCAACTTATTAGAAGAATTAAAAAATCAGAACACAGCTAATATAGCGATTAACGACGCTTTATCTGGTTTCATTGACAACAGCTCACCTAAAGTGTTTTTTAAAAAAATACTTGATAGTATTATTAATATAAGCAAAAGCCAATTTGGTTTTATGGGGCGCGTAAATTATGAAAATGGCAATCCCATATTAATCACAAATGCAATTACCGATATTGGTTGGGATGATATGTCTAAAAAAGTTATGGCCAATTTTAAAAACGGTGAAAATATAATTTTTAAAGAACTTCATTCCCTTTATGGCCAAACTTTAAAAACAAAAGAAGTATTTATTGAAAATAACCCGTTTGAAAGTAAACTAAAATATTCAAAAGGATTACCAAAAGGGCACCCCGAACTAATTTCTTTCATGTCGATCCCTCTAATTCATAATAATGAACTTATTGGGATGGTGGGGTTTGCAAATAAAGCTGGTGGTTATACCCTAAATGATTTAGAAGGTATCCAACCTTTTTTAAATATTTGTAATAGACTTGTTAAACAAAGTATTGAGGATGAATTTAGAGACAATTTACAATTAGAAACAGAAGCCATTGCAACAGAATTACGTCAATTTATTGAAACGGCCAATGCACCTATTTTTGGTATAGACAGTGAAGGACTTGTAAATGAATGGAACCAGACAGCTGAAAAAATTACAGGATTTAAAAAAGTGGATGTACTTGGTAAAGACCTCGTACAAACCTATATCACCGAAGATTACCGTGAATCGGTAAAACAAGTATTAGATGATGCCTTGTTAGGGAAAGAAACCGCCAACTATGAGTTTCCACTTTTTACAAGTGATAACCGAAGAGTAATGGTACTGTTAAACTCAAGTACGCGTCGTAATGCGGATGGACAAATTATTGGAGTACTGGGTGTAGGACAGGACATTACTGAGCTAGATAAACTACGTACAGAAACAGAAGCCATTGCAACAGAATTACGTCAGTTTATTGAAACAGCAAATGCACCTATTTTTGGTATAGACAGCGAAGGACTTGTAAACGAATGGAATCAAACGGCTGAAAAAATTACAG